>BNJU01000955.1_pt1 | contig 414096 bp, 478 predicted proteins | sample 8539281 | NCBI WGS metagenome assembly BNJU01 (sample SAMD00202456, study PRJDB9452) | human saliva metagenome | isolation source: human saliva | place: Japan
GGGCGTTACGTATTATTAATAATGGAAATGTAAATCTGCAAATAATAAAGCAAAATCTCAACAATACAAAATGCAAATAGAGATGCTGATACAAAACAAGTTACACAATAAGAAAAACTAAGAAAAACAAAATTTGTAGAGGAAACAACTCAATGAAGAAGCAATAAAATACGAGATAAAAAAACGAGAAATCGAAAGTCGTTCCAAATCATTAATGAAAAACCATTAAAATGTTAAGTAAATTCGAAGAAATAAAAGTATCTAGTGATAAGAAATAATTGTCTCTGCTAAAGGTTGCATTTCAATCGCCCTTTCGCCATGATAAGATACGGGTTTGCAAAGTAAACAACTGCTCCCAAGTATCGGTAATCTGCTTATGCGCTGCAAAATCTGTACCATTAAATTGCGGTGATGGTCTTTACATGTTTCCTGTAGGGGTAGTAGTCTGCGCAGCCCTTAGCCAACGGCTCAGATTTTCCCGTGCCAGCAGCTTCGTCATGAAGAGCATGTTGATGGAACGTTTCTCACGCTCCATAGCTTTGCCGGCGCGCTCTGAACCAGAATTACTACCTGATAGACTGCTGTTGCGTTTAATTACGAGAAAGCGGATGCATCGATGCCCACAACAGGCAACTTTTTCGACTTCTTTTGGAGTAAGGCAAAAATTTGCGACCTTTGCCCGAGGTTAATCAGCGAGACATAACAATACGCATAATTAATCTTGGGGAGTCCCACAAAAGGGCCTCGTGGTGTGTATATTGTCGGGTATCGCTCTTTCGGGGGTTACGCCCGCCGCGGGCAGACTTGCGGTATTACAGATTAGAGATCGCGAAACGGTTGTTGCAACTTCATCGGAATGTACAGCTACTAAACTTCAATAACATGGGTAAAAGTAATACATTTTAGGTGTAATGGATATTTGCAGGCTGAAAACCTCACGAGTTTTAATAAGCGACATTTTACCGACAGCCGTCTATAATCAGGTACAAATTACTCGATAAGCAAAAAATCAAATAGCTTTGAAAAATCCTGAAGTGAAATTTATGTTAAGGGTCTGACGGTGGACTCAATTTTGTTATCATGTTTTCAGCGTTCTCAAACGCTTTGATCTTCTGGGAAGTGGAGATTGGTATGAAGGCTGAAGTAAATGTAAACCACATCATCTTTGGGTATCGACTATGTTGCTCGCCGTAATACGCTTGCTGAAGCCAACAAGCGTCGCCCACAAGAGTTCTTTTAAACGTTTTATGCGTACCTTTAGAGCGTTATAGTTCTTTAGCGGGACAGCCGCCCCAAAGGTGAGCATAAGACGTGGGAGAAGATTCTGCACATGATGGATCCAACTGCGATTACCTTTTGACAACCTCTCAAGGGCGAGGTAGGCATCCTAAGAGCGGTAAAAGAAAGGCAAAAGTGAAAGTTCATACAGTGATGAAGTATCATGTTGGAGTTCTATGGTTGTAACAGCTACCTCTGCTGGGCAAGCATGATCATTATCTACTTAGTGCATCTTCCTAAGGATGCAACCTTGCACGGACAGGGTATGTCGATTATGCACAGTTCCAAAGTGGCTTACAGATGAGCAAGGTAATATGATGTGCCCAAGATGAAAACCTCACCCATAAAGAGTTGTTTTGTGCAACATCTCCAGAATGATAAAAAGACACGTATCCTTCTCGCAATTAGAGACCATGCTAAGGCTTAATTGATGTATTACACCGATTTCATCTCATTGGCGGAAAATCCACAGAATGATGTGAACCTGTCATATCGGCAGAAAAGGAAAATGCACCACCAAAGCAACTTGGCTTATTTGATTAGGGGGCCGAGATCAAAATGAATGCGAATTGCCTATATAAAGTCGATTTCGCAAGGATTTTTATGAATTAAGTTTCACCTGACAGCAATATCTCGTACCAGGTTTTCTTGATAGCGCATAGTTATTCTTCAGGCATTATTATAATCGAAAGTGCCTCCGTAGTTATCTATTAGTTTCTGAGCGTATTCGTCAGCATTTTCATCAAAATTTTTCACAGCAACGGCTCCTAACGAATATCTTTTATAATTCAAATCTGGAGAAACTTAGACTTTCCTATAATATTTTGGTTTATGTCGACCAGCTATTATAAATTGATGCGTATATTGCCACCTTTTGGAGACACATCATTAAGTTTTTGTCTCCTCAATAGCCAAATCTATTTCTTTGTAGTATTTTTTTGTTCTCTTTATGCAGCCGAACGTACATAACCTTTTCCAGATAACGTCCTCTTTTTATGATAACGTAGAACCTTCAAAGATTATAATTATAAAATAAAAATTTATAATTAAACTTTTCGATTTTATAATAACAACTTTGCAGTTTTATAACTATAAATTTTATAGCTTCTTTGAGTTTAGGAAAACTTCTATTTAAGATAGAAAGTCATTATTTCTTTGCACCATTCCGACTTGTTACCTATTGTCTTGTAAGCATTTTTGTTGTAAAAATACTCTCCTGGGGCTTTGCCTAATTCTACTAAGATGCGTTTCGGTTAAGCTTGAAGGAGTGGTTTTTATCAGTACTTTTCCTTATAACTGAATAGCCATTTAGAATAGCTTCAGGCTCTACGATACGATAGGATTCACCTGAAGTATTAATGAAAATGGCCATCGGTGTGAGCAATTATATGTGCATTTCATCAAATCACAGCAAAGCATCTGTGTGTCGCAACAGTTCTGTTAATATCGTTATTTTTACGTAAAATGAGTCTGCAAAATAGGGGGATTACAAAACAACAGAGTCATACTTTTCTCCGCTTTCTGAATATAAGCTTTTCAGTGAACAATGCTTCACTGTTATTTGTTTGGCAAAGGGTGAGCAGTACATTTTCGCTTGTACGACAGCACTGGCATTGATTTCGATGGCATCGATGTGGGCATCGGGAACCGTTGTGCCATCATCAGCGCAATCAGTCCAGTCTTGTACCAATATCGAGAATACGCCCGCCCATGGCCCAGCTTCCCAATAAACCTCTATCGGTACCAACTTTTGGCACACTTGTCTTGCTCTGTATTGGCGAACCGCTTGAGTGAAGTCCATTTAAATATTGGGTTTTCGTGTGGTTTTGTTTAGAGCCTGGACCTTCTGCTTCGTCTGTTAAATTGAACGAACAACCGATATTCGAACAATAGGAAAAGTTCGTATCATGTTGGTTTCCGCTTGTATTTGATCCGTCGGATTGACAACAACTAATTCCACGTGGTATATCTTAATGTCAATGTCCGTCCTCGCCATTGTAGATCGCCATCGAAGTGGTATTATGCCTTCTTTCTTTCTTTTGGATATGAATATGCTTTTGCCTTGAATGTTTTTATCTTGAATTTTTGTCGAGTGTCTTGTTAAACACTTATATCTGCGGTAAAATGGAGAATATTGAAAGGTTCCATAATAATAATGTTCTGAACAATCCGTCGCCTATTGAAGCCAGAGCGAGGCATTGTTACCGTATTAGGAAGTATCGCTACCGAAATAAGGAATGCTTGTAATTATGAGCTCCCCTTCACATTATCTTCATTATGGTATGTCTCAGGCTTGTATTTTAAACCTTCCAAGCACTTGAACGTATATGTTATAACGCCGCGTTTGCCTGTTTTACAAACTCTTCATTGAAATAAAAGCGTCAAATCCCATCTGCTGGCACAGGCGAATGGCATGTTAATCATTCTATAATCTAAACGTATCGCTTGGTTTAATATCTGGAGAGACTCCTTTTTACATTTACGGAATATCTAAAATGTCGTGCCGCTAACCATTGCCAGATCCTGCTGGAATAATGCCGCCAGTATTTGTATTGATGAGTGCCTTGCCTATTTCGTTTACGGTTCCGTCTCTCCAACTGCAACGACAATAGTAAATTATCTTTACAGTTTGTTAAAGTTAATTTAGTAGCGTGTCCCATATTCTATTATAACCTGATAATTGAAGAACTTTATCAATACAAAGTACCAATTATTTTAGAAGAGATCTTTTGCTTACTCCGATTTAGATATAATGAATAAAACTTTCAACTTCATATATTACCTTTTGTTTCCTGAGAGATTTAATTGACAAAGTACATATTAATCAACATTTTCTATTGTTTTATAGTGAAAACTTTAATTGTTAATCCATTAATACTGCAATATTTCAACAAAATTGTATCTTTGCAGCCTAAAGAAAAGTAGTTTTATGCTGTCTAATTTATATGGACAGAAAATACAAGAGTTACCGTGATCTGCAGAAGCTCATGCGAAAATGGGTGTGTATCCATATTTCGAAACGCTGGGCAAGCAAGGTAATTGAGGTAACCGATATAGACGGACATCATATTTGATGTTTGTCTTAATGCTTACACCGGTTTAACGAACGATCCAAGAGTCATCGAAGCAGGGTAAAGGCTGATAAGTATGACCACAGTTGGCAGTAGATTTCTTGAATGGAACACCTGATTAATACGCAGTTGGAGAAAGAACTGGTAGAGTATATGCAATAAAGAAGATGTTCTTTTATCAACAGGGTTTTCTTGTAAATTCGGGGTGTCTTGGCATCGGTAGCAGGACGTGGTGTGATTATATTATCTGCGACGCACCGCGACCACGCAAGTAATAGATGGAAGCGTTGAGTTTTACACAGCTATTTATGCTATTAATGTATGGAAGATCCATGAGTATTGCAAAAATACCCCGTGCGCTTATGTGCCGCATCGCCGTTGATTGTGTTCTATGGAAGGAGATCTGCAACTCCCAGATTATATAAGATTAAACATAAGTAATTGTTCTGTAATGGTCGATGATACCACGGACTGCGTTTTAAAGCAGGGTAGAGTAGCTTATGACTATTTTGTTTGATAGATGGATGTAGACCTTATTATGGGAATATTCTGAGCTTTAGCTTATAGGAGGTTTCATTGCTTCAGATAAAAGATACTATAAATTTCTTTGGTGCATACGCAGAACTTACATTTTCTCTGCAAGAAGGCCTACGTAACAGCGGCATTAGAAGCTTTACATTCGTTGAACCGAACGTCAGGAAGACGAAGTTACAACTAGTACTGCAGCGTTTTCGTGAGAAGGTTTTGAGATAGGAAAATGGTCCATAATTCCACTTTATATGATATTCAAAAACATTCATTGTTACAAATTGGTCAAGATGGTGGTGCTTCATCCATACTCTGTGCACCACAAGATACACCAGATTTGCGCTTATGGCAACACAAACAAGTTATAAAGTTGTATCCGTAAAGAAGATTTCCAGGAACAAAACATCATTAAATAATGTGCAATAATTCATAACGTTTCCTAAATAATGAACATCTTAATTTTTGTGCTGGCACAAAGATCAGTCCAAATATCTCTATTAATACTTTCTTTATTTAATGTCGTCGGTTGAACACGTCAATAATTCGTTGCAATATGCAGGTATTGACCATCTGCGCCGGTAAGTCGACTGATGGACGCGTCTTTTGCTGATTTTGGCCATATTGCGCCAGAAGTGAGTTGAAGTCGCGCTTTTCTGTCGCGCCTGATAATCTGTGGGTTGTTGAGAACTGCCGTCGCGAAAGCAGAACCTCTTGAACCGTGGTGTAATATTCCCACCCGCGCGCCGCGTCCGCTCATGTTCTCATCCGCAGGGCACAGACGCGGACACCGCTGGGCAACTCGTGGATGACAAGCGAACGACCCTGCAAGCACTGCACCATGCCTCGAGCGTAGCAAGTTTGCCGGAGGTCTCCAGCTCGCTGCTTGACTTTAGATATCGATGTTCCTCACGCTTGACCATACCTTGGACGCGGGACGGCCGGCTTTCCGTGGGTTCCCGTCCCATGTAGAATACAGTTGCGTCAGACGCAAGCGTCACAACATGGAATCCCCACTGCCACTTGTCACAGCAGTTTTTGAGAGAAGGCTGAGTCGAGACAAGAACCTGTAGATACGCTGCAAGGTTACCTGACGGTTCCGAATACGGCATACCAGTCAAAGAATCATCTTTTTCTCCTGCTCAATGTGTCTGCAGCCTTGAGCATCAATCATGCAGGTCCACGTCTATCACCCTGATGCTGAGGATCTCAAGACCGTGCTTACCGCACCTGCACAGCCCGGACCAAAACGCACCCATCGCATGGGTGGCGCTTCCAGCTTCTGATGAAGTTGATCAATAACGATGGCATTGCGACCTCGCCTTTTTTAAGGCGAAAGCACTCAGCCACATGTTCATCTTCACAGTCTGTTGCTGTTTCGTCCCGCCTAGATAGCAGTTCGCCACGATTGCCATAGCGTCCCATCTGCGTGAAATTGCATCTCCTGGGATGCCAATGCTCAAAAGAAAAAGCATTTCCATGATGTTTGTTTGAATACTTTGTTTAACTTTACCCATCTTTCAGTACACTAAATGCTGCTTTTGCAGAGTTCATATATCACAATCGTTACATTACACCCTTTACTGTCTTTACATCTATAAAGTTACTGTTCAAATAATGATTTGCTATATTGTTATTTAATCCACTCTTTTCGTGAGACTTATCATGTTTTCTTTCTGCCGCTGTTCGCCGCTGGTTTTGGGTGAAACATAAACTGCGAAAATTTAACGGACTAATATAGTTTTGGAATTGTTATCGATTATGCTTTTACTGCATTAAACACAGGCTAGAATATTTGCAGATACCAGTCGCTTCGGTCAGCCTACACCAGAAACCCTGGTTATAAGTACAGGGCACCATAACAACCGATAAGTTCTATTAGTCTATTTCGTTTTTACAAACCATTCTGTTATTTGGTTTGGAAGAGATGGTTACCGCAAAATACTGTGGTTACGATTCCAGAAGCTTTCTTGAAGTCTTTGCGGCCGCCAGCCTGTACCAATGTTTGTATCGTACATTCTGAATGCGACATTATCGTCGGCAATGCCGCACAGATGAGCAGTCATTCATTTCGAGCGCACGTTCAATAGGATTTACAGCGTAACCGTCAGGATTTTCCTGCGGTGTGCGCAGATAACGCTCGGTATAAACGGTGTGTCGTACCAACGCCAATTGCAGGTGGCGCAACAGAAACACCCGAAAAAGCTGCTGCGACCTTCGCTTCATCAGCGTTGAAACCGCCAGCCCCAAGATCATCATACAGCATCGACAGGTTATTATAACCAGCAGCAGCCCTAACTTATTCGATCCCAAATCAATTTACAGATAGTGCATTTCACCCGAGCCACGGGCACCTGTTCCACGTCCATCTACAGACAAGCTACGATAAGCCTTGTTGCGTGAGATAAGCGCCTGTAGATACCAGCACCCATTGAGCCGAGTGCCCACCCAATTACAAATCGTTGACCGCCAGGGCTGCTGTATTGGAAGAAGATGACAGGATACTTTATTAGGGTCGAAGTTCTGGTTTCATTTATCCAGCTGTTCAGTTGAACGTCTTCAGAAGTAGTAAACCGAAAGAGCCGCGAGCAGGCAACCGTACTTCGTTATCCTTATGAGCTTATCGCGCTAGGTTCTGCGCACAACCTTCCTTGGTTGTTGTGATTATGCGAATCATGAGTATTGGTGGTCGTTCCAGTTGTTCAGGAAGTACTGAGAATTTCAGAGAACACAGCAGAGTTCCAGCCTCTTTCGTTGTCAGATTATCGCTATTTTCCGTGTTTGTCAGTTGCTATACCTCGCGTTGCATCGGTGTCGGTAGCAGCCTGAAGTAAGTCTCAATTTGTTTGCCAAAGCCGTAAACTTGATGACATCACATTGCCCTTTTCTATCTTGACGAATGGAACTTTTCCGTCAATGGTGTAGAGGTATATGGCAGTCCGTCGCGGTCGGAAGGGAAAAAATAACGTAATCGTTCACGAGTACCTCCATCGCATCTTCCTTCGCTATTTGTTGGCTTTCTTTGATGGCAAGCTGCATTCGCCCGTAGTTGGGTTTGCTTTTATAGAGGTTTAGCTCGTCTTGATGGCGGTTCATTGTGTAAATAACAATGGTCGGCAAACTCGTAGACTTTATGTGTGGAATGTAATACCGGCATCGAGTGGCAAATTGCAGGTAAGGCCTTTACCAGACCCGTCAGAATAAGTGTGAACGGATACTTAGAATTATCCTCGCCAGCCTCGGATACCGTAAGTATCAATCGCCAGGATAAACCTCGTAGTTCTTAAATGGCTTTGCAACTGAACATTTGCAACGAATAGGTCTTCACCTCGATCTGGTCGCAACGTATCCAGCTCAAAGTCCTGCTGTCGCACCCGCAAGCCAAGGCATTGCTGAACCCAAACTCCTCTTCGTTCACCTAACTGGCAACCCGTTGATTATTTCGTTGAACTTACCATCTATCGCTATCTGCTTTTCGGTCGCTCCACCAGTTGGCAAGATATTGTTACCGCGCACAAATGCAATATATTTCCATTTGGCGAGTATACGAATAACCACCTCAGACAGTTTTTTCGAAGACTTGTTCTTTACATTATATAGAAAGAAGTTTGTCGTAAATATGACAATGCGTTTTGGTACCTCATTGAATATGATAAGCTGTCCGTCGTCGGTGATTTCATAACTTCACTGACAGTAGCTCATCGGGAACCACAGTTTTCCGAAAAGCCTTTTTTGCACTCAACAAAAAAACAGGTTAATATTTTCTTTCTATCCAAGAGATTTGCGCATGGTCCATGTCCCTTTCAATGCGGGTTAATGCGAAATAGTCTTTCGCTGCGAAAGCACTTCGTTATATCTTCCAACTTATATTACCCAAATGCGCTAGAACAGACGTTATTAACGCTGCACACATAAGAAGTATTTTTTTCAGTTGTATATTGGGAATTGATTTAGTGCAGCAAAAGTACAAAAAAGTAAATTTGCAAAACAATGGAACAATACTAATGCGATTGCGGATAAGAAAGCAACTGCCTTCCGAGGCAAAGATTAACAGATCGGCTTTATTTGTCCTAATCGTACGTAGAATAGTATTGGCAGTCGTATTCTGCGAGCAACAAGAGCTTCAATCCATCGTATTGCAGCCGTCAAAGAGCGTAACAGAACAGTTGGAAGACGGGAAACGCTTTGCTAAAGAAATATCCAGATATGAAATACTTAGCTTATTTCACATATACAAACACATACGATGCAGGACAAGCTAAAAAGAGCTTTACGAAGGCTTTCGAAATGAAGATGTTGTAGGTATTGTGATTGGAAACACGTCCCGATCAAAGTCAGCAGGAATTGTTGGACTATTTGGAGGAACTGAACAATATCTCAATCGTAGAATACGGCATTGAAAGTTGCAACGACGACACTGCGCCACATTAACCGAGGTGACCTGCTCGTAATAATGCAAAGGTGAAACCGCCAAAAGGATCTATGGGTGATGTACATATGGACCGCCCGGCGAAGATGTCGTGAAAGCCTGGACAGTCTTATCATCATCGCTACCAGCTGACGACGGGGCCACACCAAATGCAGATTATGGGAAGCGTACAAGATTGGCAAAGATATACAAATATTTGACATTTATATACTGTTGAGGAATATCGACTTGATACCCAACAGGACCGATCTGCTTAGAAGCGACTTAGTATTGGAAAGGTTTGTTATTGCAAAGTCCGCCCGAGATGTTGATTGCACCCAAATGGGGATGAAGAATTATGAATTATGTCCATTAGCAATAGATTGAGAGAAATAAGATTATAATCAGTATATAACGAGCCAACACAAAAGCATATTCACGTAAAACGTATGTGTATGAACATATAGATGAACTATCAATAATAAGGAAAATGCTTTGTAAGTACGGCATAGACACCTAGCTTTGTGAGCTATAAGATAATTATGGATAGCAAATCAAGTTTAAAAAATATAGTATAATTCTATTACTAACAAAAAAGGTATTGGGTTTAAACAATATTTTCTAAATCACTTGAACCTATTAGTTTAACGGCCAACATGAGAAAAGAACTTTATTTTGTCGCAGCAGTTCTGGTGTTGATTTAGCATAAAATGTTTACAATCTCCAAACGAATGTAAAATGGCACACACACCCGCAACTAACATTTGAATTTAAGTATATGGTTTTCGTCTGATAAAACCGATACAGCAAAGTTTTACGAGGAAACGTTGCGCTGTCGTTGCAGGCACGCCGAAATGCCTTGGGGAAAGACCTCGAACGCGAGTTCAAGCACTTATGTTATCACCAGGAACAAATTGAGAACTTGATAGTCGGAAAGTGTTTTGAGAACTGAAGAAACCGTAAAGAACCCAGTCTGCGGCATGCCACTTCGAAGTGAACCATTGAAAGTTACGAAAAAAGAATCATCGCCCGACCGATGGGCGCCGCGTCCCTTTACCAGTTTGCACGGCAGCTTGAAGGTGTGGAAGAGAGCACCCTCTCCTTGTAGCACTCAGTCGGTGGGTGCCCCGCTCACAGGTATATACTCCACGCTGGGCACAGATTACTGAACCACGCATGGGTGGAAGCGTGGGCAGATGGCAAGTGGTTTTTCCTGAGCATGCGAGCCGGAGCCTATCCTAAACTTGAAGCCAATTCATCTAGTGCCTCGCATGCTCTGGCGCACAATGAAAGTGTTCATGATGATGTCCCAACAGGAATGGCGACCTCGCCTTGTTACCGGAAATAAATGTAATCGGCAATTATGCACCCAGTAAGAGGTAAGTGGTTGTTAGACGAGAAAGGTATGTAGGGCGCAAAAGTGGAATTTAAGCTTCTACAACTATGCTGGAATTTACCTGTAATGAAAACGACCACGTGATACCCATGTGGCTACACTCACAGCGGGTAAGGGCGACATGATAGTTCGCGTCTAAAGATGGCAAGTGTTGGCATCGACAAAGTTTCGTTTATAAGACCAAGGAGCTGCGCCTTGTGTTAAAGCGCGACGGATTGCCCCAAACAAAGACCTGGATATAACTCCGCCACCTGTAAGCACGGTTCTTCCAACAGCACCATGTAACGGGCAGAGAATACAAGGCGTTTATGCGCACGAAGACTCTATCCGTCAGGCATATTGAAGTTGATAGATGAAAGACAGGTCGCGATGTTACTCCATAATTATTCAGACTTTTGGCATGAGCAGCAAGAAGAACAAGGAAATGGCAAAAGCGTCTGTTAGATGTTATCTCGAAAAGACTCGCGACGTGCAATTGACGGTACTGAAAGACCACGAAGCGTTAGACCGACACTTCGGAACTTTACTGCAAGTACGTACGAACCCTCGTGTGAGATAGAATGGTTGTCGCCTTATCGCCATTTCTGGCCAGTATGCATAAGGTCTCCGCAGTTCTTATATACTGCGTAAGCTCGAATATTGCCATCGGACGAGATACACAACCCACAGCGATTGCGCATGTTGCCCATGAGTGTCTGGCGCGAAGCAACCGGACAAGTTACAGGGCTATCTTTCGTGGCTGTTGCCTGCAGCTTAGGGCTTCGCCCGTATCAATGAAATCAACGGAAAGCTGTACCACAATGCCAACGGAGCTTGGATAGATGTAGAATTTGACGGTAAACAGGCGGAAAGAGCGTGCCAAGGAACGTTGTTGTTAAATATGCTTCCACAAAGTATAACGACAACCCATTACGGCAGTCATTTCACGTTACAGTAGAAACGGCGTTACAGTTTACTTATCCTGAACAGCTACATGGAAAGATCGATTTTTCTAAAAGGAACAGACCTGGAAGAAATTTATATGCTTATGGGCAGGTACGCGCATGGCAAGCGATGTGTTGGCTGAAACCATTTGTTCACGATAAAGCGGCAGGCAAGGAAACACGTCGACGTTTACCGCGTGAAGACGACAGCTGTGCACAGGTAGGCAGCTCAGTCGTAGCGATATTTACCACGATAGGCTACCAACAGCGACAGCAGCCATGTCTACGCAGCAGAGGCTGCTTATATAGGTATTGTTGTTCTGAACCAAGAACCAACCAACCACACCTTGCGCGACATCGTAATTCCATAAGGCAGACGGAGAAGTGGGGACGCAGATGATCTTCTCCTTTTGAAGATGCCGGATAACCCGTCCCTTGCTCTTAACTTTTGAAGGAGTTCGACAACTCAATGTTGTCTGGGGTACTGATGTAGACAAGATTGTGAACGGAAGAGCCGCGAACGCTAAAGCTAAGAGTCACGTTTCATCTTCCTGATTTGCGACAGCTTCAATCGGTTGTCATACAGCAAGGCTATACCATTAAATAGGTACAGATTTTGAAAGTCATCGGGAAGCTATACAGGCTGCATACAATTAAATTGATTGAAAGAGAAACTCCTATCTTGTTGTCCCAACAGCAAAGATAGAGTTTTGAAGTTGTATGTTTGAGACAACTTATGCAGTCTTTATAGTACTTTCCTGATTACTTTATGAGACCGCAAAGTAGTAGTACCGACTACTTATCTTTTATGTCGACAATTAGATGTGCATATTCAAGAATAGCTATCGTTCAACCACTGTTATCAGACCTCTTTACAAAAGAGGTTCTGCGTCTTACAGCGCCCTTTCACATGGCAAAAGCGACTGTTTCGCATCGCAAACAGCCGCTTTGCATTGCCAAACCGAAAAGGTTCACTTTTTAACAAAACCATCTTTGGCAAAAACGAGGAGTATTTTTCTGTGCCGCTTTTCAACATTTAAAAGAATCCCATTACTCAATCAATCAACTTTTGGCTGCCACTTTGGTTTGTCGAAGAATCTGTGCAACTATCTCGGTAAGCGTCTCCTTTTTCGCCACTTTCTACTACGCCCGATGCCGACCCGCGAATCCGGCCGTCTTGTTTGCGAGTATGCATTCAGTGTTACGCCACCGCCGGGCAAGATGGTCATACGTCCCCCGTGTGTTTCGCGAGTATATCTTCTGTGCGGGTATGCGCGGTCCGTGAGCTGCCCTGACGAGCACGCGTGCAGTGTAGCGTCGCAAGTCTCGTCGAGTGCTTCAGTGGGTTTCGCAGACACCGGAAAGCACGATGAGAGTGTGCGGCCTTTCTCGTCACAGGCGTCAATCAGTCGGCGCGTGGCTGTGGTCGTCTATATCTCCGTCTGCACGTCACCATGCACCACAGAGTGCGCCAGTATATGAAAGCATTTTGGCCATCCGTCTCCATCACTTCATTTCCTTCATTATAACAGAAATCTCCTCTCACGCACTCTCATAAGTGTATGAATGGTGAGCCTTTCGAAACATTTTGCGCACTTGCTTTTATATGAGTCCCAACGATGGTGTCAGTCCGTCGAGCGATAGGCAGAGCATAGTTCTATGCGTTGTGCCCGCCCTTACGGCGTTTATGACGCCTCGCAGGTCGCAAACTTCTAACATCGGCATTAATCGTTATTTTTCTATTTCTATAATACAGTCTCACGACGTTCCGGCGGCTTCCAATGTGGGTGGTATGCTGTGTCGCCTCGTCACACGGAACGAAAGGGCTGTCGGGGAGCGAAATCTATGACGCGTTTAGGCTTTACTCGACAATGCACACACGGAAGATGGTTTTAGTAATCTTTGTTCCAACACGCAGATAGGCCTTTCTTGCCCTTTGATGTACCTTTGACACAGTCGGCTCGCAACATCGCCCGCCATGGTTTTCCTGTAAATGGTCGATACCGCCGCATCCACTTGCCATCGCCTGTGCAAACTGGTCAGAGTGCAAGCGCAGGAAGTCGCCTGCCTGGCTGTGGTCCCATCGTTGAGCAAGAGGCTGCTTTCGCAGTTTGCTGCCGAGCGTACGCGAGTTCCCATGAGCTGGGAGGTTGATTTATGTTAGCGTCCCGGAAACCTTGTATCTGGGTTACGCCATGGCATGGTCTGGCAGGCTTCGAGGCAGGCGACTGATGCCTGACCGATCTGGCCAGCCCGCTCGGTTTTCGCCGGGCAAACTCGCGTTCGAACATTTGAAATCTTTCCATCAATCGAGCAATGTGATGGTTGTTACCTATTAGACAAGCTGGCTGAATGCTGTGAATGTAGCGATAAAACTCCTCCATGCGCCAGTCGAACGGAATGCTGTCGCTGTCGTGATCCTAATAACCGTCCAACCAAATGGCACCCACTTTTCCGTAGTTGTGGAGCAATTCGCTTACTTCCCTTCATAAAGTTGGAAGCCGCGAGTTTGCTTCGTTTTCTGCCAGTATAGAGCCCCGTCCGACCAATGGGATAGTCCTCGCGTATCCAGTCGAGAATGGAATAATATATGTGCAGGTCTATGTTTTGCTTGTGGCAGGCATTGGCAAGCTCTTTTCAGTACATCGCGTTTGAAGGGTGTTGCATCTACGATGTTGTAGTTGCTTTCCTTTGTTTTTGAACATTGAGAAACTGTCGGTGGCGCTGATGTGAAAGTATATACTCTTTTGTTCGGAGGCTTTGATGGCACTTATCCATGCGTCGGCATCAGCATGATGGATAAAAAGCCGATGCAGCTCGCATATTCGTCTTTGTTTATCTTGTTGTTCAAGTACCACCTCGCCTTGTGCAAAGGTGCTGTAAATGCCCCAATGCAGGAATATGCCGAAGCGGAAGCCTTCGAACCGTTTGCGCGCAGCAAGGTTTTCGGCAGTGGGAATATACTTTTTGGGGCACACTTTCAGTGGTTGTTGCCCTATTGTTGCTTTCCTGTTGCTGACTGTTTGTCTGTGCAAAAGATAGGTATACAGCAATGCCTAATAACGAGTGGTAATTATTCTTTTCATTATGTATTTCTTATGATTGTGCAAATATACTTAAAATGTTTGAAATGCATGCAATGATTATGTCTCTTTATGCTTTATAGTATGACTTTACGAAGTATTGATTAGCTCAAAAATAGGAAAAACCTATATTAAGTTAGGGAAAATCCGTATATTTGCACACTAAGAGTGGTATTTTTGCATCAGATGAAAATGAAATAAAGGGAAAACAAATAAAAAGGGAGGTAATATGAAAAAAGTTAGTTCTATTTTCAGTTATGGCTTTGCTCTGCCAACCATCTTGTTGGCAAGACTGACGTATATTTTCACACCGTCGAAGGAGTCTATTCGTGAATATAGGCAGCTAAAGTTGCTCGACGAGATGCTTATTATAGTGGTATAAAACAAGTCGGACAGTGAGTATAACCGCAGAGTTTCTTTTAGATAAAGTTTATAGGAAGATAGGTAAAGACTCATTAGGGAACGACATCGTTCAGGTAAAAGACCAGAATGGAACTTGTCAAGTAGACACAGTTTATCAGTTCGATCGTTAGTTTTGAAGATGCGGACAATGACTTTACGTACAGTCGTCGGCACGGGTCGCTTCGATGATTTCTATGGTTATCACGATCCTTGGTACTATGGATATTCAGGCTTTGGCTTCCGTGCTTCGTCTCGGTTGGCTGGGATCCTGGTACGAGCCATTATGATCCCTTGGTACTATGGTTATTATGATCCTGGTGGTATGCGCTATCGTAGCAGATGGTACGACCCTCGAGGATAGTGGTTATGGTTGGGGATATCCATACTATTACTATGGTTATGCAAGACCAGGTTTCGATACAGTTATCCTTCGGGACATACCGGCACAGCCAATCATTGGAGCGGACGTGGAGGCAGGTTCGGGAGCAATAATTCGGTTTATTACGGCCAGATGAACAGCGCAGGTCCAACACGCTCATTCGGCAGTATGAATGCCCAGTGGACAGTTTGGAAGGTCGGATGGTCGAGTTGTTATAGAAAAGAGACAATTCTTTATGTATAACAGAGGAGCCAATTTTGGAAATTCTTCTGGAACAGTAGGTTTGAGAGTACCATCAGACGAGACTTACAACCGTGACAATTCATTCAACGTAGAACGCAATAGACCGCGAACTTGACGAATCACGCCCTTCAAATACATTCAATGGAGGAAACTTTGGACTACACGTTCGCGGTGGTAGACCTTCGGTGGTGGTAGCTGGTAGCTCCCGTTCTGGTGGTGGAAGCTATGACACAGATAAGTTTTGCTTCGATAGTAAAAGAGAGTTTGTTAAATAGGGTAAATAACAAGAAGATAGTTATGAAAATACAGTATTATTTGCTGGCAGCAACGTTGTGCGCTTGCCGCAGCAGCCGAGACATACGAGAATGCCAATTTAACGAGCAGCGACCTTAACGGAACAGCACGTTATGTAGGTATGGGTGGAGCCATGGAGTACTCTGGGTGCGGATATTTCTACCATCAGCAGCAACCCTGCAGGCATTGTGTCCGTCGCAGTCAGTTTTCGTGAGTGGTGGACTACTTATGCAGAGTAAAGGTAAGGAGTTTGGCGATGGAAAGAAGACAAAACACCAGCTTCGACCAGATAGCTTTTGTTTATACAACACGTGCCCCTCGTGGTTCAAAACATAAACTTCGGATTTAATTATAGCAAGAGCAAGAATTTGATTTCCTGCTGAATGCAAGTGGGAAGTTGGGTAATGGTTCTCAAAACAACCAGTCTTACTTGAAACACGTGCTTGGTTCTGAAAGCTATGGAGACTGATGTACGTCAGAAGGATAATGCTTATATAGGTTTTTGCCAACCCACGAAGTAGCAATGTGTCTGGACGTGAATCAATTAGACTATTTGTACTAACACATTGTTGCCAGATGCCAACACTGCAGGCAAGTTTAATAGTTATCTGGCTGACTTACACATTCGACAAGAGCTAATACGGGTTATCGTGCACTACGATTTCAATATTGAGTGGCAGCCTTCACGACCAAGTCTACCTGGTTTGTGACATTCGGATTGAAAGATGTGCACATGATTCGAGAGCAGATACTACGAGAAATTGTCTAATGGTGTAGGTAATGTAACGGTTCGAGACACCCGACGCATTACTGGTACGGGGTTCGATCTACCGCTGGTATCATCGTTCGCCCTGTAGCCGACTCTCCTTTCCGTATTGGTGCTTATGTCAGACACCTACATGGTACGATTTAACCACATCAAATGTAACTCGTATCGACAGAGTTACCAACACAGGAGGTAAGAACGATTGGGGTGAAGTGCCTAACAGCTACGATTATAAGCTATGGACACCCTGGAAAATTCGGCTTCTCTCGGGCATACAGTGAGGCAACTATCTTTGCACTCGGTTTGACATACGAATATGAAGACCATTCTACTCTTGACACTCGAATAAACGATGGTGGTTAATATAGCGACTATTACGGTTCTTATTACGAGACTTCTTCATCAGACAGGCGATGAACAAGCATACCAAACAAAGCGCTAAAGGGTGTAAGTACATTGAAGATTGGTGCCGAATATATAGCCAGCAAGCAACTTGGCACTGCGTTTTAGGCTACAACTATGTAAGTCCGAAGTACGATAAAAGATGCACAGAGATCCGCAATTGTATCTCCAGGAAGTGCCTATTCTTCATCAACAGACTTTGTCAGTTGAGTCTACCAACAGATTTACACTCGGTGTAGGCTATCAGACAAATAAATTCAACATCGATTTAGCTTATCATACAGCGCACAGAAGGGAACCTTCTATCCATTCTCTACGATGAACTTCGCTATACGCGACACTGCAACGGGCACTACAACATCGTATTCTAAACCAAGCAGCAGGAACAAAGGTAGACAATAATAGAGGACAGCTTCTGCTAACAGTGGGTTATCGCCTTTAATATAAGTGCATTATATAATATTAGAAGGGAGAATGTGTCAATACATTCTCCTCTTATTATGGTATATCGTCAATCATAGAAAAGAAATTATACGAGAAGATGCTACCTTTATTAAAAAGCCCTAATCGCAAGTTGCGATTAGGGCTTTTCCTTTATTTAATTATGGGACAACATCGTGTCTCGTTCTATTTTTACCATGTCTTTATGGTAGAGCCATCAGATAATTTTACGATATTCAGACCACGTTGTGGAGCACTGATTCTACGACCGTCTATGGTATAGCGTGCTACTTCCTTCAGTTCGCCCTTGTTCTCAGATATACCTTCGATGCCAGCCGGATCGTTAGACAAGTTGAATTTAGCAGCATTTTCAATCTTGCCATCATTGCGTATAATCATTGCGATGACTGCGAGCTTGTTATAGCCTGCCTTCTTGATGGCTTCTGCAATATAGCCTTTTTCGGTAGCTTAAGCTTGTAGGTGTTGGTTACGACTTTGCCTTCCTGCAGTGGCTCGAGCTTTGCTTTGTTGTTGCCTGAAATATAAGAGCTGGTGAGCAGTACGTCGTCGTAAGTCAATGTAACCCTGCTATTGCCATACTTGCCTCCCTTGCAGAACGGAATGAGGTATGAGTCCTTGATACCCCATTGACTGGCGGTTCTTGAGGCGTAATTGTTGCTTTGCTTCCATGAAGAAGCTGTTCCGGTAAGTTCGTCGCCAATAAGGGCATAGGCAATTTCGTACGTTCCGTTTATCAAAGGCTCGATGGTTGCCGTAGCGGTTACTTCGGTGCAATCGTCATTCAGCTTGCCTGTAACCGATACTCCTACCGCTGCAACGCGTGCAAGAGCTTCCTCGAAGTCGTCACAAATGCTGTTTCCCTTACCATAGAAAGGATCTATAACGTCGTCGCGTTCTATCTTGCAGGTAGGTGCGCCGCCAAATTTAATCTTTGCATAGTCGGAGGTGTACATTGGGTCGGTATCGTTGAATTGGTGTATGGCAATACCCACGAAACTTTCGCCGAACTTGTCGCGCAGCTTCTTCATACCTGCCCAGCCGCGTGGACACCAGCCACAGCCAGTACCTGTATTTTCTTCTACAACGACCTCGCTTCACTTCCTTGCTGACAGTGGTCAGCTTGCAGAGTTACGGACTTGTTGCTTGCCCTCGTTAGGTTTTCCGTTTACCTTGGTAATGGTGATGGTCTTCGTGGTTGTTCCCGTCTTGGCATCGGCTGCAAGAGGAAGTTCGATAGTGAACTGACCTCCAAACGTATTGAACGATGGGTTGATGTCAATATGCTGTTCTGCACCCACAGTACCATCGGTAGCTATAGTATAGTCGATGCTGCTGACGCCGGCACTTCCACCATTGGTTACGGTGAGCTTGCCTTTGGCTACCTTGTTCTTCACTATGACAACGTCTGGTAATGTATTGGGGCTACCGAATTCTTGGCAAAATTACCCTCTACGAGTATCTGGAGAGCCAGTCTGCCAAGACCTTTCGTCCGAGAGGTCTGACCACTTGTCTACAGATGTCGAGGTACGAAGGAAGAGGCTGTTGGGTGTTTTGTCGTCTCCGCATGTAAGGACTGGATACTGTGTTACTTCGTTCGAAGCACTGGTAATGGTGAAAGTGTAACCCACGTAGACGCCTTCAGAGCCTATAACGTATGGTGTAGTCGATGCAACGTCATTGGAAATTCCTTCTTTATTGCCGTTCTCATCACCCTGCATTCAGAGACGATTGGTCTACGTTCTGAACATAGTCTGCTTTGCTGATGTCTTCGGGCAGTTTCTTTGAAATCCACACTTTTACGTTGCTCGTCTTTTGCTTATCGCGCAGATAGAAGCGAATGGCTTTGATGGTCTTTCCCACAACAGCGACATTGCCAGAGGTAATGAAGAATGCTGCATCGTAAGTCTCAGCTTTTCTCACTCCAAGTCCGGCGCGGTGTTCGCTGTCAGAGCTGTATCCCCACCATACCTGATTGGCAGCGGGGTCAATCTTCTTGACTGGTGCCTTGTAATAAGTGGACAACTGTGCGTTTCCCACTGTACCTGGGTCTCGCTGTAATACTCTTGTTTGCGCATGGGCTGCAATACTCAGTACAGCTGCAAAGGTTAAAAATAATAGTTTTCTCATATTTACAAAAATTTAAGTTAATGTTCCGTATTCGCTTATTACAGCGTTATTTAATACGGTTTTTTTGTTTTTATTCTGCGATATAATGGCACAACCTTAATAGATAGTTTCCACCTCTTTATTTTTCTATTTTGAATTGTTCACCTTTTAATAAGTACAAATTTACAGAATTATTTTTGAATGTACTATTTCATTATTATAAAATTTACCAAAAAGGTTTAATAAATCTTTTGAGCAGTTCTTTATAGGGATTTCCCTATTGCAAAATAGAGAAAAAGCATTCCAACAGTTTACTATGTTCCTTAAATTTGCGGTATTGAAAAGGATAGAAACATAAAAAGTTATAATTATGAAACAGATTACTAAGTTTTTGATGGTGCTTGCATTGGTGGCTGTTCCCTAGGATTTACAAGTTGTGATGACGACGAAGAATACTGTTACTACTATAACGACCTCGTAACAGAGGCTGTTCGGAACTATTGGTATACATATCCCAGTGGGGCTGATTACGATACGACAAGAAATTGGTTCTTGTATTACTATCCGTCGGCTACGGCAGTAGAATTTGCCGAGTTTATGAATGCAGTAAATTACGGCAATGTAAATGACCCGCTAATGGCAGAAGCCCAGATGCTTTCAGGTGAATGGGCAGGCAAGATGACCATCGCTTTCGACGAGAATGGGAAGCGGCTTTCACAAACTTTCTATGCTAATATGAAGTTCTTCCAGTACGAAACGTCTAAGAACTCGCTGAGTGGGCATGGTACGGAGGTAGATACTGGGGCTGACGGTTCTACACAGACACTTGACTTCTCTTGGTCCGTAGACAAGAACGGCGACATATACATCAAGTACACTAAGTCTGGTACAATCTTCCGCATGGATGCTCATTCTTCACAGAAGGGCTTCCACCTTGGTTATGAAAAGGCAAAAGGTTACGATACCTTCTACGGTTACGGTGTCAGTACGAATACTACAGATGAGTTTTATATAGATTTGGCACGCCAAGCAACCAACAATGCTAAGGGAAGAATGATGAAGTCGCGCACTGCAACAGAAGATGTTACGTGTCGAGTGTTTGGTAAAGCAGTGCGAAACAGTGGTCCTGCTTATTCAGCCAAAGCTGTTGGCGGATTGAGAGAACGATAAAATTTCTCAACTAAAGGACAGATTTCTTGCGAAGATAATTTTTGGAACCTGCTATCAACGGGGATGTAGGATTTTTCTTTAGTTCCGTTTTGTTTTAAAATGGAGTCCTACAAACCAACAATTTGAGTCTGACGGCATTCTGAAGTATCTAAATTCCAGGCGTAACTATTCAGCGGTATTGATAAGTCTGCATTTTCTCTTCTAAAACCTTTATAAAAAGGCTGTAAAGAAGCGCATTTTTCTTGCATATTTCAGAAGTTTTTTGTACCTTTATACCTATGAAAGAGCAAGTTACGGACATATCAAAAGTATTGCAAGTCATGACGGGAGAGATGCGGCTGTTGCGTGAAACTGTCAATCAGCAGGCCGAGATTGTCAAATTGAACCGTAACATAAATGCCCTGAACCTCCAAATCCGCAAGACAGATACGGAACTTACGAACTTATAGGAACGCCTGGCCAAGTATGAAAACCCTGACAGAACTCTAATAACAGCAGCACGCCGCCAGGCAAGGAGCGTATGAAGAAGGATGAGATTATCAGAAGAATGGGAACCCTCCGTAAGCCAAGTGGCAAGAAGCCGGGAGGGCAAAAGGGACATGACAGGCATAAGTTGTTTCTTTCTTCTATGCCAGACGAGATAATTGATGAGGTACCTAACTATTGCACCCCGTTGCGGAGAATCTTTATCAGATGAGGAACATAACGGCAGCTCACAAAGATTATTGCATTACTGTCAATGATAAAACAGAACGGTTCGGCATCGAGTTGCGGACAAATTAGTTTCTTTATTTTATATATTTATCACTCCCAAATTTCTGAAGACCCCAATTTATACAGACACATCGTGTCTCGTTCTATTTTATCAATATCTTTATATTAGAGCCATCAGATAATTTTACGATATTGAGACCACGTTGTGGTGCACTAATTTTACGACCATCAATGTTCACCATTGATTTGTTTCTAAATATAATCTATATTATGATAAATAAAAGAAAGAACCATTCAAGACCGTTGAACCAGATTATTTAAAGTGTCATCGTACAATGCTTCTTCCCTCGGACTTCCATTTTAAAATACCACCTAACAAATTGTAGGTTTTAAATCCAGACATCTTTTAGTATTTTTACAAGCTCTTGCTGAACGCTTTCCAGAACGGCAATAAACAGCTACTGGTTTCTTTTTCTTAAGTTTTTGGTTAGCTTGTACAGCAAATGTATCTTTCAGAACATCTATGTTCTGTGCACCTTTTATGTGTCCTTCCTTATATTCATTTTCGGTACGAACATCGACAAGCTGTACTTTACCGCTTTCTATTAATTCATCAAACTGGGTGGCATTTACATCTACCGTTGCTGTCTTGGAAGAACTGCAGGCGATAAAGCCAAACAACGCGCATAGAATTGTTGAGATAGAGATGCCACTTTTAAGAATAGTTCTCATAGCCGTAATTCTTTTTTTATGGCAAAATTAAAGAATTCGGGAATAATCTTGTGATGTATATAGGATATTTATTCGTATTTAAAAAGATATTAACTTTATCTATAAATAAATATTTAAAGTTCCGGATAATTTTCTCTTTTTACTGCTTAAATCATTTTTACCGTATATTTGCAAATGTAGAGTATTCTACACATTGGTTTTTCGGGAATGAGGAAAAAGTAACAATGCAGCCTCTCCCTACTAATTTAAGATGGCAAATAACATAAGAAACAATAAACATAACTATGAATAAGAAAGCGATACAGAAAAACTATCATTAGCAATTGTGTCATCTGCAGTCGTAATGAGTCTTTCTGCATGTAAAACCCTAAACAACAGTCTAATATGCAGGGTTATTAATCTTAGCTCAATGCAAGTTTGTTTTTAATAAAAAAAGGTGAATGTACTGTTAAAAAAATAAGCAGAAAATATCAGAAGAAGAATTCCAGAATCTTATTGGATTCGGGGATTTATGTGGGTTTCTACACACATCGTTTTTAGAAAATGGACACTTAGATACTCAGGACTATTATCGTTCTTTACTCGGGCATAGTCCTATAAATTATTATTTTTAAGAATGGAAAATGTCATACAATCATGTTTTTCGTCAGCTAATGGCAAAACTGTAAGTTATGAATACGATTATAAATATGATGCAAAAATTAATCGCCTAATCATAAAAGACTTTGCATACATGGATATTATTGCATTATCAGAAGGCTCAATGGAAATACTTCAGCCCATGGGATTCTTCCCCAACGGAAAGCCTCGATATGCCTATTCTATTTATAGGCGAGCTGATGATGCAGAAATATCGAGTATCTTGATGCGTTCGGGTCTGCTTAAACCAACCATAAACTTAGACGAGACTGACAGAAGAAGAAAAATAAATGCGATAAAAATGCGCACACGAGAAGATAACCACTCAAGTATGCGCAATTTTATTTTATAAAGAAACATTTATCGAACTGTTATATGAAAGCAACCTTGGTGTTTTTCGTATTTAATATGACAGCGTCCTTGTTTACGTAGGTCATTTAGGACTTCACTAAGAACCCACTTCAACGTGTCATCACGTACACGACGAGTTATAGGCGAATACTTATTGTAGGCTATATCGAACGTTGTTCCATAAAGGTGGCAACTATTTTCGGTTGCATTGTGGTTGTAACGTCTCAGTCTTTCTACGTCTTCTTTGGTTCGCAAAACGCTTGTAACCAATAGCTTTGTAAGTGGAATATTCTTCACTTGAAGGCTGTCGAAGAAGTTGCGCCCAATGTCTTGAAGCAAGACAGAGGCTGTTGGTACAAGATACGGAATGCTGCTCGACAAACGTTTTACATCGAAGAAAGGATTGCTACCTATATATACAAGTTCTTTTTTGCGCAACTCTGCATCTTCTCTGTTTATAACTGCCTTTTACGGCATACTTCATTGCCGATTCCCAGTTGTACATGTTGTGAGTCGGGAAAGCTCTCATCGTAGTTTACTACACCAATAATACGGTGCTTTATTTCTTTCCCGTTTGTATCGAAAAACTGTGTTAAACCATTACTCGGTACAAAATTTTGAGCAGCTATTTTAGTTTCGTTTGCAAGCTTTGTTATTTCCATACACGTTTGGATATGTGCATGTTGTGTCTTTTTAGTGAAGTTTTTCTCTTTAACTGCATAAGACGGTTTAGCCACGGAAGGAAAAATAAGTCTGACAACTGCCAAGAAAGCTGTTGCAGCCATAAAACCTATTAAAAATTATTCTTTGTTATTTTCCATTTTGTTTTCATTGGTACAAATATAGGCACAAAAAGATATCTCCCAAACAAAAACTCCATATTTTTGACGATAGGTTCCCAAAAATACTGTTGCAGGATTTTTGTTTTTTTCAAGAACCTGGTGACATTAGTTTAAAAGCACTCAACCAAATTTAAAAGGAACTACAGCTAAAGTCGGAATGCATCAGAATCACCTATTCCAATACATTCCTCCATATAATTATAAGGACAATGCTGGCTAATCGGGAAGTAGCTGACAAGGCTTCTCAACGAAGAAAGTTGCTCCGTGTTCCATCAAGAACTCTTTGTCGCGGAAGCCCCATAGCACGCTGGCGCAAGGCATATCGCAGTTTTTGGCAGTCATAATGTCTACATCGCTGTCGCCAATATACACCGCTGTTTCTTTCGATGCTCCTAATTGGCGCAAGGCTTCTATCACGGTGTCGGGTGCTGGCTTCTTCTTTATATTTTCTCGCTCGCCAATAGCCACTTCGATGGTGTCGGGAAAGAAGTGTCGGGCAGGATTCTTGTGTGGCAGCATAAAACTTGTTGCTCACAATGGCGAGTTTCTTTCCACGTGCCTTCAGCTCGGCAAGTAGTTCAGGAATGCCTTCGTATGGTTTGAGTGGTGTCGAGGTTGTGCTCAAGATAATGTTGGCGGAATGTAGCGTAAACGTCTTCGAACTGTGGATTTTTCTATGCCATTTGGAATTGCCCTTTCCATTAGTTTTTTACGCCGTTGCCCACAAACATTCTAACATCTTCTATCGAATGTTCGGGCATATTGTGTGTTCGTAAAGCGTAGTTGGTACTTGCAGCTAAGTCTTTCAATGTTTCGAGGAGTGTACCGTCCAAGTCGAAAATATACGTTTCAAATTCTTTCATTGTCTTTGTATTCTATTGTAGTATGCCTGTTTGTTGTGAAGCAGACAGTATTTCTCTTTAATTATCTTCTGTTCTTCTTCCCCTTGTTCCAATTGTCGTTTTGCTTGTATGGCTTTTTCGGCGACTTCTCTTGTCGTCGGCAGGACTGCTTCCTGTGGCTTTAGGGTCGTAGTTCACCCTTCCGTGGAAGGTTTGTTGTCGTATAGCTTTCCTATAAGGTCACTTCTGCCTATCCGTTTCAGTTCGCGTTCAATGTTTTTCCGCTCTTCGGGTTTTGTACCAAAGAAGAATTGACGCTGTGCCAGCTTCTCGAGGAGTCTTTGCCGAGAATATGGGTTCCAGCGTGTAGGGGTCGTAGCCGAATACCACGCTTCGGTGGAAACCGTCATGGGCGTTGGCGTGAAGTCTTGCACCTGTTCCAAGTGAAAGTCAAGGTCTTTTGCTAATCACCGCAAGCTCTGCCATATCTTCTTCCTTGCAGCCAGGGTGCGACGAAATAAAGTAAGGAATAATTTGCTGGCGCAGGTTTTCTTCCTTGTTTATCCTGTCGAATATGCGTTTGAATTGGTAAAACTGCTTGAACGAAGGCTTACGCATAAGTTGCAGAACACGGTCTGACGTGTGCTCTGGTGCAATTTTAAGTCGTCCGCTTACGTGCTTCTTAATCAATTCGCGTGTATATTCACGTGCCGATTGGTTGGCTTTCTCGTCTTTGCTGTCGTGCAGCAGCAAGTCGTAGCGCACTCCCGAGCCAATAAAACTCTTCTTAATACCAGGCAGCGCGTCTACTGCTCTGTAAATTTCGAGCAGTTTGGAATGGTCTGTATTCAGGTTCGGACATATTTCCGGGTGTATGCAACTGGGTCGTTTGCAATGTTCGCAAGCCTTTTGGTTCTTTCCTGCCATACCGTACATATTGGCAGAAGGCCCGCCTAAGTCTGACAGATAGCCTTTTGAAATCGGGCATCTGTATCACCTGTTTCACTTCTTTCAGAATACTTTCCTTTGAGCGGCTTGCTATGAATTTACCTTGATGAGCCGATATTGTGCAGAATGCGCAACCGCCGAAACATCCTCGGTGAATGTTCACACTGAACTTAATCATTTCGTAAGCAGGTATCACCTTGCCCTTGTATTTGGGGTGTGGCGCTCGTGTGTAAGGCAAATCGTAAGCCGCATCTACCTCCGCCGTACTCATTGTAGGGTAGGGAGGGTTCACCACGATGTATTGTCCGTCTACTTCCTGCAATATGCGTTGAGCGTGTTTCTTGTTCGATTCCTCTTCAATGTGTCTAAAGTTTTTCCGACTGAAACTTCTTGTTGTGCAGGCATTCTTCGTGCGAGTGAAGCACAATGTCGTCAGCTTTAATGCCTTCTGGTATATCTGCTTTCTTGCAAAGATAGGCTATTTGTGGTATTTCCTTGATGTCCTTTATGTTTCTGCCACTCTCTAATTCTTGCGCAATGCTGACGATTTGCTTTTCGCCCATACCATAAATAATGACGTCGGCACCCGAATCGCATAGCACGCTCTTGCGGAGGCAGTCTTTCAATAGTCGTAATGGCTCAGTCGGCGCAACGATGCTTCGATGCTTCTCCCAATACGATAGGCACGTCAGGATAAAGTTGGCGAAGGATTTTAGAATACACTATGGAAGGGTATTCGGGGCGCAGGTCGTGGCGTCCGTCGGGTGAATAGGCATCTTCGGAGCGTAAACGTTTGTTGGCAGTGTACTTGTTTACCATTGAATCCATTGCACCGGCAGAAATGCCAAAAGTATAAACGTGGACGCCCTAACTTCTTAAAAATCTCGGAAATCGCCGTGCCAGTCGGGTTGTGGCACAATGGCAACTCGGTAGCCTGCAGCTTCTAAGGTGCGTCCAATGACGGCAGCACCAAAGGCTGGGTGGTCTATATAGGCATCGGCAGAAAACAGAATGACGTCTAATTCGTTCCATTTCCTTAGCTCCACCTCTTTCTTCGTAGTAGGCAGAAAGTCGGTGAGCATAAAGCGTGAGGTTGTCGTTCGAACTTCGTGCTCCTTGTTCTTTTTGTTCTCCTGTGCTTGTATCTTTTCGCGAAGGCTTTGTGTTTTGGACTTGTGTCGCTTTGTTTTTGCCTTCTTGTTGGTCTATTGTTACTCAAATTATGTTACCTCTTTTAAATTTCTGTTTGCCCTATGGAAAACACGTTAAAATGTATACGATATTTCTATATGATAGGACAGAATAAAAATATGACGTCATGTTGGTCAAATATGACGTCATATTTACTGAAAAATGACGTCATATTTTTCTGAACACCCTAAAAAGTGGGGCGGAAAAACCCTATGATGTGCTTCCTTCGATTTGCTCTTCTTTGGGTTGTTCTTCAGACTTCTGTTCTTTGCTATATTGTTTGTAAAGATCTACAAGATTCTTTCAAACCCAATGCTTTCATATTCTGATGGTAAATCACATCTAAGCATAGGTCGAGCAGTTCTTTGTCTTTCCCTGCTTCTGATTCCAACAAACTGCGTACATTCAATTTTAGTTTGTCAAGCACAACTTCGTCTACCACTCCGTTAGAGTCGATAAGATTGGATAACAACGAATATTTTTGTAAGGGTTGCAAGGTGCGTGTTGCTAACCTCTATGCTTCTCGTGCCAGATGTATTTGCTTTGAATTTTGTGCATAATCCTTCGTTTTTATTTATGTTCAACTTCGGTATTGACACCTTGTTAATTCAACAAGTAGGCTATGATGCCTCGCATAATCCTATTGCGTACCTCTCTGTTCTTGATGCATTCGAATGGAAATGCCATAACGAAAGTGCGAAAGTCGGTACCTTTATAGGCTACTGCTGCACCTGTGTTGTCGGCATACGTCATTACGCTAAAATGCAGAACCTGAAGGCTGAAGTATGTCGGGCGAATAAGCACCGTAGTGCTGCTCGTTCATAGTTCTGTATATATCGAATTGTGAACCTAAGCCATTGATAGTCGCATTGTAATTGTTTTGGTTGCTTCCCGCAGCTGAAACCTTGAAGAATCTGGCAAGCCATTCCTGCTCGTTGCTGCTCGTCATATCGGTGGCAAGGTATGCACCGTTTGCAAAAACTCTGCCACCACGGTTTAGATAGTTTGCTATTTGGGTTTTGCATGTTAGGGCGGAGAGCTTTGTAGAAGTAAAGGCTGTGGCCGTCGTTTTTCTCTAATCCCAACGCCAAGTCTACGAGCGCATACTTTTCAAGTTTGACATAGCCGTTCTCAATTGCTTTGCTTGAACAACTCACAATGTTATATTTACCACTGGTTGCAATTGCTTCAGCGTGCGTTCTTACATAATCGAAAACTGTTGCCTGCTATGAATAGTCCTGCAAGTTCGTCGCCTCCAAAGCCTAAAAGCCGAAGGACCTTCCTTGCCGAACTGCGTTCTATCGAAGTTGCTTTGTCTGCCATTCCAGCCCGCAGTTACGCCATAGCTTACTCCTGGGTCAGCTTCGAGGTTGAAACCTTGTTCCGTGTCATTGTCAATAATGGCAGGTGAGGAAAGACGATGGAAGCCATTTACTATCAAGATGGTCTGTTTTGCACCTTCTTTATGGTATGCCGACAATACTTCTGTAGGAAACTCTCTCCTCCGTGGTTGCACGCTGTAACCCTGAAGTTGTACAATACGTTCGGTTCTAATGTTATTTCGTATGAATTACCATGTAACATTTACACCATTGTCGAAACCGCTTGTGCCTGTTGCCATATATATATGTACGATGTTGGCTTTGCCGTTGGCTCTAAAGGGTCGTTTACTCCGTTCCATTTCAAGCGCACTTTGTCTTTTGAAACATATTCTATTCTAAAGTTGTCGGGGGCTAATGGCTGAACAATGTATGGTCTTTTATGAAGCGATGCCGTATAGCGGAGAATGCTTTTGTAAATGGAACGTGCAAGCGTGAACTTAAAATTAGGGTCTTGTCCTAACCTCATATCGCCAAAAATTCTGATGCGAAAGTGTCTCTATAATTGCCGATGGAACTTCGGGCAAGCGTGTTTCGCTGTAATTAGCGTCTTTTACGCCACGCGTGTTCCATACTTTCTTGAATGTACCTTCGATGTCTCGCTTTGCATTTGTTACGAGTTGGTTGGCAAAAACTTGAGAAGCATTGCGTGAAAGTCCTGTCCCCAATGTAGGATTTCCTTGTTGTGTAGTACAAATAGACAATGTTCCAACCGTAGTTCCGTCAGCTTTCACGCCAGCATCGCTATGCACGCCTAACGTCAATTCTATTGGAACCCTCAGTCCTTCCTTATTAGGAATGTAGGAAGAACCGCCCGCAAGCCAGTTTGTATAAAGCGAACGTGTGTTTATATCGTCGTTGTAATCGTTTATTCCGTTGCTTTTACTGACTACATAGCGAGGTGCACCAGCCCATTGCGTGTAGTACCTTGCTCCCTCAAGCGTGCGGGGCAAGCCACTGACTTGTCCTCCTCGAACAATGTTTCCCATACCGCCACCAAAGCGAACAGCGTCTGCGGTAACAAAACCTCTGCGCTTGCTGCGGTTGGTTAGTACTACACGGTTGTAGATATTGCAACCTTTGTCGAATGCAAACGTACCAAGATATACCCAAGTGCCGCCTCCCATTTGTTGATTTACGTGGAAATGAGTTTCTTGTCCTTTATGAAAAACAATATATTCAGCGTCGTCTATGCTCTTCTTTACAGTTTTGTAGCTTACATAAACAGCATATTTTTCCGTCTTCGGGAATAATGGGCTGATAGGAAATATGACTAAGTTTGCTGCTTCGTTTCCTTGATTTTATTTGTCGGGCAGAGCCTGCTACAAATGGATTTTCGCTGTCTGCGTATGTACCTTGATGAAATGCGAAGCCTGAACCAATAGCATTTCCCCATTTCTTTTTATTGTTTACTTCTTGATAAGTAGCTTTGCCATTTGCTCTTGGGTTGTCGTTATCCACTATAACTTCCTGTTTCTGCCAATCGCGCTCACGAGGCGAAACAACAACAGCACCTGCATTCTCCAACATTGGGAAAAGGTAGGGAATTACAATGGTTTGCGTGTATAAGTCTTCTGTAGTTCCGAAAAGATTAGGGCGTTGCCATTTCCAGACTCCTTTATTCGCATCGTAATAACGACCATGCGACGACCAAATTGAAAAATGTCTGCCATTCAATCCGTCTGTTATAGTGTTTGGGCGAGAAACATTCTCTACCCATGGCTTTCCTTTGTATTCAGACTTTCCCCATACTGTTTTATTTGTTTGGGCAAATCCGTTCCAAACAAATGTAGTACACATTATGAGAGTTAAAAGTTTCTTCATCATTCTTTTATTTCTCCTATGGTAAACAACTCTGGGTGTTTGCCTTTGAAGTCTTTAAAATACAGTTTGATAGTTTTCATATCCTCCTCAATATCTCCACTTGGCACAATAGATTGGTTACATACAATGGCCTTTTGTTTGTAGTCCAACCCATAAAGAAGGATAGGAATATTAGCTTTTAATGCTATATAATAAAAGCCTTTCTTCCATTCGGAATTTAATGAGCGTGTCCCTTCAGGGGTAATACACAATCCAAAAGATTTTGCTTTTACCGCATGTTCAGCTAAATGGTCGGTCATACTGGTATGCTTGCTTCTGAAAACAGGTATGCCTCCCATTCTTTTAAACAATATTCCCAAAGGCCAAAAGAACCACTCTTTCTTCATTAAGAAGTTGCTCTTTATGCCTTCAGCCCTGCTGTAAAGCAGTCCGATAAGGAAGTCCCAGTTGCTGGTATGTGGAGCAAGGCATATAATAAACTTGTCGGGGAAGTCGACAGTTACTTCCTTTTCCATTTCATACGCTTGTAAAAAGAAGCCATGAAGCAAGTTTTTTCAGCATATTATACTAAGTTGCAGATTTGGTCAATTATTTCATTTGCTTCTGCATCGAACTTCTCTCTCAAATCTTTGAAGTAGTCTTTTGCTTTCATTCCTGGTTCAACGTGTGAAATGCGACCTACGTAATTATTGCGCAAAAGAACAATAGAAGTCAAAAGGGCTTCTATATTTTCTTTGTTCACATTGTCGCCATAGAGCGATGCAGCTATGACTTCTGTAAATAAATCGCCACAAATATAGTTTATTGTGCGCTTTAGATTTCTTTTATTTCCCATTTTTTGCAGAATTATCTATCCGTAAACTCACTTTTATGATTCAAAGATAATATAAAAACAGCAAAAACAAATATGTATCAAGAAAATTAGTGTTATTTTTATTTTTATCATTATTTATTCCTAATTGTCAATTTAAAACATTACTTTTTGCAAATAATATAGATTGTTTCAATAATAACTGTTTTAAAAGATTAGAAAAGATGGAAACGAGTGCTTTACAAAAGGAACGTGCAAGCTATCAGCCAAAACTACCCAAAAGCTCTTAAAAGGTGCTGTAAAGATTAAAGAGAGAACCTACCAAAGCGTAGATAACCACGATGAGATAAAGAAATTATTTCCAAATACGTATGGTATGCCTCTTGTTGAGTTCGTACCATCTGAGAAACAAGATTCTGTTAGAATAAATGTTGGCGTGATTTTATCTGGTGGACAAGCTCCCGATGGACATAACGTAATTTCTGGTTTGTTTGACGAGTTAAAGAAATTAAATCCAGAAGAATCGCCTATATGGTTTTCTTATGGGACCTGGAGGATTGGTAGACCACAATTATATCGAAATCACAGATACTCTTATTAACAAATACAGAAATACAGGTGGATTTGACTTGATAGGTTCTGGACGTACAAAATTAGAGAAAGAAGAACAATTTGAAAAAGCATTAGAGATAATCAGAGGACTTGATATTCGTGCTCTTGTAATAGTAGGTGGTGATGATCTAATACTAATGCCTGTGTCCTCGCTGAATATTATGCAGCTAAGAATTATGGAATACAAGTTATTGGCTGTCCAAAAACAATTGATGGCGACTTGAAGAACGGCCAAATAGAAACATCGTTTGGTTTCGATACAGCTACCAAGACTTATTCTGAACTGATTGGAAATATTGCGCGCGACTGCAATTCAGCACGTAAGTATTGGCACTTCATTAAATTAATGGGACGTTCTGCATCTCATATTGCACTTGAATGCGCTTTACAAACACAACCTAATATATGTTTAATATCTGAGGAAATAGAAACAAAAGATTTATCTTTGAATGATATAATTGAAGATATTGCTAAGGTTGTTGCTCGTCGTGCACAAGATGGACGAAATTATGGAGTAGTCTTAATTCCTGAAGGACTTATTGAGTTTATTCCTTCAATCGGCAGACTCATTGGAGAACTGAACGATTTGCTGGCAAAACATGGAAACGATTATAAAGATCTCGACATTGAGAAGCAACGAGCTTATATTGTAGAACACCTTTCTGAAGAGAATAAAGCAACGTTTGAGACTCTTCCTGATGGAGTCGCAAGACAATTGTCTTTAGATAGAGATCCCCATGGAAATGTTCAAGTTTCACTTATTGAGACAGAGAGACTTATCTCTGATATGGTAGAGATGAAACTTAATAAATGGGCAAAACAAGGCAAATATAATGGACACTTTGCAACTATACATCACTTTTTTAGGTTATGAGGACGCTGTGCAGCTCCATCAAACTTTGATGCAGATTACTGTTATGCACTCGGGACTTCAGCAGCCCAACTTATTGCTAATGGAAAAACAGGTTATATGGCAATTGTCAAGAATACGACAGAAAAAGCCGAAGACTGGATAGCCGGTGGTGTGCCTATAACTATGATGATGAATATAGAACGCCGTAATGGTGAATTGAAACCCGTTATTCGTAAGGCTTTGGTTGATCTCGAGGGGGCTCCTTTTAAGGAATTTGCAAAGTTACGTACCAGGTGGGCAACGGAGACAAGCTACATTTACCCAGGACCTGTCCAGTATTGGGGACCATCTGATGTTTGTGATCAGACTACACGAACATTAGCATTGGAACAAGGTAAAGATGTCTTTGTATATTAAATAAGAAACAATGACATGAAAGTCAAGTAATGAATATTCCTAAAACAATCAGCCTGCTTTGTGCTAAATTGCGTAAGATGCCTAAATGGGTATGGTGGGCTGGAGGAATACTCATTGCTTTTAGTATATTGTCTCTGCCTTTATTTATTTTTAGTTGCTCCTTCTGGATTTCGTTGGCGTGCAATATATGGAGATCCTGATTATCCCGATGGTTATGAAATACATGGTGTTGATATTAGCCATCACCAAGGGACTGTTAATTGGGCACGTCTTCGTAACGCACTTATAGAACAATCGCCAGTTCGTTTCGTCTTTATGAAATCTACAGAGGGTGATAGCCATGTAGATAGAAACTTCCGCATAAACTTCATCAATGCAAAAGAATCGGGACTTATCCGTGGTGCTTACCATTTCTGGAGTAACAGTTCTTCTCCCCGTCGTCAAGCTTATTTTTATTTGGCAATGACACCTTTGGAAGCAGGCGACCTGCCCCCTGTACTTGACATAGAGACAAAAGCCAACCAACATCAGTACGGAAGAGTTCCAACAAAACATTCTGACATGGTTACATATTGTAGAAGATAAATTCCATGTAAAACCTATTATCTATACCTATTATAAGTTTAAAGATCAATATCTATCCGATTCTCGTTTCGATGACTACCCTTATTGGATTGCCCATTACTATGTCCACAAGATGGAATACCCGGGAAATGGCTTTTTGGCAACATACGGATGCAGGTAAACTACCTGGAATAAAAGAGTTACGTGGACTTAAATATCTTTAATGGTTCTTATTATAACCTTATGCAACTGCTCATTCCCCGAAACTAATCCGGTTGAAATGTCAGACACACCCATCTGTGATTCGACCTCTGTTGACTCTTTTCTCAGTCCAAGACTAATAGCCTTCTCTTCAATAAGGCTACGTCTTCTTCATAAAAGCCACTTAATATTAAGTATCCTTGTGGTTTCATCGCTTCTACAAAAGAGGGCATATCCGCAAGCAATATATTGCGATTTATATTTGCAATGACAATGTCGAATTTCGTTTCAGAGAGTTCCTCAATAACGCTTATCTCCTTCTTTACTTCAATTACTACATCATTGGTTATTGCATTCTCTGTTGAATTCCTCACACTCCATTCATCGATGTCGTATCCACAAACTTTTTTTGCTCCACATTTGGCTGCAACGATTGACAGAATTCCAGTCCCACAGCCACAATCCAGTACATTCTTCCCTTTTAGATCCATGTCTAATAGTTGAGATACTATCATTTGTGTTGTTTCATGCGTCCCTGAACCGAAAGCCTGTTTGGGGCTATCCTTATAATTAAAGGTTCACAGCTTTGTATCTGCCACCAAACGCATATGGTTCTTTCTCTCTCACTACAGATGAGGCAGTTTAGTTGTTAATAATAATGGGGGCAAAGCTTTCCTTCTCCCATTCTTCATTCCAATTTTTATCCTCATCTCTTCTACCTTATATTCTATTTGTATATCAGGCAGAATAAAGTTGGAAATAGCTTCTTTTAAAGTTTGCTCATCAAATACGCTTTCAAGACAGTAGCCTTTCACCATTCTCTTCTTCCGAAAACGAATGCAGCCAACTTCACCTGCCATTGCAACTAAAAAGCTCGCGTGCCAATTCTGTATCTGGTGTTATCTTGAACGTAATCTGTAGATATCTCATTATACTTAAATTTTTACGTGGAAACTTGTATGTGGTGTTATTAGAAGAAGTCTGCCATCTCTTTATCCAATAGCTTTATCCCTTTTTCGGTACAAATACTTCTTATGTATAACAGAATAAAAGTCTTTAATATCTCTTTGTAGTTGCACTTATTGTATAGAAAGTTCGCCATTATGTAATCGCCGGAGGCAGCAGTAAGACTACTATATAGGTTTATATCTATATTGGACAGGAAATACCCCTCATCAACTCCACGTTCTATAAAATCGACAAGTTGTTCGTGCTCCTTATTTTCCCGATCAGCAAAATAGATTCGTAACTTAGGATATCGTCCCAATTCTTCATAGAATAATGGATTAACTCTGTTAAACTCTTCGGTCTGCAGTCTTAATACATGCATAACAATGTTGATAACGTTGAGACCAGGTTTATCAAACTTCTCTATCTCTTCCTTTTTGCGCTTATCATTCATCACCACAACTTCATAAAGCAGGTCTTCTTTATTCTGATATACTTCATAAAGTGTTCGTTTCGATATTTTCAAACATGCTGCTATATCGTTCATTTTCACTTTACGAATGCCATTCTGAAAAAACATCGTAGAAGCTAATGAAAGTATCCTCGCTTTTAGCTCTTTTTTATATTCATTTTCTATTATCATTGCTATCGTTTATTAAGCAATACAAAAATACAAAAATAATATCACTAATACTATCTTTATTGTTTTTATTTCGTAACTTTGCAACCATACGCTTTTTGAGTGTAAATTTAAGTCAGTATTAAAATCTTATTATGGTTAAAATAACAAAAGAGGCGGCACTTGCGTATCATGAGAATGGCCGTCCTGGAAAGATAGAAGTTATCCCTACAAAAGCTCATAGTACACAAACCGATTTAAGTCTTGCCTATTCGCCTGGAGTTGCATACCCTTGCTTAGAAATTCAGGAAAACCCAGACAACGTTTACAAATATACCGATAAGGAAAAACCTTGTTGCAGTTATAACAAACGGAACTGCAGTTTTAGGACTGGGCAACATTGGTGCTATGAGTGGAAAACCCGTTATGGAGGGTAAAGGGTTGCTATTTAAGATTTATGGTGGCATTGATGTTTTCGATATTGAGATTAATGAAACTGATCCCGACAAATTCTGTGAAACTGTTGAAAAGATAGCTCCTACGTTTGGTGGAATTAATCTTGAGGATATAAAGGCTCCTGAATGTTTTGCTATTGAAGAGAGACTAAAACGCACGTTAGACATTCCGGTGATGCATGACGACCAGCACGGCACAGCCATTATATCTGCTGCAGGTCTGAAAAATGCGCTCGAAGTTGCTGGAAAAGACATAACAAAGGTTCGACTTGTTGTAAATGGAGCGGGTGCTGCAGCCATCTCGTGTACGAAACTATATGTAGCTTTAGGCTTAAAGAAAGAGAATATACTTATGTTAGATTCGCACGGAGTTATTACTGCCGACCGACCGAACCTAACAGAACAAAAGAAGCTATTCGCTACCAATCGTAAAGATGCACACACGTTAGAGGAAGCCATAAAAGGTGCTGATGTTTTTGTAGGACTCTCAAAGGGCAATATCCTTTCGAAAGAGATGATACAGTCTATGAACAGTAATCCTATCGTATTTGCACTGGCTAACCTCGTGCCTGAGATTTCGTACGAAGATGCGATAGAAGCACGACCAGACGTTATTATGTCTACAGGACGGTCCGATTATCCAAACCAGATTAACAACGTTATTGGTTTCCCCTACATCTTTAGAGGTGCTCTTGATGTGCACGCTAAAGCCATAAACGAAGAAATGAAGCTTGCTGCCGTGAACGCCATTGCCGAACTGGCTAAGCAGCCTGTACCTGATGTTGTGAACGAAGTGTACCACGTGAACGAACTCACGTTTGGACCAAAATACTTTATACCGAAACCTGTAGACCCACGACTGATTACCGTGGTGAGTGCTGCTGTGGCAAAGGCTGCAATGGATAGCGGTGTGGCAAGAACGCCTATTAAAGACTTTGATGCATACAAAGACCGCCTGATGCAAATGCTTGGACAAGAAACCAAACTTACTCGCTATTTACACGCAACTGCTGCACGCCACCCACAACGAGTTGTATTTGCCGAAGGTGTACACCAGAATATGCTGAAGGCTGCTGTACAAGCAAAGCAAGAAGGAATTTGCCAACCTATTTTGTTGGGACACCCCGACCGCATTAAACGTATAGCGAACCGACTGAAGCTCGACCTGACTGGCATTGAGCTCATTGATATGCGTGCCGACAAGGAACAGCGACGCAGAGCCAATTACGCAAAGCACTTGGCGGAGAAGCGTGCACGCGAAGGTTACACTTTCGATGAGGCTTACGACAAAATGTACGAACGAAACTACTTTGGTATGGCGATGGTTGAGAGTGGCGATGCTGATGCTATGATTACAGGACTCTACACGAAATACAGCGATACCATAAAGATTGCAAAAGATGTTATTGGCATTCGTCCAGAATACAAACACTTCGGCACAATGCACATTCTGAATACCAAGCGTGGCATATACTACATTGCCGATACGCTGATAAACCGTATGCCAAACGCCGAAGCACTGGTAGACATAACGCGCCTTGCCCACCACTCTGTAAAATTCTTCAACGACGACCCTGTTATGGCAATGGTATCGTTCTCTAACTTTGGTAGCGACGAGGGAGGCTCACCACAACAAGTGCGCGAGGCATTGGCCATAACACAAGAGACGCACCCCGACTGGTTAATAGACGGCGAAATGCAGATAAACTTCGCATTAGACAAGAAGTTGCGCGACGAGAAATATCCTTTCACACGCTTGAAAGGTAAAAGCGTAAACACGCTTATTTTCCCTAATCTTGCTTCAGCCAACAGTGCCTACAAGCTGCTGCAAGGCTTTAGTCCAGAAACCGAAGTGATTGGGCCAATCCAAATGGGGTTGAACAAACCTATCCACTTCACCGACTTCGAATGTTCCGTTCGCGACATTGTAAACATCACGGCAGTTGCTGCCATTGATGCGTACATAGAGAAAATAAAGAAGAAGCAATAAGTAGTCTGAAACTACGTTTTCTTATCGCACAACACACACATTATTGTAGGTGGGTTCTAAATTTACTTTTGACGGATTTTACTGTACTGGTATGCTTACGTGGAAATTTTTAGAACTGCCTATAATACAGACTCGCTTTACTGCTTCTGGTAAGGTAGTGCTTGCATTCATGTAAAGTAATGGGAACTTAGCAAAGAAATATCCATTACCGAACAGAGAGAACTCCTCTCCCACTCTTCCGTTCCTTGCTTCATACGCCGAAAACAGAAGGATAGAGGTATGAACATTTTTTCATAAGGATATCTATATTAGATAACATCCTTACTGTCAGTATATTGCAAAACCTATTGTTTTGCATTCCAAAAAGAGTAGGATTTACGTTGTAAAACAGGCACTTTTGCACCATAATTGAGTTTTAATCATTTACAGTGCCCTCGTTTCTATAGTTTACCCTGATGGTGTTTAATGGTTTTAGTGACTCATATCAGGAGAAGGCACAGAATTTATAGAGATGTCCGTAAAGCTGCTCTCTCTATAAAAATTCTATTAGTGTCTATGCCAATATTAAATAAAATATGTATCTTGCAAACGATATAATAAAAATCTGACTAAATAACTCTGCGGGTACTAAAAAGCCTATGGGCGGAGAAATGTGTTAGAGGACGATTGTTCCAACCTTTTTTAGTAAAAGGGAGGAAGGTTTCGTTTCTAAAAACAAAATAAATTAAAACACTATAACACATTCTCACGCAAGCATAGTTATTTGTAGCGATTAGCAAAATTCCCATCGTAGAATTTCTTATGAAGCATAACGAAACTAGATCCACTATCAATATATGAAGATGGGAATTTTCAAGAATTACTTCATAGATAATCCATAAATAACACGACATAAAGATGTTAGAAAAATCATCAAAAATATATATTGCTGGGCATAGAAGACTTGGAGTTGGTTCTGCTATTTGGAATAATCTGAAAGCACGTGGATACAACAATCTTATTGGTTGTACCCATTGTGAACTCGACCTTACCAACCAGCAAGCTGTGGAAGACTTCTTCGCACAAGAAAGACCAGATGCCGTAGTTTTAGCAGCTGCATCGTTGGAGGGAATAATGGCAATAGCCTTATCGTGCCGATTTCATAATGCAAAATATGAAAATGCATGCTAATGTCATCTCTAGTGCGTCATAAATATAAGGTAGAAAAACTATTCTTGGTTCTACCTGCATTTATCCTAAAGATGCACCCGCAACCTATGAAGTGAAGATGCTCTGCTTACTTCACCATTGGAATACAGCAACGAAGAATATGCCATTGCAAAGATTGCCGGACTAAAAATGTGTGAAAGCTATAACCTGCAATATGGGACAAATTATATTGCCGTAATGCCAACTAACCTTTATGGACCTAACGATAATTTCCATTTAGAGAATAGTCACGTAATGCCGGCAATGATGCGCAAGGTTTATCTTGCAAAACTTATTCACGAAGGAAATTGGGACGCCATAAAAGTGGATATGAAACGACCCTATTAATCCTGTTTTCTGAACTCGCTGAACAAATTAGAACGAGAATGTAGATGGCAATTCTTCAAAGGAACGTATCTTACAGGCTTTAGCTTTCTATGGAATTGAAAACAATAAGGTAACACTCTGGGGAACGGGGACTCCTTTGCGCGAATTTCTTTGGAGCGAAGATATGGCTGACGCCTCAGTTTATCTGTTGCTTAATGTAGACTTTAAGGATATCATGTGGCATGAAAAATACTCAAGCGTTTTTCTATGGTGTGAAAGCTGACGGAGAAGTAAACAGAAATAACAGTGAAGGACGTGGCGGAGCAACACCATCATTAGGAGAAATTAGAATTTAGTCACATCAACATTGGTACTGGTAAAGAGCTAACTATAAAAGATTTGTCTGCATTAGTGGCAAAGACAGCAAACTTTACGGGCGAAATTGTCTGGGACGAAACAAAACCAGATGGGACACCACGAAAACTTATCAATGTAGATAAGCTTCACTCGTTAGGTTGGAAACATAAAGTTGAAATAGAAGAAGGCGTGGAGAAACTATATAAATGGTATCAGCACTCCTTAGAGAATTAACACCTTAATATAATAATATGATACTATTGAAATTTCACACTAATATTTGCAACTGGAGTAAAATAAGATTATCCTTACTCTTTGTTTTATGTAATCTTACGTTTGGTGAATCTATGCACAGTATTACAGTTTTAAAACAGAAGAGTTTTATGAAAAATCGATGTCCTAAAACAACAGGGGAAAGAAACTTTATTCCAGTTATTGCATATATAAATGGGAAGCGTTGGGAGATTGAAACAGATGCTGAAATAGGAATAATGGCGATGAGGCATGTAGTCTGTCTTAAGGCTGGGACATCATCAAATGGAGCTTCATATTTAACTCTTACCCCCACCCCTTGGTAAATCAAAATAAGAAAAATTACTATTATTGCAGATACTGGATCAGAATAAGCTCTATAATAAACTTTTTAAGAGCAGAAATATGCTTTTGGTGATAAAATGCTTGCTTTTTCTGCAGTACCTGAACATTCTATCACTTCATTCCTCTCGCTCGAAAATATAGGTTATACCTCAACATATCAAAGATAAAAAGTCTTTTATGATAAATCTAAAAATACACTATAGCAACACACAGAATAGAAATTATCAACGAGGCTTAGTCAAAACGAAGATAATTCAACAACCATTACGAGTAATGAGAACGTAAAAATAATATCATACAGGTTACACGTACTCTTTCAAAAGATTATTGGAATACATTCTGCTTACCATTCGATGTAGATGAAGACTCTGTAAATTGCATTTAAATAATCCAGAGTTGAGAGAATTTACAGGGAAAGTAAATGGTACTACAATGCTTTTTAAAGATACTACAGCAATTAAAGCAGGAGTATCCTATATCATAAAGCCAACGAAAGATGTTGTAAATCCAATATTCCGTAATGTTGTTATTACTGCCGTTGAGCCAAAAGAAATAACCGATAATACTGGAACTTATGCTTTCGTAGGAGCATATAGTCCAACCGAATTAAAAACAGATGGAACTTGAACTTTTCCTTGGCGATAAAGATTATCTCTATAAACCACTTAAAGACGACAACAAGATAAAAGGAATGCGAGCAATCTTCAGAATAAAAGATGCATCGCAAGCAAAACAGGCACAATATGGCATATCAATAGATGGAACAACAACGATAACTTTGCCCAATACAAAGAATATTCCATCTACAACACAAGAGAGAATTTACACGTTAGATGGTAGACAAGTACATTCTACCCATAATTTAAAATCAGGCATATACATAAAAAATGGAAAGAAAATATACATAAACTGATATCAAACAAAGTAAACTCTACAAGACTCCATACTGAAACCTGAAATAAGATAAAGTAAAACCCAATAATCTCTACCAAGAATGAAAGACAAAAGAGTATACAAACAACCAACAATAACAATTATACATATCGAAAGTTCAACATTCATCACTGCTGGTTCTAATAGTAAAACGAACCATAGTGGTATGAACAAAGATAACAGAAATATAGAATTAGGCACACACAAATAGAAGAAGGTAGTGCAAGTGGAGCACATGCCAAACCATTTGAGTGGGAAGAAGAATAAATAAAGGTAATGGATTGTCTATACAACATTAAGTAATCTGACACCTCGCTCATATATGGAACTTATTATTTAGATTGAATTCTCCTCGAAATAAGTGCTTTTATCATAAATATGGTATCTATAAGGAAAACAATTGCGCTTAACACAATATATCTCTATTTGGGTAGTTTTTTTCAGCTAATAGTTGGGTTATATACATCTCGTGCACTTCTTCAGGCTCTTGGGGTTGAAGATTTCGGAATATATGGTGTTGTCAGGAGGATTATAGGTCTTCTTAGTTTTATAAATATGGCAATGGGTAGTGCTTCTTCACGTTATATAACCTATGAATTAGCTAATGGTACAATAGAAAGCCAAAGACGTATATTTTCAGTAGTTTTCACGGTACATATTGTTATAGCTATTCTTACATTTGTATTAGGAGAGACCGTTGGGCTTTGGTATGTCTATAATAAATTGGTTGTGCCAGATGGACGTATTAATGCAGCACATTGGGTTTATCAGGCTGCCATTTTTATGTCGATTATAAATATTATACAGGTGTCTTTATACTGCCTCTATAACAGCTCATGAGAAAATGGGATAGCTTTTTGGAACAGTCTAAAGTATCTTTTAAAACTACATCATCATCATTCTATTGTATTTGGTAAAGACAGATGAATTAGTTTTTATAGCTTTCCTAATGTCTGTAACTACCCTTTTTATTGGGATTGGCTATTTTATCTATTGCATAAATTCCATTTAAAGAATGCACTTTAGAGCGTGTTACTAATAAGCATCTTTTCAGAAAGTGTATCGTTTGCTGGTTTTAGTGCTTTTTACTTCTTTTGCAAACGCACTTCGTACGCAAGGGAACTAGTTTATTAATAAACTCGATTTTTGAGTGACTTTAAATGCTGCGGAGTGTTGCATCACTGATTTCTGGATATATTATTAGTTTTCATCCAATATTATAACAGCATTTAGTCCTCAAATTGTTAAGACATATGCTGTTAAAGATTATAACAAAAATGAGTAGTTATATAAAACAGTGTATGAACTATTCGCTAGGGACTATTTTCTATTTTAGCTGTCCCTATTTTCTAGGAGATGAATTATGCTTTATCACTGTGGTTAGGAAAAGTTCCACAATATGCTACCGAATTTTGTCAAATTAGTTTAGTTGGTGCTCTTTTGGGTTATTGAATATGACAGCATTGATAGCGGTCCAGCTACTGCACATGTAAAAGAATTCTCTATACATTAGTATCACATCATTAATATCAGTCCTCTTCCTATATTTTCTCTTTATGATAGGTCTAAAGCCATACATGGCATACTTTATATATTCAAATTACAGAATTTCTCATATTTAGTATATCAGTGTGGAATGTAAAGAGTCTATACCCCAAGTTGAAATGGTATCAACTCTATTTGGAATATCCAAAACTATTTTATTATAACAGTCTCAGTAGTAATTGTCTGGGGAATATGAATACTCTTTTCTTTTCAATATTTAGATTCTGTTAGTCATACTATCTATACCTTGGTATTTGGAACTCTATTCTCTCTTTTAAGCTTAACAAAAGAGGAAAGGCAATATCTATATACAAATCTTAGATCCAAATTTAATTAATGATAGAATTAAAATATCTAAAAGGAAAGATAATCTTTAGGACAGAAATTGAGAAAGAACATCAGATAAAATACTGCTTATCATCTCAATGTATCTGAAGGGATAGTACTACCGTATATAAGAAAAGAGGAAAAGATATTAGGAGGTGTAATAGATTCTAATGAAAAATTTATTAATAATTCTAAATTTAATGAAAAGGTGGGTGTTCATATAAACCATCGTCAATTATAAATATAGACATGTATCTATTTTTATTGGTAATCTTTGTCTTCCCTGCTTGGGGACATGTAATTACAGATGATATAAAATATCTTTGGTGGCTTAGGGACTGAAAAGTTTAAAGAAATAAAGTCTAATGGTGATTTTGTTCTAGTTTGCATAAAATCTCATCATATTAAAGATACTTCAATTTTTCATATCTCTATTAGAGAAATCCTAACTTACTCCTAATGATTGATAAAACCTACTAAATTTAGATATATATATATACCAGAACCATCTTTCTACTACTGTAAATGGAGAAAAAGATGGTCTATAATTTTATAATACAATTAACGAAATTAAAAGTACGTTCATTAAAGACACTACTTTTTAGTGATAAAAATTGTTATCACGTACAAAAATCAAAGGACATCGAGATTTCGGCGAGAGATATGTAGAGCAAGCTTTTGCACAAAGCAGGATATTATGTTGTTCATCCAGAGGATATTTCAATAGAATGTCAGATTAATATGTTGAAACGAGGCTATATAGTAGTAGTGACTGAAGGAGCATTGCACATAATGCAGTTTTATGCGGAATTCAGCAACGTTAGTGATTTTAAGGAAAGCTGACTACATTAACTATTATCAAGTTGCAATAAACGAAATAAACAATGTTAAATATAATCTATATAGATGCTTTTCTCTCATATCCAATAATAAGAAAACACCAATTGTTGGACCGTTCTTTATATATGTGAATAATAGGGTAGCAAAATTTTGTAGGGTATAAAACGTGAAATTCCTCTTTGGAATTCTTACGATATATTCGTTGGTCTATTTTTCACAGAGACATTTTAGAAAAGAATTAATTGGATATGATAAAACGTATAATCTTATTCCTACTTTTATTCCATAACATATTACATCCCAAAATCTATTTAGAGAACTTTATCTATCATACTTTTAGGAAGGATATATTAATTCCCAAAATGCCTTCTGAGATTATAAATTTGGTTCTTTTCATCATTACAATTGGGGGCGATGATATAAATAAATTATTTCTTTACAGACGAATTGAAGAAGAATGTAATACACTATCAGAATTCTTTTATTTCTCGTACTAGAAAAGTATGATAATTTTATGTGTATTGAAGTATGCTTCATGACTGTAATTCACAAACAATCGTTTGGGAAGTGGGTTCTTATCAGATGATAGAAATTTAATTTAAAAGAAAGACCCAAGAAAATATTATCGGTTCGCGGAAAGTTATCAAGGGAGGTTCTGTTAAAGCAAGGAATTGATTGTCCAGAAATTTATGGAGATCCTGCCTTATTACTACCCTTATTTTTACAATCCAAACGTAAAGAAGAAATATAAATTAGGTATTATACCACATATCTATGATGAAAAATAATCCTTTGCTCAAGAAGCTCAACCATAAAAATGAGATTACAATTATCACTCTCCATAATTATAAAGATTGGCATCAAATAATAGATAAAAATAAACGAGTGTGAATTAATCCTTTCGAGCTCATTACATGGTATAATTGTAGCAGATTCATATGGAATTCCAAATGTATGGGTCCGAATTTTCAGATAAGGTTATAGGTAATGGTTTTAAATTTAGAGATTATTACTCGTCTGTATCAAGAAATATTACAGCTCCTGTCAAAAATCATGAAACCTATAAATATTGATAATATAAATTCCTATAAGGAAGAGTATCACCAATATATGATTGCAGGAAAATAATAGAAGTATGTCCATTTACTTCATTAAGAACAAGAATGTTAGAGCTCTATATTAAAAGAAATGAAACAACGATATCTTTACTTTTGAATTGTTGCGATGTATCTTATTATACTCTAGCATTTTCTTATAAAAAGGAACAATTCATTACGGAGGGAGGAGAATATAGCTATAAAATGGTACACCGAATCATAATATTATTCTATTTTCAATATTCACTGTAGTGTCATCATGCAGAGTTGATGTTTTGTTCTTTTATCAGGCTATCTCTATCAACTTTATATTTTGTATTTGCATCAGTATAGACTTCTGAAAGAGAAACTCTTCTGTTTTGTAAGGATACGAAAGATTGAAAATAAAAATTAAAAGAATATAGAGATAATTTGTTGTTTGATCATTATCTAGTATTAGTACTGGTGCAATCAAAATTGCACTGGTAATTAAATATCATCAAAAGAGATCGTTCTTTGACATATTGATTATGAGATGGAAGAGGGTCTTGCTTCGTTATAAAGCTCTTTCAGTTTACTTTTTCAAGTACTGAAATTCTTATTAAAGTAGCCACCTCTGTTATTGAATATGGGCTTTTGTACTCATGCTTTATCTTGGCAATTAGAAGATATGTGATAATTGCAACCCACAGATGGGTGCTCACTGCATTCTTTGAAAAATCCCCATAAAGTCTTGACAACAATATTTTTGTTTGATCCATTTGAAGAAGACCTCAATATTCCATCTGTGTCTCATAGAGATTTGCAATTTCTAATGCTTCAATCTCAAAGTTATTGGTTATGAATTCGACTTCTTTACCGTTGGCTGCATCATAGTAACACTACTGGATATGTTCAGGATAGCTTTTCTGGATTTGCATGTAGTTAGGCGTATTGTAAAATCGCCTCTTACTCCAGTGCTTACATCAAAGTCTTCTTTTGTGGTCTACAATCTCATATCGCATGTTGTCTTTTTGGACGGCAAATCCAAAAATGCACCAGCCTTATGAAATCTGTATAATGCATCAGAGTCCATATGCCTTATCCATCATATAAAATGCAAGTGGATCTGGCTCAATCCTATCCAGCTCGTTACTGTCATGCCATTTGCCGTCTGTAATATGAATGCTGAAGGAATGCTTCCACGTAAATCAAGTAATGTGTCATTTTAACTGCTCCTCACTGTATTTACCCAAAGCCCAGGTTGCAAGCACTATGCTTGTTGATATTGTTGTGAGTCTAAAGCATAAAGTACATTGTAAACAGATACCTCTGACAATTTTTTGTCTCTGAATACAATGGACGTACTTGTTCAATGAGATATTTGCCCAGTTCCTCGTATATGTGATAGTTGCGGTTCTCATTGGCTCGAGATAACGAAGAATGAGTGCCTGTTTGCGAATTCCTAAATGATACAATATATTATGATGTGCTGTCAGGCACATACATATGTCTCTTAAGGAATCACAGCCAGTAATCTGACCGAACAATAAATGTAACAGATGATTATAGCTGTTTAATTCTCTTGAATGTCTATCACCTTTATATTTCGCGACAAGTTTATCAAACTGGTAACGAGGAACAAAAGTCTATGACTTGAGAGAATATGTACTTTCCAATATTCATAATCTTGCAGATTTAGGCTGCAAAATTACTCTTACCATTTCAAATCAAAAAAACTAAGAACGTTCTAACTGATTAAATATCAAATCAATATAGAAGTGGCTTCAATTTTATTGCACCACCAGTAATCTAGTATTATAAGTCCGCAGTCTTCTACTTCGGTAGAGGTACTCTATAAAATTATAATTTCTAATTATTTTAAATATGAGTTTTATTAGTTCTCTTGTATATCTAATTTCTAAATTGTATCATATAAGTAGTTCAACTCGCTTTGTTAACTTTCTACGAGAAAAAGCGTCTCAATAGGTGATAATGTTCTTTTCGAGAACCTAGAAACAACTCGGATTGACTGAGTGACCATGCTCATTACAATAGGGGATGATGTAGATATTAATACACATTTTACTATTATGACGCATGATTTTTGCCAACTTTGTTTTTCGAAATTTATTTTCTGATTATATAAATAGTTCAGAGCTGTTACTATAGGCAATAATGTTTATTTTCGGGACTCAGGTTACTGTGTTAAAAAGGGTGTAACTATAGGGAATAATTGTATAATCGGTGCTGGTTCTATTGTAACAAAAGATATACCTGATAATTCTGTTGCAGCAGGTGTACCATGCAAAGTCATCAGCTCAATAGACGACTATTATCATAAAAAGAGGAAGGATTGGAGGAAGCTAAAGAATATATTAGGGCATTTAGAAAGCGTTTAACTGTAATCCGTATTTAAATAATGAAATACAGAGAAGAATGGGTGTACTTTATAGATGCAAATAATATAGAGCAGTATCCAGATATTCCCATTAAACAAAGAGTTGGAAGTGGTTTTGCTTTATGGAGGGAAAGATATAGAGCTCCATATCATTCATATAGAAGAGTTTATGAATTCTATTGATTAATAATACTATATTATTTGCACTAAATGTTTTACTGATATAAAATATATTTTATCCATATATATCATGAGTCAAGATCCGTCAATTTCTATTATAATTCCAATATACAAATGCAGAAACTCTTATTGAGAATTGTGTTAATAGCATTCTATCTGCAAGCATATACTGACTATGAGATTATACTTGTTGACGATGGGAGCATTGATAGAGTTTACAAGTTTGTCAGAATATAGCAACAAACATCATAATATAATCGTTTTACATAAGAAAAATGGGGCAAACCCTCCCAGGAGAAAATTAGGATTCGAATATTCGACAGGTGAATATATATACTTTGTTGACGCGGATGATTATATCCCACAAAATTCACTTTCTTTTCTATATAATAAAGCCATTAAGGAAGGTTTAGATATAATAGAAGGTGCTACGATCTCTCTCGTTTTTAGGAGTAAATAAGAAAGAATCCTATGAAGGAATTTTACAAAGATAGAACATTTGAAAAATGATGTATAAAAAGAAATTGCCATCAAGATTTGCATGCGGTTCTATATAAAAGAACCCTTTTTACAAAAAGAGACTTTTTAATATTCCTTACGATGTCAGAGTTGGTGAAGATTTTTACCTGAATCTCTTTAAGTTTGATGGCAAATAGAATAGGGGTATATAATGAGATCGTTTATCATTATATAGAAAATAAAGCAATCAATAACACATGTCTATAAATTTAATTCTATTCGCCCTCAAGAATATCTAATTGAATGTTCTCGCCGTGAATTATTACGACATAATTTATTTTTACTTTGTAAAGAGGATTTCTATAAAGAGCTATACTCATTATTTTAACTGCTTGTCTCCATAATCTTTCATTAGAAACGATAATATCATTAAGATTATCGCAATGGAAGCTATATCTCATTTAAAGATAAATATTATAAATTCTTATGTTTTAGTCTACTCCATCCAATTTTTAGTACCTTTTTCTAGTGATTCTCAACAAAGTACGAAGTCCATATTGAGTAAAATGAGACCTGTATCCTGTTTTTGAGTTAATTTATATAGTAAAAATAGTGTTTTCAAAATAAACTGAAATATTATAATATGGAATACTATATATATTTATTTATTCTCACCACAATACTTTCTTGGATATATACAAATAATACAAAGACACCTAAAATCCTTTTCTTTTCTTTTTGTCTTTGCACTGCATTGTTTGTTGGTATGTCTGATATGTTAGGTGGATATGATAGATATATATATTGCGAAGTTTTCAAGATATACATAGAAATATCTCTAAAGGTATATTATTTAGTCATACTTTTACAGATTTCTTTTGGGAAAGAACCTATTTTTGAGCTTAATTAATGACAGTATAGCATTTTTACTCCAAATCGATATATTTTTATTCTAATTTACACTTTATCCGTATATATTATTTATGCTATCTGCTTCTATCGATACACACAAAAATCCATTTTGGGCACTCCTTATTTTTGAAGGCTTGATGTTCTTTTTACATTTACTTACTAGACAAATATTAGTAGCGGGATTATTTGGATTGCAATATTATATAGCAAAAAGACAATTTAAAAGATACATATTATTTGTTATGATTGCTACACTGATTCATAACTCTGCTATTTATATGATATTATTATATTTTATTCCTAGAAAGAGATTTAAAGATTATATTATTTATGATGCTCTTATTCTTTTTGAGGGATTAGTGGAATAACGAAATATATATTTTCACTTTCTGGAGATGTAATTAGTAATGAAAGAATTGCTGGCTATGCTAATACTGCAGAAGCTGGTTTCAGAATAGAATATGTAATAGAATCTCTTCTTTTCTTCATTCTTTTCCTTAGAAATTATAAAAATAGAAATGATTCTATTCATTAACTATGGCTAATGCCTATCTTATGTTTGTGGTCTACTCTTATTTTTCTGTAAATCGTCTGATGGAGGGCGCATTTCATGGTATTGTCTTATTGGGAATCATTGTTATATTAGAAGAATTTTGTAGATATAAGTCAGCCATTCAACTCAAAAGGATTCATAACATTAATGTGTTTTTGTTCTCTTTTATCGGATTCTTTCGGCATGGGGTATTCTACTCTATCCTTATAAAACTTTCTTAACTCCAGGAATACGTCAAGGAGACTTCATAGAAAAATTACGAATACGATCATAATTATGACAACGACAAATTATATAACTTATGAAGACAGATAATTGTTGACCCAAGACTTAAATTCAATTATGCTTCATGGTATCTGTTAGGGATAAAAAGGTTATTCAATTGAAGATAGTTTGAAGTAGAACCTTTAGAAACTTAGAGTATAAAAATACTAGTGATTATAATAGTGGTTTTGCTTTCATTGTAAAAGATAATAAACAAGAGAATTTTATAGATACAGAAGATGTTGCTAAAATCTTTATAGACAGATACGAGTGAAAGTGCAATGTATGGGATGGTGAATCCCACTAAAGAGCAAGTCAATGAATATGAAAAGTTAGTAACAATTGGACCCGAATTTGGGATCACACTCGCAAATACTCTTCTTACAATTTTTGTTGCCTTAGCAACTTTATCAAAGGTCATAAGTTCACTAATATACCTTTAAAAACTATCTTCGAGATTACCTGTACACTAACATTCGTGAGACGCTCCTTAAAAGTATACGAGGGAAGGGCAAAAATTAGAAATAATTATATTTTTCCATGCTTCCACATTATGGTATAACAAATTTGCTGCATCAGATACTAATATGTATCGTGGAGAATTCTTAAAGCTTGTAAAAAGCTGAGTATTGAGATAGAAGGAGGACTTTTTATATAAATAGTGATGTAGTTCTAAAAGAAATGCCCGATTATCCTAAATGCAAGAAAGAATATAAAAACTTCATTTATGAAGATAGACTTTCTATAGATGATTATATCAAGAAGACAAAAAGAAAGTATACTTGTATTCAATACACCAAGCGTTTGCAGAATGCCATGGCTGGAAACTTGCAGAATATCTTTGTATGGGGAAGGCTATAATCTCCACTCCACTTACGCGCGAATAGTGCCCGAAGAACTCGTCCACGGCGAAAATATACATTTTGTTCAGCGGATAGAAGATATTTATAATGCTGTCGTAAAAATTAAAACAGACGATACATATAGACGTAAACTTGAATATGGAGCAAGAGCATATTATGAAAAATGGCTTGCACCAGAAATAGTCATAAAAAGATTAATAGAGGGGATATAACAAAGTTAAGATATGTTGATAACCGTATTTACTCCGACCTATAACCGAGCTAAACTACTTCCAAGATTGTATAAAAGCCTACAGGAGCAAACCAGTAAAGACTTTGAGTGGGTTATTGTTGATGACGGGAGTACCGACAATACAAAAGAAGTTATAGACAACATAATAATACAGCAAGAGAACCATTTCCCAATTCGATACTTCTATAAAGAGAATGGAGGAAAACATACTGCAATAAATCAAGGAGCAAAGATTGCTTAGATCTCTTCTTGATATTAGACAGTGATGATTCTCTACCGATATATTCAATAGAGAAGATCTTATTTTTCTATAAGACAAATAAAGGACGCCCTGACTTTGGAGGGACGTTTGTGGATTAATAGGACATCACGATGGTACAGAGGTTGAGTGGTTTTCCATTTAAAACTTTTTAATGCTAACACAATTGAGTTAAGATACAATTATCATATTACGGGAGATTTATCGAGGTATTCAAAACAGATGTCTTAAAGAGTTTCCTTTCCCAGAGATTACTGGAGAAACATTTTGTCCAGAGGTCCTTTTATGGAATAGAATTGCAAGAAAATATAAGCTATATTGTTTCAAAGAAATTATCTATCTTCGTGATTACCTTTGAAGGTGGACTTACTGACAAGATTATAGAAATCAGAATGAAGGAGTCCAATTGCAACGACGATATGTTGTGAGGAAATGTTAGATTTACATATCCCAATTAAAGATAAAATAAAGCAGCTATAAATTATTGGAGATCTCTATTTCTGCATAGAGGAAAAATCGAAAATAAGATAAACCTTTTTGTGGGTAGGGACTATACCAATAGGTTGGGCTTTTCATGTAAAAAGACCACATAAGAATAAAAGAAGTAAATTATAGGTGAGAAAAAGGAAGCGATGGTTGTAAATCTTTTTCACAAGCGTAACTATTGTTTAACTCCATGTTTATCAATACATTATGAAACCCTATTGTTTCGCGTTCCAAAAGCGGTTGTTTGCACGATAAAGCATAGGTTTTTGCATCGCAAAACAACCGCTCTGAAATGATCAAAAAGTAATTTATCGTATTCTGATAAAAATATTTTTCAAAATATAGATCTTTCTTCCATAACTAAACAGTTAAAGAAGAGTTATTCAAAGCTTCAACTCTTTAACTTAATATGAGTAGATGAAAATACTTCAAGTCATTACATCATTAGAAATAGGAGGTGCAGAGACCTTGGTTTGATAATTTGATTCAAGATTGTGCGCATTAGGGCATAGCAGTGGTTATGTATCTTTAATGGTATGGAAACACCATTAATGCAAAGATTGAAAGCTGAAAATCCACAGACGAAGATATATGCATTAGGACATAGTGTACAATCCACTTTACTATATTAAAGTTGATGAAGATTGTGAAAGGATGATATTGTTCATACACATAATTCTTCACCACAGTTGTTCATTGCAATTGCGAGTTTGTATCGTCATATAAAACTTGTATCTACAGAACATAATACGTCAAATCGCAAGCGTAACTGGGAAGTGGTATCGTCCCATTGAGAGTTGGATGTATGGAAAGTACAACCATATTATATGCATTAGGTAGATGTGCAGAAGAGGTTGAGGAGAATATATGAAAAGGAGAATGGATTGTTCAATCTTCAAATAGATATAAAACAATTACTACAATCAATAATGGGATTGATGTCAATGCAATTTCTCAAGCACTTCCTTGCAAGGATCTATTAAGTAAGAAAGAGGCACGTAAGGCTATTCTAATGGTGGCTGGTTTTCGTGAACAAAGAGATCAAGATACTATTATTTGTGCATTAACACTATTAGACAAAGATAAATTTGAAGTTTGGTTTGCTGGTATTGGCGAACGTATGGAAGAAGTTCAACAATTGTCTAAGTCGTTAGGTGTAGATGATAGAGTTAGGTTTCTTGGATTAAGAACAGACATACCGAATGTGTTGAAGGCAGCAGATATTATCGTTATGTCTTCTCACTGGGAGGGCTTGAGTCTTAGCAATGTAGAAGGTATGAGTGCGCATAAACCTTTCATCATGCTCTGATGTAAATGGTTTTACGGGAGGTAACGAAAGGGTATGGTATTCTATTTCCGCATGAAGACGACAAAGCTTTGGCTGATGAAATTAATCAATTGGCAGAAAACGAGGATTATTATGATGAAGTTGCCAATCGCTGTTATAATCGAGCATTGGAATTTGATATCAACAAGATGGTAAACGGTTATAATCAAGTCTATCAAAAAGTAGTTGGAAATTTTGAATAAACTGATACTGATATATCTAAAACCATTAAGGGTATTGTAATATCTACAAGCATATAATGTCATAAGAACTAAAAGATGACAAAAAGGAAACTAATAAGAGTAACGACTTCAGATATAAGTTTAGATTCACTTATCAAAGGACAACTTAAATTTCTAAGTTCAGAATTTGAAGTTATTGGCGTTTCTAACAATACGGGAGTTTTAGCAATGGTAGGAGAACGCGAGGGCATTCGAACCATTGAAGTTCCTATGCACAGGGAAATTTCCTTATTTTCTGACATAAAATGCCTTTGGCTACTTTATAGATTATTCCGTAAAGAAAAACCAGACATTGTTCATGCCAATACACCGAAAGGCAGTATGCTGTCGATGATAGCCTCGAAGTTAGCTTCTGTTCCTCATCGTTTCTATACAGTTACAGGACTACGCTATCAAGGAGCAAGTGGGCTTTTCCGCACTTTGCTTATGACAATGGAACGTATTAGCTGTTATTGTGCAACGAAAGTTATTCCAGAAGGAGAAGGAGTAAAAAAGACCTTGCTTGAAGATAATATTACAAGTAAAGAAATGCACATAATCCATAATGGAAACATCAATGGTATAGATACGACTTACTTTTCTGAACAAGCTACAATAGAGGAAATAAAACGAACTCTGAGATCTTTCTAAAGAAACAGATACTGAAAAGGTAAAGAGATTTATGAGAAAGCATTGGACTATCTAAAAACGATTTTTGCCTTTATCTTCATAGGACGAATCGTAAATGATAAGGGAATGCACAGAGTTAGCAGATGCTTTTTAGTAAATTGATTCCTATCTATCCACATTGTAGTTAATACTTGTTGGTAACTCGAAGATAATTTGAGACCCATTACAGCAAGAAGATAAAGTATTTTTGAAAATAATCCTGCTGTTCACTTTGTGGGGTATCAGGATGATGTTCGTCCCTATCTTCTTTCAGCGCTGACGCACTCGTATTCCCAAGCTATCGCGAAGGCTTTCCAAATGTTGTTGATGCAAGCGGGGGCAATGGGATTAGCTCAATAGTTACTGATATAAATGGTTGCAATGAAATAATCAGAGAAGAGAGAAATGGTATCGTCATTCCGCCTAAAGATGAAATATCATTATGCACTAGCAATGACGTGTTTTATAGAACAACAGCATTTAAAAATACTATGTCTGAAAAAGCAAGAAAAATGATAGTAGAACGATACGAACAGAAAGATGTATGGGAAGCCATACTTAAAGAATATACTAATGTGGGGGAGACGAATTGTTTATAGAGTGCTGAACATTCCTATACTACTAAAAGAGCAAAATGTTAATAACGACTAAAGTATAAGTAGTGCCCCCACTGAAGTAGGACTTGTCATCATTTCTGTCTACCATACCTGTGATAGTAGTTTACTCTTTCGAGACTATACCTTTGAAGATACATTTATAATTCATCGGATTCACGTTATATAAACGAACTATCTTAAAGATAAATGTCAATGTATAAAAACTATCTTAAACGAGTTTTCGATTTTTCTATAGCTCTGTTTGCAATAGTAATTGCCAGTCCTCTAATGATTACTGTTGCTGTTTGGCTACATTTTGCTAATAAGGGAGCAGGGGTGTTTTTCTTACAAGAAAGACCAGGACGTTATGGCAAGATATTCAAAGTCGTAAAATATAAAACAATGACAGATGAAAAAGATTCGAACGGTAATCTACTGCCGACGAAGAAAGACTGACCCGATAGGAAAATTTATTCGCTCTACATCTATAGACGAACTTCCACAACTCATTAATGTTTTGAAAGGAGATATGGCTTTAATTGGTCCTAGACCACTTTTAGTTAAATATTTACCGCTATACTCTAAAAAACAGGCACGCAGACACGAAGTGAGACCAGGAATATCTGGCTGGGCACAATGCCATGGTCGTAATGCTATCTCATGGACACAAAAGTTAGAGTACGATGTGTGGTACGTAGACAATATATCGTTATGGACAGATATACGAATTATCTGGAAAACTATAATTTCTGTAGTACAACGTGATGGAATTTCAGCAGAAAACAATGTAACAATAGATGATTTCAATGGATACAATTAATATGCAAACACCATATTTTTTACTTGATGAAGAAGACTTTGTCAAAAATACGACTTCTTTTCAAAATGCATTAAAGATATTTCAGCATTATAGGTTTCTCTGTGAAAACCAACTCCTTTCCATATTTACTGAAAATAGCAAAGGGAGACAAGGTTGTTATGCAGAAGGTTGTTTCCTACCGAATACGAATTAGCTTTACTATGCGGTTTTTCCAAAAATAGAATCATTTATAACGGTCCAATGAAGTCAAAAGGAACCTTTATTGACGCATTGGAAAATGGTGCTATCGTAAATATTGAAACCAAAAGAGAAATTGAATGGTTAAATTCGTTGAATGCTTCTAAACATTACAACATAGGTATTAGACTAAATGTAGATATAACCCTTATTTCTCCTGAAGATGCCAAACACGACAAAGATGACAGTCGTTTTGGTTTTTCAGCAGAGAACGAAGAGTTTGAACAAGCCTTAAAGAAAATAAAAAGCATTTCCAACGTTACTTTTAAACGGTTTGCATATTCACAGAACATCGAGAACACGAAGCATAAACTTTTATAGAAAATCTTGTAAAAATACAGTATAGATATTATTTCCAAATATCAGTTATCATTAAATTACATTGATATTGGCGGAGGATATTTTGGAATATTCGATAATAAACCAACTTACAACGATTATTGTGCTACTATATCAGAAGTGTTTGAAAGTCAACAATCTAAAGATTTATTAAGGAAAACAACCATCATAGTAGAACCTGGAAACGCCCTTACAGCTTCTGTTTTTGATTATCATACTTCAGTAATAGACTGCAAAAAGTAGGAAATAAAGTATTCATAACAACCGATGGTACAAGAAATGATATAGACCCTTTGTTTCAGAACAGGATTATATAAAAGAAATTATATACAAAGAAAAATAATGGTAATATCACAAAACAAATAGTATCAGGTTGTACTTGTTTTAGAATTTGACAGACTTTTTGAGCTGACAAATAGTCCACAACTGAATATCGGTGATAAAATATGCTATAAAAACGTCGGTGCCTATACAATGTGCTTAAGCCCGCTTTTTATCAGATATATACCCTAAGTTTATTCTAAAACAACAAAAGAACTACTTAGAGAAGAATGGGGTGCAACAGAATATGTAGCCCAATGTAAAATGTAAAAAAATAGAAAAATGACATATTATTTTGCAGTGTAGGGAAGAAGAGGGACACTACTACAGAATGTCAGAAAAGTCAATGAATGGTTGTGGAAAAATCGTTGCCACAGATAACAGCCCCGTAGCATCCAACATTGTATTTTTGCAGACAGTATTTATCAAGTTCCTCGTATAACTGACGAGCAATATACAAATAAAATATTGGAAATATGTAAAAAGAAAATATTAATGCACTTACTACGCTCATTGACCCTGAAATAGAAAATAATGGCAAACCATTATGAACAATATGTCAAGAATGGAATTCTTGCTCTTTGTCCTAATAAAGTCTCCGCTCATATTTGCTTTTGATAAATACGAAATGTTTAAACATTTCCAGAAAAAAAGGTGTTAGAACTGTCCTCACTTATAAAAGATTTGAATATTTTTAAAAAGCACTGAAAGATTCCCAGATTTCTTTTTCCTGTCTTTATGAAGCCAATATCTGGTAGTGGAAGTGTTGGTGCACACAAAGTAGATACTCTTGAACAACTTGAAAACGATTGGAATAAAGGAGATTTTACATATATCATTCAAGAGCTGATGACTGAAGGCGATTGTGATGCTGATGTATATGTAGATACTATTTCCCACAAACCTGTTGCTGCTTTCTCTAAGATAGAAACAAGAATTGGAGGTGCAAGCAAAACTATTTCATTCAAAGATCCCAAACTCTTTTCTTTTATAGAAGAAGTATGTAATGCTTTGGAGCTAAATGGACCTTGCGACATGGATTTCTTTATAAAAGATGGTGAATACTATCTATCTGAAATTAACCCACGTTTTGGTGGTGCATATTTGCATGCATACGGTGCTGGTGTTGATTTTATCCAACTCATTTTGAATAATATAGAAGGAAAAACTAATAAGTCTACCATTGGTAATTATGAAGAAGATATTCTGATGATGATGTACGATGCTGTTGTTATTCGTAAGAAGTCAGAATTAATGGAAGGTGATTTTTCTTTATTATAAAATAATAATAAAATGGAAAAGAAAATATCTATGTCTCGCCCATATGAGTGGCAACGAGCAAAAATACGTTCAGGAAGCATTTGACACAAATTGGGTAGTGCCATTAGGTCCAAATGTGAATGCATTTGAAGAAGAATGTAAGGTTTTGTAAATCCAAACCAAACAATATAGACTTCTCCAATGAGGGTTTGTCCACAAAAGCATTCAGGCACACAGTGATAATCCTGATGAGTTATGGAATGACGGATATAAAGAGTTGGAGAATAAAAGAAGTTGTTGCACTGTGTTCTGGCACATCAGCAATTCATTTGGCATTGATAAACTTAGGAGTTAAAGCAGGCGATGAAGTTAGTTGTCAGAGTTTTACTTTCTGTGCAAGTTCTCACCCCGTAATGTATCTTGGTGCAACCCCTGTCTTTGTAGATTCTGGAAGCTGATACATGGAATATGTCGCCAGAATTACTCGAAAGAGCTATTAAGGACAGAATAGAAAAGATAGGTAGAAAGCCCAAAGCCATTATCGTAGTCTACCTTTATGGCATGCCTGCAAAGATAAAAGATATCATAGAAATTGCAGAACGCTACAGCATTCCAATCGTTGAAGATGCTGCTGAAGGACTTGGCAGTCGGTATAACGAACAAGTTGTAGGTACGTTTGGCGAATATGGTGTGATGAGTTTCAATGGCAATAAGATGATAACCACTTCCGGTGGTGGTGCATTAATTTGTCCGAACAAAGAAGCAAAAGACCGCATTATGTTCTTTGCAACACAGGCACGCGAGGCTTTCCCATACTACCAACACGAAGAAATTGGCTACAACTATCGCCTTAGCAATGTCTGTGCTGGTATAGGACGTGGACAAATGACGGTGCTCGACGAACATATTGCACATCATAGACACATTGCAAAGTTGTATAAAGAAGGATTTAGCAACGTAGAGGGCATTACTTTCCATGATAATCCAAACGAACTGTCCGACTCTAACTTCTGGCTTAATACTATTACAATTGAAAAGGACGTTAAGGTTATCGATCAAGATAAAGCTTACAACAAGGCTGTTGCTGGTGCTGTTGGCGGTGCAGCAGGTGTAGTTCATTCAACAGGAAAGGTTCATACTGATTGCGAACCAAACACAAATGTTGAGGCTATGCGTGTAGCTTTAGATAAGTTAGGTATAGAAAGCCGTCCACTTTGGAAACCAATGCATTTACAACCAGTCTACAGAAATTCTCCTGCCTACATTAATGGCATAAGTGAAGAACTCTTTAAGACAGGTCTTTGTCTTCCTTCCGGTCCGATGATTAGCGATGAAGATGCAAGATTTATTATCGAGTCGATAAAACAATCTATCGTAGAATAAACTTCTATACTTCTACAATAATAACTTTATGTGTGTTACTAAACTGCTAAAGGAGTTAATAAAGAATGAACTATGGGGCGAACAACTTAGCTTTTCGTCAATAGATAAAAAAGATTTCTCTGCTTTACAGAATATTGCAAATATGCAGACTGTAAATGGGTTGGTATATTCTTCACTTATCAGCAACAACGTAAAAACTTCCACAGCAAGAAGCTTTGGTCGCATTTGGAAGTTTAGAAAACACCAAGAAAGCAAATCTACTCCTTAACAAAAATCTAATATTCCTTACCAAGTTATTAGAGAAACACAATATAAAGTTCTTTGTTGTAAAAAGGACAAACAATAGCAAACTCCTACCCTCGCCCACTCCATCGAGTAGGTGGAGATATTGATTTCTACTGTTTTGCAGAAGATTTAGAAAGATTACTTAGTATTTTTGCATAAAGAATTAAATGTAGAACCGAAACGTGATGAATCGGAACAGCATTATACTTTCCTATTTAATAAAACCTTATTCGAACTACATTTTACACTTTACAAGTTTGCCAATACAGAAAATCAACAATATTTCGATAATCTGATAAACTCCGAGCCGCTGAGTTATACATTCATTGATAATAAAAAAATCCCAACTTTAAATCCAACACTAAATCTTGCTTATACTTTTCTTCATCTGTTCCATCACCTTATAGAATTAGGTGTGGGGCTTCGCCAATTCTGCGATGTTGCAATATTGTGCCACATAGCTGCAATGGCTGAACAAGAAGGAGACAGAAAGGATTGTATTGACAAGGCAAAGCTTATAGAAATACTAACACGATTAGATTTCCTCAAGGCATTCACTGCAATTGGAACAATTCTCGTAGACGAGATAGGTTTGCGGGAAGCAGAATTTCCCTATACACTGACGAAGAAAGATTATAAAAGAAAGAAATACATTCTTAACGTTGTGTATAAGAGAGGAAACTTTGGGAAATATGGTCGTACAACAAAAGTAAGGTCAGGGATAAAGTATTATATTGAACAAACGAATATAAAACTGTCCCATTATTATCATTTGTTTAATCTTAGTCGAAAAGAGAATGTGACACTTATAACAAGAGAGATTCCCAAAAAGGTTGTCCAAGCACTGAGAAGGTGTACATATAGGAACATAAAAAGAGCGGATTACAAAAGGAGACCATCTTAAGTCCGCAATAACGATCCGAACTGCAGTTCTTTTTTATTCTGCTGTTTTCGCTTCTCAGTTAGTATCTTGTTTTATCAGACACCAATAATTGACAATATTGTTTCTTACCACCTTTCATTTGCTTATCGACATCTTGTTTATCATATTCTCTTGTGTAACCCGCTCTCCAATAGCTTAAAAAACAATCCGACAACAATCAATATAACTCCGCATTACTCTTCCATCGCTTCACCGCGCACATATATCTTGGTACATCCTGTACCAACATTGCGAAGTTTGCCTGCTTCTGCTAATTGTCTCGTAACGCGATACGCATAAGTAGAGAATAAATTAAGATGATGCCGAAAATCGGCTACTGTTATAAAAGGTTTTCTGGACAGTAGCACCTTAACAGCTTCATCTATTTCTTTTTCAGTGGGTACTTCCAATGAGCTGTATTGTAGGTTATGTTTGCGAAGTCAGTACGCCTGAGCGATGCAATCATTTCCTTGTTGGGGCGAAATCTCACCGTTCTGACCTTAGCACCTTAGCATTGCGTATCCGATGGTGATGCGTACGAGGGTCTTCGTACACATTGCCCTTCACCGATAGTGAAAAGTGACCAATCCCAGGCAGGTGTACGCTGTTGCCCGACATAAGATTGTAAACTATTTCGTCGCGCAAGGCTGCCTCGGCTGCAACTATATCGGCACTCATAAGCGACATATTTTGTTCTATATTGTCAGCCATTTGTCTTAATCCTATCTTTTGGTTCTCAACAATTACTGCCCTATATTCGGTTTTTATTAGGCAGTTTGCTTAGATCTTTGAAGTTTGTAATTTACGCTCATATTTCATTCTTATTATATTTTTCTTAGTTCCCAGTATTAATCATATACGTATGCCGTACAACGCAATGCTACAGGGAAAACGCATTATAATTCTTTCTTTTTGCTTACCTTTTCCATCATTTCCCTGAAATATTGTTCGTTCAAAGCCATATTCTGTTTCTTCCGCGACATGGGCAGCTTTGTCTGGTCAAGGGCAAGGATAGCCATAGCATCTTGTATATGAAGGAAAAGTTCTTGGCTGCATTCTTTTTCTTTCTGGTGTCATCCTCACGGAAGTCCACGTCCAGCCGCCAGTGAAGTCCGTTCTCCACGCCCCAATGGCTTCTTGCCACCTCAAGGAAACGTCCGGCATCCATGGGAAGAGAGGTGATGAAGTACCTCGTCTGGGTTGCCCGTCTGGTTCCCTCCGTCGTTAAGAGCCGAAACTCCCTACGCCTGCCCACTTGTCGTTGATGGCACTGAGGATTCTAACGGGAGTACCGTCACTCTCGCGGGCACCGGTGATTTCCTTGCTGTCAGCTAACACATCCTTCCTTGCTGACGGATTCTACCTGCGGCGGAATACCATTTCAACCTATTTGCGATACTCGCCCTCGAAGTCTGTGGGCTTCAGCACGGAGAAGAAACGCGAGATGGTGTCATGGGAAGGCATTGAGGACAGGGAGCCGAGGTATTCTTCCATCAGGTTCTTCCTGCAACGACCGTACTCGGCAATCTCGTCCCAGCTGGTGTAGCCGCAGAGGACGGCGCAAAGGGTAACGAAGACGATGGTCTGTGCATCATGTATCCTGCAACGCTCCATACGGGTGTCGTGGCGTGCTATCTCACCGGAGATGATGACTAACTGCTCTCTGCTGTGTTTTTGTTCTGTTATACTCATAGCATGCAAAGGTAGCAATTATAAAGGAAAAAGATTATGAACAGGAAGAAATTATAATGCGTTTTCCCTGACGTGTAAGTAATATTTTATTCACATTTAAATAAGATTGAAGTCGTCTTGACTTTTTTATTTTGTTAAAATCGAGAGGAATTCTTATCTTTGTATTACCAAACCAAGCCTCAAATTCCTCTCATGTACAAAGTGCTGGACAAAATACAATAAAAATAAAATCCTACCTCATTTATCAGTTGCAAAACGTGGATATATTTGCCAAAAGCAGCTTGTCAGAGGTAATTCAATGCATTCTTTATAAAGCTTAAGACTGGTTGCCAATGGTATATGCTTCCAGTTTCATCGTTCTTCACCGGAAAAGATTCTTCATTACAAAACCGTATATGGGCATTTTTCGCAAATGGTGTAAGAAAGGAGAATGGCAAAAGTTTGGACAACACTTCTAAACCGTTATAAATCTTTCTTGGATATGTCAAGTATAGATTTGGATGGCAGCCATACTACAGCATTACATGGTGGAGAGTGTCAGAGCTATCAGGTACGCAAGAAGAGAAAGACTACAAATGCCATTTATGTGACTGACCGCCAGGAAAACCACTCGCATGTCCACTCCAGTTGCAGGTTCTCACAATGATTTGTACAATATTTCAGAAGTGGTTAAAGAAGTGTTCTCACAACTCGCAAAGTCTGATGTTTCTATTGATGGATTAATTCTCAATGCTGATGCGGGATTCGATGCAAAAGAGTTCAGGCACATGTGCCGAAGAATGGGTGTGTTTGCAAATGTAGCATTCAATCATAGAGCAGGAGGGGGAAGAATGCTATTTGTTTGACGATATACTGTATAAAGAAAGGTACAGCATAGAAAGAACAAATGCGTGGCTGGATTCATACAGAAGTCTGTTGAACAGATTTGATGTTACTTTGACCAGTTGGCAAGCATGGAATTATATAGCATTTATAGTTATTATGATGAAGAAGGTGAAAAAGAAGCAAAAGTCAAGATAAGTTCAATAATAGATTATTTGTATCCAATAAAAACTTTAAAGAGTTATATCTCTTTTGGTTCAAAAATAATCAAAAACGGACTGATTGCTTTGTGCACTCAGCCCTTTTTGTCTCCTTTGCTGTTGTGAAATAAAACATGAAACAAGATGGGGAAAAAGTACACATTTTATGGGATCAGCCGTTACATACCAAACCCGTGAATTCAACAAGCAAGTGCAAATTTACTTAATTTGTTCGTAAAAGCACTCATGCGGTGTTTTAAATTCTAATTTCTTTCTTGGTCTGATGTTAATTCTCTTTGAATACTTTGTGATTTGTTGATGGCTGACATGTTCAAACGTTTCTGTTTTTGGCACGTATTGCCTAATCAGTCCGTTTGCATTTTCTATATTTTGCCCTGCCATGAAGCGTATGGGTCATGGCAGAAAGGAGCGTTGAAAATACGGACAAGCTCATCAGGCAATATATCCCAAAAGCAGGCTAACTTCGATGATTTCACGGACAAAAAGATTGCAATGATACAGAAGAAAATAAACAGAAGACCGAGACAGAAACTAAATTTTCAAACACCAAAATGCGAGTTCTACAGAAAAATATTATAATTTTGCACTTGCTGGTTGACTCTACAGGTAGTTATGATTAAATCGACTTACAAGATTTGATAATTATTTGCGTGATTCACGTTTTTATATTAACTTTGCAGCAGTATTAAAATGGGTGAAAAGAAATTGATAGAAAAACATATTGTTCTTGATGATATTGACCCCGTAGTGTTCTATGGCGTTGGTAATATACATCTGCAAATGATAAAATCTCTCTTCCCAAAAGTGAGAGTCGTTGCTCGCGACAATGTAATAAAGGTATTGGGTGACGAAGAGCAGATGGCAAAATTAGAAGAAGATGTTGAGAATATGCGCAAACATGTTTTTAAAGTATAATGTTATAAGCGAAGAAGATATTCTTGACATTGTAAACGGAAGACAAAACCAAAACAGATGCAGGCAAAGGAGTGTTGGTTTACTCTGTTTCGGGAAAAGCCTATAAAAGTCGCTCTCACAACCAGCAACTATTGGTTGATGCCTTCAACAAGAACGATATGGTGTTTGCGGTAGGTCCAGCAGGTACAGGTAAAACCTATTTGAGCATTGCGCTTGCTGTGAAAGCATTGAAAGCAAAGGAAGTTAAGAAGATTATTCTCTCTCGCCCAGCGGTCGAAGCTGGAGAAAAAAATTAGGCTTTCTGCCTGGCGATATGAAAGAGAAGATAGACCCCTATCTGCAACCTTTGTACGATTCGCTTGAAGATATGATTCCCGCAGTTAAACTTCAAGATATGATGGACAAGCACGTCATACAAATAGCTCCGCTTGCATTTATGCGAGGAAGAACGTTGAACGATGCCATTGTCATACTCGATGAAGCCCAAAACACATCGACAGCCCAAATCAGAATGTTTCTTACACGATTGGGAATGAACTCAAAGATGATAATAACAGGCGATTTAACACAGATAGACCTTTCCTACAATCAGAAAAAGCGGACTGAAAGAAGCGATAGAAATACTTTCTGGAACAGAAGGAATAGCTGTTGTGAAACTCGACCAAAAAGATATTGTAAGACATAAAGCTTTGTAACGAGAATTGTTACTGCTTACGATACATACGATAAAGTAAAGAAAATAAAAACAACTCCATAAACATAAAGATTATGAATGCATTGACTAAAAACCGATTTTTAAGTTCGAAGGACAGAGAAATGTTTATCACGGAAAAGTTCGTGATGTCTACGACATTAACGATGATTTAATAGTTATGGTTGCAACCGACCGTATTTCTGCCTTCGATGTAGTATTGCCTAAAGGTATTCCTTTTAAAGGACAGGTTTTAAACCAGATAGCTTCAAAGTTTTTAGACCTTACCTCAGACATTTGCCCTAACTGGAAATTGGCAACTCCAGACCCAATGGTTACAGTGGGATTGAAATGCGAAGGCTTTAAGGTGGAGATGATTATCCGTTCTATTCTTACAGGTTCGGCTTGGAGAGAGTATAAAGCTGGCTGCAGAGAACTTTGCGGTGTGAAGCTTCCAGATGGAATGAAAGAAAACGAACGTTTCCCCGAACCAATCATCACACCAACCACCAAGGCTGACGAAGGCCACGATATGAACATTTCCAAAGAAGAAATCATCAAGCAAGGTATCGTTTCAGAAGAAGATTACAATACGATTGAAGATTGGACAAGAAAACTTTTTGCACGCGGACAGGAAATTGCTGCTCAAAAAGGGCTTATTCTTGTTGATACCAAGTATGAATTTGGTAAACGTGATGGCAAATGCTATCTAATAGACGAAATACATACGCCAGACTCAAGTCGCTACTTCTATGCCGACGGATATGAAGAAAAGCTGGCAAAAGGCGAACCACAGAAACAGCTATCAAAGGAGTTTGTTCGCCAATGGCTGATAGAACACAACTTTATGAACGAGCCAGGACAGACTATGCTCGAAATAACTGATGAGTATGCAGCAAGCGTAGGCGACAGATACATTGAGCTCTATGAGCATATCACAGGAGAAACGTTTGTAAAAGTTGATAACGAAATTGACTTGGCAGGACGCATTGAAAAGAATGTAAGCCAGTATTTGGCTTCAAGATAATAAAAGGCTTCAAGATAATAGTCGCAAGAAACCAATAGGCATCAAAGTGTATAATCAAGAAAAGATAAAGCCTTATAACAGCACGGACGAAAAAGGGAAAGTGGTTGAGGAAATGTTTGACAACATAGCCCCAACCTACGACACCTTAAATCACAGGCTGTCATGGAATATAGACAAAAGTTGGCGCAAGAAAGCTATAAAAGCAACTTTCACCGTTTAAGCCCAAAACAATACTTGACATTGCAACGGGGACTGGCGATTTTGCTATTTTTGTCAGCCAAAATGCTTTTTACCTGATACACTTATAGGTGCTGATATTTCTGAAGGAATGATGGAAATTGGGTGGCAGAAGGTAAAAAATGAAGGGCTGGAAGGCATTATATCATTTCAAAAGAAGATTGTTTTAAATCTTACTTTTCCCTTCCGATACATTCGAAGCGGTAACAGCTGCTTTCGGCATTCGTAATTTTTCAAGACCTTGAGAGAGGACTTGTAGAAATGTATAGGGTTTTGAAAAAAAGGCGGGCATTTGTGCATTATAGAGCTCACTACACCAATATCATTCCCTATGAAGCAACTCTTTAAAGTGTATTCAAAGGTAGTTTTACCATTTTACGGACGCTTGATTTCAAAAGATAGCAGTGCATACGATTATTTAAACAAGACGATTGCTGCATTTCCACAAGGTGAGACAATGATGAAAATTCTTCAGAAAGCTGGTTTCGCTAAAAACCTCTTTTTAAGCGTTTGACTTTTGGTATCTGCACAATGTATATTGCTGAAAAATAAATTTTTAGTTACTTATGGACAAATATGGACTGATAGGTTATCCGTTAGAGCATTCTTTTTCCAAAGGATATTTTAATGAGAAATTTCAAAATGAAGGCATTGATGCCGAGTACAATAATTATGAAATTTCATCTATTGAAAAGCCTTTTTGAGATTATTGATACGAATCCGAATTGAAAAGGACTTAATGTTACCATACCTTATAAAAAGCAAGTTATTAAGTATCTTGATGCTTTGAGTCCTGAAGCAAAAGCTATCGGTGCTGTAAATGTCATTCGTATAGAACACATAGGCAACAAAACATATCTCAAAGGCTATAATAGCGATGTTATAGGATTTACAAAAAGCATAGAGCCTTTATTGGAACGCTATCATAAGAAAGCACTTGTATTAGGAACAGGTGGTGCTTCTAAAGCTGTATGCTATGGATTGAAATCTTTAGGTATTGAGACTAAATGTGTTTCAAGACGCAAAAACATAGACGTCTTGACCTATAATGATTTGTCTCCCAAGATAATAAAAGAGTTTAATGTAATTGTAAATTGCACACCTGTAGGAATGTATCCAAACGTGGAGGAATGTTTGCCACTTCCATACGAAGCTATGGATAGCCATACACTTTTATATGATTTGCTTTACAATCCTAACGTAACTCGCTTTATGGAAAAAGGCAAAGAGCATGGTGCGGTTGTTAAGAACGGATTGGAAATGTTACTTTTGCAAGCATTTGCAAGCTGGGATATTTGGAATGATAAAGAAGATAAATAATCTGAAAATATAGTCGAGACAATGAATAACAGATATGCAATGCGTGGCGTTAGTGCTGCCAAAGAAGATGTACACAACGCTATAAAGAATATAGACAAGGAATTTTTCCCACAGGCTTTTTTGCAAAATCATTCCAGACATCTTAGGAGGTAGCGAAGAATACTGCAATATAATGCATGCTGATGGTGCAGGTACAAAATCCTCCTTAGCTTATATGTACTGGAAAGAAACTGGCGATTTAAGTGTATGGAAGGGTATTGCACAGGACGCCATTGTTATGAATACCGACGATTTGTTGTGTGTTGGTGCAGTAGACAATATTTTAGTATCATCTACTATCGGACGCAACAAGATGCTTGTTCCAGGCGAAGTTATATCTGCCATCATTAACGGCACAGATGAGTTGCTTGCAGAAATGAGAGAGATGGGAATAGGCATTTATCCTACTGGCGGAGAAACAGCAGATGTTGGCGATTTGGTGCGTACTATCATTGTCGATTCTACTGTTACCTGTAGAATGAAACGCTCTGACGTTATTGACAATGCGAATATTCGCCCTGGCGATGTTATCGTTGGCTTGAGTTCAACTGGACAATCAACCTATGAAAAGAAGTACAATGGCGGAATGGGCAGCAATGGCCTTACAAATGCACGCCATGATGTTTTTTCAAAGTATTTAGCTGAAAAATATCCAGAGAGTTTCGATCACGCTGTGCCCAACGAACTTGTTTATAGTGGCAAATACAAACTTACCGATACGGTGAAGGCAGTCCTCTGAACGCAGGAGAATTGGTTCTCTCCCCTACCCGCACCTACGCCCCTGTAATTAAGCGAATACTCGATGAATATCGTAGCGAAATACACGGAATGGTGCATTGTACAGGTGGAGCACAAACAAAGGTATTACACTTTGTAAATGATAACTGTAAAGTGATAAAAGACAATATGTTCCCTGTTCCTCCTTTGTTTAAAAGCTATAAAGGAATGTAGCGGTACGGATTGGAAAAGAAATGTATCAAGTGTTCAATATGGGACACAGAATGGAAATTTATGTCCGTCCTGAAATGGCAAACTTGATTATTGCTATTAGCAAGAATTCAATATCGATGCACAAGTTATTGGCCATATTGAAGAAGGCGAAAAGAGCTTAACTATCAAAAGCGAATTTGGAGAATTTAATTATTAAACAACAACAGAAATAAATATATGCCCGAAAAGAATAGTATATTAGAGAAACTCGATGGACTTGAAGCACGTTTTTGAAGAGGTTTCTACACTCATTACCGACCCAGACGTAATAAGCGACCAACAAAGATATGTCAAGCTCACCAAGGAATATAAAGACCTTGGTGATATTATGAATGCTCGAAAACGATATATAAATTGCCTTACTACAATAAACGAAGCTAAAGATATTCTTACCAATGAAACCGACCCTGAAATGAAAGAAATGGCAAGGTTGGAACTGAGTGAGAATGAAGAGTTGCAGCCAAAACTTGAAGAAGAGATTAAGCTTTTTACTTGTTCCTAAAGACCCTGAAGACGACAAGAATGTGCAAATGGAAATTAGGGCAGGAGCAGGTGGCGACGAAGCTGCATTATTTGCAGGCGATATTTTCAATATGTATAAACGTTACTGCGACAAGAAAGGTTGGACACTGTCTATCACATCTGTTTCGGAAGGAACTGTTGGCGGTTTTAAAGAAATAGACTTTGCCGTAGCAGGTGCCGGCGTATATGGCATTCTTAAATACGAATCAGGTGTCCACCGCGTGCAACGTGTTCCGTCTACCGATACACAAGGTCGTATGCAGACGTCGGCAGCGACAGTTGCCGTACTTCCAGAAGCCGATAAATTTGAAGTAAACATTAACGAAGGCGACATAAAATGGGATACTTTCCGTTCGAGCGGTGCAGGCGGTCAGAATGTGAACAAGGTGGAATCGGGCGTTCGATTGCGCTATCCGTGGAAAAATCCTAATACAGGAGAGGTGGAAGAAATCCTTATAGAATGTACCGAAACCCGCGACCAACCTAAGAATAAGGAAAGGGCTTTGTCAAGATTGCGTACATTTATATACGACCGTGAGCATCAAAAATATGTAAACGACATTGCAAGCAGACGTAAGAGTCTTGTTTCTACGGGAGACCGTTCAGCTAAAATTCGTACTTACAACTATCCACAAGGTCGAGTAACCGACCACCGCATAGGTTTTACGACTCACGATTTGCCGGTTTTATGAATGGCGAAATTCAAGATATGATAGATGCACTGACTGTTGCAGAAAACGCAGAAAAATTAAAAGAAACAGAATTGTAAGTTATTGCATAATACAGAAGAAGAAATTTAATCTCCACAGGTATAGTAGACAGAGAATGCGACAATATATACTTTCGTGGGGCACAATATATACTTTCGTGAGGGCACAATATATACTTTCGTCATTATTAACATTTACCCCATTTTTGAGTATAAACATTCAAGTCTGTAAACAATTTGTCAAACCCACGTTAATAATAAATACCATTTCGTGGTTTGAAACTAAAAGAATAAACATAAATAAGTATGGAGAGAAAACAATTAATAGAGCAAATATTTTCAAAGAAATCGTTTCTTTGCGTCGGGCTTGATACCGATTTAAACAAGATTCCTAAGTTTCTGTTAAACGAAGAAGACTCTATTTTTTCTTTTAATAAAGCCATAATCGACGCAACAGCTCCTTATTGTGTAGCATACAAACCCAATTTAGCATTTTATGAGTGCTATGGGTTGAAGGGTATGGAGGCGTTTGAAAAGACAATAACATATCTGAAAGAGAAATATCCAAATCACTTCATAATAGCCGATGCCAAGCGTGGAGATATTGGAAACACATCAAAGATGTATGCACAAACATTCTTTAAAGAATATAATGTTGATGCGCTTACCATAGCTCCATATATGGGAGAAGATTCTGTAAAGCCTTTCTTGGAATATGAGGGAAAATGGGTTATTCTTCTTGCATTGACAAGCAATAAAGGAAGCCACGACTTTCAGTTATTTGAAGACAAAGATGGTGTACGCTTATTCGAGCGAGTACTGAGCAAGGCGCAAGAATGGGGCACAACAGAGAATTTAATGTTTGTTGTCGGTGCAACACAAGGAAGCTTGTTTGCCGATATACGAAAATTAGCCCCCAATAGTTTCCTCTTAGTACCGGGAGTTGGCGCACAAGGTGGAAGTTTGCAAGAAGTTTGTAAATATGGTATGAATAAGGACTGCGGTCTTTTGGTCAATTCCTCACGAGGTATTATCTATGCAAGTTCAGAGGCAAACTTTGCAGAAATTGCAGGAGAAAAGGCGAAAGAATTGCAGCAAGAAATGGAAAAAGAGCTTGACAAACTAAAAGAATAATTCAAAAGAGAAGCGTTCTATGAGTGGCAGTAAGATTATAAGCGACCCCGTATTTGGATTTATCAGGATTCCATCGGGGCTTCTTTTGAATATTGTTAAGCACCCATTTATGCAACGCTTAACTCGTATAAAACAATTAGGACTAACTACAGTTGTTTACCCTGGTGCTCAACATACAAGGTTTCAGCACTCATTGGGAGCATTCCACCTAATGAGTGAGGCAACATTGTCGCTGCAGCAAAAGGGTGTTTTCATTTTCGATAGCGAAGCAGAAGCAGTTCAAGCAGCCATTTTGATGCACGACATCGGACACGGTCCTTTCTCCCACGTACTCGAGAATACATTAATCAAAGGAATTACCCACGAAGAAATATCTTTAATGGTAATGAATTGCATCAACCAAGAAATGAATGGTGAGCTTAATCTTGCTATTAAGATTTTCAAGAATGAATACCCCAAGCGTTTTCTTCATCAATTAATCAGTAGCCAACTTGATATGGACAGGTTGGACTATCTGAAACGAGATAGCTTTTTTACAGGTGTAACGGAAGGCAACATAGGTTCGGCACGAATTATAAAAATGCTGAATGTCGTAGACGATACCTTGGTAATAGATGCTAAAGGTATTTATTCAATAGAGAATTTCCTTACATCGCGCCGCTTAATGTATTGGCAAGTATATTTACATAAAGCCACGGTTGGGTACGAAAAACTCTTAATCAGTTTATTGCTTAGAGCTAAAAAGTTACTGAAAGATGGATATAAACTATTTGCCTCTCCTGCTTTAGCTTTCTTTCTTGACAACGACGTAAATGCAGAATACTTCAAAAATAATGAAGAAACACTGAAACATTACTTGAGTTTAGATGACAGCGACTTATGGAGTGCTATAAAAGTATGGCAAAAATCAGAAGATAAAATACTATCACTCTTTGCCGATGATTTTATCAATCGCAAACTTTTTCAAGGTCGAAATTCACGATGAACCAATCTCACAAGAACAAATAGGCGAATATAAGGAACGAATTTGCCACTTCTTAGGCGTTACTGAAGAAGATAGCAGCTACTTGATGCAGATTGATACTGTTCAAAAAGATATGTACGATATCAACGACGACCGTATTAGCATATTATCAAAAGATGGTAGTTTAAAAAGACATAACAGAGGCTCAGAGATTTTGAACGTAGAACTATTATCTAAAAAATTCGTAAATATTACTTTTTGTTATCACAGAATCTAACAAAAAGTTTGTTATCTTTTGCACGAACAAGCAATTATCATTTATTATATAGAATGGAATTTAACGTAAAACAAATCGCAGAATATATACAAGGAAGCATAGAAGGCGATGAAGAAGCAACCATTAGTACTTTCGCAAAAATAGAGGAAGGAAAGCATGGTGCTATGTTTTTAGCAAACCCAAAATATACTCATTATATATACGAAACTGAATGTTCTATAGTTCTTGTAGACGAAAGCATAAAGATTGAGAAGCCAACGAAAGCGACATTAATACGTGTAAAAAATGCACGCGACTGTGTTGCAAAGCTTCTTCAGCTTTATGAAAGTATGAAGCCAAGAAAACAAGGAATAGATTCATTAGCGTTTATTTCTCCAAAAGCAACAATAGGAAAGAATGTCTATATTGGTGCTTTTTGCATATATAGGCGATGGAGTTGTTGTTGGAGATAACTGTATGATTTATCCTAATACAACCATTATGGACAATACAACTTTAGGAAACAATTGTATCATTTATCCCAATGCCAGCGTCTACCATAATTGTAAAATCGGTAATAATGTTATTTGTCATTCTGGCAGTGTCATAGGTGCAGATGGTTTTGGCTTTGCCCCAAATGCAGAAACAAACAGCTATGATAAAATTCCGCAAATTGGCATTGTTACCATAGAAGACGATGTTGAAATAGGAGCAAACACGTGTATTGACCGTTCAACTATGGGAAGCACGTATGTGCGTAAAGGCGTAAAACTCGACAATCTTGTGCAGATAGCACATAATACTGATATTGGCGAAAACACTGTTATGAGCGCACAAGTTGGTATTGCGGGTTCTACTAAAGTTGGAGAATGGTGTATGTTTGGTGGACAGGTTGGAATATCTGGGCACTTAAAGATTGGCAATAAAGTATTCCTTGGTGCACAGTCAGGCGTATTGAGCAAGTTAAAAAGATAATCAGTCGCTTATGGGAAGCCCTGCTATTGAGCCACGCAACTATTTTAAATCACAAGTCATATTCCAAAGACTTCCTGAGATTTATAAGCAGATAGATGCTTTACAGAAAGAAGTTGATGAATTGAAAAAGAATAAATAAGATATATGGAAACAACAAAACAGAAAACACTGAAGGGAAGTTTTTCCCTCTTTGGAAAAGGTTTACATACAGGATTAAGCCTTACTGTTACTTTTAATCCAGCTCCAGATAATACAGGATACAAAATTCAACGAATTGATTTGGAGGGACAGCCCATCATTGATGCCATTGCTGAAAATGTTATTGATACCCAACGTGGTACGGTAATAGCGAAAGGCGAAGCACGTGTCAGTACTATCGAACATGGTATGGCTGCCCTATACGCAATGGGAATAGACAACTGTTTAATCCAAATTAACGGTCCAGAATTTCCTATTCTTGATGGCTCAGCAGCAATGTACGTTGAAAAGATTAGAGAAATAGGTATCGTAGACCAAAATGCTCCTAAAGATTATTACATCATTAGAAAAAAGATGGAGTATAAGGACGAAAATGGTAGCATTATCACTATTCTCCCCGACGAGCAGTTCTCTATAACAGCAATGTGTTCTTTTGAATCTAAATTCATTAGCAGTCAATTTGCAACACTTGACGATATTGATAAATTTGCTGACGAGATTTCTCCTGCCCGAACCTTTGTATTTGTTAGGGATATTATGCCATTGTTGCAAGCAAATCTTATAAAAGGTGGTGACCTCGACAATGCGATAGTTATTTATGAGAAACAAGTAGACCAACCCACTCTTGACCAGTTGGCTGACCTGCTTAAGGTGCCACATATGGATGCTACAAGTATTGGCTACATACAAAACAAGCCTCTCATTTGGGACAACGAGTGTACAAGACATAAGTTGTTGGATATTATTGGCGATGTGGCTTTAATAGGAAAACCTATTAAGGGACGTATTGTTGCAACCCGACCTGGCCATACCGTAAACAATAAGTTTGCAAGAATGATTCGTAAAGACATCCGCAAGCACGAAATCCAAGCTCCTATTTACGATCCGAACGATGAGCCATTAATGGATAATATCCGAATACGTGAGCTTCTCCCCCACCGTTACCCAATGCAACTTGTAGACAAAGTTGTAGCGATGGGAGCAACAACAATAGTTGGTGTTAAGAACATTACTGCTAACGAGCCTTTCTTCCAAGGACATTTCCCACAAGAACCAGTAATGCCAGGTGTTCTTCAAATAGAAGCAATGGCACAGTGTGGTGGATTACTGGTACTTTCTCAAGTAGAAGAGCCTGAAAGATGGTCTACCTATTTCCTAAAGATAGATAATGTAAAGTTCCGTCAGAAAGTTGTTCCTGGCGATACTCTGTTGTTCCGTGTTGAACTTTTAAGCCCTGTACGTCATGGCATCAGTTCAATGCAAGGTTATATGTTTGTAGGCGACAATGTTGTGGCAGAAGCTACATTTACTGCTACAAATAGTAAAAATAAATAAAGCTATGAATACTATCAGTCCTTTGGCATTCATACACCCAAATGCAAAGATAGGCGACAATAACATCATTGGTCCATTTTGTTACATTGACGATAATACGGTAATTGGCGATAACAACAAACCACTGAACAGTGTAACAATACACACAGGTGCACGAATTGGCAACGGAAACGAATTTTTCCCCGGAGCGAGCATTTCTACCAAACCACAAGATTTGAAGTTTCGTGGTGAAGACAGTTTCTGCGAGATTGGCGACAACAATTCAATACGTGAGAACGTAACCATTTCGCGTGGTACTGCTTCAAAGGGCACAACAATTGTAGGCAGCGACAATCTTTTTATGGAAAACATGCACATTGCCCATGACTGTATTATCGGTTCAAACATCATTATCGGCAATTCAACGAAGCTGGCAGGAGAAGTTAGAGTAGAGGATTATGCTATTATCTCTGCTTCCGTTCTTTGCCACCAGTTCTGTAATATTGGTTGTAATGTAATGATTCAAGGCGGAAGTCGTTTTTCTCAAGATATTCCTCCTTATATTATTGCAGGCAAAGAACCTATCCGATATGCAGGCATCAATATCATTGGGCTAAGACGCAAGGGATTTACCAATGAGCAAATAGACCAAATTCACAATGCTTATCGTTTGCTATATGGTGAAGGTACCCGCGAGGAAAATATCCAAAAGATAAAAGATACTCTACCAATGACAAAAGAAATTCAGCATATCATTGAATTTGTTCAAGCTTCATCAAGGGTATTATCAAATAACGCGAATCCGGCGAATTATCAATGTACGGATTCATCGTGTTTCAAATCTCAGAATACCGCTATTTACGGTATCAGAGAGCAGTTGTATGTATCTGTACCAAAACGGCATTCGTCGTAACCCCGTTACTACAACTGTCGTAACCCCGTTGCGACGATCGCCGTAACTCCGTTGCTACAATGGTCGTAACTCCGTTACGATTTTAGGAGTTATTCAGAAGAGGAATATTGTCGGACTCCACATCATCTTAAATTCATCGAACTAACATTAAATAACAAGTATTGAACATACAGACTCTTATTGTATTGACAGGTCCAACAGGTGTTGGCAAGACAGCTTTAACACTTGATATTGCACAGCATTATGGTTTAGAAATTATCAATGCCGATTCGAGACAGATATACAAAGAGTTGCCCATAGGAACAGCTGCTCCTGTAAAAGAACAGCTGAATCGTGTAAAGCACCACTTTGTTGCTTGTAAAAGTGTTAGTGAATATTACTCGGCAAGCCTTTTATGAGCAAGAGGTCTTGGGGCTGTTGAAAGCAAATCCAGCATCTTCATACATATTGTCTGGCGGTTCGATGCTGTATATCGATGCAGTCTGCAATGGTATAGACGATATACCTACCATTGACGACGAAACACGACATACTTTAATGCAAAGACTCGAAACAGAAGGATTAGAGAAGCTTTGCGAATTATTAAAGGAATTAGACCCCACTCATTGGGAGATAGTAGATAAGAGAAATCCTCGCAGAGTCCTTCATGCACTTGAAGTGTGCATTCAAACAGGAAGAACATACACATCATATCGTACTAACAAAAAGCGAGAACGTCCATTTAATATAATTAAAATAGGATTGAACCGTCCGCGCGAAGAACTGTACTGGACGAATTAATGCACGCACAGAAGATATGATTGATTCGGGAATGATAGACGAGGCTTTGCGTATGTATGATTACCGAGATTTAAATGCTTTAAACACCGTAGGCTATAAAGAACTGTTTGAATACCTTGATGGCTTAACCACTCTTGATGAAGCTGTTTCTAAGATACAAAGCAACACAAGGAAATATGCACGCAAACAGCTGACTTGGTTTAAAAGAGATAAGAATATTCGTTGGTTTCACCCCAATGAAACTAAAGAAATATTAAACACATTGATAGTTATCTATTCTAAAAACATTTTGCTACTTTTTGCAAGCCTATTAGAATAAGACAACATATATAAATTACTTCTAAATGAAAAGTATAGTCAGATTATTCAAAAACATTATAAAAAGGGATTTGTAGTTTCTTCCCATGGTACATCAAATTGTATAAAGGGCGTGCGTGGTACACAAAGTTTTCATTGGGTATTGTATCGTTCCTTGTGTCAATCTTTCTTTTCTTGGGTATGGTTGATATAAACTTTCTCTGGCTCTTTGGCAAATCTCCAGGTTTTGCTGAGATAAAGACTCCACCAACCTATGCAGCTTCAGAAATATATAGTGCCGACTCTGTCTTAATTGGTAAATATTTCAAGGAAAATCGCATACCCGTAAAGTATGAAGAGGTAAACCCAACGTTTTGGAATGCCCTGATAAGTACCGAAGATGAAAGATTTTACAGCCACCATGGAGTAGACTTCATGGGTATCGGTGGTGCTGTGAAAGATGCCTTAACGCGTTATGGTGCCCGCGGTGCATCTACTATAACACAGCAACTTGCTAAAAACATGTTCCACGTCAGAAATAAGGAATATTCCGGATTGCTGGGTAAAATTCCTGGCTTGCGAATGCTTATTGCCAAAGCCAAAGAATGGATTATAGCATACAAAATAGAATTTATTTATTCTAAGAACGAAATTCTGACAATGTGTGCCAATACAGTAGATTTTGGAAACAATGCGTATGGAATAAAGACAGCTGCAAGAACATATTTCAATACCACTCCTCGCCAACTTACCACCGAACAAGTTGCAACGTTAGTCGGAATGCTAAAGGCAACAACCTACTACAACCCTATCTTGCACCCTTCAAATTCTCTTAACAGACGCAATACTGTTCTGTATAACATGGTAACACACGGGCATCTGACAAAGAATGATTATGAAAAGTATTCAAAGATGCCAATGAAACTTGATGTACATGTAGAAGAAAATTATGACGGTAGGGCACAATACTTTCGCGAATACGTTGCCGATTATCTGAAAAACTGGTTAAAAGACAACGACTATGACTCTATATAGCAGCGGTTTGAAAATCTACACAACAATCGACACTCGTATGCAGAAGTATGCAGAAGACGCTGCAAAGAAACAGATGCGTAAAATTCAACAGGATTTTAACAGGCATTGGAGCGGACAAGACCCATGGCGCGATGAGAATGGCAATTTAGTACCGGGCTTTATAGAAGGGATTGCAGAACGCCAACCGTTCTATAAGAACTTGGTGCAGAAATACCCAAACCAGCCAGACAGCGTATTGTACTATATCAACAAGCCTCACAAGGTGAAACTGTTCGATTACGATAAGGGTATAATCGAAAAGGAAATGTCATCGATGGATTCCATTCGCTATATGGTAAAGTTCATGCACTGCTCAATGGTTGCTATGGAGCCTGAAACAGGCGCAGTGAGGGCATGGGTTGGCGACATAGACTTCAGAACATGGAAATACGACAAGGTTACGGCACAACGACAGCCGGGTTCTACTTTCAAACTCTTTGTCTATTCCGAAGCTATGAATCAAGGCTTGGCACCGTGCGATAAGCGCAGAGATGAATACATCAGCATGCAGGTGCCCGACAAGAAGACCGGAATATTGAAAACTTGGACGCCACGCAATGCCAATGGCAACTACTCGGGCGACTCTATAACATTAAAAGCAGGCTTCGCTCGAAGTATCAATACGATAGCCGTCCGCTTGGGACAAGAGATGGGCATAAAGAACATTATCCGCACTGCCCAAGACATGGGCATAAAGAGTCCGCTTGAGAACGAACCTTCGTTGGCTTTTGGGTTCGAGCGATGTAAACTTGCTTGAAATGGTAAACGCATACTGTACGGTGGCAAACGATGGCGAACATTGCGACCCGGTTGTGGTTACAAAGATACTCGACCAGCGGGGCAACGAAGTGTATGTCGCACAACACGACAACAAGCAAGTGCCGCCTTATCAGAGTGCCTTCTTCATGCAACAGTTGCTGAAAGGTGGTCTTACTGAACCGGGTGGAACCAGTCGCGCACTAAATCAGTACATATTCAGAGACACCGACTGGGGCGGAAAGACGGGAACCTCCAACAATCATTCCGATGCTTGGTTCATGGCAGTAAGTCCGAAACTTGTTGTCGGCGCATGGGTAGGCGGTGAATACCGTAGCATTCACTTCCGGACGGGTGCCTTAGGGCAAGGCTCGAAGACGGCTCTTCCGATGTGCGGTAACTTCATTTACGACTTAATGCGCGACAAGGCTTTCCAAAAATATCATGCAAAGTGGCAGCCCAATCCCGAAAAGGAAATAGACCCTGCAATGTATAATTGCCAGACGGTAGTGCGTACAAAGCGTGCGCCAGATAGTCTGCATATATATAATCGGAACGAAAGGAAGGAACAATCAAACGAAGAGATTCCGAATGACGAAGAAGAGAACAACACAGATGTAGGGAACGAACAGAGTCCTTCGCCCAATAGTGAAGAAAGCGGCAGACCCAAGAAGCAGAAACCGTCAAGGCAACCATCGTCGCCAATTAATGTACCGAGACCTCGTATCGAGCCTCTTGAAACTTAAGATTATTGGATAAATCATGAGAGAATGCCCAAATAAATTTAGGATTTCTGGAATAGTATGTTTCCCTTTTAGTGGATTTCTCTGTATTGTATCCTGCAATAATGGAAAATCTTCTTCCTCGACTCCGAAAGATACTGTTGCGTCATCGGTGTTTGCTCCAAATGTAAACGACACAACTCTAAACATTGATCTGTCGGAAATCACTAATATACGTTTCCCCCAATATAAAATATTAAGACAACAGCCAATTATTCCCGATTCTATGAGCATTGCAATCGACGAAGAAACAATAGCAAGTGGTAACTATTCTGCTGTATTGAGTTTCGACACAATTCCGATGCCGATATTCTACGAAAAAATTGAACAAGCAGCCAAACACGATACCTGTTGGAAAATAAAAGAAAATAATTATACTTATAAACGAAAGGACAAACAAGGTGGGCACTATCAACTTACATTTAGAAAAGGTAGTGTGCAGATATTGGTTAGCCATCTTAATGCTGATGTGCCCAATGGAAACAAACATCAGTCAGTGTAGCTATGTAAGTGCCCAACATTAGTACCCGTTGAGCTACCAAACTAGCCCTTATATGTTTAGTTGCATGTTAAGGGCTGGTACTGTCTTAAAAAGTGTGTAAGCCCCTTTTTCTTGTCTTTGTATTTGGAAACAATTAAATAAAGAAACAATGGAACTTGCACATTCGCAAATTTCGGAAATTCTTTCGAATTACACAAGCAGCAGCGAGGGGGGTGTTACCCTTCAGTCTTTCTTTTATCATGAATTCTCTGATGAGAGCATGAACGTGATTCATTTTGTCAGCGAGGATGGACATGAACAATGCAATGGCTTTGAGTTCCCGTCGTTGGTACAGTCATGGCCTTGAGTTTTCTCTCCGTATTCCACGCAGCCGCAGTGGCAATTTCTATCTGGTTCTTTCAGGCTTGATCCGTAGCGAGGGCGAAGAACGTGCAAGGCTTGTCCAATCTTCTTTACACCAAAGGTCTTACCGCCGGGCAGACAGGTGAAATATCTGAGGCTATTTATGGACGCGACTATAGCAGACAGCAAGTTTCTTGTTTAACGTGAGTCCGGCGAATTGCCGATGCACGAGTCCATGGTTCTTAAATCACCGGAACACCGCTATTCACGGTGTTGGAGAGCAGCCGTGTCTATCTGTTTCGTAACGACATCTGTCGTAACTCCGTTACGACGATTGCCGTAACCCCGTAGCGACGATTGCCGTAACTCCGTAGCGATTTTAGGACTTATTCGGAAGAGGAATGTTGCTGAACCCGTATCGTCTTTATTCCATCTAAAGAACTCAATGAGGTCTTTACTTTAGAAAAACAAAAGAGATTTTTGTTGGGACATGAATAATCTTATTACTTTTTGTAGCCAAATGGGAAAGGAAATATCCAATATTGAAAAAGTATAGAGCCGACCGCGACATCGCTTACTTTACATATATGGACTTCCTGTGCAAGTGCAAAGGTGCATATATACGACTAACTGGATTGAAAGGCTCAATAGGCGATATAAGAGGACGATAAGAATGAGAACATCGATGCCATCAGACAAGTCGGTACTTTTCCTTCTGGCAAGTGTTGCCATGGAAGAGACAGAAACAACATGTGCCAGGAAAATTCATCAATGGGAATTCTGGAGGAAGAAAAATGAATAAGAACAAAGAGAAGAAGAGAGAACTTACGCACTTTTTAGGACACTATCAACAGCAAACTCATCAATACCTATATTCTCCACACCATATAAAGAAGGAGGGCTGTAATGACGCTTAAGGCAAGAGGAGTGCATTTCCTTTATGATGTCCCATGACACGCCCAGATGATTCGATACATCCTGAAGCGTCATGCCACGAAGTAAATCCACTACATACTTGGCGAATCGGTGAGTATAGCTGCGACTGCCAGCGGCAAAAGGAATTTTCTCCTGCTGGTTGAAATCACATTCCTTGCATTTATAGCGTTGCACCTTCATGCGTATGGTTACTCGCTTGCCACCTATGGGAAGTCCGACAAAGTCCCGCAGGCGATACCCATTCTTCACAATAGAACTGGCACCACAAGAAGGGCAACATCTTATTCGCTCTTTTTTGTAACTATTCAGCGATAACAGATATATACAGGGCATATCAATTTATCAAACCTTAAATAAGGCTTGAATTGCATTATATGGAGTTTTGTCGTGCTTCTTAGCTGTTTCTACAATCGAATGAAGTTCAAGGAAAGCGTCTGCTCCGAAGTCAGAACGAAATGTACAGGAGTTCTTTAGTTTGATTTTTAGCTTGCGTATTCCCCGTTCGCTTCCATTATTGTCAAATGGTATCATCGGATTTTCAAGGAAATTGAAAATGTAATCTCTGCATTTGACCAAGCCTTTTCTGAACGTAATAAACTTTTTACCAAGCTCCTCTATATTCTGTTTGAGCAGATTGTCCAAACGTCGGGTCCATGACACCTTGTCTATAACGTCGTTCGGATTGGTGTTCCGTTCGTGAATGGCTTCACGGAACAGATTGGTTACTTTCCCAGACCACTCTTGCTCAGTGTTCAGCTCTGAGAGATATTGCAGTTCGCGGAGCAGGTGTGCAAGGCAAACCTGACGATTGAGGAAATGGAGTGCAAAGTACGCACTATGGCGGTCGGTAACGGCAGCCATTCGTTCCAGGCTATCGCCAGACTTGTCTGCCAACACCTTCGACCCTCTTCCATCAGCACGGAAAAACAGTGTGTAATAAACGGTCTGTGCTATCCAGGCCCAGTCGAGTCCTTTGTTGCAGTACAAGCCGCTCTCATCGAAACCGACAACTGCTGATGACCTGATAGGTTCCTTGATCTTGTCAATCACAGGCTGCGCATTTCTCTTTGCTCATTCACCCAGTTCACCAGCGAGCCTTCGCTCGGAGTGAGACCGAACACCCCACGCAGGAAACTGGCTATACGACAGTATGGAAGAAACTGTACGACACTCAGGTAAACCACCAGGGCCTTTACGCCTGAATCATATACCACGTTATTTGATCGCCGTCTCGGTGCTGCCCGAATACGTTCACCACAGTTCTTGCATACCATCACATAGTGTCGGATTTCCTTGATTACAGGCTTCAACTCTGGAATGGAAATAACCTGCGTCACATAATCAAGCACACGTTCTGCATCTGATAAAGATTCTCCGCAACGAGTGCAATAGTTGGATACCTCATCAATTATCTCGTCAGGTACGGAAGAGCAAGACAATTTATGCCCATCATGTCCCTTTTGTCCCTCCTGGCTTCTTGCCACTTGGCTTACGAAGGCTTTTTCGTTCTTCTGACAACCTCATCCTTCATACGATCCTTGCCTGGCGGCGTGCTGCTGTTGTTAGAGTTCTTGTCAGGGTTTTCATACTTGGACAAGCGTTCCCGTAAGTTTGTAAGTTCCGTATCTTCCTTGCGGATTTGGAGGTTCAAGAGCATTTATGTTACGGTTCAATTTGACAATCTCGGCATACTGCTGATTGACAGTTCACGCAACAATCGTATCTCTTCCGTCATGCCTTGTAATACTTTTGATATGTCCGTAACTTGCTCTTTCATAGGTATAAAGGTACAAAGAAAATCTGAAATGCGCAAGAAAAATGAGCGTCTTTATAGCCTTTATACGAAGATTTTAGAGGAGAGAATACAGACTAGTCGATACCGCTGAATAGTTACGAGTCAACCAGCAAGTGCAAAATTATAATATTCTTTTGTAGAACTCGCATTTTGGTGTTTGAAAATTTAGTTTCTGTCTCAGTCTTCTGTTTATTTTCTTCTGCATCATTGCAATCTTTCTGTCCGTGAAATCATCGAAGTTTGCCTGCTTTGGGATGTATTGCCCGATGAGCTTGTTCGTATTTTCAACCGCTCCTTTCTGCCATGAGGCATACGGGTCTGCAAAGTAAACGACTGCTCCCAGGTATTGGGTAATCAGCTTGTGCGCTGCAAATCCAGGGCCATTGTCTGTAGTGATGGTCTTTATATGTTTCCTGTAGGGCAGCAGCCTGCGTACCTCCCTAGCCAACGGCCCGGACTTTTTCCCGTGCGGCAGCTTCGTCATGAAGAGCATGTTGGTGGAACGCTCACTATGGTGAGGATAGCGTGGCTGGCGGGTTCCACAATCAGTCCATCTCGAAAGTCCCAAACCGTTTTCCATTTGCTCTTTGGGGGCGTTGGTGGATACTGGTCCTGCCAGGCAATGGGAGAAACCTTGCATTTGGGTCTGCGCCTGTGCTCAGAGCTTATGGCGCGTATGAGCTGGCCAATTCCCCGAGTCGTATCGGCATGTATGATGTTGTAGATGCTTTGATGCGACACGCTGACACCTTCCTTTTTCAAAGCCCCTGATATCTGCCGTGGAGACCATTGCTCCCCGATGATGGCTTGTTTTATTCTCCATACCTGCTCAGGGGCAAGCGCAGCATTGGAGGTGGAACGCTTTCGACGCTCCATGGCCTTGTCATGTGCCTTGAAACAGACATACTTGCCCGATGGGCTGCCCTTGCGTTTTAATTCACGGGAAAGCGTGGATTGACTCGTGGATTGACTGATGCCCACAATATGGGCAATCTCTTTTCTTGGACTTTTTCTTTGGAGCAAGGCAAAAACTTGCGACCTTTGCTCCGAGGCTAATTGTTTGTACATTACAATACAAAGATGCAAGTTCAACATAGAACTGCAATCCCAAGTGTAGGTTTAGCTTAATAATCTATCTGAAAACACCGAGGGGGTTGGGGGCGAGCAGCTCCCATGAGTGGAAAATCAACAAGCAATGCATAAAAATAAAAAAAGGGAGACCTCTGTCTCCCAAAGATTAATTAATTTTGCATTGCAATGTACAAACAGTAACCTCGGAGCAAAGGTCGCAAGTTTTTGCCTTGCTCCAAAGAAAAGTCCAAGAAAGAGATTGCCCATGTTGTGGGCATCGGTCAATCCACGAGTCAGATCCACGCTCCCGTGAGTCAGACGCAAGGGTACCATCAGGCAATATGTATGCTTTCAGGCACATGACAGGCCATGGGCGTCGGCGTTCCACTCCAATGCTGCGCTGCCCACTGAGCAGCGTCATCGAGAGCAATAGATCACGTAAGCGTGCATCGAGGGCTTTACGAAGAGGGCACGGCGTGTCGCATCAGCATCTGTCGCCCATGCCGATGCGACTGAAGTGATGTGCCCGCGCGCGCCATAGTTCAGGACGGGCACACCCGATTGCGAATCCCAGCTGGCGGCTGTCATCACACGCCCAAGATGAAAATGACTGACTTCGAGATGAGCTGATTGTAGACCGCTACAACCACGCTATCCTCACCATGGTGGAGCGTTCCTCAGCATGCTCTTCATGCGAAGCTGCCGCGTAGAGTCGAGCCGTTGACCGAGAGGTGCGCAGGCTGCTGCAGGAAACATGTAAAGACCATCACTGGTGAACCCTGGCCTGGATTGTGCCTGCGAGCACGTTGCTGCTAAACCTGCAAGCCGTATCTGCATGTATCGGCATGGCGAACAGTTGACATCGCTGTCAAAGCTGTCATCAGGCAGGACATTCGATGGTCTCTGGACAGTGCAATGCATGCAGTGAACAGAAGACAAGCTAAATTCCAAACGACGTCACAAATAGAAAGTATTATAATTTTGCCTGCTGGTTGACTCTGAGACTCTACAAATTCAATGGTTTACAAAAAAATAAGTCGGAAGTTCTTGGTATATGAAAAGTTTTATTAACTTTGTGCCAAATTTGAATACTACGATTTATACAAGGCAGAAATAAAAGGTATGGCAAACGTTAAAACAATAGGTATTTTGACCTCGGGTGGCGACGCCCCAGGTATGAATGCTGCTGTTAGAGCCGTTACACGTGCTGGAATTTATTATGGCTTTTTCTATCAAAGGAATTTATCGGGGATATGATGGGTTGCTTGTAGGAGAAATACAAACATTTACAACAGAAAATGTCAGTGGTATTATTTGTGAAGGTGGAACAATTTTGAAAACTGCCCGTTCTAAGGCTTTTATGACCAAGGAAGGAAGGAAGAAAGCCTATGAGAATATTGTAAAAGAGGGAATAGATGCGCTTGTCGTAATTGGAGGTAATGGCTCTTTGACAGGGGCTATGCTTTTTGCACAAGAATACGATTTTTGTTGTATAGGTCTACCAGGGACAATAGACAATGACCTCTACGGAACTGACAGTACAATCGGTTATGATACTACATTGAATACCATTATAGAATGTGTAGACAGGATACGCGATACGGCTGAAAGCCACGAACGTATCTTTTTCGTAGAAGTTATGGGGCGCGATGCAGGTTTTCTTGCACAAAACTCTGCGATAGCAAGTGGTGCCGAGGCTGCAATTATCCCAGAAGACTCAACCGATGTAGACCAATTATCTCAATTTATGGAACGTGGTATTCGAAAATCAAAGCGGAGTTGTATTGTCATAGTCTCAGAAAGTCCAAAGTGCGGTGCAATGTATTATGCTAATCGTGTAAAAAAGGAATTTCCAGGCTTCGATGTAAGGGTTTCAATACTCGGACATTTGCAAAGAGGTGGACGACCTTCTGCAAGAGATAGAATTTTAGCAAGCCGGACAGGTTATGGTGCCATAGAAGCTATTATGCAAGGACAACGAAATATCATGATAGGAATTCACAACGACTCTGTTGTTTATATCCCTCTTTCCGAAGCAATTCGATCTGATAAACCTTTTGATAAGAAATTAATTAAGGTTTTAGATGTACTCAGTATATAATAAATGTAGTTAGATTAAAACAATAACAAAAATAAACATATGTCACAGATTAATGGACGCATTTCTCAAATTATTGGGCCAGTTATAGACGTTTACTTTGATGTAAAAGGGGAAGATCCGGAAAAAGTTCTTCCACGAATCTATGATGCTCTTCGCGTAAAGAGACCTGATAATGAAGACGACTTAATAATAGAAGTGCACCAACACATCGGTGAAGACACTGTACGATGTGTAGCAATGGATAATACCGAAGGACTACAACGCGATTTAGAAGTTATTCCAACAGGAAGTCCTATTGTTATGCCAGCGGGTGAACAAATTAAGGGTCGAATGATGAACGTTATAGGTAAACCCATTGATGGAATGGATTCCCTTAATATGAAAGGTGCTTATCCTATTCATCGTGAACCACCTAAATTTGATGATTTGTCTACACAAAAAGAAATGTTGGCGACAGGAATCAAAGTTATCGATCTACTTGAGCCATATATGAAAGGTGGTAAGATTGGATTGTTTGGTGGTGCTGGTGTTGGTAAGACCGTACTTATTATGGAACTTATCAATAATATAGCAAAAGGACATAACGGATATTCAGTATTTGCTGGTGTAGGGTGAACGAACTCGTGAAGGAAACGACCTAATTCGGGATATGCTTGAGTCGGGCGTTATTCGTTATGGTGAGAAGTTCCGAAAGGCTATGGACGAAGGTAAATGGGATCTCTCACTTATCGATAAAGAAGAATTGAAGAAGTCCTAAAGCTACACTTGTGTACGGTCAAATGAATGAACCCCTGGTGCACGTGCATCAGTTGCTCTTTCTGGTCTTACTGTAGCAGAAGAATTCCGTGATCATGGAGGTAAAGATGGCGAGGCTGCGGATATAATGTTCTTTATAGATAATATCTTCCGTTTTACACAGGCAGGATCTGAAGTTTCTGCACTTTTAGGACGTATGCCTTCTGCTGTTGGATATCAGCCGACACTTGCCAGCGAAATGGGAACAATGCAGGAACGTATTACTTCTACTAAAAAAGGTTCTATTACATCTGTACAGGCTGTATATGTACCTGCAGATGACTTGACTGACCCTGCTCCTGCAACAACATTCACACACTTGGATGCAACTACCGAACTGAGCCGTAAAATTACCGAGTTGGGTATTTATCCTGCTGTAGATCCTTTAGGAAGTACATCACGTATTCTTGATCCATTAGTCGTTGGCAAAGAACATTATGAATGTGCACAGCGCGTAAAAACAACTATTGCAGCATTATAACGAGCTACAAGATATCATTGCTATCTTGGGTATGGACGAATTATCTGACGAAGATAGATTGGTTGTAAAACAGAGCACGTCGTGTACAACGTTTCTTATCTCAACCATTTACTGTTGCAGAACAGTTTACCGGGATACCTGGTGTGATGGTACCAATTGAGGAAACTATCAAAGGATTCAACGCTATCTTGAATGGAGAAGTTGATGATCTACCTGAACAAGCTTTCCTTAATGTCGGAACTATCGAAGATGCAAAAGAAAAGGCTAAGAAACTTCTTGAAGCAGCTAAGACTAATTAATATAACGGACAGAAATAGGCTACAATGTTATTTTTAACGATTATATCGCCCGAAAGAATCCTTTTTAAAGGAGAGGTAGAGAATGTCTTGGTTCCGGGTGAAATGGGAGAATTCGAAATCCTTACAAATCACGCTCCTATTATTTCAACATTATTAGAAGGGCGTGTCATTTACACCATTGGTTCTGAGAAGAAGTTGATTACAATAACTGGTGGCTTTGTAGAGGTTAAGAGGAATGAAGTTAATCTTTGCGTCGAGTTATAACTTTTAATCGATGATATTGACATATCTCCTTAAACATATTTGGTTCTATGAATATTGCTAAAATCGAAAAAGAATTATAATAAAATAAATCTTTGGCTTATAGTAGTATTTACTTTTGATAGGTTTAACAATGGCTCAGGTCTTGTTGCAATCGAATATGATAACCCCATTGATAATTAGCTCAATATTCTTCATAATAACAAACAAGATATACGGTAAAGCATGGAAATATTTTTGCAACTAATTCTCCAATGGTCTTAGGAAAATTCTATCTCATAGGGTCTATGTTGAGAATGTTTCTTGCAGTCATCGTAGCTTTTATCGGAATACTTATCTTTCGTGGAAATAATGAAAAGGTTCTTACGTTTGTGATCGTGTTCTCATCTTACTATATATCGACAATGTTTTTGGATTGTGTATATTTCTTTTGCATTGAAAAATAATAAAACAAATAATAAGACAATATGAAATTTACTAAGCGAGTACTCTCTTGTTATTCTTATTTACTGCACCTATATTGACATTTGCACGAGATATGTCGAAGAAAGAAAATGTAGATGTGAAAGAGATATTGTGGGGACACATAAAGGACTCTTACGAATGGCATATCACAGACTTAGGCTCTGAAGGCAATTTTCACCCATTAGTAATCCACCTCCCTATAATAGTTAAATCATCTACAGGGTGGCATATCTTTAGCAGTAGTATGTTCTCAGAAGAAAGAGATGCCAATGGAGATAGGCCAGGTCCTTATAACCTTGTTATCAAAAAAATGGAAATGATAAGGCGAATCCTAATCTAATTGTAGAGAAGATAGGAGGCAAAGAAATACGTCCTGTTGATATTTCTATAACGAAAGTAGTTTGCACTGTCTTTATAGATGGAATATTGCTTCTTCTTGTAATATTAATACCAGCATATTGGTGTCGTAAGCATAAGATAGACGACCCTGCTCCAAGAGGGTTTATTGGTTTAATGCATATGTTCATTATGAATATCTACGACGAAGTTATAAAGCCTTGTTTAGGTGATGACACGCCAAAGTATGCTCCTTGGCTACTTACATGTTTCTTCTTTATCTTCTTTGCAAATCTTATGGGATTAGTCCCATTCCCCCCAGGAGGAGGCAATTTAACAGGTAATATAACTTGTACATTCTTCTTGGGAACATGCACTTTTCTTATCACTAACTTCACAGGAACAAAAGAATATTGGAAGGAAATATTTTGGCCGGATGTTCCTACTTGGATGAAATTCCCAATACCATTAATGCCAATTATTGAGCTCTTTGGTATATTCACAAAACCTCTAGCCTTAATTGTCCGACTTTTTGCCAATATGTTTGCAGGACACGCAATAGCACTATGTTTTTGTGCCATCATATTTATAATGTTTAGTATTTCCAATAATGCCTTAGTAAATTGGAGTGCAGGAACTAGTATGTCGATCATTGGTGTACTTCTAAGTATATTTATGATGTTGCTTGAGATTCTTGTTAGTTATATTCAGGCATTAGTGTTCACTATGTTGAGTGCCGTATTCATTTCACAGGCACATGTAAAAAGAGCATAAAGCTTAATAAAAAGGATATAATATAAATAAAAATAGAATACAAATAAAATTAATAATAAATTAAAAATTAAAGATTATGTTATCATTATTATTAGCAGATGTTGCTATCGCAAAATTAGGAGCTGCCATTGGTGCAGGTTTAGTTGCTATCGGAACTGGTTTAGGTATTGGACGTATTGGCGGTCAAGCAATGGATGCCATGGCACGTCAGCCAGAGAAAATAGGTGATCTCCGTTCTTCTATGATTATTGCCGCAGCTCTGATAGAAGGTGTTGCCTTCTTGGCCGTAATTGTATCAATCCTTGCAATCGTAATGTAATTATGGATAATACGTGTAATCCACGTAATATCTGATTAAGTTTAGAAAGAATAAAACCAGCGTATGGATTTATTAGTTCCCAATAGTGGACTACTTTTTCTGGTTGACTCTCGTCTTCCTTGTTGTAGCATTTATTGTTATAAAGTTTGGTTTCCTGTTATTATCAATATGGTAAACGAACGTAAGGAATATATCGATGAAAAAGTCTTCGTAGGGCACATGTAGCCAATGAAAAGTTATCTAATATTCAAAAAGAAGGTGAATCCGTCATACAACAAGCACGTGAAAAGCAAGCGCTTCTATTAAGAGAAGCGACTGCCACACGTGATATTATAGTCGGGAAAGCACAAGATAAAGCGAATGAAGAGAGTACACGTATCATTGCAGAGGCGAGATTAGAAATTGCTAATGAGAAGCAAAATGCTTTTAACGATATTCGTGGACAAGTAGCAGAACTTAGTGTTAAAGTTGCAGAGAAAATTCTTCGAGAACAACTTTCTGACGAAAAGAAACAGATGGAGTTGATAGAGAAATTGCTGGATAATGTTTCTTCCCAGTAACTAAACGATTAGAACTATGGATATTGGGACAATCTCTGTTCGCTATGCACGTGCGCTTCTAAAAGGGGCTACAATGACTCAGCAAGAAGATAAAGTTTATGAGGAGATGCAAAAGTTATTCAGTAGCTATACTGAATTTCCACAATTACACTTTACAATGGATAACCCAATGCTGTCTAAAGAAAAGAAGCAAGAGTTATTAGAGATTGCAAGTGGCAGCAATGTTAGTGCTCTCTTAAAAACCTTTTTGTTCTTGTTTTAAAAGAGAAACGCGAAGGAATTTTACAATTCATCGCAAGCTCTTATATGACGCTATATAGGAAACAGAAGAATATTATTCAGGGAAAACTTATAACTGCAGTTCCAGTTTCCCCTATCATTGAAGAGAAGATGAAAAAATTGGTACGTTCAAACGTAGGTGGAAACGTAGAATTTAATGCAACAATAGAACCTGATATAATTGGTGGCTTCATTCTTGAATACGATACATATAGAATGGATGCAAGCGTGAAGACAAAATTAAATTCAGTCCTCACACAATTAAAGAAATAGAAATAAAATATGTCGAATAAGATAAAACCAAGTGAAGTGTCTGATGTCCTTTTGAAGGCACTTCAGAGCGTTAATGCAGAAGAGAAGTTTGATGAGGTTGGTACAGTGCTGACTGTCAGCGATGGTGTTGCTCGTATTTATGGTCTTCGTAACGCTGAGGCAAATGAACTTTTAGAGTTTGAAGATGGCACAATGGCCATTGTCATGAACTTAGAAGAGGATAATGTCGGCTGTATTCTCCTTGGCGCAACTACAGATATTAAAGAAGGGCAAACGGTTAAGCGTACGCATCGCATAGCCTCTATTCGTGTTAATGATAATTTTTTAGGACGTGTTGTAAATCCTCTTGGTCAAGCTATCGATGGTAAAGGCGATATTGATCTGTCAGAAGCATTTGAAATGCCATTAGATCGTAAAGCACCTGGTGTTATATATCGTCAACCAGTAAAAAGCCACTACAGACAGGTTTGAAAGCTGTCGATTCGATGATTCCTATTGGACGCGGTCAGCGTGAGCTCATTATCGGTGATCGTCAGACAGGAAAAACTGCTATTGCCGTTGATACTATTATAAATCAAAAATCAGCGTACGAAAAAGGAAATCCCGTATATTGCATTTATGTTGCGATTGGTCAAAAGGCCTCTACCGTAGCAAATCTTGTTCAAATATTACGCGACAATGGCGCCTTGCCTTATACAATTATTGTAAGTGCTACGGCTGCCGATCCTGCTGCTATGCAGTATTATGCTCCTTTTGCGGGTGCTGCGATAGGCGAATACTTCCGCGACCGTGGATACTCGGCACTTGTAGTTTATGATGACTTGTCAAAGCAGGCAGTTGCTTATCGCGAAGTTTCGTTGATTCTTCGACGTCCTTCTGGACGTGAGGCCTATCCAGGCGATGTTTTCTATCTACATTCTCGCCTGTTAGAGCGTGCTGCACGAATTAACAATCAACAGGAAATTGCAGAGCAAATGAACGACCTTCCTGAATGTATGAAAGGGAAAGTTAAAGGTGGAGGTTCGCTAACTGCTCTTCCAATTATAGAAACACAGGCAGGAGATGTTTCAGCCTACATACCTACTAATGTAATTTCCATTACTGACGGACAAATATATTTAGAGACCGATTTGTTCAACCAAGGTTTCCGCCCTGCTATTAATGTTGGTATTTCTGTCTCTCGTGTAGGTGGATCTGCACAAGTGAAAAGTATGAAGAAAGTTGCAGGAACGTTAAAGATTGATATGGCTCAGTACCGTGAGTTGGAAGCATTCTCAAAGTTCTCTTCAGACATGGATAAGGTTACTGCTATGACCTTGGACAGAGGCCGAAAGAACAACCAATTACTGATACAAGCACAATATTCACCAATGCCAGTCGGCGAACAGATTGCAATTCTTTATTGCGGTGTCCATGGTTTGTTGCATGCTGTTCCCGTAGAGAAAGTTTGTGAATGTCAGAACCAATTCTTAGAAGATATGCGTAATGTGCATAAAGATATCATAGACAACCTTGCTTCTGGCAAACTTCGCGATGATGATGTCAAGACCATCGAAGAAGTAATGAGTAACATAACTGCGCAATATAAATAGAATCAAGTAAATGCCATCTTTAAAAGAAATAAAGAATCGAATTGCCAGTGTCAATAGCACTCGTAAAATTACGAGTGCTATGAAGATGGTAGCTTCAAGCAAACTTCACCATGCCCAGGTTGCAATAGAGAATATGCTTGCACGAAAGTTTGCTCGAACATATTTTGAAAGCGTTTTTAGTATCAACGCCCGACACGAGCACTCCATTTAGCGAGAACCGAGAAATCAAGCGGATTGCTCTGCTTGTTTTCTCTTCTAACAGTTCTCTGTGTGGCGGATTTAATACGAATATTATTAAAATGCTCCAAAGCACCGTGAACGACTATCTGGCAAAGGGTATAGCAAAAGACAATATCATTATCTATCCAATTGGACGCAAGGTAGCAGAAAAGGTTACCAAGATGGGACTTAAAAGTGCAGGAACCTTTTTAGAACTTGCCGAGAAGCCTAATTCTGAAGAATGTAGAGCCATTGCTGTTGAGATTGAGAAGATGTGGCTTGACAATGATATTGACAGAGTGGAAATGATTTATCACCACTTTAAGAGTGCAGGAAGTCAGATTCTTACACGCAAGACCTACCTGCCAATAGATTTGGAGACGGAGTTGAGCCTCGATAAGGAACGCGATTTAACTTCGAACATCGCAACAAAGAAAGCACAAGAATATCTAAAGAAGCATGGACGGAATGCACACTCTGAAGACAAAGAAGAAATAATAAGACCACTGAACGATGATTTTATTGTAGAACCAGACCTAAAAACAGTCTTAACTTCTTTGATTCCAAAGTTGCTCCACTTAATGGTATACACAGCCTTATTAGATAATAATGCATCAGAACATGCAGCCGGATGGTAGCTATGCAATCAGCAACCGACAATGCAGATGAATTGCTTCGTGGTCTGAAATTACAGTATAATAAATCTCGTCAAGCTGCAATTACTTCTGAATTGCTTGATATTGTAGGAGGTTCTATTAACAATTAATTTTTCCTTATCATATAAAGAGGGTGTGTCAAAATTGATACATCCTCTTATTTACTCCCCCTTTACCTTGTCTACCATATAATTCATTATTTACTGCAGCTATGCTGCTAATTTCATATAAAATGATTTATTGGGCTTTAAATAGCCTATATAAACTTGTATAAAGCATCTGAAGGTGACTAAAAGTACCTCCATAACGGCTTTTAGTTCCTTTAGATTGGTTTTTCTACACATTTTCCTTATGTTAAAGGCAATGGCAAAGAAGGCAAAGTCCATATTGACCTTGTCTTTTCCAAAATGCCTAAACCTCTTGTAGGCTTTATTATATTTTGTTTGTCCAAAAACAGCTTCAGGTTCTATGCACCTTCGTCCTCGATGCTTGATGCCTTCTTCCGAGGTCAGTAGTTCCCGTGCCTTTTGTTTATATTGCTGTAGTTGGTGGTTTACTTCTATAATTCTGTTCCCTCTTGCCTTAAAACATGAGCCTCTCAACGGACAACCATCACAGCGTTCTGCCTGATAACGTACGCTGTAAGTAACGAATCCATTAGAGGTTAGGGAACGCTTCATACCTATACGCTTCATATGCTGTCCCATAGGGCAGACGTAGAAATCCTGTTCCTTATTATAATAAAGGCTTGCGGGACTGAATGGGTCAGGTGTGTAGCGTGGGCGCTGCTCTTTTATGGAAGAAGTTATACTTCACATAGGCTTCCATATTATGTACGTCCATGAACAGATAGTTCTCCTCGGACCCATATCCCGAATCGGCTACGACTGTCTTGGCATAACGATGGTAGCGTGACTTGAAGGACTCCAGGGAAGAGGGAAGTGTGAGAGTATCGGTACGATTGGCATAGAGTGCAAAAGTCGGTGATGAACTGGTTCTCCGTTGCTATCTGCAGATTATATCCAGGCTTAGTCTGTCCGTTCCTCATAGCGTCCTCCTTCATGTGCATAAACGTGGCATCAGGGTCGGTCTTGCTGTAGGAGTTTCTCTCTCCCATAATCTCAAGGTGTTGGTCATACTCCTGGAGTTTATTACGTTTCTTCTCAAGTTCTTTAAGCTGTTTTTTCTTGGTTCTAACAGCCTGCTTCTCTTCTTTAGTCTTAGGCTCAGGGGACTGATTCCCAAAGACTTGTTCAATCCTCGGATATCTCATCGAGCAGAGCTGCAGTAAACTCTACACCTTCTGTTTTAGCGGCATTGTCCTGCGCTATGACATCATCAACCTGAAGCAAGAGTGTGCGTATTTGTTCCTGCAACTTGGCGCGGTTCTTTTCCACGGTTCTCTTCCAAACGAAGGTATACTTGTTGGCTTTCGATTCTATCTTTGTGCCGTCAATATATTCAACGTCAAGACTTATCAAACCTTTGGCTGCAAGTACTAATACAACTTGTGTGAAGATATTGTTGATTTCCTTTTTCACACGATTACGAAAACGATTGATGGTAATAAATCAGGCTGCTCATATCCTGCAAGATAGATGAAATGAATGTCACGCTTGAGAGCGACTCTATACGACGGCAGGAATAGATATTATTCATGTAGGCGTAAAGAATCACCTTGAGCATCATTTGTGGATGATAAGGCTTGCGACCACTGGGCTTATAAAGCTTGTAGACATTATCCAACATAAGATTATCCACCAAGGCGTCTAAAAGACGAACAGGGTCATCTTCTGCGATATCCTTATCGATTCTTTGAGGAAAAAGAATCATTTTCTTGTGTATGTAAGAACGAAAGTGTACCTTTGTCATAATGAGATTTTTTGTATGCCTAAAGGTACAAAAACTTTTAGAAATAGCAAAAGCCCTGGCTTGAGAAAGTCAGGGCTTTGTGCATAAAAAGAGGATGTGTACATTTTTGACACACCCTCTTTGTGTTTTTAGTTAGTTCATTATTGATACTACCCATCTATCTCATTTTTACCCGGAAAGGTTCATTAGGCTTCCAATCTGCCGATTTCAGGTAAGACAAATCAAAATTGAGACTATAAAACCCGCTTCTTTCTTTTGATACAAACGGATTAGCTGTAGAAGCATAAGAAGAAACACACAATGACAGTCAAGTAAATAAACGATATCTCGGCGTAATGGACATTTGGTGGGCTGAAAACCTCACGTGTTTTAGTAATGGACATTTGGCAGGCTGGTCATTCCAGCCTACTTTTTTGTATTAATGAATCCATCTATAAACTTCTTCTTGTTAGCTTCATTCAATCCATTATGATTATGTAGTGCTCTTTTAAGCTGTGAGTTAAATCCTTCCAATAGATTTGTTGTATTAGGAATTTGTAATTCTGTATAATCCTCATACGTATAGAGCCATTTAAGATGAGTCTTAAAAGAACGTCTTGCAGTTCTCAGTCTTCTATGTGTATAGGTCGTCTTGCCAGAGATTAGGAGAGTTCGTTCGTCTAGAAACTCTTTCCATTGTTCACACCATTTCTCAAAAGCTGTTATAAACTCTTCTTTTCCCAAAGAGAACATGCTTCGCATTAAAGTTAATATTTCAATGCCTGCAGGTAAATGTGGATTGTTAGTAAGAAGCCTTCTAACTATCTGGAATTGGTGGAACTGACACATTTGTACGGGACAAAAACTTATAGCTTGTAAAAGTCCCATGTGTCCATCACATACCACTGCTTTTATTGTAGTTCCACGCTCCGCAATATACCGAAGTCCATCAAGATAATCCTTATTAGTTTCGTTCTTAACAAACTTGCGATAAAGTATTTTACCTGATGATGCGTCCTGAAAAAGCATCACGCCAAATGTCTTGGAAAAGTAAGTCGTATCTATTATTATTACTGCAGATTTGGGGTAAGTAGCAGTAAAACTATCTACCACTAAACTTAACCTACGTCGTATGGTTCGTTCTGGGCATTTATAAAGAATGGATAGGTCTGAAATTGTTCTATTTGAAGCAAGATAGTCATTCCAGAGAGACACATTATTCATACGTAAACCACCTTGGAATTGCCTACCACAATCCTTACAAAGATACATCTGAACATTACGTCGATGACCATTCTTTTTAACATTTGAGCTGTTGCAGAATATACACGTGAATTCAACAAGCAAGTGCAAATTTACTTAATTTGTTCGTAAAAGCACTCATGTGGTGTTTTAAATTCTAATTTCTTTCTTAGTCTGATGTTAATTTTCTTTGAAAACTTTGTGATTTGTTGATGGCTGACATGTTCAAACGTTTCTGTTTTTGGCACGTATTGCCTAATCAGTCCGTTAGCATTTTCTATGGCCCCTTTCTGCCATGAAGCGTATGGGTCAGCAAAACAGATGGTGACACCAAGGCTTTTGCCTATCATTTCATGACAAGCGAATTCAGTACCGTTGTCAGTTGTAATAGACTTGACCTGCTCTTTGAATGGAGACAGCAAATGTATTACAGTACGTGCCAGGTCTTTGGCATTTTTTCCCTTTTTGAGTTTTTCTCATAAACAGCATACTTGTACTGCGCTCTATCAGTGTCTGATAGCCCCATGGTTTCCTCTTCCAACAATCGTGTCCATCTCGAAGTCTCCAAAGCGTTTTCCGTCAACTTCAGCAGGTCTCTCACTGATGCTTGTTCTATTGGGTATGGATATGCGCCTGCCACCAACAGGTCTGGCGCGACGCTTCAGCTTGTGACGACAGTGTTTATATAATGTTCCTCCTTCTGCCTTGTCCTTACGTATCATACGATATTATGGTCTCATGGCTAATATACTTGCCGTCCTTGGCCAATACACCGGATATTTGTTCCGGAGACCATTGCTCGGTAACAAGAAGATGCTTTGCCTCTTCCATGACTTCCTTGTTGATTGAATGATTGCCTGGCTTTCTGCGCTTTGTTTGTACTGCATTTGCTTGGGCTGTTCCCAATTATAGCGTCCTCTGACTCCACTATTACGTCTTATTTCACGAGACACTGTATTTGGACTTACATTTATGTGAAGATTCCATTTAGAAACGCAACGTTTTTTGTTCAGGCGCAGCCTTAAATCCATGAAAAACACTGCGGGGGTCGCCACAGCGGCGGGGGCGCAAAGGGAGCGTCCGACAGCAATACAAAAAGAAGAAAGGAGACCTAAGTCTCCCTAAGATTAACTAACTTTGTATTGTATGTCAAATCATTTAACCTCGGAACAAAGGTACGAAATTTACCTTGGAATCAAGCGATTTTGGAGCAAAAGTCGCATCGCAGGAGAAATAAATGTACCCCTCGACGGTGATTAGGGAAATACGTAGGAACAGTAACGCTTCCAGAGAGTATGTCTGGCTGAACGCCCAGCGCAAATCCGGTAAAGCTGCGAAAGAAGGAATACACATCGTCAGGCAGACCATCTACAATCATGTCCATGCAGACAGCACCGGCAAATTGCGCCCACACATGCCACACGAACTGAAATATACAAGAAGATACAAAGCATACGCCCCACCAAAGCCACCAATATTGCCGACAGAGGCAGCATACATCAACGTCCCGCAGAGGCAGACGGGACGCGTTTCTGAGATTGGGAAATGGACACCATGGTGGATTCATACGGACATGCAATTCTAACGCTCACAGAACGTTCCACAAACTTCATGCTCATGGAGAAACTCGAACAGGGACGCAAGGCCTTGCCGACGGCCCGGGTCGTGTGCAGGCTGCTATTCCCATACAGAGGATCATTGAAGACCATCACCACAGACAACGGATGTGAATTCGCAGCACACCTTGAAATATCAAGGAAACTCAGCATCAAAGGGAAAGACAGAGTAGTGGTATATTTCGCAGATTCATACGCTTCATGACAGAAAGGAACGGTCGAAAACGCAAACAGACTCATCAGAAAATACATTCCAAAGAAAGCGAATTTTGATGAGTCCAGCCACAAACGTATCATGAATATTGGCGTAATGGACATTTGGTAGGCTGAAACCTCTCAAATGTCCTTTATTTATTACCTTTGCAGCATTTGAAAGCTTATGAATAAAAACTGTATGTTCTGTAACAGTTCAAATGTTAAAAGAATGGTCATCAGCGTAATGTCCAGATGTACTTTTTGCAGGGATTGTGGCAGGCAATTTTCAAAGTGGTCATCGTATAGACAATGTGTGTTTATGGAGTGACTCATCTGACCAGAAGCGAACTATTTCTGAGCTTTCCACTCTTCACAAATGTTCAGAAAGAACCATACGCCGTAGGCTAAGTTCAGTGGCAGACAGCTTCATCCCATCTATCCTGAATCTGCAACAATAATGCTGGATACGACCCTACTTCTCCAAGACCTTTGGTGTGATGCTCTTTCAAGATGCCGCATCAGGCAGGATATTTCATCGTAGGTTTGTCAGAACGAGACCAACAAGGAATACCTTGAGGGACTCAGATGCATTGAGGAGGGGGAACTCGGATAAAGGCAGTGGTGTGTGATGGACATGTAGGGCTTTTACAAGCTGTAACATCCTGCCCTGTACAGATGTGTCAATTCCACCAGTTGCAGATAGTCAGAAGGCTTCTTGCCAACAATCCGCATTTGCCCGCAGGCATCGAGCTGCTGGCATTAATGAGAGGCATGTTCTCTATCGGGAAAGAAGTTCACATCAGGCTTTTGATAAATGGTGTGATGAATGGAAAGAGTTCCTCGATGAACGAACTCTACAATCTCAGGCAAGACAACCTATACACATAGAAGGCTGAGAAGTGCAAGGCGTTCGGTGAAGACACACCTTAAATGGCTATATACCTATGAAGAATATCCTGAATTAGAGATACCCAATACAACAAATCTATTGGAAGGATTCAACTCACAACTTAAAAGGGCATTGCGTAATCATAATGGAATGAAGGAGGTTAATAAAAAGAAGTTCATAGATGGGTTCCTGAATATAAAAAAGTAGGCTGGAATTACCAGCCTACCAAATGTCCATTACTAAAACACGAGAGGTTTTCAGCCTACCAAATGTCCATTACGCCTGAATTCAAAAGAAATTGAACAGAAGACCAAGAGAAAAACTCAATTTCGATACACCGATAAATTGTTTCTTCAAAACTTTTCACTAATTTTGCATTTGCTGTTGGACTCTACAGACTTACATTTATCGCTTTGGCAATCTCTTTTTGTTTCGTTCTATTTTGGAGTAGTACAGAAATTGTGTACCTTTGCTCCGAGGTTAATTGTTTGTACATTGCAATGCAAAATTAATTAATCTTTGGGAGACAGAGGTCTCCCTTTTTATTTTTATGCATTGCTTGTTGATTTTTCACTCATGGAAACTGCTCGTCCCCAAACCCCTCGGTGTTTTCTGGTATAGATTATTAAGCTAAACCTACACTTTGGGATTGCAGTTCATGTTGAACTTTGCGGGGATTCCCACAAAAGGGTGATCCTTTTTGTAATTGCTAGTATCGCTCTTCAGGCTACGCGCCCCGGCCGCAAGGCAAACCCGCGGTGTTTTTCATAGATTAGAGACTATGAAAAACGTGGTTGTTTGTTGCACTTCGATTTGGAATGTACACCCCGTAGCGATGATTGTCGTAACTCCGTTGCGATTTTAGGACTCTATTCGGAAGAGGAATATTGCTGAACCCTGTATCGTCTTTATTTCATCTAAAAGAACTCAATGAGGTCTTTACCTTAGAAAACAAAGAGATTTTGTTGGGACATGAATAATCTTATTACTTTTGTAGCCAAATGGGAAAGGAAATATCCAATATTGAAAAAGTATAGAGCCGACCGCGACATCGCTTACTTTACATATATGGACTTCCTGTGCAAGTGCAAAGGTGCATATATACGACTAACTGGATTGAAAGGCTCAATAGAAAATATAAGAGGACGATAAGAATGAGAACATCGATGCGATCAGACAAGTCGGCACTTTCCCTTCTGGCAAGTGCTGCCATGGAAGAGACAGAAACAACATGTGCCAGGAAGATTCATCAATGGAAATTCTGGAAACACAAGAAAGAAAAATGAATAAAAACAAAGAAAAGATGAGAGAACTTACACACTTTTTAGGACACTACCCACTACCGAAATCGGTAAAAGGTCATGGGCTATCGACAAAGAGGCCTATAACAATACTGCAGAAAGAATAGTGGAAGGGACAAAGAAGAGGGCATATCGAAAGTCCTATTCGGTATGCCCTCGCAACTAATAAAGCTGTTTATTTATTTCTTGGGGCAACCCGTCCAAGGCTTCAGCTGCTTGAAGAAGTCGTTGCCTTTGTCGTCTACAAGGATAAATGCGGGGAAGTCTTCAACTGTAATCTTATAAACGGCTTCCATACCGAGTTCAGGATATTCCACACATTCTATGCTCTTGATGCTGCTTCGCGAAAGTACGGCAGCCACGCCGCCGATAGTTCCGAGATAGAAACCACCGTGCTTCTTGCAAGCATCGGTAACTACTTGCGTACGATTACCTTTGGCAATCATTACGAGCGAGCCTCCATTGGCTTGGAATTCATCGACGTATGGATCCATACGGTTGGCAGTTGTCGGTCCCATAGAGCCGCAGGGGTATCCCTTTGGTGTCTTTGCAGGACCTGCATACAGCACTGGATAGTCCTTGATGTACTGTGGCAACGGTTCGCCGGAATTGAGGCGAGCCTTGAGTTTTGCGTGTGCAATGTCGCGCGCCACGATAATTGTACCTTTCAGACTCACACGAGTAGAGACAGGATATTTGGTAAGTTCGGCACGCACAGCATCGATGCCCTTGTCCAAGTCGATTTCTATGCCCTTCGCACCTTCGCCTGGCTTGCGGTATTCTTTTCAGGAATGAGTTCGCCTGGGTTGGTGTCCATCTTCTCCAACCAAATACCGTCTTTGTTGATTTTGCCCTTTATGTTGCGGTCGGCAGAGCAAGATACGCCCATACCGATAGGCACGCTGGCACCGTGGCGTGGCAGACGAATGATGCGAATGTCGTGTGCAAGATACTTGCCACCGAACTGCGCACCGAGTCCAATCTTATGTGCTTCCTCGAGATCTTCTTTTTCCAGCTCGATGTCGCGGAACGCACGACCTGTTTCGTCGCCTGTTGTAGGAGCGTATCGTAATATGTTGATGCTGCCAAGCTTGACTGTGAGCAAATTCTTCTCGGCTGACGTGCCACCGATAACAAAGCAAATGTGGTACGGAGGGCAGGCTGCTGTGCCAAGACTCTTCATCTTTTCTACCAAGAAAGGTATGAGTGTGCCTTCGTTTTGAATGGTAGCTTTGGTCATTGGGTAGAAGTAAGTCTTGTTGGCAGAGCCACCGCCCTTTGCCACCATCACGAATTTTGTATTCGGCACCTTCGGTTGCTTCGATGTCAATCTGTGCAGGAAGGTTGCATTTGGTATTCACTTCGTCGAACATTGTAAGCGGAGCATTTTGCGAATAGCGTAGGTTTTCTTGTGTGAACGTGTTGAAAACACCAAGCGAAAGTGCTTCTTCGTCCTCGAAACCAGTCCATATCTGCTGACCTTTTTCGCCGTGGATAATCGCTGTACCAGTGTCCTGACAGAAAGGCAGGACACCCTTTGCAGCCGTTTCGGCATTGCGGAGGAACTGAAGCGCAACATACTTGTCATTCTCAGAAGCCTCGTCGTCTTTAAGAATGGCAGCTACTTGCTCGTTATGTTCGCGACGGAGAAGGAACTCACAATCGTGAAAAGCCTCTTGCGCCAATAGGGTCAGTGCATCTGGGGCTACCTTTCACAATCTCTTTTCCTTCAAATTTAGCGACTGTAATTCCCTCTTTAGAGATCAGTCTGTACTCTGTTTCATCTTTTCCCAATTGGAACATTGGGGCATACTTGAATTCAGTCATAGTCTTTTAAAATAACCTGACACCATTATATATAAGACTCTCTTGTCTTATAATTCATGGTGTCAGGTTTCTATTAATGTTTTAATAATGTTTTTGTTTTGGTCTTACAGTGTAGGATTTACCCAACTTGCAAGACATTATCTTGATTTAATAACCAAAGATTTCTTCTGTTGTAACACGCTTGACAGGCGCAATCTTCTCCAAAGCCTTAATATCGAGTTCCTTTTCGTTGCCAAGAATAAGATACTTGAAGGTCTTGTTTGCCATATTGGTCTTTTCGAAGTTGATGATGTCATTGAGCGTTACGCTTGGCAGGTCTTTGTAAATCTTCTCGCTCAAACTGTAATCCAAGCCCATCTTCTGTGCAGCCATATAAGCTGAAAGAATAGAGAACTTGGTTGTACGAGCCGATGCAAGGCTCTTCAAGAGGTTCTGTTTTGCCAAATCGAAGTTGGCTTGGCGCACAGGAACATTGTTGAGAAGCTCGTTGAACTGTGCAACGCAGTCCATCATCTTATCGTTCTGTGTGATAATGAATGTATTGAAGTACTCTTTATCGCCCAAACGACTTGGCATATGATAGCGCGCACTTGCTGTGTAGGCCAATGCACGAGCCTCGCGCATTTCTTGGAAAACGATGGCATTCATACCGCCTCCGAAGTACTCGTTGAAGACCGCAATCTTTGCTGCATCGTTCGGATTCCACTCTTTGTTCTCGTTGTGGAACTGAACCATATAGATGTTTTTGGCATCATAAGGTGCGATAAGAATTTCGTTCTTAGGCGTTGTCTGCAAAACATAACGCTTTTCCTTGGGCAATGGGGCAAACTTCTTGGCTGTCTTGAAGGTTTTATTCAAGAGGTTGTCAATGTCTTTGAGCGAAGAAGGACCGTAGTAAAGAACTGTTTGCTTGTAGTTTTTCAAACCTTTCAGCGAATTTAACAGTTTCTGTGGGTCCATCTTCTTGAGCTGTTCCTCGCTCAATATGTTGCGCGTAGAGTTGTAAGCACCATACATACCATAATCTTGTAAAGCTCTAAAGTTGCCTCTCTGGTCAGCTTTCATCTTTTCGCGATTTAATCAGCAAATCTACGGCAGCAGCATAGCTTCCTTGTCCACCTTTGCATTATCAATCACGTCGTTGATAAGTGCCAAAGCCTTTGGAAGATTTTCGTTTAAGCCTGTCAGATAGAAGTAAGTCTCGTCATCAGTCTGACCGATGTCGTAGTCGCAGGCAAGTTTATACAGCTCTTGCTTAATCTGCGCATTGGTCATTTTTATCAGTGCCAAGATAGTCGATGTACATCTTTAGCATAGCCTGGCAGTAAATCGCTCTCTTCTCCGAAAGGAATTTCCAAGTAGAGGTGAAGAGGTCGTCCTGTGTATTTTGCTTATAAAGGATAGGCCAACCCTTCTTTGTTGTAGACTTGGTAAGGTCTTTCTTAAAATCAACAAATACAGGCTTGATAGGCTCTACCTTATGATTGACAATTTCTTGCAAGAATGCAGAATGTTTATCGTTGTTTGTTGGGATTGGTGTAATCTTTGGCTTGTCTACCTTTTGAATGGTAGTATCGGTGCCTTGAACCTTGTAAATGACTGCATAGCCATTGTCAAAGAAACGATTTGCAAAGCTAACGATTTCTGCTTTTGTCATCTTTGAAACACGGTCGAGCTTACCTACTTCCTGTTTCCAATCAATATTGTTAATAAAAGCATCTACAAAAGCCTTGGCACGGAACTGGTTGTTGTCGAGGCTCTTATAGTAGCTGCGCTTGTAATTGTTAATAACAGAAGGCAATAAGTCGTCAGAGAAATTGCCCTTCTTCAACTTTTCTATTTCAGCAAGCAGCAAGTCGCGAACTTCTTTCAAGGTTTGTCCCTTCTAGGAGTACCTATTGCCATAAACATAGAGTAATCTGTAAGGTCAGAGAAACCAGCACCTGCTGATTGAACCTTCATTGTCTGGTTCAAATCTAAGTCGTAAAGACCAGCACGACCGTTGCTGAGCAATTCGCCGATGATATTCAGCGTATCGCATTGCAAAGAGTTTCCCTTATCGGCTCTCCAACCCAAGTAAACCTTTTCTGCTTCCAACCCGACCACTGTTGTATCAACAGGGGCTGTAAACTTGGGTTGAGCACCATATTGAGGTGCACTTAGTGTTTCGCTTCTTTTCCAATTGCCGAAATATTTCTCTATTATTGCCACCGTTTGTTCAGGATTTAGGTCGCCAGACATACAGATTGCAATGTTGTTTTGGCACGTAGTAGCGGTGGTAATGAGTTCATAATGTTCGTGATAGAAGGATTTTTCAGGTGCTCGCCTCTACCGATTGTGGTCTGTGTACCGTATGGGTGAGTAGGGAAAAGCTTTGCCATCAAAGCGGTAAATAGCTTTCTGCCATCGCTTGTCAAACCCATATTGTACTCTTCATATACAGCTTCAAGTTCTGTATGGAAGCCACGAATGACCATATTCTGAAAAGCGATCGCCTTGCACTTTCGCCCAAGATTCAATCTCGTTGCTTTGGTATATTCTCACATAACAAGTAACATCGTTAGATGTATAAGCGTTTGTTCCCTGACTTCCGATAGCTGCCATAAGCTTGTCGTACTCGTTAGGAATGTTGTATTGTGCAGCTATTTGAGAAACAGAGTCAATCTTGTGATACCAAACCTTGCGCTTTGCGGGTCTGTCATATGGCGATACTCTTCATAAAGTTTCTCAATTTGCTTTAGATAAGGGCGTTCTCTGCTCGTAGTTGGAAGTACCAAACTTATCCGTTCCTTTAAACATAATGTGTTCAAGGTAGTGTGCCAAGCCTGTTGTTTCAGCAGGGTCGTTGCGGCTACCCGTACGCACGGCAATGTAAGTCTGAATGCGTGGCTTCTCTTTATTTACACTGATGTAGACTTTCAACCCGTTGTCGAGGGTGTAGATGCGTGTCTTCATCGGGTCGTTGGGCACGCTTTCAGTAGGTACGTGTCTGTGCTTTTATGCTACCAACACCAAGTAGCAGGAGCAAAAGACAAACCTATTTTTCCAAAAAGAAAGATTTTTAAGCATAATGTTTTATTTATATTTTTATTGAAGTCGTCTTGACTTTTTATTTTGTTAAAAATCGAGAGGAATTCTTATCTTTGTATTACCAAACCAAGTCTCAAATTCCTCTCATGTACAAATTACTGGACAAAGATACAATAAAAAAATGAAATTCTACCTCATTTATCAGTTGCAAAACGTGGATATATTTGCCAAAAAGCAGCTTGTCAGAGGTAATTCAATGCATTCTTTATAAGCTTAAGACTGGTTGCCAATGGTATATGCTTCCAGTTTCATCGTTCTTCACCGGAAAGGTTCTTCATTACAAAACCGTATATGGGCATTTTCGCAAATGGTGTAAGAAAGGAGAATGGCAAAAAGTTTGGACAACGCTTCTAAACCGTTATAAATCTTTCTTGGATATGTCAAGTATGGATTTGGATGGCAGCCATACTACAGCATTACATGGTGGAGAGTGTCAGAGCTATCAGGTACGCAAGAAGAGAAAGACTACAAATGCCATTTATGTAACTGACCGCCAGGGAATACCACTCGCCATGTCCACTCCAGTTGCAGGTTCTCACAATGATTTGTACAATATTTCAGAAGTGGTTAAAGAAGTGTTCTCACAACTCGCAAAGTCTGATGTTTCTATTGATGGATTATTTCTCAATGCTGATGCGGGATTCGATGCAAAAGAGTTCAGGCACATGTGCCGAAGAATGGGTGTGTTTGAAAATGTAGCATTCAATCATAGAGCAGGGGGGAGAATGCTGTTTGTTTGACGATATACTGTATAAAGAAAGGTACAGCATAGAAAGAACAAATGCGTGGCTGGATCCATACAGAAGTCTGTTGAACAGATTTGATGTTACTTTGACCAGTTGGCAAGCATGGAATTATATAGCATTTATAGTTATTCTGGTGAAGAAGGTGAAAAAGAAGCAAAAAGTCAAGATAAGTTCATTAATTGTTGCATACAAAGATACTACAATCTCCTAAGAAAAATGAAAGAATAACAGGAGAAAAATATTGCACTCCCAATATTTCGTATCTCTTCCTTGTAAATATCGGCGTAATGGACATTTGGTAGGCTGAAACCTCACAGAACGCTTTTATTTACTACCTTTGCAGCATTTGAAAACCTATGAATAAAAACTGTACGCAAGTTCAACATAGAACTGCAATCCCAAAGTGTAGGTTTAGCTTAATAATCTATGCCAGAAAAACACCGAGGGGTTTGAGGGGCGAGCAGCTCCATGAGTGGAAAATCAACAAGCAATGCATAAGAATAAAAAGGAGACCTCTGTCTCCCCAAGATTAATTAATTTTGCATTGCAATGTACAAACAATTAACCTCGGAGCAAAGGTACACAATTTCTGTACTACTCCAAAATAGAACGAAGCAAAAAGAGATTGCCAAAGCGATAAATGTAAGTCCAAGTACAGTGTCTCGTGAAATAAGACGTAATAGTGGAGTCAGAGGACGCTATAATTGGGAAACAGCCCAAGCAAATGCAGTACAAACAAAGCGCAGAAAGCCAGGCAATCGTTCAATCGACAAGGATGTCATGGAAGAGGCAAAGCATCTTCTTGTTACCGAGCAATGGTCTCCGGAACAAATATCCGTGTATTGAGCCAAGGACGGCAAGTATATTAGCCATGAGACCATAATATCGTATGATACGTAAGGACAAGGCAGAAGGAGGAACATTATATAAACACTGTCGTCACAAGCTGAAGCGTCGCGCCAGACCTGTTGGTGGCAGGCGCATATCCATACCCAACAGAACAAGCATCAGTGAGAGACCTGCTGAAGTTGACGGAAAACGCTTTGGAGACTTCGAGATGGACACGATTGTTGGAAGAGGAAACCATGGGGCCATCGTGACACTGATAGAGCGCAGTACAAGTATGCTGTTTATAGAAAACTCAAAAAGGGAAAAATGCCAAAGACCTGGCACGTACTGTAATACATTTGCTGTCTCCATTCAAAGAGCAGGTCAAGTCTGTTACAACTGACAACGGTACTGAATTCACTTGTCAGTGAAATGATAGGCAAAAAGCCTTGGTGTCTCATCTGTTTTGCTGACCCATACGCTTCATGGCAGAAAGGGGCCATAGAAAATGCTAACAGACTGATTAGGCAATACGTGCCAAAAACAGAAACGTTTGAACATGTCAACCATCAACAAATCACAAAGTTTTTCAAAGAAAAATTAACATCAGACTAAGAAAGAAATTAGAATTTAAAACACCACATGAGTGCTTTTACGAACAAATTAAGTAAATTTGCACTTGCTTGTTGAATTCAGATCTTTTGCAGTTGCATGGAAATGTTAATAATGACGAAAGTACATTTCGTCGTAGTCTCTATATTCAATGCCTATAGTACTTAGTTTTATTATTTTCCCAGAATAGAATAGTAAAAAGCTTCGTATTGTAGCCACTTTTTATGTAGTCGTGGTGTTTGCGAGATGTAGTCGATGCTTTCTTGTTGAAGTTGTGGTATGCGTTCGGGGTGGAGTGCCATAACTTTATTTGTTCGTAACAGCTTTCGTAAGTTGGCTGAACGTTGATGATAGAGCAAAGTTGTGTTTCGTTTAGTATCTCGTAGTTCTCAGGTTCGCCACCTCCAATACAAATAATACCCCTGCTCATAGCTTCCAATGGGTTCATCGAGGGAGTATAGCTATAAAGCTGGTCGAGTATGGCATCGGAGCCTTCCATTAGTTTTACGTATTCGTCGAATGGAATACCTTCGGCTATGCGCAACTCCAGCAGTTCGGGGTATTCTGCTTTTACCGCCTCGGCAGCTCGGAGCATAATGTCTGTTCCTTTATATTCTGAACGGTTCTTGCTTATTCCTATGAACAGTTTCAGTACTCCGTCTTTCCTTTCCGCTTGCGTTTTTTTCCCTTCGGTGATGATGGGAAAGGGAATGAATGTTGTTTTGTCGGGAAAGAATGGCTGGTAGCAAACTTGGTATTCGTATAGTCCTGCCACAATGCCGTCGCAATCGTTGGCATTGTTTTGTTCAGCTGTTCTTTGTCTGTGCCTACCCAATCGCGTTGCTCTATAATGGCATCTTTGTTTGTTCTTAGTGTCTTGCCGATGTTGAAGTCGCTGTATCGTAAAGGCATGGTGGTGCTATTGACGTGTACCCAATAGTAGTCCATACCGAAAGCACCCATTACTATTTTCTTATTGTGGCGACGCAGGTAGTTGTATATGTACTGAATGCGTTTCGCTTTCAGGTCTATGAAGACGGGATTGATAATTTGCACGATGTCGTAGCCACGCAATTTATGCAGATTGGCGAATAGATGCAACGTAAGCCGAAGCCCTGCAAGCTGTCCTGACGGTCGGGCAAAGGTCGATGTCGCGAGGATATGCCTTCCAGTATCGTCGTTTGAAGCCACAACGACCTTGTGTCCCGTAAACGCTCCAAACCCGCTTTCAAGGTGTTGTGCACATTGCTGTATTCTCCAATCAACAGTATTTTCATTTCGCTATGATGCTACTAATTCAGACGTGGCAGTGTGTGGATAAGGATTTTTCGCCCCGCTTTCGAGTTTATCATGATAGAGAACAGCTTGTACTTTCGTGTGTAATTCTTTTTTGGCAGAGGGAAAAGTCCACGCTTTTCGAGCCGTAACAGAACGTGGTTAAGATACTGTTCGTCGCGTGTCAGGATTATGATGTTGTAGATATAGTCCATCGTCAGCTGTGCCACACGGCGAAGCATAGCCACTCTGTCTTTAGCAGGCATAAGGTCGGCTTTGTCTTGCAGGCTCTTTATGACTTGTTCGGTGTCTTGCAGACGCTGGTTTCCAGCGTTTATCCTTTTTGTGTGTTATCGATTCCTTGCGCTTGCGGTAGAAGTAGGCTTGCACTTTGGTATTGTAAACCTTGTCGGCACGAATAATAAGCTGCGGTGTAAATTCTTCATCTTCGTGTAGAATCCCTTTGCACACGCAAGTTTACCAATAGATTCTTCTTGAAAATATATCCGCATGCCGATGCACGCAAGTTGTTGTTGTGCATATATTCTGTACCAGAAAGTTCCTCGTTGTTGGCAAGTTGTGTGCTTGAAACTTCTTTGGTAGCAAAATCGAAAAGAACGATGTCGGCATCTTTAAACCTTATAAAGTCCAAAACACTTATCGTAGTTGCTCGATATAGAAGTCATCAGCATCTACAAACTGAAGGTATTGCCCATTTGCCATTGCAATTCCAGTGTTTCTGGCGTGGCTAAGTCCTTGATTGGGCTGCCGAATGTATATCATTTGGTCGGCAATATCTGTCAATAAGTTGAGTGGCGACACTTCTGAGCCATCATCAATGACGATAATCTCACGCTCTTCTCTGTTAAGTGTGAGCATAAGAATGCTATCGATACATTTCTTTAGCATATCGATAGGTTCGTTGTAATAGGTGATGATAAAGCTGATTAGTGGCTGGGCTTTATCGTTTTGTGGAAGAGGGTGTTGAGTTTGCATAAGCATTTTATTCCTAAAAGATGAAGTAATGTTAGTTTTAAGTTGCCATAGAACGGACGAATCGGCAGCAATGGCACAGCCTTGGTTGCTTCGTAAACGTCCAACTGAATGTTCAGAACGTGTGTGTAATAGGTTGCATCAATTTCGTTGTTGCCATTTATATAAGCCAAATGCGCTTCTAACAGACTCGTTAGGTCTTGTCCGTTGGCATTGGCGGTAATTCCTGCGTCGTTCCAGCAGTAATAATATGTTCCCAAACTTGTTGTTGCGATGGTTTTAGCCGCAGCCATGAGCTTTGGAAGTGTATGTGCATCTTCAAAGTTCCTGCCTTTTGGAAATTCAATATCGGCAAACAGTTCTCGCCGATATATCTTGTTCCACGCGTAAGTGTGGCGGTAGGCTTGCCCTTTCAGCCAGTATTCTTGCTTGTTTTGATAGACACAATCGTCCAATATTAATGGGTGTTGCGCTTTTGAACCATACTTCTCGATAACGGAAAATTCAAGAATGTCGTATTCTGGATGGGCATTCAGCATTTCCATAACACCCTTGTAGGTGTCTTGTGCAATGAAGTCGTCGGAGTCTATGAATGTGATGTATTTTCCTTTCGCTGCCTTTATACCTGTGTTTCGGGCTGCCGAAAGCCCTTGGTTGCATTGGTGTATAACGCTTATTCTATTGTCTGTTCGAGCTATTTCGTCTACCGATAACGGAATTGTCTGTTGGGCTCATCATCAACCAATATCATTTCAAAGTTTTTGAAAACGACTGTCTGAGGGACGCTCTCAACACACCGATGGAGCGTTTTCTCAACATTGTAAACTGGTATGATAATACTTAATTCCATAAATTTCCTTGTTGCAAAAATAATAAAAACTTTTAAATTACGTTTAAAGTTTAATGAAAAAAACAGACAGCTACAGCCATATTCTGCGATATACTGGACTCTTTGGTGGAGTTCAGGGACTGAATATATTGGTTGGTGTCGTGCGAAATAAGTTGGTTGCAATGATTTTAGGGCCTGACGGAATGGGGCTTATTTCGTTGTTTAATTCTACTTTGAAGTTGATGAGCGACTCCACCAATTTCGGAATATCTATCGGTGCTGTCAGAGTATATCCGAACACTTCGACAAAAACGAAGAGGAGAAGTTGGCAGATACCGTGAAATTGGTGCGTTCGTGGAGTTTGTTGGCAGGATTGTTGGGAATGTTTCTTTGCATCGTATTGAGTCCGTTGTTAAGCAAGTTCACTTTTTCGTGGGACGGACACCGCCTGCATTTCATTCTTCTTTCGCCCATTGTAGCCCTGATGGCTTTGTCGGGAGGTGAACTTGCTATATTAAAAGGACTTCGTGAGTTAAGGAAATTAGCAGTAATCTCTATCTTTAACGTGTTAGGGGCATTGGTCTCTTCAGTGCCGTTGTATTACTTCTTTCGCGAAAAAGCCATTGTGCCGTCATTGGTAATAATGGCGCTTATTCAGTTTGCTCTGACGATAGCTTATTCATATCATATCTATCCTTTGCGATTAATGAACCGTTGGCAATCTATGCGTGAAGGATTGGGAATGCTACGACTTGGAGTTGCATTTGTAATTGCGGGCATTTTAGGTTCGGGAGCAGACTTCTTGATTCGTAGCTATATTAATAATGTGGCGAACATTGATACCGTTGGTTTCTTTAATGCGGGCTATATGATGACGATGACCTATGTCGGTATGGTGTTTGCAGCAATGAAACCGACTTTTTCCCCGTCTTTCAGGTGCCAATCAGTACCGATTTACTTTTAACCAGATAGTAAACAGGCAAATAGAAGTTATGTTGCTGTTGGTTTCTCCGCTGTTGGTGCTGTTTTCTTTGTTTCTTCCGATACTGCTTCCTTTATTATATACAGGCAAATTTATGCCTGCTTTGGGAATGATGCAAGTCATTATGCTTGCTATGTACTTTAGAGCTGTGAAGCTGCCTGTACAGTATATACCATTGGCAAAAGGCGATTCTGTTTCCTATTTGCTTTTAGAAGGCATTTACGATGTAGTGTTGGTGGTTGCCGTAATTTTGAATTTCGACCGCCTCGGTTTGGTTGGAGCTGGGTGGGCGATAACCATTGCAGGCTTTTTAGATGCCGTATTGGTGTTTGTTTATTCTCGTTGGAAGTACGGCTATAAGGTTTCTTCAAGTGTATTGCTTTATTCTTCCATTCAGATACCTATAGGATTCTTAACCTTTATGGTAATCCAGCAGTCTAATCAGCTGATGTATTGGTGTGGGGGATTGTTGTTGGCGTTGATAAGTGCTGCGACATCTGTTAGCATACTGAAAACAAAAACGAACCTATGGAATAGGCTTACTTCAAAGATATTAAGGCGTTTTAAGCGGAATGGCGAAGATTAGCATTTTAGTAGCTGTATATAATGCAGAGAAATACTTGTCCCAATGTCTGAGCTCCTTGCTCTCTCAGACGCTTCAAGACATAGAAATAATATGTGTTGATGATGCTTCTACCGACTCGTCGCTTTACTATTCTTAACGCGTATGCTGAAAAAGACGAAAGGATAAAAAGTAGTACACTTGCCCCAAAAATGCAGGAATAGCTGAGGCACGGAATGCAGGATTGCGTCTTTCTACTGGCAGTATATTGCATTGTTGATAGCGACGACTGGCTGTCGGAAGATGCTTGCGAAAAGGTTTTTGATGTTTTCGCACATTATCCATCAACCGATACGGTGCTTTTCCACGTAAAAAGCGTTTATGGCGATAAGGAAGTGGATTTCTCTATGCCTCCTTTTACCACCTTAGACGGTTTTACGGCATTCCGTGAAAGTCTGACTTGGAATATCCACGGCATTTATGTGATTAGGCGAGAACTGCATCTTCGTTTCCCTTACGACGAGTCTGCCATTGCGTACAGCGATGAAAAATGTAACACGTTTGCATTGCTCGAAATCGCGAAATACGCACTGCGAGGGCATTTATTATTATGAGCAGCATTTAGGTTCGGTAACACATAAGGTTAGCTTGCGTCGTTTTCGACTATTTGTTGTCAAATAAAAAGTATGGAAAACAGCAACTGGAAGCATGAAAGTTCCAGATAAGATACTCGATATATACGAAGAAGTGCGCTGGCGAAATGTGATAGGTCTTTATATGTTCTACTTTCTGCATCGCAAAGAATTTGACAAGGCATCTCGGAAACAAGGTTTGGAGATAATAAAAAACAGTTGGCAAAGTATAGAACAAAACCGTTTGCCAAGGTGGCTGATACGAAAGTTCGGTACATACCTTTTTCAAGAGTCGTGGTTTGCTTTCCGTTTGCAGGAGGAAACTTATTTCTTTTTGCGTGCATTGATTGGTAGAAACAAAGAGCAATTGTAGTTTTTAAGCTCTTTTTACTGGTTGAATTATCAGTGCAAATCATCTACTTGCCTTTATTGCAAAGCTGCAACAGATTAATAGAAGTTTTAATGAGAAAATTTGTTTTATAAGCAAAAAGAACATGGTAAATGTGTGAATATTTTTTTCACGAGTGTTTTTATTGTTAACTCGTTTATTGCCAGTGCATTACAAAGGCTGTTGTTTTGCATTCTAAAAAGCGTAGTTTTTGCACGGTAAAAGCGTGGGTTTTGCAACGCAAAAAACCACTTTCGCAATGTCAAAGCGCAGTTATTATTTTTAACAGAATTATCTTTACAAGATTAAACCGAAAAACTCTCATCATTTCAATTAGGCGCTTGCTAAAAAAATAGCTGCAAAAAGTGCCTGCTGAACCTGCTTTCTTATGCCGAACTTAGATTAATAAATTAGGTGATTTCCATTAAGAAACGAAAACCACCTAATATCTTTTTTTATCGTCTGTTTTCTGTCTATTCAGGGCATCTGTGCCTTTGAGATACAGCTCTTAACGAACTTCATATCGTGTTCAACCATTATCTTAACCAACTGTTCAAAGGTAGTTTTGTGAGGGTTCCAACCCAACTTCGTCTTTGCTTTTGTAGGGTCGCCAAGCAGTTGTTCTACTTCAGCAGGACGGAAATACTTGGGATCCACCTCTGCAAAGAGCCTTTCCCTGTAGCCTTGCTGTAACCCTTTTCCTCAATGCCTTCGCCCTTCCATTCAAGTTCTATACCACTTCATAAACGCATGCCGTACAGAAAGCACGCACCGTGTACATCTCTCCGGTAGCGATAACGAAGTCGTCTGGTTCGTCTTGCTGTAGGATTAGCCACATACATTCAACATAATCCTTAGCGTATCCCCAGTCGCGTTGCGCACCAAGATTACCAAGATAAAGCTTATCCTGCATACCTTGAGCAATGCGAGAAGCTGCTAAGGTTATTTTACGAGTAACGAAGTTCTCGCCACGGCGCTCGCTTTCGTGGTTGAAAAGAATGCCGTTGCAGCAGTACATTCCGTACGATTCGCGATAGTTTTTCATTATCCAGTAGCCATAGAGCTTTGCAACAGCGTATGGAGAACGTGGATAGAAAGGTGTTGTTTCCTTCTGTGGCACTTCCTGTACCTTACCAAACAGTTCTGAAGTTGATGCTTGATAAATCCTACAAACCTTCTCCAATCCACAGATGCGTACGGCTTCCAAGAGACGGAGCACGCCAACAGCATCAGTATCGGCTGTGTATTCGGGCACGTCGAAGCTGACTTTAACATGGCTTTGTGCTGCAAGGTTGTAGATTTCGGTAGGCTTTACTTCGCCAATGATACGGATTAAAGAAGACGAATCGGTCATATCTGCCCAATGCAGATTAATCAAACGTTCTTTCTTCATGTCGCGAACCCATTCGTCTAAATACAAATGCTCAATGCGTCCCGTATTAAAAGAAGAACTACGGCGCAACAGTCCGTGTACTTCATAACCCTTTTCAATCAGAAATTCAGCCAGGTAGCTTCCGTCCTGACCCGTAATCCCTGTTATTAATGCTATATCCTTTTCATCTGTTCTTCTTTCCTAATTTTTACAAATAAGTAACTTAAAAACTTAATCTTGTATCAGTTGTTCTCTGAAAACTGCTTTATTCTTTGTTCTTCAGAAAGTCTGCAAATAAGCAACATTCCATCTTTTTCGGTTACAATATAACCATCAAGACCTTGAACTACTACTTTCTTTGCATCAGTAGCATGCACAATACAGTTTTTACTATCGTACATTTGTATGTTCGTTCCTATAACAGCATTACCATAGAGGTCGTGTTGTGTTTGTAGATATAATGCTCCCCATGTGCCAAGATCGCTCCAACCGAAATCAGCTGGGCACACAAATATTTCTTCAGCTTTCTCCATTATGGCATAGTCTACTGATATACTTTCACACTCGGGGTAAACCTTATCTATGTACAGTTGTTCTTCTGGAGTGCCTAATACTTCAGAGAGTTGTGTGAAAATACGCGCAATACCAGGTTGATATATTCGAAATGCATTTACAATTGTAGATACATTCCAAATGAAAATTCCGGCATTCCAAAAGAAATTATTCATACTGATATACTTTTTCGCAGTTTCAATATCAGGTTTCTCTTTAAACTGATCAACACGGAATATTTCTTTATTGCGTACTGAAGGCACAGTCAGGTCAGCTTGTATATATCCATATCCTGTCTCTGGTCGGGAAGGTTTCATTCCAAGTGTAACAATTGCATCGCTCTCCGAAGTAAACTTCAGGCAATTTGTTACAACTCGGCGGAACTCTTCCTGATTGGTAACGATATGGTCGCTTGGAGTTACGATGATATTTGCTTTTGGATCGGATTTCTTTATACGCCAACTAACGTATGCAATGCAAGGTGCCGTATTTCTTCTACAAGGTTCGCTTTAGAATGTTGCTGACTGGAATTTCAGGTAATTGTTCGTGAACCAATTCGCAATATCTCGCATTTGTTACTACCCAGACATTCTCTGGCTTCGTAATACCTTTCAATCTATCGTAAGTAAGTTGCATTAATGACCTGCCAACACCCAGTACATCAATAAATTGCTTTGGTTTGTCTACTGTACTCATAGGCCAGAAACGACTTCCAACTCCTCCTGCCATTATAACAAGATGATTGTTTGTATGTATCATAACTTTTTGAGGCTTAGCTTATTTATAAATAGAACAAGTGCAAATATACAAATAAATATTTGAAAAAGACAAGTTTTGTATTTATCTTTCTACCTTACTCGAACAAATTCAAACTTAGGTCTGCTTGAGGGCTAACCTCCTTTGTTTCATTCTGTTCGTCCAAGAACTTTAACCTCAATTGTTTAACTTGTTGGTTTTCAGTATTAATGCAATAAACACCCTTTTTACTTTTTCCCAACATAGAATCTGTGCCTGCTCATCTTTACAAGGCATTGCTGCACTTCCTGATGCACTTCTTCAACATCTAAAGCCAGAAAGAACGAATTGTGTGTATTGAATATATGGCGCGAAATCTTACCAACTGACAATCCTTTCTCGCCAGCTTCTATCAACAACAGCAATATATCTTTCTCGTATCGCATAAAAAAAGGAGTCTATACCATAAATACAGACTCCCCCACTTAATTTCGTTTTTCCTTATTAAGCCAAGACTATTTTATCGTCTTCGCTATTTATTTTTCCTTCCTTTAGAAAGCCAACCTATACCCAGATAAGTTTCTTCAACGGTGATTTTTGCAGCCTTTGCAATTTCAGAAACAGTAAGTCCTTTGTTCTCCGCTGCAAGTGCATTGTACACATCGCCAGCTTTAAAACCTACATTTTCTGAGCTCAAGTCTACCTTTACCGTAGCTTTCTTTGCACAGGTTTTCTTTGTTGTTGTCCGTTTGGTTGCCGCTTTAGCAACTTCTTTCTTTTCTACCATAATTATTCATCACTTATTTAAATACTATTGAAGTAGATAATAACAAACTGCTATTACTTGCTGCAAAATATACGTTAAATATCTCAATGAAACTAATTTATTGATAAAAACTAACAACTTCAAAGCTACAACGACACAAGAGTTGAATTTTATTGATTTACATCAACACATATTACTCTTTCAAGTCTAACTTTATCTGCAATTCATCGAGCTGTTTCGGTGCAATAGCCGATGGTGCATCAAGCATGACATCGCGTCCGCTATTGTTCTTCGGGAACGCTATTACATCGCGGATTGTATCGAGTCCTGCCATAATACTTACGTATCGGTCGAGTCCGAACGCAATACCTGCGTGAGGAGGAGCACCATAGCGGAAAAGCATTCATCAAGAAACCGAACTGCTCTTCTGCCTGTTGCTTCGTAAATCCAAGCACTTCAAACATTCTTTCCTGCAATTCTGTATCGTGAATACGAATAGAACCGCCACCGACTTCGATGCCATTGCATACAAAGTCGTAAGCCAACGCCCTTACTTGCTCTGGGTGTTCGTCGAGCAAATGCAAGTCGTCTGGGTTTGGCATAGTGAATGGGTGGTGGGTAGCCATAAGGCGTTGTTCCTCATCGCTCCACTCAAAGAGTGGGAAATCTACAATCCACAAGCACTTGAAAACATTCTTATCGCGTAAGCCCAAACGGTTGCCCATCTCTAAACGAAGTGAGCACAGCTGAACTCTTGTTTTATTGGCATTGTCGCCCGAAAGTATCAAAACAAGGTCGCCATTGTTTGCTCCCGTTGTTTCCTTCACCTTTTGCAACTGCTCTTGTGTAAAGAATTTATCGACAGAACTCTTCAGCCTCGCCGTTCTCGTCGTACTTGATATAAACCAAACCCTTTGCGCCTACTTGCGGACGCTTCACGAAATCGGTAAGTTCATTCAGCTGCTTGCGGCTATAATCAGCACAATTTGGTACCACGATACCTCCAATATAGTTCGCCTCGTTGAATACAGAGAACTCGCTCGTACCCTTCAAATCGTCCATAAGTTCTACAAATTCCATTCCGAAACGCACATCAGGTTTATCAGAACCATAACGCTTCATTGCATCGTGCCACGTCATCTGTTCCAATTTAGCAGGAAGTTCCACTCCTCTAATCTCCTTGAACAGATAGCGAGCCATATCTTCAAACACCTGAAGCACGTCTTCTTGGTCTACATACGACATTTCGCAGTCTATTTGGGTAAACTCTGGCTGACGGTCGGCACGCAAGTCTTCGTCACGGAAACACTTTGCAATCTGGAAATAGCGGTCGAAACCAGCTATCATCAACAGCTGTTTCAGTGTCTGCGGACTTTGCGGAAGTGCGTAAAACTGCCCTGGATTCATACGAGAAGGCACCACAAAGTCGCGTGCACCCTCCGGAGTAGAACCTATCAATATAGGTGTTTCCACTTCAATAAAGTTTAATTTATCGAGGAAGTTACGGATAAGGATAGTCATTCTGTGGCGCAACTCCAAGTTGCTGCGCACCGCAGGGCGTCGCAAATCCAAGTATCTATATTTCATTCGGAGGTCGTCGCCACCGTCAGTATTGTCTTCTATTGTAAATGGAGGAGTGAGCGAGCTGCTCAGCACCGTCAGTTCCTTAGCGATAATCTCTATATCGCCTGTTGCTATCTTGTTATTCTTGCTTTGACGCTCGCTTACAATACCTTTCACGCGAATGCAATATTCGCGTCCCAATTTGTTAGCTTCATCGCAAAGACCGGTATCTTCGGCTTCGTTAAATACAAGCTGTGTAATACCATAACGGTCGCGTAAGTCCACGAAGGTCATACCTCCCATTTTGCGTGAGCGCTGAACCCAACCCGCAAGCACCACTTCCTTACCAGCATCTGTCAGGCGAAGTTCACCACAAGTCTTAGTCCGATACATATTTTCTTTCTTTTTTATTGTTTATTTTTGCAAAGATACAAACTTTTACTGAAAGCAGACTAAACGACAAGAGGAAAATTTCTGCCTTTTTTTATTTGCCCCACTCCATACCCCACGAATCCATGGCTGTCCTGCCAATACCTATTCAGATCCTGCTCGCCCACACTATAATCACCGCCCAACACGGCTGTCACAGCCTGCTATAGACACAGGAGGACAATTCTCTATCTGTGTAAATAATTTTCATACACAGTGTGTCCGCATAACACATTGGTACGAAGCACTTTGCAACACCCCTTGTTTGACAGCGCAATACAATGGGTATTACTGTGCAATACATACCGTTTTGCACTGCAAAATATAGGCTATTGCAATGCAAGATAATTTTTCGTTTTTCGATTGAAATATTCTGACAAAATAGATATGCACTTAGTGCTTTCTACTATGGGCAGAAATGTGCAGAAAGAGTCTTGACACAACACTGACACCGAGGCCCGAAACTACGAATTACCTATTTTTAGGTATTGGCAAATTGCAATATTAGCTTTATCTTTTGCACGCAACAATCTGTTTTGAATGTGTAAAAAGCTTTAGATGACACTAAGGAAAAGAAAATATAAAAAAAGGTGGGCACAATGCCCACAAACAAGCAAAGTGCGCTGTCCGTCATACCGGCAGCGCACTTTATTTTTGAATATTCGTGAATATTATTCGTTTTTAAACCCTGTATCTAATATGGACAAAGAAAGAACAAAAAGAAGGATATTGGAAAAAACAGAAAGGTTTCCAGCGCACTACAAAGCAGGAAGTTCGTCTGCATAGCGTTGCTCTTCCTACTCGGCACGCTCGCCATTCCGGCACAGACAACCATCGTGTACGGACAGGTTACCGACGAACAGACAGGCGAACCCATTGCCGGGGCATGGGTGTCGGCAGCAAAAGGCAACAAAGGAACGGCTTCGGATGCCGACGGTCGCTATACACTGAACCTGCAAGGGCTGAAGCGGGCGCAACTGACCTGCCAGTATTTGGGCTACAGAACAGAACGGCGCGATGTAGCACTGCGCGACAGTGTGTGTTGCAACATACGCATGAAGTCGGTGGAAACCGTACTGGGCGGAGTAACGGTAACCACCCACAGCGAGATGCGAAAGCTAAGAGAGTCAGCCATGCCCATATCTGTTATCGGGCAGCGGCAACTGCAGGGGCACAGCCTCCAATATCAACGATGTACTCGCTCGCACCGTAGGCGTTACCATAAGGAATACCGGTGGCATGGGAAGTGCATCACGAATATCAGTCCGTGGATTAGAGGGGAAGCGAATGGGAATGTTCATTGACGATACACAGATGTCGCAACTCAGCAACTTCGTAGCTTTGAATGATATTCCTACAAGTATAATTGAACGCATAGAAGTATATAAAGGTATTGTCCCTTACAAGTTTGGTGGGTCAGCATTAGGTGGCGCAGTCAATGTTGTAACAAAAGAATATCCACCTGTTTACTTTGACTTCTCCTATGAAGTCGGTTCGTTCAACACACACCAATTATCGACTATATTGAAACGTACCGACCGTAAAAGTGGCTTACAATTTGGCATCGGAGGCGTAATATCGTATGCCAAGAACAACTATAAAATGGCTTTGGCAAACCTTGATGGGCGTATTGTTGAGCGAGACCACGACCGTTTCAAGAAAATAATGGGAGGAATGTCGGTAAAGGCTACTAAATGGTGGTTCGATGAAGTAAAATGGGAACTGGTATTGACACGAACGCGACAGGAAATACAGGGCATAGACCTCAATGTGCGTGAGGCTTATAATCATTCAACCAGCTATGTTACGGCATTGACACTGAAACGTAAGAACTTCTTTTTAGATGGTTTAGATTTTGATTTCGATGCGGGATATGTAATAGGCAAATATGGTTTATGCGACAAAGCCATGCATCGTTACGATTGGGACGGCAGAGTTCTTCCCCCGGTATCACCATTCGGAGGCGAGCAAAATAACTTTGCTTCCGATGGAGATAATCGTTCTAACGAGCTAATAATTAAGTGCAACATGGGCTACACCATTGATATGCACCACGCATTGAACCTGAACATTTACGCAGACCATAACTCCCTGCACCCTAACGACTCGCTGATGGATAAGTCGTTGGGCTTCCGTGCCAACTTCCCGAGCAAGATGAAGACGATGACCGTAGGACTTTCGTACGACCTGACGCTCTTCAACGGACGCTTCCAGAATGCCTTTACACTGAAGGACTTCCTGTTTTTCGTCTCACTCCCGCAGCATTGACATCTACTCTGTAAAGGAGCCGCAGCCTGTGAGAACTTCCAAGAACTACATTGGATTCAGCGATGCTATACGCTATAAATTTACAAATGACCTGATGCTGAAGGCTTCTTTCAACTCGGAAGTGCGCATACCTACAAGCGAGGAGCTCATAGGCAACGGCTATTCCATACTCGCCTCGCCGGCATTGAAGCCCGAACGCACATCAGGAGTAAACCTCGGACTTCTCTATCGCCACATAAAGACAGATGGAGGACTTATGAAGTAGAGCTGAACGGCTTCTACAACCAGCTGGAAGATATGATACGCTTCACTCCCGACATGATTCCAACCATGGCACGCTACCGAAACTTCGGCAGCGTACGTACGAAAGGAATAGAGCTGGAAGCCAAGGGCGACATCTGCCCGCTACTCTATCTCTATGCAAACGGAACCTATCAAGACCTTCGCGACGTCCGAAAAACAATCCCAGGAACAGAAGTAGAGAACCCTACACGCAACATGCGCATTCCCAACGTGCCCTATCTGCTGGCGAACTTCGGTGTCGAACTGCACAAGGAAAACCTCTTTGGTGGCAGTGGACAGAACACACGCCTGCTCTTCGACGCCTCATACATACACCAATACTTCTACGACTTTTGAGGTGAGCAAGTTTCAAGAGCGCAAGATTCCAACCTCGATGACGATGGATGCAGCCTTGGAACACAGTTTCTGCAACGACCGTTGGATAATTACTTTAAAGGCTAAGAACCTGACCAACCGCCGCGTCCTTTTCCGGAGTTCAACCGTCCATTACCGGGTCGCTACATCGGAATAAAGATGAGATACCTATTCAAATAATTAATTAATAAATGTATAAGATAATGAGAAACTTAAGATTAATTCTTCCAGCCATCGCACTGATGGCATTCGTCAGCTCATGCAGCCATAACGACGAACCCACACCCACGCCCAACAAACCAACTGAAAAGGCATTCAAGGGAATTATCTTTGCCACAGGCATCACCAACCCCGAGGAAATAGCGGCAGTGTTTACATGCAGAGTCTCCCCGATATGGTGCCGGGCAACTACGACAACAGCAATGCTATACCTGTTGGTTTTGGTACTGTTCCAATAGTTGCGAAATCGGGAAACATCTATGTCCTGCCAGACTACATGGGCAATACAAAAGCTGAGATTGCTTGTTACAGATTATACGCCGATGGCAAATGGCAGAAAAAAGGAACAATGCAAATTCCTCCAAAAGCTGCCGCTTGTTGTGTTGTCGAGCTTAACAGCGAAAAAGCATACATCAGTTTACAGGGCTTAGGCACCGTGATAGTGTTCAACCCTACCACGATGACACGCATTGCGGAGATTGATTTGAATGGTCTTAAGCAGGCAGATACAAACGTCTCGCCTGCATCAATGGTCATAAGAGACGGTAAACTCTTCGTCGGGCTCAACCAAATGAATGCCCAATATATGCCGACACGGAACAATATAGAGCTGGCTATGATAGACACAAAGACCGATAAGGTGGAGAAACACATTGTGAACACCTCGCTGGGAATGAGCTTTGCCACACGCCCCATCGACCCGGGCTCAATCTTTATAGACGAAAACAACGACATCTACATCAACTGTATCGGTTCGTTCGGCTTCATTCCACAGTTCCACGGGGGTATTGCACGTATCAAGAACGGCACTACCGAGATAGACCCCGACTACTGCATACGCCTCGATAAAACGGAAGTAAAAGGACTGCCAACGAAGTTTGCCGACTTCTTCTCTACATTCTACTACGCAGGTAACGGAAAGGTCTACACCTATGTCAATTCGTTTGCCCTCGATTCAAAGGGTATTGAAAATCCTTACATAAGTTTTACTAACATGCCCGTTGTAGTCGATTTGAAGCAAAAGACGATGGAAACGATCAAGGGAATGGATATTTCCAACCCACAAGGTATCGCCATTTCCAAAGCACAAGAACCTGATTGTATTCGGCAGTTCCAATAAGAAAGCTAATGGTTTCTATACCTACGACCCTGCAACAAAGAAGGTAGCAGGACCAATTATGCAGGTAAAGGGAAATCCAAGTTTCTTCCACAGCTTTGCAGAATAATGCAACCAATCCATGTTTATTGCTCACTAAAGGCTACAAATCTATGCAAATACAGAAAGACGAGATACGCAACCGGATACTCATCGTTGCACGCAGCGAGTTCATGAAAAACGGTGTGAGACATACGTCCATAAAGAACATAGCCGACAAAGCCGGAGTGGCAGTAGGCAATGTGTATAATTACTATAAGGGCAAGGACGACCTGCTGAAGGCCGTGCTTGCCCCGCTCTTCAAGGCTTTCAAGGATTATCGCAGCAAAACGGGCGGCGAAGAATACGTAACGCTCGACATATTCCACCATGAACTCTACCATGAAATAATGCGCCAACAGGTATCTTCGCTGATTGTTCCCTTTCGGAAAGAACTGCGCTTGCTTATATTTGAAACTGCCGGTACATCGCTCGAAGACTATTTTCGACCAACTGTTGGAGGTAACATATACTGACGGAATGACTTATCTTGCCCGCATAAAAAGTCTGTTTCACATATCAATTCGGATATATCGCCACACTTCACTCGCATTCTCTGCGATTTGTGGGCAGGTGTCATTAGATGTATTGTTACCCACGACGACCTAACCGAGACTGAAATAAACCAAATCATTACCGATTATATACATTTCACTTTCGGCGGATGGCGCGAACTGATGGGTATTGAATAAAAATAAATGAATACTACGGAAACCTTTGGGGCAAAGTCTTAAAACTCTGCTGACAGAACAACACGCAAGAGAAATAAAGAAGAAAAAACGCCTTTAGCATGCAAAAGATATTTCTATCAAAAATGGTAATTTCGATTTTGACATTGCGAAAGCTGCTTTTGCACGGTAATACATACGCTTTTACCATGCAAAACAGCCGCTTTTGGAATGCAAAACAATAGGTGTTATAATACGTTAATAACAAGGATGTTAGGCAAGATATACCGTGTGAAAAAATATTTGCACATCCTTTTATCTGCCGACTTACCCGATAGCAGTTCCTACAGCACTGTCTATCTCCTGTCAATCAGTCTGAATTCAACAGGCAAAATCACTTCTTTCTTCACAGCTTTTCCCATCTACAACAGCGGTTTCCATTTAGGCATCTCACTAATAACACGAATAGCCTCACGGTCCAACAGAGGGTCTACGCTATGAGCGACCAATACGTTGCTCACAGTTCCGTCGGTTTCTACATCGAAACGGACCATCACTTTACCCTGAAGGCCATTCATTGCTGCCTCCACAGGGTATTTCACTCGCTGGTCAATCCATGCTATAACATTGTTCGTAAAGGTTGACGGTGAGGGGAGAGAAGTATCGCATTGTTCCTTTTTCTCGCAAGTTTTTTTGCAGGAAGATGTGCATGACTGCGTTACACACCCCTTGCATTTTCCTTTCTTGGGTGAAGACGTCTGTGCCACGGATACTAATGGGGAGACTGCTAAACAACACAATAAATGCGAGCTGTCTCATTCTCTTTAAATAAAAAAATTACATTTTCATTAATCTAATCAAATTAGTTATACATAAAACAAAAGGTACAACAACCTTATAAGAATACATAACTTGTATATAAAAACTACATTTCGGATTTCAGGACATAGGTTTTACTTTTTACGAAATGTCTACTTTGACAAGCTATTGAGCCTTACTATATACTTGCCAAGTATGTCGAACTCGAGGTTTACAACCGAGCCAACATATATCGGCAAAGTTTGTATTTTTCAAGCGTGTAGGGAATAATTGCCACTTTGAAGGTATTGGCAGTAGGTTCGCACACCGTCAGCGATACGCCATTGACTGTAACCGAGCCTTTATCTACCGTAAAGTAGCCTCGCTGTGCCATTTCCACATCGTCCTTGTACTCAAAAGGTGAAAATAGGTACTGCCATTTGCATTTTTCCATGGCAACGCAACGAGCAGTCTCATCTACGTGTCCTTGAACGATATGACCGTCTAAACGACCATTCATCAGCATGGAACGCTCTACGTTTACACGGTCGCCTACTTTCAGCAAAGCAAGGTTCGACCTATCCAGAGTTTCTTTCATAGCAGTTACGGTATAGGTTTCACCTTGCAGACGAACCACCGTGAGGCACACACCATTGTGTGCAATGCTTTGGTCTATCTTCAATTCGCTTGTAAACGAACACTTTAAAACGAAGTCTATATTTTCTTGATAACGTTCAATGGCAACTACTTGTGCCATTTCTTCTACAATTCCAGAGAACATAATTCCTTTTTATTAAAAACTTTATTAAACTTTGCAGGAATGCCTTTACCTACAAAAAGAAGGTGGAACTCCTTTGAACTCCACCCTTTTTGTAGTCCTCGTCTTGAGAGGATTGTGGGAAAGTCGCATCGATGATGTGATGAAAAGTCCGAGTATCTATGATAAGAGAACTCTCTGCTTTTGTAATCCACCGACCCTAAGGTTTAGTCGCTGAAATGCGTTTTATGTGGCCCGCCATTGTCAAGAGAAGTCTTCTCGGTTTTCAGATTTATTTGATGACTATCCCAATCGAATCGATACGACTATAGCTTTTTCCTTTCTAAGTACAAAGGTAGTACTTTTTCAATGTACCAAATATTTGCACTAAATTATTGTTTCATAAAGCACCTCGCCAATGGTTGGGTGTATATGAATCATATCGGCAAGGTCGGCAAGTGTAGCATCGTTGTTCATAAGAACGGCTACCTCTTGTGCGATGTCGGCAGAGTGGGCACCAAAGACGTGGCAACCAAGTATTTTTCCATTCTCGTCTGCCATTACCTTCACCATACCTTCGGTTTCTTCCATTGCCAATGCCTTACCATTAGAGCGGTAGAAACCTTTCTTAACGGTGTAGTGAATGCCTTCTTTCTTGCAAACATCTTCCGACAGTCCTACCGAACCTGCTTCAGGATAGGTAAAATACTGCCGCTGGCATAATGTCGAAGCGTATCTTATCCTCTTTTTCCAAGTATGCGATTAATAACGTGTGTGCCTTGGAAACTTGCAGCATGGGCAAGCATCTGCTTACCATTAACATCGCCAACGGCATAAACACCAGGGACATTGGTTTCGTAATGTTCGTTGGTTTCAATACCTTGCTTAATGCAGTTGATACCCGCTGCTTCAAGTCCGAGCCCTTCAACGTTGGCAGCACGTCCTGTTGCAACAAGCACAACATCGGCAACCACTTGCTTTTCTTGTCCCTTTTGCTCAAAAGTAACAATCGCTTGCTTCTTGTCGTCGGTGGCAACGATGCTCTTGACGCCGCTATTCATATTGAAATTGATGCCACGTTTCTCAATATCTTGCGCAAACGCTTTGCAATATCAGAGTCGATAGTAGGCAAACATTCTTTTAAGAATTCGATAACTGTAACCGAACTGCCAAAGGTTTCAAAAGCAGAAGCCAATTCAAGTCCGATAACACCCGCACCAATGATTGCCATTGTCTGTGGCACGTGGTCTATATCGAGTAACTCGGTAGAAGTCATAACCTTGTCTTTCAACGGCTCTCCTTCAGGGGTGTCGAAGGCTGGGATAAACGGAAGCAAACGAGCATGCGAACCTGTGGCGATAATAATATTATCGGCTGTCATCTGTGTGCCGTTCACTTCGATTACTTTCTTATCCACAAACTTTGCTTCACCTTCTATAGGTGATGCCTGGCATCGACATCAAACTCTTTACGCCTTCACGAAGTTGAGCGATAACATTGTTCTTACGCTCTTGTATGCGAGCGAAATTAACACTGCCGCCACCCACGCAAGACAACAAAGGGTTACGATACAGGTCAGCATCGTGAGCAAAGCTCTTCGTCGGTATACAGCCCTCGTTCAGACACGTACCTCCTGGATTTCGTTTCTCGATGATGGTAACCTTGAGGCCATCTTTTGCCGCATGCACGGCTGTATGATAGCCTCCAGGTCCAGCACCAATTATAATTAAATCAGTCTTTTCCATAATATAAAATCTCTATAAGATTACTGTTTCATCATTGCCTGACGGTAGTTAAGGATTGGCTCTTTCGCAGCCAACACGTCATCAACACGACCGATAGGTGTATTGTGTGGTGCTTCCAAAACTTCCTGTGGAGTTTCGCGCGCTTCACGTGCGATGGTGTGCATAATATCTATGAAACCATCAAGTGTTTTCTTGCTTTCGTTTTCTGTAGGCTCAATCATCATTGCTTCGTGGAAGAGCAATGGGAAATAGATAGTTGGAGCATGGTAGCCATAGTCGAGCAAACGTTTTGCAACGTCCATCGTAGTAACCCCAGTGCTCTTATCTTTGAGTCCGTCGAATACAAATTCATGCATGCAAATGCCTTCGATTGGCAGTTCGTAGTCGTCCTTCAAGCATTCCTTAATATAGTTTGCATTGAGTGTAGCGTAAGGACCCACCATCTTCAAGTTCTCCTTGCCCAGTGTCAAGATGTAAGTATAAGCGCGCAAAGACACAAGGAAGTTGCCCATAAACTGGCCAACGTGCATATTGTTGAGGTTGTATTCAGCAGTTGTTTCTGGCAAATCAAGGTCGAAACCTGTATCTGTTTTCACAACGTGTGGCTTTGGCAAGAACTCTACAAGGTCTGCTCTTACACCAACAGGACCGCCACCAGGACCGCCACCGCCGTGAGGAGTAGAGAAAGTCTTGTGGATATTGATGTGCATTACATCAAATCCCATATCGCCAGGACGTGCAACACCCAACAGTGGGTTAAGGTTTGCTCCATCGTAATACATCAAACCGCCACACTCGTGAACCATTTTGGCAATCTCGGGAATGTTCTTTTCAAACAAGCCGAGTGTGTTAGGATTGGTCATCATCATACCTGCTATATCGTCGCCAAGCAATGGTTTCAAATCTTCAATGTCTACAAGACCATCAGCTGTGCTCTTCACTTCCACCACATCAAGTCCACAAACGGCAGCCGAAGCGGGGTTTGTTCCGTGGGCAGAGTCTGGAATGATAATCTTCTTACGCTTCGTGTCACCGCGTTTTTCGTGATAAGAGCGGATAATCATAAGACCTGTAAGCTCTCCTTGTGCACCTGCAAATGGGTTTACGGTGAAGTCAGCAAGACCAGAAATGCTTGAAAGAACTTTTGCCAAGCCGTAATTGACCTCCAATGCACCCTGTACAGTACTGATGGGTTGCAGTGGGTGAATAGCAGTAAAGCCTGGCATGGCAGCTATTTCTTCATTGATAGTAGGGTTGTACTTCATCGTACAAGACCCCCAAAGGATAGAACCCATTGTCTACACCAAAGTTATTCCCGCTGTGGTTTTGTATAGTGGCGCACAACTGTGAGTTCATCGCACTCAGGAAGTTCTGCGTCTTTTTCACGTTTCAAATTGCTTGGAAGGTCGTAGCTTCCAAATTCGTTTTTAGGTAGGCTATAAGCTTTGCAACCTGGTTGAGAAAGCTCAAATATTAAATTGCCATATAATCTATTGTTCATTTCTTCAATAATTTAAGTGTTTGTAAAAACTTTGCTTTAAAGTTCATTAGATTAGAGAAGTGCAACAAGTGCTTCTATCTCTTCTTTCGTACGCTTTTTCTGTTACAGCAACAAGGAGTTGATCGTCGCCAACCTTTACACCTGGCAGGATTCCTTTTTCAATTGCTTTATCGTGAAAGCATCACGATTTTCAACTTTCACCAAGAACTCATTGAAGAATGGTTGATTATAAACCAACTGTGCTTTACCAGTTGCCACCATCTTATCGCATAGATAATGAGCCGCATCAAGGCTTATCTGTGCAGCTTCTTGACACCCTGCTTGCCCATCATAGACATATAGATGGTAACATAAAGTGCCATTAAACTTTGGTTAGAACAGATATTCGATGTTGCCTTTTGACGACGAATGTGCTGCTCGCGAGCTTGCAAAGTAAGTACAAATACACGCTGTCCGCGTGAATCTTTTGTCTGTCCGACGATACGACCAGGCATCTTACGCATCATTTTCTGCGTACAGCTCATATAACCAGCGTATGGACCACCGAACGCCATAGGCAAACCAAGGCTCTGAACATCGCCTACTGCAAAGTCAGCCCCCCACTCGCCCGGAGTCTTAAGAATAGAAAGGTCAGCTGCAACACTGTTTACAATGAACAATGCCTTATTGTCGTGGCAGATATCGGCAAAGCCTGTGAAGTCTTCAGCAATACCATAATAGTTTGGTTGCTGAACAATAACGCCTGCTACACCACCTTCTGCGATTTTCGTTTCCAAGTCTTTCTTAGATGTTACACCATTCTCGCTGGCAACCGAAACAAGGTTTACGCCATTGAAATGTGCGTATGTTCTAAGCACTCCGACAATCTGTGGATTGATAGTTTCAGAATATAAGACGGTATTGCGCTTGCTTGATTGAGCAGCAGCCACCATCATTGCTTCAGCAGTAGCAGTAGAACCATCGTACATGGAGGCATTGGCAACGTCCATATCAGTAAGTTCTGCTATCATGCTTTGGAATTCGAAGATATAGTGCAATGTTCCCTGTGATATCTCTGCTTGATATGGAGTATATGAAGTAAGATATTCTGAACGACCTACAATTTGTGGAATTGCACTTGGTGCATAGTGGTCGTACACACCTGCACCAGCAAAACAAGTCAGCTGTTGGTTCTTATCTGCTAACTTTTTGAAGAAGTTTCTTATTTCGATTTCGCTCTTTGCCTCGGGAATATCGTAATCTTCTTTAAAGCGCAATACTTCGAGAATACCTGCAAAAAGTTCCTGAATATTTTTCACGCCCACCTTGTCGAGCATTGCCTGTGTGTCTTTTTCAGTATGTGGAAAGAATTTGAAATTCATGTCTATAGCATTTAAACGATTAGCTTTCATCACTATAAATAGCTGTTTTTCTTCCACAAGGACTTACTTTGAGAAGGAAAACAGCTATATGTTAATAACTTTTGTTTTCTTATAAACTATTTTGCGCAGAACTCTTCGTAGCTCTTTGCATCCATAAGATTATCAAGTTCAGATTTGTCTGTAAGTTCCACTTTAAGAATCCAGTTTTTATAAGGATCCTGATTGATAAGTTCTGGTTGATCTTCAAGTGCTTCGTTTACTTCTAACACTTTAAAAGATACTGGTGCATTAAGGTCAGACGCAGCTTTCACACTCTCTACTGCTCCAAAACCTTCTTCGGCTTCAAATTCATCGTCGGCTTCAGGCATATCAACGTAAACCACGTTGCCAAGTGCATGCTGTGCATAGTCTGTAATACCAATATAAGCAATGTCGCCTTCAACTTTTACATACTCATGTGACTCTGCGTAGTAGAGTCCTTCAATAACTTTTGCCATTTTTATCTTTTACTGTTTTATTAATTTTAAGTTTCTATATACATAGGGTGGGAATGCAGCAATGCTGAAACACTCTCACTTTAACTGCTTACTTAACGTAATGTGGGTCGTAGAACTTTTTCTTACCTACTGTTGCCGGAAAGAATTTCTTGCGTATTTGAACTTCTACACGGTCTTCCATCTTTATATCAGCATCGACCAATGCCACTGCACAACTTCTTTCAACAGAAATAAGTTTATAACCTGTTGTTATCTCACCCACTTCCTTACCATCTTTAAATACTTTATAGCCATTACGTGGTATTGCATTATCGTCTAACCACAAACCACGGAGACGTTTTGTTACGCCTTCTGTTTTCTGTTTTAATAATGCTTCCTTACCAAGGAATTTTTCTTTGTCGAATTTTACAAACATTGAAAAGACCTGCCATAACAGGTGTTATTGTTTCAGACAGTTCATGTCCGTAAAGTGGCATACCGGCTTCGAAACGTAATGTATCGCGACATCCAAGACCACAAGGAGTTACGCCTGCTTCCATTAATTTATCCCACATTTTTACTATATATGCAGGAGCTCCATAAAGTTCAAAACCATCTTCACCTGTATAACCCGTGCGGGAGATAATAATATCTTCGCCCTCGTGCTTCAACTTCCTAACTTCGTAAAACTTCAAATCAGAGCAAGGAATACCCAGTTTTTCTTGTATAATCTTCTCTGCTTCTGGTCCTTGAATAGCAAGCTGTCCATATTTCTCGCTATCGTTAACAAGTTTTACGTCGAAACCTTTTGTATGTTTCTTTAGCCATTCGTAGTCTTTTTCTATGTTAGCAGCATTTACAGTTAAGATAAACTCATTTTCGCCTACTTTGCAAATACAAGTATCGTCTACAACCCCACCATCTTCCATACAGAACATACCATAAAGCACTTTGCCAACGGCCAAGCCCGTAACGTCGTTAGTGAAGATATAATTGACAAATTTCTCTGCTTCGTTGCCCGAAACAACAAGTTCGCCCATATGAGACACATCAAAAACACCACAATGCTTTCTTACTGCATTGTGTTCATCGATAATACTTGAATACTGAATAGGCATATCGAAACCACCAAATGGTGAAATCAAAGCTCCTAATGCTACATGCTTGTCATAAAGGCATGTTCTTTTTATTCTCCATAATTGCTTTAGAAATTTATTTTTTTGTGCCGTCCTCTGATAGTCTATCATTGTCCCGGCGATTGTTTGATTTAGGTTAAGAAACCCTTTATTTTTCTTGCGATGCAAATATAAGGAAGTTTTTGGATACACAAAATTTTGGGAGAAATAATCGCATATTTCTTCTATCTCTATTCAAAATTAATTCATACGATTTTTATTATTATCGCATCCACAAACTTTCTTGGCTTAATAAAAATAATAATTACTTTCTCTGTACAATGTATTTTTAATTTAGCATACAATTTGAGCAAAAAAACATATTTCTTCCTTACTTTTCTAAACATTGAGACTTTTTGCGGTAATAGATTTTTGAATGAAATGTTCATTACACATTATGGCGAATAAAAAAATCTCAATAAATTATCCCATTCAGAATCTTCTAAAAATTACAAAAACGATATTACCAGCACTAACCATATTATGCGATATAAACTATTTTTCTAAGTTATAATTAAATTCGCAGGAAGTTTTAATTATAAATTTTTTTATTTTTGTAATTAAAAATCTGAAAAATTAATTATAATTTTCTTCGACAGTATAACTAACTGAAAAATAATAACATTGTAGGCATATATAATTTAACATCATTTTTAACATTCATTAGGCACAAATGTTACCTACATTAAAAATTTAAAGAAGGTACCTTTGCATCAAAAATTTTTAAAAACATTATGAGTGAAAATAAAATGTTCTGTTTTTCAATGTCAGGAAACAGCAAAAGGAACAGGTTGTACCATTAAAGGTGTATGCGGTAAAGAAGCAGAAACTTCAAAATGGCAAGATTTATTAATTAGCGTTGTACGTGGTGTAGGCACAATTCAACATGCTTTTGGGTGGAAAACCATCAAAGGAAGTTGCAGATTACGTTGTTGATTCATTGTTTGCAACAATAACAAATGCGAACTTTGACGACCAAAGTATTCTAAACAAAAGTAGATGCCGGTTTGATTCTTAAGAAAAAAATTAATAAAGGAAGCATCTATCAAAAATATATCACTTCCTGATTATCAAGAAGTTCATTGGGGAGGTGAAAAGTCTGATTATTCAGAAGAAGGAATACGTGAAGGAGTTCTTCGAAACGAAAAATCCAGATCTCCGTTCATTAAAAGAACTAACAATACTTGGTCTTAAAGGTATGTCTGCATATTGTGATCATGCTTCTCGCTTGGACGAAACGAACGATGAGATTATAGCATTTATGTGCAAAGCTCTTTCTGAGATTAGTAATCCTAATGCGGATATGGATACGCTTCTTAGCCTTGTTCTCGAAACAGGTAAATACGGTGTAGATGCGATGGCATTGCTCGACAAGGCAAATACAGGTGCATACGGCAACCCTGAACTTACAAAGGTTAATATCGGTGTGGGTAAAAATCCTGGTATTCTTATCTCAGGACACGACCTTAAAGACATAGAGGAACTATTAATTCAGACCGAGGGAACAGGAGTTGACGTTTATACTCACAGCGAAATGTTGCCAGCCCACTATTATCCTCGCCTTAAAAAATACAAACATCTTGTAGGAAACTATGGTAATGCGTGGTGGAAACAAAAGGAAGAATTTACAACTTTCAATGGACCTGTTATTTTCACAACGAACTGTATAGTCCCACCTGCAAAGAATGCAAGTTATGCCGATAGAGTATTTACAACCAATGCTACAGGTTATCCCGGCTGGAAACACATTGTTGCTGGTAAAGATGGAAAGAAAGACTTCTCGGAAGTCATTGCACTGGCAAAAACTTGTGAAGCTCCACAAGAAATTGAGAAAGGTGAGATTGTAGGTGGATTTGCACATGCACAAGTATTTGCTCTTGCAGATAAAATAGTAGAGGCTGTTAAAGGTGGCGCCATTCGGAAATTTGTTGTTATGAGTGGTTGCGATGGTCGTATGAAGAGCCGTAATTATTATGAAGAGTTTGCTAAAGCATTACCAAAAGATGTAGTAATTCTTACCAGTGGCTGCTAAATACAAATACAACAAATTAAATCTTGAAGATATCAATGGAATTCCACGCGTTTTAGATGCAGGACAATGTAACGATTCTTACTCTTGGGCAGTGGTTGCACTCAAACTGAAAGAAATTTTTGGAGCTAATGATATCAACGATTTACCAATTTTCTTCAACATTGCATGGTATGAACAGAAAGCTGTTATCGTACTTCTTGCACTTCTCTCCTTGGAGTAAAGAATATACATATTGGTCCTACACTTCCTGCCTTCGTATCAGAAAATGTTCTAAAGGTTTTAGTAGAAAACTTTGGACTTGCTGGCAATGGAACAGTAGAAGAAGATATACAAAAATACATCTCTAAAAATCGATTAAGTCCCTCGATGTCTTATCGAGGGATTTTTATTATTATGACAATAAAGAGTCATACAATACGTTATCCCATAAAATAAATAATAATGAAGTATCAATGTACGAGACACTCGCCAATAGTCCTTTTTCAATGGATTAACCGCTAAAGAGATAAAAGATGTACTACAAACAATAAATTATAAGATAGTGGAGTACCCTGCGAAAGAAATATATACGCTTGCTGGTATGCCATGTAAGTATGCTGATTTTATTCTTAAAGGCGAATTAATATCACGAATGACAGGTTTATCTGGAAAACAAGTCCAGATAGATCGTTTAAAGGCTTGTATTTTTGATAGCTCCTGCCTTTATTTTTGCTAAAAATAATGCTATGCCTGTTAGTGTGGAAACAACACAACATACAACAATTATGCGTATGAAGCCATCGGAACTTAAATATTTGATTGATTCAAACGAGCGTATACGTATGAATTTCATTCAACTTCTTTCTTCAATCGACGTCTTTCTTACCCAGAAACTTCGCATGGTTTCTCTTTTTACTGTTCGAGAAAAAGTAGCTTATTTTTTAATGAAAGCAGCAAGAGAACAACAAAGTCGTACTATAAAACTAAGCAATAGTCGACAAGAGATTGCTGATACATTTGGAATACAAAAGTTCTCATTGTTGCGATGTCTTTCTGAGTTTGAAGATAATGGCGCTATTAAAATTGATGGCAAACAAATCAATTCTCAACTCAGACAAAAATGAAATAGACCTTGATTAAATATTATCAAGGTCTATTAAATCAAAAGTTTTATACTTTTTCCTATAATCTTCTTTGAGTTACGGACAGTTATACCGTACTTAAAGATCTGCAATTACATTTCCCAACCAATGGCTGACGCTCCTAAAACCGCTGCTGCAGCATCGTCAAGCGAACTTACAAGGAACTTTACATTATCTTTATAAATTGGCAATACATATTTCTGATATGCTTCTTTAATAGGATTCATTAGCAAATCGCCAGCTTTGGTTAATCCTCCAAAAGAAAACAAAAGCTTCCGGAGAAGTAAAAGTGGCAAAATCTGCACATGCAGCTCAAGCATATCTCCTGTAAAAGCAAAGATATCTAATGCCATTTTATCGCCTTTTTCCAGCAGCAATCGAAACATCGAGCGATGTTATTTCTTTATGATCTCATCTCACGAAGCAATGATGGCTCGTTTGATTTCTGAAGTAATTCACGAGCAGTTCGTGCAACTCCTGTCGCAGAGCAATAAGCCTCCAAACAACCTTTTCTGCCACAACCACACAGACGGGCACTATCATCGCGTACCATTGTGGTATGTCCTAATTCTCCTGCAAAACCATCAGAGCCATAAACCATTTGCCCATTAACAACAATACCAGAACCTACGCCTGTTCCAAGAGTAATCATTATAAAGTTCTTCATACCTCTTGCTACTCCGTATTGCATTTCACCTATTGCTGCAGCATTGGCATCATTTGTCAATCCAACAGGAATGCCCAAACGTTCAGAGAACATATCTGCTAATGGAACTACACCTTCATGTCCCCAAACTAAATTAGCAGCATGTTCTATAGTACCACGATAAAAATTACCATTGGGAGCTCCAATGCCCATCGCTTGTATTTGACTAATACCACCAACTTTAGTAATAATAGGTTTTAAAAACTTCAATTCCTGCATCTACAAAATCTTCAACAGTTTTATAACTCTGAGTTTTTATAGATGTAGTAGAGACACTTGACCACGTTGGTCTACTATTCCAAAAACAGAATTTGTGCCTCCCAAATCCAACCCTATAACGAATGATTTCGGCTCTTGTACATCCATTTTTTATATATTATATTTAGTTTAATTCGTGGGACAAAGTTATTAAAAAGTGGAATATGACAAACTTTTAATAAGTAAATTTGCTCATTCCATATAATTTTCGCAATTTTGCAGACAAATTATGAATATACTTCTCCTAATCCAATTAGACATACTCGATTTTTATATTTAAGGGTATATTAATCGGTGTCATTGCGTCTGCGCCAATGGGTCCTGTAGGCATTTTGTGTATTCAGCGGACTTTGAATAAGGGGAGATGGTATGGGTTTATAACTGGCGTTGGTGCTGCATTAGCGATATATTTATGCATTGACAGTTGGGCTCGGTATGAGCTTTATTATGGAACCATTACAGGATCCAACAAATCAGTTTATATTGCAGATATCGGGAAGTATCATTCTGATGCTTTTCGGTATTTATTGTTTTGTTTCCGACCCTACAAAGAAAATGCGAAAAGGTGGTAAGACGAAAGGAACTCTCTTCCATAATGGACTAACAGCCTTCCTTGTTACTTTCTCTAACCCGCTAATCATCTTCCTGTTTGTTGCAACTTTCGCACAATTTGCTTTTATTCAACCGTCCCGTCCCATTGAAATGGGAATAGGTTTAGCTTCTATCCCTTTAGGGGCATTAATTTGGTGGTATGGTCTTACCTGGCTTGTGAACAAGATACATGACATATTCAATATGAATGGCATTTTGATAATAAACAAGATTATTGGCTCGGTAGTAATTATTTTCTCACTTATAATGCTAATAGGTACGATATTCAATCTGTATCATTTACCTTCTTATTATTAATATTTTATGCTTGTTGCTAAAGAACTACGAAAGAAAAGTATTGCCGAGTATTTACTATACATGTGGCAAATAGAGGGACATTATACGCGCCTACCAATGTTCTTTGACGAAGATTCGTAAAGAGTATATTGATAAATTCAATTATACTGACGCACAAAAAGATGAAGAAGAAGATTGGTTTGGAGATCTTTTAAGAATGATGAACCAAGAAGGTGTAGAGAAAATGGACATCTGCAAATAAACAAGGTGATAATGCAATCGCTCAATGAATTCCATGCACAGTTACTTACTTCTTCTAAATTCCCATTCTATTCCGCAGAATATTACCGCGTGTTGCCTTTTATTGTAGAACTTCGTGGAAAAACAAAGCAAGTTGCCGACAGAATGGCACGCAAGAACGAAGCAAACCTAAAGGAGATTGCTGCCAATCTTGGGCATAGCGAGATTGAAACTTGCTTTGATGTTCTCTATGGTGTTATGATGCTTAGACTGCAAAAGAAAGAAATTAGTAGGGAAACAGAAACGGCTGTGAAGGAAATAACAACACTCATAGGTATGCTTTCTGACTATTATCAGAAAGATAAGACCGAAGGATTACAATTTGAAGATTAAAAATAAAGACATGAACATATTAGTAACAGGTGCCAACGGAATGTTAGGCAACACCATTCAGTTGGTAGCAAAGAACAGCAAAGACCACTATATTTTTACTGATGTATGCGATGGTTATCAAAAACTTGATATTACAAACATCGAAGATATACGTAAAACTGTAAAGAAACATAATATAGAATGTATCATAAATTGCGCTGCATGGACCAACGTTGATGCTGCCGAAACTGCCGGCAACATTGTAGAAACACTGAATGCCACTGCTCCAGAAAAACTTGGCAAAGGCTATGAAAGAGGTTGATGGACTATTGGTACACATCAGCACCGATTATGTTTTTGGCGGAGACCCATCAACACTCCTTGCAAAGAAGACCAGAAAGGCACGCCAACTGGTGTTTACGGACTGACAAAGCTTCATGGCGAAGAGAAAATTCAAGCCGTGGGAGGCAAACACATCATTATAAGAACGGCGTGGCTCTATGGTGAATTTGGCAAAAACTTCGTAAAGACGATGATGAATCTTACCGCCACCAAGCCCGAACTGAAGGTTGTGTTCGACCAATGTGGTACGCCAACTTACGCAGTAGATTTAGCCAATGCCATCTTCGACATTGTTGAAAACAGAAAATACGAAGGCAACACGGGTATATATCATTTCTCCAATGAAGGTGTTTGCAGCTGGTACGACTTTGCAAAGCAGATTGCAAAACTTGCCGGCAATACCAACTGCAACATTCAGCCGTGCCATAGCAACGAGTTTCCGTCGCCTGTGAAACGCCCCGCCTATTCGGTGTTTGACAAAACAAAGATTAAGGAAACCTTCGCACAAACGTTCCGTATTGGGAAAGACAGTTTGAGAAATGTATGGAAAACTTGAAGAAAGGGGCTTAAAAATTACTGTATTCGAAAACGACAATGAATAATATTCCTATGAACGAAATAGAACGCAGAAGAACTTTTGCCATTATTTCTCACCCTGACGCCGGTAAGACTACACTTACAGAGAAGTTCCTTTTGTTTGGCGGACAGATACAAGTTGCAGGAGCCGTTAAGAGCAACAAGATAAAGAAGACGGCAACTTCGACTGGATGGATATTGAAAAACAACGTGGCATCTCGGTTTCCACCTCGGTTATGGAGTTCGATTACGAAGGTTATAAGGTGAATATTCTCGATACGCCCGGACACCAAGATTTTGCCGAAGACACTTACCGAACATTAACTGCCGTAGATTCTGCCATTATAGTGGTAGATTCTGCAAAAGGTGTTGAGACGCAAACCCGAAAACTGATGGAGGTTTGCCGTATGCGCAACACGCCCGTCATCATTTTCATCAATAAAATGGACCGTGAAGGTCGCGACCCTTTCGATTTACTCGACGAACTTGAAGAGGAATTGCAAATAAGTGTCCGCCCGCTCTCTTGGCCAATCGGACAAGGACAGCGCTTCAAAGGTGTTTACAACATCTTTGAGCAGAACTTAAACCTATTTACTCCGAACAAACAACGTGTTACCGAAACGGTGGAAACCAAGTTAGACGATAACGATTTGGCAGTTTATATTGGCGACGACGCTGCCGTACAATTGCGTGCCGACATAGAATTGGTTGATGGAGTCTACCCCGAGTTTAACCTCGAAGCCTATCGCGAAGCCAAGGTTGCACCCGTGTTTTTTCGGTTCGGCGCTGAATAATTTCGGTGTGCAAGAACTGCTGAATTGTTTTGTACGTATAGCGCCAAGCCCCAAACCCACGATGGCAGAAGAACGATTGGTAAAGCCAGAGAGAAGAAGTTCACGGGATTTATTTTCAAAATCACTGCCAACATCGACCCTAACCACCGCAGTTGTATTGCTTTCGCAAGATTTGTTCGGGAAAAATTCGAGCGCAATCAGCCTTATCTCCATGTACGGAACGGCAAAACGCTCCGTTTCTCTTCGCCCACACAATTTATGGCGCAACGCAAGAGTACGGTAGACGAGGCTTATCCCGGCGATATTGTCGGGCTGCCCGATACCGGAGGTGTGTTTAAAATAGGCGATACGCTACCGAAGGCGAACAATTGCACTTCCGCGGACTACCCAGTTTTTCGCCTGAATTGTTTAAATACATCGAGAACGACGACCCCTATGAAAGCCAAGCAATTCCAGAAGGGATTGGAACAGCTGATGAATGAAGGTGTGGCACAGCTATTCATCAACCAGTTCAACAATCGCAGAATTGTGGGTACTGTGGGGCAACTTCAGTTCGAAGTCATACAATATCGTTTGGAACACGAATACAACGCCAAATGCAGATGGGAGCCCGTACACCTGCATAAAGCTTGCTGGATTGAGGCAGAAAATGCCGAAGCGCTCGAAAATTTCAAGAAGCGAAAATACCAATACATGGCAAAAAGACATTGAGGGCGAGACGTGTTCTTGCCGATTCGGGCTATGTTCTCAGTATGGCGCAGCAAGATTTCGAAGATATCAAATTCCACTTTACCAGCGAATTTTAATGAATAGACAGTCGTAACAAAGCCTATTTTACGCTAATCGGTTCCACCTTAATTATATAGTAGTCCCGATTGAACAAAAATAGACGGGCGACTAACCTCGCAGAATATGATGTTGTATTTACTTGGATATGCGTCATATTCTTTTTCTAATGACATTTTGCAAAAAGCATTGGCACACCGAGTCATCAGCATCTGATAAAAACTAACGGAAAGTTCCACAAAAATTCGGTGAGTGTCCTAAAAAGTGTGTAAGTTCTTTCTTCTTTTCTTTGTTTTTATTCATTTTTCGTTCTTGCGTCTCCAGAATTTCCATTGATAAATTTTTCCTGGCATATGTTGTTTTTGTTTCTTCCATAGCAGCACTTGCCAATAGGAAAAGTGCCGACTTGTCTGATGGCATTGATGTTCTCATTTTTATCGTCCTCTTATATTTTCTATTGAGTCTTTCAATCCAGTTTGTCGTATATATGCACCTTTGCACTTGCACGGAAAGTCCATGTAAGTAAAGTAAGTCATGTTCTGGTCGGCTTCATACTTCCTCAATATAGCATGATATCCCTAAAATGGTATGGTAACGTGAGTCCGACGAATTTATGGGTTGTTTCCTCTTCCTGAAACCGCTTTCGCACCCCATAGGTGGAGTACGTTTATATCCCACGAGTGGGGTACAGACATTGTCCTATTTACAGACAATTGCAATTCGTCGGACGCACGTTACAACAAGCCTCTTCAGAAACTTATCTGTCTCTGCGAGTGGCAATGAAAGTGACATTGATATAAACTGCTGAATAATGAGAAGAAAGGGAGCCATTGAGCCATATTTGTAAGTGTGTAAGTTTCATTTTTCCGTCTCTCTTTCTATATTTTATACAAAGATAAGAGAAATATGGGTTTACACACTTTTTTAAAACAGTACCAAAAATATACAGTACGTTTAGTTTGTCTTATCCAAAACAGAATATTTACTATTGTTGCTTATGTATTCAGGCACAATCTCTTTCATTTTTCCTACTATCGCCATATCATTGTACGTATGACTTAGTGCAATAAGATTTTCTATTTGTTTAGAAACCTCGTTATAATCGTATTCGCAGACTTTTGCAATACGGATTTTCTCGTGGAAGCTAGGTTGTGTGTCCTCTGTTGTACTTAATACTTCCTCATAAAGCTTTTCACCAGCACGCAAACCTGTATATTCAATCTTAACATTTTCTGCACCAGAAAGTTTTATCATTCGTTTTGCTAAATCTGCTATTCTGACAGGTTTGCCCATATCAAACACAAATATTTCTCCACCTTTCCCATGTGTTCCTGCCTCAAGCACTAATTTACATGCTTCTGGAATTAGCATAAAGAAACGAATAATATTAGGATCGGTCACTGTTACAGGGCCACCACTTTTTATTTGTTTCTCGAATAATGGGATAACTGACCCATTTGAACCCTAAGACATTGCCAAAACGAGTGGTAACAAACTGTGTAGACTTTTCTTTGTTGCTATCCTGATTTATTTTTTTATTTAAGCTCTGACAATATATTTCGCAAATACGCTTCGAACAGCCCATGACGTTTGTTGGGTTTACAGCCTTGTCGGTAGAAACCATTACAAACTTCTTCACGCCATACTTTACGCTTAAATCTGCAATGACTTTCGTTCCCCAGACATTGTTCTGGATACTTTCCGAAGGATTATTTTCCATCATCGGAACATGCTTATAAGCGGCTGCATGGAATACGTATTCGGGCTTATACTGTTTAAAAATGCTTTCCATTCTGTCAAGGTTGGTTATGTTCGCAACAATGGTTTCAACCTTAATGTTAGGATAATCAAAGCGCATCATTAATCTGATATCGTGTTGTGGTGTTTCTGCCTGGTCAATAAGAATCAGTTTTTCTGGTTTATAAATAGAAATCTGTCGTACTATCTCCGAACCAATGGAACCTGCCGAGCCTGTAATCATAATGCACTTACCATTCAGCAGGTTACCAATAGCGTCCATATCTACAACTATTTCATCGCGTGGCAATAGGTCTTCAATATTTATTTCCTTGAACTGTACGTGCTCCAAATCGTTTTCACCCGTCCATTCTTTTGTATGTTCGGTCAGATATATCTTGACATTGGCATTAATAAGCATGTCTTGCAATCTTGTATCAGCTCGGAACTTATCAACCTGAATAGGCGAGACAAGTACTGCCCTTTTTTTTCCTTTATAACTTCTTCCAGTTGCTTATTTATCGTATATATCTTTTCACCCAGCAACGTTTTTCCGAAATATAAATCGTCGTGGGATATAAAGCCTTTCAGCAGGAATTTTGTATTCCTATCGTTACAAATATTGTTTGCTATCCCTATTCCACCCTCCTTGACACCGTAGATTAGTGTTTCAATTTTTCTGTTTGGACTTAAATATGCATCATAGATAGCCTTCACCAAAATACGAAAAACAACCATTCCGATAGTCGCGACAAGATACATGACAGCAATTTGCCGCCCTTGGAAACGCACAAATTTAATGTCCCAAGAATACATTACATAGTGCATTACTTCTGCTATGAACAGCGATAAAAGCATGGCAAGGCCAACACGCTGTAAGTCTACAAAAGAAGAATAACGTATTATACCTGAATAAGTCTTGAAAACTCGAAAACCCACAAGTGCGAAAACCATATAAGCAAATATAGTCTTCGTAAGTATAGACAAATTAGAAAAGTCCACAGCTCCATGGTAGTAGAACCAAAACACAAGTATTCCAGACACATAGCAAATAAAAATATCGATTGCCAATATTACCCAATACGGCAGAGCATTCTTTGTAAAATACCACTCGAAGATCTTATCTATAATTTTTCATACCTTACTAATCTGTCAAATAATTATTTTGTTATAGTTTATAATAATGCAAAATTACGAAAAATTTCTTATTAATACATACTTTTATAAAAATAACGTGAGTTCGACGAATTGCAATTGTTTGTAAACAAGGCAATGTCTGTACTCCCATGAGAGTGGGGTATAGACGTTACTCACTTATGGAGTACAAAAAGCGGTTTCAGGCAAGATGAAACGACCCATAAATTCGTCGAACTCACATTAAAAATTACAATTAAAAAACATTTAATTATTCTTTCTCTAATCTATACTCTTCCACCTGTTTAAAAGCCATTCAAGAAAAGAGCGACTATCCATACGTTTTTGCCTGAAAGTTGCAATTCTTTCAATTCCAATAGAAAATCATTTGTATTTACATATACCTTTTTATTTTCTACTATAAACGTGCCCGGCTCAGCTATTACAGCTTTCTCTGTTTTAGCAACTTCAAATATTTTCAAGACCATTTTAGTGGCTGGAGCAGCCGCATCGTCTAATGAAACCATCTTTGACCACGCTCCAGGATAAGGAGAAAGTCCACGAACGAAATTATAAATTGTAATTGCTTCCTGATGCCAATTTATTTCGCAAGTTTCTTTTAAATATTTTTCGGTGCATGGCGCAAGTCTGATGATTCATCTTGTGCTTCGGTTATTTCGTTCATCACTGATAGGATTTTATCTGCATCAAAATCATCTGCAACCTTTTCACACAGAAGGTCTATCGTTTCAATAGCCAACTTTGCTCCTAACCGCATCAGTCCATCGTAAACATATTCTACATTTGCGCTGTCTGGAATAGGGAAATACTTTCGCTTTATAATTCGCCCTGTGTCAATATCTTTATCGAGGAAGAAAGTTGTTACCCCTGTTTCGGTTTCACCATTTATCACTGCCCAGTTTATAGGTGCTGCACCACGATATTGAGGCAACAAGGCTGCATGAACATTAAATGTACCAAAACGTGGCATTGACCATACCACTTCAGGAAGCATACGAAAAGCTACGACCACTTGCAAATCAGCATTCAAAGCACGCAACTGCTCTAAAAACTCAGCGTCTTTCATCTTAATAGGTTGCAATACTGGTAATCCTACCGATTCGGCATATACCTTTACAGCAGGTGGTTGGAGTGTTTCCTGATGTCGTCCTACGGGTTTATCGGGTTGTGTTACTACTCCCACAACATTATAACCGCCTTCTACCAAAGCCCTCAACGACTCTACGGCAAATTCTGGTGTACCCATAAAAACGATTCTCATATCTTTCTTGTCCATACTGCTGATTTAAAATTATAGAAATAAACTTGCAAACTATTCCTCACTGAAGTCGGCTACCAGCTGTCGATACAGGTTATACAGTCGTGCACGCGAAATATAGCCAACAAGCCTGCCGTCAAGTTCGGTTACAGGCAATACCTGTGCTCCTGTCTTTTCAAACACTTTCATAACACTTGCCATAGGGTCGTTCACACCTATTGTTGCCGGCGGCGGTGTCATAAGCTGCTCCACCAAAAAACGATGGTACAGTTCAGTGCGGAAAATAATATGTCTGAGTTTGGTAATATCAATTTCCCCTAACAGTATTCCACCATCATTAAGAACCGGAATATAGTTGTTGCGGCTTGAACTTATGGCATGTACAAGTTTTCCCATTTCCATTTTTGGTTCTACCGAAGTATAGTCGCGGTCGATAATATTCTGCATGTTCATCATTGTCATTACAGCTTTATCGGTGTGGTGCGTTAAGAGTTTTCCTTGTCGAGCCAAGCGAACGGCATAAATACTGTGCTGCTCAAAAATATTGATGGTCAGATACGAACTGATGGTTACAATGATTAGTGGAATGAAAAGATGATAACCACCTGTAAGCTCGGCTATTAAGAATACTCCCGTCAATGGCGCATGCATAACTGCTGCCATAACTGCTGCCATACCATAAAGTGTAAAATTCTTTTTCAGGAATATACTCGCCTATCTGTTGAACATTCCAAAGTCGTGCAAAAAAGAAGCCTTCAAATCCACCAATAAACAACGATGGTGCAAACGTTCCACCACAACCACCTGCCCCATTGGTCGCACTGGTAGCAAAAAACCTTGTCAATGCAACCAATCCTACATATAATATTAAGAATTTAGTTTGCCCTGCGAACATCGAACCTCGCAGCACTTGATTCCAATCGGCTTCGCCATTACCTTCTATAAAAAGGCGCAAACTGCTATAACCTTCGCCATAAAGGGAAGGAAACAGAAAAATAAGCGACGACAAAACTAAACCACCTGCTAACAGTTTAAGGTAAGGACGATTGGAAAGACTTGCATATCTGTCTTCGCACCACGACATAACACGCATAAAGTAAAGCGAAAGGAAAACCGCAACATATTCCTAAAAAGTATGGTTGGTGGAACTTTGCTAAAGACTCCAAAAGATAGTCCATCTTGAAGTTTATACATTGGCTCGCCACCTGTAAAGAAGTATGAAAAACAAGTGGCTGTAACCGAAGCTATCAAGATGGGCAACAGAGATGCCATAGTAAGGTCTACCATCAGTATTTCCAAAGTGAACACCAGTCCTGCTATCAGTGCTTTGAAAATACCCGAAACAGCAGCTGTTGCACCACAACCAACCAATAGCATCAGCGTTCGACGGTCCATATTGAAAAGCCTACCAAGGTTACTGCCAATGGCAGACCCCGTCAGCACAATAGGAGCCTCTGCTCCTACCGAACCACCAAAACCAATTGTAATTGCCGATGCTACAATGGAAGTCCACGTATTGTGTGCCTTCAGTTTAGAGCGTTTTGTGGAAATTGCATACAATACACGTGTGATTCCATGTGAAATCTGGTCGCGGACAACATATTTAACGAACAAACTGGTTAGCCAAATACCAATAACTGGGTAAAGAAGATACAGCCAGTTGATGGTAGTCATACGAAATCCTGACGTAATGAGTTTTTCTATTTCGCCAATAATAATATGAAGTACGTATGCTGCCACAGCAGCCAAGAAGCCAACAATAAACGCAAGCACCAATACAAACTGGCGGTCGGAAATATTTGTCTTACGCCATTTGTCTATTCGACTGATTATATTGCTATTATTCTCGTTTGCCATTTTTCAAGCCTGCTCCTCTATATAGATATGTATATATAAGGCTGCTACGATGATTTATTTTCTTATTATGTTTATTTTCGCCTGTCGCACCAACCTTTATTATCGTAGATGGTTGGGGTGGCTTTATGCTCTTGTCGGCGAGAAGTACAAACATAGTCTACAGCCGACAATATTTCTTCTGAAATGTCGCGATAGTTCTGTGCGGCAGGTTCGCCACTGATATTTGCCGATGTGCTGACTATTGCTTTCTGAAAACGGTAACACAATTCTTTTCGAGAAAGGTTCGTTGGTTATTCTTATACCGATAGAACCATCTTCGCCTATAAGGTTGGGCGCAAGGTTTACAGCTTCGTCAAGTATCAATGTCGTCGGCTTCACCACGGCATCAATAAGTTGCCATGCCACATCGGGAACATTGCGTACATATCGTTGCAAGCGTGCATCAGAGTCGACAATACAAACTAAGGCCTTAGAATCTTCGCGATGTTTTATTTTATATATCTTAGCCACAGCTTCAGGATTTGTTGCATCGCAACCTATCCCCCATACAGTATCGGTAGGATAAATTATAATCCCCCTTTACGCATTACTTCCACAGCTTTTTGAATATCTTCTTGTCGTGTCATTTTCTTATCGTTAATTGTAGAGTACAAAATTAAAGAAAAAAAATGAAAATACAAATCTGTAAAAGAAAAAGGTTGTCTCTTCATATCAAGTGTATTCTCCATTACGTGAGATATAGGCTGCCAAAAGGTCAGAACAGACTACTTCTATTTTTATTTTTCAACCTTATTTAGAAAAGTCTTCGAATTGTCATCTGCTACGTAGACAATATGTCCTGTCTCATGCTCTACAACTATCTAAGTTATAGTCTTTGATACCGTGGACTTGGTTTAATGGGTTGACATTCATTCCTTGATAGTTTACGCCAGTTTGAGATAAGTTTAATATGCAAATAGTTCTGATTGTATTGATTTTTGCTACATATACAGGCAAGTGCTTCAGGCTTGTTCTCAAAAAAGCAATATGTAGTAAGATCAGAACATAAGTTTCATGATAAAGTTATTTAAAAAGTGTGTAAGATTATTGTTCTTTTCTTTGCTTATTCTTCATTTCTCTTCTTTTATCTCCAGAATTTCCATTGATGTATTTTTCCTGCTGTATGTTGTCTCTTCCATGGCAACACTTGCCAGGAGGAAAAGTGCCGACTCGTCTGATAGCATCGATGCTCCCTTTTTTATCGTCTTCTTGTATTTTTTATTGAGTTCCTCAATCCAATTAGTCGTATATATGCATCTTTGCACTTGCACGGAAAGTTCATGACGTAAGTAAAGTAAGCTACGTTACGATCGGCTTCGTATTTCCTCAATATAGCATGATGCCCTCTAAAATGGTATGGTAACGTGAGTCCGACGAATTTATGGGTTATTTCATCTTGTCTGAATCCGCTTTTCACATCCCATAAGTGGGATACGTTCATACCCCACTGTGGGATACAGACATTGCCCTATTTACAAACAAGTGGAATACGAAAAGAAAATTCAAAAATTACATTGTATTAGAAATAATTTCTGAATTTGTAATTGTGTAAGTTCCATTTTTTTCTGTCTCTTTCTATTTTTATACAAAGATAAGAAAAATATGGGTTTACACACTTTTTAAGACAGTACCTGTCCCCCACATAGGCATAAGTTTATTCTGCCATTCATAATTTAAGATGATACAGGTATAGAAAATCCTCTTCCAACTACACGCTGGAAGAGGGTTTCTAATATCATTGCTGTGCCAAGACTACTTGTACAAGTAACGCTTAATAGAACGTTTTGGCGTTTTTTATAAACTCTTCGTTCAATATCTCTATATCTGAAAGCTTACAATAAGCAGGTGTCAATTCGTTCAACTGCTTCTTGTTTTCTTCCATTAAGTTCTTTATATCGGCATCGTTTAGCCCAAGCCCCTTTGCTTCTTCAAGGTCTGGATAAACCAATCCTACGAGCTTTTCGCCACGTTGCACTACAAGACATTCGCTTACAAGAGCAACGAGTTGAGCTTATCTTCAATTTCCTCGGGGTAAATGTTTTGTCCGTTGCTGCCCCAAAAGCATATTCTTGGAACGTCCTTTTATATAAATGTTCTGGTCGGCGTCCATTGTTCCGAGGTCGCCGGTATGGAACCAGCCGTCGGCATCGAGTACTTGGCGAGTAGCTTCTTCGTTCTTGTAGTAACCAAGCAACACGTTAGGACCCTTCGTGAGGATTTCTCCAGGTACGTTTTCTGGGTCTACACTGTCGATGCGCACCTCTTGGTGCAAAGCAGGCTTACCACACGATGTTGGCACAAACTCTTTCCAATCGCTGTAACCGATGATTGGCGCACACTCGGTAGCACCGTAACCCACAGTGAATGGGAAGTTGATGTCTTTCAAGAACATTTCTATTTCGCGGTTCAAGGCTGCTCCGCCGATGATAACCTGATAGATGTTACCACCAAAAGCTTGCATTACTTGTTCGCAAATCTTTTCTTTTACCTTCTTCTGAATTACAGGTGTGTTCAGCAACAGCTTCATGCGGTTGGTCTGAATCTTGGGGAACACACGCTTGCGAATAATCTTCTCGATAATGAGCGGTACGGCTATCATAAGCGCAGGCTTTACTTCGGCAAGTGCTTGTGCGATGATTGCAGGCGAAGGCATACGTGTCAGATAGAAGACATGGGCACCTGCAATAAACTCGAAGATAAGTTCGAAAGCCATACCGTACATGTGTGCCATTGGCAAAATACTGATAATGTGGCTTCCAGGCTTAACGGTTGCGCCCAATACGCTACGTGCAAAGTCGGCATTGCTCCACATGGCACGATAAGGAATCATTACACCCTTCGAGTTTCCAGTAGTTCCGCTGGTGTAATTGATAAGTGCCAACTCGTCTGGACTTTGCTCACGATAGTAGTGAACATGCTCGGGGCGGAAGTACTTTGGGTACTTCTTTCCAAACATTTCGTTGAGATGTTCGCGTGCGTATGTAAGTTTTTCGGTACGGCTCAACGTGAGCGAGAGGTCGGGAAGATAGATAATGCCTTCGAGTGCGGGCATCTTTGTAGCGTCAATTTCCGTTGCAACGACATCGCCCACAAAGAGTATCTTCGATTCAGAGTGGTTCACGATGTTGTGTATCTGTTCTGGCGTAAACTCGTGCAGAACGGGTACCGCCACTGCTCCGTATGTAAGGGTTGCCAAGAAAGCAGCAGCCCACATTGAAGAGTTACGTCCGCAAAGAGCGATTCTATCGCCTTTTTGCACTCCACTTGCCTCAAACATGATGTGTATCTTCTCTATTTTACGAGCAACATCATGATATTGAAGCGTCTTTCCCTTATAGTCTGTCAGAGCATCTAAGTCCCAATGTTCAATGACACTCTTCTCTATTAATTCGTTAAAACTTGGAATCTGTTGCATTATAAATGTCTTAAAACAGTGCAAAGGTATTCATTTTTTTGCACATTTCAAAAATATATGTGCAGCAATTGCACTTTTTCTGTTAATTTGTGCAATTTCTTTAATGCAACAAAGCAGGTTTTCCGTTATTCGTAATGCATCGTTTTGGCAGGGTGAATGTGGCTAATTAGATAGCTTGGCGCAATGAGAACAAAGACACATATTAATAAGGTGGCAAGGTTTAAAGCCAATATAAGCAGCACGTTGAGTTCGACTGGGACGGTGCTGACATAGTATGTCTTAGGGTCGAGCGTAACAAGACCAGTGTATTTCTGCAAGAATACCAGTCCTAAGCCCACGAGATTGCCCCACAGCAAGCCTTTTCCAATGATGAAAGTAGCAAACCATAGGAAGATGTGGCGTATCTGGGCGTTCTTTGTTCCCATTGCTTTCATAATACCAATCATCTGCGTGCGCTCCAAGATAATGATGAGCAAACCCGAAATCATCGTTACTCCTGCAACCGAAACCATAAGTGCGAGGATTATCCAAACGTTCAAATCCATAAGGTCGAGCCACGAGAATATCTGCGGATTTTGCTCCATTATCGTGGCTGTCGAATAGCTGTCGCCATATCGGTCAGTCTTTCCTTTCACCTTATTCAATATGTTTAAGGCGGTGGCATCGAGCTGTTCAAAGTCGTTTACCTGCACTTCTGCCCCGCTGCACTGCTCTGTCTGCCAGCCATTCAGCTTGTTTGTAGTGTACAAATCGGTGAAACAAATCTGCGAATCGAACTGTTTCAAGTTGGTTTCGTAGATGCCCGAAATGGTAAAACGGCGAGTACGCACTCCCTGTTCGTTCACAAAGTAAGCATAAATCCTATCCCCCACCTTCAAATCAAGCTTCTCTGCAATGGCTTTTGAAAGCAGTATTTTCTGCTGACTTTTTACATCTGAGAACGCAGGAATGCTGCCCGCAACCATATTTTGATGTATGAAAGTAGAGTCAAAATCGCTTCCCACACCTTTCAGCATTACACCAAGGAAGTCGTCATCGGTCTTCAAGATGCCCTGTGTGTAGGCATAACGTTGCACGTGGCGCACACCTTGCGTTTGCATCAAGGCACGCTTCAGACTGTCGTTCACCACAATGGGGTAATTCTCAGAACGCTGAAAGGAATTGAAATTAGCCACCGTGATATGGCTGCCAAAACCTACGACCTTATCACGGATAGTATGTTTGAAACCAAGAACAACACAAACAGACACTATCATAACGGCAAGACCGATTGCAACACCAAGCGTAGCAATGCGAATGGCGGGTTTAGACACCTTTCTACCTTTGTCTTCGTTGCCGTTTATCTTTCGTGCTATAAATAAAGGAAAGTTCATTTGCTTGTACTTTATTGTTCTTTTCTCGTTCTCGAAAAGTGCATTTTTCTCGCCATGGCAATACTCAAATAAATTTGGTATTGCTCATTTGGCTGAACGAAAACGTTCTTTTGTTTGCTAAACGAGATGCAAAGATAGAACTTTTTCGTTTTAATGGCATTAAAAATCTATTAAGCCAGACTTTTTTAGTACTTTTTGCATTTTAAGTATAAACGACACGGTTCATTCTTTGCGGTTACGCTTTAGAGTGCCCGATAAACAACAAAAAGAGACAATGAGAAGCAAAACTACTTCTTGGTTTTGAGACCAAGGTGCGTTACGATAAGACCATGGAAGATGGTCAGAACAAAAAGGTTACAGAGGCTTACACCGTAGAGGCATTGAGTTTTTCTGAAGCAGAGAGTGCCATAACAGAAGAAATGTCGCACTATATCAGCGGCGAATTTGACGTGAAAGCGATTACCCCAGCTGCTTATGGCGAGATTTTCTTCAGCGATGCCGACAGCGACGACAAATGGTTCAAGGCTCGCTTGGCATTCATTACCATTGATGAAAAGACCGAAAAGGAAAAGCGTTCCACCATTACCTACCTTGTTCAGGCTCACTCTGTCAATGGTGCAGTGAAGCATGTGGACGAGGTTATGGGCAAAACAATGATTGATTACGACATCGTTTCCATTGCCGATACAAAGATAATGGACGTGTTTGAGCACAAAGCAGCATCGAAAGCGTCTGACGCAAAGCCTGAATACGAATAACAAGGAAACATAGAATACCATAAAACAACCGAACTATGTATGATGTAGCAACTAACTTACATAAGGTGAAGGACGGCTTACCCGATGGCGTTCGCTTGATTGCCATCAGCAAGTTTCACCCTAACGAATACATCGAAGCTGCCTACAACGAGGGGCAACGTGTATTTGGCGAGAGCCACGAACAGGAGCTTTCCGCCAAAGCAAAGACACTGCCAACAGACATTGAATGGCACTTCATAGGGCATTTGCAAACCAACAAGGTGAAGTACATTGCGCCTTACATCTCTATGATTGAGGCTGTGGACTCTATGAAACTGCTGAAAGAAATCAACAAACAGGCAGCAAAGCACGACCGTATCATCAATGTATTGTTGGAATTGCACATCGCCGAAGAAGATTCCAAGTATGGTTTCAGCCTTGACGACTGCCGTAATCTATTGGAAGAAGGCGAGTGGCGCGAGCTAAAACACGTGCATATATCAGGTTTAATGATGATGGCGTCGAACACAGACGATACCGAGCAAATCAGAAAAGAAATGACCCAAGCTGCCGATTTCTTCGATGAAGTGAAAGCAAAGTACTTTGCCGACGACCCCGAATTTAAGGAACGGTCGTGGGGAATGAGCAGCGATTACGAGATAGCAATAGACTGTCGCAGCACGATGATTAGGTAGGAACTGCCATTTTCGGGCCTCGCGTGTACTGATAACCGACAAGTCAAGCAACAACACCCCAACAAAACCAACCCCAACTGAATTATGATACAAGAATATCAAATACGTGTGATGCCCCAAGTGGCATATAACGAGGAGAACATAAAAGCGTTTATTGCGAAAGACAAAGGCATTGACGCACGCACCATCAACCACGTGCGCACACTGAAACGTTCTATCGATGCTCGCCACCGTGATATTTTTGTGAACCTGAAAGTAAGAGTCTACATCAACGAAGTACCGCACGACGATGCGTTTGTGAAGACAGAGTACCCCGATGTGAGCCATGCGCCTCGTGTCATCGTTGTCGGAGCAGGACCAGGCGGACTGTTTGCCGCATTGAAACTGGTGGAATTAGGTTTACGCCCCATTGTTCTTGAACGTGGAAAAGACGTGCGCGAACGCAAAAAAGACCTTGCACAAATATCCCGTACCCATACCGTAGACCCTGAATCGAACTACTGTTTCGGCGAAGGAGGTGCAGGAGCTTACTCCGACGGCAAGCTTTACACACGCAGCAAGAAACGTGGTTCGGTAGAGAAAATACTCAACGTGTTCTGCCAACACGGCGCATCTACAAGCATTCTTGCCGATGCTCACCCGCACATCGGTACCGACAAGCTGCCCAAAGTAATTGAAAATATGCGCAACACCATTCTCACTTGTGGCGGAGAGGTGCATTTCCAAACAAAAATGGTGGCGTTGGAAACCGACAACAACAAGGTTGTTGGCGTGAAAGCCGTGTCTACTTACGGGGCGGACAACAGGAAAAGACATTCAAGGGAGCCGTTATTCTTGCCACAGGACACTCGGCACGCGATGTCTATCAGCACTGCCAAGAGGCAAATATCGAAATGGAAGCGAAGGGAATTGCCGTCGGTGTGCGTTTGGAACACCCTGCGGAACTCATCGACCAGATACAATACCACAATAAAAACGGTCGTGGAAAATACCTCCCAGCAGCCGAATATGCTTTTGTAACGCAGGTAGAAGGGCGTGGCGTCTATTCTTTCTGCATGTGTCCAGGTGGTTTCGTCATTCCGTCAGCAACAGGACCGCAACAGATTGTAACCAACGGAATGAGCCCAGCCAACCGCGGAACGAAGTGGTCGAACGCAGGAATGGTAGTTCAAATCAACCCCGAAGACATCGAGGGCGACGACTTATTGCGTATGATGCACTTTCAAGAGCAGTTGGAAAAAGACACTTGGCAACAGGGCAATATGCGCCAAACCGCCCCTGCACAGCGTATGGCAGACTTTGTGAACAAGCGTTTGTCGTACGATTTGCCTGCTTCGAGCTATGCACCAGGACTAATTTCCAGTCCGTTACACTTTTGGTTGCCCGACAATATCACCACTCGCCTGCAACAGGCATTCAAGAAATTTCGGCAAGCAAGCACACGGTTTCCTTACCAACGAGGCTGTAATGATAGCCACGGAAACACGCACCAGTTCGCCCGTACGCATTCTCCGCGACCGCGAAACTTTCATGCACGTGCGCCTTCAAGGCTTGTTCCCTTGTGGAGAAGGTGCAGGATATGCAGGTGGAATCGTCAGTGCGGGCATTGACGGAGAGCGTTGTGCCGAAATGGCAAGTGCGTATTTGTCGAGCATTCAACAATAAAACACCCCACAAAATATGGCACGATGCGCTTGGGCTGATACACACCCATTACTTCAAAAATACCACGACGAACGTTGGGGCGTACCCGTTCACGACGATAAAACGCTCTTTATGTATCTTGTAATGGAATGTATGTCGTGCGGATTGTCGTGGTTGCTGATGCTGAAAAAACAAGAAACATTCTGTCTTTGCTTTGCCAATTTCAACTTCAAGCAGGTGGCTCGCTTCACCGCTGACGATGTTCAACGCATTCTTAATACTGAGAATATGCTGAAAAACCAACGCAAAATAGAAGCGATGATTACGAATGCACAGGCTTTTCTCCGTGTTATAGAAGAGTTTGGCTCGTTCGACAAGTACATCTGGCATTTCTCAAAAGGCAAGACAATGGTCTATCCCTCTCACCAAAAACGCCTCTGCACCCACAACGCATTGAGCGACAAGGTGGCTAAAGACTTGAAAAAACGTGGGTTTAAATACGTTGGTTCTGTCATCATTTACAGCTATCTGCAAAGCATAGGTATTATAAACGACCACCAAGCCGATTGCGATTGTTACAATCGGAAACAACCTTGATTTTGTAAAGATAATTCTCTTAAAAAGTGATAACTACGCTTTGACATTGCGAAAGTGGCTCTTTTGCGATGCAAAACCTACGCTTTTACCGTGCAAAACAGCCGCTTTTGGAACGCAAAACAATAGGTTTTACAACGCATTGATGCACAGTTAGTTACACAACAGATACTTGTGTGAAAAAAATATTTACACCTTTTACAATCTTTTTCTTCCTTATATTATATAGGTCTGAACCTCCACATCAGGAAGTTCAGACCTAAGTTTATACAAAGTAAAAAGAATTTCAGCGAACAGCCATAATCCTCCTACTACATTTTATTTGTGCCGATATTCAACAGAATTTTAACCGTTTCTTTCGTCTTTCTCGCTCCTTTATACTATCTTTGCATAAATATATCTTGCGAAAACAACCAACCTAATGGATATAAAGAATAAAATAGATTGCTTTGTTCCTTGCGAAAACGCACAGCAAGCACAACAATATGCAACGCAATTCATAAACGAAAACGAAGTGGCAAAGGTTTTTATGCTCACTTCCGACAGTACGAACGTTAGCGAGAAAAACGGCTGAAGGCATTGGCTACATACAAGTTGAAACATTCTTTCTACGGAAACAATGTTGAAAATGGCACAAAATGCTACTGCCGACTACGTGCTTCTCTATATGAAAACTTCGCCCATAACTTTGGGCTACCACGCTTTAACACGACTTGTGCGTATAGCTGCCGACACGAAAGCAGCCTTAGTGTATGCCGACCACTATTCTGTTGAGGCAGGAAAGGTGGTGCGCCACCCTGTCATCGACTACCAAGCAGGCAGCCTTCGCGACGATTTCGACTTCGGTTCGTTGGTCCTCATTGATGCAAAGTTGCTCCGTGCATACGCTGAACAGGCAGAAAAGACTGACTATAAGTTTGCTGGCTGGTACGATTTGCGCTTGTATCTAAGTAGAAAAGGTAAGATATTCCACTTGGACGAATACCTTTACACAGAGGAAGAAGACGACCTGCGCCGAAGCGGAGAGAAGCAATTCGACTACGTAAACCCTCGCAATCGTGAGGTACAGATAGAAATGGAGCGTGCTGCCACGGCACATTTGCGCGCCATAGGTGGGTTGGTAGACACCAAGAAATACAGACAGCCCGACTTTACAAGCGGCAATTTCAGCGTTGAAGCATCTGTCATAATCCCCGTTTTCAATCGTGAGAAGACCATTCGCGACGCTGTTACATCGGCATTGGCACAGAAAACAGATTTCAAATACAATGTTATTGTTGTAGACAATCATTCATCTGACAAGACGACAGCCATACTTTCGGACATTGCAAAGACCGATGACAGGTTGGTACACCTTGTTCCCAACCGCACCGACCTTGGTATTGGCGGCTGCTGGAACTATGCCGTGAACAGCGAACATTGTGGTAGGTTCGCCGTGCAATTGGACAGCGACGACCTCTATTCTTCAGAACAGACGTTGCAAAAGATTGTAGACGCCTTCCACGAACAGCAGGCGGCAATGATAATAGGCTCGTACCGTATGTGCGACTTCGACCTTAACACACTTCCGCCAGGACTGATTGACCACGCAGAATGGACGGAAGACAACGGCTGCAACAATGCGCTTCGCATCAACGGCTTAGGTGCGCCACGTGCGTTCTACACACCTCTGGCACGCGCGAAGTGCAGTTCCCGAACACCAGTTACGGTGAAGACTATGCCATGGGCTTGGCTTTCAGTCGCCAGTTCCGCATCGGACGCATTTACGAAGAGCTTTATCTGTGCCGTCGTTGGGGCGGAAACAGCGATGCAGCGTTAAGCATCGACCGCATCAACGCCAACAACTTGTATAAAGACCGCTTACGAACGATAGAACTGACAGCACGTCAGCAACTCAACAAACAAGGCGACGAGGAGGGCGCAAAGAGTTTAGAGCCTTTTTTTACAGCCAACTGAACCAGTGGGAAGATGCCCAACAGCGGTTCAGTGATTTACAATTGGTGAAGACAAAGCAATTCGACGGTGGTTTAAAGGTGCAGTTCAACCCTGCAAGAATAGTGAGTGCAGGAGCAAAAACAGACAAGGCAACCATTGCAAAACGCCCTTGCTTCCTTTGCAAAGATAACCGTCCGAAGGTTCAGACCAGCGTTTCGTTCGGTGAAACGTTCGACATTCTGGTGAATCCCTTCCCTATTCTGCCCATCCATTTCACCATTGCAGCACGCCAACACCAGTTGCAGCTCATACAAGAACATTACGCCGAGTTGCACAAACTCAGCGACAAGTATCCAAAACTTATGTTCTTCTATAACGGTCCTAAATGTGGCGCAAGCGCACCCGACCATCTTCACTTCCAAGGAGGCACGAGTGGTATGCTGCCCGTGCAGGAAATGTGGAGCAAGCTCGATGCTACTGCGCAGCCGTTATTAAGCATCAACGAGGCGGAGGGTATTTTTGAAATTGTCGATTTCGCCTATCCTGCCATTGCAATCAAGAGCCGTAGCGTTGAAAACGATGCACGACTGTTCGGCATTGTGTACAATTCGCTGCCTCAACAGGCTGACGAGGCAGAGCCAATGATGAACATCGTCGTGTGGAAAGAAGGGTTAGACACGGTGTCTGTTGTCTTTCCACGTCGCAAACACCGCCCCGAGTGCTATTCAAAGGAGGGCGACGAGCAGTATTTGATTAGTCCTGGTGTGTTGGATATGGGCGGCTTGCTCATTCTTCCACGCCAAACCGACTTTGAACGAATAGACGAAAGACTGTTAATGGAGGTGATGAAAGAAGTTGTTCTTCCCACCGAAGCAATGCAGGAAGTAACCGAAAAGATAAGAAACAAAGGGATATAACAACAAGAAAAGAATGGAAACGAGCAACAGAAAAGAAGAGCCAATCGTTTCGGTAGGTATCGTGAGCGCAAGCAAACTGTGTTTTTCGCTCAATGCGCCCTATACTGTTTGCGATTCGCAGCGTTGTGGGAAGCAAGTTGTAGAACTGTCGGAAGGTCGTATTCTGTGGGAAAACACATTGTACGATGAACTGCTTTTCGAGCCAACCGGTGCTCAATCGTCGTTCATACTCGAAGATGTTACCATCGGAGTAAACTTCCATTGGGAGCGAAAAGAGGCACAAACATTCTTAGGAAAGTTGCGTTTCATAGTACAGGACAACAATATCTGCGCCATCAACGAGCTGCCTGTTGAGACTTATCTTACCAGTGTCATCTCTTCAGAAATGAGCGCAACATCGTCGTTGGAACTACTAAAAGCCCACGCTGTTATATCGCGTAGTTGGCTTTTGGCACAAATGGAACAACGAAAAGCAGAAAACAACAACATTGAAAAGCAACCCTCGTTCTTCAAAACCGATGAGGAAATTGTGCGTTGGTACGACCGCGAAGACCACAAACGGTTTGATGTGTGTGCCGACGACCATTGTCAGCGTTACCAAGGCATAACGAAAGCCGCCAACAAACACGTTGTGGAAGCCATTCAACAGACAGCAGGAGAGATACTGACAAGCCACGGAGAGATTTGCGATGCGCGGTATAGCAAGTGCTGTGGCGGTGCTGTCGAAGAGTTTCAATATTGCTGGGAGAACATTAAAAAGCCTTATCTGCAAGCTCTGCCCGACACTTTGCCCGACACAACACCCCTACCCGACCTCACCGACGAGGCAGTTGCGCATCAGTGGATACTGTCGTCGCCTGACGCTTTCTGCAATACGACCGACCAAAAGGTGCTGTCGCAGGTGCTGAACGACTTCGACCAAGAGACAACAGACTTCTATCGATGGAGCCAAACCTACTCGCAAGCAGAAATAAAGCAACTCTTAGAGGAGAAATTAGAAGTACAGTTTGGCGACATTATCGACCTTGTTCCACTATCAAGAGGCAAGAGCGGACGCATTTACCGACTGAAAATAGTAGGTAAAGAGCGCACCCTCATCATTGGAAAAGAGCTTGAAATAAGACGTGCAGACAGCAAAAGCCATCTATACAGCTCGGCATTCATCGTTGAAAAGGCAGGTATAAAAGACGGTGTACCGCAGAAATTCATCATAAAAGGGGCTGGCTGGGGGCACGGCGTAGGACTTTGCCAAATCGGTGCTGCTATGATGGGCAAACAAGGCTATCGGTACGAAGAAATATTACTGCACTATTATAAAGGTGCGGGAATAACAAAAGCCTATTGATAGTGCTTCACCAATAAGACAAGATAAAAGCTGAAAGAACCGAAATGAATACAAACGAGCAGACAAACACAAAGGCTTGGCTATGGCTACCCACCGTGTATTTCACACGAGGGTTGCCCTATGTTATTGTGTTTCTTGTGTCGTTGGTGTTCTTCAATCGCATGGGGCAGTCGAATAGCACCATTACGCTGATTACATCGTGGGCGTTTGTTCCTTTCATTATGCGTCCGCTGTTAGGCAGATTCGTTACAGGCTATGCCACAAAACGGCTTTGGGTGTTGGCAATGGAACTGCTGATGGCTGTTTCAATGTTCGGTATCTCACAGTCGATTACCACTCCTTATTGGGAAATAGCATCTATGCTGTTCATCTTTACAACAGCGTGTGCCGCCGTAATACACGATGTGGCAGTGGCAAGATTCTACAAACTCAGTGTGTCGCGTAAGCTACCAAGCCTCAGCAGTGTACATTCTGTGTTCTTACTGATGGCAATTGTGGTAGGAATGGGCATTCCGCTGATGCTGGCAGGCAACTTAGAGGTGCTGAACAGAGTCGTTGAAAAGTCGTGGGTAACTACCTTTTACTTCTTGGCGATAACCTTCTTGCTGCTCTTTATCTATCATACAATCGTGTTGCCACGCCCCCAAGACAAACCGTCGATACCCATTCGCAGCGGACTGACAAGGCGATGGTGGTTGGAAACCAAAACTACTTTTATGCAATTACCCAACTATGTGGCGTTGCTTTCGTTTCTGTTGCTGTTCTTAATACCCGAAGGAATGTTCTTCCGTATAGCTCCTTGTTCTTAATCGACCCTGGAAGCAATGGCGGATTGAGCCTTTCGCCACAAGAATTAGGTCTTGTTCAAGGCTCGGTGGGTGCCTTTGCTGCTATTGGAGGCAGCATTTTTAGGTCGCTATGCCATACAAAAAGAGGACTGTGGAGCAACCTTTGGCTTATGGTGTGCGCCATTACATTGCCCAAGATGCTGTATATCTACCTTAGCTACAACTTTGTTTCCACCCTTTCCATTATCAATATCTGCGTGGCAATAGAGCAATTTGGCTTTGGTTTCGGCATTATACCTTATATATATGTGCTTCTTTATTGTTCACAAGGCAAATATTCCATCTTCCGATTCTCCTTGGCAAGTGCTGCAGCAGCCTTTTCGCTAATGGCGTCAGGCTGGTTTACAGGTATTCTACAAGAATATTTGGGCTATCAACGCTTCTTCGTTATCGTTGCCATCGTGAATGTTTTACCATTCATCGTGGCAGGTTTCTTAAAGCGAACGAGCGACTTGGATAAGAAAGTGGAATAAGTATAACAGCCATATAATTACTCGTTCAATAGTCTGTTTTTTTATATTAAGGGCACGCATTTGTAAGAAAATGGTTATCTTTGCAAGGAATTTGAAAAAACGCTTCGTATGGAAAAGAAATATAAAATAGCAGTTGCTGGAACAGGATATGTAGGTCTGAGCATTGCAACACTGCTGAGCCAACATCATAACGTGGTGGCAGTAGACGTTATAAAAGAAAAGGTAGACCTTATTAATAATAAGCAATCGCCTATTCAAGACGACTACATTGAGCAATATTTAGCAGAAAAAAACTTGCACCTCACGGCTACCTTAGACGGAGAAACAGCTTATCATGATGCCGATTTCGTCGTGATTGCCACGCCAACGAACTACGACCCAGTGCGCAACTACTTTGACACGACACACGTTGAAGAGGTGATTGAACAAGTAATACGCGTAAACTCTAACGCTATTATGATTATAAAATCGACCATTCCAGTGGGTTATACCGAGAGCGTAAGACAGAAATACAACTGCGAAAACATTATTTTTGCACCCGAATTCCTTCGCGAAAGCAAGGCACTGTACGATAATCTATATCCCAGCCGCATTATTGTTGCACGCCCAGAGAACGATGAACGATTGGACAAAGCAGCACACGAGTTTGCCGAACTCTTGAAAGAGGGAGCGATAAAAGAGGATATTCCAACACTTTTTATGGGATTGACCGAAGCCGAAGCCGTGAAATTGTTTGCCAATACCTACTTGGCTTTGCGTGTAAGCTACTTCAACGAACTCGACACATACGCAGAAGTGAAAGGCTTAAACACAGCCAACATAATACAAGGTGTATGCCTTGACCCACGCATTGGCTCGTTCTACAACAATCCATCGTTCGGTTATGGTGGCTATTGCTTGCCAAAAGACACGAAGCAACTGTTGGCAAACTATTCCAACGTGCCTGAAAATCTGATTCAAGCCATTGTAGAAAGTAACCGTACACGCAAAGATTTCATTGCCGACCAAGTATTGAACAAAGCTGGATATTACGATTATAACGAACAAGGAAACTACAATCCGACAGTAGAAAAGGAATGTGTGATAGGCGTCTACCGATTGACGATGAAGTCGAACAGCGATAATTTCCGTCAAAGTTCTATCAAGGAGTTATGAAGCGCATAAAGGCAAAAAGGCGCAAAGGTGCTTGTTTACGAACCTACACTCGAAGATGGCACAACCTTCTTTGGCAGTTTGGTGGTGAACGATTTGCAAAAATTCAAGACGGAATGCGACGAAATCATTGCCAACCGATACGATAGCGCATTGGACGACGTAAGAGAAAAGGTCTACACAAGGGACATTTTTCCAATGCGATTAACACTAAGCGGATATGTCTGTTAAGTAAATTAGACGATACGAAACTTACTTAAACATTGCAATAACCGCAAAAATACGTTATCTGAAAGATAAAGACAAAAAGAAATAATTTGATAAACATAGAACAAAAGAGTAGTATTCTTTTCGTTATACTACAAAGGGCAGTTTTTCAAAGTACTGCCCTTATTTTTGTAAATATTATTTCGTTAAAAAGTAACTCTTTCGATTTTGTGTTTGCAAAAGCGTCTGTTCTGCAAACAAAACAGACGCTTTTTGTGCGCTAAAAAACCATTTTTACGATGTGAAACAAGTCTTATAGTAAAACATTGAGAGCAAGACGATTATGAAACAAGCATACTCGTGAAAACTCTTTACGTTTTTATTGTTGCGCATTATTGTATTATGGAAAATATAAAAGTATAATAATTCTACAAAAAGCGATTGTTTTTTGCCTTTTCTTTGTCTATTCCGTACAAAATGTAGTAACTTTGCAACGGTTATCAGAATGATAACTAAAGGGGTGCTTGTTCGTTTGGACTTGCTGAGAATAGACCCATGAACCCTGATACAGGTAATGCCGTCGTAGGGATACTCCCCTTCTGTTTTATTATATCAAAACACATAACATGAGAAAACTATTGGTCTTCACAGCATTGACATTTGCTGTGAGTGCACAAGCTCAAAAGGCTGATACTTTGACAAGCCATGAACTTCAAGAGGTGATTGTTGCAGGGGTCAGAGCACCGAAGAATGCTCCGTTTGCCGTTGCAAACATTAAAAAGACAGAGCTATCGAACTTCTCAAAGACCGGGCGCGAACTGCCTTTCCTCTTTGCACACACCCCGGCGTATTCGCTTGGGGCGAGAATGGACTCGGAACGGGCACGAGCCATGCGCATTCGTGGTGCAGGTGGCAGCCGAGATCAATATTACGCTCGACGGCGTATCGCTCAATTCGCCTGAAGACCAGACCGTTTTCTGGGCGAATATGAACTCTTACGGCGCACTGATGGGTAGTGTACAAATTCAAAGAGGCATCGGAACATCGACCAATGGCGACGGAGCGTTTGGCGGTTCTATCTCTTTGGCAACGGCAACGCCCAACTATCGTCCTTCGGCAGAGGTGAGTGGCTCGTTCGGAACGTACAATACATACAACACGGGCGTGAGTTTCTCAACGGGATTGCTCGGTAATCATTTGGTTTTCGATGGTTCTTACCACGAAACAGCTACCGATGGGTATCTCCATGGTACGGCAGGCAGGTCGGGTTCCTACTACGGCGGCTTGACATGCGTGGGCGATAACTTCCAGATAAGATACAAGAACATAGGCAATTTCGAGAAAACAGGACAGGCATGGAGTGGTGTTGTGGCGGGAAACGACGATGCTACACTGATGGGAAAGGACATTAAAACCTACAAAGACCTGTACAAACGTGGATTGGGACGCTTTAATCCGCTCTACGAAGGCTTGGTATTCGACGACAACAAATGGACTTTCCCAACCGATGCTAATGGAAACTACCAGACACAACGCTACAAAATGGACGATGGAAGCTATTGGAAGAAGACGACCGACAACTTCTATCAGAACCACAACATACTCTCGGCAGTATGGAAGCCCAACCTTTCTTGGTCGCACAACATCGCCTTGCACTACACTTACGGATACGGATATTACAGCGAGTTCCGCCAAACAACAAGTTCAGCAAGTTCGGTTTGACAGCAACCGATGCGAATGGAAAAACATTAAGCGCGGCGACTTCGTAAGAAAGAAAGGCTAACCCAACACACTTACGGCATTCTGTACAACGTAAACTACAGAAACGACAGGTGGGACGTACTCGGTGGCATCAACTTACAGCAGTTCCGAGGCAACCATTTCGGTTATCTTACATACGTTTCCAATAAAGGTCAGGTGCAGAACTTCACGGGGTTAAAGTACTATGACTCCGATGGCGACAAGAACGACTATAGTGCTTTTGCGAAAGCAACCTACTATTTGCACACCTACTGGAGTTTGTTTGCCGACGTACAGTATCGTCATGTAAACTATAAAGCTACTGGAAAGAACGATAAGTTCTACGAATTAGCAAATGGTACTTTCCACAAACCAGTTGCTAAACATTAACGAAAAGCTACAACTTTGTGAACCCAAAGGCAGGCATGAGTTATAACAATGGTGGGCATAAGGCTTATTTCTCTATGGCATACGCAAGCCGTGAGCCTGAACGAAACAACTTTTACAGACAACGGAAAGTATCCTGCACCAAATGCAGAGCACTTGTTCGATGTTGAATTGGGCTACCAATACACGGGCAACAACTGGTACGCAGGTACTAATTTCTACTATATGGGCTACAAAGACCAGTTTGTTCAGACCGGCGAACAGAGCGATATGGGCGAAAATCTTACAACAAACGTAAAAAGATTCCTACCGTATGGGAGCCGAACTATCGGCAGGTTGGAATGCTACATCGTGGTTTACACTTGAAGGAAATGCAGCTTTGAGCATCAACAAGATTAAGGATTTCAATGAGTTTGTGGACAATTGGGACAATAAAAAGATCCTTTGAAAGTGCATTACGACAACTCTACGCTTGCTTTTCTCGCCTTCGGCTATTCTCAATGGCTTTATGAATTTTCACTATAAAGGGGCACAATTGGTTTGGCATACGAACTTTGTGAGTCGCCAATACCTGGATAACTCAGAGAATAAAGACCGTTCGCTTCCTGCCTTTTCGCAGTCAGACATAAACCTCAGCTATGCCTTGAAAACAGGCAAGAAACAGAATTGGCTGGAAAGAAGTGGTGTTCGAGCTTAACTTCAACAACATTTTCAACAGCCATTATGCTGCAAGTGGCTGGGTTTACAGTGCAGTAAGCGGAAAGTATAAATACACAAACGACAAGCGTTACTATCAGATTGGCTTCATGCCAATGGCAGGATTTACGATGATGGGCAACGTTACATTGAGGTTTTAAGAACGAAACAACCTCTCTTCGATAGCCTCGAAGGGAGGTTGTTTATGTAATAAGAGAAAGCTAAATGCTAAGCAACATTATCCAATACTTCCAAAGCCGACACTTACCAAGTGTTAGATGTGGTCGGAACCGTCATCGGGTTAATCTATATCTACCAAGAATACAAGGCAAGCATTTGGCTTTGGCTTACAGAGCATAGTAATGCCAGCCATCTATACCGTGGTTTATTACGAAGCAAAACTATATGCTGACTTCGGCATGCAACTCTATTATATCGTCGTAGCTGTCTATGGCTTCCTCTATTGGCGTTTTGGCAAAAGGACAAAAGACGATAGAGAGCTACCTATTACAAGGTTTCCAAAACGTAAAATCATACCTTCAATAGTGGTTTTTATGGCGTTATGGAGTACAGTTTACTATATTTTGATTACTTTTACCAACTCGAATGTACCCGTATTGGATAGTTTCGGCAATTCGTTAAGCATTATCGGACTATGGGCTTTGGCTAAAAAATACATAGAACAATGGTGGATTTGGTTTGTAGTAGATATAGAATTGTCGGCTCTCTACTTCTATAAAGGCATACCATTCACGAGCGGACTCTATGCGCTTTACGCCCTTATAGCCATTGCGGGCTACTTTAAATGGAAGCGAATGATGCAGGAAGACATACAAACCAGAGGATAGAAACAATGAAAGAACTGAAGAACGAATACGATGTAGTGATACTTGCGGCAGGCGATTTCCCTACCGATGTGGCAGCAATGCGTATTCTGCGCAACGCCAAGCACCTGATAGCGTGCGACGGAGCAGTAGAAGAATTGTTGGAAATGAATATTGAACCCGAAGTGATTGTGGGCGATGGCGACTCTGTTTCGGCAGCTACAAAGGCGAAATATCTGTCTATTTTCCACACAATAGAGGAGCAAGAGGACAACGATTTGACAAAGGCTACAAAGTATGCATTGCGATGTTTCGACTTAAAAGAAAAACCTACATTCTGTTATTTGGGTGCAACTGGCAAACGAGAAGACCATACTTTGGGCAACATAGCATTACTAATACATTATTATAAGCACCTGAACATTGCGCCAACGATGGTTACCAACTATGGCTGGTTTACCGTTTCGCAAGGCAAAACAACGTTTGCAGCCTTCCCGAAACAACAAGTAAGCATCTTCCAGATAGGTTGCAAACGCATGGAGAGCAAAGGTTTGAAATGGAACATCTATCCTTTCAGCGAGTTTTGGCAAGGAACATTGAACGAGGCAGTGGGGAATTCGTTCACCATTGAAGCCGATTCGGCATACTTAATCTATCAGACTCACAAACCAAAAGAATAGTCCACAAACAACAAGAAGACACTTACGATTTCAGTTTAAACGAATTTTCGATTGTTGAAAGTTCGGCAGTGAACCCTATCCACCTGCAAACGCTTTTCGATTTGCGAACAACTGTGGAGCACGGTACTGTGGTCGCGCCCTCCAACAAGCTTTCCTATACGGTTTGCAGGCATCTTTGTGTGTTTCTGCGCCAAGTACATACTCACCTGTCGGGCAGTACGATATCTTGTTTGCGTGAGCGTGAGTTTACGGCAGTAGTAGTTACATTGAAGTGAGAACAGACTTTTGTCGATTATTTCATCAATTGTCAAAAGGTTCATCGTCGATTTTTACCGAACGCTTAATCACTCTTTCAGCCAGACGCATATCGATATTGCTGTTGTAAAACCACGCTGTAAAGCCAGCAAAGAATTGATGACTCCTTCCAAATCGCGCACGCTTCCGTTAGCTGTCTGTGCAATAAACTGAACAACGTCGTCAGGAATATTCAAGCCGTCGCGCTTTATCTGCTATTCAATATATCTATGCAGAGCTGCACGTTCGGCTTTTTCGAGTTCGGCAATAAGTCCGCAGGCAAAAACGTGTCAGCAAGCGGTCGTTCATGCCTTTGAGCTCTACTGGCGGTCGGTCGGAAGCAAAGAACGATGCGCTTTCCGTTCTTAAACAAGTGATTAAAAGATGTGGAAGAACGTGTCCTGTGTCTTGGTTGCGAGTTATCCATTCCTGAATATCATCGACGATTAAAACATCTATTGTCTGATAGAAGTTGATGAAATCGTTGGTCGTATTATTCAGAACAGAGTTTGTGTACTGCACCTGGAACAGCCGGGCAGATATGTATAGCACACGCTTTTGCGGGTAAAGCTGTTTTATTCTTAGTCCTATTGCATTGACAAGGTGGGTTTTTCCACAACCAGAAGGACCAAAAATAAACATCGGATTGAACTGTGTGGTGTTCGGGTGCTCTGCTATTGACAAGCCGATAGAACGTGGCAGCTTGTTGCTATCGCCTTCAATATAGTTTGAAAACGACTTGTGCAAGTCTAATTGTGGGTCAATCTCTTGCAGGACAGCATCTAATGGCGTCGGACTTTGGTTGGCACGATTGGTTGGCAGCTGCGTTTCTACGTCATCAACAGTGTCCGATTGAATATCTTGCGTTAAGTTATGAGCCTTGTCGGTTACTATTCTATACTTTAATTGAATGCCTTTGCCAAAGACACGGGTAAGCACTTTGCTCAACAAACCTACATAATTTTCTTCCAAATACTCGTAAACAAACGGACTCGAAACCTGTACCAACAGAATATTGGCAGCGGCATCGAATGTTTCGAAAGTAATTGGGCTGAACCATGTTGCATACTGCTGCTTGGTTACATTCTCCTTGATAAGCTGCAGACACTGCTCCCAGAGTGCTTTGGGTTGAACTTTCATGCTTATAATCTATATCTAAATGGTTTCTTTATTAGTAAATAAATCAAATCATTCTCCTTATACAAAGGTTATGCAAAAGTTAGGGAAAAAGCCAAACAAAGAATTAATACGTGAACTAAAAATATTATATTGAATTATGCTAAAGTCTTCTTCGCTTGGTACTTAAGGTATCTTTTACGTTCCCCTATAGACAGGAACACTTTTGCATATATCCAACATTCTATATATCAATAGTTTTATATTATACTTTCCAGTACATTCCCATAAAACATGGAACATCGGTTTTCAAGTCAAAAAGACTGATTGCCAACTAAATTACAATATCTGTTTAAAGCGTGGAACTTTAACTCTGGTATTTAGACTCTTTTTAAATAGCGTGGTAATCATCGTGTTTTTACAACTTCATTTCTGCACGTTTTAAAAGTCATGATGACGGTTCGGTAAAAGCTTATTGAGAGAATGGTTTTCTTTCTTATTGTCCGAAGCAAGCACTGAAAATATCTTTGGTTTTTGTAAAGATAATTCTCTTAAAAAGTAACTAACTGCATTTTGATATTGCGAAAGCGGTTGTTTTGCAATACAAAACAACCGCCTTTACCGTGTAAAAACCCATTGTTTTGAAAAAGCAAAACAATGGGTTTAGAAATATATTGACAACAAGATTATTAAGCAACTCCCATGTTTGGGAAAAATATTTACAATCTTATAATGGTTTTCTTCTACATACAAGGGTACTTCTGAACCAAGCAACAACTTATATAGCATAGTTCTAATGAATGTCCTTAAAAAAGAATGGCGAACAGAATGTAACCAATTCTGTTCGCCATCTTCTACTGTCAGACTATTTCTTACTTATCTTTTCTCCCGAATATAGAGAAGTGCACATATCGTTTCGGGTGTGCCTTAAGATTTACAACCAAACTATCGACACTACGCAATGTGTTGTTCAAATTGTTATAAAGAGCAGGATCGTTCATTAACAAGCCCATAGACCCTCTGTTACTGTTCAACGTTCCCGCAAGTTTATTAACTTCGTCGAGTGCCATATTTAGTTTTGCCACTGTTGTCTGTATATCTAATGCATTTACTTTATCGTTCAAAGAGTTCATCAATACATTTGCTCCTTTCACAGTAGCACGTGCATCGGTAACGCCATATTTGGCTTCTGCCATTACTTTATTTGTATTGTTAAGCAGGCTATTTGCTTTCTGGGTCATGGCAGGAAGCGAACCGTTGAGTTGTGCCAACAATACATTGAGTTGTCGGCTTGATACAGTCAAGTCGTTGCTTATCTTGTTTGCGTTGTGCAATGTACCTGCTAATGCAGGGTCGGAAGTCAAAGCTACAATGTTTGAGAGTATGCTGTCTATTTTCGGTATCATTCGTTGCACATCCGGAATAGCCTCTTTTACCTCTCCGAACACACCGTCATTGACTATACCAGGGATAATTCCGTCTTGTTTTAGATACTGCTTTGCGTTACTAAAAACAAGGTTTACTTTCACATTTCCCATTATATCGCTCACTATCTCTGCTGTTGAGCCTACAGGAATTTGCATATCCTTACTTATCGCAACATACACATTGATAGGTTTAGACGGGTCCTGATAGTCGTAAACAATGTCTTTCACCGTTCCCACTTTTAAAAGCCATTGGCATAAATTGGCGTAGTCGGTGTAAGTCCGTCCACCTTATTAAACTGCATGTTATACTCTATATCCGAGGAGTACAGATTAAGTCCTTTAAGGAAATTCATACCGAAAAACAAGACAACAATGCCAACAATAGCCACCAACGCAATCTTTTATTTCGGGCGATAATAATTTCTTCATATTCATTTTTCTTATTCTTTACAAATTCTTTTACGGCTTCGCCTGTATTCATTCGCTTGCCGTTTTTAAACGCTACGATGAAGGCTTGTGGGAAATCTTGCTTTAAACTTTTCCTTCAAACGTAGAATTTCATTATAGTTTGTGCTGCTTCCTATCATGTATTTTCGGAGATTTCCTTCTGTTTCGGAAGATACATTCTTATGTCCTTTAAATAATTCGCTATCGGAAGCCAACTGCCTGTTTATGGCAAATATCTGTATTTTGAAAACCGAACGTTTGTAGAATTGCTTTCAACTGTCGGTTGCTTTCGTTGCGACACCTGCTTCTGCCGTACTGCAGATTTCTTTTTCTAATTGTGGTTTTGCTACAACGTTCATTCTTTTAGACGTTCCTTCCTTTTGCAGGGGGCTTCGTCGCATTGTTCGATAAACGTCCTAACACATTTTCTATTGGTAACTGATTTCGTGTTGAAGCACGATAAGGAATGGTTACTTTGCCATCGTACTTGTTTCTATATTCTACAAAAGCCTCGTAAATACCACGTGCCATAAGGTCTATTCCTCGTTGAGAGTTAAGGAACTGCTCTTCTTCTTCGGACGTAATAAAGCCTAATTCGATAAGGCAACTGGGCATGGACGTTTCGCGTAGAACAAGAAATCCGGCTTGGTGTACCCCCTTATCGTTTCGATTGGCTTTGGAACAAACGGACCGTTGAATAAGTCGTGCCAATTCGACACTCTTCTCCATATTGCCCGACTGAAGTATTTCGAACATTATATAGCTTTCCGAAGACTTTGGGTCGAAACCTTCGTAAGTCCGCTCATATCCTTTCTCCAAAGAGATAACGCTATTTTCGCGCATAGCTACATCAAGGTTATCTTTAGCACGATGCATACCTAAAGTGTAAACCTGGAAGCCTTGTGGTGGTGTTTTAGTGGGAGGAACAGAATTTGTATGAACCGATATAAACAAGTCGGCTTTTGCTCTGTTGGCTATTTCGGCTCTGCTTTTCAATGGTATAAAGACGTCTGTCTTGCGCGTATAAATGACTTTAACGTCAGGCAGATTGTCTTCTACCAAACGACCAAAAGCTAAAGCTACATTCAAGTTAATATCTTTTTTTCATTCGAGAATGCGCCTAAAGGCTCCCACGTCTTTTTCCACCATGACCCGGCATCGATAACAAGTGTAAACTTATCTTTTGCACTTATTTTTACGAGTGCAAACAAAGAGAATATTATAAGGAATAAAGTAATTCGTCTATTCATACTTCGTGTAATTGTACGCAAAGTTAAGCATTTTCGTTCGAATAGATTAGGCTAACGCTTGGTTTTTTCATTTATTAAATGTAATTCTACACCTGCTCCACTGCAATCTGCTCCCATTGGCGGGTTTAATTTTGTCAGGTCAAGGTCTATTGCTTCTATGTCCGGGAACGCTTTCATTATAGCTTCTGCTATCCGATATGCAGCGTGTTCCAACAGTTTAGCAGGGCTGAAGTATTGTTTCTTCTACTATATATATACATCGGCATAGCTTATGGTGTCGTTTACATTGTCTGTCGTCATTGCTTTTTCTATAGAATAACGCAAACGAAGGTCGGCAACATAATCGTTGCCAACCTTTCGTTCCAATTCGCTTACACCGATGTAGGCACGAAACCTCACACCTTTTATATATATATAGCTCGATTCTAATTTCATTTTTCTACTGAACTATTTGTTTATCCGCAGCGAGAAGCTCCACAGTTTGTACAGATAAGACAACCTTCCTGATAGACCAATGTCTCTTGTCCGCATATCGGGCAGGGTTTGTCCTGATACTGTTGTGCCGTCGGTTACATATTTCTTCAGAGCGCGTTCCACACCATTTTTCCAAGTATTGATGCTTTCGTCTTTCAGCTGAAGCGAACCTACAAGGTGAATAACATGGTCTATTGGCATGCGATAGCGCAATACTCCAGAGATAAAGCTTTGCATAATTCCAGTATTCCGGATTGAACTTCTCCGACAATCCTTCCACCGTTGTCTTGTATCCGCGCTTGTTTTCGAACTGGAAGTCGTATCGGTGCGTACCGTCGGCATTGGTTTGCTTTATTATCTTGCCCTTTGTTACACTCTTAGGCAATACTATTCCTTCGTCGTCGTCTTGCAATCCGGTGAATATTTCGTAAGGATAACCATCAAGAAGTCCTACGAATGCCACCCACTTTTCTTTATTGTTTTGGAAGCGGACAACATCACAATCCAACACTTGTGGGCGTTCTTCTACTACTTGTGGTGGCGTACAAACGTGTTCGTGCTTCTCTTCTGACGAGTTTAAATCAGAGTCCTGACTTGTTTCTCTTCCGCTATCGTTCTTCTTTTTCTTGTCTTTTTAGACACGGAAATCATTACGCTGAACGAGAACCATCGCGATAGATTGTACAACCCCTTGCAGCGGAACGCCAAGCCTCTACATAAAGCTTGTTTACCAATGCTTCGTCCACATTGTTTGGCAGGTTTACCGTTACGGAAATAGAGTGGTCTACCCATTTCTGGATAGCTCCCTGCATGCGAACCTTCATTAGCCAATCTACATCGTTGGCAGTGGCTTTGTAGTAAGGCGACCGTTTCACAAGGTCGTTTATCTCTGCCTGTGTATATTTTTTAGTAGTATCGAGACCGTTTATCTTCATCCATTCCAAGAACTTCTTGTGGTAAACAATGTATTCTTCGAACGAGTCGCCCACCTCGTCTACATAGTCTACATGCACATCGGTATCGTTCGGATTTACTTTCCGACGGCGTGTATAGACCCGGCAAGAATACTGGTTCTATGCCCGAAGTGGTCTGCGTCATCAAGGAAGTAGTACCCGTAGGGGCGATTGTCAGGCAGGCTATGTTGCGACGGCCATGCTTCATCATATCGGAATAAAGCTGCGGATCGGCTTCTTTTATGCGTAGAACGAACGGATTGTTTCTTTCGCGTTCGGCTTCGAATATGGAAAAAGCACCTCGTTCCTGCGCCATTGTTACCGAAGAGCGATAAGCCGACAACGCCAATGTCTTATGCACTTCTACTGCAAACTTCGTTGCTTCTTCCGTTCCGTAGCGCAATCCCATGGCAGCAATCATGTCGCCTTCGGCTGTTATGCCTACTCTGCAATGCGACGTCCCTTGCCGCTTTCTCTTTTATCTTCTCCCAAAGATGGTATTCGGCATGCTTCACTTCATCGTTTTTGTGGGTCGCTTTTTATCTTTTTCCATGATACGGTCTATCTTTTTCCATCTCAAGATCCACGATGTCGTCCATAAGTCGCTGCGCAAGAAGAGCGTGCTTTCTGAACAAATCGAAGTCGAAGGTTGCTTCTTCCGTGAATGGATTTTTCACATAGGAATAGAGGTTGATAGACAGCAGACGGCAGCTATCGTACGGACACAAGGGAATTTCGCCGCAGGGGATTGGTCGATACCGTGCGGAAACCCAAGTCGGCATAGCAGTCGGGAAGGCTCTCCCTGATGATAGTATCCCAGAAAAGCACGCCAGGCTCTGCGCTCTTCCATGCGTTGTGCACTATTTTTCTCCCCACAACTTCCTGGCAGAAATTTCCCTTTTGTAAACTGGTCTTTCGGCATCGATGGGGAATTGCTGCACGAAAGGCCTGTCGTTTACGGCTGCTTCCATGAAGCTGTCGGTTATCTTCACCGATACGTTTGCACCCGTAACCTTGCCCTCTTCCATCTTCGCGTCCACAAATGCCTCGGCATCAGGGGTGCTTGATGCTCACCGAAAAGCATCAACGCGCCGCGTCGTCCGTCTTGTGCAACCTCGCGCGTACTGTTGGAGTATCGCTCCATGAAAGGCACCAGACCTGTGGAAGTAAGGGCTGAATTGTTCACCGGCGAACCTTTCGGGCGCACGTGGCTGAGGTCGTGCCCCACTCCACCGCGCCTTTTCATCAGCTGAACCTGCTCTTCGTCTATGCGCAAGATAGCGCCGTAAGAGTCGGCATCGCCGTCTAATCCTATCACGAAACAGTTCGACAGCGAGACTATCTGGTGGTCGTTTCCTATTCCCGTCATCGGACTTCCCGCAGGAATGATGTAGCGGAAATGGTCCAGCAGGCCGAAAGATTTCCTGCGCGCTTATGGGGTTCTTGTACTTTTGCTCCATACGGGCAACCTCGTTGGCAATGCGCCAGTGCATGTCTTCAGGCGACTTTTCGTATATATTGCCAAAGCTATCCTTCATGGCATACTTGTTTACCCAGACTCTCGCAGCCAACTCGTCGCCGCCAAAATACCTCAGCGAGGCCTCAAATGCTTCATCAAATGAGTATTTCTTGTTTTCCTTCATTCGTTTTTATAGTAAAAATGTGCCTGCGAAGTTACGAATTGTTTTTCCATGACAGAAAAACTTTTTGCTTAACTTTGTAGCCTAAAATTTTCTAAAATGAACACTATTTCAAACAGAAGAAGCATCAGGAAATACTCGGGCAGAGAGGTGCCCGATGCACTCTTAAGGGAACTCCTGAGCAAGGCGGAGCGTACTCCCACGATGGGAAACCTGCAGCTTTTACTCCGTCGTGATTACACGAAACAGCGAAATGAAAGGCAGATTGGCACCCGCACTTCAACCAACCGATGGTGGAAAACGCCGCCGCAGTGCTGACCTTCTGCGCCGATTTCCACAGAACAACCCTCTGGGCGGAAAAACCGAAAGGAACGCCGGGCTACGACAACTTCCTTTCGTTCCTGAACGCCGCCACCGACGCCCTGCTCTATTGCCAGACTTTTACAAACCTGGCCGGGCGGAAGGCATCGGAACATGTTTCCTCGGCACAACCATCTATAACCCCCGCCCCATTATAGAGCTGCTCCGGCTGCCGAAGCTCGTCATGCCCGTGGCAACGCTCACCATCGGCTGGCCGGACGAAGCACCCACACAGCCCGACCGGCTGCCCGTCGAGAGCATTCTGCACGAAGAAACCTACACCGACTACACGACGGAAAGCATCGACCAATACTATAAGGTGAAAGAATCGCTGGAAGAAAACAAGCATTTCGTAGAGATGAACCACACCGAAACACTGGCGCAAGTCTTCACCGACATACGATACAAGAAGAGCGACAACGAAGCAATGTCTGCCAATCTGATAGATACGCTCAGGCAACAGGGCTTCATTCCGTAGCAGAAGAACGGATACCGACTCCCGATTTGCCGGTCCAGACAAGACTTTTTCCATGCCCAACCAGGTTGGAAGAAGTCTTTTTTTTGCCTAAAAGTTCCACTTACTTATAATTCAGCATCATTGCAGCATGTTTTTTTATTACAGAAAATAGACGCGAAGTCGTATAGGATTCCATCAGTCGATATTGGAAATTCCTTATCGGCTGCCACCTTTCCAAATGGCGGAATCGCCCGAAAAAGCTGCATTGTGGAAGAAAGTATAATCAATTGAATATCAGATATATACAAGAGCATTATTTCTTTCTTGAAAAAAAGTATATACTTTTTGATTGAAAAGTATATACTTTTTGACTGAAAAAGTATAATGTTTTTGTCTGAAAAAGTATATATCTTTTTCCTGGAAGGTATATACCTTCTGAAAAAGAAGTATATTCGTTCCCGAAAAAGATTATATTCGTCTTGAATATGCAAACTATTTTCACTGCCCTCGCAGCCATCAATCAACACGAGGGTACTATTGAAAATGCAAAATCCGGCAAGGTGGTTTTTAGAACCAGCCTATAAAAATAAATATGTTTTTCGTAGCTTTTATTCAGTTTTTCTTTTGTATTTTTGTATCAAATTAAATACGGGAACCATCTTGCGAGTAATAGGAAATCGATTCGGAACATGCTTCATACATATTTCCATGTTTGTTCTGTGTTCCTTTTTTTCAGCTTGTTCACGAACAGACAAAGAGAAAGTGGACAGGCTGAACGGTCTTTCCTATTCTTTCATTATCGCAATATTGATTCGGCATACGTCTATGCAGTCAGGGCATTGCACCTGTCGAAAGGTTATGATGCAGGAAAGGCAGAAGCATTGAACAACCTGGCATTTGTCGACATTGTGAGAATGGATTACAAGAAGGCTTACGAGAAGCTCGACAGTGTTCTCTCCATTACGGACAACCAGGTGGAACTTCTGGTTGCCGACGTACAATTGATGCGCCTGTGCCAACGGGTCGAAGAACAAGATTTCTACGATTACAGGGAGAAGGCTCTTAGGCGGCAAAGGCGCATTGCCGAAGAAGAAGACTTGCTGACGGAACATCTGCGCAAGCGCATGGTTTATGCCAACTCCGAATTCAGCATCGTTTCTTCCACCTATTATTATATGTAGGTCTGCGCAATCTGTCGGCACAAGCCATGGAATCCGTAAACGAAGAACAGATAGCCCGCGAAGATACTGCGCAATATCTTAAATATCTTTATAATATTGGAGCGGGAGGTGTCCTGAGCAATGGAACGCAGAAGGAGGTTGTACAGCAGGAATTCGATTACTTGATGCGCTGCTTCATAACGGCACAACAGACGGGCAATGTGTATTGGCAGGCAAACTCGTTGCAAGGCTTAAGCGAGCATCTGCTGTCTGCGGAGCGCGATGAACTGATAGAAGACAACTATTCGTCCATACGATTTATAAATACAGACAACGTACCCGACAGTTTGCTGGCCGGGAACTTGGCCGAACGGGCAACCGATTTGTTCATCAGGTATGGAGATGTCTACCAGATAGCAAGTGCTTTCCGCACATTGGCATCGTGCTATTGGCAGATAAAAGATTATCAGTCAGCTATCGTCTGCCTGCAAGATGCACTGGAAAGGAACAGGGCCATTAATCAGGCACCCGACCTGATAGCTTCTATCCGTGAACAATTAGAGTGTAGTCTATGCAGCAGTCAATGATAAACAAGGAAGCGACTTTAACCGAAACATCTATCTCGACCTGCAGGAACAGACACGACAAGACAGGTATTTGGAATCGCGTGCCGGAATACTTGAGAAGAGCTCGCACCAGTTGAACCTCATGATAGCTGCAGTACTATTGATGATAGTCCTTGTTGTCGGCTTGCTTCTGCTATTCCACTATTTAAAAGAAAAGAAAAGCGAGATGGAAATTCGTTGAAAGACCTTCTTTCACCTTTTAGAAGAATGGCAAAGCCAGGAACAAGAAAAGAACTTGAGAAGCTAAACGAAGAGTATCCAGGAAGTACAGGAAGCCTGCGACATAGCATATGCCAATGTGGTGAAGGACAAGAAGCGAAACATAGAAGACGTGCTAAGCTGTTTCTTGTAAATACGCTAAATCCTTTAATAGACAGAATGGTTCATGAAGTTAGTCTATTGAAAAAGAATAAAGAAACCGATGTGTTGCGCAATGAGCGTTATGCCTATATAGCAGAGCTTACCGACGACATAAACAATTATAACAATGTGCTGACGCAATGGATTCAGCTGCAACAAGGAGAACTCTCCCTGCACATCGAGAGCTTTCCGTTGCAGCAGGTATTCGATATCGTAGCAAAGTCCAAGATGGGCTTCCAGCTGAAAGGCATAACATTAAATATCGAGAGAACACAGTCTACCGTGAAAGCCGACAAGGTGCTTACCTTGTTCATGCTAAACACACTGGCGGAGAATGCCCGAAAGTTCACACCTCCAAATGGCACCGTATCTATATCTGCCTGCGAGAGCCCCGATTTTGTAGAGATATCTGTGAAAGATACAGGAATAGGCATCAATGCCGAGACAGCGAGCCATATCTTCGATAGAAAGACTATTGTAGACAACAAGAACGAGAGGTCGCATGGATTCGGTCTTATGAACTGCAATGGAATTATCAATAAATACAAGAAGGTAAGCAGGCTCTTTTCAGTTTGCATGATAGGCGTTGACAGCGAACCAGGAAAAGGTAGTAGGTTCTATTTCCGTCTTCCTAAAGGAGTTGTCCGTATCTTGCTTTCAATCTTCTTGTTTACAACCTCGCTTTCATCGTATGGCAGCGACTTCAAGACCTATGCGAATGCGCAACCGAACGTACACAATACATTTCTACACGAACTCGACATGGCAAACCGTTATGCAGACTCTGCCTATTTCAGCAATATAAAAGGAACTTATAAGCGCACTTTAGATTTCTCTGATACTTGCCGGTATTACCTGAATAAGTATTATCTGAAACTGCAGCCCAATGGCAGACACCTGATGAAACGTATTGCCGATGACAACATAATACCTGCCGAGGTGTATTGGCTGCACGAAAACTTACCAATGAATTTCAGCATTATACTTGACATCCGCAACGAGAGCGCCGTTGCGGCATTGGCTTTGCACGACTGGGACCTGTACAAATACAACAACAACGTTTATACCTTATTGTTTAAAGAGAATTCAGCCGACAAGAACCCTAAGCGCATATTGCCGAATGATGCAGCGGTCAGAATCGAACAAGAATGTAGCCATTGTTCTGCTGATACTGCTTCTGCTCTCCATTTTCCCTTTGTATTACTTTATGTACTATCGGCAACGGTTCCGATACCAGTCGTATGTTGAGAGTATCCGACAGATAAACGCAATACTTCTAAGCAACAATACGCTTGCCGAAAAGCAACAGATGATAAGAACCATAGCAACAAATAAGTTCCCCGAGAGCCTGAAAGAAATTACAAAGAAAGTTAACGATGCGTTGGAAAAGTCTGTTATCAGCTATAATGAAAGCTCCACCAATATAGAGCTGGCGAAAGACGAGCTGCACAGAATGGAACTCGAAAGCAACAGACTGCACGTAAGCAACAACATCTTAGACAACTGTCTCTCCACACTGAAGCACGAAACCATGTATTATCCTTCAAAGATTGGTCAGCTTCTTTCTAAAAGAGATGCCGAGTTAGATACCATTGACGAGTTGTCGGCATACTATAAGGAACTTTATTCTACGCTAAGCAAGCAAGTCCTACAGCAGGCTTCTATGCTGAAACCTATGATGGCAGAATAGAAGCGAGCACGCTGCTTGCCAGAATATACAACTCTTGTCGCCCGAAAAGGGAAAGCTCGTGGTCTTAGGCGATGTAGACTTGTTGAAATATTTATTCGAATTGCTGCAGAAGCAAGACGGAGGAGAGAGTATAAAAGTAGACATCGACGACTTATCGCCCAAATATATAGTATTCCATTTGTACATGTCGCAGTTGCAACTATCCGACGAGACTTGCGTCAACCTGTTTGCACCCGACATAAAGCACGTGCCATATATGGTTTGCAAACAAATAGTGCGCGAGAATGGCGAATGCTTCAACCGGCATCGTTGTGGCATTATAGCTCATAATACGGAACGAGGCACCACACTTAGTATAACATTATCGCAAGCAAAAAAGAACAATAAAGAATATGGAGAATTTTAAAGTAATTATTGTTGAAGACGTACCTTTAGAGCTAAAGGGCACAGAAGGTATCTTTCGTAACGAAATACCAGAAGCACACATAATAGGCACTGCCGAAAACGAAATTGCCTACTGGAAACTGATGAAGGCAGAATTGCCGGACTTAGTGTTGTTAGATTTAGGACTGGGAGGTTCAACGACCATTGGCGTCGAAATTTGCAGACAGACGAAAGAGCTGTACCCGAACCTAAAAGTACTGATATTTACGGGCGAGCTGTTGAACGAGAAACTTTGGGTAGACGTTTTGGACGCAGGTGCCGATGGCATTTGCCTGAAGAGCGGAGAACTGCTTACGCGTGGCGACGTATCGAGCGTAATGAGCGGAAAGCGTCTGGTTTTCAATCAGCCCATATTGCAAAAGATAGTAGAGAGATTCAAGAACAGCATTAACAACGAACTGATGCACCAGGAAGCCCTGATAGACTACGAAATAGACGAATACGATGAACGCTTTCTACGGCATTTGGCATTAGGTTATACGAAAGAACAGATTACGAACTTGCGCGGTATGCCTTTCGGGGTAAAGAGTCTGGAGAAGCGGCAGAACGAACTTGTACAGAAGTTGTTTGGCAGCGAGCGTAAGGGAATGAGCATAAATGCAACCCGATTGGTGGTGCGTGCATTAGAGTTACGAATCATAGACATAGACAATCTGCATTCAGATGAAGAATAAATACGGGGCTATAGCATTAGGCTTGATAGTGCTGCAGTTATTAATTGTGTTCAGTTCATGGCTAATAACTGCAGCTTTCCCCGAGGTCAATATCAATTCTTTATTGAGCGGCAGAGGTCTTCGGTGGTTTGCCGGACAGTTTACCAACAACCTGAAGAGCAATATGCTTGTATGGCTGATGCTTCTTTCTATCGATTGGGGCGTGTATAAGACGAGTGGACTTCACAACATATTGTGTAAATTGCTGCGCCGACACTGTAGCTTTTCAGAACTCCGCTATAGAGAACGGGTAGGCATAAGGCTGGTCTTGTTCGTTTTCTTGTGTTTCATAGCCCTAAGCATCGTGTTTACCATGTTGCCGGAAGCGCCCTTGCTAAGCGTTACAGGCAGTTTGTTTCAAGCAGCTTTTTCTTCAGGTCTTGTTCCGGCTTTGTCGCTCATTGTCGTTGTTTCCTCTCTGTCGTATGGTATAGCATGTGGAAAATTAAAGACGCTCTCGGAGATATACAACTCTATTTCGAGCGGTCTGATGTTTTGCAGCAAACTATTTCCAATGTATATCCTCCTTGTTCAACTGTTCTACATAATAGTTTACGTGTTCAATCTAAGAACTTCTGTGATGTAACGAACCGAACAACCCCTGCATATTTACTTCTTCTTTCACAGCGAAAAGTTCCCTGATAGCATTCGTCCGCCATTGTTGCCTGCACATACTAAGTAGTGCTCTTTTTGCCATTACTAATGTGTGCCGTCCAACACTTAATATGTATCACGTGTATAATGAGTTATACAAACGTACATCTCGTTATACTAACTTGTATAAAACAGCTTCTATAACTGTCGGGACGATAGACTGTTAGTAATATCAACCTTGATTGATTAGTTAGGACTCTTCTTGCTATATTAACTGACCTGGGAAAATGTAGCAATAAAGCAGGGTAAAGTGTTCGTTAAATTATATTTTTTACCGTAGTCTTATGCCTTCTTTCCTATTTATTAGCTATCTTTGCGCATTGGAATGCAGAGCAAGGATAATAAGACACGAACAATAGAACTGTTGGCTCCAGCCAAGAATTTGGCTTGTGGAATAGCAGCAATAGACCATGGTGCAGATGCCGTGTATATTGGTGCAGCTAAGTTTGGTGCAAGGCAATCGGCTGGCAATAGTGTAGAAGACATAGCAGCGTTGTGCGATTATGCTCACCAGTTTGGTGCAAAGGTACATGTAACGGTGAATACAATTATCTACGACAACGAGATGAACGATATGTTGCAGCTTGTTCGCGAATTGGAAAAAGCTAAGGTCGATGCTCTGTTGATTCAGGATATGGGACTGTTGAAGGCTTGCAAGGAACAGCTAAAGACCAACATATCGCTGCATGCAAGTACACAGTGCGATAGCAGAACCGCCGAAAAGGTGCGTTGGCTCGCTTCCTTGGGCTTCGAACGAGTGGTATTGGCACGAGAGTTGTCGGTGCAAGAGATAGCCGATATACATACGGCTGTGCCCGAAGTAGAGCTGGAAGCCTTTGTGCACGGAGCACTTTGTGTGAGTTACAGTGGCATTTGCTATGCTTCTCAATATTGTTTCGACCGTTCAGCCAATCGTGGGGCGTGTGCCCAATTCTGCAGAATGGCATTCGATTTAAAAGATTCTGACGGCAAGACGATAGAGCATCAGCGTTATCTTCTTTCGCTGAAAGATATGAGCCAGATAGACAATCTTGAGACATTGATGCGTTCGGGAGCATGTGCTTTTAAGATAGAAGGGCGACTGAAGGATATTAATTATGTGAAGAATGTTGTGTCGGCATACAACCAACGTTTGAACGCCATTATAGCAAAGCACCCCGACGAGTTCCGACGCGCATCGTTCGGAAGAGTGGAATGCAACTTCACACCCGACCTTAACAAGACTTTCAATCGTGGATATACCCATTATTTTGCCGATGGACGTCAGCAAGGCATCTTCTCGCCCAATACGCCGAAGGCATTGGGAGAGTATGTTAGCAAGGTAAAGGAAATACGTTGCGACTCGTTTAACGTTTCTACGACGGCAAGTTTCGCCAATGGCGACGGTCTGTGCTTCATCAATCGACAGACCAACCGCGAAGGACGAACGGTGGAAGCATTGGAAGGATTCCGTGTGAACAAGGCTGTGGGCAACCGATTGTACCCTTACAAGATGCCGCAAGGCTTGAAGGCGGGTATGGGTTTGTATAGAAACCAAGACCAAGCCTTCGAGAAAGAACTTGCAGGACAGTCGGCAGTACGCCTTCTACCCCATTGATATGGAGTTTGGATTAACCCCTGACGGCTATTCGCTGACGGTTCGTTTAAGAGGCGTCGGTGTTCCAAAGGTAGAAGCAAAGGCTGCCGTTCGCTTTGCGCATCAGGAGGCTAAGAAGCCACAGCGCACAACATCGTCCGACAACTCACCAAGCTGGGCAATACCATTTATGCTTGCGAGAGAGTGGAAATAAACGATAATGCCGACCGATATTTTGTTCCGAGCAGCGTGCTTGCGGAGTTAAGACGCAGTGCAATAGAAAGTTTTGCACGCCAGTCGTTGCTTGTCGAAGAAGCAGACACACTGAAAAAGCAGGCTTTGGACAGCACCAATGTGGCAGCTTTTCAATACATAAATCCATCGCAATACAAGCGTTTCCCCTACCTGTACAACGTTTCCAACCGTGCGGCAAGGGCATTTTACCAGCAGCAAGGAGCGAATGTAAAGACTGCTTTCGAGTGTATGGACACGAAACCCTACGCACGATGAGGCACTCATTATGCAGTGCCGCCATTGCATTCGCTATTCGTTGGGCTATTGCGTGGTGCACGGCGGCAAGAAACCAACGTGGAAAGAGCCACTATTCTTGGAACTTGGCGACAAGCGACGCTTCCGTTTGGAGTTCGATTGCAAGGACTGTCAGATGAATATATACGCTGAATAACGACCGAATGAAACAACGATTTGAACATAGCAAACCATTAAAGAACCTCCGAGAGATGTATGTTTCTTTCGGAGCAGTGGTTCTGTTGCTTCTTCTTTCGCTTGTTTCAACAAGTTGCTACCACAAGAAAACACCTTCAAACTTCCGTCTTTCCGACAGCATTCAGGAAGCACAGATTTCCCGGCGCATACTTCCGAACCACGATTCGCTCGATTTGATGAAACAAGCCGATAACAGTATAGAGTGGTCTGGCACTACGACAAAGTTGGATTCGTTTGCTTTCCGTGTGAAGCATCATTATTCTGAAGGGTTCAATTTCGTAGTAAGTAAAGACTCCCTGATGCTTTTAAGGCAACAGCCAGAGGAAGTAGTGAACAATCTTGGAAACCGATTCGTTTGCTGTAGCGAAGGGGAAATCGTTGGTGGTAGCTGGTATTCGCATTCTTCCGAACGACAGTATCGACTCGGTTTGGGTGCGCGTTGCCACGGAAGACTACGCCTTTGGCTGGGCAAGAGAGCGGCAACTGCTGAAGAAGGTAGACCCAGATACGCCCATATCGCAGTTCATTTCTCTGTTTTCAAACACCCACTTGCTTATTTTCTTGGTCGTTATTTCATTGATTGGCGTTAGTTATCTGATGCGTAAGATTATGAAACGCAATGCCAACATTGTGCATTTCAACGATATAAACTCTTTTCTATCCAACGTTGTTGGCCATCATTGTAGCGACGTCGGCAACTTTCTATGCGAGCATTCAGCTTTTTGCGCCTGAAACGTGGCGGGAGTTTTACTTCCACCCGTCGCTCAATCCGTTCTCGCAACCCATACTTTTAAATATTTTTCCTGTTGCTTGTCTGGGCAATGTTGCTGATAGGAATTGCTGCTTTCGACGATGTCCGCCGACTGCTTCGTTCGGGCGATGCTTTTTATGTATCTGTGCGGTTTGGCAGCCATCTGTGCGGTAAACTATATTGTTTTTTCGGTTCTCACCTTATATTATATAGGATACCTGCTGCTTTTGGTCTACATTTATTATGGCATTCGGGTTTGGTTCAAGAAAAGCAGCGACGCCTACGAGTGTGGAAACTGCGGCTCCCGTCTTCACAGGAAAGGACGTTGCCCCCATTGTGGTGTGGTGAACGAATAGTTTTTCGGTTTACTTTTTCTTTCTTCTATATATCGATCTCCATAAAACCATACGATTAGCTAAGAATACTTACCAATATAGATTTATCCATATACGCTTTCCTATATATTCTTAATTCTGCAGACAGGTCCTTCACATACATTTCAAATACGGATGAGATCTTTATAGAAGTTCTGCTGCTCTAAAAATAATAGAATATTGAACTCGATAGGACAAATCTCTCTGTTCATACAGATATACCTCCCCTTAACCATGAAGATGACATCCATTGTATCCTTTCAGAAAAATATTCATATTTCTTACTTGTAGGGATATTAGGTATCGTATCTCTTGCAGGGAATGAACTGGTGATCGAAGACTATGTTCACGTGTTTGCTCTAATTTTTAAATCACAAAAATATGTGAGAGTTCTGATACAGTCAAGTGTTTGGAATTTTTGTCTACCAAATAATTGGATTTATAATAAAAATGGTGCGGAATTAATGAGTTCTCAGAATGTCCGTTAATATTCCCAACCTCATCTAATATTGTATTCCTAATACACTAAAAGCTCAAGATATAATCATAAGAGTATTGTATTACATAAAAATCCGAAAAATGTAGTAAAATTTGGAGAACAAAAAGAATACAGTATCTTTGCACTCGCAAATCGGAAATAGGTCATCTATTAGATTTCAACGGGGTGTAGCGCAGCCCGGTAGCGCGCCTGGTTTTGGGACCAGGTGGTCGCAGGTTCGAATCCTGTCGCCCCGACAATTTAAGGCATTTGGCGAAATGTCAGTTTTGCGGAAATAGCTCAGTTGGTAGAGCACAACCTTGCCAAGGTTGGGGTCGCGAGTTCAGTCTCGTTTTTCCGCTCTTGTTTGAGTTTTCGAGTGTAAGTAGATAGAGACCTGTTCTCAAAAGCCCAGGTGGCGGAATGGTAGACGCGCACGTTTCAGGTGCGTGTGTTTATAACGTGCAGGTTCGAGGTCCTGTTCTGGGCACTACTACTTATATAAATGTATTTGGAGAGGTGGCGGAATTGGTAGACGCGCTACTTTGAGGGGTAGTGAAAATTGCTTCGTGGGAGTTCGAGTCTCCTCCTCTTCACTTATATAGATATAATTTCTCTGGATGAGAAATATTTATTTGCCTGCGGAAATAGCTCAGTTGGTAGAGCACAACCTTGCCAAGGTTGGGGTCATGAGTTCGAGTCTCGTTTTCCGCTCTTGTTTTCTAGAGAAACATTCTAACACCAGCTAAATGAATTTATATTTAAGATATTTCAATAATGAGGCATTAGTATATAATGTTGAAGAAGCTTTTAGATTTTTGGCTTCAATTCCTGATATTCAACTTACACCGGAGTTGGAAGATGATATACGATTGTATGCTGAAAGCGATGTTTACTATCCTAAGAGATATAAGGTACGCCCGCGTGTCTACTTTATTATTATAAAGACCGAAGCTCAGACGATGCTTGATTTTAAACAAAAGAAGGCTATCAGGCTGGGGGGGATGGCTTTGAAAAAAGAGAATCCAACTATAATGCACCTTAATGAAGAACGTGATGGGTGGTACGAAGGTACTTTAAATTTTAAGCGTGTAGTATATATTGTCGCAACTGGCAAATACGAATATCGAGATACGATATTTGTTGCACAATGTAAGTCTATTTCGGGTATCGATTGTTATAATCGTATTGTTGATTACTTGCGAGACCGTGTTGATTCGCGTAGTCAGTTTCCATCTGCTAAAGGTAAAAACTTTAATTTCAGATATCTTGGAATGTGGAAATAACAACCTATCTTTGCGTGGTTGTCAATTATCATTTTCTCTACTATGAATAAAGTAATGTTGATAGGATATGTGGGGAAAAGAGCCAGAAGTGCATTATTATGATATAGATCAATCTGTAGCATCTTTCTCTTTGGCAACAACAGAACGAGGATACACTTTACCAAATGGAACAAAGATTCCCGATCATACTGATTGGCATGAGATTGTATTGTTCAAAAATTTGAGCAAGTATGCAGAGAAATACATTCACAAAGGTGATAAACTGTATGTAGAAGGACGGGTACGATACCGAAACTATGATGATAAGAAAGGTATACGTCGGCAAATTACAGAGATTTATGCAGATTCTTTAGAATGGTTAGCGGCATCTAAGAAGAACGAAATCTTTAGTGTTGATAATGGAGATTCATTACCAACAGTGGGAGAAATAGAAAATTTCAAATAACCATTTTTAATGGATGATTTAGTTACATTTATTACTTCTTCTGTAGAAATTCATACTCCTACAGTAGGAGTTGTTTTTGCTGCAATATTAGTTTGTTTGCTTCTTTATGTTTCTGGTTTTGCAAGTGGTTCCGAGATAGCATTCTTCAGTTTGTCTCCTAATGATATAGAAGAACTTGATCCACAAAAAGTAAGGCAGACAAGAATATTCAAATGCTTCGAGACGATAGTGAACGTACATTGGCCACTATTCTGATTCTAAACAATTTGGTAAATGTTACGATAGTTATGTTGTCTGGATTCGTATTGCGCGAAACTGTAGTATTTAAAGTCGCTTGGGTTGAAATACTCTGTGCTACTATTCTTCTTACCTTTCTTCTTCTACTCTTTGGAGAAATAATGCCAAAGGTGTATAGCAGTATGAATCCTCTAAAGTTTTGCCGTTATGCCGTTAATGGAATATTAGTTGCACGTCGAATCTTTTGGTCCATTGAGAATGTGCTGATGTGTAGCAGTTCTTTCGCTGAAAAGGTTCTGAAAAAAAAGACACGAAGACTTTCTATGGATGAGATAGAGCAAGCCTTGGAATTGACCAATAAGAATGAAATAAGCGGTGAACAAGATATGCTTGAAGGTATCATTCGCTTCGTTGATAAAACAGTTAAGGAGATTATGACGTCACGACAAGACATTATAGATCTCAATATACGTTCTAACTATGCCGAGGTCTTGAAATGTATCGTAGAAAATAACTATTCACGAATACCTGTTTACCAAGATAATGAAGATAACATTCGAGAGCATCTTATATATAAAGGATCTTCTCCCATACTTAACAAAAGCCAACTAATTTCAGATGGCAAAGTTTTGATACGTCCTCCTTTCTTCGTTCCAGAAACTAAGAAAATTGATGATTTATTGCGTGAATTTCAAGAAAATAAGATGCATATCGCAATTGTCGTCGATGAATTTGGTGGTACTAGTGGACTTGTTACATTAGAAGATATACTCGAAGAAATTGTTGGTGAGATAAATGATGAATTTGATGAAGATAAATCTTTTTATCGGAAATTATCAGTCAATGAATACGTATTTGAGGGGAAGACATCTATAGGCGACTTTACAAAAGTATTGGACATAGATGATGAAATGTTTGAAGATATTCAAGGTGATGCTGATTCTATGGCGGGATTATTACTTGAGATAAAAGGAGAGTTTCCTATCTTGCACGAAAAGTTAAAATATAAAAACTTCCTGTTCGAAATAATGGCTATCGAAAATCTTCGTATTAGCAAAATAAAGGTAACTATTTTACGAGATGAGAAGCAGTATTAACTATCCTGCTAAAGATGTTGTATTAGGTGTTCTTGAGATAGCGATAGGGAGAGAGGCCGAGAAACAAGGTGAAATTGAATTGCTCAGACAAATGTTGGGCTACGATGTCGTTCTAATTCATAATGAAGATGGGAAACCTTTTATAAAAGGATATAACATAAGTATATCACACAAAGGGTTTTGTTGCTATTCTTTTGTCAAAGCATTTACAAGTCGGAATTGATATTGAATACCATTCGGATAGAATACAAAAGATTGCTCAAAGATTTTTACGGTCGGACGAAAAAAATATACATTAACGTCTGATTTATTAACAGTGTGGTGTGCGAAAAGAAGCTGTATATAAACTCTTTTTCTGAACAGCATCTCACCTATCAAGAAATGAAAAGTAGATGTCATGAATAGACAATTATTAAACTTAAAAAAACAAATGTAATTATAGATTTCGTACTATCGGTATATTCCAAGTATATAATGGTTACATGTTGGAGGAATAATAAAAAGAGTTTAGATTTTTGGAGGAGCCATTTTAAAAACGTATCTTTTGCAATTAAAGGTAATTGTGAATATAATGAAGAATTTATATATTGTGATATTTTTCCGTTATGCCTTCCTTTCTTGTGGCACAAAAACAGAGAAGTAAACTCCTCAGTTTTCACGAAAAGACACTCAGAACAAAAGAAAAAGTTATAACAGGCAAATCACCTGAACGTAACAAGATTCAATACAAAAATGGTGACGTTTATGAAGGTGAATTTGTAAAAGGTAAGCGTCAGGGGGAAGGCACTTATATCTTCTCAGATGGCGAGAAATATTCTGGGCAATGGTTTCAAGACCAACAGCATGGTAGAGGCGTTTTTACATTTAAGAATGGAAATGTGTATGATGGTCTTTGGTATAAGGATTATCAGCAGGGGCATGGAATTATGCGTTATTATAATGGTGATGTGTATGATGGGGAATGGGTAATGGATAAACGGAACGGAATAGGCCGTTATACATTTGCTAACGGTGCATATTACGATGGAATGTGGAAGAATGATGTAAAAATAGGGCACAGCCGTTTTGTTTGGAAAGATGGTACTGCATACGTAGGTGATTGGAACAATAATATGAAAGAAGGTAAAAGGTATTTATATTTATCGTGGTGGTGAAGAATATAATGGAGATTGGAAGAATGACCTGCGTAACGGAAAAGGAGTATATAAGTTTAGTAATGGCGATGTGTACGAAGGTGATTATCTTGATGACGAACGAACAGGTCAAGGAAAATTGCATTATAAAAATGGCGAAGAGTATACAGGGCGATTCTTAAAAAGGAGCAAAGTCTGGACTTGGAACTATGATATGGAAGAATGGCGATGTTTATGTTGGAAATTGGGAAAATGGTTTGCAAAGTGGACAAGGAAAACTTACCAAAAAGAATAAAAAGATATTATTGAGGGCAGTTTCGTAATGGCTATATGGATGGGCAAATCATAATTCATTATGCAGATGGAAGCAAATTCCGTGGTATGTATCGTAATGGAAAACGTAATGGAGCAGCCATAGAACAAGATAAAAAAAGGGATACGTTTTGAAGGTTCTTATAGAAATGATATGCGTGATGGAAAGTTTACCGAAACTGATTGCAATGGTAAAATAGTTGCACAAGGTTATTACGAGAATGGTATCCGACACAATAATTAATAGTAAAAATAAATGGTTATGAAGATTCAGGATAAAATAACAGCTGCAAAAAGAGCAGAAGATAACGCACAATTGATGGGTATAGTAAAGAATGATAGCTATTTAGTTCCTTTCAATGAAGCTATTTGTGGTAGACATAACCATGCTGTAGAACGTATTAAGGAACTAACTTTTTGAAGGTAAGCAAACTCTTTCAGATTTTGCCAATGGATATAATTACTACGGATTGCATAAAACAAATGGTAAATGGATATTCCGTGAATGGGTTCCCAATGCTACAAATCTGTATCTAATAGGCGATTTTAATAATTGGGAGCGCAGCAGAGAGTATCAATGCAAAAGGATAGAAGGTACTGCCGGCGACTGGGAACTAATACTTGATGAAGATAAAATACACCATGGCGATTTGTTTAAGATGTATGTGTTTTGGAATGGAGGAGAAGGTGAACGTATTCCCGCATGGGCACAACGAGTTGTTCAAGATGAAGGAACAAAGATTTTCTCTGCTCAAGTATGGTTTCCTGAAGAAGAATATCAATGGAAACATAAAACCTTTAAACCAAACAGAGCTCCACTTCTTATTTATGAATGTCACATTGGAATGGGGGCAAGATGCAGAGAAAGTTGGTACTTACATTGAATTTAGAAAAAATGTATTACCCCGAATTGTAGACGAAGGCTACAATGCCATTCAAATCATGGCGATTCAAGAACACCCTTATTATGGAAGTTTTGGCTATCATGTAAGTTCTTTTTTTGCTCCCAGCTCTCGCTTTGGTACTCCCGAAGAACTTAAGGAACTTATCGACGAGGCACATTCCAATGGGTTGGCAGTCATCATGGACATTGTTCATTCGCACGCTGTAAAGAATGAGATAGAAGGATTAGGAAACCTTGCCGGCGACCCTAATCAGTATTTTTACCCTGGTGAACGCCACGAACACCCTGCATGGGATTCACTTTGTTTCGATTATGGCAAGAACGAAGTGCTGCACTTTCTCCTGTCTAATTGCAAATTCTGGCTCGAAGAGTATCATTTCGATGGTTTCCGTTTCGATGGTGTAACGTCCATGTTGTATTACAGCCATGGCTTAGGCGAGGCATTTTGCAACTACGCCGATTATTTCAACGGACATCAAGACGACAATGCCATCTGCTACCTAACGTTAGCAAACTGCCTAATACATGAAGTTAACAGCCATGCCATAACGATTGCCGAAGAAGTTTCAGGAATGCCAGATTGGCTGCAAAGTTTAAAGATGGCGGTTATGGATTCGACTACCGAATGGCAATGAATATTCCTGACTATTGGATAAAAACAATAAAGGAACTGCCTGACGAGGAATGGAAACCCTCATCTATATTCTGGGAAGTAAAGAACAGACGTAGCGATGAACGTACAATATCTTACTGCGAGTCGCACGACCAAGCCTTGGTTGGCGACAAGACTATAATTTTCCGCTTAATAGACGCCGATATGTATTGGCATTTCAAGAAAGGCGACGAGAACGATAGGGTGAGACGCGGTATCGCATTGCACAAAATGATACGATTGGTTACTGCCGGTACTATCAATGGTGGGTATTTAAACTTTATGGGTAACGAATTCGGACACCCAGAATGGATTGATTTCCCCCGAGAGGGCAATGGCTGGAGCTATAAATACGCACGCCGTCAATGGAATTTGGTAGACAACAAGGAACTCTGCTATCACTATCTTGGCGATTTTGACAAGAAAATGCTGGAGGTTATAAAGAGCGAGCCACACTTTAACGATACACCACTGAAAGAGATATGGCATAACGACACAGACCAAATCTTGGCGTTTAGTCGTAATCAACTGATATTTGTTTTCAATTTCTCGCCTACACGTTCATTCTCCGATTATGGTTTCCTTGTTCCTAATGGAACTTATAATGTAGTGTTGAATACAGATTCGTGGGAATATGGCGGATTTGGTTTTGTCGATGAAAACGTTAAGCACATAACTTTAGCTGATCCTCTCTATGAGAAAGATGGTAAAGGGTGGCTGGAAACTCTATATACCAGCTCGAAGTGCATTAGTTTTACGAAAGAAAAATAATGCCAATGGAGATAAAGAATAGGTCAATGCGTATATGTTGTGCTATAACATTTTGTGTTTTCACATTCTGTTATTTGTATTTCTATCAGACCGACATACTCTCCTATACTCAACTTGTAGCATCTAATGGACAAACACATTATGTGTCGTGGTTGGGTGCAGGTTTGATAACATTTGTGTTACAGCTCCTCCAAGTCTGTGTTTATTCTGTGTTGAAACTTAATAAACGCGGACATGCCTCAACCTATTTCCCCTCTATTCTCTTCCTGACAATTCTTACTTCTATAAATTCTAATGGTCCAATATCGACAATATGGGATACTTGGATTTGGCTTGCCCCATTGTTGTTAGTTTTATATTTTATAATAGCATTCAGTATGCGGCGTTATGAGCCGTACGAACCCGAACTACGTAACGTTGGTTTTGCCTCTCAATTATTGTGGATAAACCTCGGAATAATGAATCTTCTTTTCTTGATGGTAGGTCTTTATAGCAATTCCGACAGAATCTTCCATGAAAAAATGAAAATAGAGTCTTTGGTGTTGAACCGACAGTATAACTCTGCTTTACGCAATATACAACGGATGCAAAAATGTAGACTCTGCCACAACAATGCTGACGATATATTGTGTTGCACGTGAAGGACACCTGCCTGATAGTCTTTACGAATATTGATTACTTGGTGGTAAAGATGTTCTGCGTCCAGGTAAAGTCCATTCAATGCTATTGCCCGACTGTATCATAAATAAAGCAACTGCACGTTCTGTGCACTATCAACTAAATAATTATTTATTGGATAGAAACCTATTGAAATTTATACAATTGATTTCGGAATATTATCCTACTGATAGTCTTCGCCCTCGATATTACGCCGAGGCCTATAAGCTGTATACATTGTTGTCTAAGGGGCTGAAACCTAAGTATCCTTATGCAAAAGGAAGTTATACAAACTACTATTTTTTTCTACGAAAAAAACTAACGAATATACTTGTCTTCTATCTCATTATTCTGTATAGATTTTTACCCAGATTTATCAATATTGTATAATATTGGATATTTCCTTCCCATTTGGCTACAAAAAGTAATAAATTGTTCATGTCCCAACAAAATCTCTTTTGTTTTCTAAAGCAAAGACGTCATTGAGTTCCTCATCCAACTGCGGTTTGTCTTTATGTGAGACACAATTCAGTATCTGTCGCTTGAGACAACTGATGGGAGGCCGGGGAAAAGCCGCACAGACAGCATTCCTGTTCCTTGAAGTGCATCAGACACTATCAAGTCTATCTGAGCGACGACTCCCTGTTCTTCCAATGCTTCAAGCTCTTCCTTCCAGCATACGGCCCCTTGCCGGGGTGATTGACGACACTTGACACCTCTCGGCTTCCATCTTCCAATACCCCTAAAATGGCATGACAAGCCTCTTTGGAAACTTGCCTGTCCCTACGGGTGGCAATATTGGCATCGATATAAACTGCCGAATAATGAGAAGAAAGCGGGCGGTTGAACCATTGGCCAGTGTCTTCACGGCAACTGTTACTTAAATGGCGTGAGTTCGACGAAATAAAGACGATACGGGTTCAGCAATATTCCTCTTCCGAATAAGTCCTAAAATCGCAACGGAGTTACACGGCAATCGTCGCAACGGAGTTACGACAGATGCCGTTACGAAACAGATAGACACGGCTGCTCTCCGACACCGTGAATAGCGGTGTTCCGGTGGTTTAAGAACCATGGACTCGTGCATCGGCAATTCGCCGGACTCACCTGAAACAAGAAACTTGCTGTCTGCTATAGTCGCGTCCATAAATAGCCTCAGATATTTCACCTGTCTGCCCGGCGGTAAGACCTTTGGTGTAAAGAAGATTGGACAAGCCTTGCACGTTCTTCGCCCTCGCTACGGATCAAGCCTGAAAGAACCAGATAGAAATTGCCACTGCGGTTGCGTGGGATACGGAGAGAAAACTCAAGGCCATGACTGTACCAACGACGGGAACTCAAAGCCATTGCATTGTTCATGTCCATCCTCGCTGACAAATGAATCACGTTCATGCCTCATCAGAGAATTCATGATTAAAGAAAGACTGAAGGGTAACCCCCTCGCTGCTGCTTGTGTAATTCGAAAGAATTTCCGAAATTTGCGAATGTGCAAGTTCCATTTTACTATTATTTTTGCTAAATACAAAGATAAGAAAAAAATATGGACTTACACACTTTTTTAAGACAGTACCTTTTTATATTAACGAGATCTACAAATGCTGCTGCTGAATCATTCAATGCGAAAATAAAACTGTTTAGGGCTAACTTAAGAGGAGTTGTAGATAAAAGTTTCTTCCTTTTTGAGGCTTGCTAAACTATATGCTTATCCACACTAAATATCTACTGTCCCGTTTCTTTCATTTTAGATTTATGAAGTTGTATGTTTACCTCACTAAAAAGGGTCAGTCCTAAAACCCAATTGCAAGCCTATCCTCTTAAGCGCATAATTTCATAAGTATTTATTATCTTTGCATCATGAAGACTCACCAACTATTACGTTGCATCTTTCCAGATGTACTTGCGGACTACTTTGATGTGGTCGATATTCAACAATAGTCCGTTAAATTTTCGCAGTTTATGAAGCTTTTCACCCAAAAAGCCAACAGAAATTGTGGCAGAAAGAAAACATGATAAGTCTCTGAAAAAGAGTAGATTAAATAACAATATATAATATAATAAAATCGGCTATCTCATTGATTTTCAGTAACTTTATAGATGTAAAAGACAGTAAAGTTTATGCTGATAACCAACTTGATTAGCCGATATATGAGACTCTGCAAAGCAGCATTTAGTGCTGAAGATGGAGCAAAGTTAAACAAAAGTATTCAAACAAACGTCATGGAAATGCTTTTTTTCTTTTGGTGGTCATCCCAAGGAGATGCAATTTCACGCAGATGGGACGCTATGGCAATCGTGGCGAGCAGTGCTATCGGCAGACGGCAGAGCGCAGCGTGAACTAGCTTGAGATGAACATGTGGCTGAGTGCTTTCGCCTTCAAAAAGGCAAGGGTCGCAATGCCATCGTTATTGATCCAAGCTTCATCAAGAAGGCTGGGAAGCATACCCCATACGTGGGTGCGTTTTTGGTCGGGCTGTGCAGGTGCGGTAAAGCACGGTCTTGAGATCCCTCGGCATCGGGGTGATAGACGTGGACCCTGCATGAGTGTATGATGCTCAAGGCTGTGCAGACCACATTGGAAAAAGGCGAGGAGAAAAAAAGAGATGAGCCTGTACGACTGGTATGCCAAAGTATTGGAGGACAACAAGGTAACCTTGCAGCGTATCTGCAAGGTTCTTGTCGCCGACTCAGCCTTCTCCAAAAAGGCCTTTCATCGACAAGGTAATGAAGATGGGATTCCCTATGTTGTGAGCCGCTTGCGTCCTGACGCAGCCTTGTTCTACACATGGGACGGGGAACCCACGGGAAAGCCCGGCCGTCCCCGCGTCAAAGGTGACAAGATTGACGTGAGGAACATCGATATGTCTAAAGTCGAAACGCTTGAGCTGGAGGAGACCTCCGGCAAGGCTTATGCGCTCAAGGCATGGTGCAAGTCCTTGCACAGGGTCGTTTCGCTTGTCATCCACGAGTTGCCCAACGGTGTCCGCCGTCTGTACTTCGCTACGGATGAGAACATGAGCGGACGCGACGTGGTGGAATATTACACCACACGGTTCCAAGAGGAGTTCTGCTTTCGCGACGCAAAGCAGTTCCTCGGCCTTACAGATTGTCAGGCACGCGACAAGAGAAAACTTGACTTTGCCTTCAACTCTTCATTCACGGCACTCAATGTGGCCAAAATCATGTGCAAGGAACTTGGCACGTCCATCGGTCGACTTAAAGCGCAGATGGTCAATGCCTACTATGTGCAACGAATTATTGACGTGTTCGAGAAAAACCCGAACACGACATTAAATAAAGAAAGTATTAATGAGATATTTAGTTTCGATGCTGACGCAGCATAAAAATTAACGGAGTATTGATTCAAGAGAGTGTTTCCCAGTTTGACTTTTGGCTTGACGAGCGTAACTTTATGGAAAAGTCAGACCATAAGTTAGGCACTGTAAGCAGTTATGGTTTTACCGGCGAGCGTGTAATTCAGGACTTCCCCCTTCGTGGCAAAGCAGTCTACCTCCATGTTCGCCGTCGCAAGTGGCGTGACAGTTCCAACGGAGAGATATTTACTTATTCATATGATGATTTGACGGCTGAGGGCATTAGACTATCCCCCGAGTTCGTTTCTTTTTTAAAAGAACAGAATTGAGTCCACTGCAGAGGGTATCGCAAGTATCGGTGCGCACTATGGCGTAAATGGCAAGCTGTTATCCACACAGTACAAGGAACATTTCAGTGATTATCGTAGCTGGGACCAGTTGGTTCATGCTCAAGACTGGCTGTTGTTTGAAGATAACACAGGTGAGAGTCTAAGTATTGATGAGACCTGTCTAAGCAGTGGCGAGGTCTATACTTTTCTGACCAACAAGGCGGGAAAGGGCAGAAAAGGGACTTTGGTAGCTGTGGTTAAAGGGACCAAGGCAGAGGACGTCATCCAGGTTCTCAAGAAGATAGACCTTTCTAAACGGAAGGCTGTCAAGGAGATAACACTCGATTTGTCATCTTCGATGATGCGCATAGCCCGCTCTGTTTTTCCCAAAGCACTTATTACCAATGACAGGTTTCATGTGCAGAAACTATATTATGATGCTCTGGATGACATGCGTATCGCTTACCGGTGGATGGCAAGAGATAAAGAGAATGAGGAGATAAAAAGAAGCTAAAAAGTGAGGGAAAGGAATATATACCATTTAGATACAGCAATGGTGACACGCGTAAGCAGTTGCTCGCCAGGGCAAAGTTCATATTGACCAAGCACAGGACCAAGTGGACTGAAGCACAGAAAGCCAGGGCGGAAATCATCTTTGAACATTATCCTACACTGAAAAAGGCATATGAGCTGGCTATGAAACTTACCGATATTTATAACATCAAGAGCATCAAGGATGCTGCAAGGCTGAAGCTGGCAAAATGGTTCAATGAGGTTGAAGAGCTGGGAGTGGACAATTTCTACACGGTGATTGACACGTTTGAAAATCATTATCAAAACCATACTCAATTTCTTTGTAAACAGAGCAACAAATGCAAATGCTGAGTCATTCAATGCTAAGGTTAAGGCATTCAGGGCACAGTTCAGAGGAGTGACAGATATTCCTTTCTTTTTATATAGGCTTGTGAAATTATGCGCTTAAGAGGATAGGCTTGCAACTGGGTTTTAGGACTGACCCACTAAAAATCTACTGGTCTCTGAGAATATGAAGTGATATAAAACAAAAAAATATCATAACTCCTCGAAGTTATGATATTTACAATTTTCCTAGAAATCCCTGACGCTATTTTCAGAGCACTTAAAAAGCGGTGCGTACGAGACTCGAACTCGTGACCTCCTGCGTGACAGGCAGGCATTCTAACCATCTGAACTAACGCACCAATGCGTACTAAACCAAAATAGTTGCGGTGCGTACGAGATTCGAACTCGTGACCTCCTGCGTGACAGGCAGGCATTCTAACCATCTGAACTAACGCACCTAATTACGTGCACAAACTACATTTCTGTTTAGCGAGTGCAAAGATAGTAATTTATTTATTATAACCAAACGTATGGTTGTTTTTATATTGCATTACATAAGCATCATGATATTCTGTTTCTTTGAAAAGCCAATCTTTTAGACAAGCTCTCTTCTTGAAACCCTACGGATCTAAGACATTTAATAGAATCTGCATTATTGACATCGACGAACGCATAAATCTGGTGAAGGTGAAAATATTCCCGTGCATGTTCAATTGTCTTTTGAATAGCTGCATAAGCATATCCTTTACCACGAAATTCTTCTAAGATAACAATCCCTAATTCTGCACGCTGGTGTCGGGAGTCGTAGTTAACCAAATCTAATATTCCTATATTCCGTTTTGCACTATCTTCAATTATTAGTCGAACTTGATTATCTGCAAAGAAGTCATTCTTGGCATTAGCTATATAGTTTCGAAGTACATAACGACTATATGGAACATTCGTTGTGCTGATGTTCCATATTCTTTCATCATTCTCTATTTCATAAAGAAACTCTAAATCTTCTGGCTCCATTGCCCGAAGATTTATCTTTTTATTTCCATTATTTCAGAATTTCATTTTTCCGTTATGACGCAATCGGTGTGTCGATTATAAGTTCCAATGTGGACATTATTCTGCGGTTGGACAGCAAAAATAGAGAACATCTTCATATGAATAGGCGTCCATATCATAAACTATATAATTCAAGATTTTGGGTTCTATCAGTTCTTGCTTATCAAGATGTCCATTGGGAGATTATGCTTAGTGCCTATAACATATTTCCCCGTAACCCCTCTATTCTTAACGATTTCCTGCAACGATCAATATTATTTTGTTTCCTATAAAATATAATTCAGCCCCTATTATATGTGGATGCGGAATAAAACCTAAGAGTTTGCGAGATTTATTACAAAGCATTTGAAACAAAGAACTTGTTGCCTTCAAATAAATTGCTATCTTAATGGGAATGCTTAACAAGAAACTCATACTACTATAATGCTTGCGAAAAAAGATTAACATCGCTGCATAAAAGACATGAACGTATCGAAAGCTTGAACGTTGTGTACTTTCTCCTTTATAATGTAATATCTTAGTAGGGAAGAACCAATTCTCAAACCCTCCTTTTAAAAGTCTGTAGCTTAGGTCAATATCTTCACCATACATGAAGAAATCTTCATCGAGCAAACCTACTTTGTCTAATGCAGCATGTCGAATTAAAAAGAAAGCACCACTAATTACTTCTATTTTCCCAGGTTTATCCCAAGACATATTACTCATATAATAATGCCCGAATTTGGGGTGATTGGGGAAACGGTCACATAATCCCATCATTTTATAAAATGAGACCAGAGGGGAAGGAAAGCCTCTACGACTTTCTTTTGCACGTTGCCCAATGGTTGTAAGCATCGTAACCCCTAAACCTCCTATGCTTTTATGGTTATCCATAAAACCTAAAAGTATCGTTTATTGTATTTTTCTCCAATGAAAGTATCTGGGTTTAACAACAGGACATAGTCACTATTCGTTTGTTGCATGGCAAGATTATTGGCTCGCGCAAATCCTAAATTATGTAACGAGGAAATACAAGTTACCCATGGGAATATTTTCTTAATATATTCTACAGAGCCATCTTTTAGAATGGTTATCAACGACTATAACTTCGGCATCAATACCTTCAATGGCACGTTTGACACTCAAAAGACATTGTCCAAGATAATATTTTTACATTATAACTTACAATTACGATACTTAATTTCATGGTTTATCCTATTACATATTCATTTTATCTTTCTTGGATATCCTTTCTTCTTTACATCTATGATTTGTCGGGAATATAAAGAAGATGCTAATTGTCAGGATTAATGCGAGATAAAAGAATCCTATTTCTTCTCCATACAAATAATAGAAAAGAATATTGAATATAGCCGGATACAAAGGAGACAGAGCCGAACGGAACTCCACCTTAAGAATCCTTTCCACGAATTTGGACTGGTTATATTTTTATTAATATATGGAATCCTAAACAAAATAAAGTGCAGTTGGTATTAGAGCCAATGTTGAAAGTTGCATAATCATTTTGTACATAAACAATACTTTATCTCCAGAAAGTTTTTCCTGGTAAAAGAATTGCTGATTCATATAGGCTAATGATCCCAATTAATAGAAACAAGAAAATATTAATAATGTTAGAAGTGTCTTTCGTGTCTGTCTCATAGTTTTAAGTATTCATTATAGTCCTATTTAAAATACTTCTTCCGAGCGTAATTTCATCGGTATATTCTAATTCGTCCCCAACAGATATACCACGGGCTATTACTGTTAGCTTTACATCTAAATCTTTCAGTTTGCGTGATATGTAAAAGTTTGTTGTATCCCCTTCCATTGTACTTGCTAAGGCTAGGATAACTTCATTAATTCCACCTGCTTTCACTCTTTCTACAAGTGAATCTATCTCCAAGTCGCTTGGACCAATACCTTCTATCGGAGAAATTATTCCACCCAATACGTGATATAATCCATTGTATTGTTGTGTGTTTTCTATAGCAAGTACATCTTGTACATTCTCTACAACACATACTGTTGAAGTGTCTCTATGTGGATTTGTACAGATAGAACATGTATCGGTATCAGAGATATTGTGGCAAATATGGCAGTACTTTATTTTATGCCGCATTGTAGAAATAGATTCTGTGAAATCATCTACATCTTCTTTTGTTTTACGCAATAAGTGCAAAGTAAATCGAAGGGCAGTCTTTCTGCCTACCCCTGAGTAAGTTGGAAAATTCTTCAACAGCTTTTTCAAGTAGTTGAGAAGGGAATTGCTGCATATTAACTCTTCGTTATACAAACTTAGTCGTCGAAAAGATAGATACCAAGACCAAGTTTCAGTCCTACTGTTGAATAATTTGAATCCTTAAAGGAATGGTCATAGTACAAAGCTGGTTCAATTGTTACAGAACGATTTATAAAAAACGCATAGCCTACTTCAGCTCCTATCATCATATCGTTATAACTATGGTTAGCATGCAAAAACTTACACCCTGCACCTAAATATAAACCATTTTGAGTAATATAATAACGACCTCCTGCACCGACAGAAATATGGTCTGCGACTGCTTCCGAGCCATTATGTTCAGCACTTACATTGGCCAACAACATAATATTATCCCATGCCAAATAGCCTATCTTGGCTTCAAGACCAACATTAAGCTTATCGTGTCCATTATAATGTAAGTTTAACCCCGTCAATGAGGCTCCTATATAGCCCTTACCTTCCTGGAATTGTGCGTGAATACACAATGAGAATGTTAAGCTTAATAAAAGGAATGATAGCTTCTTCATCATATAAATCTGATTGTTAAAAATATAAAGTTTGTTTATTATTGAATTTCACTGACAAAGGTAACAGATTTATTTGAATTACAAAAATTATTATATATCTTTGTAGTGCATTTACAATTGGATATGGTTTTTGCTATAATCAAAGTTTAAGAAGACATGAATAAAAATAGATTTATATTATTCTTATTATTAATTTGGTTTACAATAATTTGTTTTGCACAAAAATGATATATATCCGAATTGGGACACAAATTTTATAAGGAAACGTGAGACTCTGCGCAGTTTGGTTAACTACTTTTAAGTAATCTTGATTGGCCTAAAACTTTAGCAAACTCTGAAGAAGGTATACGAAAAACAGAAAGAAGAGCTTACTGAACTTTTTAGATAAATATGTTACAGCCAACATTAATACAGTCTTGTTGCAAACTCGCGTGCGTGCAGCTACAATATATCCTTCTAACATTGAACCTTGGGACAAATGTTTAACTGGTACAGAGAACGGAGTTCCCAACTATGACCCATTAGCATTTGCTGTTGAAGAATGTCATAAGCGCGGATTAGAAATACATGCATGGATTGCTGCAATGCCAGTTGGTGCTTCTAATTCTTTAGGGTTGTAAAGAGATGAAAAAGAAAAGGATTTGGCATAAAAACTTCTCAACGGGAGCTTATGTAAATCCTGGTGATCCTAAGTTTGCGAGATATTTAGGGCGAGATTTGTGCAGAAATAACTCAAAATTATGATATTGATGGTATTAATTTGGATTATATAAGGTATCCCGATGGTTGGCCGTATCCAACATATAAAAATGGAGATACTCCCGAAGCACGTAGAGAAAATGTTACGAACATTGTTAAAGAGGTTTATAGAAGAGTGAAAGCACTTAAACCGTGGGTCAAGATTTCTTGTTCGCCTATTGGCAAATATGATGATTTGAGCAGATATTCTTCAAAAATTACAATGCCAAGCACCGTGTTTTCGCAAGATGCCCAACTGTGGGTTAAAACAAGAATAATGGATCAGTTATACCCGATGCAATATTGGCGTGATGATAATTATTATCCATTTTGTGCCGACTGGGTGGAAAATTCCAATGGGCACGATATCGTTTCAGGACTTGGAACTTATTTTCTTGATCCCAAAGAAGGCAATTTGAGTTTTACTGAACTAAGTGAGAAATGTATGTGAGTAGATGGTTGGGAATGGGGCATGCACATTTCGGGTCCAAATTCTTGTTAGAAAACTTACAGGGAATCTATAACTTTGAAAAACGATTTAATGCTACCCCTCACTTACCCCCGCATTAACTTGGATAAGAAAAATAAACCTGAAACCCGAACTTTAGTCGAGGCTATTCGTTGGTAGTATCAATTGGTACACAAGGAACAAAAACAATAGAATGGAGGGGAAATTCACCTTATTATAATATTTATATGAGCAACAACTATCCTGTAGACATAAAAATCCACATAATCTTATTGTTTCAAGGTTTCAAGGGACTTCTTTCATTCATAAAGCGAGCAAAACAACAATTTTATGCCATTACTGCGATGGACAGGTATGGAAACGAGAGCAACGCATTGCAAAAGTAAACTCGTCTCTAAAGATATTGAAAAGCAAATTACTCGCAAACGATGGCAAAAATCTAACTTTATTGAAAAATATAAACGAGATGGATATAAGCTATTTTAGCATAGAATCACTTGTAGGTACTACTATTGCAAAAATATATTCTATTCCTTCGAACGCTGAGGTAATAAATATAACAAAAATTAAAGTGTGGAACTTATAGACTTTTATGCACATTCCGCAAAAAGAAAGGTGAAGCATAAAGTTGGATATTTCTTCATAAAACGATAAATTATAAAGAAATATTTCAAGCACTCCTTATCAATAATATAAAAGCTTATTCAAACTATTTTTTATGATAAAAAGTACCTGATATATTATGTATTAATCTCTGAAAAATCAGATTGCACCCCTACCGCAAGACTGTTGATTGGAAGAGGACGATCTATCACAGCATTATATGAAATTGCTAACGCTCTGAGACAGACCCAAAAGCTTGAAGTTTGCTATGAATAATGTTTAAAAGATGATGGTTGTTTCGAGCATAGAGTTTAATAAACAAATCGTATTCGCCAGTTGTAAAATGACATTCTACAACTTCTGGATTTTCTTTAAAGCTTCTACTGCATCATCAAATTTTTCTGGATTTTTCAAATTCAGCCCCAAATATGCACAAGTCTCATAACCTATTTTTCTCTGGATCGATTATAAATTGAGAACCTTTAAGTATACCCAAGTTTGTTAATTTCTGAGATCCGTTGGTGTATTGCTGCACCACTAACCTTACATTCGCGCGCTACTTCCAAGAAAGGTATACGTGCATCTTCTGCTATAAGGCGTAAAATCTTTCTGTCTAATTGATCTAAACTTCTATGTGCCATTTATGTTAAAAATTTTGAGACAAAGTTACAATAATCTTCTTAAATCGCCAATTACTTTTTCCATAACAAGCTATAATTTGTAGTTTTTCTACAACCTTAACTCTGTAATACCTTGATTTAGCTTTTTTTATAGATTATGAATAGTTAAACTTTTGCAGTTTGTATCAAAATGAAAATAACGGATTTTTGCTTCAACGTATTACCATCAAACTATTTTCGTGGATAAACCTGTCTCATCATAATAAATATACAAAACATAATTAGAAGATGTTTGTCAATTCTATACGACACCTTAACAAACTTTAAAGAGCCTTATTTATTGTAAGTGGGCTTTTTCGTATTTTTGCATCGATTTAGCGGATAACTAATCCACCATAATATTGTTCAGATTATTAAGAGAAATAAATACATTATGAGTAAACAAACAGAAAAATAAAGGAACTCGTAGCCAAAAGAGAGCAAGTCCGCCTGGGCGGTGGCGAAAAAGCTATCGAAAACAACACGCTCGTGGTAAATATACTGCACGCGAGCGCATTGAAATGTTGGTAGACAAAGGTAGCTTTGAAGAGTATGACATGTTTAAACTCCATCGTTGTCATAACTTTGGTATGGAGAAGAAACAATATTTTGGTGACGGCGTAGTAGCTGGTTCGGCTACTATTGATGGACGTCTCGTATATGTCTACGCACAAGATTTTTACAGTAAATGGCGGTCTTTGTCAGAAACGATGGCACAGAAGATTTGCAAGATTATGGATATGGCCATGACAAATGGTGCTCCTGTAATCTGTATGAACGACTCCGGTGGTGCACGTATTCAGGAAGGTATTTCTTCTCTGGCAGGTTACGGAGAAATATTCGAGCGTAACATTCTTGCTTCGGGTGTCATTCCTCAAATATCAAGCATTCTTGGTCCTTGTGCAGGCGGAGCCGTCTATTCTCCAGCACTCACCGACTTCATCTTGATGAAAGAAGATACAAGTTACATGTTCCTTACCGGACCGAAAGTCGTAAAAACAGTAACGGGAGAAGATATCGATGCAGAACATCTTGGCGGTGCAAGTGTCCATGCTACAAAAAGCGGAGTAACAAGCTTTACTGCCAAGACCGAGGAAGAAGCAATGGACATCATCAAGACCCTGCTTTCTTACATTCCTTCCAACAACCGTGAGGAAGCTCCACGCGTAGAATGCACCGACCCTATCGACCGCAAGGAAGATTTGTTGAACGAAATTATACCTGATGACCCTAATCAGGCATACGATATGTATAAGGTGATTAAGGCTATAACCGACAATGAGAATTCTTCGAGGTACAACCTAAATTCGCGAAAAACATTATTACTGGTTTTGCACGCTTCAACGGTCAGAGCGTAGGTATCGTAGCTAACCAGCCATCTGCCTACGCAGGTGTTCTCGATGCCAATGCAAGCCGTAAGGGTGCACGTTTCGTACGTTTCTGTGATGCCTTTAATATTCCTATCGTTTCATTAGTAGATGTTCCAGGTTTCCTTCCTGGTACCCGGCCAGGAATACAATGCAGTTATCTTACACGGTGCACAGTTGCTTTACGCTTATGGCGAAGCAACCGTACCAAAGATAACCATCACCCTTCGCAAGAGCTATGGTGGCTCTCACATCGTTATGGGTTGCAAGCAATTGCGCTCCGACCTTAATTTTGCTTGGCCAAGTTCCGAGATTGCAGTTATGGGAGCATCGGGCGCAGTTGCAGTTCTCTACGGAAAAGAAGAAAACAGGTAAAGGAGAGTGAGCGATGTTAAACAATTCATTGCTGAAAAAGAAGAAGAATACACCGAAAAGTTTGCAAATCCATATCAGGCAGCTCAATATGGCTACATCGACGATGTTATCGAACCACGTAACACACGTTTCCGTATTTGCCGCGGTCTTGCACAATTAGCAAACAAGAAGCAAGAGTTGCCAGCCAAGAAGCATGGTTGTATGCCAATGTAATTGTAAGTTCCCTTTATAAAAACATCTATAAATGAACAATAATATATACGCTGCAATTGCCATGGCGCTCTATGAGTATGCAGGCAATAACGTTCACGATGTAGAACCAGGCATCATCACAATAAAGCCAAAGCAGACAATGTGGAATGCCAAGTTCGAGATTATGACAAAGAAACCATAAGACAAAAATGAAAGAATTTAAATATACGATTGACGGCAAAGAATATAATGTCGTTATAAAACAGCGTTGGCGACGACAATGTTGCTGACATCACGGTAAATGGTGAGAATATAAGGTTCAGATGGAAGCACCTGCTGAACCTGAAAAGAAAAAGGTAGAATTGGGTAAACCCACTACTGAAAACGAGGCTGAAGGTGCAGCAACACCAGCAAACTTCAATGCTTCAAATGCCATAAAGGCCTGCCCCCGGCACTATTACTTCAATAGGTTACCGTAGGTCAGGAAGTTGTAGCAGGCGACACTGTTCTTGTGCTCGAAGCTATGAAGATGCAAAACAGCATTGAAGCTGAAAAGGACGGCAAGGTTACAGCCATCGTTGTTAAAGTTGGTCAAGCTGTACTCGAAGACGAACCATTGGTAGTAATAGAGTAAGCCAACAAGAACATACACGCTTTCTGTCTGACAGGAAGACATACTAGAGAAATCCATTCATAACACTTTTGAGGTGTTGTGAATGGATTTCTGTCTTATAACAATAGCAGCTGAGGTTAGCACAGACACATTCTACCTTCTGAATAGAAACTACTTTTTCACTTCCCTACTCCATTGCTATCCACATACCTTTAGTTGGATAAAACAGCAGTCAAAAATTGTAAATCTTTTCCACAAATCTATCTGTTGCGTATTAATCTCTTTATCAACGTATTACAAGACATATTGTTTTGCGTTCCAAAAGTGGCTGTTTTATACGGTAAAAGCATAGGTTTTGCATCGCAAAAGGGCAGTTTTCGCAACACTAAAGCGTAATTATTTGTCTTTTAGAAATTATCTTTACAAAACTACGGATTTTCTCATCAGCCGGCACAAATAACAAAAAGAGAAAAACCATTTATCAAATAAGACAGCATTGTTCCATATTTTTACATAAGTCTTGCTGGCTTTCCAGTATTATTATGAACACTTTAGGAAACTTTGAATAAAATCCTTGTCGATAAGATATTTTTGTAACTTTGTTGTCAAAAATAGAATATAAAATATACAAAGACGTACGCTTACATTAAAGCTCATCAGTGAGGAAACTGAACGTGTAATAAAAGGTCTTGAAAAAGAAGCACTTCGATAATGCCAAAGAGACCATCGGGAAGGTATTGGGAATACGATAGAATGCGTCGTGAATACCAACAAAAGCTCGATAACAATAAGCAACAACAAAATCTTCTTTCAAAACAAATTGGTGGATTAATGAAAGAAGGCAAGAAAGACGAGGCGAACGAAATAAAGAATAAGGTAGCTGAACTAAAGGCTGCCGATAAGGACTTGCAAACCAACATGGAGAAGGCACAAGCCGATATGACCGACTTGCTACTCACTATCCCCAATATAGCCAATGTAGATGTGCCCGAAGGTAAAGATGCTAACGACAATGTTGTAGTAAAAGAAGGTGGCGAAAAGCCAACCTTCGAGGGTAAAGCACTTTGCCACTGGGATTTATGCGAGAGGTATAACCTCGTTGATTTCGAGCTTGGTGTTAAAATCACAGGGGCAGGTTTTCCTATTTACATAGGGAAGATGGCGCGTTTCCAACGTGCCTTGGAAGCATTCTTCCTTGACGAGGCTCGCAAAAGTGGATATTTAGAAGTACAACCTCCATTGGTTGTCAACCAGGCTTCAGGATTAGGAACAGGGCAGTTGCCCGATAAGGAAGGACAAATGTACCATGCAGAAGTGGACGATCTCTACCTAATTCCAACGGCAGAAGTACCCGTTACGAATATTTTCCGCGCTGAGATACTCGACGAGAAAGATCTCCCTATCAAACGTTGCGCCTACTCTTCATGCTTCCGTCGCGAGGCTGGGAGCTACGGAAAAGACGTACGTGGACTCAATCGACTACACCAATTCGACAAGGTAGAGATTGTGCGCATAGACACTCCGCAACACTCTTACCAATCATTGAACGAAATGTTGGAACATGTTGAGCATCTGTTGATGAAGCTGGGAACTCCCCTACCACATTCTCCGACTGTGCGGTGGCGATATGAGCTTTACCTCTGCTATTTGTTACGACTTCGAAGTATGGAGTGCTGCACAGGAGCGTTGGCTGGAGGTTAGCTCTGTTTCTAACTTTGAAAGTTATCAGGCAAACCGTCTGCATTGTCGCTATCGCCGTGCTGAAGATAAGAAAATAGAGCTGTGTCATACACTGAATGGTTCGGCATTGGCTTTGCCTCGCATTGTTGCAGCCATACTGGAAAACAATCAGACCTCTGTAGGAATAAGAGTACCAAAGGTGCTTGTACCTTTATTGCGGATTTGAAATGCTCGACGACAAAAACTTCTAATCATTGTGCTTAGATCGTAAAGAATATTCTTTGTCGGAAGTTGAGATGGCACTGTCTTTCACTCGGCAATACTATTAATGCCAGAGACAACTCCTACTCGACTTCAGACAAGAACAAATCGAAAGTGTAAGTTAGGGTTGCTTCAGGCAACAACAGAGACATAAACACAATAGAGAGTTATAATAAATAAGAATCTATAAAACAACTTAACCTTTTTAAAACATGAACAAGATTATCAGCAAAGAGCAATTTTCCGAAAAGGTTTTTTGCATCGTTGTAGAAGCACCGCTCATAGCACGCAGTTGCAGGGCAGGTAACTTCGTAATTGTACGCGTAGACAAAAACAGCGAACGCGTGCCTTATACCATTGCTAAAGCCGACCCTGAAAAAGGCACTCTCACCATGGTAATACAGGAAGTAGGACTCTCTTCTACCAAATTGTGCCAGCTCGAACCGGGCGACGAAGTGCTCGACATTGTCGGACCATTAGGGCAGGCATCGCACATAGAAAACTATGGCACGGTGGTTTGCGCCGGTGGCGGTATCGGTATCGCAGCCATTCTCCCTATTCTGACAGCCTTAAAGAAAGCCGGCAACCGCGTAATTTCCGTGTTGGCAGGTCGCACAAAAGAATTGGTGATTATGGTTGATGACGTTGCCAAATACTCTGACGAGGTTATTATCATGACCGATGACGGAAGTATGGGTAAGAAAGGCGTTGTAACCGTTGGTGTAGAGGAAGTACTTCAACGTGAAAAAGTAGACAAGGTACTGGCTATCGGTCCTCCTGTAATGATGAAGTTTACCTCGTTGCTGGCAAAGAAATACGGCATTCCAAATGACGTTTCATTGAATACAATTATGGTGGACGGAACAGGTATGTGTGGTGCATGCCGTCTTACCATTGGTGGAAAAACAAAGTTCGTCTGCATTGATGGTCCTGAATTTAATGGCGACCTTGTCGATTGGGACGAGATGTTCAAGCGTATGGGCACCTTTAAAAGTGTGGAACGCAAAGAAATGGAAAGGAAGCAAGACCAGATTGGGCATCATCATATGAAGTAGAAACTGCTGAAAGCACAGCAAAGACAGCATTGACTCCCGCAGAAGAAACAAAACAGGAGTTCTCTGAACTTGTCGATCGCAACGCAGAATGGCGTACAGAATTGCGCAAGAGCATGAAACCGAAAGAGCGTACAGCCATCGAAAGAGTGCAGATGCCGGAGCTCGACCCTGTTTACCGTGCAACGACACGTTTGGAAGAGGTGAACAAAGGGCTTACAAAAAGAAATGGCTATGTGAAGCTCAACGCTGTCTCGACTGCGCAAAACCTACTTGCGTGGAAGGTTGCCCCGTAAACATCAACATTCCAAGTTTCATCAAGAACATCGAACGCGGACAATTCCTTAATGCTGCACGCGTATTGAAAGACACTTCTGCCCTACCGGCAGTTTGCGGTCGTGTCTGTCCGCAAGAGAAACAGTGCGAAAGCCGTTGCATTCACTTAAAGATGAAAGAACCTGCTGTGGCTATTGGCTATCTTGAAAGATTTGCCGCCGACTATGAACGCGAGAGTGGCAACATTACGTTACCCGAGCTTGCTCCCTCTAATGGCATGAAAGTAGCCGTTATTGGCTCAGGTCCTTTCGGGACTTAGCTTTGCCGGCGATATGATTAAACGCGGATTTGAGGTTTACGTTTTCGAAGCATTGCACGAAATTGGCGGTGTGCTCAACATCGGTATTCGAGTTCCGCCTGCCAAACAAGATTGTCGAGGTGGAAGTCGAAAACTTAAGAAAGCAAGGAGTTCATTTCCAAACCGACACGATTGTCGGCAAAACCATCAGTGTGGAAGAACTGAAACAAAACGGTTTCAAGCGAATCTTTGTAGGTTCGGGGTGCAGGCTTGCCTAACTTCATGGGTATTCCAGGCGAAAATAGCATCAACATTCTGTCAAGCAACGAGTATCTTACCCGTGTAAACTTAATGGACGCAGCCAACCCGGACACCGACACGCCAATCATTATTGGAAAGAAAGTTGTTGTTGTGGGTGGTGGAAACACTGCTATGGACTCGTGCCGCACAGCAAAACGCCTTGGTGCCGAAGTAACACTTGTCTACCGTCGTTCGTTGGAAGAAATGCGGCACGTGTAGAAGTGAAGCATGCACAGGAAGAAGGCATCAACTTCCTTACGCTGCACAACCCGAAAGAATATCTTGCCGACGAAAAACGGACGTGTTTGTGGGGCTGTTCTCGACGTTATGGAACTTGGAGAACCGGACGAAAGCGGACGCCGCAGACCACAAACTACCGGCAAGACCATTACCATAGAGTGCGACCAAGTAGTTGTTGCAGTAGGTGTGTCGCCTAACCCGCTTGTGCCAAACTCTATCGAAGGGCTGGAATTAGGACGAAAAAATACAATCGCAGTGAACGACGACATGCAGAGTTCTATCCCCGAAATCTATGCAGGCGGCGACATTGTACGCGGCGGTGCCACAGTTATCCTCGCTATGGGCGACGGCAGAAGAGCAGCACTTAACATGGCAAACACTCTGCTGAAAGAATAGGAAACATAACATACAATATTAGAAGGAGTTAAAGACCGACTGTTTAAGTCATCTTTAACTCCTTTTCGTTTATCGTATAAGTTTATGAACAACCAGAACGAAGTTCGTGGACTTTGCGAAGAATAACACTACACTTAGTCAAGAAAGCTTATAGGTTATTAGTAAAAAGCTTATAAACTTTTGCAAGAAACTCCATACTCAAACAGTACTAAATATATAGACTTCGAGCAAATTGATATATGGGAAAGACTGTAATCGCTATATCAGTCGAAGTAAAAACGGAATAAAAAGAGAAAAAAACAAGTATTAAGTCTTCTTTCTTTATAAAAAGATGTAACTTTGTAGGACACAATAAAAAAAGACATTTACTAAATCTTATGATTATGGAAGAGAATTATTTTGCCCCATCAGAGTTGATTATTAACGAAGATGGAAGTATTTTCCACCTTCACTTAAAACCACAAGAGCTGGCAGACAAAGTTATTCTGGTAGGTGATCCGGGAAGAGTTGCCTTGGTTGCATCGCATTTCGACGGTGTAGAATGCGAAGCCAATAATAGAGAGTTCAGAACCATAACGGGCAACTTCAAGAAAAAACGGATAACCATTGTAAGCACAGGCATTGGGTGCGACAACATTGACATCGTTCTCAACGAGTTAGATGCCTTAGCCAACATTAACTTTGAAACAAGAAAAGAAAACGCCAACCTACGGCCACTAACCTTAGTGCGTATCGGAACCTGCGGTGGACTCCAACCCAACACGCCAATAGGCACATTCATTGCATCGGAAAAGAGCATAGGCTTCGACGGATTGCTCAACTACTATGCAAATCGCGATAAATTAGATGTTGCCTTCGAGAAGGAATTCAAAAAGCAAGTAAACTGGAATCCGCAATTAGGAAATCCATACGTGGCAGACGCCGATAAAGAACTGTTAGAACAAATAGCACAAGACGATATGGTGCGCGGTGTAACCATCGCCTGCGGAGGCTTCTTCGGACCACAAGGACGACGATTGCGCATACCACTGGCTGATCCGCAACTAAACGAAAAATAGTAAAGTTCGAATATAACAGGTACAAAATAACAAACTTCGAGATGGAAAGCAGCGCATTGGCAGGTTTGGCACAACACATGGGGCACAAAGCCGTAACTTGCTGCATGGTAATTGCCAACCGCATACAGAAAGAAGCCAACTCTGGCTATAAGAACACTATTGACGGACTGATAAAGAAAGTGCTTGAAAGGATCTAACCTTCAGAAGCCTTTCGCCGCAAGAGGTTACACACCGCCTAAGACATTCACACAACAATACTTTTATTTTTCTCCATAATGCAAGCATACAACAATCCTCTCAACCCTTCCGAAACCATCTGTGCAATAGCAACACAACCGGGAGGTGCGATAGGAACAATCAGAGTTTCGGGCAGCGATGCCATCAGAATAGTCGACTCCATTTTCTCGCGGACAATACTGAACGCCCCAGCCAATACCTTGCATTATGGAGAAATACTCGACGAGAAACAGCAAACCGTAGACGAAGTGGTTGTGTCCATCTGGCGAGCTCCCCATTCGTACACGGGCGAAGATGCAGTAGAAATATCGTGCCACGGTTCAGCATATATAATGGAACAAGTGCTCCACAGACTTATAGAGAACAATTGCCGACAAGCAAAACCTGGCGAATACACCCAGCGCGCCTATCTGAACGGAAAGATGGATCTTTCGCAGACCGAAGCTGTTGCCGACCTTATAGCATCTACCAACAAAGCTTCGCATAAACTTGCGCTATCGCAACTGAAAGGGCACTTCTCATCAGAACTTTCAAAATTGCGCAGTCAGCTACTCAAAATAAACTCGCTGCTCGAACTCGAACTCGACTTCTCCGACCACGAAGAATTAGAGTTTGCCGACCGTACCGAACTAATTGCCCTTGTCAAGGAAACAGACAGCAAAGTAACCGCACTTGCCCGCTCTTTCAAAATGGGGCAAGCACTCAAAACAGGTGTTCCAGTAGCCATCATTGGCAAAACAAATGTAGGAAAGTCTACCCTGCTCAATTGCCTGCTTCACGACGAACGTGCCATTGTAAGCAATATTCACGGAACCACCCGTGATGTCATAGAAGATACTATCGCCATCAGTGGTGTAGACTTCCACTTTATTGATACCGCAGGACTACGCAAGACCACCGACCAAGTCGAGCAATTAGGCATAGAACGTACATACGTCACGCTCCGGAAAGCACAAATAGTGTTATGGGTTGTAGACAAAAATCCTACCGATAGTGAAAAAGAAGAGATATTCGCTCAATGTGCCGACAAGCATTTAATTCTTGTACATAACAAAGTAGACGACCTAACCAATTCTATACTGAAAGAAAGGCACAATGCAGATTTCAACTATTACGAACTCAGCATATCAGGCAAATATAACTTGGGCATCGGCCAGCTCGAAACATTAATATACAAAGTAGCCGACCTGCCAGAGATTACAGAGAACACAACCATCGTTACCAATGCCCGACACTACGATGCACTCACCCGTGCACACGCATCTCTGCAACAAGTACAAGATGCAATGGCTATGAACCTCAGCGGCGACCTAATTTCTGAAGACCTGAAAGACACCATCTCCATACTCGCCGAGATTACAGGCAATCAAATTACACCACAAGAGACATTGCACAATATCTTTAAGCACTTCTGCATCGGAAAGTGAACATTGAAAAACCCCGAAAGCATCAATCTACTTTCGGGGTCTACATCATAAAAGGCTATTATCCATAACTTACCATAAGTCGAGACGTTGCTCTTTTGGCAAGTAAAGTTTGTCGCCTGGCTTTACGTTGAATGCATCGTACCAGGCATCAATGTGTGGTAAAGCACCATTCACGCGCCATTCTCCCAGCGAGTGAGGGTCGCTCTTGGTACGGTTACGTATTTCTGCTTCTGTTATATTTGCAGCCCACACACCAGCGTATGCAAGGAAGAAACGTTGTTCGGGAGTAAAGCCATAAATGTTTTGTGCTTTCTTACCTTTCATAGCATTCTTCAGTGCATTATAAGCAACCATTAAGCCACCATGGTCGGCAAGATTTTCGCCCATTGTAAGATTTCCGTTTGCCTTGAGGTCGGGCAGCACACTGATATTGCTGAAGAACTGACCGAATGGTGTTGTGCGTGCCTTGAACTTGTCGCCATCGCCTTTTGCCCACCAGTCGCGCATGTTTCCATCTTTATCGTAGTTCCGCCCATTATCGTCGAAGCCGTGTGTCATTTCGTGTCCAATCACAACACCGATGGCTCCGTAGTTGAAGGCATCGTCTGCCTTAGGGTCGAAGAATGGGTATTGAAGAATGCCAGCAGGGAAGCATATCTCGTTGGTGGTAGGATTGTAATACGCATTTACCGTCTGTGGAGTCATATACCACTTGTCCTTATCCACTGGCTTGCCTGCAGTCTCATCAAGATTCACCTTGTGCCAGAACTTGCGACAGCTCATAACATTATCGTAATACGACTTTGTCGGATCGATTGTAAGAAGGGTTAAGTCTTGCCACTTATTAGGGTATCCCACCTTAACATAGAAAGTAGACAACTTATCAAGCGCAGCCTGCTTTTGTTTCCTCACTCATCCAGCTTTGATCCTTAATACGTTGAATTAAACTTGTCTGGAGATTCTAATAAGTTGCTCCATACGTTGTTTGCTGCTTGCAGGGAAATAGCGTTCGCAATATATCTTGCCAAGTGCTTCGCCCATCTGACTTTCTACTTGCTGCGTAGCACGCTTCCAACGTGGATAGTCTTGCTTTGTTCCACGCATTGTCTTGCTAAAGAAGTTAAAGTATTCAGCACGGACATTATCGCTGAGATAGTTTGCAGCACCAAGAATAACCTCCCATTCCATTCGAGCACGAAGCTCGTCGGCAGTTTCTGTTTCAGTTAGTTTGTCTACGCCTGTCAGGAACTTTGGCTGTCCAACAACCATCTCTTGTATATAATCAGACTTTACACCATCTGCATTCAGCATTTGTTCTAACCGAATATTAGGATATTTCGCTTTAAACTCTGCCAAGGTCATCTTATTGTAGTTGGCTTTCGAATCGCGAAGTTCAGTTCTGCTCTTGGAAATTAACGCAATGGCAGTTTCGTAACGCATAATATATTGGCTCTTTGTTTCGGCTTGGGCTTGTGAGAAACCAAAGAGTTTAAACATATTTACCACGAATTGCTTAAAGGCATTACGTATATCGGTTGTAGCCTTATCGTTATCAAGATAGTAATCTTTTTGACCTAACGTAAGTCCGCTCTGGTTAATTGTTAGAATGTTCATCTTCGCATTCTTTTCGTCAGCTCCAAAGCCATACCTTATTGGCATTCCGTAGCTCTGACTTGCATATTTCAACTGAATAGCGTGGAGAGCATTTAAAGTTTTCGCAGCCTCCATCTCGCTGAGCAATGGCATTACAGGCGCAACGCCTTCTTTGTTTCTACGCACAGAATCCATAGCAAGTTTATAGAAATCACTCAGCTTTTGCTCCACACTTCCTGCTTTTGCTTTCGTCTTTAGCAGACTTGTAAGAATGGTATTAATACGCTTGTTATTGTTTTCGCCCAACTGGTCGAACGAACCATAACGCGAGTATGCAGCAGGCAAAGGATTGTTTTTCTGCCAACCGCCTGTTGCGAACTGGTAAAAATCGTCGGCAGGACGTACCGATTTGTCGAGATTGCTCTCCTTAATTCCTGCTTGGTTTTGTGCAAATCCAGTCATAGGAACCGTAGCAATCATCATCATTGGTAAGATTGTCTTAATGTTCATTTTAAATGTTCTTAGTTTAAACTGCTCGTCACATCATCTTTTGCTTGCATAATGCACGTTCAAAGGTGAATGTAGGCAAACAAGGTTCGTCAATTATTATTTAATTATAAATTCTCTTTCTTATTCATTCTGCAATGCTTCCAATGCTTCGGAAAGTGCAAGCCATTGTTCGTTCTCCTTGTCTAAATGGCGTTGTAAGTCGGTGTATTCGGTAACGAGTTTCATATTTGATGCATTCTCTGCCGACATCAACAATTCGTCAAGTTCAGCTTTGCGCTTTTCCATCTTGGCAATTTTCTTTTCCGAATCTTCTACAGCACGCTGCGTCTTTCTAATTTCTTTTGTTGTTCCTTGTGTTCTGCATACGATACTGCACCCAATGCAGATTGGTCAACTGTTTCTTGCTTCGCATTGGCAGTGTTTTCTAATATGGAAGCAACAGTATTCGTACTTGTCTTACTCAAACTTTCTTGTATTGTCTCGGCATTATGGGCACGCAGATAATCGTAAATGCCACCCTAAATGCTCACGCACCTTGCCTCCGCCAAATTCATATACCTTGCTTACCAAGCCATCGAGGAACTCTCTGTCATGCGAGACGATAATCGCTGTCCCGTCGAAAGCCTTAATCGCTTCTTTTCAGAACCTCCTTTGAAGTTATGTCCAAGTGGTTTGTAGGTTCGTCAGTATTAAGAGATTCACTGGTTCGAGCAATAATCTTATCATTGCCAAGCGTGAACGCTCGCCACCCGAGAGCACTTTAACTTTCTTTTCAGATATTTCTCCACCAAACATAAAGGCACCTAAAAGGTCGTTGATACGTAATCGCATCTCACCTTTTGCTACTTGGTCGATGGTTTCAAATATAGTCAGGTTCTCGTCTAAGAGTTGGGCTTGGTTTTGTGCGAAATATCCAATCTGTACGTTGTGCCCTATCTTTAGATTACCATCGAAGGGGATTTCGTTCATGATACACTTTACAAGGGTAGACTTTCCTTCTCCATTCTTACCTACGAAAGCAACTTTTTCGCCTCGCTTAATGGTCATGTCGACCTTCTCGAACACGAGGCGTGACGGATATTCCTTGCGCACATTGTCACAGATAATAGGATAATCGCCACTTCGCAAGCAAGGTGGAAATTTTAAGCGCATGGCCGAATTGTCCACCTCGTCTACCTCTATCGGCACTATCTTTTCCAACTGCTTTATACGTTGTTGCACCTGAACTGCTTTTGTTGCCTGATAACGAAATCTATCTATAAAGGCCTTTATATCAGCAATCTCCTTTTGTTGATTTTCGTATGCACGCAGTTGTTGCTCTCTACGTTCCTTACGTAAAACAAGATATTCATCGTACCTCACTTTATAGTCTTCTACCCTACCGCAAGTTATCTCTAATGTGCGATCTGTTACATTGTTTATAAAGGCACGGTCGTGAGACACCAACACCACAGCTTTTGCACTTTGAACAAGAAACTGCTCTAACCATTGTATTGATTCTATATCCAAATGGTTGGTTGGCTCATCAAGCAACAATACATCAGGGTGGCGTAAAAGTATTTTCGCCAGTTCTATTCGCATACGCCAACCACCCGAAAATTCAGATGTGGGACGGTCGAAGTCGGTACGTTCAAAACCTAAACCGACAAGCGTACGTTCTATTTCTGCTTCGTAATTCTCACCACCAAGCAGCATAAAGCGTTCGTGTTCCTGCGTAAACCTCTCTACCAGTTCGGTATAACTTTCGCTTTCGTAGTCGGTACGTTCAGCCATTTCTGTTGCATACACTCCAGTTCTTCTTTCATTTTGGTAGCATCTGCAAATGCCTTACGTGTCTCGTCCTTTACCGTAGTATCGTCCGACAGTTTCATTACCTGCGGCAACAGCCGATAGTCGTATCGTTCGGAACAGCCACAACACCTGCTGTGGGACGTTGTAAACCACAAAGTATTTTAAGCATTGTAGACTTTCCTGCACCATTCTTACCCACCAACGCTATACGGTCGCGGTCGTTTACAACAAAAGAGACATCATGAAAGAGTGGTTTTTACACCAAACTCAACTTTTTAATCCTTCGATTGACAGCATCTATCTTTTTCTGTTTTCTCTTTAATTAACAATTGCAAAGATACGCAATATTTTCGTAAAGTACCACAGCAAACTTTATTTTTATCAGCAGCAATTCATTGGAATACATTGGTATCCAATAAAAGGACGTTAGTTTTTTCCGGATTATCGACAATGACAAGAATGCCGTTGTTGAATTAGTGTATCAAGACAAGGATTCTTTGACTAACCACAAAAAAATAGGCCATAATACATAAACCCTACAAAAAGAATATTCTAAAGGGGCACGGAGTAAAAATGAGAGTTCAAGAAGCCTATTTTAGCTATATTGAGAAAAAGGAGCAATACAAGTCAGTTCAAGTGGAGTTAATTTATTTAGCAGGCTCTATAAATTACCTTTATTGGATTTTTGATTTTTAGGTGAGTTGTTCTTACTCTCCCTTCAAAAGAGCATATCGGGCTATGCGACTGAAAAGGAAAGCGAAATATGCACATAAAAGCAAAAGACACAAAGAGTGAATGGTGTTATAACAATTATGTTCCGCTACGTGGAATTTATAGAACATTTTTAATCCGTACATTTTTAGTGGCATTAGTGAAATGGAAAAGAATTAAAGGAATGAGCGGAATACGGGAATCGAACCCGCCTCCCAGGCTTGGGAAGCCCGTGCACTACCGATGTGCTAATTCCGCTTGTATGTATTTTAATAACTTTGTTATTATGAACTTTGCTTTTGTAGCATCTCTTTTCAAAGAGCCGATACCCGACTCGAACTGGGGACCTACGCATTACGAATGCGTTGTTCTCACCAACTGAGCCATATCGGCCAAAAAGCGAATGCAAAGATACATACAAAAAAGGAGAAATCAAAATATTTGCAGATATTTTTGCTTGTAAGCTGAGCAACATGCTCTGTTGTAGAGTCCAACCAGCAAGTGCAAAATTATAATATTCTTTTGTAGAACTCGTATTTGGGTGTTTGAAAAATTTAGTTTCTGTCTCGGTCTTCTGTTTATTTTCTTCTGTATCATTGCAATCTTTCTGTCCGTGAAATCATCGAAGTTTGCCTGTTTTGGTATGTATTGCCTGATGAGCTTGTTCGTATTTTCAACCGCTCCTTTCTGCCATGAGGCATACGGGTCTGCAAAGTAAACGACTGCTCCCAGGTATTGGGTAATCAGCTTGTGCGCTGCAAATCCAGAGCCATTGTCTGTAGTAATGGTCTTTACATGTTTCCTGTAGGGCAGCAGCCTGCGTACCTCCCTGGCCAACGGCCCGGACTTTTTCCCGTGCGGCAGCTTCGTCATGAAGAGCATGTTGGTGGAACGCTCCACAACGGTGAGGATAGCGTGGTTGTAGCGGTCTACAATCAGCTCCATCTCGAAGTCCCCAAACCGTTTTCCATTTGCCTCTTTGGGGCGTTGGTGGATACTGGTCCTGCCAGGCAATGGGAGAAGCCTTGCATTTGGGTCTGCGCCTGTATTTGAGCTTATGGCGCGTATGGCTTGCCAATTCCCCGGTCGCATCGGCATGTATGATATTGTAGATGCTTTGATGCGACACGCTGACACCCTCCCTTTTCAAAGTCCCTGATATCTGTCGTGGAGACCATTGCTCCCCGATGATGGCTTGTTTTATTCTCCATACCAGCTCAGGGGCAAGCGCAGCATTGGAGGTGGAACGCTTTCGACGCTCCATGGCCTTGTCATGTGCCTTGAACCAGACATACTTGCCCGATGGGCTGCCCTTGCGTTTTAATTCACGGGAAAGCGTGGATTGACTCGTGGATTGACTGATGCCCACAATATGGGCAATCTCTTTTCTTGGACTTTTCCTTTGGAGTAAGGCAAAAACTTGCGACCTTTGCTCCGAGGTATAATTGTTTATACATAACAATACAAAGATAATTAATCTTGGGAGCCCACAAAAAGGGGGACCCTTTTTTGTATTGCTGGTATCGCTCTTCGGGGCTACGCACCCCGGCCGCGGGGTAAACCCACGGTATTTTTCATAGATTAGAGACCATGAAAAACGTGGCTGTTTGTTGCACTTCGATTTGGAATGTACACTCTATCATGAATTCTTTAATGAGCCATGGATGTGACTTAATTGCAATTGTTTGTAAATAGGGCAATGTTTGTACCCCACTTATAGAGTGCGAAAGCGGTTTCAGACAAGATGAGACAACCAATAAATTTATCGAACTTACGTTATATTAATATAGTGTAGCTCCATTATGTTTTTTTAATGTTGCAGCAAAGTTTACTTTCAGTACATTGCTTTCGCGCAAACTCTGCTTAATATCGTTTATCATTCCCATTGGTGTGTTCTTGTCGGCACGCACGCTGGCACTCAATTGCTTTCTATCGGTTGCCGACATGGTTTGCCGTTCTTTTGCAAGATAACCTTTTATATCTTTCAAATCAACAATCTTGTCGTTCAGCTGCACACACATACTGTCGCCCAAAGCCTCGCCAGTAGCATCGGTGGGTGTACCTATATATATATAGGATATGGCAGATTTCTTCACCAACTTGGTCAGTTCTGTTTCCCTGCGGTACCTGATATTTCACCTTAACAGTAGTTTTTACGCATGTGGGTAACGAGCATAAAGAAGAACAGAATGGTAAAAATAAGGTCGGGCAACGAAGCTGTGTTCAGTTCCGGAATGTCGTGTTTACGACGTCGATAGATGCTCATTGGTTGCCTCCTTTCTGTGTTTTTTTGCATTCTCTGTAGCATAGACCTCTGATATGCGTTGCGGTATTTCGTCGGCAATCTGTTCTTGTTGTTCGACAGAACAAAGTTGATAGAGTTTGCCATACAACTGTTCGGCTCGCTTATTGCGCAAATCGTTATAGGCTGCAACTATTTCGTTCTGAAGCGAGAAATAAGCATTATACGAAGCGTGTGAATCTGCCTGAAGCTGAATAATGTGCTCTTTACCCTTAGGTGCAACAAAGTTGGCTACAGTCTTCCTTACAGTAGCCAATGCTATAGGCTTATTGTTTAGCAGCAACTTGTTGTTATCAAGTATCTGAAAGCGCAACACCAGTCGTTCGTCTACCATAGATTGGGTTTCTTTCTGCATCTTCTCTATCGGTGGAAGCGTGCGTTCCAATCCCTCATCTACCTCCATCGACGTGGTAACCAGGAAGAGTATCAACAACATAAACGATATGTCGGCAGTAGAAGAAGTGTTCAGTCCGGGAACTTTTCGTTTAGCACGTTTAAACATTGGCATTCTTATTTTTCTTTCTATAATAGCGTGTCGCACCAAAAGCTGTTACAGCTATTGCAACAAGAAGCAACACTATTGATGAGGTAACAAACATATCGGAAACCTTCAACCAGAACTTATCGGTATAGTTTTCCCCATTTATAACCATAGGGTGAGAAGAACCGAACATGAACGACAACACAAGACACAAGAGTGTTGTGCCAAATACAGCAACGGATATCCTGTAAGTAGGAATGCCATTCACTATGCGTTGCTTGCCAGAGATGGTTCTTGCACTGTGAATCAAAGACAGCACCATGGCAAAAACTGCCAACCCGAAGAGAATCCACATAAATATAAGAAGCACATCGGTAAACAATGGAGCATTGAAAGAAGGATCGCCAGCAAATGGAGTATAGAAGCCTACCGAGAAGAACAGCACGAACACAAGTGCAATAACACCTATTAAGACGTACAGAATGCGTTGCGATATTCGTTCTTCTGCCAATTTAGAAAGTTTATTTTTCACGTTCATAGTCTATCACTTCAGTTTATACACAACAATGGCATCTAACAACGATATGGCAGACTCTTCCATCTGAGCCGTCAGATGTTCTATCTTAGAAAGTATGTAGTTGTAGAATATCTGTAGAACCAAAGCTACAATAATACCAAAAATGGTGGTTATAAGTGCCACTTTCATTCCCGAAGCTACAATGGTAGGACTAATGTCGCCTGCAATTTGTATTTGGTCGAAAGCCATTACCATTCCAATCACCGTACCAAGGAAACCTAACGATGGTGCCATTGCTATGAAAAGTGTTACCCACGAACAACCTTTCTCTAAGTTAGCACTCTGCACACTGCCGTATGAAGCTACGCTGCGTTCTATATCCTCGATAGAACTATCTATACGCAACAAACCTTGATAGCAGATAGAAGCTACCGGACCGCGCGTGTTTCGGCTAAGTTCTTTTGCTTGTTCTATGTCGTTAGCAACAATCAGGTCGGTTAGTTTTCCCATAAAACGCTTGGCATCAATTTCTGAAAGACTAAGATAGATAATGCGTTCTATGCAAAAAAAGCCAAACCTAAAAACCAAAGCCAAAGCTACAAGCGACATAAAGCCTGCATTGCCATCAATAAACTTTTGTTTTAGCAACTGGTGGAAACCCATATTGTCGGCAGATGCTTTCTGTGCTTGAGGCACATTGGATTCTGCTTCAAGTTCATCGAGTGCGTCGCTACCTTGTGCATCTTTACTAACGGTATTTACTGCATTTGGTTTCTGTTGAGTCGCAGTATTGTTTTTGCGCAACGCTACCCAACGGACAAGCAAACAGGATAGTTGCGAAGATTACAAAACAAGCAATTACTTTTTTTCATATTGTCATTTGTTTCTAAAGTTCTACATAATTAAATGTCGGACAAGCCTTCTCCAAGTATTTAAACAATCATCTTTTACCTGCAATACGGCTCTTGTTGTATTGCGAGCCAAAAATACTAATTTTATGAATAATCACCAAACGATAGGTGGAATATCTTTCGGAACGACGTATTAGCCGAACAAATACAGTGGCTACATTGTGCGGTTACTGGCACCTATTCTTATGATAAGCTAACATTCCGTGGATAGGCGACCGCTCTACCCTATCTACTATGAAGCCATATCTTGCTGCTGCTGCCTCGAAAGCATTGCGAAAATGGTAAGCTATGCTCCCTGTCGCAGATACTTTCTCTACTCCATAGCGGGCATACTTGCACACATTGCGCTCAAAGAAGAACTCGAAGTTCTGTTGTATCAATACTTTTAATTCGGGCATATCTAAATGTCGGCAGATGAATTTCGAAGTGGAAGCAAGAAATCTATTGGCTAACGGCTTGCGATAGACCCTTTCTATGACTTCCGTATAAGTAATATTTTCTTCACGAAGATACAGCTCCCGAATAGCCGCAGGCAGGTCGCCCTTGAATATTCCGTTCATAAAGAGCTTGCCCAATGCGGCTCCGCTACCCTCGTCGCCCAAGATATAGCCAAGCGGAGGGACATTCTCACTATCTTCTCGCCGTCGTAAAAACAACTGTTCGAACCTGTTCCCAATATACAAGTTATGCCGGGGCTATTGCCACACAATGCCCGAGCTGCACCAAGCAAGTCGCCGGCAACTTCAATGTTGGCTTCTGCAAAGATACCAGACAAGCAGTCTTGCATCTTGGGCGATACGCTTTCAGTACAACCTGCCCCATAGAATGCAACAGACTTAATTAAATTTGCTGCATCTATACAATCTAAGACAGAAACCAATAGAGGCAACACCTCATTCCTTACAATGAGTTCTATCTCATCAACCGATTGGTGAAAGGATTTATTCCCTGCGTCGAAATCACTTTGTCGCTACCTTCATCGCCAGTCCATATTATCCAATCGGTTTTTGTACTACCGCTATCTGCAATTAATATCATACGTCCTGTTTTGCCTGCAAAAGTACAAAAAACTTCAATACTAAATACGCTCACCGTATTATAAAGTCTTAATAAAGTTAGACTGACGAATTTATTGGTTGTTTCACGTTGTCTGAAACCGCTTCCATAGACGTTTGTATATCACTTGTGGGATATAAACATTACTCTATTTACAAACAATTGCAATTCATCGAACTCACGTTAATAAAGTTAGACCGATGGTTTGCATATTCACCTTATTATATATACCTTTGCAGCATAAAACTGCTTTGAAGGCAACATTCTTTATATATCACACTTCATTTCGCCTATAAATGACTAATAAAAATATCTATATTGCAGGGCCTTGCGTCATTGAAAGTCAAGAACTCCTGGACACTGTCGCTGCAGAACTAGTGCGCCTGAACAAGAAATATGGCATCGACATTATCTTTAAAGCCAGTTTCGACAAGGCAAACCGTACCAGTCTGAATGCTTTTCGCGGACCAGGAATGGTGAAAGGACTTGTAATGCTGCAAGAAATAAAAGATAAATACGGTTTAAAGCTACTCACTGACATTCATGAAAGCTATCAGGCAGAAAAAGTTGGCAAGGTTGTAGACGTCATTCAGATACCAGCCTTTCTATGCAGACAAACCGATTTACTGGTTGCAGCCGCTAAAACAGGGAAGATTGTGAATATTAAGAAAGCACAATTCCTAAGCGGAAGAGATATGAAATATCCAGTAGAGAAATGCGTAGACAGCGGAGCAAAAGAAGTATGGCTTACAGAACGCGGCAATAGCTTTGGCTACAACAATCTGGTTGTAGACTTTCGGAACATTCCAGACATGCAAGCGTTTAGCGAAACAGTGATTATGGATTGCACACACAGTGTTCAACGACCAAGTGCAGGCGATGGAAAGACTGTCGGCGACCGTAAGTTTGTACCTTCAATGGCATTGGCTGCCAAGGCTTTTGGAGCAAATGGATACTTCTTCGAAGTGCACCCCGACCCAGACAAAGGTTTGAGCGATGCTGCCAATATGTTGGAATTAGCAAAATTAGACGACCTAATCGGACAACTACAATAAAGCGAAGAGAGAACAAACAAAATGAAGAATGTCAGAGATTACGCAATACAGTGCATAAAGGACGAGGCAAATGCAACCTTGGCACTGATAGGACAGTTGGACGAAAACTTCGATAAAGCTGTGGACTTGATGTACCATTGCAAAGGAAAAGTCATTGTTACAGGAGTAGGAAAAAGCGGAAATATTGGTGCCAAGATAGCTGCAACCCTTTCGTCTACGGGCACTCCTGCTTTCTTCGCCAATCCATTAGATGTCTTTCATGGCGATTTGGGTGCCATGGCAAGGGGCGATGTGGTCTTGGCACTGTCCAATTCAGGACAGACGGACGAGCTTCTACGTTTTATTCCAATGGTTCTGCACATGAATATTCCTATCATAGGCATGAGCGCAAATCCAAATTCATTGTTGGCTAAATATGCAACGACACACATAAAGGTATGGGTCGAGAAGGAGGCATGCCCACTAAATCTTGCTCCGACAAGCTCCACTACAGCCGCTTTGGTTATGGGCGATGCACTTGCAATTGCCTTAATGGAAGTCAGGAAGTTCCGACCGAAAGATTTTGCACAGTTCCACCCCGGCGGAGAATTGGGCAAACGCCTGCTGACAACGGCTCAAGACGTCATGCGTTCAGAGGATTTGCCCATCATTCCAAAGGAGATGCACTTGGGAGAAGCCATCATTCACGTCAGCAACGGCAAGTTAGGCTTGGGCGTTTCTGTGGAGAAAAACAAGGTTATTGGGCTGATTACCGATGGTGATATACGCCGTGCAATGGAGAAATGGCAGGCTAAATTCTTCGATCATACCGTAGAAGACATAATGACAAGAACTCCCAAGACAGTTCTCCCGAATACTAAAAATTACTGAAATACAAAGCATTATGCACAAATACAAAATACATACAGTATTGGTTTGCGATAAGGAACAAAGACTATTAGGCGTAGTTGATCATTACAGTTGTATGCTTTTAATAGTTGCATATCGGAGCAAAGAAGAACACAGTAGGGTGTGAAGAGAACAATAAAATAGAGGGATAAAGGGAAATACAACAGACGGATAACGTGAGAAAAGATAGAAAAAAATATTCACTTACTTACCCTTTTTTATTGTTATGGTTTAACATAATTGGGCAAAGCCACAACAACAATACCCATAATTTATACACAATATTTACAACAGACTCACTCGGACTCTCTGATTGTAAAACAACTCAGAACAAAAGGTATACAGTTCAGTAATAATAACTCTGTAACGCTTTTAACCACTGGTCAAGAGAAGTTTGATGACCTATTTAAAGCTATTGACCAAGCCCATTCAAGCATTCATTTAGAGTATTTCAACTTCAGAAACGATTCCATAAACAACGAACTGATTACGCGTCTTGCGAAGAAAGCAAAAGAAGGAATAGAGGTCAGAGCGATATTCGATGGGTTCGGCAATGCCAGCAACAACCGTCCGATGCGTAAAAGACATTTAAAAGAGATTAGAAAGAAAGGCATTGAAATATATGAATTCAAGCCAATGGCTTTCCCATGGATACAAGACATATTTAACAGAGACCACCGCAAGATAGTCGTTATTGATGGAAAAATTGGTTATACTGGTGGTATGAATGTTGCAGACTACTATATAAAAGGAACAAAAGCTGTTGGCGAATGGCACGATATGCATTGCAGAATAGAAGGAGATGCTGTAAACACGTTACAGAAAATATTCCTGCAAATGTGGAATAAGGTCTCTGGGCAAAACGTACATGGTGCTAAGTATTACCGTGGAATAAGCAATGCGAATTATATAAAAGGGTTAAAAGGCAGACACTTGTAAATCTGCCGGGCATCAAATGGTGGGTATTATTAACCGTGAGCCACATGTGTCGAAAGATATAATCCGGTTCTTTTACGAAAAAGCCATCAACGATGCAAAAGATAGTATAAAGATTATAAACCCATATTTTACACTCAGTCCGAAGTTAAGAACAGCATTAAAGAACGCTGCAAAACGTGGAGTGAAAGTCGAAATAATGCTAAGTGTCAAAAGCGATATACCATTAACGCCCGATTGTAGTTACTATAATGCACATAAACTTATGAAAGATGGTTGCACAATTTGGCTGTTCGAACCAGGCTTCCATCATACAAAAAAATAATACTCGTAGATGGAAAATTCTGCACAATAGGTTCAGCAAACTTAAATTCCAGAAGCCTAAGATGGGACAGAGAGGTTAATGCGGTTGTCATAGACAAGGGCATAACAAAAGAACTGAATGCTATTTTTGAAAATCAGAAAAAGAAGTGTTTCAAACTAACAGAAGAGAAATGGAACAAATGGAGAACTCCTTGGCAGAAGTTGAAAGGCAAGTTAGGTTACTTTCTCTCTCCATTCCTCTAATCCCAAACCATCAGATTTTACTTATATCCACATATCCATGCATAACTGCATAGATTGTCAATGCAGACACGCTCTTCATTCCTAACTTTTCCATAATATTCTTTCGATGTGTAATAACCGTAGTTAAGCTAATATTGAGCTTAGTTGCAATTTCCTTATTAATGAAACCTTGTACCACTAAAGAGAGAACTTCAATCTCTCGATTACTCAGTATTTTATTCTTCAAGACCTGGGGCATCTCGGGGAAATTCTTCCCTCCTGCATGTCCATATTGCTCTATCATAAGCAGATTACGCACTAATTCTTCCTCATTGGTGCTTACACATATAGTATGGAAACCAGACAACTGAGAATTAGAATCCTTTGAGACTGTTAGTAGAATGGTCTTTTGCTTGCGTTCAGTAAAAAACGCTCTGTGCTCTAAGACAACGGTCTGTGCTGCAAAATAATGAAAAACGAATCGGGATCAGCTGTAAGGAATTCATCGAAAGAGGAGAATGTATCAACTTCCATTATGGGAAGAACATTCTGAAGGATATTCTTCAACCCAAGAACAGCAAGCGTATTCGGATCAAGAACTGCAATACGTGGACGCCCTGTTCATTATTTTATTCATATCCATAAGAGCAAAATAATTATATTATTCTTTAAGCAATAACGAGTTTATGTTACCTTCCCAACAAAATAGGTATCCACTAAAGGTTTACCGCACCTATATCTACCAGATTATTTACGATAGCATAGATAGTGAGACCCTGCCGGAGAGTGTATCTGCAATTTACGCGCTATGTTTCTACGATGTGTTATGACAGTATTTGTTGAAATACACAAATGGTTAGCAATTTCTTTATTTGTCATTCCCTGGACAACACAAATGATTACATCTTTTTCGCGGTCGCTCAGTGTCTCTCCCATATCAGGCTGCTTGCTAAGCATGCTTGATATTTTAACAGACACATCGTTCTGCTTTACTCTTCATTTCTAAATGACGAATGGCAGGGATAAATATTTCTTCTTCAACATCGGCATGCTGGTCGAGCCAATCCTCACAACGGTAGATATCATATAATGTTGCCGTAAGCTGACTGTTACGATGTGCATCTGAAGGGAGATATTTAATAATGATGTTTTTAAGCTCGTGCAATTTTACGTCGGTCTGTTTATGGTGTTTAGAGAAGGTCTCTATGTCATAATTATTATTTGTCTGACCCGACAACAATGAATCGACATAGGGGAAAACCGTCTTCTCTTCGTATTGCATATGGTTACGAATGTCGTGCGCATACTCATCATACAATTTTAGAATAAGGCGGGCTAAATTGTCGTTCTCGTCCAACGAATCTACAAGTTTCTTACGAATGAATGGCAACTGGAAATCCAAATAGTAGGTATGGAAAGCCTTTAGGTACTTTACTAAAGTAGGTATAGACAATCTATCGGCATCATCATAATCCTTATAACCATTCATTGTGAAATTCACGATAGACAAAAATGTATAGGTATCAACATTCTGACTATCGCAGACCTCGCGAACTGTTTTATCTCCGAAGCCTAAGTTAATTCCAAAACTGCCTAAGGCCTGAAGCAGGTCGTAATTATCGCTGATAAGAGAAATCATCTTATCCTCAGCTTCATACATCTTATGATTTTTCATCTAGGTCGTTTTTTTATTCAATATCTTTGTATAAGAGTATCTGCAATCGAGAAAAAAACGACAGATGGCCGTTGTCATCTTATTGCAATATCTATGCAAAGTAACAACATTTTCGTGATTTGCACAATAGCCAAAAGTAGGTATTTCAAAATACCAAAAATTTAGTATTGCAGCAAACAAATAATGATTGTATCTTTGCAAACAAATGGGTGCAGGGATAATCGCAACTCTCGTACAGTAGGGAAATGTTATGGGCAACAAGATACAAACTTAGTCTTCTCTACTTTCCTGCTGCGAGACAGCAATTAGGAATCTGCACTCTTTTGATTTGCAAAAGTACTAATAATTAGACAAATAAAATAAAAAACAAAGAAAACAACCTTCTTTTTTGCAAAAACAGCAGTCAGGTGCTATTCTTACACCTTTATGACAGGTTCTAAAAAAATGTAAATATCTCATCGGAAAATAATAATCGTATAACGTTCTCTACCATAGCACTTTACAAAAAGGCACTGTTTTTATATCGTAAAAGGCACCGTTTTTGTGAGACAAAACAGTGCCTTTTTGTATAGCAAAACAATGGTTTTTTGAAAAGCCTCAAGCCCTAATCGGGCATTCCATATTATTTTCTTTTACAAAATAAACCTCCAGATAACATTTATTCCATCATTGAAAGCGGCTATTCGTTTTCATACAATCCACTTGGCTTATAATAGCCTACACATTATTATATTTATCTAACCGGATAACTGTATCGGTTAAAATCGTACAAGCCACTATCTTGGTTGGGTAGGCGATCATACTCTACACTTATAGAAAGCGAGTTTTGTTTGTGCTCACCCCACTGATATGTAACACCGCCACCAATCCGATCCATAAACTTTCGTGCTGCCATACCGTAGCCGTCGCCAAAATATGGTGAATATCCAAGACCATAATACATTGGTGAAAATCTGGCAACATAGCCATCGTAACCGCCATAGCCGAAGACCCAAGGGTTGAAGTTGCCCGAATTGAAAGCCTTCTGAACAAAGAGGTAGGCACTCCAATTGTCGTTAAACCTATAGTTGAACAAAGCATTAATACCAGCCGTGGTATAGTTGGAGCCTCTATATGTTACATTATTAATATATCCGCCTACGGCTAAAGCAGCTTTTGGCGATAAGTCGGTTACGTACATTAACGACACGTCTTGCGTGAAACCAGCTCCATGAGAATAGCCATGACCAAGATTGGCAAACACAGATGCACTGAGATTAACATTCAAACCTTTGTGTAATCGCCACGAATCGCCCCCAAAACCATAGTTCCAATAAGGATAATACATATCGTTGTATGCTTCGGAATTATCGTATTCGTTGAACTGTGACGAACTTGCCACGGCTTGTTGCTGGTCACGTTCTTCTGCTAAATGACGTGCATATTCTTTCTCTACCTTCGTTGCTTTCCTTGCTCCTTTAAGATGTGAAGGAACAATAGGTGCAACATCAGAGGTATCAGAGTTGCTATTGCTTTGTGCCTTGTGCATTCATTCCTAAACTAAGGAATACTGCTATGATTGCGACAAATATCTTCTTCATACGGTGCAAAAATTAGACTTTTGATATTTAACAGCCAAATAAATTAAAAGTATTTAATCTTTTCTACAAATCTATTTACCAATATGCTCTTTTTCTCATTATCAACGGAGGGTCGGTTGTAAAGGTGAACACTGTTGCAGAACGATAAACTTCGCCAGGAGAAAGCATAGCTTTTTATTTCTTTCTTACTATCATCATATTCCCCATGAATGGGTTGGAACGAAATGCCGGTGCTTTTGTTTGCCATAAGAATTTATACGCAAAATTGGTTCAATGGTATAAACAGTCATCACTCTTCCGCTCTGTTCATCGAAAAGAATGGCATCAGGACTTTGTTCGTTAGAGTGATGTCGTAATTGAAAGATATGGTTATAGCCATTTTTGCAAATATCCGATACGTTCGCCTAACTCTCTTGGCTGATTGAAGTCTAATGGAGTATTACGCACATTTTGTTGCTCATTTGTAAGTTGGTGATTTGTATCCAACATGTTTGTTTTATACGAATCTATCCACAAATGTTGCTTCAGAATAGAGCGGGTAAGGTCGCCTGACAAGTTAAAAACGATGCCATTAGTAAGGTTGTAATATGTCGGAATCGTAGAAACCATGCTATAATCAATGTCAAGCGCATTCTGATCAGATAATGTATAAGTTACTGAAACATTTAACTTTCCATCATGTCCACCATCTTTAATGTCTGTAACACAACGGAAAGTTACTGTTTGGCAATCGGTTTTAACGGTTTCCCAGACCTTATCAGCCAAGACAGAGGAAACGTCTCCGCCAAAACTCATGAGCGTTGCACCAAGTTTCGTGTCGTCTCTATAATTAGACATGTGTTTATAACCTTTTATTATGGGTTCTAACCTTCCATTCCAATTACGCACTTCAAGCCTCATAATACGTGCACCATAGTTACTTACTACGGCTTTCATACCTGTCCGATTTCGTAACTCAAAGGTTTTTATATCTTGTGCGGACAGCACAAGATATAAAAAACAAGCTATTATTGTTAAACTTAGGTATCTCATCGTTTTAAACTTTAGACAAATCTATTTATATAAACTTATCATATATGACTATTGCAAAAATAGTTCTTTTTTGAAAAAGAGATTTTTTTAGAAAAGAAATCTTACTTTTGACACTATTTTTAACATACATATAAGCAAATTAAAAATTAGATGCTGACAAAGCATAATGTAAGAGAAAATAATTCTTTTTCTACAAAATAGGGGAATATCTCATTACATATTGCCGTAAAACTGCATTTTTTTGAATAGTTTAAGGCTAAATATTTTTGTAGTTTGCCACCTTATTCTTACTTTTACACCCCAAAGAAATATGCCTAAAAATTTAATATACAAAATAGAAATGGTACAAGAAAAACAAATCATTGAATGTGTTCCTAATATTAGTGAGGGACGTAACAAGGCTATCATTAAGCAAGTAACAGACGAAATCGAACGTGTAAAGGGTGTGAAACTGCTTGATGTAGACCCGGGAGAAGCTACAAACCGTACGGTAATCACTTTTGTTGGTGCTCCTGACGCAGTATTAGAAGCTGCATTTCAATGTGTGAAAAAGGCTGCTCAGCTCATTGATATGCGCCATCATCATGGTGCTCACCCTCGCATGGGAGCTACTGATGTTTGCCCATTAATCCCAGTATCAGGTATTACACTTGAGGAATGTGCAGTGTTAGCACGTAAATTAGCTGAAAGAATTGCTAACGAATTACAAATACCTTGCTATTGCTACGAAGCTGCTGCAAGAACTCCTGAACGCCGTAACCTTGCTCTTTGCCGTAAGGGAGAGTATGAAGGATTGGCAGAAAGAATGACAGTTGAAGCAGAAGCACCCGACTTTGGCGCACGTCCTTGGGACGAAGGCGTAGCACGTACCGGCTGTACTGCGGTGGGCGCTCGTGATTTCTTAATTGCTACAAACTTCAACTTAAACACTACTTCTACCCGTCGTGCCAATGCAATTGCATTCGATGTACGCGAGAAAGGTCGTCCAAAGCGTGAAGGTGGCTCACCTGTAGGCAAGCCAATGAAGGACGAAAACGGAAAGACTATCATGATTCCAGGCACGCTGAAGGGCACAAAGGCGATTGGTTGGTTCATCGACGAGTACGGCATCGCACAGGTTTCAATGAATATCACCAACATTAACGTTACACCATTGCACGTTGCTTTCGACGAGGTTTGCCGTTGTGCACAAAATCGTGGCATTCGTGTTACAGGAACGGAAATCGTTGGTTTGATTCCAAAACGTACATTGATCGATGCTGGTAAGTATTTCTTAAGAAAGCAAAATCGCTCTACGGGTATTCCTGAAGAAGACATCTTGCAGATTGCCATCAAGTCTATGGGCTTGGACGACCTGAAAGAATTCAATCCACGCGAAAAGGTTATAGAATATCTTTTGGAAGACGAGAACAAGTCGAAGAAACTTATCGACCTTACTGTAAAAGGCTTTGCCGATGAAACATCGCGCGAATCGCCAGCTCCGGGCGGTGGTACCATCTCTGCATATATGGGTGCTTTAGGTGCAGCACTGGGCACAATGGTTGCCAACCTCTCAAGCCACAAGGCTGGTTGGGACGCTCGCTGGGAAGAGTTCAGCAACTGGGCAGACAAGGGACAGAAGATTCAGGCAGAACTTATGACACTTGTAGACGAAGATACCGAGGCTTTCAACCGCATTATGGAGGCATTTGGTCTTCCAAAGAAGACGGAAGAGGAGAAAGCTGCACGCTCTGCTGCTATCCAAGCTGCCACTTTGTTCGCAACACAAGTACCTTTGCACACTATGCAAGCATCGTTCAAGGTGTTTGAACTCTGCAAGGCTATGGCAGAAGAAGGCAATCCTAACAGTGTTTCCGATGCCGGTGTAGGCGTTCTTGCAGCTCGTGCTGCCGTATTGGGTGCAGGCTTGAACGTTAAGATTAATGCCTCTGGACTGAAGGATCGCGAAACTGCTGACAAGCTCGTAGGCGAGCATGAACGAACTCATTAAGAAAGCAAACGAACTCGAAGCCGAAATAATGAAGATAGTAGAAGAGAAATTATAAAAACCAAAACAAAATGACTAAAGAAGAATTTATAGCAGACATTCGTGCCGGTATACCTGAAACGCTTCCAGAGCCTCAGGCATACGACACTTCTATTAACCATGCTCCAAAGCGCAAGGACATTCTTACTGCAGAAGAAAAGAAACTTGCACTTCGTAACGCATTGCGCTACTTCCCAAAGAAGTTCCACGCTACATTGGCACCAGAATTTGCCAATGAGTTAGAAACATACGGACGCATATATGTATCGCTTCCGCCCTACATACGAAATGTACGCTCGTCCTATTGACGAATACCCACACAAGTCGCATCAGGCTGCTGCTATCATGATGATGATCCAGAACAACCTTGACAAGGCTGTGGCTCAACACCCTCACGAATTGATTACATACGGTGGCAATGGTGCTGTTTTCCAAAACTGGGCACAATACCGTTTGGTTATGAAATACTTGAGTGAGATGACCGACGAGCAAACACTTGTTATGTATTCTGGGCATCCGCTCGGTCTTTTCCCATCACACAAGAATGCTCCACGTGTAGTTGTTACCAACGGAATGGTTATTCCGAATTACTCTAAACCAGACGATTGGGAACGCGACAACGCACTCGGCGTAAGCCAATACGGTCAGATGACAGCGGGTTCGTATATGTATATCGGCCCTCAGGGTATCGTTCACGGAACAACCATCACCGTGTTGAACGCTGCACGCAAGGTGGGTGGCGACAATATGAAATTGTTTGTTACAGCTGGTCTTGGTGGCATGTCAGGTGCACAGCCTAAGGCTGGTAACATAGCAGGTGTTGTCAGCGTAACGGCAGAAATCAATCCGTTGGCTGCTCGCAAGCGTCATGAGCAAGGTTGGGTAGACGAATTGCACGAAAATCTTGATGAGTTGATTCCTGCAATCCGCAAGGTTGTCGAAGAGAAGCGAGTGGTTTCAATGGCATACGTAGGCAACGTGGTAGACCTTTGGGAACGTTTGGCAGAAGAAAATATCCATGTAGACCTTGGTTCTGACCAGACTTCACTCCACAACCCTTGGGCTGGTGGCTACTATCCAGTAGGTGTTTCGCTGGAAGAAAGCAAACGCATGATGGCAGAAGAGCCTGAATTGTTCAAGGAAAAAGTACAAGCGTCATTGCGTCGTCAGGTTGCTGCAATCAACAAACTCACTGCCAAAGGCATGTACTTCTTCGATTACGGCAATGCCTTCCTATTGGAGTCAAGCCGTGCAGGTGCTGATATTATGGGCGAGAACGGTAAATTCCGTTATCCTTCATACGTTCAGGACATTATGGGACCTATGTTCTTCGACTATGGTTTCGGTCCTTTCCGTTGGGTTTGTTCATCTGGCGACCCTAAAGACTTGGAGACAACCGACCGTATCGCAACAGAAGTTCTCGAAGAAATACGCAAGACTGCAACTCCCGACATTATCGGACAATTGGACGACAATATCCACTGGATTAAGGAAGCAGGCAAGAACAAGCTCGTTGTAGGTCCTCAGGCTCGTATTCTCTATGCTGACTCTGAAGGTCGTATAAAGATTGCCTTGGCATTCAACGAAGCTATCAAGCGAGGGGAAATCAGCCGCCCGGTAGTTTTGGGGCGCGACCACCACGACGTATCAGGTACCGACTCTCCATTCCGCGAAACAAGCAACATCTACGACGGCTCACAATTTTGCGCTGATATGGCTGTTCAGAACGTTATCGGAGATTCTTTCCGTGGTGCAACATGGGTTTCAATCCACAACGGTGGTGGCGTCGGCTGGGGCGAAGTTATCAACGGTGGCTTCGGAATGGTTATCGATGGCAGTGAAGATTCAGCTCGCCACATTCGTCAGATGCTCCTTTGGGACGTGAATAATGGTATTTCTCGTCGCAGCTGGGCACGCAACAAGGGTTCAATCGACGCCATCAAGCGTGAAATGGAACGTACTCCAGGCCTGACCGTAACGCTTCCAAACCTTGTTGATGACGATATTATCAACGAAGCATACAAGTAAAAAAACAACGTATTCACAGATAGGGCATGTCCTTATCTGTGAATTTTAATTTTAAAAACAATACCTTAAACTTTTTAAATACAATTATGACACATAAGATAAGTGCAGAACACCTCTCTATTGAAAGAATTGGTGAAATCATTGAAAACAACATTAAACTCGAACTTTCTGACGACGCACGCAACCGCATTGTTCGTTGCCGTGAATACTTGGACAAGAAGATAGAATCATCAGACAAGCCTATCTATGGCGTTACAACGGGCTTCGGTTCGTTGTGCAAAATCTCTATCGACAAGCAACAACTCTCTGACCTTCAGAAGAACCTTATGATGTCGCACGCCTGTGGTGTTGGCGACCGTGTGCCAAACGAAATCGTAAAGATTATGTTGCTGCTCAAGATTCAGTCGCTAAACTACGGTTTTTCTGGCTGCCAATTGGCAACAGTAGAGCGTCTGATTGATTTCTTCAACAACGATATTTACCCTGTTGTTTATATGCAAGGCTCACTCGGTGCATCGGGCGACCTCGTTCCGTTGGCTCACCTATGCTTGCCACTCTTGGGTATTGGCAGTGTAGAAATGAACGGTGAGGTTGTTTCAGGCGAGGAAATGCTGAAGAAGATGAACTGGCAACCTATCCAGCTCGTTTCAAAAGAAGGTTTGGCATTGCTCAACGGTACACAGAACATGAACTCATTTGCTGTTTGGTGCTTGCTCCAAGCAGAACGACTGAGCGATTGGGCAGACAAGATTGGTACAATGTCGCTCGAAGCTTACGATGGTCGTATCGAACCATTCACACACGCCGTACATGCTGTTCGTCCTCACCAAGGACAAATTGAAACAGCTGCCCGCATTCGTGAGTTGCTCGAAGGCAGCGAACTCATCAAGCAGCCAAAGGTAAACGTGCAAGACCCTTACTCTTTCCGTTGTATGCCACAGGTTCACGGCGCATCAAAAGACACCATACGCTACGTGAAATCTGTAATCGACATTGAAGTGAACGCAGCTACCGACAACCCAACCGTTTGTCCAGACGAAGACCTCGTTATCTCTGCGGGCAACTTCCACGGCGAACCTATCGCGCAACCAATGGACTTCCTTGCCATTGCACTTTGCGAACTCAGCAACATTTCAGAGCGTCGTATCTACAAACTCGTGTCTGGCACACGCGACCTTCCAAGTTTCTTGGTAGCAAAACCAGGCGTGAACAGCGGTTTCATGATTCCACAATACACTGCTGCCTCTATCGTCAGTCAGAGCAAGATGTACTGTACACCTGCTTCTGCTGACAGCATTCCTTCATCACAAGGACAGGAAGACCACGTCAGCATGGGTGCGAACGCAGCCACAAAGCTCTACCAAGTAGTGCTGAATACAGAGCGTGTACTCGCTATCGAGCTTTTCAATGCGGCACAAGCACTCGAATTCCGTCGCCCATTGAAGTCTTCTCCTGCCATCGAAGCTATCTTCGAGGCTTATCGTAAGGTTGTGCCATTCGTTGAAAACGACCAATTCATGGCACCACACATTGCTAAGTCAGTAGATTTCCTCCGCAAATGAAACTCTTAGTAACAAATATCGGCATACTGGCAGGCATCGGACACGAAGGTAAACGATGCCTGCGAGGGGCTGAAATGTCCCAACTAAACACCATTGAAAATGCTTACCTTTATGTAGAAAACGGTCGCATCGTTTCTTACGGTCCACGCATTGACACGCCACAAATAGGACACAGCACATTGGTTGTAGACGCAGAAGGCGGAACCGTTATGCCTTCGTTCTGCGATTCCCACACACACGTTGTTTATGCTGGCAGTCGAGAAGGCGAATTTGTAGATAAAATCCGTGGCTTAGCTATGCAGAAATTGCAAAGCGTGGTGGCGGTATCCTCAATTCTGCCGACCGCCTGCACGAACTTTCAGAAGACGAACTCTACGAACAGGCGATGAAGCGAGTAGACGAGGTTATTCGCAAAGGTACGGGTGCGATGGAAATAAAGAGCGGCTACGGCTTGAATCTTAAAGACGAGCTGAAGATGCTGCGTGTTATTCGTCGCATAAAGGAGACTGCTCCTGTCAAGGTCGTTGCCAACTTCCTCGGTGCGCACGCCGTTGGCCGCGAATATGCTGGTCGCCAAGCCGAATATGTAGACCACATCATCAACGATATGTTGCCTGCCGTGGCAGAAGAAGGTCTTGCCGACTTCATAGACGTGTTCTGCGATGAAGGTTTCTTCACTCCAGACGAAACGCGACGCCTGCTCCAAGCGGGTGCAAAATACGGTCTTCGTGGTAAAATTCACGGCGAAGAACTTGCTGTTTCAGGCGGTGTAGAAGTAGGTGTTGAATGCAACGCCCTCTCCGTAGACCACCTTGAAGCGATGGACGACCACGATATAGAACTGCTAAAAGACGCTGAAACTATGCCAACCGCCTTGCCCGGAACATCGTTCTTCCTGAATATGCCATTCGCACCAGGCAGAAAGATGATTGACGCAGGACTCCCAATGGCAATTGCTTCCGACTACAACCCAGGCTCTACACCATCGGGTGATATGAAGTTTGCCGTATCATTGGCGTGCATCAAGATGCGCCTGATGCCTGCCGAAGCCATCAATGCAGCAACCATCAACTCTGCTTACGCAATGGGACTGAGCGAAGAGTACGGCTCTATCACCGTGGGTAAGGTAGCCAACTTCTACATTACCGACCCTATTCCGTCAATCGACTTTATCCCTTACGCATACACCACACCTATTATTCGCCGAGTATTCCTCAATGGCGAAGAATATGCGCTATAAACATACAGCAATCCCACTGCCCGCACTCGCAGCAGTGGGATTTTGTTTTCCCCTATCCTATCTTGGCAAACAAGAAAAGCACACCTTTTCAATAGCACTTTATTCTTGGGCTTTGCTATTACCAATCATAACCTTATGGTCTCGGCTGGGGAAAATCCGGTACTGTCTTAAAAAAGTGTGTAAGCCCCTTTTTTCTTATCTTTGTATTTGGAAACAATTAAATAAAGAAACAATGGAACTTGCACATTCGCAAATTTCGGAAATTCTTTCGAATTACACAAGCAGCAGCGAGGGGGGTGTTACCCTTCAGTCTTTCTTTAAGGCGTAATGGACATTTGGTAGGCTGAAACCTCTCAAATGTCCTTTATTTATTACCTTTGCAGCATTTGAAAGCTTATGAATAAAAAACTGTATATTCTGTAACAGTTCAAATGTTAAAAAGAATGGTCATCGGCGTAATGTCCAGATGTACTTTTGCAGGGATTGTGGCAGGCAATTTCAAAGTGGTCATCGTATAGACAATGTGTGTTTATGGAATGACTATCTGACCGAGAAACGAACTATTTCTGAGCTTTCCACTCTTCACAAATGTTCAGAAAGAACCATACGCCGTAGGCTAAGTTCAGTGGCAGACAGCTTCACTCCCATCTATCCTGAATCTGCAACAATAATACTGGACACGACCTACTTCTCCAAGACCTTTGGTGTGATGCTCTTTCAAGATGCCGCATCAGGCAGGATACTTCATCGCAGGTTTGTCAGGAACGAGACCAACCAGGAATACCTTGAGGGACTCAGATGCATTGAGGAGGGTGGAACTCGGATAAAGGCAGTGGTGTGTGATGGACATATCGGGCTTTTACAAGCTGTAACATCCTGCCCTGTACAGATGTGTCAATTCCACCAGTTGCAGATAGTCAGAAGGCTTCTTACCAACAATCCGCATTTGCCCGCAGGCATCGAGCTGCTGGCATTAATGAGAGGCATGTTCTCTATCGGGAAAGAAGAATTCACATCAGGCTTTGATAAATGGTGTGATGAATGGAAAGAGTTCCTCGATGAACGAACTCTACTAATCTCAGGCAAGACAACCTATACACATAGAAGACTGAGAAGTGCAAGGCGTTCGGTGAAGACACACCTTAAAATGGCTATATACCCATGAAGAATATCCTGAATTAGAGATACCCAATACAACAAATCTATTGGAAGGATTCAACTCACAACTTAAAAAGGGCATTGCGTAATCATAATGGAATGAAGGAGGTTAATAAAAAGAAGTTCATAGATGGGTTCCTGAATATAAAAAAGTAGGCTGGAATTACCAGCCTACCAAATGTCCATTACTAAAACACGAGAGGTTTTCAGCCTACCAAATGTCCATTACGCCTTCTTTAATCATGAATTCTCTGATGAGGCATGAACGTGATTCATTTGTCAGCGAGGATGGACATGAACAATGCAATGGCTTTGAGTTCCCGTCGTTGGTACAGTCATGGCCTTGAGTTTTCCACGCAGCCGCAGTGGCAATTTCTATCTGGTTCTTTCAGGCTTGATCCGTAGCGAGGGCGAAGAACGTGCAAGGCTTTGTCCAATCTTCTTTACACCAAAGGTCTTACCGCCGGGCAGACAGGTGAAATATCTGAGACTATTTATGAACGCGACTATAGCAGACAGCAAGTTTCTTGTTTAACGTGAGTCCGGCGAATTGCCGATGCACGAGTCCATGGTTCTTAAACCACCGAACACCGCTATTCACGGTGTCGGAGAGCAGCCATGTCTCATCTGTTTCGTAACGGCATCTGTCGTAACTCCGTAGCGACGATTGCCGTAACCCCGTAGCGACGATTGCCGTAACTCCGTAGCGATGATTGTCGTAACTCCGTTGCGATTTTAGGACTTATTCGGAAGAGGAATGTTGCTGAACCCATATCGTCTTTATTTCGTCGAACTCACGCCATTTAAGTAACAGTTGCCATGAAGACACTGGCCAATGGTTCAACCGCCCGCTTTCTTCTCATTATTCGGCAGTTTATATCGATGCCAATATTGCCACCCGTAGGGACAGGCAAGTTTCAAAGAGACTTGTCATGCCATTTTAGGGGTATTGGAAGATGGAAGCCGAGAGGTGTCAAGTGTCGTCAATCACCCCGGCAAGGGGGCCGTATGCTGGAAGGAAGAGCTTGAAGCATTGAAAGAACAGGGAGTCGTCGCTCAGATAGACTTGGTAGTGTCTGATGCACTTCAAGGAACAGGGAATGCTGTCTGTGCGGCTTTTTCCCTGCCTCCCATCAGTTGTCTCAAGCGACAGATACTGAATTGTGTCTCACATAAAGACAAACCGCAGTTGGATGAGCCGATTCCTGCAAGGATTTATATGCTATTTAAGTTTTTACCGACAGTAATAAATTGGAAATAATTTCGTAATTTGTAATTGTGTAAGTTTCATTTTACTATTATTTTTTTGCTGAATACAAAGATAAGAAAAAAATATGGGCTTACACACTTTTTAAAGACAGTACCAGAATATCCATTTCTCAGAGGTCTTAATACCCCCAATTATTAAGTCATAAATAATGAAAAGTATGTGTACACGAATTAGATAGAGATAGAATTGTACGGATAAAACAAAGGTGGACTTGTTAATCAAATCCACCTTACATTATTGAATTTACTTATAATATTAGAAGAACAAGTAACGGTTGTCTACAACCTTTGCATTAAGAACCAGATCTTGCATAAAAGCCACTCGCTGCCTGCATGTTCTGTTGCATACACATTTGCATTTGCTTAGCTTCGTCGTACTTGACACCTGCACGCATTGCTTTGTTTACAACTTGGAAGACATATACGCCAGCATTGCCTTTTAACAGGATTTTTAGAGAATTTACTCTGCTGTTGCTGCTACTGCACCAGAGAGTGCCGGCTCTGCTGCACCGGTAGCTTGAACGAAGACTGGAGATGCAAAAGTTATTTGGTTAATTTCGCTAATCTTTGCGCCTTTTGCTTTTGCTGCAGCTATACTACCTATTCCTTTGAGTTTAGCAATAAACATTTCAGCCTTCTTGTCTTTGATAACTTCACGTTTCAAAATGTCTTTGACTTCTGCATCGTTCCATGGACGATAACCTTGTGGATGTATCTTCGTTAGCACAACAACCATGAAATGATCGTTGTCGCCACATTCATATAGTGGAGAAACATCACCTTCCTTAGCTTCGAAAAAGCCATTTTAATGCTTCTCTTGTGCCATGAACGCCTGCAAGATAGTGTTCTGCTGTGGTTATGTTCTTGTTCTCTTGAACTTTATAACCATATTTAGCAGCATTCTTCTCTAAATCGGCAAGTGTTGTACCCTTTGCTACATATTCAGAGAATTTATTGAATACTGTATTGCGTGTATCTTTTGAGAAGTCGATGGTCTTCTTGATGATAGCAGCAGTGATCTTTGTCTTCATAGCCTTTTTATCGAGAACCTGAAGAATTACATTGCCTTGCGAAAGTACTAAATTCTGAATACCATTTACGGTTCCGTTCATAATGGCATTAATGAATTGACGATTGTCTTCATTCATAGTAGTAGCATGCTCGTATTGCTGACCTGTGAGCCAAATCTTTTCGCCTGTTTGCCCATAACGTTTAGCAATGGCATCGAAATCTGCACCTCCGTTTAAAGCTTTCTGTATGGAGTCGGCTTTTGCCATAGATTGTTCTTTTGTAGCTGCTGCGACTTGAATCTGACGGAACTGAACAGAATCGGGCAACTGTTCTTTGTTTAATACACGTATAATGTTAAGCGTGTTATCTTCTTTATTCTCTGTAACGTTTGTTGTTCCAATGCCTAAAGAATCGATTTTGCTTGCAATGTCGGGGTATGCCTGGTAAGCACTACTACTTACTGGTAGCCTATGTATGGAATAAGACTGTTACTTTTGCTAACAACAAGAGCTGGGTCTGGTGCTGTAGCCAATTGTTGTTGATAAGCATTCATTTCCTTATTAATTGCATTATAGTCGGTCTTACTTGGTAAAATTTTATAATCAACATACTTAATATCACGACTCTCAACTGGCTGACGGAACATTGGCTTAAGTTCTTCGTATTTAGTTTTCAGGTCTTCATCGGTATATTTGACGTCAGCATCTTTTACAGATGTGTATGCCATTGATGCCAACTGGATTTGTGCTTCTTCGTTTTCATCTTTGAAAGCAAGTTTCGCTTCTGCCTTATTAGAGAGAACACAACTTGCATAAAGCACTTGGAATTTCTGACCTAACAATTGTGCACGAAGATCTTTTTCTACAAAACATCCAATAATTATAGGCAGTCTTCATTTGTTCAGCCTGTTGTGGATTTGATGTTTTAGCCTTTTTCGTAACCATCAAGAAATTGTTTTAGTAAGGTTACATCAAAAACGACCAGTCTGTTGATTGATGAAAGGAGTTTGTGATAACATAGGATCTGTGCCTTCGTTTAGTACATTCTGTAGTTCCTTTTCGGTAACAGTTATACCTACTTTTTGTGCATCAGCTTCGATAACACGGTTTGTTATCATTTGTTGCCAAACTTGGTCTTTAACCTGATTGAGTTCGGTTTCCGATAAGTTATCACGTTGCATAGTAAACTTAATAGCGTCTTGATACTCATCGACTAATTTTTTTGGAAGTCTTGTACGTTAATCTTTTTCTCCTAAGACTTCACCCTACTTGTTGCCGTGCTTCACCTTTAATACCATTACAAGAACGGAAGGCTTCCTCAGCAATAAATGCAAAAAGACCTAGTCCGATTATTACAATCAGCGTTATGCCTTTGCTTCTGATTTTTTTCCTAATGCTGCCATTTTTTTATTTATTTGTTTTTTTGATTTATTTCTTTTATCGATGAAAAAAATTGCGTACAAAAATACAAATAAAAAGATAATTAAGATAATAAATTCCTAAGAAAATGTAGCTAATCGCAAACTTTTTAGTTTCACAAGTTCTATTTTTTGTCATTGTATTCTTGATAATTTTAAATTCGTATTTTTCCTATCTTTATTAGTTCGTTTAATTTTTGGAAAACTTTGATACTCATGTAGAATGAATCCACTAATCGTCATATATTCATCACTCTCTGGCAAATCTAAATTGAGCATATCGTTTACCTTTTTTCTATCTCTAAACGAGCAGATAGAATATATTCATTGTCTGCGATTTTCTTTGCAATGTACTTCGCATTGTCATGCTCGTCTTCTATATCGCCAAATATTTCTTCAACAATGTCTTCTAAGGAAACAATACCACTTGTTCCACCGAATTCATCGACAACTATACCTATACTCTTTTTTGTTGTAGAAACATGTGCATCAATTTTTGAGCAGCCATTGTCTCTGGTACAAAAGGCATCTTTCGTATGTGTTCGCGCCATACTTTTGAATTCTTAAACATTTCGGAGGAATGGATATAACCTTCTATATGGTCTATATTGCCTTTATAAACAACTATCTTTGAATTTCCACTTTCAATAAATTTTTGCTGTAGTTCTTCAGTAGAACATGTTATGTCGACTGCCTGTATTTCTGTACGAGGAATCATACAGTCCTTTACCTTGGTATCGGTAAATTCCAATGCATTCTGGAAAATCTTAACCTCTTCTTCTATTTTCCCGTCATCTTCGGCATCATCAATCGAACTTTGGAGCAGATAATCCAAATCAACTTTTGTAAAAGTGCTATCACTTTTCGCTTCATCAATTTTTACTCCTATTAACTTTAACATGACGCGTGATATAAAAATAGACAAACGACTGATAGGCCATAAGGTTATAAAAAAAATATGTATGCAAGTGGAGCAAAAAAAGACAATAACGTATTAGGGTTGCTTTTTAAATAAGACTTTCGAATAAACTCTCCAGTAAAACACTACTATAATTGTAGACGTAATTGTGTTTAAAATAACTTGTGTAACAGGAGAAAAGGAAGCAAATAAAGTCGCATTAAAGATGTTGGCGAATAATATTCCATATAAAACTAAGACAATATTATTGCCCACCAACATTGTTGAGACAAAACCATTAGGATTGCGATAAAATATTTGTAGGCATTTTTGTGCAATTCCATTCTTTTCTTTTGTCCATTTCTATCAGCATTCTATTACTTGAAACAAAGGCAATCTCCATTCCAGAAAAAGAATGCTGAGAGTATCAAAGATACGAAAATTCCTATTATTAAACTAATATCCAATGTCTTCTTATCGATTTATTATTGTTGTATGTAATCTTTGATGATTTATTGTATCAATTGGTGCTGATGGCATAGTCATCGTTCCATTATTATTTGGTGCGAATTCTCGATCGTTGAAAAATCCCCCAACCTTTAGTTTGACGAATCTCATAAGCAGTCATTTGTTCATCGCTCTTAAACCAATCTCCTCCAAAGCTTTATCTGAGTCTTTATACGCGAATATTTGTGCGACCATATTTCATGATTTCGCTCATCCCAAAAATAATTCATTACTATAAAATTCTACATCTTTTGCAGTAACAATTTGTACATGTCCATGAAGCTCCCAGCGACGTTCCTTGTCATAATAAATGGCAGTATCGCATTGTAAGAATCCTTGTACATGTTTTTAGGTCAAATTGTGTTAGTAATATCCCTTTATTGAATATCCAACGTGATGGATGTTTTTACCTCATTAACTTCCCATTCTTCTGCTATAATGCGATATTTAATAATCCCAGAATCAGATATCAATGTATTTACACCATATGTTATCATAATCGGAACAGAGTCTCGATCGTAAATAGCAGGAGCAGAATTAGTACGTTTTTATCGCACGATCCCAAAAAGATATGATACATGAAGCAATTATCACATAAAAGATGAAAAGCTTGCTTTGTTTCATAGTTTAAGTATAATGAAATATTGCATTACCGTACTTTAAATTTAGCAAACCAACGTTCGTTGAAAGTAAGACCCTACATTGATACGAAACATATTTTCTTTTATCAAACCTGTGGCATTTCTGTTTGTCCATTCTACACCGATATTGAGCAAACTTCTGTGATTATAGTTATTTACGATAGGAATGCCCAGTCCAATGCTTGCAGATATTTCTTTTGGCCCATCTTGTTTGTTTATCATTATATATGGTGTAGAATAGCTTACACCTGCACGGTAGTGCAACTGGCTGAAGAAATTGCGGTAGCGTTCGCCTTTGCAGTATTCTCCACCTAATGTCAGTTTCTGCATATCTTTAAGTTGTCCGCCCACAAGCGCGTAGCTTGCTTTATCATTGACAACGTTGAACTGTGGCATTTTAATATCTGCCCACTTCTGCAACTGATAGTCTAATCCCAGCTTCAGTTGGTTGTTGTGGTTCCACATCAAGCCTACACCGAAAACGTGAGGCAGGCTTAAAGCGTCTTTTATTGCATAGCTTGTTGTATCGTTCACAGCAGTCTGCGAGTTCTTGATATAATGTTGCACACTGCGTCAGAGTTTAGCTTGTGTCCTAAAAAATAAGTCAAGCCCAAGGTAATGGCATTCTTTTTGGAAAGTTTCTGCGTATATTGCAAGCCGAAATCAACTTTATAGCTCTTAACTTCGTATGTATAGGTTTTCGACAGTGTGTTTATATACGAATCGCTGTAACTGTTTACGACTGTACGCTCCAAGTCTCCCCAAAGGTAAGCAACGTTCGCACCGATTGCAAGTCCTTTCAATGGTTCCCAACCGAGACCGAAATAAACCTGTCTTACACCACCTGTTCCTGCGAAAGTATTAGAATATGTAGGCTCTGGCAATGATGGATTGGGGGTGGGGTTTACATTGCTGCGGCTTGTATAGCTGTATCCTACATTTGTATAAGGCATCAAACCGAAACTGACTCCTACGTGTTTAAAAGCCCGAAAGGCGGCGTTAATATACTCTATATTACCATTGTTGGCATTCTTCTTATGTCCATTCTCCTCAAAGTGGGTTATTTGCAAACTTACACCTGTATCGAATATAAATGAAAGCGAATCTAAAGCTGAATATGAAGCTGGGTTTTGGAAGTTTATTTGGTTGTGTTCGTGGAAACCGTATGCCAATCCGTTCATACTACGATTGAAGCTTGTAGACTGCGGAGACAATGTTCCTAATCCAAATTGACTGTATGGAGAATTAGTGCCGCTCTGAGCCATTGCCGCAATTGACAAGGCTACGCAGAGGACTGCTGTGAGTATCTTCTTCATTTGTTAGTAATTTCAAAAATATAGACAGTGCAAAGTTATTAAAAACGATAACATGGAATTTCTATATACTATTTTGATTTTTAATAAGGTTTCTTTGCGGTATCACTGTTTTTCATTACCTTTGCCAAACAAATGAAAAAGCTCGTTCGATATATAGTTGTCTGCATTTTGCTATCAGTTTTGCCACTGGCTGCAAAAGCAGATTCATTGACCTATTCGGACTCTGTTGAAATCTCTCTCTTAACTTGTACGCCTGGCAACGAAGTGTGGGCGCAATACGGACACACAGCCATTCGCTACAACGATATTGCAAACGGCAACGACCTTGTTGCCAATTATGGTGTATTTTCATTTGAACAACCTTATTTTATTCCTCGTTTCGTATTGGGAATGACCGATTATCGCATTGGCATATCTACAACCGAAGAGATGCTTTTCATATATTCATACGAGGGTAGAGGCATTATTGAACAGGTATTGAACCTCACCAAGGAGGAAAAATATAAAATTTACCTTGCCTTAAAGAAGAATTTGCTTCCGGAGAATGTTGTGTATAGATACAATTTCTTTTACGATAATTGCACCACAAGGGCACAACACATGCTTCTCGACCATTTAAATGGCAATACTAAATATACTTCTGACAATACAAAACCCTTGCCTTCGTTTCGTGAAATGATACACGAATGGAACAAAAACGATGCTTGGACACAGTTCGGTGAGGATATATTATTAGGTGTAACTGCCGATTTGCCTGTTAAAACAGAAGAGCAGAAACTGTTTCTGCCCGATAACCTGCGCAAATACATCGAAGGTGCAATACACAACGGACAGCCTTTGGTGAAGCAAACATCGGTTCTCTTACAGCCCAGTAAGCGTTCAGAAGAGGCAAGTACCTTCATTTCGCCCTTTCAAGTTGCAATTGCGTTTGCCATTCTTGCTATTTCCATATTGCTCATAGAGTATAAAAAGAAAATAGCCTTATGGGGTTGGGACATTCTGCTGATGGCGGTTTCAGGCATTATAGGGCTTCTCCTTTTTGTTATGATATTCTCTTACCACCCTTCTGTAAGCCTGAATATGATAATATTCTTGTTTAATCCGTTGGCTTTATTCCTTATTCCTTCGGTTGTCAAGAGTATCAGACGCAAGCAGAAACATTGGTGGTGGACGGCTTGGGAAGTATCAATCATAATTGGATTTATCGGTAGCTTTTTCCAAAAAATTCCTGTTCCAATATTAATTGTGGCACTATTCTTGCTATTTAATTGTGTCTTCCATCAATGGTTGATTAAGAATGTCTATACGGCAACGATAGAAAACAAGGCAAAATGATGAATAAATACATCACCGCACTGCTCGTAGTGTTGGCAACAATAGGCGTAGAAGCACAGACATATCAGTCTGCGCCAAAAGGCGGCAATGGACAATGCTACTTTAGAAGAGTTTTGCAATCATCTTAATATAAAAGGTGTGAAACTGACATATTGTCGGTTATCGAAGCCTCACAAGAATATTTCAAAGGAAGAAGAAAACAAACCTGCAGCCACACGCCTTGCTCTCTCCGACAGACACAAGGCTGTACACAGCGTACGACAATTAAAAAATCTTAGAAAAACAATATCAAACTATTTGCCGAATCCCTCGGTCAATTCAGCAATATTAATACGTGCGCCGAGTCGTTTTATCTCATAAACACGCTTCGATAAGCGTAACTAATTACAGCGAGAAAATAAAAACAATATTCACACGGTGGACTTGTAACAGATTAAACGAATGACAAACAAGCACGTCCACTGAAATACAGACATTAAAATGAACTTCACAAAATTAATGAAGTCTCTCTTTGGAGACAAATCAACACGCGATATGAAACTCATTCAACCGTATGTTGATAAAATCAAGGCTGCCTACCCAGCCATCAAGGAACTTAGCAACGACGACCTGCGTGCTAAAACAAAGGAAATCCAACAATATGTTCAAGACGCCGGCAAGCAGCAACGCGAGGAGATAGCAAAGCTCCGTGAGAGCATCGAAGAAACACCAATCGACGAGCGCGAGGATATTTTCAACAAGATAGACAAACTCGAAAAGGAAGCATTGGACAACTACGAAAAGGCATTGGACGAAGTTATGCCTATTGCTTTCTCTATCGTAAAAGATACGGCTCGCCGCTTTACAGAGAACGAAGAAACCATTGTTACGGCAAACGACTTCGACCGCGAGCTTGCAACCGACCCACGAAAAGACTTCATAACCATTGACGGCGACAAGGCTATCTACCACAACCACTGGACAGCGGGCGGCAACGACCTCGCGGGAAATGGTTCACTATGACGTTCAGCTTTTTCGGCGGTACGGTACTCCACCAAGGTAAGATTGCCGAAATGGCAACGGGTGAAGGTAAGACCCTCGTGGCTACCTTGCCAGTCTTCCTCAACGCTTTGACAGGAAATGGTGTTCACGTGGTAACGGTGAACGATTACCTTGCCAAACGCGACTCTGAATGGATGGGACCATTGTACGAATTTAACGGTTTGTCGGTCGATTGCATCGACAAGCATCAGCCCTAATTCTCCAGAACGTCGCCGCGCTTACCAAGCCGACATTACTTTCGGTACAAAACAACGAGTTCGGTTTCGACTACCTGCGTGATAACATGGCAGTATCACCTGCCGACCTCGTGCAGCGCAAGCACAACTATGCTATCGTCGATGAGGTAGACTCTGTGTTGATAGACGATGCCCGTACACCTCTTATTATTAGTGGTCCTGTACCGAAAGGCGACGATCAGATGTTTGAAGAATACCAGCCATTGGTTCAGAAACTCTTCGAAGTTCAGCGCAAGCAGGCTACCGAACTACTTGCAGAAGCACGCACCAAACTTTCGAGTGCAGCAAATTGCAAGGACGAGAAGGAACGTCAGGCAATGCTCGAAGAAGGTTTCTTAGCACTTTACCGCTCACATAAGGCTCTGCCAAAAAACAAAGCACTCATCAAGTTCCTTTCAGAAGAAGGTATTAAGTCGGGAATGCTGAAGACGGAAGAGTTCTATATGGCAAACAACAACCGTGAAATGCCAAAGGCGGTAGAGCTGCTTTACTTCGTTACCGAAGAGAAAATGAACTCTTGCGACCTTACCGATAAGGGGGCGGCGTGGTTGGCTAAAGAGGTAAACGACGATAAACTTTTCGTGCTCCCTGATATTACAACAGAACTTTCGCAACTCGAAAAAGAGAAAGAAGATAAGGCTATAGATGAGCAAACTTATCTTGACAGGAAAGATAACCTGATGAATAACTATGGTGTTCAGAGCGAACGTGTCCATACGTTGCAGCAGTTGCTTAAGGCTTATACCATGTTCAATAAGGACGATGAATACGTTGTAATCGATGGCGAAGTGAAAATCGTAGACGAACAAACGGGTCGTATAATGGAAGGTCGTCGCTGGAGCGATGGATTACACCAAGCTGTGGAAGCCAAGGAACACGTAAAGGTGGAAGCTGCTACACAGACTTTTGCCACTATTACATTGCAGAACTACTTCCGTATGTACCACAAGTTGGCGGGTATGACGGGTACTGCTTCTACCGAGGCAGGCGAATTTTGGGACATCTACAAGCTCGATGTTGTCGAAATCCCTACCAACCGTCCTATCCAACGTAAGGATATGGAAGACCGTGTCTATAAAACGGCTCGTGAAAAGTATGCTGCCGTAATCGATGAGATAGAGGAAATGCGCAACAGCGGACGCCCTTGCTTGGTCGGTACAACCTCTGTGGAAATCAGTGAGTTGCTCAGCAAGATGCTCAGCATGCGCAAAATTCCGCACCAGGTGTTGAATGCCAAGCAGCATTTGAAGGAAGCGCAGATTGTTGCCGAAGCCGGACGCTCTACCAATGGGCTCGGTGCCGTTACCATTGCTACCAATATGGCGGGTCGTGGTACCGACATCAAGCTCACGCAGGAAGTGAAAGATGCCGGCGGTCTGGCAATTATTGGTACCGAACGCCACGAAAGCCGCCGTGTAGACCGCCAGTTGCGTGGTCGTGCAGGACGTCAGGGCGACCCTGGTTCCTCTGTTTTCTACGTTTCGTTGGAAGACAAGCTGATGCGTCTTTTTCGGTTCCGAACGTATCGCAAAGGTTATGGACAGACTCGGTTTCGAGGAAGGCGAACGTATCGAAAGCTCAATGATTTCGAACAGTATCGAGCGTGCGCAGAAGAAGGTGGAGGAGAACAACTTCGGTATTCGTAAGCGTTTGCTGGAATACGACGACGTTATGAACAAGCAACGTACCGTAATTTACGAGAAACGGCGCCACGCCTTGATGGGCGAACGCATTGGTATGGATATTTCAAACATTATCTGGGACCGCTGTGTAAGCATCGTTGAGAACAACGACTACGAAGGTTGCAAGGAAGAATTCCTCAAAGTATTGGCAATGGAATGTCCATTCACCGAAGCCGAATTTGAGAATACAGGCAAGGAAGAACTGGAAGAACGTGCTTTTCAGGCTGCCATCGAGAACTTCGAACGCAAGACAGAACGCATTCAAACCGTGGCATGGCCTATCATTAAGCAGGTTTACGAGAACCAAGGTGCTATGTACGAGCGCATTATGGTGCCAATTACCGACGGCAAGCGTGTCTACAATATCCCTTGTAACTTGAAGGAAGCCTACGACACGGAAGCTAAATCGGTGGTTCGCCAGTTCGAAAAAGTCATTCTCCTGCATCTCATCGACGACGACTGGAAGGAGAACTTGCGTCAGCTTGACGAACTGCGCCACTCCGTGCAGAATGCTTCATACGAGCAGAAAGACCCATTGCTCATTTTCAAACTTGAGAGTGTGAAGCTTTTGGGACAATATGATTAACGATATGAACAACCGCACAGCAAGCGTTCTGATGCGTGGACAAATTCCTGAAATGCAGCCTGCCGATGAAATTCAGGAGACTGCTCCGAACAGCGAAGCCAGCGTTACGACGAGAAGAAGGACGATTTGATTGACCAAAATCAGCAGGCTGCAGCTCGCCAAGACACTCGTGAGACAGCACAACAGCAGCGTCGTACTCCTTATACGGCTGAGAAGATGCCACGCCCAAACGACCCGTGCCCTTGTGGTAGTGGAAAGAAATTCAAGAATTGCCACGGGCGCAATTTAAGATGAGCTGTAGAACATTATAAAACGAATATGGAGGCGAAACCTTTGTAGGGTTTCGCCTTTTTTTCTAATGACCGATTTGGGATTAATGGTGTGATGGGTGGAAGGAGTTCCTCGATGAACGAAAATCTCCTGAACTCAGGCAGGACAAACTAATAACTTAAAAAGGGTACTGCATAATCGTAATGGAATGAATGAAGTTGATAAAAAGAAGTTCATAGATGGATATTCCTGAATATAAAAAGGTAGGCTGGAATTACCAGCCTACCAAATGTACATTACGAAAAAGTTTATAAAATTGTATTAAGCATTCTCACTCCAGTCCTCCTTGCTCTTGCGAACATAGCTTTGGTAGCGGAGTTTTGCCATTTTCTCTGCCGCATCGAAGAGCTCTTGTGCTTCAGTTGGATAAGCTTTTCTTGACAGAGAGATAGCGAACTTCACCCAGCAGGAAGTCTTGGAACTTGCTCCAGTCTGGCTCCTTAGAGTCGAGAGAATGGGTTCTTGCCTTCTTCTGCCAGCTGTGGATTGTAACGCCACAAGTGCCAGTAACCGCTTTCTACGGCGCGGCCTTCTTCTGCCTGGCTCTTACCCATACCACCCTTGGCTTTCAGACCGTGGTTGATACATGGAGAGTAAGCGATGATGAGTGATGGGCCTGGGTATGCTTCAGCCTCTCGGATAGCCTTGAGGGTTTGTGCTTGGTCGGCACCCATGGCGATTTGGGCAACATATACGTAGCCGTATGTCGTTGCCATCAAACCGAGATCCTTCTTACGGATACGCTTGCCCTGTGCAGCAAACTGTGCAATGGCACCGAGTGGAGTAGATTTAGAGCTCTGACCACCTGTATTAGAGTAAACCTCTGTGTCGAGCACGAGGATATTTACATCTTCGCCAGAAGCAATAACGTGGTCGAGACCGCCGTAACCGATGTCGTAAGAAGCACCATCGCCACCGATAATCCACTGTGAACGCTTTACCAAATAGTGGTCTAATGTTTTCAATTCCTTGCAGATTGGGCAACCAGCTTCGGCACCTGCAGCAATCAGTGGCTTCAATGCCACACTTGCTTCCTTAGATGCGTCGGCGTTGTTCTTGGCGTCAATCCATGCCTGTGCTGCAGTCTTGAACTCTGCTGATACGTGCTCTTCAGCCATAGCATCGTTCAAGAGCTTGGTAATACGTTCGCGCATCTTCTTGTTGCCAAGCGCCATACCCAGACCAAATTCGCAGAAGTCCTCGAACAATGAGTTGTCGAATGCAGGACCTTGCCCCTGTTCGTTGGTTGTATATGGAGTTGAAGGTACTGATGCAGAATAGATGGAAGAACAACCTGTAGCGTTGGCAATCATTTCGCGGTCGCCGAACAGCTGAGAAACTAACTTGACGTAAGGCGTCTCGCCACAACCAGCGCAGGCTCCAGAGAACTCGAACAATGGCTGGGCAAACTGTGAGTTCTTGACGTTGCTCTTAATGTCTACCAAGTGCTGCTTTGTCTTAACATTCTTAACGAGGTAGTTCCAGTTGCCAATTTGATGCTCGTCGTGTGTGAATGGAACCATTGCAAGTGCCTTGCCATTCTTGTTACCAGGGCAAACGTCAGCACAGTTTCCACAGCCTACACAGTCGAGAATGCTGACCTGAATGCGGAAATGCATACCCGCCATAGGCTTCGGAACTTTCATCTCCAATGTCTTGTCTTCAAATCCTTTTCACTTCTTCATCGTCGAGAACGAACGGACGGATACAAGCATGAGGGCAAACGTAAGCACATTTGTTACACTGAATACAGTTTTCGGAAGTCCATTCCGGATAGAAAGCCTCAACACCACGCTTTTCAAACGCAGCAGAACCGTTCTTCATCGTACCGTCTCACCATATCGTACTTGATGAAGTCGGAAACTTTCAGCAAGTCGCCCACCTGACCGTTGATAGGACGAACAATTTCCTTAATGTATGCAGGAGCATCGTCGGTTGCATCTTCTTCATCGTCTGCAAGGTTCGCCCAAGCTGGGTCTACTGGTAATGTTTTGTATTCGCCACCACGGTCTACGGCTGCATAGTTCTTATCAACCACGTCTTGTCCCTTATTGCCGTAAGACTTAACGATAAATTCCTTCATCTGCTCAACCGCCAAATCAACAGGGATTACTTTCGTAATGCGGAAAAATGCACTCTGCAAAATAGTGTTGGTACGGTTGCCAAGACCAATTTCCTGTGCAATCTTTGTTGCGTTGATGTAGTAAACGGTTATGTTATTCTGAGCGAAGTAACGCTTAATCTTGTTAGGAATGAAGTTTACAAGCTCTTCGCCTTCGAAGATAGTATTCAAAAGGAAAGTGCCGTTCTTCTGCAAACCACGAATTACGTCGTACATACGTAAGTATGCCTGAACGTGGCAGGCTACGAAGTTAGGTGTATTTACCTGATAGGTAGAACGGATTTCGCTGTCGCCAAAACGAAGGTGAGAGCAAGTGAAACCACCAGACTTCTTAGAGTCGTAAGAGAAGTATGCTTGGCAGTGTTTGTTGGTATTGTCGCCGATAATCTTTACAGAATTCTTGTTGGCACCGACAGTACCGTCAGCTCCCCAAAACCATAGAACTTAGCCTCGAACATACCTTCGCCACCCATCGGAATTTCATCAATCAGTGGAAGAGAGGTAAATGTAACATCGTCTACGATACCTACCGTGAAGTGGTTCTTAGGTTCGGCAAGTTCAAGATTGTTGAATACAGAAATGATATGAGCCGGTGTGGTATCAGATGAACCGAGACCGTAACGGCCACCAACAATCAATGGTTTGTTTTTCTACATCGTAGAATGCGCTCTTAACATCAAGATACAATGGTTCACCTTCTGCACCAGGTTCTTTCGTTCTGTCGAGCACTGCAATACGCTTCACAGTCTTTGGAACAGCGGCGAGCAAGTGCTTCACAGAGAATGGACGATAGAGGTGAACAGAAATCATACCAATCTTCTTGCCTTGCTTCATCTGATAATCGATGACTTCACGAGCAGCCTCGGTAGCAGACCCCATAAGGATAATGATATTTTCTGCATCTTTAGCTCCATAATAAGAGAAGAGGTGGTATTCACGACCAGTAATGTCCTTAATCTTTGCCAAGTAGTCTTCAACTACTTCTGGAATATTCTCGTAGTATTGGTTGCAAGCTTCACGATGTGTGAAGAATGTCTCTGGGTTTTCAGCAGTACCACGGGTTACTGGACGTTCCGGAGAGAGTGCGCGGTCGGGAAACGTTTCACATCTTCTGGGTCGAGGAGCTTGGCTACTTCGTCCTGGTCTATCATCTCAATCTTCTGATATTCATGAGATGTGCGGAAACCGTCGAAGAAGTTTACAAATGGAATGCTTGTCTTCAATGAAGCAAGGTGTGGAACAGCTGTAAGGTCCATTACTTCTTGCACTGAACCAGAGCAGAACATTGCGAAACCTGTCTGCCGACAAGCCATAACGTCTGAATGGTCGCCGAAGATACACAATGAGTGTGTAGCGATTGTACGAGCTGAAACGTCGAACACGCAAGGAAGCATTTCACCTGCAATCTTATACATATTAGGAATCATCAACAACAAACCTTGTGAAGCAGTGAATGTTGTTGTGAGTGCACCAGCTTGGAGTGAGCCGTGCATAGCACCTGCAGCACCACCTTCTGACTGCATTTCCTGAACTGTTACAGTCTGACCGAAAAGATTCTTACGTCCTTTTGCTGACCATGTATCAACATGCTCCGCCATTGGAGAAGACGGAGTGATAGGATAGATAGCTGCTACCTCTGAAAACATGTAGCTCACATGAGCTGCAGCTTCATTACCATCACAGGTAATGTACTTTTTTTCTTTCGCCATTGTCTTTATTTATTAAATGTTTCTATAATGTTTTTGGTCTGTTTTTGTATAGGCCTGTTTAATATCAAATTCTTCTTTTACTATATTTATTTGTAGTTTTGCTTTGTGCTTGCACTTCAGGCTTCGTATCAATATAGAAATCCAAACAGCCAAAGTGGAATTTTATTGTCTTTCCCTATCTCTGTATTATAGCGAGCGTAAATAGTTTCGTTGTTTAAACGCATCTTTACGTTTTCCGCATCGCAAATCCTGAATCTCTTATTTTCGTCTATTATATAATTTCCTTGTTTGTTTCCTTCGTTCACCAAATGCCCAGACAACAGAGCATTGACAAAGAATGTTTCCATTACATCTTGCTGTTCTACATGTATGGGATATATTGCGTAAATAAGATTGGAATTGTTCATTATCACCTTTGCTGGCTTTTTAGGAAATTCCTGCCCAACAGTATAGATAATGTTTATCAAGCGTGAATCTGATAAATACTTAATGTAGTTCATAACAGTTGCACGACTTGTATTTATCTCTTTAGCCAAATTGCTTATATTAGGCGATTTCGGACCTTCTAAAGCAAGCAGGTAAAAAAGTTTCTTAATCTTTGTAAGGTACTTTAGTTCTATTTGTTTGATAAGCAAAATATCCACTTCGGTCATCATGTTCATTGTCTTCAGCAGATTTTCAGAATAATTTCTGTTTTCCAAAAAGAAAGGATAATAACCATGATGAATATAATCCTGAAAATACTTTAGTGGGCTAACCTTTGGTAATATCTGCCTTGTTATCTCTTCGTGGTTTTTGATGATATCGTCAAGTGAGTAGGAAGGGAAGTTGTGTCCTGACATATAGTTTAGGAATTCTCTAAACGAAAAAGCCTCTTAAATTATAGCTTTTAACGATTCCATTAAGCTCTGGGTTTTCTTCCTTCAGGCGCATGACACTCGAACCAGTAAAGGCTATCTTTAGTCCTGAATAGCTATCATAGCACTTACGTAGGTCATAGCTCCAATTAGGCTGTTTGAAAATTTGGTCAATAAGCAATACTTTTTCCACCACCTCTATAGAATTCTCCAGCAAAGTCAGCAATCCCTCTTTCCTGAAAAATAGAAGTTATTCATATTTATGTAAAGACACTTCCTGTCGTTAGCTCCAAACTTCTTTCGCATACTGAAGAAGAAAGGTTGTTTTTCCTACGCCCCGTGTTCCTTTTTATGCCTATCATACGATCGTTCCAATCTATTTTCGTCCATAAGCATACGCTCCACAGGAGCATAATTATGTTCCACTAAGTAGGTGTGAGTACGGGAAAAATGCATCCATCTTACTAACTGCTAAATTATTTTCATATCCTGACTAATACCACCAGAGAACACATTTACAAGTGTACACCTAATAATATTATCGTGTGCAAAGATAATATTTATTTCTTTAATTTGCAAACTATAGATTGCAAAAACAACCTTTTTACTATTATTTATATTTTTGTCTTCTTAGATATTTGCTATACCTTTGCATTAAAAATCCAGCAAATAGAAAAATAAACTTTCAGCATTCCCTGCATAAACATAATGAAGAAACAAGATGACACTTCACATATTTAACCCAGAACACGACATAGCGTTAGTCACAAAATAATTCTAACTACACCCCATCAAATGCTGTATTGCAAATACGTAACGACTTAGCTTTCATACCTTATATATGGGCTAATCAAGGCGACCTTATATTAGTAAATGATGTTATGATGGCGAATAAATCTGTTGAAGTGCTACGATTGAAGAAAAAAAGAGATACATTTTATTGATATAAATACTTTAGAGCAACTCTTAAACAAAAATAGATACCATTCAACCTTGGGGTGGGATTGTACAATAAAAGAGCAGTTAAGACGATTGGGAATATCGCCAATGCTCTTGCCTTCTGATGTGCAACTTTCTAAAATACGCTACCTAAATAATAGAAAGACATCTATAAATTGGCTGTCAAATTTGAAAAACATTGCTACCTAAAGACACGATGGTAGGAGAATCTTACTTTTTTAATAATATTGATAATTTGTGTTCAAAAGCCAAAGAAATAGGAAATGCCGTTATTAAAGCTCCTTGGAGTGGTAGCGGAAGAGGATTACGATTTACCGACAGAGAAATATCTACTGTTCATATAAATTGGGCAAGAAACATTATAACACACCAACAAGGCATTATCTTAGAGCCATATTACAATAAGGTACAAGATTTTGCAATGGAATTCTACGTAGACAATAAGGTAAAAATATTGTGGCTTATCTATCTTTCAATCCTTACATGGCGCATATATAGGAAAACATCATTGACAATGAAGAAAGAAAAACGCAGCCTATTAGAACAGTATATCGATTTAAGATTATTAGACGCGATAAAAAAATTGCTTTAATAAACCTATTGGAATGTAATATTAAACACAATTATAAAGGATACTTAGGTATTGATATGATGATAGTTGAGGACAGACATTTATCCTATTCCGCAACTATTCCGTATCGTATTCATCCTCTCGTTGAAATAAATTTTCGACACACAATGGGACATGTCGCTCTATCTCTTAACAATGAACATAGTATACAAAAATAAAAATAATGCAAATCACATTTGACGGATCACATCATTCTTTAAAATTAGAGAATAGCACTAATCTAACATTTGACATATATCCAAAATACAAAAAAATAAGATGACAAGAGCTATTAAACATGTAATGATTAGCATTATTCGTGCTATTATTTTTTTCTTCTATGTGCTAACGAGGAATGCTTCTGTTGATTAAATTCAGAATACAGATCGTAACGATGTTTCTTCCTGTTACTTTATGCGTTTTTTTCATTATTGAAGATAGGTAGTTATCTAAAGAAAGTATCTTTTCAGATACTTTCTTTTACTTTTTTTAGTGATTCATCTAAAATTTAAAAACTTAATTGTACATCGACTAACGAGTAGTTTGGTTTTGCCAAACTACGGTCGTGAACATAAGCATATTCTGTAGATAGTCGTACGCTCTTGTTAAAAACTCATAGTTCAGACCAACCTCGTATAATGTGCGTTGCTTCTCTGCACCTTTAGAAGGCTGATACATATCGTAGCGTGCCTTTCCATATAATTTTTGCTTTATTATAGGGGCTATCACCAAAGCATAGACTCCCTGCGCTTTATTGCCATTGCTGCCTGTATTACAATCTTTGCAGCTGCATCGTTTGTGCTTACAAGCGATTTCGCAAAAGCTTCTCCTGTAGAATGTGCATATTCTGAACGGAAAGTCCAGTCGTCAACTACATATTCGGCAGAAATTGCATATCTACGTTGTTGCAACTTGCGTACGCCTGATTGCGGTACACCGTAGGCATCTGTCCATGTCCCCTTACGGGCATACGAACCTGTCCAACCAAACCAACCAATGCGCATTCCCTTTACAGGCATAACCCAAACACCGCCGATAATATTCTTTTGTTCGTCCACGTCCTTTACGTTAATTCCTTGTCCGTTGAACACACCAACCTGATAGTGTAGCAAGTTTCTGCCAGCAGCATTCTTCAACAAATCACCTTGAATTTGAACACCAATATCGCGTCCGTTTGAACTATGTGTTCCTGCTCTATCCGAAAATCCTGCGAATTTGCTAACTACTTGAGAATAGCCCATAAAGCCTTGTGTAATGGGGTGAATTGGATTTTCAAAAGTGAATGGGTTCTTAAACTGACCAATCTTTACGCGGAAGAAAGTGTACTTCTGCCATTCGGTAAATAAATCAACAACACGTGGCGATGAACCTAAAGTCGATGTATTGCCATTAAATTGGATTTGGACTTTCCATGCCCAATCATTAAACAGCCTTCCATCTATAGAAACACGACCCAAACGCAGATTGAACGAATTAGATTTCGCATTATCTTGTGTTGTCAATTGATACTGCGCAATGCCATATCCCGATAGTCTCACATTGTCTATCCACTTCGTCGTCTGTGCAGACACATTAGATGTAACTAACGCTATGGCAGCTAACATAAAGATTTTTTTCATATAATCGCCCTCGAATATTAAGTTTATAGTTTCACCTTGCAAAGGTACAGACATTTTGTAAAAAATGAGAACTATTCTTAAAACTTTCACTAAAAGCCTCACAAAATATGGTGTATAAACTCTTTTATACAGCCTATGTTGCATTACACAGTAACAAAAATCCTGCATTAATACTTCTTCCTTTTACTTAGCGTACGATGCGTAGGTCGAAAAAAATAGCTAACTTTTGCAGCAAATTTATTAATATGAGCAGGAAAAGAAAAACATTACCTATATTAGAAAGTGTAAAGATAGAATCGGTTGCTGCCGAAGGCAAATGTGTGGCACACGTAAACGACATGGTTGTGTTTGTGCCGTTCGTGGTACCAGGCGATGTTGTAGACTTGCAAGTGCGCAAGAAACGCCACAGCTATTGCGAAGCTACGGTGGTAAGAATGATACAACCAAGTCCCATTCGTATAGCTCCTAAATGCAAACACTTTGGAGTTTGTGGCGGTTGCAAGTGGCAAAACCTTCCTTATAAGGAACAGTTGGCTGCCAAGCAACAACAAGTTCTCGACCAGCTAAAGCGCATTGGCAAGGTTGAACTGCCGACAATCTCTCCCATCTTAGGTTCTGAAAAACAGAAGAATATCGCAACAAACTTGAGTTTGCCTGCTCTAACAAGCGTTGGTACACCAAAGAAGAATTAGAAGTATTGCCCGAAGGCGTAGGCTTGGGACAGGGGGCAATAGGCTTCCATATAACGGGCGCATTCGATAAGATTTATCCTATTAATAAATGTGTGCTCATGGACGACTATTGTAATAAGGTAAGGAATGCCATTTACAACTATGCCGTGAAGCACGGACTTAGCTTTTACGACATCAGAGAGCAGCACGGCTTGTTGCGCGACATTATGATGCGAAACTCCAACACCGGAGAATGGTTGGTGCTCGTTCAATTCCATTACGATGAAGCAAGCGATGAAGCGCGCGCAATGGGCTTGATGCAGTTCATAGCTGATGAATTTCAGGAAATTACTTCATTGCTGTATGTAGACAACCAAAAGGGAAACGACACGTTCAACGATTTGGAACTGACCGTGTTCAAAGGCAACGACCATATATTTGAACTGATGGAAAACCTCCGTTTCAAGGTTGGGGCAAAGAGCTTTTACCAGACCAATACCGACCAAGCCTACCATTTATATAGTATCGCACGCAGTTTTGCCAACCTTACAGGCAATGAACTGGTTTACGATTTATATACGGGCACGGGAACCATCGCAAACTTTGTGGCAAAGAAGGCAAAGAAGGTAATCGGCATTGAATATGTACCTGAAGCAATAGAAGATGCTAAAATAAATTCGAAGATAAACAACATTGTTAATACACTGTTCTATGCGGGCGACATGAAAGATATTCTGACCGAAGAGTTTATAAAGCAACACGGTCGCCCCGAAGTAATTATTACCGACCCGCCTCGTGCCGGCATGCACGCCGACGTGGTGAACGTAATTCTGAGCGCGCACCCACAACGAATTGTTTATGTAAGTTGTAACCCCGCAACACAGGCTCGCGATTTGGCACTTTTGGACAAAGATTATAAGGTTACAGCTGTTCAGCCTGTCGATATGTTCCCCCACACACCTCACGTAGAAAACATTGTTTTATTGGAAACAAAGGGAATAGAGAGAGCATAACGTAGTATATTGACATGAGTTCTACGAATTGCTATTGTTTGTAAATAGGGCTATGTTTGTACCCCACGAGTGGGGTATGTTTTACTTATCCTACAAGAATAACTGTAACACCGCGGGCAGCTTGTGCCCCCATTACCAAAGCCTGCTCTATGTCGGCTGTCTTGCTCGGTCCAGAAATAAAGACACCATAGCCGTAGTGTGGCATTTGTATGCGCTTATAGGCTTCGTGCATATTGCTAACAATATTGTCTTTATCAAGCAAGATAACTAATTCTTCCGAAATAAAGCACACAGCACGTTCTTTCATTGTCTGCGGTATCCATACGCACCCATTCTCGGCTACACCTAATTCGCCTTGAATAATACCCACGTCAGTTCCATTTAAGTCTGCAGCAGACGCAATTGTATCAGGATTCAAATCAGCTTCTATCCCGTTTATGCTCGATGCAAATATCTTTGCATTTGGATGGGCCTCCCGAATAACAGAGTTCAAATCGTCGCTACTTTTTACTTCCAGAACCTTAGCACCAACTGTTTTAGACATTTCTATGAACTGGTTGGTAACATCGCTGTAAACAATACCATCTACAGGTTTACTTGGCATATCGAATTGTCGTACAACATTACGGCGCAATTTATTGAGTAATTCTTCTTTCTTCATCTTGGTCTTCGTTTATGAAAACATAAAACATTTATTCTTTCCCTTCAGTATTCTCCTCTTCCATCAGCTGTTTGTAGAGCTCATGGAATGGTTTCTTGGGAAATCGTGGCATATCGTGCCCTACACTCCATGGATTTAACTTTATATCCATAAGTTTCTGCGGTACGATGTTTGCGATATGGGCAGACCTCGTTGCTATATTGTAGACCGTTGGGTGTTCGTACAATGCAGTCATTCCAACAGCCATGTATTTCTTTTCTTTGTTCTCTGTGCCAAAGCCTTCCAGCTCCTGACGCCAATGATATATCTGACTGCCTGGTGCTACCTTAACAGGACAAACCATGTCGCAACTTAAACAGAGCGAGCAAGCCGAAACATTTCCGCTGTGTTCCTTCGGATTGCTGAGCATTCCGAGATTTACACCGATAGGTCCAGGAATAAAATAACTGTACGAATAGCCCATTGAGCGACGATAGACAGGACAAGTATTCATACATGCACCACAACGAATGCACTTGGCAGTCCGCCAATGCGCTGGGTTCGCAATGATGTCGCTTCGTCCGTTGTCTACCAGAATAACGTGCATTTCACCACCTGGACGAGCTTTACGGAATTGAGAAGTAAAGGCAACAGAAGGTTGTCCGGTTGCGCTTCGAATTAACAAACGTTGAAATACAGCCAGCGATTCGTAGTTTGGAACAACCTTATCGATACCCATTGACACGATATGCAGTTTCGGAATGGAAGTACTCATGTCAGCATTGCCTTCGTTCGTGCACACCACGCAATCGCCCGTAGCGGCTACACCGAAGTTACAGCCCGTCATGCCTGCTTCGGCTTCTATGAACTCCTGACGCAGACTGTAGCGTGCACATTGTGTCAGATAGGTTGGATCGTGGTTGCCAACTCTTTCGATATACCTTTCCTTTCAAACAATTCGCCAACCTCGTCGCGTGTAATATGTGCTGCCGGAACCACTACATGAGCAGGCTTCAAGTCCATTAGCTGCAAAATGCGTTCACCCAGGTCGGTTTCTACAACGTCAATACCTTTCGCCATAAGGTATTTGTTCATTTCGCACTCTTCGGTAAGCATCGACTTAGACTTCACCAGCTTCCTCACGCTGCGGTCTGCCAATATGCTGTATGCTGTTTCGTTAAATTCTTGTGCATCTTTTGCCCAATGAACAATAACGCCATTGCTTTCCAAGTTCTTTTGAAAACTCGTCCAGATAGTCAGCCAAATGTGTCAGTGTATGTTCCTTTATCTCGCTCGCATGTTCTCTTAAATCTTCCCATTCGGGAAGCATTGCAGCTTGTATGTCTCTGTTTTTTTCCCTAAGTCCCCAGAAGGTCTGGTCGTGTCGGGTTACTCTTTTCGGGGTCTGATATAAACTTTGCCGCTTTCTTTGCATGACTTGTTGCCATCTCTATTCTCTTCGTTATGACCTAAATACCAGCAGCCAAGATTTCAGCTACAGCTTAAATTGAATATTGTAGTGCTTCTGTGTGCCACTCCTTGCATGTGCATTAAGCAAGAAGAATCTGAACCGGTTATATATTCGGCGCCTGTTTCCATGTGTCGCTTCACCTTATCGTCGCCCATACGGCTGCTCACATCTGGCTCTTCTATGGCAAACATGCCGCCAAATCCACAACATTCGTCTACTCGTTCGGGTTCTTTCACCGTGATGCCTTCTTTAAGTTTCAGAAGGTCTACTATCTTGCTATATCTTGGAATATGCTCTTCGGAGGGCGAACTCAATCGTAGCTCGCGTACTCCGTGGCACGAGTTGTGAACAGTAACTACGTGTTCGAATCTTCCTGGCAATTCTTTCACTTTTAAAACATCGTGCAAGAATTGCACCAGTTCTAATGTCTTCCCGGGCGTAGAGCATTTTTGCTTATGAAGTTGAGGGTGGTTGAACTGCACGAAGGCTGCACACGATACGCTTGGAGTTACTATATAATCATAATCCTTAAATACATCTTCGAATTTCTCTACGAGGCTACCCTGACATACGCTGGAAACCACCATTTGCCATTGGTTGTCCGCAACAAGTTTGTCGTTCAGGATACTCCACATCAAGACCTAATCCACGCAGAAGCTTATAGGTTGCCATGCCTACTTCGGATATAATGCATCAACATAGCACGGGACAAATAATCCCTACTTTCATAAAAATAGTTACATCTTGTTAGCTTTTTATTGTACAAAGGTAGAAATAAAATAATAAATATAAAAGGAATGCACCTATAAAACTACGTACAATAGAGTATTTTTGTTCCTACAGTACTTTTATAAATTAAAAGGCGCGGTATCTTGGCAAGTATGCCACCTATGTTATAATGGATCTTATTTAGGGTCAGTCCTAAAACCCAGTTGCAAGCCTATCCTCTTAAGCACACAATTTCACAAGCCTATATAAAAAGAAAGGAATATCTGTCACTCCTCTGAACTGTGCCCTGAATGCCTTAACCTTAGCATTGAATGACTCAGCATTTGCATTTGTTGCTCTGTTTACAAAGAAATTGAGTATGGTTTGATAATGATTTTCAAACGTGTCAATCACCGTGTAGAAATTGTCCACTCCCAGCTCTTCAACCTCATTGAACCATTTTGCCAGCTTCAGCCTTGCAGCATCCTTGATGCTCTTGATGTTATAAATATCGGTAAGTTTCATAGCCAGCTCATATGCCTTTTTTCAGTGTAGGATAATGTTCAAAGATGATTTCCGCCCTGGCTTTTCTGTGCTTCCAGTCCACTTGGTCCTGTGCTTGGTCAATATGAACTTTGCCCTGGCGAGCAACTGCTTACGCGTGTCACCATTGCTGTATCTAAATGGTATATATTCCTTTCCTCACTTTTTAGCTTCTTTTATCTCCTCATTCTCTTTATCTCTTGCCATCCACCGGTAAGCGATACGCATGTCATCCAGAGCATCATAATATAGTTTCTGCACATGAAACCTGTCATTGGTAATAAGTGCTTTGGGAAAAACAGAGCGGGCTATGCGCATCATCGAAGATGACAAATCGAGTGTTATCTCCTTGACAGTCTTCCGTTTAGAAAGGTCTATCTTCTTGAGAACCTGGATGACGTCCTCTGCCTTGGTCCCTTTAACCACAGCTACCAAAGTCCCTTTTTCTGCCCTTTTCCCGCCTTGTTGGTCAGAAAAGTATAGACCTCGCCACTGCTTAGACAGGTCTCATCAATACTTAGACTCTCACCTGTGTTATTTTCAAATAACAGCCAGTCTTGAGCATGCCCCAACTGGTCCCAGCTACGATAATCACTGAAATGTTCCTTGTACTGTGTGGATAACAGCTTGCCATTTACGCCATAGTGCGCACCGATACTTGCGATACCCTCTGCAGTGGACTCAATTCTATTCTTTTAAAAAAGAAACGAACTCGGGGGATAGTCTACTGCCCTCAGCCGTCAAGTCATCATATGAATAAGTAAAATATCTCTCGTTGGAACTGTCACGCCACTTGCGACGGCGAACATGGAGGTAAACTGCTTTGCCACGAAGGGGGAAGTCCTGAATAACACGCTCGCTGGTAAAACCATAACTGCTTACGGTGCCTAGCTTATGGTCTGACTTTTCCATAAAGTTACGCTCGTCAAGCCAAAAGTCAAACTGGGAAACACTCTCTTGAATATCGACCACATCAAAGTAGTCCGCAAGTACATCTGGAAAGATGCAACGTAATAGTTGGTGAGTCTTCATGATGCAAAGATAATAAATACTTATGAAATTATGCGCTTAAGAGGATAGGCTTGCAACTGGGTTTTAGGACTGACCCCTTATTTATGGATAGCATAGAAATTCCCCAAATAGACAGAACACTCAGATAGACAATATTCATGTCAAAACAAAAAAAGTGCCATAGTTAATATTATCTATGACACTCTATAGTTACCTTCTTTTTTTCCGAAACATCTGTGTGGTACCACCAGGAATCGAACCGGGGACACAAGGATTTTCAGTCCTTTGCTCTACCAACTGAGCTATGGCACCATTTATAAACTCTATTAAAGTTACCACTTTCTATTTTGCGAGTGCAAAGGTACTGTTTTTTATTACTGCAAATATTCTGCAAAACATTTTTAATACTTAACATTTATTTACAATAACGAGGAATGCAGCCACTATTTACAATGAAAGCATGTAGCCAGAAAAATGATATAACCTCTTTGACAATGTAAAACCCACTGTTCTATCATCGTAAAACCCATTGTTTTTACAATGTAAAACAATGGGTTTTTGGTATTCCATTCTTGCACCTAATTAAGTTTCATCTTTTTCTCTTCTGAAAACCTATCTAAGCATCATATCATCATTTATTCTTAGGAACAGCCTCAAATAATACATTATATCTTATTCAACCCAGCCTTGTGCAGTCAACTGGAATTCGTTCCGTCTCTTGCAATAAGGTATTCGCCGAGTCTGCTCTCCGTGATATAACCTATCTGGTGGATATTTTTGAGCGATGCTACCTTTGCATGGTCTCCAATAGGAATTGTAAAAGAAGTTCGTAATCTTCCCCCATTCAATGCTGCCGTTGTAAGGTTCATATTAAACTCTTCACAAGTAGTAGCCGTCTGGTAATCTATGGGTATTTTATCTTCATAAATACGACAACCCACGTTACTTTCTTTTGCAAATATGTTTTAAATCACTTGCAAGACCATCAGAAACATCAATCATTGAAGTCGGACGAATATTGGCATTACGAAGTTGTTCTAAGACTTCGCCAGGTGCTTCCGGGCTTTTAATTGACAATCTATCAGATATTCTTTACCCACGAAGTCTGGTTGGAAGTTGTCTATTATAGCACGCTCGTTATTCAGAAGCTCTATCCTCTTTTTATCATTATTGGCATGTGCCTGCTTTAGCTTTTTATTAAATTCTTCTACCTGCTGATAGTAAACAGCTTTCTCTCGTTCTAAAATTTGCAGTCCCATGTAGGCAGCTCCAAGGTCGCCAGAAACGCATATTATATCGGTTGGTTGTGCACCTTTTCTATATACAATGTCTTCTTTTCCGCACTCGCCAATACAAGTAATATTAATAGCCAGTCCCGTATAAGAAGACGTTGTGTCGCCCCCTACAATATCAACATTCCATTTGCTACAAGCTGTTCGCAGACCTTCATAAAATTGGTCAAGGTCTATTACTTTAATCCGCTTCCCCACACCTATTGAAACTACTATCTGGCATGGACGCCCATTCATTGCAAATATATTAGTCATTGCAACCATGGCGCATTTGTAAGCCAGATGTTTCATATCAATATAAGTAAGATCGAATTGAATTCCCTCCATAAATAAATGGGAAGAGACAAGAATCTCCTTATCTGAATAACGAAGCACAGCTGCATCATCGCCAACTCCTGTAATTGTAGAGGGGTTAGATGGTTTAATATCCTTTGTCAGCCGTTCTATCAGTTTAAATTCACCCAATTCTTTTATTTCCATATCCATTCTATTAGGATTATCGCTATTTAGGCTTGCCTTATCATCTCACGCATAATCGCAGTCATTAGAGGTTGTGCTTTATTAGCCGCTTCTTGAACCTCTTCATGGCTGACTTCAACAGGAGTCTCAAACCCGCCCAAGTCGGTAATTACACTCATACCGAATACCTTTATTCCCGAATGTCGAGCTACTATAACTTCAGGAACAGTGCTCATTCCCACTGCATCGCCACCCAAGTTCCGATACATTCTATATTCTGCAGGTGTTTCAAAAGTAGGTCCTTGGACACCTACATAAACACCTGATGTTATTCTGATATTCTTTTCTTTGGCTATTTCGTTTGCCTTGTTTATCAGAACACGGTCGTACGCTTCGTGCATATCTGGGAAGCGAGGTCCTGTAGGAAAGTTCGGGCCATGTAAAGGATGTTCGGGGAAGAAATTAATATGGTCAGTTATAACCATTAAATCTCCAATTTTAAATTCAGGATTCATACCGCCCGAAGCATTAGAAACGAACAAAGTTTCAATTCCTAACTCGTGCATCACACGTATGGGGAAGGTAACTTCTTGCATACTGTATCCCTCGTAGTAATGAAAACGCCCTTTCATTGCCATAATATCTTTTGCCACCAAGTTTTTCCAAAGATTAGACAACCAGCATGTCCTTCTACAGTTGAAACTGGGAAATTTGGGATATCGCGATAAGAAAATTCATAACTGTCAGTTATCTCTGAAGCTAATTGTCCGAGACCTGTTCCGAGTATGATTGCGGTTTTCGGACTTGTCTGCATTCTTTCTTTTAGCCAAGATGCTGTTTCTTGAATTCTTTTGTACATAGGATAATATTTTTTCATTGAATTTATCTTCTTCGTTAAGCATAAACTTAACTTGTATTGGCAATGCATATATGTTCTCTCTACATCGTCGTTTAACCCTTCCAATCTCAATAATCGAGCCTTATCTTTCTCGGTTGTAATAATTATTTTCGGACTTTCCATTACGGCAAAAGTTTCATTAATAATGGCAACGTCCTTTAGATTAAAAGAATGATGGTCGGGGAACGTTAATGTCTTTATATGTGAGGTATCTACATAAGAGCTTATATCAACTTCCAATTGCTTTGGCAAGGCTATACCAGTAAGCAGCAATATATTCTTGTTAGAAATATCAGTTAGTTGAATTTCTTTTTTTCTTTGGCAACATTTTCAAATACAGGTATAAGGCTACAATATTCAAGTGTGGTAAAGAATAGTTCTTGAAATGGATACAAGTTCATTGTCTTACTCAACACTCGATAATCTATAGGATTTAACTCTTTGGGGCATTTTGTAACAATAACAATATCTGCTCGGCTCTTGCCAGAGAGAGGTTCGCGTAGACGTCCGGCAGGCAACAACTTATCATAAATAATAAGTCGATGATAATCTATCAATAAAATATTTATTCCTGGCTTTACATATCGATGTTGGAAAGCATCGTCGAGCAACACGACATCGGTATTTTCCGTTTGTTTGTCTTGCACCAATCTGTCTATACCTTCACAGCGATTCTTATCTACTGCGATGTAAATATCAGGAAACTTCTGCTTCATCTGAAAAGGTTCATCGCCAATCATTTCAACAGGAGTATCGTTTTCTGCAAGCACATAACCTTTACTCTTCCGCTTATAACCTCGTGACAGTACTGCTACTTGTGCTACATCTTTCAATAGTCGTACAAGATATTCAACATGCGGGGTCTTCCCTGCTCCACCAACGGTTATATTACCAACAGAAATAACTGGCACATCGAAACTACGACTTTTCAACACACCGAGTTCAAAAAGTTCATTACGAATCATTACCCCTAATCCGTAGAGCCAGCTTAGCGGTAACAATGCTCTGTGTATTTTAATGAAATCGCCTTCCATTCTTATTTACTGCATCTTGTAATATAGGCTACGCAACATAAGTACCTAATTTATATTAATGAAGTAAGGTATTCTTGCTTGAATTGCCGACTGCTGATTTAAAGTACGCAATATGGAGAATGGTTGGTATAGCATTCCCAGCGAAGAATGTAGTTGTTCGCTAAGATAGTTATCTTGTACATAGTCCCCAAATATCTGATCCAACCAATTAACGGGAGCAGGATAGTTCTTCGTATAATAATCCTTTATTTTAGCCAACTGCACTGCCTTCTGTACGGCTTTGTCCAACCCTCCAAGTTCATCGACTAATTTTATTTTCAATGCGTCTTCTCCTGTATAAACGTGTCCCTGGGCAATGGTTTCTACTTGTTGCATTGTAAGTTTCCTTCCTTGAGCAACCCTGTCTTTAAATGTATTGTAGCCACGGTCTATGTACACTTGCAGCATTCTCATTTCATCTGGAGTTAAAGGGCGCATAGGAGAAAGGAAAGCTCCATTCTTGTTAGTCTTTACTTCATCGAATTTAATTCCTAACTTTTCTGATGCCAGACCACTAAAATCGGGGAACATACCGAAGATACCTATCGAGCCCGTAATCGTTGTAGGTTCAGCAACAATCCAGTTTGCAGGCACCGACATATAATAACCACCTGATGCGGCATAACCTCCCATACTTACAACAACAGGTTTCACTTTCTTTAACTCCATTATTTGATGCCACATTTGTTCTGATGCAAAGGCTGAACCTCCACCGGAATTAACTCTGACAACAACTGCTTTCACATCGTCATCGTCCATTAATTCCTTTAGGTCTTTGCAAACATCTTTACCTACTATGTTGTGCTGGCTTAAAGACGTGCCTGATACGGGAACGTCTACGATGTCTCCATAAGCATAATACACTGCTATTTCATTGCCATTCTTATCGGCTTTTACCGTTTTCAAATCGGCAAGTGATACTTGGTTAATGTCGTCGCCTGAAGCTATTCCTAACCGTTTCTTTATCTCATTCCTTACTTGGTCTGTATAAAGAAGTTTGTCTATCAGCTTCATCTTTAGATAGTCGGTGGGATTGGCAAACGTTATAACACTGTCAGCATATTCGTTCAATTTGGCAATGGGAATATTTCGACTCTCGCCAACACCTTTTAAGAGATATTTCCAAATCCCATTCAAATACGCAGAAGTCTGCTGCCTGTCGGCATCGCTCATCTTGTCGCCCGTAAACATCTCCGTCGCACTTTTGTATGTACCTACCTTAGACACTTGCACTTTTACTCCAAACTTTGCCAACATATCTTTTAGATAGATGCGCTGTGTTGATAGACCGTGCCAATCCAACATACCTTGTGGATTCAAATACACATCATTTGCAACCGAAGCTAAATAATAAGTTCCCTGTGTATAGCTGTCGCCATAAGCTACAATCCATTTATTGCTCTTTTTGAAGTCGATTAAAGCATCTCTAATTTCTTGTAATGCGGCATAAGAGTTAGGGACAAACACTCCTGCTTCAAGATAGATTCCTTTTATATTCTTGTCTGCCTTGGCTTTCTCTATGCCAGAGAGAACATCTTCTAAACTTGTTTCATTTGCTGTTTTACCAACGAACTTGGTTATAACATTCTCTTCTGTCCGTTCATTTAATGGTCCTGATAAATTTATTACCAATACCGAATTATTCTTTATCTCAGTCGTACTTTCGCTCGACAACACCATACCGAAGATACAAACGAAACCAAGGAGCAACGTTACTAACACAAAAAGGAACAAGCCAACAAATGTGGCGAAGACATTCTTAAAAAGTCCTTCATAAAGGCTGATGTTTTATATGTTTTTTTGTTTAAAGCATTGTTGGTGTCATTTCATTTATTCCACCATTCAAATATTATCTATATGCAAAGATAGGCATAAATAGCCAACATTCCAAATTTCAGTTTAAATCTTTGACACTTAAGTGTGCTTCCAAACATAAATATGCCTTATGGCTTACACTATAATATTCATTATCTTGCAGCATTAAAAGCACTTTTTATTCTTCTTGCGAAATGAATTAATGAGACTTACGTATATTTTTCTTAACAAATTCTAATTACGAACTTACTGTTTGAATTATATCAAACGCACTATTCGAATAGACGAACATATAGTTTGAATGGTATTGAATGCATAATTCGATAGGACGAACGACCCCAAAAGAGATGAAAGGAATGGAAATATAAACAATTTGGTTGTCCGACTACCAAATTGTTATGAGAATATGACTAAACCCATAGGTGTAGAAGTGTGGTTATATCCTTAAAGTGGAAACGAAATTAAAAGCTGTATTGAAATCCGATAGAGGCAAACTCTCGCATCTGCAAATAGCCATGACGACCATCGCGCGTTACACCATCATCAAATCGAGGGTAGATAAAACATTGTGCACCTATAAAACCGATTGAACTGTAACCTTATTGTATTCTCCCATTCTATTTCTGTCCGCTTGTAGGTTGTATACGAATAGAGACGCGTCTTCCAAGAAAGAGCCTCCATCAGCTGCCACACAAACTCAACAGATAGTTCCGAACCGAAATCGTGGCGTGCATGCCTACCATTTTCTATACCTAATCGGTCTGCCAAACTTTTTATACGTGTATACTTTATATTATAAGCCAATGGAGCCAAATGCACATTTCCCTTTAGCTTATGTTCTAACCAATCGATGGTATAATCCATACCCAACGACACATTTATATTTAAGGGGGCTAAAAAGTCTGAATACAACAAAGGATCATTGGAACGATAAGAATGCGTAAATTGTGTATTACCTACAAACTGAACAGAATAATACCATTTCTTAGAGGCTTGTAATCCGAATTTAGAAGTGAGGCGTATAAGGTCTTCGGTTGTTTTGAAACTATGCAAAGTATCCGACTTAGTACTTTGAATACCAAACTTCAGCTCTAACCGATTGTCCCATTTCACTTTCTGCTTATTATTGTAATTCGCTTCGAATATTGCAGAAGACAACACCGAATAGTTGCTTTCGCCTCCTTTGTACCAATTACCTGAAACATAGTTCTGCAACAACTGCAGCGAATAGTCGCCCTTATAAGTCCAAAAGTCTGGCTTTCAATAAGTACTTCGACAGGCGAGAAAGTGGACTCTACAGGTGTTGGGGCAACCTTATCTACTATCTCAATCTCACGTTGTATAGGTGTTTCAACTTCTACTGTTGTTGTTTGCTTTCCTCGAAGCTCGTCGACTGTAGTACTTACCAACGATGGTGAATGCAAATAGATATCTAAGAGTTGTCGGCTATAAGCGTCATTCTTTTTCAAAGAGAACGCATTGTCTACTATATTCCTATAATATGTAATAGGCAGAAACAGCCGTGCTAACTGGAAAACATCTCCTTTATACTCCTCTCCCCTCCTATTTGTTTGTGCAAAGATCCTACTTTCTGTTGAAAGCAACGAATCCATATAAGCATTATACACACCATCTAAGGAGGTGCGATTGTTCTTCTTCACAGAGGATATGCTATTATTGGATTGCTTTGCAGAAGACATGCTTCCATTCACTTGAGCAGATACAGCTAAAGTGAAACACATAACAATTAAACAGGAGTAGATTTTATGCACCATCGTTTTCACTATAATTCTTTAAAAGAACAAGTTTATTCAAGCAATGTAGCTGCGCGAACACGACTGAGAGTCTCTGGTGTCATTTGTAAATAGCTGGCAATGTAGACTAATGGTGCACGCAAGATAACTTGCGGACATAATTTGCACATTTTCTTATAGCGATCTTGTGCTGTTTCAAAACGCACAAGGTCGGCATGTACTTGCGAAATTATCAGACTCTCTTCCAATATCTTGCGATAGAGTATTTGTATGTTCACGTTGTGCAATGCTACTTGTTCGAGCCGTTGTTTGGGCAATGCATACACTGTGGTAGGTTCTATAGCTTCTACCTGCAGCTTTGTAGGTTCCTCTCGGAAAAGGCTTTCAATACACATAAAGATGGTTCTGTCTTCACCTAAATGTTCTGTTATCTGCTTTCCGTTTTTAAAATAGAACTGCCGAATAAGTCCGTGTCCAATGTAATAGATGTTTTCACACACTCGCCTTCGCTCAATATCATCTCACCTTTAGCAAACTTCATTGGAACAAGAACGCTTTCGAGCGTATCCAGTTCCTCGTGAGTCATTGTGCTGTACTTTCGGGCTAACTCGCGTGCAATATCTCTGGTTTCAAAGGTTTCTTTCATTTCTATGCTTCCTTATTGGTTTTAATCTAACTTTAATACGGCTAAGAATGCTTTTTGGGGCACTTGTACATTGCCCACTTGCTTCATACGTTTCTTGCCTTTCTTTTGTTTTTCTAACAGTTTACGCTTACGACTGACATCGCCACCGTAGCATTTCGCCGTAACATCTTTCCGAACCTGCTTCACTGTTTCGCGTGCTACAATTTTTCCCGCCGATAGCTGCTTGTATTGCTATATCGAATTGCTGGCGTGGTATCAGTTCTTTTAGTTTCTCGCACATTCGTCTACCAAACGTTACGGCATTGCTTTCGTGTGTAAGCGTAGATAGAGCGTCTACAGGTTCACCATTCAAAAGTATATCAAGCTTTGCCAGTTTAGATGGACGGAACGAATCGATATGATAATCGAAAGAAGCGTATCCTTTGGAAATGCTCTTTAACTTATCGTAGAAATCAATAACTATTTCGCCTAATGGAATCATAAATATCAGTTCCAAGCGGTTGCCACTGACGTAGTTCTGACTTACCAGTTCGCCGCGCTTATCAAGACAAAGCGTCATTATTGGTCCGATATATTCGCTCGATGTTATGATAGAAGCTTTTATATAGGGTTCTTCTATATGGTCTATCATTGTTGGCTCGGGCAAACCTGATGGATTGTGCACTTCCTTGCATTCGCCTAACTTGTCGTACACCATATAACTTACGTTGGGCACAGTGGTTATAACGTCCATGTTGAACTCACGGTCCAATCGCTCTTGTATTATCTCCATGTGCAACAAACCCAAGAAACCGCAACGAAATCCGAAGCCTAATGCTTGCGAGCTTTCTGGAGAGAATGTTAGCGAGGCATCGTTTAGTTGTAGTTTCTCGAGCGATGCGCGCAAATTCTCGTAATCGTTAGGGTCGATAGGATAAACACCAGCAAACACCATTGGTTTTACTAACTGGAATCCTTCTATGGCTTTATCGCACGGACTGCTCACATGTGTTACAGTATCGCCCACTTTTACTTCGCGTGCATTTTTTATTCCCGATATAATATATCCTACTTCGCCTGTTGTTAGTTCGTTCTTAGGCTTCATTTCCATCTTCAGAACTCCCACCTCATCGGCGTCGTATTCCATTCCTGTCTGCACAAACTTCACCTTGTCGCCTTTGCGAATAGTTCCATTCGTTACTTTGCATAAGGTTATAATGCCACGGAACGAATTAAAGATAGAATCGAATATAAGTGCTTGCAAAGGTGCTTTTGTGTCGCCTTTGGGTGCTGATATACGCTCTACTATGGCTCGTAATATTTCTGGCACACCTTCGCCAGTTTTTCCACTCGCCCTAATAATGTCGCTACGCTCGCAACCTATAAGGTCTACTATTTCGTCTTCCACCTCTTCGGGCATTGCGTTGGGCATATCAATCTTGTTGATTACTGGTATAATCTCAAGGTTGTTGTCAATAGCCATGTACAAATTAGAAATGGTTTGCGCCTGAACGCCTTGCGTAGAGTCTACTATGAGCAGTGCACCCTCGCATGCAGCAATACTTCTCGACACTTCGTAAGAAAAGTCCACGTGTCCCGGAGTATCTATAAGGTTTAAAACATATTTCTGTCCGTCTTGTTCATACTCCATCTGTATGGCATGGCTCTTAATGGTTATACCGCGTTCGCGCTCTAAATCCATATCGTCGAGCATCTGCCCTTCTGTTACTTTGATAGTTTTTGTGTATTCTAACAAACGGTCGGCAAGTGTAGACTTGCCGTGGTCTATATGTGCTATAATGCAGAAATTTCTTATCTGATTCATTAAGATTGTCGTCTTTTGGTATGCAAATTTAAGAATAAAAGCGAGAAAAACAAAAGAACCAATCATAAAATTGCACAAAAATCCCTACCTTTGCGCACGTTAATACATATAACACAATAGAATTATGAAGTTTACTAAATTGTTTTTCATTGCCATTGGCTGCTTCTTGCTTGCAAGCTGTCAAGAGAGTTTAGAAGACAAAAGCAGCGAAAGAATGTAAGGAATACACACAAAAAGCACTGCCCCACTCTGTCGTTTCAGACACACGAATGGACAGCATGGTGTACGAACCCGACACGCACTATTCATTATTGCTATTCGTTCCTGAATGAAGCAGACAACAAGATGAATATTGCCGCACACAAACAATTGCTCCAACAAACTTTGTTGGCTGGTGTTAAAGCCGACATGGCTTCTAAAAAACCATACAAAGAGGCTGGCTTTAACTTCCGCTTTACTTACCGTTCGGGCAAAGACGCCAAAACCATCTTGTTCGACCAAACTTATAAGAAAGGCGATTATTAGACTGAAGCGATTTGTAAAGTTGATTAATCTCGGGGAGATTTCGGTCTCCCTTTCCTCTTTTGTATTGCTACTGAAATCTTTTTGTCTCGTCTGGGCTTCCAGCCCCTTGACGGCAGTGTTCACCGAGTGTCTTTCATAGTCTCCTCTTAATAAAAGAGATTTTTGCACTTCTTAGTGGAACTTATCGCTTCTAAAATTAGTAACCTAATGCAGGGAATATTCGCGGGGGACCGTTTCCGACAACTTTTAACGAACGCATTAACCAAAAATACTCCATGCAGAGATTGTCGTTAATAGTGCCAAGGTATCTGTCGAGATGAAAGCCTATCAGCCTATACCCATGATAACGATTTCAAAATGAAATTGCTCCGACAACCTTAAAGAATTATCGAAGCCAACTATAAAAAAAGTAAAAGCGAATTCGGAATAATTCTTTTATTTGTCCATGCGTAAATCAGATATCTGTTACGAATGTCTTAGATATCTGTCGTGCTCGTTTTCAGATATCTAAGACGCACAAATTAGATATCTATTTTTCATATTGCTTTGAAACGAAAATGAGCAGAAACTATTCATCGCTTCTTGATATCTGTCAACAAAATAAAAGTTTACTTATTTGAAAACTATCTGCTATCTTTACAACATATAAAGAATCAAAACCAAATATATGGCAACATAGTGGCTGCAAAAGTTACGGAAAAATGTTAATAATTCCGCATGCTTGCATGCGTTTGCATGCTCGTTTTTACATAATTTTTGATTATTATTTGTTCATCTAAGAAAAATTGTTTAACTTTAGCAGTTTATATAAAACAAAAAGCCGTGTACTGCAAAAGAGTTGAATAGTCTGGAAATATCTCATTTGCCATTATATGCATTATATGGAAGTGTGAACGGATGCAAGGAAAAAAAGATATTTCCGTGCTATTTTTAACTTATTATATTTGGTCGTTCCAAATAATTTGCTAACACACACACACACCAGGCGCACCGTCGCTCGTCTCTCAAAAACACCTTATTCTACGCGCGCGAGCAAGCTCCCCGCAGACCCCTACAGGCAAAAGGATTTTTCCAGGAAATCCTCTGCCTGCTTTTATCTTCGCCAATTCCCTGAAAAAGACAGAATACGATGAATTATCATAAAAACAAAATATAAAACAATTATTGAATATGAAACAGAGAAAGTTGAACAGGCAGGTTTACAAAAAGCCACGATGCAAAATGATAGCTGTGGAGGAGGATACCCTCCTTTTGGATAACTCAAGAGAATTAGATGGTCAGCACAAGCCGATTGAAAGCGACGGTGAGATTCTTGAATCAAAGCAGAATGGCTTCTGGTCCGATGACGAAGAATAAGTTGGTTATTAACAAATTAAAATAGAAAACGTATGAAGACAATAATTAAAACATCGCTGCTGGTTTGCTGTGCTCTGCTGCTGGCAGGCTGTACAGCTGATGAGATAGAAACTGATAAGAAAACTAAGACACCCGACATTCCCGAGGGTGCAACCCTCTTTGAGAGTATCGCCCAGCCCGAGACCCGCACTTCAGTTGGGGGGTATTCGCCAGGTGGGTCGCTAAATCTACTTTTGAATATATATGACTTTATATGGGTGAAGACATCATCAGCCCCCACTGGGTGGGTAAAGGTCTTAGTCAAAATATTCCTTGGCCTAAAAAGGTAGCATCGAAGCCATTTTTCCGTCTTGACGAACGATTGACAGAAGAATCCTATCTCGTCCGTTATACGGGGGAGGGCGGCGAAGGAATCTCTTATGATAAAGTGACTATCCCCTCTGAACAAAGAAAAATAGGTATACAGAATGACCCTTACTATTTCTTTCTCCGTGGTGACTGTGGCGTAGCCGTGGCACGGAAAGATAAACTGACTGGCAGGTATAAATTCCAGCTTGAACACAAGGCGGCGTATATTGGGATTGCTCCTCATTCTTCCAACAATACGATGATAAAATTCGAATATGACCCGAAATTTGAGGTTAAGAGTATTAAGGTAACTGCCGACCAGGCTATCTGCGGACCTTCAATTTCAACGACGATGGCATAGACCTGACTTCACGTCCTGCGACTACGGAGCAGAACAAGTCCATAACAACTTCAGGATGTTACATAGCCGGTGAACATAATGAGCTGGAGAATGCGAGCGTAATAGTGCTGGCACCGGGTACGTATGGTACAGTCAAGGTAGAATATGTAGTTAATACAGTTGGTCACGATAACGATCCAGATGTTACCGTTAACAGAGAATATAAGAATGTTACCTTTACAGCTGGCAAGGTAAAGTGGATGCGACCTGATTTCAGAGCTGAACAGTACAAAGATAGAGAGCCGGGACATGATAGTCGTATCAAAGATTGTCCGAATATTAACGAACTTCGCTGGTATATAGAAAAGGGCGATCCACATTGGGGAAAGTACTTCTTCAGAGAGGTGGTCTTCTTCCTGGTAATGGCAGGACCCGCTTTTGTCCTGGAATATGGATAAAGAAACTCAGTGTAATCGCCAAGGAGAATGGGAAGACTGTAGAGCAACTTAAGGCTGCAGCCCCAGATGGTAATAATTATATCAAGTCTTCTGGGGGGAAGAAAAAGATAACCGTCTCACCAGCCGATTTGCCGAACAATATGCAGGACTACTTCTTCCTTCCTGCCTTAGGCGACAAAGACACATACCGAACTTATAAGAAAGAAGGTTTCTTTTGGACGTCGAGCCCAGAATACCATAATCATTCCTGAGTATATGCTTTGCACTTCAAAGAAAAAGATAATCTGGTGGAGATAATTCTTGAAAGTTCTGCCATTCGCTTCTACACATGGAAAGGACAGTAGCTAAGGGTGTCCAATATACTTTTTCGCTTCAAATGGTCGAAAAATCGACAGAAGATAAAACATATATCTCTATTTTGATAGATAGTTACAGATTATAACAACAAAAGAAGAATCATATCCAATCCTTTATAAAGTCCCATTCCCCTAATAGATAAAGGGAATGGGACTTTTAAGCACACTTTTGTCATATAAGCTCAAAGATTAAAAGCTTTGTTGAAGTATAGTTATCGCATTTTTTTCTTACCGATAATGGGCTATCGTTAAGAATTTATAGCTATTCAAAAGATAAAGTCAATAGGGACTGTCTAATATAGAAAAAGCTGTACCTTTGCGTTCAGAATACGTAAAAGCAGGTTGCCTTGCGTGTTATTTACACCTTTATATATATAAAGAACTATCAAAAAGAAACCAAATGGACTGGAAAAAACTGCAGAACGGCTCGGATATAAGAGGCGTGGCACTTGACGGAATTGAAGGCGAAAGCGTAAACCTTACCAACGAAGTAACAACTGCTTTGGCACAAGCATTTGTAGCTTGGCTGGGCGAAAAGAATGGAAAGACGGCGCAAACCATTGCCGTGGGTTGCGATTCTCGCATTTCCAGTCCTGCACTCCTACAAGCCTTTGCCGATGGTGCAGCTGCTGTTGGTGCAACGGTGCTTAGCTTTGGTATGGCATCTACGCCAGCAATGTTTATGGCAACGGTAGATGAGCAGCTCAATGCCGACGGTGCAGTTATGATTACAGCAAGCCATTTGCCTTGGAACAGAAATGGACTGAAGTTCTTTACAGCCAAAGGCGGATTGGAAAAGGCAGACATTGCGCGCATCTTAGAGCTTGCACCGCAGTTTATGGGTGCTGAAAAGAAAGGCAATGGCGAGGTGAAAGCCGTTGATTTTATGGCTACCTACTGCGACATACTTGCCAACTATATTCGCCGTGGCGTGAACGACGGCGACCAACCGCTGAAGGGTATGCGCATCATTGTAGATGCAGGCAATGGCGCAAAGTGGCTTTTTGCCAACAACGTGTTGAAGCCATTGGGAGCAGATACTACGGGAAGCCAGTTCCTTGAGCCTGACGGGCACTTCCCCAACCATATTCCTAACCCTGAGAACAAAGAGACTATGGCTTCTATTTGCAAAGCCGTTGTAGACAATAAAGCTGATTTAGGCATTATCTTCGATACCGATGTAGACCCGTTCTGCCATTGTAGACAGGACAGGAAAAATCCATCAACCGCAACGCACTCATTGCGCTAATAGCAGCCGTAATATTGCGCGAGCACCCCGAAAGCACCATCGTTACCGACTCTGTAACGTCAGATGGCTTGGCAAAGTTTATTGCCGACCGCAACGGAAAGCATCATCGTTTCCGCCGTGGATACAAGAACGTCATCAACGAGTCGCTCCGTTTGAATGAAAACGGCGAGGAATCGTGGCTTGCAATCGAAACATCGGGACACGCTGCACTGCGCGAAAACTACTTCTTGGACGATGGAGCGTATCTTGTGGCAAAGCTAATTATAGAAGCAGCTTGCCTGCGCAAGGAAGGAAAAGAGCTCCAAGACCTTATCGCCGACCTTCAGCAACCCGTCGAAAGCAAGGAAATACGCTTTAAAATCGACACCGACGACTTTAAAACTTATGGCGAACAGGTGTTGGAACACATCAAGGCAGCAGCCGAAAAAGAACACGATTGGCAGCTGGTAGCACCCAACTACGAAGGTGTGCGCATCGCTTGCACGGACGAAAAAGAACAAGGTTGGTTCTGCTTCGCCAATCGCTGCACGACCCAGTGCTGCCTTTGAACATCGAGTCGAACGTTGAAGGCGGCGTCAGTCGTATCACCGACCGAGTTCTTGCTTTACTTTCCGACTTTAAAGCATTGAAGCAGTAACATACGAAATGGAGGTAAAAATAGTTTCAGCACGCCTTGAGCAGTCAGCCGTCATAGCCGAAATGATAATGGAAGCTATGAACCACGAATGCTGCCAATGGTTTGCAGGACCGCAACATACGTTAGACGACTTTTTCAATCTTATGAAAAAGCTCGTCGAACGTACCGATCTCGCAATATTCTTACCTTAACACCCTCGTTGCCACTACGCCCGAAAACAAAGTCGTTGGCGTATGTGTCAGCTACGACGGAGGCTTGCTTCGCACGCTCCGCAAGGCATTTATAGACGGTGCAAAGGTGGCTTTCGGCCGCGATTTCTCCGATATTCCCGACGAAACATCGGCAGGCGAACTTTATATAGACTCGCTTTGCGTGGCGAAAGAACATCGTGGCAACGGCATTGCTAAAGCAGCTTCTGCGTGCAACCATAGAGAAGGGAAAGCGCATGAACCTACCCCCGGGACTGTTGGTAGACACGAACAACCCACAGGCAGAAGTGCTTTACAAAACAGTAGGCTTTTGTTTATAAAGACGATAACCAATGGGGCGGCCACGCTATGCGCCACTGGTACATTCTGATATAGGGATTTATGTGTAATAAAGAAGTTTTCAGCTGTCATGAAATCATTGTTATTAATACTATTTTCTGCCCTTGCAGTGAGCGCAAAAGCGCAAAATTCACAGCAGGATTCTGTCCATACCATTAAGGAAGTAGTGATTACAGCACGGCTCACGCAGCGAGAAATAGTGCCGGCACAAAGTTTGGAGGGAGCAGAACTGCAGCGACTAAACAGTCAATCCGTAGCCGATGCCCTGCGTTACTTCTCGGGCATACAGCTGAAGGACTATGGCGGAGTGGGCGGAATCAAGACCGTGGACATTCGCAGTATGGGTACACACCACTTGGGAATATTCTACGACGGTATAGAACTTGGCAATGCGCAGAACGGACAGATAGACCTTGGGCAGTTCTCGCTCGACAACATCGAGGAAATATCGCTTTACAATGGACAGAAAAGTGCCATTTTTCAGCCAGCTTCCGACTTCGGCAATGCTGGCAGTGTGTATATCCGCACACGCAAACCCCGTTTTTTCAATGGCAAGAACTACAACCTAAAGCTGAAAGCCAAGTATGGCTCGAGCGACCTCGTGCGCCTTTCTGCCTTATGGGAACAGCACATTCTGCCTACTGTTTCGACTTCACTGAATGCAGAACACCTTACTTCGAGCGGCAAATACAAGTTCAATTACCGCCGTGTAACGCCCAATGGAGAAGTTGCTTACGATACAACGGCAATACGCCAGAACGGCGATATACGCGCCGACCGTATCGATTTCAATGTAAACGGTATCTTGGAGCGTGGCTATTGGAACACAAAAAGTTTACTTCTACAATAGCCAACGCGGCATTCCCCGGTAGCTATTGTGAACAACGTTTGGCGCAGAGGCGAACGGCAAGGCGACCTCAATTTCTTTGTTCAAAATCGTTTCCAAAAAGACATAACTGACCGTTTTTCAACGCAATGGTTGGCTAAATATGCCTTTTATCGCACACATTACGTAAACAAAGATACCACACAGCTGCCTGCCGACAACCGTTTCTGGCAGCAAGAGTTCTACCTTTCTACTGCCAATGCCTACGAAATATTGCCCAACTGGAGTGCTTCTGTAAGCTACGACTTCCGTTGGAACAAGCTCAATGCCGATACTTATCGATTCGTTTTCCCACGCGCTATTCAAATTTGATTAGTTTTGCCACCGCTTTCGAGGCTCGTTTCCTGCGTGTACAAGGTTCCGTGTTGGCATCGTTCATACACGACAAGCTCCACCCCAAGACCCGTTTAATGGACGGAATGAAAGCAAGGGACAACATAACAAAGTTTACTCCCACACTGTTCATCGACTTCCCATTGGTCGATAAGTATGCCAATGGCACAACAACCAAGTTCTCTGTGCGCACTTTTGCTAAGCGCAGCTTCCGTATGCCTACGTTCAACGACCTTTATTACACCGATTTGGGCAACTCAAACCTAAAGCCAGAGAGTGCAACACAGTACGATTTAGGTATGGTTTTCCACAAACAGTACAACCAAGGCTTTGTTCGGAACTTGTATTTTCAAGCCGATGGTTACTATAACACCATACACGATAAAATCATAGCGTACCCCAAAGGACAGCAATTCCGATGGACGATGCTCAATCTTGGGCGTGTTCACATTACGGGAGTAGACGTTATGGGCTCGATAGCGTTACAACCGCTCAGCGATTTCTTGATTACGGCACGCCTGCAATACACTTACCAAGACGCGCGCGACGTTACCGACGCTTCCGACACGTTCTTCAAGCACCAAATTCCGTATATTCCGTACAACAGCGGCTCTGCTATCGTGAACCTTGCTTACCGCAATTGGACGCTCAACTACAGCTTTATCTATTCGGGCAAACGCTATAATCAGCAAGAAAACATACCGAACAACTATATGCAACCGTGGTACACGAGCGACGTAAAGTCTGCAATACGACTTCAAATTCTTCGGTACAAAGTGCAGAACAATGTTGGAAATAAACAATATTCTTGACCAAAAGTACGACGTTATCCTCAATTATCCAATGCCAGGCATCAACGGCGTGGTCGGATTACAAGTAGAACTATAACAAAACGAACAGACTACGATGAAGCTAAAATATATTATTTATGGTTTACTGGTGGTTCTTTTAGCAGCTTCTTGCCGCGAAGACGATACCATTATCTACCCTTCCGAGCATAACATTGGCGAAGTAACGCACACGAAATATGCAGGTCTTTACATCTTGAACGAGGGCAATATGGGGTCCAACAAGGCAACATTAGACTTCTTGGACTTAGATTCAGGAAAAAGTATTATCGCAATATTTACCCTTCGCGCAACCCCAATCAAATCAAGGAACTGGGCGATGTGGGCAACGATGTTCAGATTTACGGAAACAGTTTGTGGATTGTTATCAACCAATCGAACAAGGTTGAAGTTGCCAATGCCCACACTGCGGTAAGCAGGGGGCATGTAGATATTCCCAACTGTCGCTATTTGGCATTTCAAGGAAAGTATGCCTACGTCAGCTCGTATGTAGGAAAGATAAGCGAAAAGAGCGTTTTTGGGTGCCGTTTATAAAGTAGACACTGCCACATTGAAGGTTGTAGACAAGTGCACGGTGGGCTATCAGCCTGAAGAACTTGTAGTGCAAGACGGCAAAATATACGTTGCCAACAGCGGAGGCTACAACGGTATGTCGTCGTTGGGCTACGACCGCACCGTGAGTGTGATTGATTTAAACACCTTCAAGGTTACGAAAACCATTGATGTAGGCGTCAATCTGTTCCGACTTCGCAGCGATAAATACGGCAAGCTGTGGGTTTCGTCGCGTGGCGACTACGACCAAACACCTTCAAACCTCTATGTTATGGACAACGACAAGGTGGAAGATGTGCTGAATATAAAGATAGACGGCTTCGATATGATAGGCGATTCGCTTGTTTCTTACACCAACCAGCAAGGCAAACCCATATTCAAGGTGGTAGACATACGCACCCACAAGGTGGTGAACAGCAACTTCCTGAAGGTGCCAGAGAAGTATCCGATAAAAATTGCCTACGGTTTAATAATCCACCCCATTACCGGCGACATCTATGTTATGGACGCAACCAACTATGTTTCAAGCGGAAAACTATTCTGTTTCGATAAATATGGAAATTACAAATGGCACACGCTCACGGGCGATATACCGAGGGCACGGGTGCTTTTTATTAAGAAACTAAAAGTATATAAACAATGAGAAGATTTTATTTATCAATGGCATTCGTGTCATTATCAGCACTTGGATTTGCTCAGAACTCACCTTACATAAAGGCAGTAGATGAGTATGTGCCCGCACCGGGACAGTTTGTAAACGAGTTGCCTAAACTTACCGAGAACGATACGCCCGAAACGGCAGCACAAGCCTGCACCAAAGAACTTGCAGGCGATAAGCAAAAAGGTCTTATTACGTTAGGTGCTTACGGTGGTTACATCACCTTTCACTTCGACCACCCTGTGATAAACGTCGAGGGTGCGCCCGATTTCGTTGTCTATGGCAACGCCTTTGACGGTAGTTCAGAGCCAGGAATAGTAATGGTAATGAAAGACGAAAACGGCAACGGAAAGCCCGACGACACGTGGTATGAACTGTCGGGAAGTGCCGATGTAGACAGTATAGGAAAGATGATATACAAGTACGAAATCACCTATACGCCAAATCCGATGCAGCCAATACCTTGGACCGACAACCAAGGTCATAGCGGAGCAGTTCAGAGAGTAGGCGGCGACTATGGTCATTTCCAAGAATATTACCCACTTTGGATTAACAAACCGCTCACCTTTAAAGGCACGTTGTTGCCCAAAAACAGTTATTTCAACAGCCAAGGCTGGTGGGTACAGAATGCCTTGCGCTATGGTTATGTAGACAATCTGCCTAACGAAAAGACCGAAGGTTTTAACATAGAGAACGCAGTAGATGCCAACAGAAAGCCTGTAAAGTTAGATCAAATAGACTTCGTGCGTGTATATTGTGCCGTAAACGACCAATGTCCTAAGCCAAACTGGGTGGGAGAACTTTCTACTGAAGTAAAAGGTGCAGAAGACTTGCACCCTACTGCTAACAAGATTGATGCACCGCTCAATTCTAACGAGGAAACAACCGTAATGGCTATTTACACCATTGAGGGCAAGCAAATAAAAGGAATTGCAACGCGGACTGAACATCGTGAAGTTGGCAAACAGCAAGAGTAAGAAAGGTTTTAGTGAAGTAAAACAAGCATAAAACGATTTACATAATGAAGAGGAAACGGCAGCTTGCCTTTCCTCTTTTTTGCTTCTGCTTTCGTGTAAATGTGGTTTCAAAAAGCAGAGATTGCATAAATGTTTTTGGTAGTGTAATAAAAAGTCGGCTTCATACTTCTTCAATATAGCATGATATCCCCCAAATGGTATGGTAACGTGAGTCCGACAGTACCACGTTCTTCGCTTTCACTACTGGATTAAGCCCAGGAGAACCAGATAGAAATTGCCACTGCGGCTACGTGGGATACGAAGAGAAAATTCAAAGATTACATTGTATTAGAAATAATTTCCGGAATTTGTAAATCTTAAAAAGAGATTGAAATGATAAAGCCAAATCTCCGAAAAATAAAGGTAAATATAGATATCGTTAGATCATATTAGAAATAATGAGAAAAAAATGGACCTAATCATATCAATTTCATTTAGATGAAAAATCTTTTAATGCCTTTTGAGCTATTACACGATAACTATCACCTAAATCACAGAAGCGCATCACACACCGATAAGCCGATTGTTTAACTGCAAAAATCGGTTCCATTGAGTGCTACTTCCGCCTGGTCAAGAAACTCATTCATGCCTCTTTTCGTCAGGTGCTTTAGCATCAGAAAACAAACAAGCTAATGTCTGAAAGCCACACACCTGATATAAATTTTTTATCTGAAGCAAGACATTGAAATGCCAAAGATGAAGCAAAATTCAGATATCGAAGTAAATTGAACGATAGAAGTTCAGCTATTTCTTGTGTCGGTATTTGTTCCAACCAAATACCTACAACATCTGGGAGCATCTCCTCGGCTGGCATTATGTAAGTTGCAAGGATCTTGCACTCTCTACTATTTTCTTTCCAAAGAGCAATCGCTAAATCGTAATCTTTTCCGTATTCTTTCGCTATCTTTCGCAGATTAATCAAGTCTATTCCCCAATTCACTTTATATTCTGCCCCCTTTTCACGCATAGACTGGGCAGCAACACCATTCATAAACAAGTGAAAAGATTGCTTTATCTGCTTCAGTTTATCGTGTGTTTCTCCTGTTGCCATAAACTATAATCTTTTGAATATCTCATCATTTGATGAGCATAAGTCTCCGTATAATCTAATTTTACATCAACTATTTGGTTGTCATGGTCGTATTCTAACTTCATAATTGGGTTTATAAAACCTTTATAGGGTGCTATATCCAACTGTGCATAACGTTGTAGCACTTCGTTGTGAAGTGCCTTGTTTACTTTTACCGCATAACTTTCTACGAGTTTTCTTGCTGCATTGAAATCGCCCGTACTCTTTATTCGCTGAATCTCTGTAAGTTGTTGAGCAAAAATTTGACGCAAAAGCCACATAATCATTGATGCGTACAAATGTTTTAAGCTCTTTTGTTGTGTCATCAGGCAATTTCACAAACTCTATCACATTTTCTGACTTCCCTATCTCGCAAGCCCACCATGCAATTAAGGCACGGTTTTGCATGTGTGCTTCTTCAATCTGTTTATTAGGTTTAATACGAGCCAACTGTGTCATCAGTCCATTCATTATATAAGTATAATATTGGGCTTTAAAGGCTTCTTCAGAATCCAATAATCCCAACTCCAACAACTTTTTATCGCCTATATAATAAAGTCCGAATAAATCGGCTCTTGCTTCTTCTATAGTATTACCGTAATTCTTTAACGAATCAGAATCTATTCCTGAAAGTAGTTTACCACTACCATGCCCCTAAACATTCGTGCAAATCTGTATGTAGTTCATCGGTTAGATTGCCATAGGCTTCTATCAACTTGCGTATTTGAGCATCAACAACAAACTCTTCTATAAATCCATTGCCTTTTTGCAGCCATATTATAAGCTTGTGTAAGATTAGAAATAGTTACACTTTTTGAACCATACTCTGCTCTTATCCAATCTGCATTAGGAAGATTTATGCCTATTGCAGATGCAGGGTACTCATCTCCTCCAAGCATTGCTGCACATACAACATTGGCGAGTTACCCCTTTACAACTTCTTTTCTTAAAACGATTATCAACAGGAGAGTGGTCTTCAAACCATTGCGCATTAGCCGAGATTATTTGTGTCCGCCTTGTTGCTTCCAAATCTTTATAGTGCACAATGCCTTCCCACGAACCTTTTCAGACCTAATGCATCGCCATAAACTTCAATAAAACCATTAATAAAAATCTATTTGCCCATTACATTCTGTAACCCATTTAATAGAATATTTATCGAAGTCGGCGAGGTCGCCAGAGATATAATAAGCTATCAATAAGAGAATTATCTCTTTTTGGTCGTTGTTTTCACAATAAGTTATCGCCTTGTTCAACCAATAAACAATTTGTTTTTATAGTTTTTTTCCATAACGTCCATTTAGTTTTCCAAACAATCTCTTCGAGTTTATTATCATGTTTTACCAAAGTTGAGTTTAAACCAAACGATAGACGCTTATCTTCAGCTTTTTTTCTTTTTATTAGCATAGAAACGTTCCACTTCTTCCTGATTTACATTTTTCATAAAAGTTGTTGATGACGTTTTTATAACATCTGTTCCGCCTGCTTTATTTACCCTTTTGGGCATACATTTAGGATTAAAGATTATTTCACTCAATGTATTTTTTATAATCAGTAAAAAGCTTTTTCAGAATTAAGACCTAATTTGCTTTTTCCAACCTTATTTAATGCTTCTATGAAATAGCTATGTGAAAATGTAGGAGTAAATTTTTCCATCGCATAATGATGATGGATTCCATTAGCGAACCAAACTTTCTTCAAATACAATTCTAAGCCTTTAAAAATCATCACTATCCTCTTTATATCTTTCGACGAGAATACATTCTAAGGCCTTTCTTATCTGTAGGTTATATTTGCCAAATTGCTGAAAGGTTATATCGCGCCCCCATAATGTTGCTTTTGCTAAACAGTAAATATAAAGTTTTTTGTTTCAGTGTAAAATCGTCAAATCCATCTAAACGATAGCGTAACATTTGTATGTCGCCAAAACCGCTCTGATGAATAATTAAAAAGAATCTTCATCTATTCTTTTATTTTGTTTCAACATCAACAATCTCCTTGTTCTTAGGGCGTAATGCTTTCAATTTATATTCGCGTAGGGGTCATTCCATTTTATTCGATAAAAAGATGCATAAAATGACTGACGATTTGCAAAAACCAACCATCGTGCTTATGTCTTCCATATTCAAATCTTTATACTTCTTTGATGAAAGAATAGCCATTGCTTCTTCTATTCTAAATTTATTTACAAATGATGTATAGTTCATATTAAACTTTACATTCACAACCGCAGAGATATATCTTGTGTTGGTTTTCTAAGTCTTCCGCAAGTTGCTTTGCGGAATAGTTTTTATCCCGATACCTCTGTTGAAAAGAGTATTATATTCAGAATTTGATCTTTTAACTCTTCCATTAATTTTGGACTTACTAGACCACGGTATGTTGCAGTCTTTTCCTTTTTTTCCTGTAATATTATACTTTCCCATAATAGCTAATTTAGATAAGTTACTGTTAGCTGATTCTCTTGCAAATTTAAATATGTCAAAGTCAATTTTACGCAACTTTTTTCTGTATTACACGGAATTATATATAAATTCTATAAAAGATAGCAGTAGTTTGCTTTATTTGCAATTAAATTCTTGAATATTATTTGTAAAATGGAGTCTCAGAAATTCATTCTTTCACAAAAAGATGAGACTCTGTAATAAGATGAAACGAGATACATATTTCTGTAGACTTCTATTGATTATTCGATGAAGTTTATAGAAATTTATATCTCGATTTCATATTTTATTTAAATTGAAAAATTCATCTTATTATTTAAATGGTGTCTAATTTAAATTTCTCGTTTGTTCGGCAACTTCTTCTTGAATGCGACGTACAAAGTCTTTCTTGGTCATTGTTGCTTGTTCTCCACCACCTTGCTGACGCATAGAGACCAATCCACCTTCCATTTCTTTTTTCTCCAACGATTACCATATATGGAATGCGTTTTTAGTTCATTATCGCGTATCTTCCGTCCTATTTTTCTCATTGCGTTCATCAACTAAAAGCACGTACATCATGTGCATCAAAGTATTGTTTTACTTCGTGCATATTCATTATACTTCTCTGAAATAGGCAGAATAGCTACTTGGTCAGGAGTCAGCCACAATGGGAAATGTCCTGCTGTATGCTCTATAAGAACAGCTGTAAAACGTTCTAACGAGCCAAAGGGAGCACGGTGAATCATTACTGGAGTTTCTTTCGTATTATTTTCTGCTGTATATTCCAATTTAAATCGATTAGGCAGATTATAATCTACTTGAATTGTTCCTAATTGCCAACGACGTCCAATAGCGTCTTTAACCATAAAGTCGAGTTTAGGGCCATAAAAAGCAGCTTCGCCAATTTCAATTCGTGCGTTTAGTCCTTTTTCCTTGCAGGCTTCCTTTATAGCTCGTTCACTTTCCTCCCATACTTTATCTGAACCAATATATTTCTCCTTATCAGCTGGATCGCGAAGTGATATTTGTGCCTCATAATCGTTGAAACCAAACGTAGCAAATACTTTTAAGATAATGTCAATAACATCTTCGAATTCTTTCCGTAATTGTTCTGGGCGAACAAAAATATGAGCATCGTCTTGAGTAAAAGTACGCACACGGGTTAAACCGTGCAACTCTCCACTTTTTTCATAACGAAATACCGTTCCAAATTCTGCAATACGTAATGGTAATTCTTTATAAGAACGTGGTTTATATGAAAAAATTTCACAATGATGTGGACAGTTCATAGGTTTGAGCATATACTCCTCATCTTCTTCCGGTGTCTGAATAGGCTGGAATGAATCTTTACCATAATGGGCATAATGTCCTGATGTTACATAAAGATTTTTCCCGCCAATTCCTGGTGTGATAACTTCTTGATAATGATACGGACGCTGTAACTTCCTAAGCACTTCTTGTAAACGAAGACGAAGCTGCGTTCCTTTTGGTAACCAAATGGGGAGTCCTTTACCTACTCTTTCCGAGAATGTAAAGAGTTCCATTTCCTTACCTATCTTACGGTGGTCACGTTTTTTCGCCTCTTCCAACATTGCAAGATACTCGTCAAGCATCTTTTTTTTAGGAAAGGTAATACCATAAATACGTGTCAATTGATCACTCTTTGCATCTCCACGCCAAAATGCTCCAGCCACACTTGTTAGTTTAACTGCTTTTATTGCACCTGTCGACATAAGATGAGGACCACGACAGAGATCGGTAAAGTTGCCTTGCGAATAGGTTGAGATTGTACCATCGTCAAGATCTTCAACAATGTGCTCAACTTTATATTCCTGCCCATCAGCAGAAAATTCTTTAATTGCATCTGCTTTAGAAACATCACGACGAACAATCTTTAAATCTTTTTTTGCCAATTCAAGCATCTTCTGTTCAATCTTAGGGAAATCGCTTTCAGAAATAACTTGTCCGTTGGCAGGTTGTACATCGTAGAAAAAACCATTTTCAATTGCAGGACCAAATCCGAATTGAATACCTGGGTAAAGTTCTTTTAAAGCTTCTGCCAATAAGTGTGCAGAAGAATGCCAGAAAGTATGCTTTCCCTCTTCGTCCTCAAACTTATACAAAGCTATCGTTGCGTCCTCATTAATTGGGCGGTTTAACTCAGTTGTCACACCATTAACCCCGCAAGATACAACGTTGCGAGCGAGAGCCGGTGAAATACTCTCTGCAATTTGAAGTCCAGTTACCCCCTGTTCATATTCACGAACAGACCCGTCTGGAAAAGTGATTTTAACCATAATACAAATTAGTTTCTATCAAATCAATACGAGACAAAAGGTACAACTTTCTGATGAAAAAGAGACCAATATCTTTAAAGTTTATCTTTTTATATCACTTCTGCTTTATCTTTCCTCATAAAAGCAAAAAGACACAAAAAGTTAATATTATTCCTCACGTGGAATTTATAGAACGTGCCTTTAAAAGATAGATACAACTCTGCGTATAGGTAAAAATCAAGAAAGATTGAATTGATGCAGTTGCTTTGACATTAATTAGAGTCTTATCTTCTTTTTTCTTCCCAACACTTTCATTACTCATTCTATCGAGTGCAGTAACTACGTAAGTATATTTAGTTTCTCCCCCATTATAATTCAATCGAATTGCAGGCTGATAAGTTATAGCTACAATTTTCGTAGGATTATCTAAATCAATTTCTTCATCTGGTCCAAATCGATAAACAACATATTTGTAAGCTTCGTTTTCCCACCCTTTCCCTTTCGGAGCTTTCCAATGCAATAAACAACCGTCATCAGACCAGCTCACTTTTAATGAACGTGGTTTCTTAAGAGCTTTATCATCTATAAAAGGCATTAATGGCTGCAATGCCGGATAACGCCAATAATTATCCTGCAATAATTTTGCATAATTGCCAGGATTATTTACTACAGCTGCTGCATACCATAAAACTGTTCCTTGAACGTTTGAAGATAATTCGTGCAATTTATGCTTCGCAGGTAATTGATGAGAATTTGGATTTTGTGGGTCTGCGTATTTAACAGTACGTAAAACGTCTTCACCAATATATAAAGGACGATTTGAAGCGTAGCGATCCCACCATGTAATAAGTTCCTTGTAATCGGCAGCTTTATTTCCTATTTCCCAATAAATTTGCGGGACACAATAGTCTATCCAGCCGTTATTCACCCATTTCAAAACATCTGCATAAAGGTCATCATAGTTTTGTAGACCATTTGTTTTACTTCCTATATTGGGGGCGCTTTTCTCATTTCTGTATATTCCAAATGGCGATACTCCAAATTTGACCCAAGGTTTCACTTTATGAATAGTTTCTCCAAGCTGTTTTATAAATATATCTACATTATCGCGACGCCAATCTTGAATGCGACCAAAGCCTCCTCCATAACGACTAAATTCTTTTACATCAGGAATACGTTGTCCTGCAACTGGATAAGGATAGAAATAATCGTCAATGTGTAAGCCGTCTACATCATAACGTTGCAGAATATCTGTTACTATGTTGCAGATGTAATCTCTATTTTCAGGAATACCTGGATTTAGAATTTTTAATCCATCATAATCAAAAACCCGTTCCGGGTGTTGTACTGCAATATGATTAGAAGCAAGTTGTGTAGTTCCTTTGTTTTTTTGCCCTGATAAGGATTTATCCATGCATGAAGTTCCATTCCACGTTTATGACATTGTTCTATCATCCATTGTAAAGGATCCCAATAGGGAGAAGGAGCACTACCTTGTTTTCCTGTTAAAAACTTGCTCCATGGTTCAAATTTACTGGGATAAAGTGCATCACATTCGGCACGGACTTGGAAAATTATAGCATTAACACCCAATTGCTGTAATTTATCCATCTGATAAATAAGTGTTCGTTGCATTTTTTTCAGTTCCAAGATTTTGAAACTGACCATTAACACATTGAATCCAGGCACCTCTGAATTGACGTTTTTTTAGGAAGATTCGCAGAGAAAGAAAAATTACTTATAAAACAGTAAAAACAAAATAAGAGCTGTTCTTACAAAGAGTAAACGATATGGTTTCATCATAAATTTTATGAATTAAATCTAAATGGATTAATAAATTCTACTTATTATTGTTTGATTAGAAGCAACTATCTTTTTGTGCAGCATTACGAAAAATATTGTTTATGGAAATATCGTTCTGCCTTTAATACTTCGCCTAATTTAATCGCAGGAATTACACGCAACATCTTTAAATGATAAGCTTCATCTGCTTTATTTGTATAAGCAAGTCGTCTATTTTTAGAATAACACTTTTTAGCATTCTTATTGTTTTTGCAGATTACTATTTTGTGGTTTACGCAATTGTTTGTGCAACACACGTTGTTTACTTATCATTTCATCATAAATAGGCAACAACTTTGCCGACTCTTGTTCTGTTAAGTTAGCCGAGTCTACAATATATTGATGTATCTCACTTTTAAACTTATTAGGATTGAACTTATGCTGTGCTAACAAATTGGTGGCACTGACAAATACTATAAAAACTATCAATATCCTTTTCATTATCAATATATTATACGGTCTCATTGCATTAATTAGTTATCTGCTAAATATGAATACACATCATCTTTATCAATCATCATATATTCAGCAGCAGCATCTAAATATTCAGTATTTGCAGACCTCTCTTTTGCAGCAGTTGCTGTTGAAGCAACATCTGTATCATGAATATTCTTTGCCTGATCATGTTTTTGAAAAATATTCTGTGTAGCCACACCAACAACAATCAGTCCGATAAAAGATGCTGCAATTATTAATGGGCGCAAATGTCTGGCAGAAGTAAAATAGTTTTCTCTATCACGTTGTTTGTCCCCATTGATTTCTGTTGCTTTTGTTGTTATTTGCGACATCACTCGTATTTCCAAATCGTTGAAATAGTTTTCAGGAACCTTAAATGGTCGTTTGTTTCCAAACTTTAAAAGTAATTTTTTTTCCAACTCTTCCACAATTAATACTCCTTGTTCTGTTTGTTACTGATGGTTTGACGTGTCTAATGTGTTTTAGTTTAATCTGCTCGTAGAAAACTTTATTCGTTTTTCTTTTTATGTACTGCAAAATTTTCTTTACTGCAATATGGTAAGATGCCTTTAAAGCTCCTTCACTTGTACCAAGTATTTCATGTATTTCGGGGTATTTTAAACCGTCATAGTATTTCATTATAAAAACAGTTCGTTGCACTTCTGGCAAAGTCGAGATGGCTTCTTGTAGTATAGCTTGCCCTTTGCTACCATCGAAAATAACAATCTGCCAAAAGCGAATTACTAATACCATTGTTACAAGTACTTATGTCAACGGTTTCTTTCTGGAACGCAATAAACTAAACGATTCATTAATCGCAATACTATATAGCCACGTAGATATCTTTGACTTTCCTTCAAAACTTTCTATGTTTTTCCATGCTTTCAAGAAAGTGTCTTGAAGAATATCGTCTGTATCATCGTGCGACAAGACAAGACTTCGTATTTTCCAATACAAAGGTTTGCTATACTCGCTTACCAATAAAGTAAATGCCTTACAACGTGTTTGGGGCTCTGTTAATGCTTTCAGGAGTTTTGCTTCTTCTATTTTGCGCACCACAGGCGAAGAATTGTCACTACAAACAAGATCTATCGTATAGAAATTTTACGAACGACCTTACCCACTTTTACAATATAACACCCTTTTGGCAAACTTAGATTGTAGCGTTTGTCTTGCCCGTCTACTCTAATACTCATTACACATACCCCTGTTACATTATATGTTGTAACATCTCGTCGTTTGCGCCCCTCACACGGAGAACAGATCCATAAACAGAAATAGAAACGTTATGGATATCTTGTTCTATCATCTCTAACGAAGTATGGGCTTTCACCGTTGTTGGCAAAAGCAAAACTTAGAAAGGTTATAGCAAATAAAAAGTATATATTCTTCTTTTTCATACACATTATATGTTTGATTGCAAAAGATAATGATTTTATTTTAAAAACCACCTATATATAGGCTTATTCTTGTTTTAATATTTATTAATCATCAAATAGGCAATAGGGATTAAATTTATACAGTTAAAAGCTTTAATTGTGTATGTTGTGATATAGATAAGAGCATAATCACTCATTTCCTTTACCAACGCAACAATAGATCTTTTACGCATTGAAAATAGCTTATAAGAAACTTTAATAACAAAAATAAAAATCTGTAATTATATTCTTTTATTTTGTTATTACAAATCTCGTAATTTTAATTATAAATTTTTAGGAGCATATTAATGTTTCAGTGATGACTATTATTCTTCATATCATTACAAAAGCAGAGAAAGGATACTATTCTTTAAAATTTAAAAATCCTTCCTCCAATTTATCGAAAGTATCGCCACTTACGGAGAGACCAAGTAGACGAACTGTACGATGGCGGTATCCTGTCTGGCGTAAAGATATTTAGCTAAAAAGGTAGAATGTCATTTTTCGTTTTCAATAATTCACCGGTTGTTATACTCCGTGAAACTTGATTTTTAGCGTCCCATTTAATTTTTAATGATAAAGTATGTCCTTCAAAATTACTTTTTATTGATCTCGTTTAACCAACTCTATAACAATATGGTATAGTGCTATTATTACTTGAGATTCTGTTTTCAGGTTTTCCAAAAAAGTTTCTTCACATCCTATAGATTTACGTTCATGAAAAGCCTCTACCAGTCTATTATCTATGCCACGAGCAAAATTATAGAACACGGGACCCATCTTTCCAAAAACTTTGTGTTAAATGTACAAGTGAGACTTTACGTAATTGTTCACCTTTGTAAATTCCCATCTTATACATTGTTCTTGCAGTCTTAGGTCCTATTCCCCAAAATTGAGTTATAGGTAGATTTCCTACAAAGTCCAAAGCCTTGTCGGGGTGTATGGTAAAAATACCATTGGGTTCTGATAATCAGAAGCTATTTTTGCTAATAACTTATTGTAGCTGATACCTGCAGAAGCAGTCAGATTAGTCTTATGAAATATCTCTTCTTTTATTTTTTGCTAAATCAACAGCTAACTTTATTCCATACTTGTTATAAGTTACATCCAGAAAAAGCCCTCATCTAAAGAAACAGGCTCTACTAAATCGGTATAGTTATGGAAAATATTATGGATTTGCTGTGAGATTTCTTTATATTTTTGAAAAATGAGGTTCAATTATAACAAGATGAGAACAACGACTTTTTGCTTTGTGCTAATGACATGGCAGAATGTATTCCATACTTTCTCGCTTCATAACTTGCTGTAGTAACGACACTGCGAGGAAGATCACGGCATATTACTAAAGGTAAACCTTTTAATGCTGGATTATCTCTTTTGCTCACGGAAGCAAGCATCCATATCTATATGGATTATTTTTACGCAATGTCGAATTTTTTTCTTGTGCAAAGATACACAAAAAAATAAAAGTATTTAAGAAAAAGCATTATCTTTGCAACAAATTTCAAAAACAGAGTTTATATATCTAAGTGGCACTCTAAATTATTGCTACTTACATTTGATGCTCTTTCAAGAAAGAGTGTTCAGAAAAACTTTGAATAAGGCCGAAATAAGAATCGAATAATAATGAGTAAAAGCAACACAAACCGATGCCATGGGTAGCATACAACGAGGTGTAAAGAGAGCCTTAGATTTCGTTATGTCTGCTTTTGAGGGTTAATTTTACTTTCTCCTATATTCGTAATTATTTCAGTCCTAATGAAGTGTCAGGGGAATGGTCCTATATTCTTTCGTCAAGCACGTATTGGATATAAGGGTAAACCATTTGTTATTCTCAAATTCCGTACAATTAGCAATAAAACAGAAAGTAATATACCGCAACTAACTTCAAAAACAAATTATAAGAACTCTACCCCATTCGAGCAATTTCTTCGTGAACATCATCTTGACGAATTACCACAATTATGGAATGTATTGGTGGGAGATATGTCTTTGGTGGGACCACGACGGAACGTAAATATTTTATAGATAAAATTATGGAGCATACAGATCTCTACCCTATTATTTATAATATGAGACCCGGATTAACCTCTGAAGCCACGTTGTACTAATGGCTACACCGACACAATGGAAAAATGCTGAAACGTCTTCAGATGGATATAAATTATTTCGAAAGACGTTCATTATGGTTAGACTTCAAAATAATTATTAAAACATTCGTAAATATCGTAAGTGGAAATAAATTTTAAAAGATATGAAAAGATTCGTCCTCTTATTCTTCATAATGCTAAGTGCATTAAACACCTATGCACAATCAAACATGACCGATACGCAAGTCATGGAGTTCATAGTGAAAAAGAGCATAACAAGGGAACATCACAAACACAAATCGTAACAAAGTTGATGCAGAATGGTGTAGATATTTCTCAAATTAGAAGAGTTAGAGATACCTACGAAAAATGAAGAAAGGTAACTCGTCATTGGGCAATGCATCAAGTAAAGATGGCAGTACTGACAGAAGTAGAAAGAATAATGGACAGATACGCCCAGGAATGGATAAGAGAAAGATTGCAGAGAAAACAATGCAAGATTACGAAGATTCAGAAAATGAGACAAAAGAAATATTCAGATAAACGAATAGACGGTACGAATAATCACCCTAACACATACGATGAAGACGATAAGGACTTTCTCTTAATACAAGAGGAAATGGACGACTGGATGCCGCAAGATACGGCTACAATGTATAAAAAAATCTCTTAAAGCAATTAAAGAAAAGAAAAAGAAAAGTCTGGGGACGCGATATATTCAATAACAAATATTTATCGTTTGAACCTAATATGAACATGGCACTTCCTGCGAATTATCGTTTAGGACCAGGAGATGCTGTATTTATTGATATCTATGGAGCATCACAGAAATCGTATGATACTACCGTAGCCCCTGATGGAAATGTTACAATAGAAGGTTTCGGACCTATTCAAGTAAGCGGACTGACCGTAAGACAAGCAAATAATAGAATTAGAGCTAAATTAGGAAACCGTTATAGCAACTCGAAGATAAGACTGTCAGTTGGACAAACACACACCATTATGGTCAATGTAGTAGGCGAAGTAAAAGCACCAGGAACTTATACTTTGTCGGCTTTCACCACCGTATTTAATGCCTTGTATATGGCAGGAGGTATTACAGACCTTGGTACGCTTCGTAACATTAAGGTTTATAGACAAGGACGACTTATAAGCACTGTGGATATATACGACTTCTTAAAACGTGGGAAATTAACAGGAAACGTCCGGTTGGCTGATAACGATGTTATTGCTGTAGATGCCTACGAGGTTCTTGTTAATATAAGTGGAAAAGTAAAACGCCCTATGTATTACGAAATGAAACGTAACGAAAATTTAGGGGCGCTCATTAATTATGCAGGCGGTTTTGCTGGTGATGCCTATACAAAATCTGTCCGTGTAAGAAGAAAAACTGGTCGTCAATATTCGATATATAATGTAAGTGAGTTTGATATGAACCGTTTTAAACTTGCCGATGAAGACTCTGTTAGCGTAGATTCCGTTATACCAAGATATGAAAACATGGTAGAGATAAAAGGTGCGGTGTTCCGTCCAGGCATGTATGAAGTAGGTGGGCAAATAAATACTGTACGCGACTTGGTTGAAGCAGCAGAAGGACTAACAGAAGTTGCATTCGGACCACATGCAGTTATGCACCGTATGAAGGCTGATCGGACTTTAGAAGTCATTTCTGTAGATGTAGAAGGAATTTTACTCGGTAAAGCAGCAGATATTCCACTACAAAATGAAGATGTTTTGTTTGTACCAACAAGAACAGACGTGCAAGAAGAACGAATATTGACCATTCATGGAGAAGTGCTATATCCAGGTAGATATAAATATGCTGACAACGAAACATTAGAAGATTTCATTTTGCAAGCAGGTGGATTAAAACAAACGGCATCTACAGTAAGAGTAGATGTGTCTCGAAGAATAGTAAATCCAGAAGCAACAACTTCCGACTCCATTATCGCTCAAAGTTTCACCTTCAGTTTAAAAGATGGTTTTGTTATAGATGGTCAGCCTGGATTTATTCTCGCACCTTTCGATCAGGTATTTGTTCGTAAAAGTCCCGGTACTACAAAACAGCAGAATGTTAGCATTGAAGGAGAAGTTTTGTTTGAAGGAAATTATTCTCTTACAGGACGCAATACTCGTTTAACAGATATATTTAAAGCAGCAGGTGGAGCAACTAATTTAGCTTATATTCAAGGGGCAAGATTAGAACGTAAACCAAATAAGATTGAGAAAATGCGCATGGAGGCTGTTTACAAAATGCAAATGGAACAAGAAAATAAGAGTTTCCTTTGATCTTTGCAGCCAAGAGTTCAAACGCAGCAGGTATTTTACAAGCTTCACAACAAACGCAAGATTCTTTAATGAAAAGTTCCAGATACCAGAAACTTATCCTGTGGGTATCGAATTGGATAAAGCTTTAGCTTCTCCAGGAAGTGACGCCGATCTTATTCTTCGTGAAGGCGACCGTATAATTATTCCACAATATAATGGTACAGTAAAAATAAATGGTGCAGTAATGTATCCGAATACAGTAAGCTATCGCGAAGGAAAAATGTAGCTTATTACATAGATCAAGCCGCGGATTCTCGTCCGATGCAAAAAGAGCCGTACTTATATTATATATGAATGGTACGCTCGCAAAAGTTGGACACAATGCAAAGGTACGGCCTGGCTGTGAAATCATTGTTCCGAGCAAAATCACGTGCAAGAATGAGTCTTGCAGAACTTATGACCATCGGCTCAAGTACATCAAGTATGGCTGCTGTACTGGCAACACTTGCCAATATTTTGAAGTAAAAATCGTTCAGTTTAAATAACTACCATATAAAAAAATATCGAGTTAATGGAAAAACGAAGAAAAGGTAAAAACAAATAGATCTACGATTGGTGTTTAAAAGAATCAGAGAACATAAGAAACTATTCTTTATAACATTGCCAATTGTTATCGCATTATCATCTTATATCATTCTTTGTGTACCAAGAACATACACAAGCTGAAACAGCCATGGCGCCAGAAGCCAGTCCTTCAATGGATGTAGGAGCTTTAGGAGATATAGCATCTTCGTTTGGTTTTCGATTTACCGACAGGAAAAGAGTACCGATGCCATTTCCCCATTGTTGTATCCCGATTTGATGAAAGATAATGGTTTTCGCAACTGCGCTATTTAAAGTAAAAAGTACAGACTATCGACAAGAAAACTCAATACTGATTATTACAATTATCTTAAATATCATACAAAAATAACTTGGTGGCAAAAAACATATATATGGGTGTTAAAGAAGTTAGCACCGAAGAATACCAATAATTTTGCTCCAGAAAAATTTAATCCTTACCAACTTTCAAAGTCAGACAACGATCTTGTAGAAAGGAATGAGGATAACATAAAAAAATTGAGTACCGATACAGGTATTATAAGTATTGCTACTGTGGCACAAGACCCTATGGTTGCAAAAATTTTTGCAGATGCTACAAGGACTCAGTTACAAAAATATATTATTGAATATAGAACAAGAAAGTTAAGAAACGACGTAGAGCATTATCAAAGTTTAGTAAATCAAGCTAAACGCGACTACGAAAAAGGTTCGTAAAGAATATGGGAAAATTAGTGATGCCGATATGGACGTTGTATTGGAAAGTGTAAAAGCTTAAACAAAAATGATTTAGAGAACGACATGCAACTGAAATATAACACCTATACTACTCTTGTGGCACAACTTAAAGCTGCCGATGCAAAGTTACAAGAACGCACTCGGTCTTTACAACAATTCAGGGAGCGAAGTCCCAGTGAAACCTTCAGGACCAAAGAGAGTGCTGTTTGTATTAGGTTCACTTTTCATAGCATCTATTATTATCACAATATACGCAATACGAGACATAATGTTTGCAGAATAATGTTTTCCTTCCTAAAAAGAATAAAATAATAGAAGAGGAAAGAAATGGAGTAAAAAGCATAAGCATTCAACACATTCGTACTATTTGTACGAATGCTGTTTATGACATTAGTAAAATCTCTATACCGTACGCTGTGTTTTTAAAATGGATTAGGGGTTATTGACTATGGTATCTTAAATGCAGTTGCAGGCATTGTTACCGCAAGTACATGTGTTAGTAGTGTATTAGCACTTTCTACACAACGTTTTTATTCTTTTGCAATCGGTAAAGGACAATATGAACGTCTTAGAAATATTCTCTGTAAGTATTAATCTGGTTGTTATTTTATCTATCATTCTTTTTATCATATTTGTTACGCTGGGATTATGGTTTGTAAATACACAGTTAAGTATCCCTATCATTAGGCTGTCCGCAGCAAAAATGGTTACTAATATTATCTCTTATTTTCATTTATCTTTAGTGTCTTACAAATTCCATATATGGGTGCCGTATTCGCACATGAAGATATGAAGATTTATGCCTTTATTTCAATTCTGGATTGTCTATTGAAGTTGATAGTGGCAATTATATACAAAATACCTCAATAGATAGCCCTCATCTTTTATGGAATAGGGTTCTCCATTATTGCTTTATTCGACCTATTAGCGTATATGGTTATTGCTAAACATAAGTATAAGGAATGCAAGTATGTGAAAGTAAAATCTACCGAGACCATGAAAGAATTATTATCATTCTCTGGCTGGACATTCTACGGTTCGTTAGCAGGCGTAGGCATGACACAAGGAAACACTATATTGCTTAATATCTTTTTGGACCCATTGTAAATGCTGCCTTTAATATAGAAATCAAGTTTACAATGCGTTGAGCACATTAAGTAATAGCGTTGTGTTTGCGTTCCGTCCAGCAATGATAAAAGCCTATTCAGGAGCGAAAGATCAATACTTAGAACAACTATTCTCTATCAACAATAGAGTTCTTCTTAATCTACTTATCTGTATTTCAATTCCTTTATTATTAGAAACAAGGTCTATTCTCAGTTTGTGGTTAGGGAGATATAACAGATAACATGATTACTTTTACACAACTATATATTGTTTATGAAATCATATTAACATTACATAATCCGATTACTATTATTGTACAAGCCACAGGAAAAGTTAAACTTTACTCCATCATAGTAGAATCTATGACCATACTTTGTCTTCCTGTTTCATGGGTGTTATTTAAGTTTGGTTTTCCACCGCCCTATTTATTCTATACAATGATAGGAATATGTTCTGTTGCACACATAGCTCGACTCCTGATATTGAAAAGGATATATCCCGAATTTAGATTAGCCGATTATTTCGTAAAAGGAATACTGCCAGCTATTGTAACATTCTCTATCACTTATAGCTGTATTTCATATTTTCACTTTCAAATACAGAATGCGGTATTTAGAATTTTCATTGTCTGTATATCATCGTTTGTACTAACAATGTTCTTGGCATATTAGTATAAATACATCGCTCAAAGAGCGAAAGATTATTAGGAATTATTTCATAAGAAAAAGATAATGGGAGCTATTCTTGCTTTAATATTCATACTAACATTGTTTGCCTGTTTCATAGAGAAAATATGAAACAAGCACAATTCCCTATATTCATTTTCTTAGGAGTAGTGCTAATCCTCGTAGCTGCGTTCCGTGAAATTGGTTTAGACCCAGACTCACTTAACTATGCAGCCTTATATCAAAACCCATATAGTTCAAGTATAACAGACCATATAGAATACCTTTATCCTGATAGCAACTGTATTGAATGGTTTCACAGATTCACCTCATGCTATCTTCTTAGTGTATGCTATTTTAGGAGTATCTCTTAAAATGATTGCATTCAAGAAGTATTCAAACCATTACATTCTGATGCTTGCAATATATCTTTGCTACTTCTATGAACTACACGAACTTACACAGATTAGAGCAGGTGTTGCATCGGGCTTATTCCTTATTTCTGTACTTTATACAGCAGAGAAAAAAAGAAGATAGCTGCACTTCTCATTCTCTTAGGTTCGTTATTTCACATTTCAGCGATAGCACTTTTCCCAACGCTCCTGTTAGGCAATAAACCTTTAAATAAAAAAAGACCCTGATTATATTATATTTGTCGGTGCCATTCGGATATTTCATTTACTTTACCGGAACTTCCATTCTCTTCAATTTGGATATTCCTCTTATTGGTGATAAGCTACAAATCTATCAGGAAGCAGCAGAAAAAGGTATCGGCATTGTGCAAATGGAATTGCTTTAATCTGTGTACCTCTTAAATGTCCTCATTTTTCATCTTTACTTGTATTTCACGATACAATTACTCTGAAAAATAAAGTACTTCCTCTCCTACTGAAGATTTATGCTATCGGATTAGTTATCTATACTTCTTTAGGATTTCTCCCTGTATTATCATTGCGACTTAGTGAACTCTACTATATTGTAAACATCTATATGATAGGTTCACTCTATTATATAATTAAACCACGTTGGGCTGGTCTATTAATTATAGCAATTATTTGCTTTGGCTTCTATGCATTTGGATTGCCGCATATTGGATTAAAAGATTTAGTTAAGTTATAACATTATAATGAAAGCAAGAATCATAGCATACTACTTACCACAATTCCACCCTATTCCTGAAAACGACGAGGCTTTGGGGAAAAGGTTTTACAGAATGGACAAAATGTGGCTCGAGCAAAACCGCAACTCAGGGGGCACTACCAACCACATATTCCTGCTGACCTTGGTTTCTACGATTTACGTCTGCCCGAAGTCAGAGAACAACAAGCTGTATTGGCAAGAGAATGTGGCATTGAAGGCTTTTGTTATTATCACTATTGGATGGGGAATGGCAAACTGTTGCTTCAGCGCCCATTTCAAGAAGTATTAGAATCGGGCAAACCTGACTTTCCTTTCTGTCTTTGCTGGGCAAACCATGAATGGACAACAAAGACTTGGCAGAAAGATGGCAAGAACAAGGTTATAGCTCCGATGGAATATGGCGGAGAACAAGACTACATTGCACATTTCAATTATGCACTTCCTGCTTTTAAAGATAAAAGATATATCACGATTGACGGGAAACCTGTTTTTGTAATCTACGATCCCTATCACTTCAAAGATGTAAGCTTATTTATGGAGATATGGAAAAAGTTAGCTTTAGAAAACGGTTTACCTGGAGTATATTTCGTTGCACAAATAGCAAACACTTCTACTATTAAGCGTAATGCTGATGGCAGTTTAGCACGTGTTATACCAAACCTGAACAGTAGCGAAGAAGTATACAACGATATTCTTGCTTTAGGTTTCGATGGAATAAATTCGTATGGTAAATCACGAGGAGAAATGTGTTATCAAGGCAAAGCCGTGCGCATATTGAAGCAAGTTTTACACAAGAAGTTTTCCTTTTCTGCCTTCGCTCAAGTTAGATTTTACGAAAGTTGTGAGCAACTTCTTTGCTCCTGAAGACAAGTGGGACAATGTCTATCCGATGATTATACCAGGCTGGGACCGAACACCACGTGCAGGAAACAGTGAAGGCATCTATATAAACTCGACACCAGAGAACTTTAAAAAACATATTGAACAGGCATTAAGCTTAATTGAAGCTAAACCACAAGAACATAGAATACTGTTCTTAAAATCGTGGAACGAATGGGGTGAAGGCAATTACGTCGAACCAAACTTAAAATATGGGCACGCTTACTTAAATGCTATAAAGGAGAATATATTATGAAAAAGATACTTTTGACATTCGGCACGCGACCGAAGCTCATAAAGATGGCTCCGCTTATTTTAGAACTAAACAAACATCGTAATCAAGTAGAAACGATAGTTTGCGTTACAGGTCAGCATCGTGAAATGCTCGATCAGGTGCTTTCTATATTTAAGATTAAGCCCGATTTCGACCTGAACATTATGAAAAAAGGGCAAGACTTATACGATATTACAAGCAAAGTGCTGTTAGGACTGAGAGATATTTTCAAGCAAGTCCAACCCGATTTGGTCTTAGTTCATGGCGACACTACTACATCTATGGCAGCTGCCTTGGCTGCCTACTACCAACAAATTCCTGTTGGACACGTAGAAGCAGGATTGCGCACCTATAATATATATAGTCCCTGGCCTGAAGAAATAAACCGCCAGCTGATAGGACGAATATCAAACTATAACTTTTCTCCTACTCCAACCAGTTCGGCAAACCTATTAAAAGAAGGTGTAAACAAAACCTCTATTTACATTACGGGCAACACTGTTATAGATAGTTTATATTGGGTGGTTAATAAAATAAAGTCGGACGAACAACTAAACATTAAACTAAAAGAAGAGATAAAATCTTTTGGTTATGACATAGACCGTCTGCAAAACCAAAGGCGAATGGTTTTGATTACCGGGCATCGGCGCGAAAAACCTTTGGCGATGGCTTTATACATATAACACAAGCCATTCAGGAACTTTCAACTCAATTCCACGATGTAGACTTTGTTTATCCTATGCATCTTAATCCGAATGTACGCAAGTCTATACACGAGGTATTGGGCAACGACCTGTCGCATTTCTCCAATATGTTCTTTATAGAGCCATTAGAATATCTAAGCTTTGTATATATGATGGAGAAAGCCGACATTGTTTTTAACCGATAGCGGAGCAGATACAGAAGAGCCCCCAGCCTTAAAAAGCCCGTTTTGGTAATGAGAGATACAACCGAACGGCCAGAAGCTGTTGATGCAGGAACTGTTATTCTTGTTGGAACTGACAAAGAAAAGATTGTCAGCAACGTAGCAAACTATTGACAGACCACAACCACTACCAACAAATGGCAAAGGCTATTAATCCTTATGGAGATGGAAAAAGCTGTGAAAGAATCGTCAATATCTTGTTAAGTCTATAAACAGAATCTATTATGAAGCTTGGACTACTGTTACCAACTAATATTTATTTTTGTCCTTACGTCAAGATTTATACTGACGTATTAGACAAGAACAATATTCAATACGACATCATATACCCCGACAAGAGAGGACTCAAAGAAGAAGCTGCATACAGATATACACGCAAGATAGACGACAAGGAAAATAAAATTGCCAAGCTATTATACTATTGGGACTATTCAAGGTTTTTGCGTAAGACTATCAAAAAAGAGCAATACGACAAGCTAATTGTCTTTGGTCCTCAAGTAGCAATCTTCTTAAAGTCATTCTTAAAGAAGCATTACAAGAATAAATTCATACTGGATTATCGCGATTTATCTATTGAGCAAAACTTCAAAGGTATATACGGAGAACTTATGGAGTTAGCAGCATTGCATATTGTTTCGTCGCCAGGTTTCATAAAATGCTTACCCAACGTCTGCGATTCCGTGTTAAGCCACAACCTTGATATAAACATATTGAAGCAAGCTATCAACGATAATGATTTGTCATACACCATCAATAACAAGGAAATAAACGTCTTAACAATAGGCGGTATCAGGGATTACGAACAGAATGCCGCTATTATTGAAGCATTGGGCAACCGAGAAAACTTCTTGGTATCTTTTGTCGGCAGAGGTATGACGCTCCTCGGTTAGAGGAATTTGCAAAGAAAGGAAACTTTAAGAATATAGTATTCTCTGGCTATTATGATAAGAAAGACGAGTCTTCAATTATCAACAAGAGCACGATGATGAATATTTTCTATCCTCGCAAGTTGTCGCACGATACCGCATTATCAAACCGTTTCTACAATTCGATATTCTTCCGAAAGCCTATGATAACCACCGCAGACACAATTCAAGGCGACTATACCAAGAACTATAAATTAGGACTGGCAATAACAGACACAACCAATCTGGCTGAAAAACATACGAGAATATCTCAATACTTTCGACAAAGAGGAATACGAAGAAAACAGAAAGAGACTATTAGCAAGATTTCTTTCCGACTACAAAGTGATTGAAGAAAAAGTGGTTGCTTTCTGCAAATAAAGGAGTTCGCGAACAATTTACAAATAATTCGCAAACTCTTTTTGCTACTATTGTCCGAAGTTTCCTTAGTGTAGCAGGAAATTATTTAGAACTTAAATTCAAATATCTTGTAAAAGTATTTTAAAGCTATAAGAAACGTATTGGAATAGACTCGGTTTTCGCTGGCAAGCGCGTGCATCTTCCTTCAGCAAAAGCCTATGGCTGCTCACCCCACTCGTACTTGCACCTCCCATACGCATCGTTACCATATCTTTCTGAATGTATTTATAGCTTATGCGATACTTTCTGAACAAACGTACCATCATTTCGAAATCTGCTCCCTATCTTGTAATCAAGACTGTAAAATCCTGCTTGTTCGTAAACAGAACGCCGTACATAGAAAGAAGGGTGAGCAGGCATAAAGCCAAATCTTAACAACGTTGGGCGGAATATTTTAGAAGAATAGTAGCGGGCAACTTTGTGCGGTTGTCCGTCGCGTATAAAATGAATGTCTCCATAAACAGCGTCTACCTTGCTTGTTTTAAAGGCATTTGCATAGGTAGACAATACATCGTTGCTTGTGTAATAGTCATCAGAATTAAGAATACCCACAATATCACCTGTTGCCATTCTTATGCCCTTGTTCATGGCATCGTATATTCCATGGTCGTTTTCTGAAATCCAACGGAGACGCCCACCGAACTTGGGTGCATTGGCTTTTACTATTTCTATGGTAGCATCAGACGAACCTCCATCTATTACCAAATACTCTATGTCAGAATAATCCTGACTTAACACGGAGTTAATTGTATCGGCAATAGTTGCTGCACTATTGTATGTTGCTGTTATGATAGATATCTTCATTCTTGTTGTCTGCTGTTTTCCAGTTATTGCTCTTATAACGCACAAGGTTAAAAAATATTTTAATGTTTTTACCATTAATTTTTATATTACAGGCAATAAAAAGCCGAAAAACGTGTTATGTAATTAAACCTGTAAAGAGTTTTTAATAGTAACATGAACATATACATCTATCTAGTAGTTAGCCTTATTGCTTTCAGCTTAAGTATCACGTGCGGCTTTGCCTTCATTCCTCGCATTCTGAACTTCTGCAAGAACAGAAACTTATACGACATTCCCGACTCGCGAAAGGTGCACAGACAAGCCATTCCGCGATTAGGTGGAGTTTCTTTCTGCCCAGCATGCTTGCTGCTACCATTGTTGCGCTGCTTGTATGGTCGTTTGCCTACAACGGCAAGAAAAATAGAGATTAGTCCGTGGACCATCTATTTTGCAGTGGGTTTAGCAGTTATCTACGTTACAGGACTTATCGATGATATCTTTGGCGTAAAGGCAAGAAAGAAGTTCATTGTACAGATCTTTGTCTCGTCTCTGCTTCCGATATCGTGGCTCTTCATAAATAACTTGTATGGTTTCATGGGCATACACAGCATATCTTTTGGGGTGGGAGCACCGCTAACAGTCTTTATATTGGTATTTATTATGAATGCCATCAACCTGATAGATGGTATTGACGGACTTTCTGCCAGCTTGTCGTTTATAGCTTTAGGAGGATTCTTTTATTGTTTCCTCATAGAAGGAATGTGGATTTACTGCATACTGATAGCCGGCTTGATGGGTGTCTTAGTGCCTTTCCTTTATTATAACATCTTTGGAAAGTTAGAAAAGAACCGAAAAATATTCATGGGCGACTCAGGTTCGCTCACTTTAGGTTATATACTTGGCGTATTGCTTGTAAAGTTCTGTATGGTTAATCCAAACGTAATGGCTTACCGGAAAGGTTCTATTCTCTTCTCAATAACCTTACTCATCATACCAATATTCGATGTCTGCCGTGTAATTATTGTCAGAATAATGCACGGTCATGGCATATTCCACCCAGACAAAAACCACATTCACCACAAGTTTATGCGAGCAGGACTTACGCAACACCAGGCATTAATTGCAATCTTAGCGCTTGCCATTGCATTTATTATTCTAAACACGATGCTATTCTGTTGGGATAAGTCCAACTATCATTATTCTGATAGACATTGCACTTTTTGTTCTGCTCAACGTGTCTGTGCTGAACCCTATTATCAAGCGCAACAACAAACAGCCTTTTCAAGAAGACAAGTAGAACACAAGTATGACGTGCATTAGAATCGTTTGAAATGCAACGTTACATTGCTGCTTTACAAGCGCCATTGTATTTCCCGACTGCTGAATGGTGAATGTTATGGACAAAGCATCGATGCCATAGAAGTTTAAGAGCGAGGGCGTATTTAATAGTTCATCGCCATTCTCACGGTCGTAGCGGTAAGGTTCTCTCAGCTCCAAGGTGTTGCCATTCTTCTTAAAACGATATAATATTCGGCTATGGTTGCCTGCCTTATCTTCCAGCAATAAAAGATTTCCTGGAAACGACCAATACACTTTTTTTGGTCTTTTCAGCTCTACGCTTGCTGCACCTTTATCTATATAGACACAATGCCACATTCCAGCCAAATCGCCTGCTGCCTTGCTGTCGCTCTCAAGAGTACAAGTCGAAAAACAAAGCAAAACTATGAGCGACCACAAGGTTAATTTTATTTTTTTATCTTCATATACTTAGAAATTAAATACTCCTGTCTTGGTTATTGTTAGTTGGAAACCATAATTAATGCCACCGAGAATGGAGCCAGAATCCATTCCGTATGCCGCTTTTATATCCACCCCGTTCAGCCACGATGCAGATATACTGTGCGGCTTATAAGTTATCTCAGCTAACAGGCTCATGTTACTGCGTTCCTTAGAATAAGGTTCCGTATAGGTTCCTAAACCCTTTTGCCACGAAGCCAACATTCGCCAATTAACATATTCGTTGGGCGTACCAGCCAATCCAAAATGATATGCCACAAACCTATTATCGGCAAATTCTATCTTTCCATCTTTATTATAGACAGGCGAACGATAGAACGGATTGCCCATAGCCTGCCCCCAATGCTGATAGCCAGGATAAATGTAATGGTTGTAATAGTTGTCGTTTCCGCCTATGTGGTCGGCAACAGATTTGGTATGGTCGTGATAGATTGGACCGCTTTGATACTTGGAGTAGATATACTCTAACACTACTGCATTCAGCCAACTGTCCGAGCGGCGATGATATTCGAAACCTAACAGCCAGTCTTTCATGCCATAAGTAAGATATCTGTGTTTCTTCTTCTGTTGCCATTCGCTGCCCGTTCCATAGCCATCGTAGTCTAAAAGGAACATTCCCGAATGGTCTTCAAAATATTTATCGGCATAGAGCGCATAGCTGTTCATCTCTCCTTCGTACTTTAAACGGGCTACCCACGACCCCAACTGGTTTCCTTCTGCATTCTGATACGTGGTTTCGCCAATATCCGCCCCACCCGGCATAAATGCTTTCCAGAATGCTTTCAGTCCTGTCTCGCCTTTAAAGTTTCCATTCCGCCACCTGCAACAGGGGCGATAGGCAGTGCCGCCGAACAGTGAGACCATTTCTAAACCTATTTCCAACGACCATGGGCAGAACACTTCTTCGTTGCCTAATTTAAGATAGCCCGCTTTTAGAGTGGTAGAGCACATTGTCGGCATATTTTGCTCTGCCTCTTGGTAAAGTCGTGTTGCCAATTGTCGTCGGTCATTTTTCCGTAGGCAATATGTCCCTCAGTGCAACCAACCTTGCCAAAAGGCAACGTCCAATAGTCGGACAGTGCCAAACGAACTTGCGGAACCGGGCGTGCATTAATGCCCAACGTCTGAGAACCCGAGCTTAGACTGTTATTCTTCAGTTCCATTGGCTGTTCCTTCGCACCAATGGTAAGTGTACCGTGCAACCAACGCCCTTCAACATAGGCTTGTTGTACTACGAAAATGGCTGGTATAATTTAAAGGAACTGCTACATCAACTCCGTATCCCAAGCCCCACTTGCGTTCATTATCGGCAGACAAAGAGCGATAAACGGCTGTGCGAATATACCCATTTGTCTTATCAAGCGAACTAAGTCCATATTTATTGGCATTCAGCCACAGCGGTGTTTTAGTGTTAGAGAAGCTGCCCTGCATCTCCACCTTATAGTTGATATCTTTAAGAATGCCTGCCTTTGTTGTATCCTTTATTGTTGGCGATACATATTGAGCAAACGACGTTGCACACACCAAAACGCCCAAAAGAGTCGATTGTATTCGTTTCATCATCATAGATGGGCTTTGCGAAGCCATAATTTAAAAGTTAGTTCTGATGGTCATTACCATCTATTTGTATGTAACGGTGCAAAATTACTGACTATCCGAACAAGAACTTTGCAAAAGAGATTGGCTGTGCTTAGTCCTAAACCATCAGTCTATAAATATCAGGAAAGCAATGGGTGCGCTTCTATGATACTGCCGCGAACGGATTGCCACATAGGTTTCTTAGAAACTTAGGACAGATGGAACGCATGGAAAAACCACTGCGAACAACCTGCGACATAACCTATATACACGGTCATAACAAAGTAAAAAAAGCACAGAAACAGTTGAAAGACTTAGTGATATAGTGAGGAAAAAGAACACGGGAATATGGGAGCATAACAATTCTCTTATGATATTCTTTTCGTTTTTCTTAGGGAATTGTTGTATTTTTTTGTACGCATTAATTGTAGTACTTGTACACAAGTACTATAATATTTGTACACAAGTACAGTTATACATATACACAAGTATAATTATACTTGTGTATAGATACTATGATTTTTCTCAGTATTGCGTTGAGACGAAATGCGCAGATAATTATAAAAAGGAACATGAGAGAATTATAACAGATACGCAAGAACATAAAAGGAGGAACAGTATATGAGTGTAAATTACAAGCTATTAAAGAATTATGGCAAGCTGCCAAAGAGTTCTGAATACAGGGCAGTGATTGTGGAGAACCATAAGGTTGGACTAAGGCGCATAGCCGACGACATAGAAGGAGCCATGTCGCTTACAAGTGCCGACATAGTGGGAGCGGTGGCTGGCTTGCGCGATGAGATAATCCGTAACCTACAGTCGGGCAACAGTGTACACCTGCCTGGGATTGGTCATTTCTCGCTGTCGGTAAAAGGCGACGTGTACGAAGACCCGCGCACGCACCGCTACAGACTGCGCAATGCCAAAGTACGCACGGTGAAGTTCCGTCCCGACAAGGAAATGATGGGTGCGCTCGAGTACACCGAGTTCGTGAATGCAACTTACAAACACGGCACATCGGAAGTGCCCACGGAGGCAGAAATAGACGAAGCCATTGATATGCTGCTCGCCAAAAAGCCTTTCTTTACAGTTGAAGACTTTCGCTATCAGCTTAATCTGTCCCGCACTTACGCCTATCGTGTTACGGCAAAATTGGCAAAGGCAGGCAAAATTCGCGACGTGGGCACAGGGCGTGCGAAGGCGTATATGCGGGGTGAAGCGTGGGGAAAGTGATGTATTACACCATTATCGAGTGCGGAAGACATTGTTGGTTTAGGGTAAATTCTCTATACTGGAGATAGGCAATACAAGTTCGTTCAAATCCATCATTGCATTGATAAGCGATATAGATTGAAACGAACTTAGGTCGGTGGCACACACTTCTTGTTCCATCAGACGTCCTGCATCAAGCAGTTGGGCACGCCGTGTGCCATTAAGTAAAGGTGTAGAAGGAGTTATCCACTGCGTGCCATCGAAAAAAGCAATATTGGTATAAGACGTATCGGTTATGTGGTTTCGTTTCACAATAATTATTTCGTCTGCTCCATCTGCTTGCGATTTAAGTTGGTTAAGAACACAACGATTGGTATTTTTATATGTGTACTCTATGTCGTCGTTAATTACTAACCTAAGTGTTTCCACCTTTTTTATATTATAAGGCGTACAAGAAAGGTTGTATATATTGTCGCCATCGTATTCAAAACGTAGCTTTGTCTTTTCAGTCTGTGTGGCTGCAATGGCTAAAAGTTTGTTTACAGGGATTGACGTCTGCACATTCCAAAAATGTTTTCGTGTGCGCATTACTCGTGCCAGATGGTAGCCGAGGTTAATTATTCGGCCCTGCTCCACACACATTGTCTCAATAAATTGGCACATATACCTTTTCTATCATTTCGTTATACTCGTCGTCATCGTTGCTCTGTGCCGTAATTCCTCCTCCCGCTTTGTAGAAGAGTTGCTTTCCGTCGGTATCAATAAAACGTATCATTACGGCACTATCAAGGTTTCCATTTGCCCAATATCCCATTATTCCGTGTAGAATCCACGCTCATGGCGTTCGGCTTCTGCAATTATGCGAGTTGTCATGGACTTTGGTGCACCAGTAATTGAACCGGCAGGCAGCAGGCTAAACAGCAGGTCGCCTATGTTTGCACGATAGTGTGGAAGAAGCTGCCCCACTATTTCGGAACTTGTCTGCAGAATATCGCCCTTATTCGTGGTTAGCTTGTCGATGTATCGATACTTCTCTACGCTTACTTTGTTGGCAACAATGCTTAAATCGTTTCGTATCAAGTCTACAATAGTTGCATGTTCTGCAGCTTCCTTCGCATTGTTCATTAACACATTGGCTGCATTGGGCACACTGGCAGCAATGGTGCCTTTCATGGGAAAGGAATGAATGGTTTCGCCATCAATGCGGACGAATATCTCTGGTGAAAAGCATACGAACTTGTCTTTAACCCAACAGCGATATTTGGCGGTGGAACGCAGGAATATATCCCGCATCGTCAAGTTAGTATGGATAGGAACTTTGCAGGTTAAGTTTGCCAAATAGCAGTTCCCATTACGCTGGTTAGCCTTCACGTATTCTATACTGCCCTGATACTCCGCCCTATTGGGTGCTTCGAAACGCCATTCAACAGGATTTTTATTTATAACTTCGTCTTTTGGAACATTGTTTATCGCAGGGAAAGCATAAAGCATTTCAGAAGAATCAACGTGTCCTGCCTCTTCTATATACGCTTGTTGCTGGTTGTAGCTAATAATAAAAACAAATGGTTTGTCAGCTCTTGCAAGTTGGTTGATGCGCTGCTGTGCTTCTCGCTGATTGTAGATTTTCATTCTTTTTACACTATCGTTTATAATTAGGACATTAATATTGCTGTGCAAAAATACAATAATTTAGTAAGACAAACAACCTTCAAGCGTATTTTTGCCACTGATAAAGAGCATCGCATTCCTTTATATAGTAGCCGATGATGTTAGGAAGCAAATGGCATCAATAACGTTAATAAGAAAAAAGATTGAGCCAATACAACCCAATCTTTTTATCTATAGAGTTCAGAAAGACTTATTCGGTAATGTTTGGCAATTCCAAGCCAAGACCTTTCTTCTTGTCTACAGCCTTAAGAATAAGACCGATAACCAATGCAGCAACACCAAGACCGGCTAACATGAGCAACGGATTGGTGCAATCGTACTTCGTTGGATCGGTAATACCGACATTCGAGTTGTCGAGCACCTTACCAATAACCAATGGGAACAGCCACAAACCAATGTTCTGAATCCAGAAGATAAGTGCATCAGCAGAACCTATAATCTTTGGATCGACAAGCTTTGGAACACTTGGCCACAACGAAGCAGGAACAAGTGAGAAAGAGGCTCCGAGGACAAGAATAGTTAAGTAGGCTACAATTACGCCACCAATTGCATGTCCTTTAAACATTGGAAGGATAAATGCAAATGTAAGGTGGCAGCTAATGAGTAATAAAGCACCCAAGATTAGCATAGTAGCAGCCTTACCTTTATGGTCTCACATAGCTACCAAGAATAGGTGTGATACCTACTGCACAACAATGGGAAAACTGCAAAAGATAGATTCTGCAGACTGACGCATATAACCCATATAGCAATAAGCAATTAAGAAAAACAACCGATAGACAAAGAATAGAGTACTTAACTTTCTTATTCTTCATAAAGTTGAACATAAAATGCAGTAATAGCTACTACCAACATAATACCATACTGTATAATGGTTACCTCTGTTGAAGCCCAGAAAGATTCCTTGTCAACGGGAGTAAAGGTAAGATTACACTGCAACATATTTACTGCATACTTCTGGAATGGGAAGATTGCAGAATAATAAAGTACACAAAGCAAAGATACCAACCAGAAGCCCATACTCGTAAGAATTTGCCCAAGGTCGCTAATCTTGAATGGCTCTTCTTGCTCTTCCGCCTCACCTGTTTGAGAATCGAGCTTCTTGTCCATAAAGAAGTAAGCAACGAACATCATTACAGCAATACAGATAAGAACAACACCGAAAGCTACTGAACGAGAAACATCTACATTGCCACCCAATTTAGCAAAGAAAGGTGAGAAAATCATACAAGTAGCAACACCCAAACGAGCAAAAGTGCCATCTCAGAACCCATTGCGAGTGCCATCTCTTTTCCTTAAAACCATTTCACAATACCACGCGAAACCATGATACCAGCCATTTCCGTTCCACAACCGAAGAGCATAAAGCCGATGACTGCGAGCTTTTGCAGAAGCAGGCATGCCTTCATAGAAAGGAGATACTCCCAACTGTTCGAACAAAGGAATATGATTTAAATGTTGAGTAAACCAAACTTCAAGTTGGCTACTCATGAAGCTTTCGCTGATAGCATAATACTTAATACATGCACCGTAAAGCATTACAGCACCAGAAAGAAGAGCTGTAAAGCGAACACCCATCTTATCGAGAATAATACCTGCGAAGATAAGAAAGAATACAAATACATTTAAGAATGTTTCAGAACTTTGCATTGTTCCGAATGCTGTTGAGTCCCAACCTCTTTGAGAGAGCATCAAGTCTTTGATAGGCGACAAAATGTCTACGAAGATGTAGGAACAGAACATTGCGAGTGATAAGAGTAAAAGAGCTGTCCAACGTGCAGCAGCAGAATCTCTAAGTGTTTTTTTAATTTGTTCTGTCATAATATATAACTGTTTTTCTTATTATTGATAAAAGTTCATTTCGTTTTTATTTCTTTTAGCCAGCGGTCGAGCCAGTTGAAGAAAGTACGTTGCCATAATATTCCATTCTGTGGTTTCAATACCCAATGGTTTTCGTCTGGGAAGAGTAACAGTTCGGCAGGAATACCACGTAAGCGTGCAGCATTGAATGCTCCCATACCCTGCGTTGCATTAATACGATAATCTTTCTCTCCATGAATGCAAAGAATAGGAGTGTCCCATTTATCAACATCAAGATGGGGACTATTCTCATATGTACGTGTTGCTGCAGCTGTACGGTCCTTATTCCAATATGCATCATCATATTCCCAATTACTAAACCAGACTTCTTCAGTATCAGTATACATACTTTCGAGGTTGAAAGCACCGTCGTGAGCAATGAACGCTTTGAAGCGTTTGTTGTGATGCCCTGCCAAATAATAAACAGAGAACCCACCAAACGAAGCACCTACGGCACCTAATCTATCTTTATCTACGAATGGAAGATTATTTGCAGCATCGTCTATTGCTGATAGATAGTCTTTCATACATTGACCTGTCCAATCTCCACTAATTTCTTCATTCCATTCACTACCAAATCCAGGCAATCCTCTACGGTTTGGTGCAACAATTACATATCCGTTTGCTGCCATTATCTGGAAATTCCAACGATAGCTCCAGAATTGTGATACTGGGCTTTGTGGACCTCCCTCACAGAAAAGAAGAGTTGGATACTTTTTATTCGGGTCAAAATGAGGAGGAGTGATAATCCATACCAACATATCTTTCCCATCAGTAGTCTTTACCCAACGTGGTTTAACTTCTCCAAGTGCAAGCTGATCATAAATATGTTTATTTTCAAAACTCAACTGTATTTGTTCACTCTGCTTATCTTTCTTTGCAGGTACTATGGAAAATATCTCAGTAGCCTGTTTTTATGCTTTTGACGTAAGCCTAACAATTTCCTTCCCCTATCGCCTAATAAGCGCAATTGAGACATAATTATGCTGTCCATCGGTTAATTGCTTAACTGCGCCTTTTAAGTTAGTTTGATAAGCATTTACAGTACCATGCCAAACACCTATAAAATAAAGTTCCTTTGAATTTGGAGCCCAAACATAGTCATCTACGTTAGAGTCAAATTTCTCTGTAACATAAGTTTTCTTCCCCGTACTGAAATCATAAACACAAAGACGATTACGATCGCTTTCATATCCATCGTTCTTCATACTCTGCCATGCAATATACTTTCCATCAGGAGAGAACTTAGGATTAACGTCGTAACCGACATTGAAATCACCATCTTGATGATTTACCTTTTGATTACGAAGCGACTTCGTCATGTTTATTTCTGGCGCAACATAGTCTGCAGGTTTACATAAGTTCACCATTTTTTTTGTGTCTATATTGTAAAGGTATATGTCAGCATCGGTTGATACAGCATATTTTACACCTTCTTTTTTCCTACAAGTATAGGCTATCTGTTTCGAATCTTTACTCCAGTCGAATTGTTCTATCCCACCAAATGGAGCAAGCGGACTTTCGTAAGGTTCACCTTCTATAATATCCACATCGTTCTTACTAATACCATTGGCAGTAACTTCTGCAACAAACGGATGTGCAATAGTTTCTACATAATGATCCCAATGACGATAATTCATGTCGGTTATAAGACGACCAGATGCTTTTGGAAGGTCGGAAGGATTTTTCTTAATTGTACCATAATAAGGGATACTCTTTATAAGTAGGACCTTCTTCCTATCTGGAGAGAAGCGGAATCCTTCATTTCTATATCTGAAGATGAAAGCTTTTTACGATAAGAACCGTCTGAATTCATAGACCAAATTTGTCCATCGAGAAGAAAAGCTATGGTATGGTCATCTAACCATGTAGGACTTACTTCACTTTTTGCAGATGTTGTAAGCTGACGTACATTCTTTCCATCGGAATCCATTACACAGATTACTTGGTGTCCTCTATTTTCCTTCACACTATAGTAACCTACTTGGTAAACAATTTTATTGCCATCAGGGGAAGCTTGTGCATTTCCAATTCTTCCCATCGCCCACAATGTTTCGGGAGTCATAACATTTTTACTAAGTGTTATGTTATGCTTTCCGATGTTAGTCGCTTCTTGGGCATTTACAATTCCACAATTCATAACAAGTGCAGTTGTAATAGCAATTGAAAACATTTTTGTTCATAATTTTAGTTATTTATTTTTATTTAGGTTCTGTCTTCTGCGTTCTAATTCTGCTTGTTGTTTCTGTTGCATCTCTTGAATAGCCTGCATACGTGCTGCCAATCCGCTCTTTTTCTTCGGATTTTTCTTGTTTTCTTCGCGTCGGGCTTCCAATATGGCGAGCAACTTCTCGTCGTTTGTCGTCTTGCGCAAGGTCCACATAATGGCAGCAGAGAAAAACAATGATACAAAATAATAGAAGTTCAAACCTGAAGAGTAATCATTGAACATAAAGAAGAAGAACACAGGCATAAGGAACATCATATATTGCATCACCTTCATCTGATCTGCTTGTTGACCAACCATTTGATCCTTCTGTTGCTGCATGGTAAACCAAGAATAAAGAATATTAGCAGAGCAAAAAAGAATACAGGTTAATGAAAGATGGTCTCCAATTAACCACAGATTTTGATTCCAAGAAATAATAGGATCGTATGTACTTAAATCGTTTATCCACAAGAAACTCTCTCCACGCAACTGTATTGCATTTGGAACAAAATTGAACATCGCAATCCAAATAGGCATCTGAATGAGCATAGGCAAACAACCCGACAACGGACTTACTCCATATTCAGAATACATTTGCATCATAGCCTGTTGTTTCTGCATCTGGTCTTCAGGTTTGTTATATTGTTTTGTTGCTTCTTCAAGCTTTGGTTTCAGTACACGCATTTTTGCAGAACTCATATAGCTCTTTTTAACCATTGGATAAGTAATAAACTTCAAAAGCAATGTAATGAGGATTAATACAACACCCATAGGGAAGAATTTGCTTAACCAGTCAAACACATAGATTGTGAACCAACGATTGATAATACGGAATAAAGGCCAGCCAAGGTTTACCAATTGTTGCATTTCAAGATCTTTTCCAAAATGACTTTCTTTATCTATGCCTTGCAATAAACGGAAATCGTTAGGACCAAAGTAAAATTCAAACTCTGATGCTTTTACTCCAGTGGGATCGAACGTTGTATTTAAATTTGCCTGATATAATTTCAGATAGTGTGTTTCCTTCGCCAAAGGTGTACTTTTAAGATCACTTCCCGTAGAAAAACCATCTTTAGAGATTATTACAGCTGAGAAGAATTGGTTTTTAAATGCAACCCAATCAAGCATATTTTCTGTCTTCTTATCATCTTCTTGCGCTTCACTTAGATGTTCAGTACCACCTTCCGACTTTTTTATAAGTGATTGTTGCATAGCGATTCTCGAAAGAGTGTCCAAGTTCTTGTTGTGTACATTTATCTTGCCAGTCTACAACCAATTGATTTTTTCCTGGATTGAACAAACCATTCATTCCTGTTGCCTTCACACTTAAACGCAACATATAATTATTGGTTAGTTTATAATCCATGACGAAAGTCTTACCATTACCTGCTGCAGCTGTCAATGTAAGCGTAGAATCCGTCAAGTTAGAAGGAGTAAAATAAAGATTTTGTGTTTCAATATTTTTGGTTTTAGTAGCCAAAATGAAATTCAAATTCTGATCAGCTCCATTAAAGAGGGTTACATAATTTTTATCGTTCTTACGATCTTTACTTGCAACATTATGTCCTTTATAACCTTTTATTATTGCTTTTCTTACAACTCCGCCCTTTGTATCGAACGTGAGTGCAATCTTAGAATTTTGTAGCACAATTTCCTTCGCTACACCTTTCGTTGCTGTATAGAATAAAGAAGTTGTATCTGTATCAGCTGCATTTATTTTATTTATAGTTTTTAGAAGCTGCCTTTTTCTGTTCGGCTATTTTTCGAGCATTTGCAATAGAATCTTTTACAAATTCAACACGTTGTTGAGCAATTTCTTCATCTGAAGGGGCTTGCCACCATGCAAAGCCGAAGAGAACGAGAGCGATGAGTACAAACCCAGTGATAGTATTTTTATCCATTTTCTATTTTTCTTATTTTCTATTGCTGTCTTAATAAAAATCGAGGAAAAGTGGAGTGCGGTTTAAGTACAGTGAGATTGGTATTCTGGGTGGAATTGTGTGCCAATAAACCATTTTAAAGATGGTATTTCCACAATCTCTACGAGATCGCTTTCAGGATTACGTCCAACACACATCATTCCATTTTCTTCGAATTCTTTTTCAAAATCATTATTGAATTCATATCGATGACGGTGTCGTTCATGAATACATGCTTGCCTATAAATATTAAATACACGGGAATTTTTGTCGCAATACACATTCATAAGCACCAAGGCGCATTGTACATATTGGTAATATTCTTTTGTTCTTCCATAATGTCGATAACATTATGTTCTGTCTTTTCATCCATTTCGCGCGAATTAGCATCTTTATATCCTAAAACATTGCGTGCGAACTCTATTACCATCATTTGCATTCCCAAACATATACCGAAGGTTGGTATATTATTCGTTCGGGTATACTTTTATAGCTACTAATTTTCCTTCGATGCCACGTTGTCCAAAACCTGGACATACAACAACTCCATCAAGATTTTTCAATCTTTCAGCTACATTTGCTTCTGTTAGATGCTCAGAATTCACAAAATGAAGTATGGTTTTATGGTCATTATAGGTTCCTGCTTGTAAGAGTCCTTCACGAATACTCTTATAAGCATCTTGTAAGTCGTATTTTCCTACAAGTCCTATATGCACTTCTTCCGTAGCATTACGCAATTTATCAAGGAATTTTTTCCATGGTCCTAATGTTGGAGCAGGTTTCACTTCTTCTCCGCACTTACGTAAAATAGCAGCATCAAGACCTTGCGCTTGCATATTCACAGGAACTTCGTATATGCTTGGCATATTCTCGCTTTGTACAACGCAGTCTAAATCTACATTACAGAAAGCTGCCACCTTTTTTCGGATATCATTATCAAGATGTCTATCGGTACGTAAAACTAATATATCGGGTTGGATACCTACGCTTTGCAATTCTTTTACGCTATGCTGTGTCGGCTTTGTTTTCAGTTCACCAGCAGCACTGAGATAAGGAACGTATGTAAGGTGCAAATTAATGGCACGTTTACCCAATTCCCATTTCATTTGTCTAATAGCTTCAAGAAAAGGTGCAGATTCTATATCACCTATCGTTCCGCCTATTTCTGTAATAACAAAATCGTAATGATATTTTTTCCCTAACAGCTTGATATTCCGCTTTATCTCATCTGTGATGTGAGGTACAACTTGAATTGTCTTCCCAAGATAATCTCCATGTCTTTCTTTATCAATGACGCTTTTATAAATGCGTCCTGTAGTCATAGAATTGGCTCTTGTGGTTTGAATACCTGTAAATCTTTCATAATGCCCCAAATCAAGATCTGTTTCCATACCATCAACTGTAACGTAACATTCTCCATGCTCATACGGATTTAATGTTCCCGGGTCTATGTTGATATAAGGATCGAACTTTTGGATAGTAATATTGTAACCTCTTGCTTGAAGAAGTTTTCCAATAGACGATGAAATTATTCCCTTCCCAAGTGAGGAAACGACACCGCCTGTTACGAAAAATGTACTTTGTCTCAGTCTGATTATTCTTTTATATTTATTGTTCCTGTAAGAAAGGAATCGATTTACAACTGCAAAGATAATAAAAGAAAACTAATGAACTTCCACTTAATATACTGTTTTCTAATAGAAACTAAAAATATTCCATAAAAACAAAAGGAGAACAAAGAAAAACTTTCATTGCGCCCGATAAAACTTTCCATCCGCATCAATCTATTTTGATGTGTGAAAGACAAGACGGAATGCATCACTCAGAATTTATAATAGAAAAATAAAAAATTTGTAATTATAATTTTTAATTTTATAATTAAAAATCATCTGCATTTTAATAAAAATAATATCCCAATCATTCAACACTTATATTGCTCTGATATATACATTGCAACATATTAATTTTCTATGACTGGCATTAAAAGCAAATCGGTTATTGGAAAGAGTGCTTCTTCTACAATTCCAATAACCGATTTGAATTGAATTATTAGGAGGGAAAAAGTATGATTACAATACATTATCGAACACATTTAATATATGAGCTTTCAAAATTTAAAAAGCCGTCGTCTGTTATATCTTTCTGCCTGTATATCTAAAATCTTCTGGGGAAGTCTCAAAAGTTGTTCGATAACTCTCTTCAATAAAATTATCGTCATCGAAGTCTTCGTCGTCATTATCTCCATCATCATCTTTTAGGGAAATTCATCATCTTCACATCATCAAAATCATCTTCTTTCCCTTCAGGAATTCTCTCATTTGTATTATCAGGTTCTATATCGCCTGCGTCTGGAGTTTCAGCAATTTCTTTCACAAAGAGTGCTTCTGTCCATCCCCCTTTATTTATTTCAAGGACTTCATATCCTGCCGAAAACCTTTTTCTCCTCATACAATCCACCCTTTTGTCTCAATCGAGTAGTTGGCGGTGTAGTTGTTGTTACTAAAAAGCACTCAAAAAATAATATCTTGTACATTTTTGGTAAACTATCCCAGCCACCACCGAAATTTCTTTCGAGAACTTCTATAAGTTTTTCTTGCTGAAATATGATGTATGTTGTCTTTTGTGAGGTCTGAAATACGATTAATAGTTTTTCTTTATCGCCCATTTTACGACAACGCCGTCATCTAATCGTACCCTGACCTACTTTGTGCTAGCGTTCTTCATATTTATCTATTACTTCTATTTTTATCTGCTTTTTATCTCTTCGATAGTAAAAGCACTTTTAATAATATCGAGATAATGGTTTTCATTATCTTAGGTCTGCATCACGTTCTGCTTGAGACCACAATCTCGAATACGTCATTCTCTTGAATATTCCAAACTGTAGATTTTTGTTAAATTCTTCAATGAAAGTGATTTTTGTTGCTTCATGTCTTTTCTTTTATTACAACCCTTTTTATAGATAAGTGGTGCAAAAATTAAATACTAAAAAGCTAAATCTGCAAAGAAAATTTTAGTAAAAATATATGTAACGAAAAATCAATCAAAGTGGTTGTGAAAATAAAATAAATTCTTATCTTTGACATACACATTAATGAACAGAAGTGGAACCTATTAGCGAAAGAATCGTCCACACACGCTTGAGTGAATATGTTGGGCAAAAGTCATTTAGTGGGAAAAATGCGGTCCTGAGGATATGATGAGATTCAGGGCATGTTCCATCATTCATTCGTAGGGTCCTCCTGGGTAGGGGAAAACTAACTTTAGCACAGATTATTGCAAATAAACGAAACTCCATTTTATACTTTATCGGCTATTGCGGTGAGTGTAAAAATGATGCTGCATGTAATAGAAAGAGCTAAAAATGGAAGATTTTTCAATTCAATTTCACCTATCTTATTTATTGATGAGATACATCGCTTCTCCAAATCTCAACAAGACTCATTGCTTGGAGCTGTTGAGAAAGGCATGAGTTACACTTATTGGCGCAACCATCGAAAATCCTTCTTTTGAGGTTATTAAGCCATTATTATCAGGTGCTAGGTTTATGTTCTTAAAAGCTTAAATAAAGAAGAGCTGCTTAAATTGCTTACGAACGCAATTACACAAGACACCTATCTCAGAACATTGAGCTTAAGGAAGACCGAAGCTTTTGTTACGATATAGTGGCGGTGATGCCAGAAAAGTTGTTAAATATCTTCGAACTTTAATTGATGCATCAAAAACAGAATAACGATATTGTTGTGCTAGCAAACGAACGTGTTACAGAATGTCTACAACAAACACCTCTTGCATGCGATAGAGTGGAAATGCACTATAATATCTTACTGCCTTTTATCAAATCAATTCGAAGGAAGCGATCCCTGATGCCACACTCGTTGGATGGCAAGAATGATAGGAGGAGATCCTGAATTTGCTTGCCGTAGATTGATTGATTAGTGCGGCAGAAGATATAGCGGGTTAATCTGAATGCTTTGCTTTTCGGCAAATGCGGCGTTCGATGGTGTGATAGAAATAGGTTGGCCTGAAGCGAAATTGCTTTAGCCGAGGTTGCGGTTGCGCAGCTTCATCACCAAAAGCAATTCAACTTATCAAGGAATAGGTGCAGCGTTAGCGAAAGTTCGTGACGGTGGAAATCAACCTGTTCCACTTCCACTATGCAATGCTCCTACAGAATTAATGGCATCGTTGGGTTATCGCATGATGGATATAAAAATCTCATGAATATCCGGCTTTGATTTTCATAGAACAACAGTATTGCCATGATATACTTACAGACAAACGTGGCATCTAACATTCACTAAGAAGACAAATACTATCAATGGATAGTACGGTGTTGGGGAGACAGATACAAAAATAAAAGAAAATGAAAAATAGTAGATTTAGATGGTTATGCAGCTAACCCTGGAGATATCTACATGGGACGGCGTAAAAGAGGGTAGGAAAATTACATTTTATGATTATTCTGAGGATAATCAAAGTTATTGAAAGAGCTAAGATGCAGAGAGTGTTCTGTGTAACAAAATAAATATGAACAAGACAAATTATCGAACAATTGCCAGACTAAAATACATCGGAGAATTGGCTACTGGTTATAACAATATTGATTTACAAGCAGCCAAGGAACACGGTGTTGTAGTAACAAATATTCCTGCATACAGTACCGATAGTGTTACACAGTTTGTCTTCGCTCATTTATTAAACGTTGCAACCCATATTGACCATTACGCTTGTCAAAGCACGTAGGCATTTTGGAGTTCACATTTTGTTGACTGACGAACCTCTTCGAGACTTGCTGGAAGCAAACTGAGGATAGTTGGATTAGGACATATTGGAACAAAAGTTGCATGGGTCGGACACATGTTAGGCATGGATATCTCGGCTTATACAAGCAAAAGTAGCAATGAATTGCCAGAATGGGTTCGTAAAACTACATTAGAAGGACTCTATCATGCTGCAGATATCATTACACTCCATTGTCCGTTAACAAAAAGAAAACACGTATGATTAATAAAGAAGCGTTAGCTACACTACCCTAGTACAATTTTAACAATACCTGGACGAGTGCGCACTGGTCGATGAGGACGTTGCCAATGCATTAGAGGAAGGACACCTAAAAGCATATTGTGCTGACGTTATGGATCGAACCTCCACGCAAAAGATAACCGATGTAATAAAAACAGCCAAATGCTATGTACACCACATATTGCATGCGGCTACGTTAGAAGCACGCCAACGGTGATGGATATTTGCGTTGAAAATATGAAATGTTTATAGCAGGTGTCACAGAATGTTGTAAACAATTAAGACGTTATAACATCACACAAAAACAAACTATGACGTTCAACGACCCGCAGTTCGCTGGTGCTCTCTTAGGAGCTTATTGAAGGATTAGGAACATTGGCTTCGCTGCTTTCAGGTATAGAGGCATAGCAGCAGAAAAACGTCGACTGGTTTTGGAGGATATGTATGCGGATTGCAGTAGCTATAGGTGGCGGAACTATTCGCGATACTCATATAGGTGTCAAACCTTTCTGGACAACCGACATGTTCATTGTTGTGTGTTACTGCCGTGCCTTATTCCACAGCTATAATATTGAGGAAACGTATGAAGAAACTAAACAATACATGGTTTTGTTTTTGACACCTTTGTGGTTTAGCTTTCTTTACGATTGCAGGGAATCTGAAAACCTAACATTCTGATTTCCTTTCTGGGTTGCTTTATTGTTATGGGCTGTGTTACAGGAGTTGCCGGCGGTGTTATTCGCGATGTCCTATTAAATAATGAGCCGTTATCCTCCAAAAATCTATGCAATCGCTAAGTGTTGCAGGGTGGTATACTCTATTACCTTCTATAATATTAAATTTCAGTATCACTTTCTGTCATTGCACATTTCTCCTATTGTCCTAATTGCGTTTTGTGGCTGGTGTTATCACCATCAATTGCCCGTTTTACGAGATGATTAATTTTATAATGAAAAATATGAGAATAATTTGGCAGTAATAATAAAAGTCACCTTTTGCACTCGCAATTAAAGGAAAGCAATATAGTACTCTGAAATGCAATGAGAAGATTGGTTCCGTAGCTCCAGCAGACAGAGCATCACGACTACGGATCGAAGGTTGTGGGGTTTGAATCACCGGAATCAGCAAAGAGTTTAGATTATTTGTCTAAACTCTTTGTATATTAAAAATTATAAACCCATTTATAAACCCTGTCAGACTCCATTAAAAGTTTCTGACGGGGTTTTCATCTTTATTGATTAAGAGAAATCTGAATAGAACAAATTGCAGTCTATCTCTTATTCTTCAGCTTATCAAGCAACTTACATCATACCTCCCATACCAGGATTCATTGGAGCAGCAGGAGCTTCCTCAGGTTTATCAACAACAATACACTCTGTCGTGAGGAACATACCTGCGATCGAAGCTGCATTCTCCAAAGCAACACGAGCCACCTTGGCTGGGTCGATGACACCTGCCGCACGCAAGTCTTCGTACTTGTCGCAACGAGCATTGTAACCGAAATCGCCCTTGCCTTCACGTACTTTATTGACAACTACTGCACCCTCTCCGCCGGCATTAGAAACAATCTGACGAAGCGGTTCCTCTATGGCACGGCAGACAATATTTATACCTGTCTGCTCGTCAGGGTTATCACCTTTGAGATCTTTCAATGCTTCTTGCGCACGAATATAAGTAGTACCACCACCTATAACAACACCTTCTTCGGTTGCTGCACGAGTTGCACAGAGCGCATCGTCTACACGGTCTTTCTTTTCTTTCATCTCAACTTCAGAGTTAGCACCCACATAAAGCACTGCAACACCACCGGCAAGGTTTGCCAAACGTTCCTGAAGTTTCTCCTTGTCGTACTGGCTCTTTGTATTTGCAATTTCGCTCTTGATAGCGTTTACACGTTCTGCAATGCTCTCTTTAGAGCCTGCACCGTCTACGATTGTTGTGAAATCCTTAGAAACAGTTACTTTCTTAGCTGAACCCAACATTTCGAGTGTGCCCTTGTCGAGTGTCAATCCCTTGTCTTCGCTGATAACAACACCGCCTGTGAGTACAGCTATGTCTTCGAGCATAGCCTTGCGACGGTCGCCGAATCCTGGAGCCTTAACAGCGCAAATCTTCAATCCGCCACGCAAACGGTTTACTACCAATGTGGTCAAAGCCTCTGAATCGACATCTTCTGCGATAACTAACAATGGACGACCACTCTCGGCAGCAGGCTGCAAGATAGGCAAGAAATCTTTCACGTTAGAAATCTTCTTGTCGTAAAGAAGGATATATGGATTCTCCATGAGCACTTCCATCTTGTCCGTATCTGTTACGAAATAGCCTGAAAGATAGCCATGGTCGAACTGCATACCCTCAACAACGTCGATATTGGTGTCGCGAGTCTTGCTTTCTTCAATGGTGATGACACCGTCTTTTGATACCTTGCGCATAGCGTCAGCAAGCAATTTACCTATTTCAGGGTCATTGTTGGCACTTACGGTTGCCACCTGTTCTATCTTGTCGTAGTTGTTGCCAACAATTTCGGCATTATTCTTAATGAAGCCTACAACTTCATTGACAGCCTTGTCGATACCGCGCTTCAAGTCCATTGGATTAGCACCGCAGCCACATTCTTCAAACCCTCCGTAACGATAGCCTGTGTCAAGATGGTTGCTGTTGTCGTGCCATCGCCGGCATCGTCTCCAGTCTTGCTTGCCACACTCTTAACGAGCTGTGCACCGGCATTCTCGAAACTGTCTTCAAGTTCTATTTCCTTTGCTACCGTAACACCATCTTTTGTGATTTGAGGAGCACCGTATTTCTTTCCAAGAACTACATTTCTCCCCTTAGGACCTAATGTTACTTTTACAGCATCAGCAAGTTGGTCTACACCGCTTTTAAGCAATTCATGGGCATCTTTGTTGAATTTAATATCTTTAGCCATTTTGTTTATCTTATTTTTATATGTTCTTTTTCTCTATGTTTTTTTTGTTGCGACGTTCCCATACAGCCACACTCTATATATAATTAAGGTGTAAATGCACAGAAAATCCTCGCTTTTGTTTCTTATTCTACGATAGCAAGAACGTCGCTTTGTCGCATCATAAGATACTTCTCACCTCGTTTTCGATTTCAGTACCGGCATACTTACCATAGAAAACTTCGTCGCCGACCTTCAAAAATCATATCTTCATCTTTCGTACCGTTACCAGCAACCACTTTGCCACGCTGTGGCTTTTTCTTTTGCTGTGTCGGGAATAATAATTCACCTGCTTTCTGCTCATCTCGATAGGAAGAACAAGCACTCTGTCTGCTAATGGTTTAATTTTTCATAATTATTTGTTTTAAAGTTTTTTTGAATGTTCTCGTATACATAAACACTTCTTATTGTATATTCGTCAGTGGTTATACGAAAACTGTGCCAAAAAGAATGCCTAATAAAATAATACAATGAAAACATTGTACAAAACTATTTGATAAAAGCAAAATAGTCGTTCTCATCAATCCAAAAGATGTGTTTTGTTCGATAAAACGCACTGCTACCTCACAAAACAGGTTCTTTTAAAAATACACATAAATATGTGGAACCTGAGTAATATGAAACTCTTGCAAAAGAATTCTGTTATTTTTCTCACAGTCCCACCTCTACTTGTTTAAGAATCCCTATATCTATATAGAGATGAGATACTCAAGAAAATGATGAAAAGATAAGATATATTATATGGCATAATATTGTAGACTCTATCAAAAAGAAGGATTACTGTCAATATTGTCAGTAATATATGTCATATTTGTCATGAACTGTTTTAATTCAAGAGAGGTGCCTATTTGGAATTCCAATAAAGATAACTTCCGTCCATGTATATATGATTGCTTCGGCAATAAGTTCTTTCAAAACTATTCATAGATGTGTACCCGATTCGTTACGGAAGCAGTACCGTCCATGCACTTTAATTCGGTAACATGATGTTTCTTGCCATCTGATAATAGATTGAATATGGAAGCTCGTAACATTCTTTTCAATTCTTTATCCTCGCCTTTATAGGCTAAACAAACATCACAGTAGCCACAATCTACGCTTCGTTTTTCTCCAAAATAGCGTAAGAGTTGTCGATTACGACATATATGATTGTTTTGGATGTAACTTATCATATACAATACGTTTTTCAAATTTTTCTTTTCTATCTTCGTAGATAGCTTTCGGGAGTTCTAATTTCTCACTATCAACACGATTTTGGAGATATTTTATTATGGGGATATTCTTACGTGGAATAAAATTTATAATTCGTCTCCGACTGAGGTCTTGTAGTATATGATAAGTCTGATTTCTATCCAACCCGACCACATCTGCTATATAGCTTTCATCAACATAACGATAATCTGTAAACAAACCTGGATAATTTCGCAATAAAGCAGAAATTACAGTTTCCTCTTCACCTGTTTGTTCTCCTAATCTCTATATAATTCGTACGCGCGCTAAAATGAAACGAATGCGAGCCTTAGTATCTGGATCTGGATTATAATCAATATGCCTGCAGGTTTCAATATCTGCAAAGGGCATTTTACTCAGATGAAATGATGGAAATAAATGCAGAATTTATCGATGGAAACTCGACAGTAGTATCTCCCACTATCTACACCTGCTCTGATGAAGTACGCTAAATGTTCGTAAATAGTACGTATGTCCTCTTTTGTAGGGAAATTCTCTTTTACTCGTTTCTTTAAATTACGCTCATCGTTACCAGGGTATGGGTAAAATTGCATACGATTTTCCACCATCTCTACCTGCTCGCCCCGCTTCTTGGAAATAGACTTCGATTGAATTAGGTGGATCAAGATGTATAACCAAAAACGAACATTAGCTTTATCGATACCCATTCCAGCATTAGTAGCAACAATAACACGTATTTCATCAGCTTGCCACTCATTTTGGCGTTTGTTTTTATCTACATTTTCTAATCCTGCATGATACCACGTAGCAGAGATTCGTTCTTAACTAGAACTCAGCAACTTCTTTCGTACGTTCCCTACTCCGGCAATATACAATGGCAGAACCATTTACGGACTGTAAAAATATGAAGCATTTCATTGAATTTTTCTTGCGTCGTGCGCAAAAACGTAAGAAAAATTCTTTCGCTCAGCTCATTCGAAACAACCGTTCTCTTTGGCAAATCCTAATCCTCATCTGACATATCTTTAACAACTTCGGAGTAGCCGTTTGCAGTAAGTGCAAGCAGAGGAACATTGGGAAAGTAGTTTTTCTGACATTTATGATTTCAAGATAAGAAGGACGGAAATCATACCCCCCATTGACCGATGCAGTGGTATCGTCCTACAGTAATAAAAGCGAGACCTTCATGTTTTAATTTTGGCTTGAAACAGCTCAGACCCCAATCACGTTCCAGGAGAAATATAAAAGTATCCCCTTACTGCTAAAATACAATTCTCAGTGTTGAGACTATTTCATCGCGTGATAAAGCCAGAATGTATTGCCGCTGCCTTGATGTGATCGGTGGCAAAAGATTGTCTACTTGGTCTTTCATCAACGAGATTAAGGTGATGACAATGCACTCCTTCCTTTGCCAATGCGGGTACTTCGGGAACGTTATGGACTTGCTCCATCCCGTGAGCATCAGTCGCGTGATATCTCGGCACCTATATACTCTACTAACTTCGCTCTGAATACCTCGGAAATCAGGGTAATTCCAATATTTATGAAGAATTTCTTTGTAAGTCATAACACGACTGTTACCCAGCTGAGTTTACCTGCCTATTCGTTTTCTGAGGGGCGAATACCCTCTATCTGAAGTTGAACAGCACCACGCTTGAACACATTATCTTCGATAGTGTAAACGATGTCGAATGAACGTTTCTCGACTTAATATAGCGTGCAGAACGACTTTGTCCAAAAGCGATGCCATTCATTACATTGTTCGATTTTGAATCAACAAGCTCTAACTATGTTCTTGCTCTCTACCAACAACTTTGCTGGTACCAAAGTCGAATACTTCCTTCGTGCAGAATAACGGTTTCACGTTCTCCGGACCGAACGGTGCAAACCGTCTTAGGTCGCTATGAAACTTTTTGGTAATATCCTTAAAGTCTATAATGGCATCAATATCTAATGTTGCTTCTGTTTGATGAGGTTCTATATGTTCATCAACATACTTTTGAAAACGATCTCGGAAATCTTTTACATTCTCCATCTCAATGTTAAACCTGCCGCATAGGTATGACCGCCAAAGTTGATGAGCAAGTCGCTGCAACTTTCTATAGCAGCATAGAGGTCGAAACCTGCTGCAGTTCGTGCCGAACCTGTGGCTAAATCGCCTTCGCGAGTAATGACTATGGTGGGACGATAGTGAAATTTCCGTGAGGGCGGCTTACTGATGCCAATGACGCCTTTCTTCCAATGCTCGTCATAAAGCACAATGCTGTTTTGATGTTTCTGGCTCTCAAGCCGCTCAACAATCTGGTTGGCTTCATCTGTCATCTGCCTGTCCACATCTTTTCGCTTGTCATTGTACTTGTCAATGTGCTTCGCTTCCGACAGCGCAGCAGCCAAATCGCGTTCCACAAGCAGATCTACACTTTCCTTTCCGTTCTCCATACGACCGCTGGCATTAATACGTGGACCTATCTTGAAGATAATATCACCCATCGAGATTTCTCTTCCCGTAAGTCCACATATATCTATTATGGCTTGTAATCCTACACTGGGATTTTGATTTAGGTGCTTTAAGCCATGGAAAGCAAGGATACGATTTTCGCCTACAACGGGAACGAGGTCGGCAGCAATGCTCACTGCGCAGAGTCGAGCAGCGGAGATAAAAGACGCGAAAACGGTATGTTGTTGTTCTTTAGAAACGCATAAACTTGAAAACCTACGCCGCAACCACACAATTCCTTGAATGGGAAGCTGTCGTCAGCACGTTTCGGATTTAATATAGCTACAGCCGGAGGCATGTTATTATCTGGAACATGATGGTCGCAAATAATAAAATCGATACCTTGTTCCTTTGCATAATTAATCTCTTCAACAGCTTTTATACAATCGAGTATGATAATAAAGCTGCCCTGTTTCTTTTGCAAAATCTATTCCTTTCTTGCTCACACCATGCCTTCATCGTGGCGGTCAGGAATGTAGTAATCTATATTAGAAATAGAACTGTCGTAAAGTTATACACCAATGCTACAGCTGTACAGACCATCTATCATCGTAATCTCCGTGAACCATAATGCGCTCTTTACGCCCCGTTGCATCGTTCAATCTATCGCTACTGCAACATCCATATCTCGCATTGAAAAAGGGTCGATAAAGGTCGAAAGTTGCGGACGATCGCTTTGCTGCACTCTGCATGATTATCCCGCCCATAAGTAACGAAGCAAAGGATTGGACCTATCTGAGTTTCTCGCCTAATTCTATTGCTGCATTAGTCTGTTCAGATGTAGATGGTGTGTAGTTCCATTTCAATTGCATCTTTATTGTCTTTATTTCTGCTTGCAAAGGTACAAGCGTAGCAGCAAAAGACTACGCTTTTTAATTCTATATTACCATATTAAAGCCTTGATGAGGCTTTAACAAGGTGCAATGACTGTCTTTTAATTACAGGCCCAACTTTGCACGAATATCTGAAGGAATGGCATTCTTATTAACCATGTAGTCCATTGTATTTGCCGCAATGAAGTTCTTGGTCATATACCAAATACCTTTGTATTTGCCAGTCTCGCCCCAAGAGTTCTTGACCATATAGTATTCCTTACCAAATTGGTCTTTGGCAATACCGAAGATAAGCATGCCGTGGTCGTCGGTAAGTTCCCATGTATCGTAACGGTCCTGACGCATCTTCTGTGTAGGAGTTACTTCTGGAACCTTTGCACCAAGTTCATCAATGAGGCTGCGTTGCTTTGCAGGAGAAAGACCCAACCAACGTGCCATATCACTACCTTGGAGGCTCTGAACCTTCTTTCCATCTACCATATATGAAAGACCATCGCGTGTAAATTCTGGTTCACTAACATCGCCACCCCATGCCACGCAATAGCCATTCATAACAGCATTGTCTATAATCTTCATCATTTCGTCCATAGGAACATTGTAAGATTGTGGCATACGCCAGTTGTCTTGTACCTCAACAGCGAATGAGGTATAGAATGGATGGTGAGTATAAGATGTAATTGTTACATAGTCCTTCCAATTCAAACCGAGACTTGAAGCAAACTGTTTTGGAGTATAGGTTTTACCATCGTATGTAAACTTCTCTGGACATTTGCCAAGATAAGCATCAATAATTCCCTTGAGACCTTGTTTCCACTGATTAGAAATCTTGTTTGACTTATTTCGTGCCACAGCATTTACGTATGGTTCCATTACAGAGAAGAATTCATTAAAGTTAAATAAAGAATCACCTGTTAAAGAACCTGGGAAAGGCATTGCTCCTTCTGGGCAAATACCATAATTCTCAAGACAATAAAGAGGGTCATAGCAAGAGCCACCCTGGGCAAATTGTGCATCACCATGCATACGAACTACTTGAATAGCACGATCCATATAAGTTTTGTTTGCAACAAAACTCTCGCAAAGGTCGTAAGTCTTACCCGTTGCTTTCAAGATTTCTGCTTCAAAATAGCTCAATGTAGAATAATCCCAGCACGTACCTGAACGGTTTTGGTTCTTAATGCTTGTGATAGGATTTTTCCTTAATCACTGTAAAGACAGGACTGTTGTCTACTTTCTTTGCAGCTTTTTTAGGAGCTGCGTTAGCACCAATCGCAAAAACAGCGAAAAGTGCGAGCACTAAAGTCTTTTTCATAATTCTCAAATGCTACCAGTTAGTTTATACTCTGGTTCTCTTTTAAAAATTTAAGTTGTTAATAATATTAATTTATTTTCTGAATTAAGCATTCATAAAGGCCTCTATATCCTTTGCATAATAAGGAATACGGTCTTTTCCTATGAACCGACATCCATCAGCAGTAACAAGTATGTCGTCTTCTATGCGAATACCACCGAAGTCCTTATATGTATCGAGTTTATCGAAATTCAAGAACTCGGCACAATGTTTTTTAGCACGCCATTCATCAATAAGTGCAGGAATAAAATAAATTCCAGGTTCGTCAGTTACAACAAAACCTTCTTGTAAACGACGTCCCATACGCAAACAATTAGTACCAAATTGTTCGAGATTAGGACGAGTCTCTGCGTCGAAACCTACATATAGTTGCCCTAAAGCTTCCATATCGTGGACATCAAGTCCCATCATGTGTCCTAAACCGTGGGGCAAGAACATAGCATGTGCTCCGGCAGACACAGCTGCATCTGTATCTCCCTTTGCTAAACCTAACTCCTTCATACGTTCAAAGATAATGCGGCAGACTGCAAAATGCACATCAGCATATTTCATTCCTGGTCTCGATAGTTTAAGAGCTGCATCGTGTGCTTCTACAACCACATTATATATATCGAGTTGTCGTTGTGTAAATTTACCATTTACAGGAATGTTCGTGTATTGTCAGAGCAATAACGGCTCATCGTCTCCCCACCACAATCACACAAAACAAGTCTACCATCTTCTAATTTTGCCATAGAAGGATTGCCATGCATAATTTCACCGTGCTGTGAAAATATTACAGGGAAGGATACCATTGAGCCATAGGAATTAGCTATACCTTCTACTTGTCCTGCTACATACTTTTCAGTAAGTCCAGGTTTCGTTATGCGCATTGCAGTTGTATGCATCTTATAACCAATAACAGCAGCACGCTCAAGTTCTTCTATTTCCTCGGCAGTCTTAACAGAACGCATTTTTACGACAGCATTAATAAGCTCAAGGCTTGCTTCTTCGTTCTGCTGATTGGGATGGATACCAAACAAATCGCAAAATTTGTATCTTAATATCGGCACGATAAGGAGGTAAATGTATCTTTCGATTAGAAGATTTTGCCTTCTCACAAATTTTAGCCAATTCACTCATAGGAGCAGAATTATTTACTCCAACCTGAGCGGCTAATTCTTTGACCGAATCAACACTTCCAAACCATACGATATCTTCAATATCAATATCATTCCCTATCAATGTTTCTTTATTTTTCATTGATATCTATCACGCCATACAAGTCCGTCGTTGTTGTCCGAAATAGTATAAGAATGACGAGATCTTGGCGGAAAAGGTGAATACCCATTCGCTGGTGGTTACTGGAGACTCGTTGTTTCCAAACAAGAGTATAATGTGAAAATCTTTTACAAAGCTTTTTAAGTTCTGCACGGCGAGCTATGTACGTTTCTTTACTAAACATATTGCTTTTCATATATTAGTTTAGCTGCAAAGATAATAATATTTACTCATAAATTCAGTATCTTTGCACTAGTTTTATAAGGATAATGAAATCGACATAAACACAGGATTAGTATTAGAAGGAGGAGGCATGCAGTGTTCACCTCTGGTGTTTTAGATGCATTGTAAATGCGACTTATATTTTAAATATACGGTTGCGGTATCTGCGGAGCTTGTAACGGTCTTTCATATATCAGTCGACAACCACGCAGGGCAAGAGCCTCAAACATTGATTTATTGGCAAAATACGATTATATAGGATTACGCCATCTCGTTACACAAGGTTGTATTTTCGATCCCGAACTTCTTTATAAACGATTTCCTTACGAGCTTATCCCTTACGACTACTGATACCTATTTCGAGAAGATAAATTTGGGTTATACTTTCGAAATGGTTACAACAAACTGCAAAACGGGAAGAAGTGAGTATTTACAAGAACGTAATGGCAATAAACACAGACTGAATGAAATTGCACGTGCTTCAAGTAGCCTTCCATACGTTAGTAAGATTGTAGAAGTTGATGGGGAGCCCATGCTCGATGGTGGAATGATTGATTCTATTCCACTTATGCGTGCCATAGAAATGGGACATGGCAAAAATGTTGTTGTTTCCACGCGCAATAAAGGTTGGCGCGATAATAGTAAAGATTTGAAAATACCAAGGTTCGTCTATAAGAACTATCCGCGTTTACGTGTAGTATTAAGTCATAGAATAGAAGCTTACAACAAACAATTAGATATGATTGACGAACACGAAAAACAAGGTGATATAATAGTGTGCGTCCCATTAAACCTATTGAAGTTGGAAGAATGGAGAAAGATGTAGGGAAGCTGGAGGCTCTTTTATAAAGAAAGGGTTTAATATTGGTGAAGGGCTTCTGTGAGTCTATAGAACCTTCGGAGGTTGATTAATAAATAAGACTACGCCCTAATAAAGTCAGGGGGCGCAAACGTCTTTGTCACTCTCCATGGCCTGGTCAAATTCCATTGACTTATGTAGCTTCGTGTCCACTCAACAATGTTCGAGACCTCCACCCTTTATAACTCCTTGGGCGGTATAAATAGGTGCCGACAGCATATTGTCTTGAAAACAATCAGACAATGCACTTTGTTCGTCGTAATCACACCTGGAATAATGCGAACTACTGCATCTGCTATAATAGCTGCTGGTAATTCTCCACCTGTCAGAACAAAATCGCCTACCGAAAATCTCTTTTGTTATCAGATGTTCTCTTACTCGCTGATCCACTCCTTTATAATGTCCTGCCAATATAATAAGGTTACCTCCTAATGACAAATCGTTTGCCATTTTCTGATTAAACAGTTCTCCATCGGGCGATGTAAAATATAACTTCGTCGTATTCGCGTTCTGCTTTCAAAAGCGCACTCTATACACGGTCTATTGGTTCTATCTGCATCTGCCATTCCTGCCTGCCCGCCAAAAGGATAATCATCAACACGACGCCATTTGTCCTTACTATAATCGCGAAAGATTGTGCAAATGTATTTCTGCCAATCCTTTCTTTGCTGCCGAGACTACTCATGCACAAAAGCCTGCAAGCATCTCGGGTAATACCGTTATTATGTCTATTCTCTATTGTAAGCTAAAGTTAACAATATTTTTAATGAAAGAATAGTAGCATTAAGATTTTTGTAACTTTGCAGCAAAATTCTATCCTAAACTAAATATACTTATGAAAAAGATTTTCTCTTTCGCCATCAGCTTGTATGGCAGCTTTCGGCAGTGTTCGGGCTCAAAACGTGCAACTGCTATGACGCTGGTCATAATCTCTCCTGACGATTTAAGTAATCGCCCTGCTGTTACTACCACTGTGAAATGTTCAGAGCCCGATAAGGGCTCTACGCTACGTTTACCGATGTCGTTATAAAAACGATGGGGCGGTAGGCGCTATTGAAGTGCACGAGTTTTCTGTTACTAAAAACAAGCATTGGGCGGCCGCATATAGACTATAATGGTGGCAGCTGCTGCGGCAGAACTTGCAACTGGATATTATGTAAATCGGTTTTCCAACATGCTGCACTTCTTGGTGGCGCCTGGAACTGGGCAAATAAAGATTTCTCAAAAGCTTTCAGTGTGCAGCTTATGTACATAGCCATTTCGAAAGAATAAAACTGAGCGAGCACCCATTCAGTGGTTCCAGCTTACCGAAGTCTGGAGTTGAGTTTTGCAAAAGGCTTATGCTCTTTCAATGGTTTCTGCGACTTATGGTACGACCAAATGTAAGCGGAAAACTTATTTTAATATCTGAACCACAATTCTGGTTTAATTTAAATACACTGAAAGTATGCGGGGCATAAACCTCTCTTTGGGTTCGAAAGTTGAAATCAGCAATAATTTTGTTTGGAACAACAAGGGCAAGCACAACAAGTTTTACGCCATTCCAACAATTGCTGCAAGTGGACTTTCTGTAACAACTCAGCTTCACTATTCACTCCAATCTGTTAAACATATTTGTTACGGATAGCACTTTTTGCCATCAGCATCAGACATTCTTCTGGTGTGCTGATGATAGTTACTCGCTCAATAAGTGCACGATAAATAATGATTGGCTTCAAAAGTAATCTTGCTTTTGTCGTCACCTATTTTCTACTGAGCCATTATCAACGCATGGATTCATTGTGCTTCAAAAGCATCAGAATGCAGCTGTAGTTATCTGTTCCGTAACGACATTCGCCGTAACTCCGTTGCTGCAACTGTCGTAACCCCGTTGCGACAATGTCGATAACTTTCCGTTACGATTTCGAGCGCTGTTCAGAAGAAGGCATATCGTCGGTCCCACATCATTTTAATTTCGTCGAACTAACCTTTAAATAGATTTATTTATTTTACTCTTATACACACCTCACCATGGTATCCATGGACTTCGTTGTGTAGCAAAATACCATATACAAATGCCTGCTTACGAACCGAAAGCGTGTAGTAGAGTTCGTTCTGGCCGTCTATATATCCACGTTTAACGTGTTGATTGTCGTAAACACAGATGCGTCCTTTTTGTTTCGAATCGTCCTTTGCATAACCAACGAAAACTCCCAATTCCTCTTTCGGAATAGCATTAGCAAAGTCTAACTGGTAGTGCAGATACCCTGAACGACAAAGAAGTTCTCCATCGGCATAGAGTTTCTCTGCTTCATTAATGCTTAAAGGTTTGCAAGGCAGTGGATCAACATGTCTCTGCGTCCTGCTCTTCAATATTTTTGTTCGGTTTGCCAATAATATTACGCATAGCTACTACAGCTAAAATAAGAAAAATATTTGTATATACCATTGTTTATAGTGTTATCTTAGAATTGCAATAATGCAATGTAAGTGGGACATTTTTCTTTTTGGCAAAGATATAAAAACTATTAAAAATACCACTTTACATAATGAAAAACCAACTTTTCTGTTTTTACAACATAAAAGGCGTACCTTTTGTAGCATGTTAAAGATTTGCTCCTTGCGGATAGGGAACGTGATAAACCACCTCTCCTACAAGCAGAGAAATCGCGGTGCAACAAAAGCAAAGATGTTGTAGGAGCGTGGTTAGTTACGTTCCTGTCATTCAAAGTAACTGCCCGTATGTATTTTTTAGTTATTTCTAAAGCAAAGAAGGTTATGAGAAAACTATTAACTGTACTTACATTATTATTTATGGTGTCATTCAATCTGTCTGCACAGAGCTACGGCGAAGTGTGGAAACAAGTAGACGTAGCACGGGGAAAAGACTTGCCCAAGACACAATTGACTGTTTTAAAGAAGATTGTTGGCAAGGCGCAAAGAGAGAAATCGTACGGTAACTTGTTGGCAGCTGAGTTGCTAACCTCAAGTTTGCAGACACAAATCTCGCCCGATTCGGTTGATACGGAAAAGGCTCGCCTGAAGGAACTCTGTGATAAAACAGAGGAAACCGACAAGATATTGCACGCCGTTTACTGCTGTGCATTAGGCAAACTCTTCGATAGTGACGATGCAGAAGATAATTCGAGCACCACTTATTTCGATAAAGCAATGGCTAATCCAGCCTTGTTGGCAGACGTACAATATAGTAAATATGCCCCATTGATAAAAGGTGGAAAGAACGATGCCATATTTAAGAACGACCTTCTCCACGTTATTGCGTTCGAATCTGAACAATATGACAAGGCGGATAAATATTATACGTCAGTCGGTAACCGCGAAGCAGCTTGTTACAGTGCTTATCTGAATGTGAAAGACGCTAATGACAAGGCAGCCTTAGACTCGCTCATAGCACGTTATGGCGATTTGCCAATATGTGGGAGCGTGGCTGTGGCGAAGTATAAGTACTTGGTTATTTTTGAAGAAATTAGTGCAAAGCAGCGCATCGAATATATAGACGATGCCGTGAAACGTTGGGGAACATGGGAAGGAATAAACTATCTGCGCAACGAACATGAACGTCTCACTGCGCCAATGTTCAAAATGTGGACTGAGAAGAATGTGGGGATACCCCATAAAGAACGGACTATAGAAAACATTAAGGTAAGGAATATCAACGACTTGACATTGAAAATAACACGCACAACACTGACGGGCGATAACAAATTAACCCCTATCTATCACCCAGATTTAGCAAAGATAAAAGCAAAACTACAGCCTGCTACCACGAAAATTGTCAAGCGTAATTATCCATCGTATGCTCCTTACGAGGAAATCGAGGACTCGCTACAACTTCCAAGCTTAGAGGAGGGCGTCTATTTGTTGGAACTGACTTCATCAAACAAGCGATTAGCTCCGCAATATGAGCTGTATTATGTTACCAACCTATATCTAATAGCAGAAGAGCAGCCAAATTCCAGGTACGATATGTCGTGGTTAATTCAACAACAGGACAACCTGTGCCGAATGCAAAGATAAAACTAACAATAGAAGGTCCCTACGGCAAGCCAGCCACTGTAAAATTTGTTGAGACCAATGCACACGGAGAAGCTTACTACAGTTATTCCAAAGGTGTTCCAGACGAGGTGTATGTGTCTACAAATACCGACAAAGCATGTCCCTATTCTGGTCTTAGAACAAACTATGAATATGAGATTACAACTCCGTATGAAGAGATTTACGACCTATTTACCGATAGAGAAATTTATCGTCCTGGACAAACTGTGCATGCTTCGGTCGTTGCTTATAGTCAAGATAATAAGACTTTGAAGAGTAAAGCGCTTGCAAACGAAAGTGTAAGTCTAATATTAAGAGACGCAAACGATGAAGATATAACTTGGAAAGAGGTTGTTACAGATGAGTTTGGTACTGCTTCTGCTGATTTCGAACTACCTAAAAACTTACTTAGAGGCGACTTCGGTATCTATGCAAATAGTAGAAGTGGCTTTGTGAACTTTAAAGTAGAAGAATATAAGCGTCCTACATTCACGGTAGATATAGACGAATATAAAGAAAAATACGCTATTGGCGATACCATAAAACTGAAAGGACATGCAAAAACTTATTCGGGTATGCCTGTTCAAGGTGCAAATGTTCTGTACACTGTCAATCGTCGTGCCGCATTATGGTGTTGGTATGATACAGAAAACGAGGATTTGGTTTACGAAGGTAAAGCCGTAACCGACGAAAAGGGCGACTTCGAAATCACATTACCCTTTATATTCCCTGACGAAAAGAATAGTAAGAAATCTGGAAGACATAGCAATTGGCAGTCAGCAAGGTTTTACAGCTTCGATGTGAGATGCCGATGTTACCGACCTTGCAGGGCGAGACTCGCTCTGCAAGTACATCGCTACCATTAGGTACAAAAGCCCGCAATGCTAACAAGCGATATGCCCGACAAAGTGCTGAAAGATAGTTTACGCCAGATTAAGTTCTCTTATTTGAATGCTGCAGGTACGGCTATTGACGGAAACGTGCGCTATGCTATAGCATCTTATAAGGATAAAACTCCATCGTTTAGCAAGTATACAACAGTAGAAGCCAATAAGGTTGTAGACCTGAAACCGTTGCAGTCAGGTCGATATTTGTTGCAAGCTATTTGTGAAAAAGATACATTAGAGCAAGAATTTGTTGTGTTCTCAATGGACGACAAGCGTCCTGTGGTGGAGACACACGATTGGTTCTATATAAGCGGAAACGAGTTCCCAAGTGATGGAAAGCCTGTTTATGTGCAGTTTGGAGCCACAGATGCCGATCAACACATAGTTTATTCCATCTTCTCTGGTGATAAAGTGATTGACAGTGGGACTATCGATCAAAGCAATAGCCTTACTACTTGGAAACTAACATATAAGGAAGAGTATGGCGATGGCATTGTTTTGAATCTTGCATGGGTAAAGAATGGCAAGCTATACACGCATAATGAAAACATTGGACGCCCTATGCCCGACAGACATCTGAACGTGAAATGGACTACCTTCCGTAACCTTTTGCTACCTGGACAGAAGGAAGAATGGACACTTAATGTATGCTATCCCGACGGAAAGCCAGCAAAGGCGCAGCTTATGGCAACACTTTACGACAAGAGTCTTGACCAAATTGCAGAGCACTTGTGGGACTTTTCTTCTTCATACACTAATAATCTCCCAGCCGATATAGAGTGGAGCAGCTTCAATTTCCCAATCTTAGACTTCTATGAAGTAGCAAACTACAAGTCGTTAACTGAATCTTCATTATCTCTTGCAAGATTCGATGCACGCTTCGTGAATGACTTTAGTTATAATCAAGTATTTATTCGAGGAACCCGTTTCACAGCGGCAACAAAGGAATTTGCAAAGATGGAACCTATGAAACTAAATGAAGCGCTACAAGGTAATGCTTCAGGAGTAAAAGCTGAAAGAAGCACTGTTAAGTTCACTGCTCCCGTTATAAAAGAGGATAGCGATGTTCGTGAGGAGGCTGATGTAGACTATGCTGTTGCCGACTCTACCTCTGTCCCTGGAAAAAGAGGTTCTAATAATGTCCAATTGCGTGAAAATCTTAATGAGACAGCATTCTTTTATCCACGTCTGAACACCGATGCCAACGGCAATGTAAGCATTAAATTCACGCTGCCAGAGAGCCTTACCACTTGGCGTTTTATCGGTCTTGCACACGACAAGGATATAAATTATGGTATGCTAACCGACGAAGTGGTTGCCAAAAAGACGGTAATGGTACAGCCCAATATGCCTCGCTTTGTTCGTATGGGCGACGAAGCAATGCTATCGACACGTATTTTAAATTCGTCAGACAAGGCTGTCAATGGCAAAGCAACTATGGAAATACTCGATGCTGAAACCGAAAAGGTGCTCTACACTGATAGCAAGGACTACGCTTTAGAGGCGAACGGAACAACAACGGCAACGTTTTCACTGGCAAGTTTGCTGTCGGAAGGAGGCACAAACAAGCTCTCTATTGCCGACGATGGTATGCTTATCGTGCGCATCATAGCCAGTGGCGATGACTATTCTGACGGTGAACAGCAATATTTGGCAGTGCTTCCAAATCGCGAATACGTGGTTAATACCTATCCGTTCACGCAAAACAAGGCGGGAGAGAAGAGCATTGACCTTACAAAACTGTTCCCAGCAAACACCACGGACCAGCGATTGACGGTTGAATATACCAATAATCCAAACTGGTTGATGGTACAAGCCTTGCCGTTTGTGGCTGATGCGAACGAGCATAACGCCATTAGCTTGGTGTCAGCCTACTATGCCAACAGCTTGGCAAGTAAGATTTTTGAAGACGTCGCCTAAGATACGACAGACCATTGAAAGCTGGAGAAGCGAACAAGGAAGCGAGACTTCGATGATGTCGGCGTTGGAAAAGAACCAAGACCTAAAGGAGTTTGCCCTTAAAGAAACGCCTTGGGTAATGGAAGCAAAGAACGAAAGCGAACAGAAACAAATGCTTGTGCGTTTCTTCGACGACAATCAGATAAAATACAACCTGTCGTCTACCATCGAAGCACTAAGTCAATTGCAAAATCCTGATGGTTCTTTCTCTTGGTGGGAGAATATGCCGGGTAGCTTCTACATGACGATTGAAGTGGTGAAAACCCCGACCCGCTTGAACGTGTTGATGGGCGAAAAGATGAGAAAACCGAAGATATGCTACGTTTTGCATTTGCTTTCTTAGACAAAGAAGTGGCTGGACGTGTTGCAGAGATGAAGCGTCTGCAACGCAAAGGATATAAGAATATCTTCCCATCTGATGCGCTTTGCGACTATTTGTACAGCAATGCATTGGCAAAACGCAAAACAACAGCTGATATAACCTATCTTATCGACCTGTTATCAAAGAAGCCTGTAGATTTAACAATATATGGCAAAGGCTAATACGGCGGTTATCTTGCAGCAGTACCAACAGACACTAAAGGCTAAGGAATACTTGCAAAGCATCAAGGAATATACTGTTTACAAGGAAGAAATGGGCAGATATTTCGATACAAAGAAAGCTTATTACAGTTGGTTCGATTATAAGATACCAACGCAAGTTGCGGCAATAGAAGCGTTCAAGACAATAGCTCCAGACGACAAGCAGACTATTGAAGACTTACAACGTTGGCTTTTACAGTCGAAACGTACACAAGCGTGGGATACGCCAGTGAATTCTGTAGACGCTATTTGGGCATTTATGAATAACGGTCAGTGGACAATGGACAATGGCGAAGCAAGCATTTTAAAACTCGATGGAAAGGTTATGGAACTTCCAAAAGTTACTGCAGGTTTGGGATATGTGAAGGTAACACAGCCTGTGGCAGTTAATTCGCATAATGCAAATGACGGAGTAGAAGTTGCAAACACGCTCACCGTAGAGAAAACAAGCAGCGGAACAAGTTGGGGGGCAGTCTATGCACAGTTCTTCCAGCCTGTTACAGAGATAAAGGCAAGCAATGCAGGACTAACCATAAAGCGCGAATTGTTTGTACGAAAAAGCAACAACAATACAAAAGATGTCGTTCAGGCAAAGGTTGGCGACAAACTTGTGATACGTATTACGATTGTGGCAGACCGTGACTACGACTTTGTTCAGGTTTCCGACAAGCGTCCTGCATGTCTTGAGCCTGTATCGCAAACCAGTGGATACCAATACGGTGGCTACTACATAGCACCGAAAGATTACTGCACAAACTATTATTTCGATATGATGGCAAAGGGAACTCACATCGTGGAAACAGAGTATTTTGTAGACCGTGAAGGCGTTTACCAGTCGGGAACGTGCACTGCACAATGCGCCTATGCGCCTGAATATACAGGTCGCGAAGGAGCAATTAAAGTAAAAGTGAATAGCAATAATGCTTCAAATTGAAATAGATGAGGGCAGCGGTTTCTGCTTTGGTGTTACGACTGCTATTAAAAAAGCCGAAGAAGAATTAGAAAAAGGGAGGCAGTTGTATTGCCTTGGCGATATAGTACACAACAGTATGGAGGTGGAAAGGCTTGCCAAGCGTGGGCTGATAACCATTAACCACGACCAGTTGCGCGAACTTCACAATGCAACAGTGTTGCTTCGGGCACACGGCGAGCCTCCCGAAACCTACGAGTTGGCACGGAAGAACAACATAGAGATAATCGATGCCACCTGCCCTGTGGTGTTGGCGTTGCAGCGACGCATAAAGAATCAATACGAAAAAAACGGCAATAGCGTTGCGTGCGACCTTGAAAAGGTAGACTTGGAAACGGAGTTGAAAGATAGGAAGAAAGCAACCGCATCACAAATCGTTATCTTTGGCAAGCTCGGACATGCCGAAGTATTGGGTTTGGTGGGTCAGACGCATAGCCACGCCATTGTGATAGAAAAGTTTGAAGATGTGCAGCAACTCGATTTCAACCGCGATATATATCTTTATTCACAGACAACGAAGAGCTTGAACGAGTTTCATCGTATCATCGAATATATACAGGAACATATTTCCGAGAACGCCAAGTTCCGCAGTTTCGATACCATTTGTCGGCAGGTAGCTAACCGAATGCCGAACATTTCGTTGTTTGCTGCAAAGCACGACCTTGTTCTCTTCGTTGCCGGACGGAAAAGTTCTAACGGAAAAGTTCTGTTCCACGAATGTCTAAGTGTGAATTCTAACTCGCACCAAGTGGAGAGTGCCGACGAGATAGACATGGAATGGTTCAGGAATGTACACACCGTTGGCATCTGCGGAGCCACCAGTACCCCCAAGTGGCTTATGGAAGAGTGCCGCGATGAGATACTTCGACAGACTACCGAAGCCTAAGCTACATTCCTTTGAGCAATTTGCTGTTTGTTTATACATACATAAAGGACTTTTGTACCCCACGAGTTGTATGCGTTCATATCCCCACAAGTGGGTATACAAAGACACACTATGCACAATAGAACTCCCATCGAAAAAGCCTCACTTTATGAACGAAAACAAGGCAATAAACATGCAAATATCTTTTATAAACATAGCTATTACTCAACTATCTGCTCACCAATGTATTACAATACCTATTGTTTTGCAATGCAAAAGAGCCTGTTTGGCGTTCCGAAAGAGCCTGTTTTGTATGGTAAAAGTGGTTGTTCCACATCGCAAAACAGCCACTTCCATAACGCTAAAACATTATTATAAATTCCGTAGAGGTCATTTTTACAAAAAGAATGTATTTCTCTCGAAAAATATGGTAACTTTGTTCTAAAAACATCATACTGCCTAAATTGCTCTAATAATGTGACAAAATGGGATTCCTAATTGACAACACAGAATATGAAAAACTTATTTGTGGAAGAGAAAAGGCAAAAGAAAAGGCTGACTTCACAGCCAGCTTTAATCCTATACAAAAACATTATGAAATAATTTTATTTCACTGAACAAGATTTTTTTATTTAGTATATAGCATGGTCTCTACCATTACTATTTTCTTATTGTACCTGACTGCAGGTGCGACATTTTCTTTCACAATAACGTTCACACTGCACTCTGATATCATATCCTAACATTGCCCCGAGAATGAAATCCTCTTCTGGCGAAAGCTGATTCAGTGGTTTGGTGATAAACAAAGCGGATTGCATCTAAACATTCTTTACGACCAAAGAACAAATTCAAACTATTGTTTCCTACTGGCTGAATAATATAAGTATCTGCTGACTGTGGAGCGTGCAACTACAAAGTCTTGGTACTTTTTGTTGAAAGTATACAACACCATTTGACGCACTCCCTTTTTGAACTCATAAATATGGTTCAATAAAACTTTCATATCAGTAGCCATACCTAATGTTATGCCTATGAATGTTCAGATACAATCAGGCTTTCTTTAAAGAGAACCTTTAATACTATCTAACCAAGCATCAACTCTGCCTTCTGTCTTATCGTCTTCATTAACATCGTCAAGTGCAAGACCAATAAACTCACCATCTACAACAGCATCGCTATCGTCGAACGTGTAGCCTTCAGTAGGTACACTTCCTATGATTTTTGCACCTTGGGCAGCATCGTAGATTTCTTTCATTGCACCGCAGAACGTGTCAGAATAAGATTCGCTGTCACCACAACCGAAAATTGCTACAGTCTTGCCAGAAAGATCAGCATTCTTCAAAACGTTTATGCCATCATACCAATCGTCCTGCAACTCGCCTGCTCCCCAAGTAGAAGTACCAAGGATTAGGTTGTCGTGATTGGCAATGGTATCAGCAGAAAAATCTGCGACGTTGATAGCTTCTACACCCAATTTCTCTGCAATGGTGTTTGCAATATTCTCACATGTACCGGTTGATGAACCGAAAACTACTATTGTACTCTTCATATTCGTATTGATATTTTGTTACGTTTGTTTTGTTTACGTTTGCAAAGATAGAGAGTTTCTTGTTCCTTACATACCTAAAAATAGGGTTCTTGCAAAATACCTACTTTTTAAGTAGTGGTTTGTTAGCTTTTATCGCAGCGTTTTTCTACAAGAAAAGAAGTTACAAACGGACTTTAATATTTTTATTTTACATTCATTAAAGAAATTGCAGCAAAACACCTAAACAAAGTTAGTAAAACGTAAAGATGGTAGCGTAAAATGTTTCAACATTCTACGCTACCATCTTTCTATCATTAGAAATTGCCATTTGTACAATTTCCGAATACCCAATATATGTTATTTCACTACAAGCTTATCGCTTCCTGCAGCTTTAAAACTCATATCCAATCCCTTTACACTATGTGTAAGTGCGCCAAAAGATATGAAATCGACACCTGCTTTTGCGTATGGTATCATGGTTTCGTAGGTTATTCCGCCACTCGATTCTGTTTCGCAGCGTCCTGCAACGATGTCTACCGCCTTTCGAGTTTCTTCGGGTGTGAAGTTATCGAACATGATTCGGTCGCAGCCTTCCGCCAATGCCTCGTCGAGTTCTTTGAAGTTGCGCACCTCGCACTCTATTTTCAAATCCTTGCCTTTCTCCTTACAGTAGGCTTTTGCACGCGAAATAGCGTTGTGAACCCCACCGCAGAAGTCGATGTGGTTGTCTTTCAAGAGTATCATATCGAAAAGACCGATACGGTGGTTTGTACCTCCACCGATATAAACTGCCTCTTTCTCAAGCATACGCATACCCGGAGTGGTCTTGCGGGTGTCTAAAACACGTGTCTTTGTGCCTGCATCAATCAGGGCTTGCTGGTATTTATGGGTCATTGTGGCTATGCCGCTCATACGCTGGAGTATGTTGAGCATCAAGCGTTCTGTCTGTAAAAGACTTTGTTCGCGCCCCTTTACGCTCATAACAATATCGCCGGGCTTTTACGTGTGCGCCGTCTTCGATATACACTTCCACCACGAGTTCGGGGTCGAAGCGATGGAAAACACGCTTTGCAATGTCTACTCCGGCAAATATTCCCTCTTCTTTTATCAGCAATTTGCTTTCGCCCATAGCGTCGGCAGGTATGCAACAAAGGGTTGTATGGTCGCCATCGCCAATATCTTCGCTAAAGGCAAGGTCGATTAATCTATCGTTTAATTCTTCTACTTGTAACATATCGTTATTATATAAATAGGTGGGAAAACGGATTGCAGCGTACTACAAAACCAAGTTTCCTTGATATTTCCAACATCTTATTGATAGGGCGCACCGCCTTCTCCGCAATTTCAGGGTCTACCTCATCGTAGGCCATTCGTGCTTAATGCAGTTGTACAGTTTCCTCATTGTAATGAGTTTCATGTAGTTGCATTCGTTGCAGGCACGCGGTTCTTCGTTCGATGGCGCAGGAATAAAGGTCTTTTGCGGTGCAGACTTCTGCATTTCGTGAAGTATGCCCACTTCTGTAACGACAATGAACTTTTGTGCATCGTCGTTGATGCTGAACTTCAGCAAAGCTGCCGTGCTGCCCACCTTGTCGGCAAGTGCAGCTACTTCGCCCGTACATTCAGGGTGTGCCAATACCTTTGCATCGGGGTGTTTTTGCTTCAGCTGCTTAATGCCTTCCACAGAAAAGCGTTCGTGCACATGGCAACCACCGTCCCAAAGCAGCATATTGCGACCCGTGATACGATTGATGTAGCCTCCGAGGTTCTTGTCGGGACCGAAAATAATCTTTGTATCTTTAGGGAACGACTCCACAACTTGGCACGCATTGCTACTGGTAACGACAACATCGGTGAGCGATTTTGTTGCCGCCGTAGTGTTTACATAGCTTATTACGGTGTGGTCGGGGTGAGCTTTCACAAACTTCTCGAATGTATCGGTTGGGCAACTTTCTGCCAACGAACAAGAAGCGTTAAGGTCTGGCACCAGAATAGTTTTATCGGGACAAAGTATCTTGTTGGTTTCGCCCATGAAATGCACGCCACACATTACGATAATATCGGCATCGGTAGTGGCTGCTTTCTGCGCAAGGGCAAGGCTGTCGCCTACGAAATCAGCCAAGTCCTGCACTTCTGCGTCTGTGTAATAATGTGCCATTATCACGGCATTCTTCTCTTTACACATACGTTTTATTTCGGTCTTTACATCTATATTGGCAGGTATCGGTTCGTCAATAAAGCCCTGTTCGCTCCATTTCTTATCAATCATGTCTTATAATATTTATTGTATTTCCTAACAGTTAATCTTTCTTTTGTGGGTCGTTGGCGTGCTTCGGATAGTCTATTGTATAATGTAAGCCACGGCTTTCCTTGCGTGCTATTGCCTGACGGGTTATCAGATAACCTACGTTTATCATATTTCGCAGTTCGCAAATATCCTTTGTGGCCTTTACTTGCTTGAAGAGTTGCTCGGTTTCTTCATAAAGCAGGTCGAGTCTGCTCCAAGCTCTTTTCAAGCGTAAGTTGCTGCGCACAATGCCAACATAGTTGCTCATGACCTCGCCCACTTCCTTTACGCTCTGCGTTATCAGCACGCGTTCTTCGTTAGAGAGCGTGCCTGCATCGTCCCATTCGGTATATCGGTATTGAATTGATAGTCGTCGATAACGTCAAGCGTATGCTCTGCGGCTGATTTAGCATAGACAGCAGCCTCTACAAGCGAATTGCTTGGCAGACGATTGCCCCCATGCAAGCCCGTGCAGGCACATTCGCCAACCGCATAAAGTCGCTTTATGGTGCTTTCGCCGTTCAGGTCTACCTTTATGCCACCGCACATATAGTGGGCACTTGGACACACTGGAATATACTCCTTGGTTATGTCTATGCCCAAGCTAAGGCACTTTGCATAGATGTGCGGAAAGTGCTTTCGGGTTTCGTCGGCATCTTTGTGCGTTACATCGAGGCAGACATAGGCAAGTCCGTGTATCTTCATTTCGTGGTCGATAGCCCTTGCCACTACATCGCGGGGAGCGAGCGAAAGTCGTTCATCGTATTTCTGCATAAACTCGTCGCCATTGGGCAGACGGAGAATACCGCCATAACCACGCATCGCTTCGGTTATCAGGAAAGCAGGGCGGGTTTCTTTCGGATTGTAAAGCACCGTAGGGTGGAACTGCACGAACTCCATATCGGCAACGGTTCCTTTCGCTCTATACACCATTGCCACACCGTCGCCAGTGGCTATGCTCGGGTTCGACGTTGTGCCATAGACAGCTCCGCAACCGCCAGTTGCCATAAGTGTAACCTTGCTTAAATAGGTGTCTATCTTCTGCGTGGCAGGGTTCAAGATGTACGCACCGTAACATTCTATATTCGGTGTACGGCGTGTTACTTCAATTCCGAGATGATGTTGCGTAATTATTTCTACGGCATAATGGTTTTCGAGCACTGTAATGTTCTCGTTGCTGCGCACTGCCGCCATAAGTCCGCGTTGTATTTCGGCTCCCGTATCGTCAGCATGGTGAAGTATGCGAAACTCGCTGTGTCCGCCTTCACGGTGTAAATCGTATGCGCCTTCGTTGTTCTTATCGAAGTTTACGCCCCAGCCGACAAGGTCGCTGATAGCTTGAGGGGCATTGCGAACAACGTGTTCCACCGCCTGCGGGTCGGAAATAAAGTCGCCAGCCACCATCGTATCGGTTATATGTTTCTCGAAATTGTCTATCGATAAGTTGGTAACAGAGGCTATACCGCCCTGCGCTTTCGTTGTATTTGCTTCGTCGAGCGTGGTTTTACACACCAATACAACCTTGCCCTTACCGCTATTTGCAACGCGAAGGGCGTAGCTCATTCCGGCTATGCCCCCGCCTATGACAAGAATATCTGACTTATGTATCATGCTAATATTGCAGTTTTTCAGAACAGATGCAAAAGTAATAATATTTTCTTAATATGCCAACACAAAGCCTTTTTACTTACAATTAAATTGCCGAGAAATGCGTGAGTATTTTATACTTGCTGCGTATTCTCTCAAAATTGTCTTATAAGACAATTTAAATTCTCCTATAAGACAATTTTAATTCTCTTATAAGGGAATTTTTGCGCCTCTGCGAATCACTGATTATCAATGAGTTACAAAAGTGTGTTTTTAGCTCTTGAAAAGGTGGAAATCGGTGCGTGAAAAAGACGCTTTTTATCTTGCTGAAACAACGTCGTACCAGCAAAGAAATAAAAAGATTTTTGCGTTGCTTAACGCTTTACAAACTTCTGATGATTGCGAATGTATATGCCACGTGGCAATTTGGCTTCGGAAGTGCCCGCATAGCGTCCGTCAAGATGGTAAATGCGCTTGTCACTCTCAGATGGCTGAGTACTTTCGTGTTGCGTAATGCCTGCTGCAGCCATTTGCAAAAACCTCTTTCAGACCTTCATATACATTTATTTCGCCATAGCCATACCAATTGTTCGGATAGGCCAGTGCCGTGTCGTAACGCGTGCACGTCTTGCGAAACACCTCCAAGCAATCCTGCGGTGTAAGGCGAGGGTACGCCTGAAGCCACAAGGCAATGGCACCGGCGACAACTGGCGACGACATTGATGTGCCGCTGTTGGCGTTCCAAGCATAGGTTCTGCCATTGTGTTCAAAGTGCTTTACATCTGATGCCAACGGTGCTCCTGCATTCTTCGGATTCATTATGAAATAACTGCTGTAAGCCGAAACAACATTCTGTCCTGGTGCCATCACATCGGGTTTGGTTCGCCCATCTATGGTCGGACCGACACTCAGAGAACGATGTCCGCCGTCCGTCAGTGCCTTTGTCGTAGTCTTTCCATTCGCTTAAATAGTTCAGAAAGCCTCGTCTGTAAGCCGTTGCTCCTACCGAAATAACGCTTGGCGCACTCGACGGCGAGTGAATGCTGTAACTATTATCGCCCATCTTTAACATCGGATTTTGGTCGTGTGGTGGCAGGAACCCCCTTATACGATAAAGGTCTATCGTTGCTTCGCTACTTGCAAATTCTATCGAAACAGGCACATCGTATCCCTAAATTAGGGCGACTTGCAAGGCGAATATCGTAAACCACGTCTTCCGCTTTATAGCTTGACGGATAGCCAAGAACACGCCATTCGTACATCTGACTGCCTATCTTAACGGAATCTATCAGCAAGGAGTCTTTGCAAGCAAGCACCTTCTCCATTGGTATTTCAACGACTTGGGCGGTAGGACTGTTGGCGGGAACTTTCATTCGGAATACGAACGGCTTGTCGGTCTTAGCCGTAAAGTAGGCACTTTCGCGGTTTCCCCACAACAACGATTCTATATTCGGAATGCCTTTGGGTTTATGCACATAGTTTATCCAATCGGCATCGTTGCCTGCTGAAGCAACGATGATATGCCCCTGCACCTGTCATCTTCTCGAGCATTTCGTAGTATAGTTGGTCGTAACCGTGGAAACCTGATGCCCACCCTCGCCAAAGTTAATCACACAGGGCTTGCTCTGGCTGTCGGCATAGTCGAAAATATACTTAAAGCCCAACGCATCGGTGGCGTAGGTGTACTGGTAATAGTCTTCCTTGTCGATGAGTTCGATATTATCTCCTGCAGCATTTGCCACCATAACAATATCTGCTTCGTAGGCTACACCACGATATGGGCTTGTCTTGCCCGCTCCTTCTGCCCCACTTCCGGCTGCTATTCCTGCCGTATGTGTGCCGTGCGTCTGTGTAAGACCGTCTAAAGGGTGCCCTATCTGCAATAGTTCTTCCGTACCACGGTAGTCGCGCCCCACTGGCAACGTGCTGCCCTGCGTGTCTTTCGACAGTTGGTCCCAAAGGGCTTTAATGCGGTATTCCGTCATATCGGCATTGTAAAAGGTGGGGTGAGTCAGGTCGAAGCCAATGTCTTGCACTCCTACCACGACACCCTTACCCGTGTATGCCTGCGGTAAGCCTTGTCCGCTGTACACCGGCAAGGCATTCACCATTGTTACGGTAGTGTCCATTTGCACCCTGTTGCCATTGCCTGCTTCTATTCGCAATACGTTCCTTTCGTTTGAAAGACCTGCCAATTGGTTCAAGGGAATAGACAATATGTATATATCGTCTACCTTTTCAAGCTGCCGACAGCCGTACTTCTCTATCGTATTTTCGGCATTGCTGCTAAACTTTGCAAATGCAGTGATAGTGGGCTGAAACTTCTTTGGACTGACCGAAAGCACCTGCCTGCTTTGCCGAATGGCATCGGTGGCAGCTTCACGCACCAGCGGCGACATCTTCTTGTAGTCGGGACGCTGTGCAAAACTGCCTGCTACAAACAATAAAAGTACTTGTAAAAGGAGTATTTTTCTTCATATTATTCATTGCCTGTTGTTATCTATTCTCCTTGCAAAAGAAAAGAAAAACCGAATTAAGCAAATATTCACAATATTTCAAACTGTATTTACGTTTCTCTTAACATAGTCCCCAATATATAATAATTTCAAAACAAACATTTAAAACTATCGAAATGGAAACTAAAAAGTTATACCCTTGGCGCACAATCGCTTCTTTCCTGCTTGTTCTTCTCTCAATGCCGTTAGGGCATGCACTTATGATTATCATGGAAAAGACGATGTCTGAAAGTGCCGTTCATACTGCAGGCTTCTTGTTAGGGCTTGTTGGCTTGATAATGGTTATAGTAGGTGTGTTCGTGAAAGGAGACACACGGCAAACACTTTGGGGCTTCATCGGTGGCTTGCTGTTTTGGACAGGGTGGGTGGAATTTCTGTTTATGTACTACGCCCGTCGCTATGGTGTGCCACCGGAAATAGAGAATAATGTTGTTGTTACCAAACCCGAATACTTGATTATGCCTGCTTCGTTCGGTATGTGGGCAGCTATTATGGTGATGTATATATTCTCAACACGCAACGGTTGCGACTTTATCACATGGATTCAGCGCAAATGTTTCGGCAAAAAACAACGCACCATCTGTGCACAACCCATGACACGCCACACCAGCATCGTTACTTTTATGGAAACAATCATGATGCTTTGGGGACTGTATCTGCTGCTGATGTTCTGCTACGATAAGAGTTTCTTGGGCGATCACCACCCTGTAACCTTCCTTGTGGGCTTCGGTTGCTTCATAGGTTCGCTGTTTATGTTTAAACGACAGCTGCATTTGGCATCGTGGGGAGCCAACATTCGCATGTCTATTGCTACTGTTATCGTGTTCTGGACACCCGTGGAAATACTCGGACGCATCAACTTTTTCAAAGAGTTTTGGGTTGAACCAGAGAAATACGCATGGCAAATGACGCTTATATTGCTTGCGTTCATTGTGCTCGGAGTTTACCTTTGGATTAAGGGAACTAAACGAAAAGCAAAAAAGAACCAAAGCAATTAAACTAAGAAAACAAAGAGATTAAATACACAACAGCCTCGACAAATCTTTTTCGATATGGTTATTATGTTTTGTTTATATCCCTATACTCTAAACAAGACAAGAATTTATCAGCCAAAACCTTCTGAAACAGCTTTGATTTACTTAATCAAATCAATGAAATTAGAAACACTTGTAAGATTATAAACACTTGGAATGATGCTGTAGGCTTCTTGAAGTTTATTCTTTGCAGACCTCCAACCGACCCCATCAGTAATCCAAACGAACTCGAAACCTTCAACAGAATTAATCTTCAGAGCTATATCTGAATAAGAACGAGCAACCTCGTTAAGCTTAGAACCACCGCCACTATAGAAATTAACCTCAATGAGATAGGTCTTTTTCCAGAGTTTCAATAACAAAGTCAAAACGCTTCTCGTCATCACCAAGTACAGCCTGCAAGTCAGTCCATTCAGTAGAATAGACTTCCTTACGATAAGTTATATCGTTGTCTGAAAATATCTTTTCAACCACATTTTCCATTACAACTCCACTTCTATTTTTGCGAGCATTGGTATCAAGACCAGTCTCAATACCAAATACATAATCTACCAAATCTTTTGATTTTACGCTCTCTAAAGATTTCAGCAAGACCTGTGCCTTCAAGGTATTCAATTACGCCATCAACACTTTCAAACAGCCTATTAAGAAAAATACATTCACCCTTGGAATTTAGAACTTTCCTTTCTCCTTTGCTGCGAACTGCAATAAGAATGTCCATAATGCTGAAAGCTGTTTTATCACGATGCCAAATTGCTTCTACGCTCTTGCGAAGATCGGTCGTACCAATAAGGCTGTTCAACATACAAAGGCTCAACTTGATATTATCAACATTATTGGAAATCTTTTTGAAATCGCAGAAGAAATTCAATGTTTGGTTTGTCTCTTGAAGTTGAGACATGAATTGTTCAAAGTTCTTTTCCATAGTTTTCGTTATGAAGATAGTGCTTTCTTTAAACCATAGTTGTTTGTCGCATCTCTTTCCGCCACATATTCAGGTTCTAACATAAAGTTGTCTGCATAAAGCATTAGCCTTGGTATTTAAATAGTTATGCACCAATATCTCTGTCAGTTTACCTCTTTTCTGCGAATTAGAGTTAATGCTTCGGGCAGCCCAGACCCGCTCAATCTTATATGCACCATAAAGAACATCGAAGAAATTGTCGGTTTCGTCCTTTCCTTTACAATCAGAATTACTGAGCATGAACTTATAGCCAGCTGCATCAATCCTATCGCAAAATTCCTTCAGACGAGCTTGCGCATCATCATTGAATGCCTCTTTGGTATAATTATTAAAACTCGAAGTATCGCTCAACGGGCGATAGGGAGGATCGAAATAAAAGAATGTATCGCCATGAGCATGGGTAAATGTTGCTTCAAAATCGCCTGTCAAAATCTCTACACGCTGAAGTAAAGTACTGTCTTTGCGTATGGTATCAGGATCGCAAATAGTTGGATTGGCGTATTTCCCAAAGGGAACATTAAACAAACCTTTCTTATTTACCCTGTAAAGACCATTGAAACAAGTGCGATTCAAAAAGAAAACATAGTTGTATTCTCTATCGAATCCAGATTTTTTTGATTGTATCGAGCACGCGCAGCCATAAAGAACGCCTTGCGTTCTTCTTCGGTATCAAGCGATAAATAAGAAGTTTCTACCTGCCCAAGCGATTTTATAAGTTCTTCGGGGGTATCGCGGACAACCTGATAACAAGTCGTTAAATCTGAGTTAATATCATTAATTACAGCATGTTTGATATTTGGATACCGTTGCAACATGTAGAAAAGCATAGCTCCACCACCTACGAAAGGTTCAATATAGGTAACATTCTTCCATCTGCTAAAGTCAGCCGGAAGTTGTGCATCTAATTGTTCGATAAGTTGGCTTTACCACCCACCCATTTAATAAAAAGGTCTTGCTTTTTGCCATTTCTCATCTTCAAATACCCTCTAAAGGTGTTTATATATTCACTATTACTTTAATTCAGTCGCAAAGTTATAAAAAGTAATAAATAATCATGCCTTTTTTTCTTATGAAATACAGTTCTATATTTATCGTAAAGATATTTTTAGATGGCTCAATTGAAGATTATCCTTAAAATTTATTACATCGTTTATCTACCACAAGATATTGACAAACAAACTTCAGATTATAATAAACTAAGAATCAAGCAAATAGCAAAGACTGTCTAAAAGAGGTTGTTTTGCGAGGTGAAAACGGCTGTTTTACCTTGCGAAACAGGCCCTTTTAAAACACCAAAACGCAGCTATTATCTTTTGGCAGGACTATCTTTACAAAATTAATGCTATTTTTCACGTTCCATTCTGCAAGCAATAGGGGTATGGTTTATCATCTTTCGCATATCCACATTGCCACTTTTGGAAATCTGTCGCCTTGTAATAAAGGGTATTAGGAACACGATAAATCATGCCCCTATGCTGTTGCTGCATTGTTCGTTGCACACATGTTTCACACTATATCTAAACTTATCGAAACGATGGAAGCCCATATCTTCTACTCGTTGTTTGCTTTCGTCTTGTGCAATCTCCGTATTATAATAAGGTATAAGGGGTAAACGAACGAGTGTTTTCTCTGTATATCCGTTTTCTGCAAGCCACTTTAAGTTGTGTGCTACAACCTTGTTGCTTTTCATAGTGTAGGCTTTGTAGGTTTGTTCGTCCATATCTTTGACATCAACAATGAATTCCCTGACAAGCGGTGCAACCATTTCCAACTGCTTCAAAGGCACGTTCAACGATGTTTCCAATATGATGCTCCACTCGGGATTCATTATTTTTGCAAACTCAACGATGAACTCGCTGTGCAATAAAGGCTCGCCACCACCAAAGCAAATGCCTCCACCAGTTGCCACGAAATAAAGGTCGTCTATCTCCACCTCGCTGTAAAGTTCGCTCGGTGTAATGGTTCTCAACACACCATTGGGCGACAAGCATTGCGGATTTAAACAGTATTTGCAATACAACGGACAGCCGTGGAAAGCCACAAGAGTAGTTACGCCCTCACCATCGGTGGTTAAACGGTGGCTATCGATGCCGATTATGGGTGCCTTCACTTCTTGCATTTCTTCTTGTGCGACTTGTATTTGGGTGCTGTACGGTTATAAACATCATCAACATCATCGCGTGGACTTGTTGTTATTCCGCCTACAGCGGGCATTTTCGCCCTGTATGACGCTCTCATCGTCTTTTTAAAAACAATGGTTCTGTTTTTATTTTTAATAAGTCTTTAGCCTTAACAATCTTATTTTCACACCCAATATACGATATTCTCAAATTTGTTTCTCGAGGCACTTTCACTGCAAAATAACCATCTATGTCGCTTATCGTCCCTTTGGTTGTGCCCTGAAGAATTATTGAAGCCCCTGGTATAGGTTCTCTATCATCAAATATCAAACGGGCACGTACTACAATCGCATCTTCTGCTCCTTCAGAAAGGTCTTTTACAGCAATACTGTCTAAAGCATTAACTTGCGGAATAGGGTTTTTAACGCTGTCCTTATTTATATTCTGCGCTCCAACTTGCGCAGGAATGACCATTGCGCACAAGCCTGCCGCAATTCCACCCACCTTTACGGCAAAGCCATTGCGTTGCTTTCGTTTGAGTTCACCCTCTAAATAGCGAACCTCTGCTTCGCATGCAGGGCACGTTCCCTTGCATTCGCCTTCATAATTGCACTCTTTCGGAGCGTAACGAATGCCGTTTGCATCGGCAATTCTCCGGCGAATATCCTTCAAAAACTTACAAGTTGATTTACCTTTATTCATAAGTCGCATTCCTTTAAAAGTCTTTCGGTTCCTCCAACAAGAGGCTATCTTCCGACGGTAAAATTATAAATAATATCTCAAAATACAAAGAAATAGCGGCAAAATAAACAGCAGGACCTCGATATTCTGACAATTTGGCAGAGCCTTTTAATTAGGAATATTATTTGATATTATAAGAATAAACATAAAAACAAAAGGAAAAAGCAATGACATTAGACAAATTTACAATTAAAGCACAAGAGGCTATCCAAGCCGCAATAGACTTGGCAAGCCGTAATGGGCAACAAGTAATCGAGCCATTGCACATTCTTGCCGGCATAATGGAGAAAGGAAAGGACGTAGTGAACTACCTCTTCCATAAGTCAGGCATTAATCTGCAAATAGTAGAAAGTGCAGTGCAAAGCGAGATTACCCACTTGCCAAAAGGTGCCAGGATACGAACCTTATCTTTCTCCCGATGCCAACAAAGTAATACAGACAACGATGGACGAGTCGCAGAAAATGGGCGACGAGTTCGTTAGCATAGAGCCTTTGTTGCTTGCTCTGCTAAAAGTTAACTCTTCAGCAAGTCGCATTTTAAAAGATGCAGGCTGTACCGAAGAAATAATGAGGGCAGCAATTAAGGAACTAAGACAAGGTTCGAAAGTACAAAACCAAAGTGGCGACGAGAACTATCAGGCTTTATCAAAGTACGCACGTAACTTGGTTGAATACGCTCGGTCAGGAAAGCTCGACCCAGTAATAGGCCGCGACGAGGAAATACGCCGCGTATTGCAAATTCTTTCACGAAGAACGAAGAACAATCCTATACTTATCGGCGAACCGGGTACGGGTAAGACTGCCATTGTAGAAGGTTTGGCAGAACGTATTGTACGTGGCGACGTGCCAGAAAACCTGAAAGACAAGCAACTCTACTCGTTGGATATGGGTGCGTTGGTAGCAGGCGCGAAGTACAAAGGCGAGTTCGAGGAACGACTGAAAGGTGTCGTCAAAGAGGTAACCAACGCTGAAGACAACATCATTCTCTTCATCGACGAAATCCACACGCTCGTCGGAGCAGGTGGCGGAGAGGGTGCAATGGACGCTGCCAACATTCTGAAGCCAGCCCTTGCACGAGCATGAACTGCGTGCTATAGGTGCAACAACACTCAATGAATATCAAAAGTATTTCGAGAAAGACAAGGCGCTCGAACGTCGTTTCCAAACAGTAATGGTAGACGAACCGAGCGAAATAGACGCTATTTCAATACTTCGTGGATTGAAAGAACGCTACGAGAACCACCATAAAGTGCGTATTCAGGACGATGCCTGCATTGCTGGCGTCAAACTATCCGAACGTTACATCTCTGACAGATTTCTGCCCGACAAGGCTATAGACCTGATGGACGAAGCCGCAGCAAAGCTTCGCATGGAGCGCGATTCGGTTCCTGAAGAGTTAGACGAGATTACGCGCCGGCTCAAACAGCTGGAAATAGAACGCGAAGCCATCAAGCGCGAAAACGATACCGACAAGATTGCACAGTTGGACAAGGAGATCGCCGAACTGAAAGATCAGGAAACGAGTTTCAAGGCTAAGTGGGAAGGCGAGAAAAACTTGGTGAACAAAATACAGCAAGACAAGGAAGAGATTGAGCATTTGAAGTTCGAAGCCGACAGGGCAGAGCGCGAAGGCAACTACGAACGTGTGGCTGAAATTCGTTATTCACGGTTGAAAGCGTTGGAAGACGATATAAAGAACATACAGAAACAGCTGCAAGCAACACAAGGCGGCGAAGCCATGATAAGAGAGGAGGTTACTGCCGAAGACATTGCAGAGGTGGTAAGCCGATGGACAGGAATTCCTGTTACAAGAATGTTGCAAAAGCGAACGCGACAAGCTGCTACACCTCGAGGAAGAGCTGCACAAGCGTGTCATCGGACAAGACGATACTTATCAGTGCCGTTGCCAATGCTGTCAGACGTTCTCGTGCAGGCTTGCAAGACCCCAAGAAACCTATTGCATCTTTCATCTTCCTCGGCACAACGGGTACTGGTAAAACCGAATTGGCAAAGGCATTGGCAGAATACTTGTTCAACGACGAGACGATGATGACGCGTATAGACATGAGCGAGTATCAGGAAAAGTTCAGCGTATCGCGCCTCATCGGAGCGCCTCCGGGGTACGTCGGTTACGACGAAGGTGGACAATTGACCGAGGCTGTTCGACGCAAGCCGTACTCTGTGGTTTTGTTCGATGAAATAGAAAAGGCACACCCCGACGTGTTCAACATTCTACTGCAAGTGCTCGACGATGGTCGGCTGACCGATAATAAGGGACGTGTGGTAAACTTCAAGAACACCATTATCATCATGACGTCTAACCTTGGGTCGCAATATATCCAGCAGGAATTTGCCAAACTCACGGACAACAACCGTCAGGAGATTATCGACAATGCACGCAACACCGTGATGGATATGCTGAAACAGACCATTCGTCCGGAGTTCCTGAACCGTATCGACGAAACGATAATGTTCCTCCCACTCACGCAAAGCGAGATAGCACAGATTGTAACCTTGCAGCTTAAGCGTGTGGAAGCAATGCTTGCACCACAAGGATTTACATTGAAATGGACCGACAGCGCAGTAGATTATCTTACCAAGGTAGGCTACGACCCAGAGTTTGGTGCCCGCCCTGTGAAGCGAGCTATACAACACTACGTGCTGAACGACCTCAGTAAAGCTATCCTTGCAGAAACCGTAAGTCGGGAAAAGCCTGTCATCATCGACGACTTCGGTGAAGGATTGGTATTCCACAACTGACGAAACGCTAAAGACAAACAAAGAGAGCCCTGCCACAACGCAAGTGTGCAGGGCTTTTTCAGCTACGACTTCTCACGAGAAAAGCCTATGAACATAAGCAAAAGATTGTTAAGCCGAAGGGCAGCAATTGTTAATATCGACGAAATGTACTTCCGTGCCCCACGAGTCCGACACCCGTGCCTTACGGGTCCGACACCCGTGGTGGACGATGTATACTTCCGCAACAATGTCCCACTGCAACCCATCGGCGAGTGAATAATTATTGATAATAAAACGAGTTCATCTGATTGGTTTCTTTCATCTGTCTTTCATACGTGCCATGGTAATAGGGCACTCATGGTGTTTTTGTTTTCCTGCCGCCGAAAGATTTTTCTTCTTCCGACGGCAGGAGATTTAGTTATGCTCGTTCCATTCTTTTTTAAGGGGGTGCTGGCAGTTATCACCGCCAGCACTTACCGAAATAGTAAGAATGAAAACAAACTTTTCCATGACGGATGAGCCGCCACAATCAATCCTATTCTGTGACAGGGCGGATTGATACTCCAGAAGATGCATACGTATCAAATGCAGGATTCACGACACTTATATTGAAACTTTGCATGATACAATTCATCGCCGTCCAGCAGGGACCTACGTCGTAGCCGGTACTCAAGTATCCACTTACATATAGACGATGGACCACTATAGGGAAGAAGATAGTTGCGGTCTTGTTGCTGTTGGTCCAGAAATTATGACCGTAGTTGTCCTTATACTGCTGAAAATCGCGGGGGAAGTCAGCATTGATTTTATCATTATCGCTCTGGAGTTTGCCATCGCTGGTGAAACCAGTGAAGGCATTAGATGCTGGCATCTTGAAACCGACAGGGCTGGGGTCGTAGACTGTCTTGATGACAGGGTTGTCGCTATAGCCACCTGTGATGTCATCGGCAGCCCATGAATTAACATGTGGGAACATATTAGTGGTAGGATAGTATTTCTGTGGATTTTGGATAATCTCAGGGACGGTTATGTGGATTTGTAAATCTATGTTGAATGAACCTACAAGATTATCGTCAGTACCTGGGTAAGCATTCTTATTTCCGAACTGGTAAAGCGTCACAATACCTTCTCTCTTGTTGCCGGGTTTTTGAGTAATGGTAATGTCGGTATACTGCTTTTTACCGTTGTTGGCGATGGTCTGCTCCACACGGAACTTGACACTGCGGGGACTTTGGTAGACAGTACCCTCCCATTTGGTGGGTTTCCAACCAACTGTCTCGGTAGTGAAGTTATATTTTACGCCCTGATGGTTCGTAACCTCGATTGTAGTGAGTGCGCTCTGAGGAGCAAACCACAGATGCCATGACCAGACAACCGTGCCGTCCTTCGTTGCAGCTACTACGGCGTTACCGCTCTTGATGTCGGAAGCCCTGACCTCGAACTGCAGGTAGGCGTTGCCGGCAGCATCGTGCGAGATGGCAGCAGAGCCAGCAGCAAGATGAAAGAGGTTGGCTTCGTCAGCCCAGACAAGCTTTGCACCATTTACTCCGGCATTGGCACCACCGTGGGTCTTCTCTATCCAAGGGTTGTCGATGTCGTTGCCAAGATGATCCTTGAACTTACGCAGGAAGCGATCCTCTGGAAGAGGAGTCGGTGTAGGCCGATTGCAGATATAAGCTTGGTGTTGTCCTTGCGCTCAGTGATGGCATTACCGTAGACCAACGGAATGCGGTAGTAGCCAGGAGCAGAGATGACGTAGCAGTTGGCAGTGCTGCGGGCAGCCTGTCCGCCCTTCGTGGAAAGGTCGTAGTAGTTGCCGGCACTGCCCAGGGGAGCAGCTTTCTTCAGTCCCTCGTTACGCTCATTCAGCAGGTCCTTCATTTCTCCCTTCAGGAGCGTGGCTGTCCCTGACTCGGCAGCAGTGCCGCCCGCACCCCCGTCCTTGCTCAGGCTGACTAACCAATCCGGCTTCTCTGCCATGGTGAACATGCCGTCGCCGTTGGCATCGTAGCCGATGACCTTCCAGGGAACAGGCTGCTCTCTCCGCCCTTTCTCGCGGTAGCTGGTGATGGTGTAGGGGCCGCGAGGTGGTCTCGTCGTAGTAGGCGGACGGCTCGGGTTGGTGGAGGTGAGCACGTAGCTCCAGTCCGAGCTCTTCTGGCTTATCTTGTAGGTGCGGGTGGTGCCTGCCTTCCACTCACCCTTCAGATCCACGTTTATCTCCGTGCCGTCGGTGAAGTGGATGTAGGCTCTCACGCCCTTGCCCGTGAGCACCTGCGGTATCATGAAGAAAGTGTAGTTGTCGCCCGGGTTGCCCATGATGACCGTGTTGGGGTTGCGGGCAGTGCTGACGCTGATGTCAGAGAGGGAAGCCGTACCGCGCGTGTCGGCGGAGTGGTCCCATGCGGCACCGGTGCCGCCAAGCTCCCCTGGAGAGCGTGTACCGGCTCTTCATCACGGCGTTGCGAAGCTCGACCTTGTCGATGGTCCTGTTCCACGAGAGGTTCTGACCAACCGCGAAGCGGATGGCAGTGAGGGCGTGGCGGAAGTCGAGCCTGGCAGTCGGGGCTACGCCTTGCGTGGCATAGTGCACGTGCCCGCTGCAGGCTGCCATGAAGTCCACCTGCCCTTCACGTCAGGCTCTGCCGTGAAGTCCACAGTGGGGCTGCCGGCAGGAGTGGTGGTGCCGATGGCCAGCTTCGTGTAGTTCTCCTTCGAGGGGAACACGGCGAAGAAGCGGGCGTGGGGAAGAGACCATGCCCACCTGACGGGGCCAGTAGAGATGCCCGGCGCTGCTTGTCTTTGCGGCGTGGAACCACTCGGGGGTGGCTGCAGTATGTTGTCTTCGGCATCGCCGCGCAGACCCGTCGTGGAGAAGTCGCCGTCGATGGCAGTCTTTATCTCGGCACGGGTGCCCGGGTCGGCCTTCACGGGTTCACGCCCTCGACGGTGGTCTCTATCAGGCAGACGTCGAGACTGCGGTTGCTGTGTGCTTCCAGGCGGTGCCCTGAAAGGTCGGCAGACGAAAGCCCCGGAGTCATGCAGCCGCGCGTGCCGGCTCCAGACTGGCTGAGGGCAGTGCCCCTGCACGTCGTTCACGCTGAACCCTACCAGGGCGTCGCCGCCGCCGCCCCGCCGAGTCAGATCATCGTCAGTACAAGAAGCGACTGACAGCGCAACGCCGCACACGAAGAGCGGCGGCAGCGCATAATGGAGTCTTATTCATTCTCTTATTCTTTTTACCTTTTGTTTCTACTGATTACTTTACTCTCATCTCTATTAGCCTTCGATTTTCGTCGTCATCGCCTCCGTCATCATCCGTAGGGGGTACCACGCCGATCGAACCCTACACCGACCGCTCTGCCAGCAGGCGGCTGTCGCCGTCGAGGTGACGGCACACACATGGCTCCAGGTAGCCTTTCCGTCCGGGATTTCTGTTCTCTTTCATACTCGTATTGTTTTTATTGTTAAAAATGCCGTGTGCCAAACCTCCCAACAGTCCGCGGAAGGACTGGGTGGGAAAGCACGTGAATTTCTCTGTAGATTGGACGGCACCTCTTGCCAAGAGGTGCACGAAGATTCCCTCAACAGTCTCACGCTGGCTTCATCCACTGTCAGGTTGTCGAATGTCCATTCATACATTCCCCGATTTAATCTTAAAAACTTCCATTTTATTTTGATTAATCTGCAAATTAACGTACCTTTGCGATGTTTCCGACTATCTAAACGAGCAATATTCAACTTTGCATAGACTTTTAGTATAACAGAAAGAGAACTTAAAAAGAATGAATAAAAGAATAGGAACAATATGAAATGTAAGAACTGCCACACGGAAGTGAATGAAAACGAACAGCAATGTCCTAATTGCGGTGCACCTTTACACGACGACCGCAACGAACCTACCATTAGTCGTGGGCTGGTAGTATTCATCGTTATCGGTACCGCATTTCTTGTAGGTTATGGCTTTTTCTACTATTTCAACCACATGCACGACCCTAAATATACGCTTACTTCGATAGAGCCAGACTCTAATTTGGCAGAGAAAAATACAGTTAAGCTCGATACGATTGCACTTGGTACGCTTGACAAGGATTCGTTAGATAAAGAGGAAGAGAAGCAAGCAGAGAAAGTGCTGAACAGCATTCGGGGGAAACGAAACAAGAATAACAGCAGGAACAAAGAACAAAAACAAGACGAAGAAGCGTCTCCTGTAACTGTGCCTTCCAACCCAGACGACGGCAACACTGCACCCGACGTTACACCTATTGCGCCTACTGTCGCGAAGCCACATGTAGAGAAAATAGAGGTGAAATAACGAATAGCGCAACACAAAGAAGTGGTTACACTATCACTTCCAGAACTATACAACGTCCGTTTTCTACCCGAAAGCGGACATCTTTGTTTCCAAACGCCATGCCGTAAACACGATTGGCATCGTGCTGATAGTGTGGACGTGGGTCTTGGGCAAGCACTTCCGATAATGCCTTTATTTCGTTCTGATTGAAGAAATCGCCTATGTTATCGGGCAATTCTACATCTAAAGATTGCCAAATGCTTGAATCGGTATATCCACCACGTGCTTCTATGTGTGCATCGGCGTATGGCAAATAAGGCTTGACATCGTAGATAGGCGTTCCGTCCATAAGGTCTGCTCCCGAAACTTCTATGACACCATCTTTGCCAATATTTACTATGCGCACCGACGACAAGCCCAAACCGTTCGGGCGGAAAGGCGAACGTGAAGCAAACACCCCTACCCTTTCGTTGCCTCCCAAACGTGGCGGACGCACCATAAGGCTGTCGTCCTCGTTCCACTTCTTACCTCCAACAGGTTCGTTCGCCGAGAAACCCCATATCAACCAAACATAATCGAAACCTTCCAAACCACGCAAGGCATCTTCACTGTTGAATTTCGGTTCAAAAACAATGCGTCCTCGCAGTTCGCTTACCAATCCACTCTGGCGTGGAATACCAAACTTCGTGGTGAACGGAGAACGAAAATAAGCTATCGGTTCTATTTCTTTCATACCACAAACTTACATAAAAAAACGCAAAAACAAAGACACAGCTCAATAATTATTGCAATTTTTATTGACAACTAATGCAACCTTTGCTATTTTTTACTTATCTTTGCGACTGCATTAAACTGAAATTTGCAAAATCGAAACAAAACTTTACCTTTAGAATAACATACAACTAAGGATATGGAAAATAAAGAAAAACAAAACATTGAACTTCCTGAAAACGCCTTCCGAGAACTGAAAGAGGGCGAGGAATATCAACCCGTGATGAGCCCGAACAAGGTTTATCCAGAAGTAAGTACGTGGTCTGTAACTTGGGGATTGGTAATGGTGGTGCTGTTTTCGGCAGCTGCTGCCTACTTAGGACTTAAAGTCGGACAGGTATTCGAGGCTGCCATACCGATTGCCATCATTGCCATTGGTATGTCGTCGGCTACCAAACGCAAGAATGCGCTGGGCGAAAACGTCATCATTCAGAGCATCGGAGCTTGCTCGGGCGCAGTTGTTGCAGGCGGCATCTTCGTTATGCCTGCCATTTATATGCTCGAATTGCAAGCCGACTTCTTCCAAATATTCATTGCAGCAGCGTTGGGCGGCATCTTGGGTATTCTTTTCTTAATCCCGTTCCGTAAGTATTTCGTTAAGGAACAGCACGGCAAATACCCCTTCCCCGAAGCTACGGCTACGACACAGGTGCTTGTGAGCGGCGAGAAAGGCGGCAGTCAGGCGAAGCCATTGTTGCTTGCAGGTCTTGTAGGTGGTCTTTACGACTTCAGTGTGGCTACGTTCGGCTGGTGGAACGAAACCGTTACAAGCCGTATGATTGGCTTTGGCGAAACCATAGCCGACAAGGCAAAACTCGTATTCAAGGTAAATACAGGTGCGGCTATCTTAGGTCTGGGTTACATCATCGGTCTGAAATATGCCTTCATTATCTGTATGGGCTCGCTCGCAGTGTGGTGGTTGATAGTTCCCGGAATGGCTCTCCTGTTCCCCGATACCGTGCTGAACCAATGGGACCCAAGCGTGGTTGTTACGGTGGGCAGTATGTCGGCAGAAGAGATTTTCAAGAACTACGCTCGTTCTATCGGTATCGGCGGTATTGCCATGTCGGGCGTTATCGGCATCGTAAAGTCGTGGGGCATCATCAGTGCTGTCAGCTTGGCTTCAAGAGAAATGAAAGGCAAAGGCGCAAGCCAAGAAGAAGCGATAAGAACGCAACGCGATATTTCGTTTAAGATAATTGCTTTCGGCAGTATTACAACTTTGGTGATAACCTTCTTGTTCTTCTACTTTGGCGTAATGCAGTTCAACTTGATGCACGCCGTTGTGGGTATCGTGCTCGTGGCACTGATTGCTTTCCTCTTCACCACGGTTGCAGCAAATGCCATTGCCATTGTCGGTTCCAACCCAGTGTCGGGTATGACGCTGATGACGCTTATCTTGGCTTCCGTGGTTATGGTAGCTGTCGGACTGAAAGGCAATTCGGGTATGTTGGCAGCTTTGCTGATGGGTGGTGTAGTATGTACCGCCTTGTCGATGGCAGGTTCGTTTATCACCGACCTGAAGATTGGTTACTGGCTCGGTACCACACCTAAGAAGCAGGAAACTTGGAAGTTCCTCGGCACCATCGTATCGGCAGCAACCGTTGCAGGTGTAATGATAGTATTGGACAAGACCTACGGTTTCAATTCAGGACAGCTGGCAGCACCGCAGGCAAACGCTATGGCAGCCGTTATAAAACCATTGATGAGCGGACAGGGTGCGCCTTGGATTCTTTACGGTATAGGTGCTGTCCTTGCATTGGTGTTAGACCGTTGCAAGGTACCTGCGCTGGCTTTCTCGCTCGGTATGTTCATTCCTATTCAGCTAAACATTCCTTTAATCATAGGTGGTGCGGTGAACTGGTATGTTACAACACGTTCCAAAGACGAGCAAATTAACAAGCTACGTGGCGACAAGGGCACGCTCATAGCATCGGGCTTCATTGCGGGCGGTGCGCTGATGGGTGTTGTTTCTGCGCTGATTAAGTTCTTCGGCATCGAGTTCGACCATGCCGAATGGTGGCAAAACCACCTTTCTGAACTTCTCGCACTTGTTGCTTACATTGCTCTGATACTCTACTTTATCACGGCAACAAAGGTTTCTGGTAAAGACAAAGCAGCGTAAACATATTAAGAAACTCTATTGAAAGAGAATGTATTTAGCCGATACATTCTCTTTTTCTTTTTAGGCTGTCTCTCTAAATTATCTCTCATTAAACCGATGTTTCTTGCATCAGTTAGTATCAAAAACACTATTAAGTTCGTGCAGGAAGAGACTTAATTAATTGAAAGCTTATAAGCTATCTATAAAAAGCTTTATAAGCTATCTACAAAAAAGCTTATAAGCTATTAATAAAAAGCCTATAATCTTTCTACCATTAGATAAGTGTCCGCGATGGTATTCACAGATGATATAATTCAGCTTGATATAAAAACACGCTATGCAAAACTATAATTGGAGCGATTAACATAGCACATATCAACTATTCTGTCATTTAGTTATAATTAGAATATTATATTGCAGTTTATCGCTTCATTTTTTGTATTTTTGCAATCGTATGCATAAAGGTAAAGATAACTATACGTTCCTGACAGCGGAACCAATTCATAAGGTTGTGATAACAATGGCGGTTCCTACCATAATTTCGATGTTGGTAACCAGCTTGTACAACATTGCCGACACTTACTTTGTGGGACAGATAAACACGCAGACCACGGCAGCCGTGGGCATTGTGTTTTCGGTGATGTTCTTCATACAGTCGTTCGGTTTCTTCTTCGGACACGGTTCGGGAAACTACATTTCACGCGAATTGGGTGCAAAACGCCACGATAATGCCGTACGTATGGCATCGAATGGCTTCTTCTTTTCGTTCGCATTTGGTATAGTAATTATGATTGTGGGGCTGCTTAATCTTAAGCCTCTATCGGTTTTATTGGGAAGCACACCAACCATTCTGCCCTATACCGAGAAATATTTAGGTGTTGTGTTGCTTGGTGCTCCATTCTTAACATCATCGCTCACGCTGAACAACCAGATGCGTTTGCAAGGCAATGCCACTTATGCAATGTATGGCATTGTGGTGGGTGCGGTATTGAATGTTGCGCTCGACCCACTTCTTATTTTCACCTTCAATATGGGAATAACGGGTGCAGCCATTGCAACCGTAGTTGGACAGGCAGTTTCGTTTATCATTCTTTTCTATATGGCTCGGCAGGGAGAGAACATCGGAATATATCTTAAGAACTTCGCTCCGTCGTGGAATGCACTTAAAGAAATCTTCTTGGGAGGTAGTCCATCGCTGTCGCGTCAGGGATTGGCGTGCTTGGCAACAATGTCGTTAAACATTGCAGCAGCCCATTACGGCGACGAAGCTATTGCTGCAATGAGCATAGTTACACGCATATCTATGCTTGTGCTTGCAACAGTTATTGGGTTGGGGCAAGGGTTTCAACCATTATGTGGTTTCTGCTACGGTGCAAAACTTTACGACAGATTGAGAGAAGGCTATATGTTTACCGTGAAAACGGGCACGCTCTTCTTGCTCGCTTGCACCATTATAGGCTGGATTTTCAGTGGGTCGCTCATCGAATTGTTCCGCAACGATGCCAAAGTTATAAGCATAGGCGTTGTTGCTCTGCGCTGGCAATTGTGCACTTATCCCTTTGGTGCCGTGATAGTGGCAAGCAATATGCTTTCGCAAACCTGCAGAAAGCCGTGGCGAGCTAACTTCTTGGCAGCAGCACGACAGGGACTCTTCTTCATTCCTTTAATATTTATACTTCCACAATTTTTCGGACTTTTAGGCGTGGAGATGTGTCAAGCAGTGAGCGATACCTTCTCGTTGTTGGCAAACAATCCCTGATAATGATTTATACTTTCAGAGAATTTAAGAAAGAACAAATAGAGTTTAATCAACAAAAACAATTAGATTATGGAAAATAGATTATTCACAGTAAATGGTATGCGTTTGCGAACATTGCAAGGCAAGTGAGAAAAACGCAATAAAAGAAATAGCAGGTGTAAAAACCGCAGAAGTAGACTTAGCAAACAAAACAGTAAAAGTTTCGTACGACAGTAATTTGGTAAGTCCCGACAAAATAAAAGCGGCAGTAGATGCAATAGGTCGCTTTGAACTGATTTTATAAGACTACAAGGAGAAAGAAAAATGAAAAAGACCATTCCAGTAATTGGTATGGCATGTTCGGCATGTTCTGCCAATATAGAAAAGAAACTAAACAGCTTAAACGGAATAACGTCGGCTTCCAGTGTCGTTACCATCGCGTTCAGCATTAGTAGACTTCAATCCAGACGAAGTTTCGCTGACAGACATGAAAGCAGCTATCAACGCAATTGGTTACGACCTTGTTATTGAAGAAGGAAGATCGGCAGTTGAAATAGAAAAACGAGCTTACACACTTTTAAAGCGTAAAGCTATTCTGTCGTGGATATTTGCCATTGGCGTTATGGCAATATCAATGCATTGGATTAATCTTGGAAATAACAATACCAGCAATCAGGTGGCTTTGCTTGTTGCGCTGGGCAATATGCTGTATTGTGGCAAACAGTTCTATGTTTCGGCATGGAAACAGCTAAAAAATGGTTTGGCAAATATGGATACGCTTGTTGCCTTGTCTACTTTAATAGCTTTCTTGTTCAGCGTTTTCAATACATTCTGGGGAGAAGCCGTGTGGAGCAGTAGAGGAATTGTGTGGCATACTTATTACGATGCATCGGTTATGATTATCACCTTTGTGCTTACAGGTAAACTTTTGGAAGAAAAAGCCAAAGACGGAACAGCATCGTCTATTAGAGAGATGATGGGAATGACACCTAAGACAGCACATATTGTAGATGGCGACAAGGTAGAAGAAGTGCCAATATCTACAATTGAAGTAGGCGATTTGCTGGAAGTCCGTACCGGAGAGAAAGTTCCTGTAGACGGAGAAGTGGTTTGGGCAGAAAGCTTTATGACACCAGATGCAGCTTACATTGACGAAAGTATGATTACGGGCGAGCCTAATCCAGCAAAGAAGGAGAAAGGCGATAGAGTTTTGGCAGGCACTATTCCAAATCAAGGAAAATTAAGAATGCGTGCTCGCCAAATTGGGAAAGACACCATGTTAGCACAAATTATACGTATGGTCCAAGAAGCACAAGGTTCTAAAGCTCCTGTTCAACGCATCGTAGATAAAGCAGCATTGGTGTTCGTTCCTGTTGTATCGACAATAGCTCTCGTTACTTTCTTAGCTTGGTGGATTATTGGAGGTAATGCTTATTTGCCACAAGCCATCTTATCGGCAATTGCTGTGTTGGTAATTGCTTGTCCATGTGCAATGGGATTGGCTACACCAACAGCACTAATGGTAGGTATAGGCAAGGCTGCTGAAGAACAAATACTGATAAAAGATGCTTCGGCATTAGAAAACTTGCGCAAGATTAATGCGCTCGTAACCGATAAAACGGGTACACTAACTATACCAAACAAAAATATAGACTTTACAAAATCGGATAATCTGGCTTTAGAAGAACGCGAAACTCTAAAACCAAATGCACGCGAAGCAATGGAGACATTGCAAAAAAACGGTGTGGAAGTCTATATGATGAGTGGAGACAAGGAAGAAGCCGCTAAGTATTGGGCAGAAAAAGCTGGAATAAAACATTATCAAAGCAAAGTTCTGCCACAAGACAAAGAGAGCTTAGTTAGACGTTTACAAGCAGAAGGAAAACATGTTGCAATGGTTGGCGATGGTATAAACGATACGCAAGCATTGGCTTTAGCTGATGTTAGCATTGCGATAGGAAAAGGAACTGATGTTGCAATGGACGTTGCGCAAATTACACTTATGGGCGACGATCTTCGTACCTTACCAGAGGCATTACAATTAAGCCGTCGCACTGTACGTATGATTTGGGAAAATCTGTTTTGGGCGTTTATATATAACATTGTTTGTATTCCGCTCGCAGCTGGCGTATTATACTTATTTGGCATAGACTGGCAAATAACTCCATCTTGGGCAAGTGCTTTAATGGCTTTCTCAAGTGTCAGCGTTGTTCTGAACAGTCTACGTCTGAAGTTGATGAAATAAACACACAAAGTCTCAGCATCTAAATTGCACAGTTTTTGTAGTGTATATATAATAAAAGGTGGACTCTTCTTACAAAGGTCCACCTTTCTTTATTAGTTCTATTATAGAGCGTTTTATCTATCGTTTTTACTTTGTATAAGAAACACTACGTGTCTCGCGAATAACCGTAATTTTAACTTGTCCAGGATAAGTCATTTCGTTCTGAATTTTTTCAGCAATCTCTGTACTTAGTTGTTCGCTTTGTGCATCGTCCATCTTATCGGCGCCCACAATAACACGTAGTTCTCTACCAGCTTGTATAGCATAAGTTTTTGTTACGCCTGGATAGCTCATAGCAATTGCCTCTAAGTCGTTCAAACGTTTTATATAAGCTTCTACTATTTCGCGACGAGCACCTGGACGAGCACCAGAAATTGCATCGCAAACTTGTACAATAGGTGCAATAAGACTGGTCATTTCTGCCTCGTCGTGGTGTGCAGCTATAGCATTACAAATTTCTGGTTTTTCTTTATATTTCTCCGCGATACGAGCACCGTATAATGCGTGTGGAAGTTCTGTTTCTTCGTCGGGTACTTTTCCTATATCGTGCAACAGTCCTGCACGTTTTGCTTTCTTAGGATTTAACCCAAGTTCGCTTGCCATAATACCACAAAGATTTGCAGTTTCTCTTGCATGTTGCAAAAGATTTTGTCCGTATGATGAGCGGTATTTCATTTTTCCTATAATACGAATAAGTTCTGGGTGCAAAACCGTGATACCTAAATCGATTGCCGTGCGTTTTCCGGGTCTCAATTATCTCGTTGTCTAATTGTTTTTCACTTTAGCAACAATTTCTCTATACGTGCCGGGTGAATACGTCCATCAGAAACTAATTGATGAAGAGCCAAACGACAAATTTCACGACGAACTGGGTCGAAAACCAGAAATAACAATTGCTTCGGTGTATCGTCTACAACTATTTTCTACACCTGTGGTTGCTTCAAGTGCACGAATGTTTCTACCTTCGCGACCAATAATCCTACCCTTTACTTCATCGCTTTCAATGTGGAAAACACTAACAGAATTTTCTATTGCGGTTTCTGTTGCAACACGTTGAATAGTCTGAATAACAATTTTCTTAGCTTGTTGATTAGCATTCAGCTTAGCCCGTCAACGATTTCATTGATATATGATGCAGCATCGAGTTTTGCCTGATCTTTCAAACTTTCAACAAGTCGGCTTTTTGCTTCTTCCGCACTCAATCCTGAAAGTTCTTCGAGTTTTGCACGTTCTAACTCTTTCTGTTTTTCTAATTCTTGTTCCTTTACCAACAATAACTTCTTTTCATTTTCTATACGCTGTTGTTGTTGTTCTATTTCCTGCTTGCGACGATTTGTTTCGTCTAACCGTTGATTTAGCGTAATTTCTTTTTGTTTTAAAACGGTTCTCATTCTGCTGGAATTTGTGGTTTCGTTGTTGAACTTCTTTTTCTAATTCACTTTTTCTTATTAAGAAACTTTTCTTTAACTTGAGTAGTCTCCTTCAACACCTCAGTATCTCTTTTCGGCCTTTGCCATAGATTCTTTGTGTATTGCATTAATCATGTAACGGAATGTAGCATAACCAATGACGCAACCTTACTGCGAGACAGCTGAGGGCTATTATTATTGTTATTAAACTCATCTAAAATTATTTCTATATATTATTTTTATCTTGGTTATTTTTAATGCTTCTTCTATCTCTGAAGTGAGTTTACCAAGAACTTCTTTAAATGGGGCTGTATCGTTTCGTGCACCTTCTTTCTTGTAATGAAGCGTTATATCCAACATAGCCATATATAATATGTCTTTATCGCTCTTTTTACCTTTGAAGTAGGTGGCATAGGTATTTACAGTATCCGTTATCAATTTTTGACGCTGCACGATAATATTCTTCGTCTTCACGCGGAATATTCACCGACAGTTCTGTATCGTATACATGTAACCTGATATGCAATTTATCATCAGCCATTCTTTCTGGGTTATTTCTCACTAATGAGTGTGATGCACTTGTTTACATCTCGGATAAGTTTCGATATACGTTTCTGGGCGTTTTCCATATCACCATCAGAAATCTCTATCATCTTAGCCATTTTTAATGAATTATAGTCGTTTCGTGCTTGTTTTAGTTGTGCTTCGAGCTTTCAATCTCTTTATCACGTTTACCCACCAACTCACACAAATCGGTGTTTTCTTTTTTTACTTCTTCATACTGAAGTATCATTTGTCTAACACGAGTTGCAAAAGTATTTAGGACCTTTTCATTCGCATTCATCTTCTATTTCATTTTGGCTACAAAATTACGTTAAAGATTTAATTTAACAAAAATTTTTGCCCAATTATTTTCTTTTCCTATTGGATAACCTTTATGCTTTTTGTTGCAACATTTTTGTTTTTGTTTTGGGCTCTTTTTGCTAATAGAACGATTTGATATACAAATTCTGTTGCCCATTTGCGTGAAAAACCAAGCGTTGCGATAATTGACGGACAGACATTACTGTTTTTATGACACCAGGGTCGCGATAATCATTTTTGCCATATATATCGTTTATAGTTTTCTCTGTCATTGTATAGATAAGCTTTTTAAAGAAACCAGGCATACGCAGTTTAAATTTCATCAGATTACCAACAAGCATCATCAAATCTTGTGTATAAGCCTGAAATTGATATAGATACCCTTGCGCGTCTTGTATCTTCCTACAGTTTTTTTCTTCACACTTGCATCAATTTCATCGAAAAACAAATCGCTTGTGCCATACAAGTTTTTCATTGTCTTTTTACACTATTCCTCTCCCCTACTCCTAATTTGTTATTGACAGTTGGAACATGGAAAGTTTGCTTATAACTACGAAGATCCGGCAACATTGACAGGCTTGTAATACCTAATCGGGAGGCAAGAACAGCTTGAAAATACACACGTACCAAAGTCATATAGTCGTTCATACCGCCAACTTTCTCCTGGTCTTCGTTATTTCTTCTAAATATTTTCGAAAATATTCCCATTTTAGTCTATAAATGATTTGATTAATAATTAAGTTCCCGCTCTTACGCTTGCAAAAGTTAAGAAAATAAAAATAAGATTGGGACATATTAGTTTGTTTTTAGCTGACAATTAAAAGTATAGGCAAATCTGAAAAATAAAAAGTCATTGAAATGTATGCCAAAAATTTATAATAACAAAAATGAATTTTATAATAAAAAGTTGAGACAACTTTTAATAACAAAAAGAAATTTTTATAATAAAAACTGGAAAAAGCATAAATTACTACAATTGCACCTTCTACGTGGAATTTATAGAACATACCATATAAATAAGGAAACAGATGATAACATTTTTTATTGTAGATGCCTTGAATATCAATTTAATTGATTACCTTTATGAACAAATTATAAAACAACCTGAATAGAATGAATGGTGATAACTATTTGCAAGTAATTATTGGAATGTTTCACGAGATATGAAGATAGAGAAAAGTGTGTTGCCTACTTGTTCTAACTGGGCATAACATCAACATAATAAGCACTTAAAAATAAATATGAAAGGTATTGTTCTAGCAGGAGGGTCAGGTACGCGCCTTTATCCAATTACGAGAGGCATAAGCAAACAGTTGATACCTATTTATGATAAACCAATGATTTATTATCCTATTTCCGCCTTAATGCTTGCAGGCATAAAAGAAATATTGATAATATCAACTCCATACGATTTACCAGGTTTTAAGCGTCTTTTAGGCGATGGACATGATTTTTGGAGTAAAATTTGAATATGCAGAGCAACCGTCGCCAGACGGATTAGCACAAGCTTTCATCATTGGAGAAGAGTTTATTGGAAGCGATTCCGTTTGTTTGGTTTTAGGCGATAATATATTTTACGGTGCCGGCTTTACAGGAATGTTGAAAGAAAGTGTAATAACAGCAGAACAAGATGGAAAAGCAACTGTCTTTGGCTATTTTGTGAACGACCCGGAACGCTATGGTGTTGCAGAATTTGACAAAGCAGGGAATTGTCTTAGTATTGAAGAAAAACCAAAACATCCAAAAAGTAATTATGCTGTTGTCGGATTGTATTTTCATCCTAATAGTGTTGTAGAAATAGCAAAGAACATAAAACCTTCAGCACGAGGAGAACTCGAAATAACAACGGTAAATCAAGAATATCTCGCAAAAAATGAACTCAAAGTTCAAACGCTACAGCGTGGTTTCGCATGGTTAGATACAGGTACACATAATAGTTTGTCGGAAGCAAGCACCTTTATTGAATGTATTGAAAAACGACAAGGTCTAAAAATTGCCTGTCTTGAAGAAATTGCAGTATAAAAAAAGGTTGGATAAGCAACCAACAACTTAGAGAAAGTGCAGAAGTAATGAAGAAGAATGAATATGGTCAATATCTTCTTTGTCTTGTTGATGGTAACAATCAATAGAAATATTGTATTATTATGATAGAGGGAAATAAGAACGTCGAAAAAGAATATGGACAAGACGAAAATAAAAATTCGTTTATAAATTTTCAATTAATTTATCGCACCGTCATTCTTAATTGGTATTGGTTCATACTATCTGTAATTATTTGTGTAGGTTTGGCTGCTATTTACTTGCGCTATACTACGCCTACTTATCAAACTGTTGCGAAGTTACTTATTAAAGACCAAGAAGATAATAAGAAATCGGGGATAAAATATTCATCAAACCTTGGGATTATCTCCAATTCGGAGGGTATCGATAATGAGATAGAAATTCTGGGGTCAAGGTCTGTCGCTCAAGATGCCGTACGCGATTTGAAACTTTATGTAAACTACACAACAAAAGGAAGACTAAAGACTATAACACTCTATAGAAATCAACCACTAAATGTTGATGTCGATAGTAAACATTTAGAAAATTTAAACAGGCCGATAGAACTTTCGATTAAACGCGATAGTAATACTTTCATTCTGGATGGTACATATTACGTTCCAACAAATGAACGTGATGCCGAGGGTCCATTTACATTGAATACAAAATTCTATTCTTTGCCACATTCCATTGTTACCCGTGCGGGCGTGATTACTATATCGTCTAATCAAGGTAGACTTTTAAGAAAAGGCGAAGAATTAAATGTTACATTGCAATCGCCCAAAAATGCTTGTGGACAATATGTTAACGATATTCAAATTTCGAAAAGTTCGCAAGGGACAAGCATTGCTTATCTCAAAATGACAGACGAAATTCCTAATCGAAGCATCGATTATTTAAAGCAACTTGTTGTAGCTTATAACCGTCAAGCAAACGAAGACAAGAATACTATCGCTCTTCGTACAGAACGATTTATAAGTTCGCGCCTTGGTAAAATTGGTCAAGAATTGAGTGCTACCGAAGGTAAACTACAAAACTACAAACAGCAAAACGGTGTAGTTGAACAACAAGTAAATGCAGCAAGTAGTTTTTCAAATCAAACTGCATCTGAACAGAAACTAACTGAAATGGAGACACAAATCCAGCTCTTTAATAGTATTGCTTCAGAAGTTAAAAATTCTTCAAGAGATTTTTCACAAGTAATACCATCTGATGTTGGTTTGAGCGATGCAACAGCATCAAGCCTTATCAATAAATATAATGAATTGGTATTAGAAAGAAATCGTCTTCTTCGTAGCGCTTCTGCAAATTCTCCAGTAGTAGAACTCTTCACCGACCAAATAAGAACGCTTAACAAGAATATTCGACGTGCTATTGAAACCGCACGTAACAATCTGAAATCCAACGCGATGCTGTAGTTGATCAATTTAAAAATATAATACGGAAGTTGCTGACACCTGTACAAGAACGAATGATACAATCTATCGAGCGCGAACATGAAGTCATGTCGAGTTTGTATTCTATGTTGCTACAAAAACGAGAAGAAAATAGCATGTCGCTTGCAGCAACTGTCGACAAAGGTAAACTTATTGACGACCCACAATTTGCGGGTATTGTAAGTCCAAATACCGAAATGATATATTTGATAGCATTGTTGGTTGGACTTCTTTTTACCATCTCTTGTTCTGTTCCTCATTCAGTTCTTTAGATATAAGATTGAAGGACACGACGACGTGGTACAACTTACCAAGTTGCCAATTATTGCTGATGTCCCCGTTGCAAACGAAGCAGCAAAAGGAAAGCCGACATTGTGGTGCACGAAAATCAGAATAACCAAATGGAAGAAGTGTTCCGTGCAATGCGTACCAATATACAATTTATATTGGAGGAAAAACAGAAAGTTATTCTCTTTACATCGTCAACTTCAGGTGAAGGCAAGACATTTACAGCAGCTAACCTTGCAGTAAGTTTCGCTTTGTTAGGCAAAAAGGTTATCTTTGTAGGACTTGATATTCGAAGGCCGCGTCTTGCAGAACAGTTTAAGATAAACGACCATAAGCATGGTATTACAAACTTGCTTATAAAGAACGAACCTACGTTAGAAAAGTTAAAAGAACAAATTGTGCCATCGGGTGTAAATCAATACTTAGACTTGTTGATGGCTGGACCTATTCCTCCAAACCCAACAGAGTTAATAGCACGCCACTCTTTAAATATGGTATTCGATTTGTTGCGTCAAGAGTATGATTATATAATTGTAGATACTGCGCCAGTTGGTCTTGTTACCGACACATTGCAGATTGGTAGAATTGTAGATACGACTGTTTATGTATGTCGTGCCGATTATACATTGAAATCGTCTTTCGATATGATTAACGAACTTTCAGAAGAAAAGAAACTTCCAAAGATGAATATCGTGCTTAATGGTATTGATATGTCGAAAAAGAAGTATGGTTACTATTATGGTTATGGACGTTACGGAAAATATGGACGATATGGTGCAGGAAAATACGGAAAGTATGGTGCATATGGAAACTATGGCAGTTTTGGTAACTACCGTAACAGCAAATATGGAAATAAGAACGATAATTCTATAAAACGATAATATAAAAAGTGATGAATAAGAAGTGTGTCAATGTAAATGCCTTGCCACACTTCTTTTCTTTATGTAGTTATGGTAATAGCAGTAGATTTTGATGGAACTATAGTGGAACATATGTATCCTAAAATAGGAAACGAAATTCCATTTGCAACAGATACTTTAAAAAGAATTAATAAAAAGATGGACACCAATTAATTCTTTGGAGTGTTAGAGAAGACGGACTTTTACAAGAGGCTGTAGACTGGTGTCATAGACGCGGAGTAGATTTTTGGGCAGTAAACAAAGATTATCCAGAAGAAGAACGTTCGAAGAACAACCATTTCTCACGAAAACTAAAGGCAGATATGTTTTATCGACGACCGCAATGTTGGTGGTTTGCCCGATTGGGGAACTATTTATCAGATGATAAAATATAATGAAACGTGGGAAAGCATGCACTATAATCATCAAAACCCTGAATACGGACAGCCAAAGCGAAAGAAACATTGGTGGAACTTTTAGTCTTTATAGGATGTGCCTTATATATAAAAATGTATAAAAACCTACCATCAAAAACAAAAAGGTATTGCTCTATTATGTAATAAGACACCAGAAGCAAAACCTTGAGATAAAGAACCACCTTTGTTTGAAGTCAAAACAAAGGTGGTTCTTTTTCAAAAATAGAAGTTAGGTTATTCTTAAATTGTCCAATCTACGTTCTCATTCGTCATTTCGCTACTTTCTTCCTCAATAGCAACACTCGAAGGAGTTGGTTTTTTAACAACAATCTTTAGAGTTGTCATTACGTTACGTTTCAAAACAACCTTTTTGGTTTCATTCTTTATTGTTCCATCACCTCTAATCCATTTTATTTCGAAATTAAACTCTCCACTATACGAATCTTCTATTGCGTTCGCTGTTTGGGTAAAAGAATAAAACAGCCTGATGGTCGAAAGTAGGATCTGTATCTTTTATAGTTACTTGATAATCGTCAAAGTATTTAATTTCGAGTGTTCCATCTTCGGGTGGCACAATAGTTAGATGCAGTCCGAATACGGCTCGTTTTACCTTTATAGATACTACATCAGAGGTCTTAGGGTCGAAATCTATTAGTGTACCATATTGTTTAATCAGTTTAGGGTACCACACTTGTTTATTTCCTGTAATGGTTGTTTGCCCTTGTGGTGGAAAAAGCAAAACAAACCGAACTTGACTTTGTAAATGAATTGGTGCCCATCGTAGGTTTCTTTGTTAGTGTAACAAAAGGTTCCATATAACCATCTGCTGAAAGATAAACACCATCTTCGCCTTCTTCAACAATTAAACATTCGAAACGATAGAGACAGTTCTCATTCAAAACAATACTAATCTTTTGAAGGGTCGTCAAACAATCCGTATGCATATTTAGAATACGAATTGCTTTTTGGCTCTCTTCTGATAAACATTAATACCATACAACTTCTTTTCGTTCCACGCGTACCATACATACTAAATAAAGGAGCTTCAGAAGTCGTAATCTCTTCGTTTATTCTGAGCGAAATAGTTTTAAATTTACTTTTACTCTTTCCTACTTTCTTTACCGTTATTTAATATAGCCTTTTTCGCAACTTGCAAAACATAAAGCTATCACGATAGTTAATAGTGAACAGAAGATTTTATTCATAATTATAGGATTTAAGTTTGTTACTTTTATCTTTTAATTTGTTTTTAGCGTCCCAAAGGTAATATATTTTTTATTTTTATACCAAAGCAATAATACAAATAAGTACATCAATGTATATAAAAGAAATAAAAGATAAACTTTTCGACACGATGAATCGGATACCTGCACTCTACGGAGTGTCCACAGCGTGAATTGAGTATTCGTAGAGATGTAGTGTATAGCGTATTATTTGAAAAGCCGTTTAAAGAAACCTTTCTTTTCTTTTCTTCTTTCTTTACTGTGGCTTCTGTGGGCGTGTCGGCAGGTTCGTTTTCGTTTTTCACTTTGAGAACGGGAATGTCGTCGCCTTCAAGAATACCTGCCACTCCCCACTGATTGGTTAGTTTAAGTACATCGGCAGTGGCGGTAGCTTCGTCAACCTCGTATTCAGATGTAAGAATTTTCACTAAATCGGCTACAGTAAAGTTGTCTAACTTTTGTGCTTCACGCCAAAGAAATGCCGAACTTTCGTTCATCGATATGATATTACTGAAGTCTATATTCTCTTCTCCTTCGGCTACAATGATATTTTCGCCACATACTTGTCGCAAAGTTAAAACCCTACTTTTGTCTTCATCTATTGTTATTTTATTGAATTATTCTACTCAAATGACCTCGAAGATGGGTATCCATATTCGTCTATATATTCCCAACAGGTAGCGCCGTATGGGATAAAGTCTTGTCCATACAAAGCTATAAGAGCGCCATTTCCAACCATCGGTACGATCTAATGTCTTTCGTCCTTTCCTGTAAAACCCGATAACGGCTCCCACTACATCAGACTTCAGACAGTGCTCCATAGAAAGATTGCCATCGCCCAGCAGTGTAACGTTTTCGCCTTCCATGCGTATAATGCGGTGTAGTACATAGTGTTGTGGGGCTATCTCTGCTAAAACAGGGTCGCCGACAGCTACAGTTGAAGGTTTTACAAAAAGAGCCTTATCGCGACCATCTTCCAGGAACGGGCGCATAGAGTAACCTTTCAGTGTAAGTGTAACGGTATGCCCTTCGTTCAGCATCTTTACAATCTCTGGTAAAAACACTGCATTTTCGAATTGTATCTTAGCTGTTTCTGGAGTAATTGTGGACATTATCAGACTTTACTAATGGTTGCATAACACACTTCTGCCGCTTCTTTATTTGGCAAGCAATGCAATGTATAGATATTTGTTGTTTCTACCAATTTAGTTATAATGTCGCAAACGGCATTGTAAATATCAGTGTCCCACTTCATGCTTGAGCACGATGGGAGCAATGAGACGAAAGCCTGAATGGGTGGAAGTTTTTCCATAGAATTGTTAGAAGCTCGGTCTATACGTGTTATCGCACCGAGTTTAGCCTTTACATTTCTATAACATGGCGTTTTACCACTCCACGGACTTCCGAAAATCCAGAATTCGTTGTCGATAAAACGAATAATGGGATTATCGTCGTTCATAAGATCGGATCCTGCTATAAATCTTAACCACATACTAACTTGAGTAGATTTTACCTGTTCCGCTTTTTGCAATAAACGCATATCCATAATTGTTGTTGCGTACCAACGAAGCATGCATCAACAACGTTTGCCTATGTGCTCCTGCGAAAGCAAATATCAACATAAGCGCATTGTTTAAACCAAAACTACGCATATTGTAGTTTCCATTGAGTGCGCAAGAACAGTTTGTGAAGTCCTTGTTAGTGATTAATAAACAGCATTCTGCACCTGTTATATCCTTTATAATATATTGATATCCTCCATCTTCCAATCTATACAATTGTATCGCCATTCCTCTGTATCGAAGTTACGAATGGTTCTCCGTTGTTCTTTAGATACTGGTCTTAGGCTATCGTCTACGGTTAATTGGAAAAACAAGTCGTTGGCAGACGCTTCTACGCTGAACGGAAGAAACGAAGGCAATAATTTAATATTATTTTTTCTCGCCATCAACAAAGACAATGCGGATGTTTAGTTCGGCAACCCCAAAGTTATGTGCTTGCATGTAGTTATGACTTTTCTACTTTTTCTTCTGTTTCGTCTCGTTGTCGTATCAGTTCTTTCCGCAATTCATCGGGTAAAACTGTCTTAAAATGGAATTGCGATGATGGGATAGCATTAACAATATATTTTTGTTTTGCCTTTTTCGTATATCGTTCTTGCAACTTTATATACTTCTTCATGGCTTCTTTCTCAGTAAACGCATAAACCACAATACAAGTGGGATAGCCATTAGTTGTCGGCTTTCAATATAATAACGCAACTGGTAAGAATACTCGTCGCGGTTTATCAAGAAGTGTGTGAGTTGTTTTCTACGAAAGCATCTATTGCCTGTATATCGGTGAAGTTTACAGTAGAATCGTTGAACGATTCTGAAAAGCCAAACATATAGACTTTTGCAGCCTTGTAGCTTCTTTTGCTGTTATGGTTGTTGTCAAGCTCAAATAGCATTAAAGTTATAAAAACAAATTTCCAGTATTTCATATTCTTTTTATTTTCCTAAATATCCTTTTAATGAGTCTCCTATAGCATTGCAGCGCAGACGCTTTATAGCCTTTTCCTTTAATTGTCTGACACGTTCGCGTGTCAGTCCAGTTTGTTCTCCAATTTCTTCGAGCGACATTTCTCGTTGGTTAATACCAAAATATCCTCTTAGAATAATTTGTTCACGTTCTGAAAGTGACACCAATAGTCGCTCTATTTCTTTTTTTAATCCTTCTTCCAATAAATCTTCATCGGCAGACGGAGAGTTTTTGTTCGGTAATACATCAAGTAGATTTCCATCGTCGTTCGTAGAGATTGGAGCGTCCATAGATATTTTTCGTTATCATAGACATTATTTCTACTATCTTCTCTTTTGGCAAATCTATTTGTTCCGCTATCTCGTCGATGCTGGGTAAACGTTGATACTCTTGCTCGAATTGTTGCACAACTTTACGCATTTTATGTATCACGCCCATTTGGTTTATTGGTACCCTAACTATTCTACTTTGTTCGGAAATGGCTTGCATTATACTTTGTCTAATCCACCACACTGCATACGAGATAAACTTAAACCCTCGTGTCTCGTCATACTTTTTCGCAGCTTTTATCAGTCCGAGATTTCCTTCATTGATTAAATCAGGGGAGCGACAATCCTTGGTTCTGATACTGCTTTGCAACAGAAACAACAAAACGCAAGTTGGCTTTCGTTAGTTTTTCGAGAGCTTTTACATCGCCTTTCTTTATCTTCCGTGCTAATTCTATCTCTTCTTCTACACTTACAAGACCTTCATGACTTATATCTTGAAGGTATTTCTCGAGTGCCGTACTTTCTCGATTTGTAATCGATTGAGTGATTTTTCAGTTGTCTCATCTATAAGGTGGATTGACATTAGGGTGGACAAATGTACATAAAAACAATGAGTTAGACAAAGAAATATAGAATAATCTATGCTTTTTCACCAATTTAGACAACTCCTCTTGTTATTTTCTTCCTTACAGAACAGAATAGTTTGTTAGCACTTTAGATAACTCCACTTTGTCTATTTCCTCCTAAGTATTTGTATTCCAACATCGCTTATTCCGGGAAGTTGTTCTTTACTCATAATGTGATAAATGGATATTTTAAGAGAATCGTTTCTTTGCAATGGGAAAATAGCAATACGTTGCTCGAGTTCGCTTGTGGTTGTTCCCCGTTTCCCTACTAATCTTCCTTCATTATCTATAATATTACACACTATTGTATCTTGATAACTTCGTTTTACTTGTTTATTATGTTGCATACGTATAACTGTGCGTTCCACTATGAGCGTAATACTTTTATAAGGGTAATTCTGAAAGACTCGCATTCCTAAATCTATACTATACATTCCTTCTTTCTGACGTGGAATATTGAAAGTAACGGTGTCAGCGCGTACCCAACCATCAATGGGTAAAGCTCTATACTTGTCGTATACACGAGCATCGTTGCATGCAGCCATGCCCATCACTGTGATGACAAACATCACTAAATTCAAAAAGGGATATCCCTTCCTATTCATTCCTATTTCCGTTTGTACTTTTTTGTTGCTGATTTCTTTGTTGTGCTGATTGATAATTAGACTTTCCATTCCGTCGCTGACGTGATTGCCCATTCTGTCCGTTCGTGTCTGCATTTTGCTGGTTACGTTCCTGATTTCTGAGTTGTCCATTCCGTTTGCCATTTCGACGGGCACTTTTCTTATAAGTCTTGTCTTTATCGAAACGGCTCAGGTCAGCTTCTGCCAATAAGTCTATGGGCTTTTTAACAGGTCTTGCCTGTCCGTTATTCAATAATGACAGCGGTTTTTCTCCCAGACGATTCATTTCTATAATCTCTTTGGCACGTTCTACGGGAATTGTTTCAAGATTAACAGCCAGATTCTTATCGGTAGAATACGTACAAAGCCCATTAAGAATATCGGTCTTAAACAAGAAATATTCTGCATCCATAGTATGTAGATGAATATCTTTTCCAGGCAACTTCCGGCTTGCTTCTATATAATCATCTACTTCATAGTTTAGACAACACTTTAGTTTAGCACACATTCCTGCCAGTTTTGTTGGATTTAACGAGATATCTTGACAGCGTGCTGCATTAGTAGAGACACTTGAGAAGCTTTTCATCCAAGTAGCACAACAAAGTTCTCTGCCACAAGGGCCTGTTCCACCAATGCGGCCAGCCTCCTGTCGAGCACCTATTTGCTTCATTTCTATACGTACATGAAACGCTGCTGCAAGATCCTTTATAAGCTGTCGGAAGTCTACTCGCTCATCTGCAATATAATAGAATATAGCTTTGTTTCCGTCGCCTTGATACTCTACGTCGCCTATTTTCATTTGCAGGTTCAATGCTTTTGCTATCTGCCTGCTTTCTATCATCGTGCTGTGTTCCTTTGCTTTGGCCTCCTTATATTTCTCCATGTCGGCTTCTCGTGCAATTCTGTACACACGTTTAATATCGTCCGGCGACTTAATACCACAAGCTTTCTTAAGCTGCAACTTCACCAATCTGCCTGTAAGCGTAACTACACCTATATCATGTCCAGGGTTTGCTTCTACGGCCACTATGTCTCCTTTGCACAGTTCAATATTATTAACATTATGGTAATATCCTTTACGAGTATTCTTAAACTGTACTTCAACGAGATTTGTTGTATTTATGTTTTCAGGAACATCCTCCAGCCAATCATATGTGTTCAATTGCTTGTCTGAATGACCACAGCCACGATGACACAAACCGCGATCGCAACCTGTCCACATCTTAAATTTCATATTTTTATAATCCATTACTTAACTCTGAGACCTTGCCTCTTTGAAACATCATTATTATTGTCTCACGCAAGGTATATATTGTTTATAATGCACACATATTTATTTCCGTAAAAGTAAAACTATCATTTTTCAGAGCCATATCGTAGAATACTATTTTTCCATTGGCATTCTGTCCAATATCTTTACGGCATTTCTGAAATAGTTCATTAATCTCATTATATTTCTTTCGTTTATGAAACGCGAGAACTTTTTAGCAAATTCTTCCTCTTCTAACGACATGTAAAACAAGTTCTGGATTACGGAAATTGAACATAAAGTTCTCCCTCACTTGTTGTTGAAAGTAGACCAACATACGTCTTTCTTTCTCTCTACCAAATGCAGCTACAGTCTCGCTCCATTGCTTTTAAAGCCTTTTATGGCACGTGCATAACATGCTCGCATAAGTTGTTGGAAGAGTTGTAGAAATTCTTCAGCTTCATTATTACTACTCAATTCATCAATTGCATTCAGCCAACTTCCTCTGGCGCGTCTTGCTATACGATGAGCAACGTCTATATCCAATCCACGCTGTGCTATCAATGCGTTCTCTATATCAGCATCGTCTATACGTTTAATGTCTATCCGTTGTGTCCGACTGATTATCGTTTCTAACAATTTCTCTGGCTCTTCGCTCACCATCAAGAATATAGTCCCCTCGGTAGGTTCTTCCAAAAGTTTCAGAATCTTGTTTGCTGAAGACAAATTCATTCGCTCAGGTAGCCATATTATGGAAACCTTATAACCACCTTGACTTGATTTCAGAGCAAGACTTCTTGAGATATTATCACTTTCAGCCGCTGTTATAATAGCTTGCTGAGTTGTTGCTCCCATTTCGTTCATCCATCTGCGAATATCGAAATAAGCCCCCTCCATTATTATTTTTTGCGCCATTCTTTTGCAAAATCATTACTTGTAGGCTGGAACTCTGAACTTGTATTTGGCAATTTTATAGTAGGATAAGTAAAATGAAGATCAGGGTGCTCCCATTTCTTCAGCATAGCTTTTGCCTTTTTCCGTGAAGTTGAAGAGGTCTCAAGCAAATAGCTTGCGAAGCTCATCGCCAAAAGCCATTTTGCCTGAACCGTAAGGTCCACAAAAAAGTAAAGCATGCGGGACGTGCTTGTTGTTTGCCATTTTCAGCAGCCGCTGCTTCATTTCTTTTTGTCCTATAACTTCCGAAAAGTCCATCTCTACTTCCTATTACAATAGAATATTCGCTATGTTCTAAAGACTCTTATAACTCTTCTTTAAATATTTAGACTGCAAAGTTAATAAATAAAAGCGAATAATAAACGAAAATATAAAGTATTCAGCAAAGGTTCTTGGGTAAATTCAAGCACCAAGTGCGAATTTAGCTAATCTTTTGTAAAAATCATTTTTGAGTTTTTAAAATTTAATTTTTTACCTTGACTTTAGGACTTCCCATAATACAGTTCCATAATATATCCAAATAGATTTACGCAAAATCGGTTCATCAGACCAGCATTCCCATTGTCTCATATTGAGGACACCGTTTCCTATCCAATAATTAAAAGCAACTGAGAGAAAGAATTTGCAGCTTATAACCTTATAATTTGTTTTACTCCCTTTATATTTTTCAGCTTCTTTATGAGCACGTTCAGCTTTGATGTGTCTTCAATCAGCACAACGAGGTTACCCGAAAACAGACCGTCGTGCGAGTCAATGTTGATGGAACGCATCACAACCTTTTCTTCTTTCGACAGCACGTTGGTAATGTTGTTCACTATTCCAATATCGTCGTGCCCTATAATGCGCAGCGTTATGCTATAATTTGCCCCACCTTTGCCGCTCCATTTTGCTTTTACTACACGGTAGCCGAAGCGTTTGCGCAGTTCGGGAGCGTTGGGGCAGTCTTCTCTGTGTATCTTTATTCCGCCGTTCACGGTAACGAAACCGAAGATGGGATCGCCATAAATAGGGTTGCAACACTTCGACAACGAGAAGTCGATGCCCTTTAAATTCTGGTCTATTACGAGCACGTCTTCGTTGTTCTTCAGCAGTTCTGCCGTTTCATCAGCAAGCTCGAACTTCTCCGCACTTTCGGTTTCCTTCTGCGTATTCTGATTGTGCGTCTGGTTGTAAAGCTGCTGATACATTTCTATTACGTTGTTTACATCGAGTTTTTCGTCGGCTATTTGCTTGTAGAACTCCGTAATTTCCTTGAAGCCAAGATGCTTTATAAGGTGGAAAAGCGTCTGTTCCTCTATTTCAATCTTCTTGTTCTTGAACCTTCTTTCGAGCATTTCCTTTGCATATACACCTTCTTTCACCTGCGTTTCCTTCAGTGCAAGGCGTATTTTCGACTTCGCACGAGCCGATTTTGCTATGTTCAGCCATTCTTGTTTCGGCTTTTGCGTGACCGCCGTCGTTACTTCCACGGTGTCGCCGCTGTGCAGTTCGGTTCTTATAGAGGCATTCTTGCCGTTTATCTTTCCACCAACGCATTGGTTTCCAATCTTTGAATGAATGTGATAGGCAAAGTCCAACAAGGTTGCACCTTTAGGAAACTTCAGCAAATCGCCTTTCGGTGAACACGTAAACTCTTTGTCGTACAGGTCGCGCTTGAATTGTGTCATTACTTCCAAGTTGTCGCCTGCTCCAACGCCGTTCTGATAGACGCCAACCACGTGTCCATTCCTTCTTCTGCCTGTATTCCCCTTGTATCGCCAGTGCGCTGCCAGCCGTGTTCGGCAACTTCGTCCATACGTTCGGTGCGTATTTGCACCTCCACCCATTTGCTATTAGGTCCCAAAACCGTAATGTGCAGACACTCGTAGCCGTTCGATTTGGGCACGGATATCCAATCGCGCAGGCGTTTCGGATTGGGTTGATACATATCTGTTACGATAGAGTAGGCTTGCCAGCATTGCATTTTCTCCTTTTGGGTTGGTGAATCCAAGATGATTCTTATGGCAAACAGGTCGTATATGCCCTCAAACGCACACTTCTGCTTCTTCATTTTCTGCCAGATGGAGTGTATCGACTTTGTTCTGCCCTTTATATGAAAGCGCAATCCTGCGTTCTGAAGCTCCTTGCTGACAGGTTCTATGAATTCCTTTATGTAGGCATCGCGTGCCTTTTTCGTTTCGTTCAGCTTCTCTTTTATGTGGTAATAGGCATCGTGCTCCAAGTATTTCAGCGACAAATCTTCGAGTTCGCTCTTCAGTTGATAGAGACCTAACTTGTGAGCGAGCGGTGCATATAGATAGCTTGCTTCCTCTGCGACCTGTCGTTGTGCCTCTTTGTTGTCGGTGTCGCGTATTTGTCGCATCAGATTCACGCGGTCAGCAATCATCAACAGTATGACGCGCATGTCTTCTGCAAACGAAAGCAAGAGATTGCGGAAATTCTCACTCTCGATGATAGGATTCTTCTTATACAGGTTCTGAATGCGTGCCAATCCTTGAATAATCTGTGCGACACTCTTGCCGAAATCGGTTTCAATCTGCTTTATATCCAGTGCGCCACTTTCATAACCTGTATACAGCACAACAGCAAATACTGAATCACGTTTCAGTCCGATGTTGCGAACGGCTATCAGCGATGTCTGCATAGCACAAAGCAGTTCGCTCAGACCGAAGACATTGCGTCCCATAGCTCCCTTTTCTTCCATTAATTTAATGTAGAGGCCAGCTTTTTCCTTGTCTTGTTCTGTTACGTAGTCTGCCAACTCTTCGTTCAATTCTCGGTAAGAGCATGAAAACTTTTTAGCTCGTCGTCTGTAAAAATCATATTAGATGCCTTTAATAATACAATACAAAGGTACAAAAAAACGGCTGATTGTTCTCTAAATTAAGAAAAAGTAAGTAATTTTGCGAAAGAGACAACAATTGCGGCACCCCTGTTCCGTTGCTGCATCTTAGTACATAAAAACTTATACTGTTATGTTAACAAAGCAAGACGAACTATTATTGAACTCAAAAGGCATCACGCTTTCCGACTTTTGAAAAAGCAGCTTGCCGATTTTAGAAACGGTTTTCCTTTCCTTAAAATAGAGAGCGCAGCCACAGTTGGCAATGGCGTTGTGCGTTTAAAGGAAAACGAAGTAAAGCAATTTACAACAGCTTGGGACAGCTACAAAGCCGAAAAACACAAGGTGGTGAAGTTTGTTCCTGCCTCTGGAGCAGCCAGCAGAATGTTCAAAGACCTTTTCGCTTTCCTCGAAGCAGCGTATGAAGTGCCTACGACCGACTTTGAAAAATTCTTTTTCGACAATCTGAAACACTTCGCTTTCTATAACGAACTGGACGAAAAAGTGCAGAGCTACACGGAAAAGACATTGCGCAACTCGTGGAAGCAGGCAACCATAAAGCCATTGTGGCAACACTCTTGCACACCGATGGACTTGACTATGGGCAGTTGCCGAAGGGCTTACTGCTATTCCACAAGTATGCCGAAGGCGAACGCACAGCAATGGAAGAACACCTTGTGGAGGCTGCCCAATACGCATCGTGCGGTGCAGAGGCACACGTTCACTTCACGGTATCGCACGAACACCTCGAACTGTTCAAGGCAAAGGCTGCCCAAAAGCAACCTATGTACGAGGAAAACCACCGCACCCGCTTCTCCATTTCCTTCTCTGAGCAGAAGCCAAGCACCGATACCGTAGGTGCAAACCCCGACAACACGCCTTTCCGCAACGACGACGGCTCGCTTTTTGTTCCGCCCCGGTGGGCATGGTGCGCTCATTCAGAATCTTAACGACATAGATGCCGATGTGGTATTCATCAAGAATATCGACAACGTAACGCCCGACCGACTGAAACCTGAAACCGTAACGTGGAAGAAGGTGATAGCAGGCATATTGGTAACGTTGCAGGAAAAAACTTTCGAATACGTCAGAAAGCTTAAGGCTGCCGACTATACGCCAGCCGACCTGCAGTGTATGAAGAACTTCTTGGAGAGCGATTTGCACTGCCGCCGCAAGGACATCGACCAGCTGAACAACGATGAATTGGCAGCCTCACCTGCTCGAAAAAGTTCAACCGTCCCTATGCGTGTTTGCGGAATGGTCAGGAACAGCGGCGAGCCCGGTGGCGGTCCGTTCTATGCCTACAATGCCGATAACACCATCAGTTTGCAGATACTTGAAAGTTCTCAGATAGACAGCAACGACGCCGAATCGGTGAGAATGTTCAGAGGGGAACCCACTTCAACCCCGTAGACTTGGTTTGCGCCACGAAAGATTATGCCGGAAAGCCATTCGACTTGCCGCAGTTCGTAGACCCCTGCCACAGGTTTCATCAGCAGCAAGTCGAAGAATGGAAAAGAGCTGAAGGCATTGGAACTCCCGGTCTTTGGAACGGAGCGATGAGCAACTGGAACACCGTGTTCGTAGAAGTGCCCGCAATTACTTTCAATCCTGTAAAGACCGTAAACGACTTGTTGCGCGAGCAGCACCAGTAAGTGGTTATTTCAAGCTTCATTGCAGGACAAACGATTTTTCAAAGCACAGCAATATTCGCGGGATTGCCTTTCAATGGGCAGTCCTGTATTTGTGCTTTACAAAGTCCATCTACAAGCAAAACGGGCAGTGGAAAAGGATAAGGGTATGATTTACCACGTCTCTAACAACGAAGAAATTACAATGCAGAAGTAAATACGTGAGTTTGGCGAATTGCCCATGCACGAGTTTATCGTTCTTCAATCATCAGAATACCGCTATTCACGGTGTTGGAGAGCAGCTGTGTCTATCTGTTTCGTAACGACATCTGCCGTAACTCCGTTACTACAACTGTCGTAACCCCGTTGCGATGACTGCCGTAACTCCGTTGCGACAATTGGCGTAACGGAGTTACGATTTTAGTACTTATTCAGAAGAAGAATATTGCTGAATCCATATCGTCTTTATTTCATCGAACTCACGTTAAGGAATGGAATGATTTCCACCCCTGTCATCCGTCCACATATCAGCAACATAGATGGTCAGGCTTTACAAAGGAATTGCTCCGTTTTGAAAGATGATTTTTATTAAAGTCAGCCAAGACTGCCTTATGGTTAGTCTTTGATACTGCAAATGTATTCCATTTTCTTTCCAAGATAGGGCGCATTGCCTTCACATTCCACATGGAAGCACTTGCCCTCATGTTCAATAGCCAGCCAAAGATGGCAGAGTCCTATGCCTGCGTTCAGGCGAGACATATTGCCAAAGAACAAAGAAAGCAGGGAGTTCGCCTTCTTGCAGTACATCAGTATCTTGCCATCGCAGCAGGTAAAGAACCAAGGTTGTTGGTTGAAAGCAGATGGTGCAAACCTTACGGGTTCTACAAACTTATGTATTTCTGCACAGTTTGTGAGTTCCGACACGGGCTTACGCTTAAAGTCGGAAGGCTCTCTGTATAACGTTTCGTCCGCAATACCAAATGTTATGAGGAACACAAAAGGCAGTCCTCAACAGCACCCCACTGCTTTGAGGGTTTCGAACTGACATGCCACCAACTTCCCATACCATTTGCCGAAAGCCATAAATCCATCTGCTGCATCATAAATCCTGCATTGACATAAGACTTCAGACCTTGTTTTGCATAGACGGCTATATGATGTGTTGAGCCTTTAACCTGCCCTTTAATCTGGTCGTCGGAAAGTATACGGAAGGCTATCTGTTCTTCCGGAAAGAGTGGGCGTAGTTGTTTTATTCTTTCTTCTACGCTCCGTACAACATTGTTATCGAGCATTTCGTCTTTAAACTTCCTGATGCTCTTTCTGTGAAACATCGCTTCGTAAAGATAATCTTGAATATTCATACTGTCAGTTTCAAATTAATGGGTTGTCGTTTAGAGCTGTTTTCTGTTGCCCGACCGAAATACCGAGACTGCCGAAACACAGACACAGCAACTTTATTTGTTGAAAGAGAAGAACACGATGGACTGTAAATATTTCCCACAAATACAGTTGTCGTGTAATCTACTTGTTGTCAGTGCATTGCAAGACCTATTGTTTTGCATTCCAAAAGCGGCTCTTTTGCCTTCTAATAGTGTGGGTTTTGCATCACAAAACAGCTGTTATTGCAATGTAAAACAGTAGTAGGGAAATAATTATTGTGTTCCTAATTTGGCAACTCGCCTGTATGCGGTTAGCTTGCGTGCATCATAATCCGGTCGAACCATCGTGTCGGAAGAATGTTGTGCATGAAAACGAGCGGTTTGGCACCCATTCCTATGAGATAGCACGCCTCTTCCATGCTTACGTCTTCGACCGCTCCATAAGAGCCATAACCAGCGTTGTCTCACCAGCCATCGTTCCTTCCGTCAGCTGTTATGACTGTCGCAACAGCTTTGTTGATGCTTTCTTCCGACGTTATGTCCATCGTCAAAGACTTCACTCCAAAGGCTTTCAGGGAGGCCGTCTTCTAACCGAAAAGTTTTTTCCAAATCCATAAAATCGATATCGAGCCAAGCACACAAAAAACAAAATTTGCAAGATAACCCCTATCAAACAAATCTATATTTAGTAAATAACTAATGAATGTGCCCTACATAACTACCTACAATTCCTATAAAAAGGTTCATACAACATCCTTTTCCTTCACCACTCATTATACGATTTTGCTAATGTAACCAATAAAGATTCCTGTTAATATTGGCCATGCCGTAAAGTCGGCAATATGTTCAAAACATAATAATATTATTTTAAATGTCCATTATAGATTACAACTTATTTGCTTTTAATTCTTTTCCCACTGAGTATGCCTTTCCTACACATCGTCCAAGTAGAAAATACTCTAAATTTATAGGATTGAAAGTAATCAGGTTCATTTTTTCGACATCAGGCCTCCCATTATCGGCAAGATATTTCCCAGCACAAAGTATATTCACAATTTCTGCTATTATGTAAAATCCTGTTTCCGATTCCTTTTGTCTTTCTTTAATTCTACATTCTAATGTCATTGGAAAGTCAGTAAATATAGGCGCATCTACATTTTCAGAAGCTATGGAAGTTAAACCAGATTTTAGTATCTTGCCAGAGTCATTTTTTTGGCTTACAATACCTACAAAATCCGCAGCAACCATCGTTTCTAAAGTTGCAAATGCTATTGTAAAGTCGCCTCCCTTTCTAAGGTTCTCTGTAGTCTTATGTTTTTCCTATCGAAATCATAATTTCATCGCTATCCCATTGACCTGCCCATGCAGCATTCATTGCATTCGGTGTACCATCTTCATTATATGTCCCAAGAATCAATACTGGTTGTGGGAGCATCCATGCTTTTTTACCAAAACTTTTCATATTTTCCCAACTAATTTTATGCCTATCAATTATCCTCTTCACAAAATACTATATGATACTTCATTATTTTGTAATTAATGAACCTTTCGTATCCTGCCTTTTAATAAATTACCTTTATAATTCATTCAAATATTATAAACTTATCTACAGCAAAATTAGGTAATTTAAAATAAACTTCCAAACATATCAATATCTTTTTAACTTTTTTCGATATACGGCTTTTGTCTTTTTTTATTTTTGTAATGAAATTATCTTAAAATTGAAAGAAAAATGCCCAACGCTTCGCAGCGACGGGCACTCAACCTCAATAGGTATTAGTCATTTAAGGTAAAAAGATTGTATTCAGGATAACGAGTGCAAAGATATATTAATTTCCATTACCTACCAAATTTTTTTCTTTAATTATTTTTCAAAAATATACAATATTAGCATAAAACTTACTTTTGAAGCACTCAAAAATAAGCTTTTTATACTTGACGACATTACAAATGAAAAATGTTTTAGCTATTCATAAATATTGGTGTCCGATAAAACTTATAATGAGCATATTCCTCTCAATACGGTTAAAACAGACATATTGAGTCCTCAATTTAAATTCTAAGCCATCCTTGAATAAAGACAGTTCTTCAGGTGGAACTTCTATACTTTGCTATTATATTATGGCTATCTTATTAGACTGCTCAAAGAACCCTTGTGTAATACAAATAATAATTGACAATGTCCTAAAAAGTGTGTAAGATTATTGTTCCTTTCTTTGCCTATTCTTCGTTCTCTTTCTTTTATCCCAGAATTTCCATTGATGTATCTTCCTGCTGTATATTGTTTCTGTCTTTTCCATGGTAACACTTGCCAGGAGGAAAGTGCAACGACTTGTCTGATGGCATCGATGTCTCATTTTTATCGTCCTCTTATATTTTCTATTGAGTCTTTCAATCCAGTTTGTCGTATATGCACCTTTGCACTTGCACGGAAAGTCCATGTGGGAGTAAAGTCATGTTCTGGTCGGTTTTACTTCCTCAATATAGCATGATATCCCTAAAATGGTATGGTAACGTGAGTCCGACGAATTTATGGGTTGTTTCCTCTTCCTGAAACCGCTTTCGCACCCCATAGGTGGAGTATGTTTATACTCCCCACGAGTGGGGTACAGACATTGCCCTATTTACAGACAATTGCAATTCGTCGGACGCACATTACAACATAGCTCTTCAGAAACTTATCTGTCTCTTGCGAGTGGCAATGAAAGTGACATTGATATAAACTGCTGAATAATGAGAAGAAAGGGGTCATTGCTCAACATCTTCACTGGCAGCTATTGCTTAAGCAAAACCACCTCATGGCTTAATTAAAAATTATGATTAAAGACTGAAAGCTAATAAAAACATCGCTACTGCTTGTGTAATTGGAAATAATTTCGAATTTGTAAGTGTGTAAGTTCTATTTTTCCGCCTCTCTTTCTATTTTATACAAAGATAAGAAAAATATGGACTTACATGCTTTTTAAAAACAATACTACCTATTAGATATCTAATTTCATTATGATAGATATCTGAGACGCTGTGACAGACATCTGGAACAAGAGCGACAGATATCTAATTTATGCAAAAGTAGTCGACTGCCTTTTTGTACGTTGTACAGTTGATTTCCATTAGTTCAACCATATACTTTTTTATTTAGTCGTCCTTTTAAAAGCCCACTTCACCGAGAAGTTATCCCAATTCAACTTTTCGGTGATAGTTTTTATAAACCACAAAAGAACTTTCATTGCTCTTTTGGAGTTGTGAGCTGCAGCTGCCAGCATTATATTTATAGCAGTTCCCTTCACACCTTTATAAAAGTTGCGAGATGATCTGTAATCACTTTTAAGATGTTACCATGGCAGGTTCTATTCCTGCCCGCTTGCAAGACAGTTTGTGTTTCTTTTTCTTCTGATAATGACTATCTCATTCTTGAAAGAAACGGCAGCAAGAATAATTCCTGGGAACGAACGGCTAAGGAAGCTTTGCTGCCAGGCCCATACTTCTGAGAGCTCTGCAAAACTGCCTTTATGCAAAGAGCCTCACTTGATTATCAGTAAGTTAAGTTTGTAGGAAATAAGTATCATTAGTGTGAGTCTGGCGAATTATCAATGCACGGATTCATCATGTTACAATCTTCAGGATACCTCTATTCACGGTGTCAGAGAGTAGCTGTGTCTATATGTTCCGAAACGCCATTCGTCGTAACTCCTTTACTATGATTGTCGTAACTCCGTTGCGATTTTAGGAATTGTTCAGAAGAGGGTTGCCATCGGCCCACATCATTTTAATTTCATCGAACTGACATTATTATCAGATTTTTACAGAGGTCTCACTTCTTGTGTCCCCTGCCCTTGCTGGTGTATTGTACTCGGGTTCGTGAAGGGAACAGATCTCATCACGGCTGTTACGTTTTTGGGAAAGAATCTTATAGAAGAGTCCAAATATCTTTTCATAGCCTTTCTTCTCAGGAAGATTGCGGTCAAGTTCTCTGACTTCGCACGGTTCTTTAGGAAGAAACTCCAATTGACCACAGAAATACTTGATAATAAGCATTTTCACTCCACTGTAAAACAATGCTTTCGTCGGACATGAAATTCTGCAAGTTTTATATTGTAAAGGTACAGGAACCTGCAGGAATACACAAATAAAGTAAAGACGAAGGTAATTAACTGTAAATCATTATAACAGGACATTTTTAAGGGACGACTATGTAGATAAATGTTAGGAAGTCTATGATGTCTTTATAAAAATCAGTCAACTATTTCAATTTCAGTCGACTGATTTTTATCTTGTACAGCGATAGTTTTAAATACATATTCCTCTATTCTATACCTCTGTCAGTTAACGCCTTGGCATATTTTGCAGCATTTCACGGAATGTTCCTCGTAAGTTTCTGCAAAGTTGTGCGTTCCACTGAAATCTTCCTTGGCACACATATATAAATAGTTATGGTGCACATAGTTTAAAAACAGCATCGATGGCAGCAACTGTAGGAATGCGAATTGGGCCGGGAGGAAGTCCTTTATATTTATATGTATTATAAGGACTGTCATAGTTTAACCATTTATGGTAAATGCGATGAGCTTCGAATTTACCAAGTGCAAACTTTACTGTCGGGTCGGCTTGCAAAGGCATGTTCCTTCGCAGACGATTGATATACATTCCTGCTATTTTAGGCATCTCACTTTCATTAGAGGTCTCTTCGTCTCACAATACTTGCAAGTGTCATAACCTCTTCTTTATTTAGCCCATCGTTTTCAGCTTTCTTTGTACGGTCGAAATTCCAGAAGCGTTTATTCTCCTTATACATCTTCTCTAAGAAGTCGGATACAGTAGTGTTCCAATAGAAATCGTATGTGTTTGGAATAAACATAGCTATTATATTCTTTGGAGTGTAACCATACTTTCTGCACACAGATTCTGAAGTTAGCGAGTCCATTAGTTCCTTTCTCGAAAACGTAAGTTTCCTACTTACGTCTGTAGCTAAGTCTCCAAGTGTTCGTACAGACCGCAAAGTAATCGGGATTGAAGATTGCTTCCCGTTCCTGAAGTTACGGAACGTCATTGAAAGCCCCCTGATTTTTCCTATTGTGTATCTACCTGGTCGGATATGATCTTTATACGAAAACAAAGTAGCAAGTAGTTTGAATGTCCATAAACCATGCTTGGTAGAAACCTTCTAATTTATGGTAGATAGAGTCTATATTGTCGTTGTGGTTGATAACATATATTTCGTTTCTCCACTGTTCGACATTGACGAGAAAAGGAGAAAACAGATAGATAAGACACCAATAACAATAATGCTACCTATAACTTCTATATTTTTACGATTGTGCTTATTACGTCTTGATTTTGCCATACTATATAATTATTTGCGCAAAGGTAAACATTTTTGACTGGATTTAATATTACTAACGCAATAAAAAGTATGTCATTTTTGAGTTATCACCCAAATTGTTTCTATCTTGGCATATACTCTATTGATTTTTAGTAGATAAATGTCAACTAGAATTGGTATATACATTTAAAATAAATGAAATATCCCATAATAATTAACTTTCTATTGTTAATTTATTAATGGATATAGTATCTTTGTTCCGTCTAATATTACATAACGTAAGATTGGGACTGCATGGAAAATAAATATGCAAATGTGTACGAAAAATTATGAATAAGAAAACGATTTGGACAATTGCTATAATAATGGGACTTTCGTTCCTTGCCCTTCTTCTGCTCCAACTCAATTATATCGAAGATATGGCGGAGATGAAGAAAAGAGCAATTCGACGAATCTGTTAACCGTGCTCTTTTATCAGCATCGCGTAATATGGAACTTAACGAAACATTAAGGTTCTTAGAGAAAGATGTGAATAATAACGAATTGAAGAGCGCACGGCTCGATTCTTCTCAGCAAAAGAAAGAGGTAGTAGGTAGAGGTGGAAGACAGAAAACAATTGACACTGACGATTCTTATTCTTCGTTCGAAGTAAAATTACGCAAAGCAATCCTCTTTGCGTTCAAAAAGCAACAATTCTGCGCAACGATACAGGAACTATTTCTGCAACTAAACGTAGAATGCAAGAAGTTGTGAGAAATCGTTAGTGTTTATCAAAAAGGCCTTATTAGAAGAAGTTGTTTATAATATTCTTTATTCCGCATCAGACAAGCCTTTGAACGAGCGAATAAACTTTAAGATGCTCGATCAAGATTTAAAAGCAGAAATGATGAATAATGGAATTAATATTCCATATCATTTCTCCGTATATACACAAGATGGACGTGAAGTTTACAGATGTCCGGACTACATTAGCGATGGAGAAGGCAACAGTTATTCGCAAGTTCTTTTTCGGAATGACCCTCCAAACAGAATGGGCGTAGTAAAAGTACATTTTCCTGACATGAATAGCTATATATTCTCAAGTGTACGTTTTATGATCCCATCTATCATCTTTACAATGGTATTATTGGTAACGTTTATTTTTACAATTGTCATAATATTCAGACAGAAGAAGTATTCGGAAATAAAGAATGATTTTATAAATAACATGACGCATGAGCTAAAGACACCAATAGCAAGTATCTCTTTAGCTGCACAGATGATGAACGATAAAGGACTGGTCAAGTCGCCCAAAATGATAGAACATCTTGGTGGAGTAATAACTGATGAGACGAAACGGCTACGCTTCTTGGTAGAGAAAGTTCTTCAGATGAGTATGTACGATAGTAAGAAAGCAGTATTGAAAAAGAAGTATGTAGATTTAAATGAGATGGTTGAGACCATTGCTCATTCGTTTACATTGCGCGTAGAACATACAGGCGGGAAGGTTTATACAGAAATAGATGCAATAGATTCCAAAATGTATGTAGACGAAATGCACTTTCAGAATGTGATATTCAATCTGTTGGACAATGCTGTCAAATATGCAAAAAGCTGACCAGCCACTGAATGTGTATTTGAGAACTTGGAATACAAATGACCATCTTTATTTAACAATACGAGATACAGGACAAGGAATAAAGAAAGAAAATTTAAAGAAAATCTTTGAGAAATTCTATCGTGTACATACAGGGCAATCTCACATAATGTAAAGGGATTCGATTAGGATTAGCCCTATGTTAAAAGAATGATAGACTTACACGAAGGTGAGATAAAAGTAGATAGTGAATATGGGAAAGGAAACAAAATTTTACGATTATATTACCTGTGTTATTAGATAAGTAAGTATGATAATATTTTTAATAAAGGAGAAACAATATGGAAGAAAAGTTCAAAAATTTTGTTGTGTGAAGATGATGAGAATCCGAACACTGTTGAGTGAGTATTTACAAGCTAAGGGTTATCAAGTGGATTTGTGTCCTGATGGAGAAGTTGGATATAAAGACCTTCCTAAAAAACAAATATGACATCTGTGTACTCGATGTAATGATGCCTAAGAAAGACGGATTTACATTGGCACAAGAAATTCGCCAAACAAATGCAGAAATCCCAATAATATTCTTGACAGCCAAGCAGCTGAAAGAAGATATTCTTGCTGGTTTTAAGATAGGAGCAGATGATTATATAACGAAACCTTTCTCAATGGAAGAATTGGTATTCCGTATTGAAGCCATTCTTCGCCGCGTACGAGGTAAGAGAACAAAAAGAATCAACGCTTTATCAAATTGGCTGTTTTACTTTTGATACACAAAAGCAGCTACTTACCCTTGATAATGATCCCGAAAAGCAACAAAACTAACAACGAAAGAAAATGAATTGTTAGCTTTGCTTTGTGCACACTCCAATGAAATACTGCAACGTGATTATGCTTTAAAAACAATCTGGATAGACGACAACTACTTCAATGCACGCTCAATGGATGTCTATATTACTAAATTACGTAAACATCTGAAAGCAGATGACCAAATAGAAATTATAAAACATTCATGGCAAAGGATATAAACTTATCGTACCAGACGAAGAATAAATAAAGAAAAAGCTCAATGGATAACTCTCTGAGCTTTTTACTTGATTCTGTGCATCATCATATACGCTTTTCCAGTTCCACATGAGCGATAGCACCAACTATTACTACAAGCTACCCAGAAAAAGCAGGCTGTTTCCTTATATTAAATATAAGTGAATGGCAAACAATGCAAGCCCTGCCAATACCGAAATTAATCCTAAATATTTGACATATCCTTTCATAGAATGCAAAAGTACGAAAAACATTTGTTACTTCATAAAAACAGTACTTTTGCACCGCATTTCGAAATACGAGGTGTATGTTTTTATAAATTAATTATTTAACAAGTAGAATGAATCAATACGAAACCGTTTTCATTTTGACTCCCGTTTTTGTCTGATGAACAGATGAAGGAAGTGGTCGCTAAATCCAAGAAACCGCTCACAGATAATGGAGCTGAAATCTGAACGAGGAGATTTGGGGTCTTAAAAATTGGCTTACAACATTCAGAAGAAATCATCAGGTTTCTACGCTATGTTGGAGTTTAATGCTGACCCTTCAGTTGTAAGAACTCTCGAAACAGGATTCCGCCGAGACGAGAAAGTTATTCGTTTTATAACCATCAAGCAAGATAAATATTCTGCAGCATACGCTGAGAAACGTCGTGCAAAATGGGCAGCAGTAAAGGAGGCTTAATTATGGCAGAACAGAAAAAGACAGAAATCCGCTATTTGACCGCTCCATCAATTGATACAAAGAAGAAGAAGTATTGTCGTTTTTTAAAAAGAGTGGTATAAAATATATCGACTACAAGGATGGAGAGTTTCTAAAAATTCTTAAACGAACAAGGGAAGATCTCTTCCTCGTCGTATCACAGGTACATCTTTGAAGTATCAGCGTCGTGTAGCACAAGCTGTTAAGCGTGCTCGTCAGATTGCCTTGCTTCCATACGTAACCGATTTGATGAAATAAAAAGGAGGCTAAAGATATGGAAATCATACTGAAAGAAGATATTATAGGACTCGGTTATAAGAACGATATCGTAAATGTAAAAGGTGATATGGTCGTAACCACCTTATTCCAACAGGAAAAGGTGTAATTGCATCATCTTCTGCTAAAAAGCAATTAGCCGAGAATTTGAAGCATCAAGCTGCAAAGATTGCTGCAAAGAAGGCTGAGGCAGAAAAGCGTGCTGCACAACTTGAAGGCATAGAATTAGTAATTGCTACAAAGTTTCTGCTACAGGTGTAACTTATGGTTCAGTGAATACGGCAATTGTTGCCGAGGAATTGGCTAAGAAAGGTATTGAAATTGATCGTAAGATTATCATCGATGCTGATATAAAGAAAGTTGGAACTTTCGAGGCAACAATCCATTTCTTTAAGGATGTAGAGGTTAAATTGCCTGTAATTGTTGTAGCAGAAAATCAACCAGAACCTAGGTGGAAGAGGTTGAAGAAACTACTGATACTCCTACTGAAGAGGTTGATGTAGTGAAGAAGAAATTTCAACAGCTGAATAAAATAAATTCTCGATAGAGAGTTTGCGTGGATTTACTTGAAATATATCATAGAATTATCCCTTTCATCTTTTTAAGGTGTTAGGATTTTTGTTTATGAAGACAATTGTACTAACAGGCGGACCTTGTGCTGGTAAAACAACCGCTTTAGTTGAAATAATGGAACACTTTTCTAGTATTGGTTACAAAGTGTTTATAATTCCTGAACTCCCAACCTTATTCCTACAAGCAGGAATGGACTATCTTACCAACAATAAGGATCTTTTTTATGAAGGAGAAAAAGCTACTTTGGAGATGCAAATAGCTTTAGAAGATAAATTCCAGCATATGTCAAGAACTATAAAGCAGCCTGTTCTTATTGTATGCGACCGAGGTGCGATGGATATCTCTGCTTATATGAAGCCATCGCTTTGGAATCAGATAATATCCGACGTAAATACGAATAACGAAAAGTTGCGTTCTCGTTATGATGCAGTTTTACACTTGGTAAGTGCGGCAGATGGGGCTGAACAATTTTACACAACCGCCACAAATAAAAAACGAACAGAAGGTATCGAATTAGCGCGCGTACTTGATAAAAAAGTTATAAATGCTTGGTCTGAACACCCACATCTACGTGTAATAAATAATCATGAAGATTTTGAGACCAAACTCGAAAGAGTGTTACAGGAGATTTCTGATGTACTGGAAATCCCTCGGCAAGCTGTTGAAGAGCGAAAATATATTATACGACTGAAAGGTGATATTCCAGAGGCTATAATAAGTGAGATAACACAGACCTATCTGACTTCTGAACCATGTAGTGAAGTTCGATTGAGACGACGAGTTCTAAATGGTCTCTCTGTCAATGTTCATACAACAAAGAAGACATTGTCTAATCAATGAACAGGTTGAGACTGAACGACAAATTGACAATAACTTGTATGAATCATTACTTAGGCAGGCTGATCCTTATCGGCAAACTATCCATAAAATTCGTCAGACATTCATTTGGAAAGGACAGTTCTTCGAATTGGATACCTTTACACACCCATATAAAGGATTACAGATATTAGAAACAAAAAGGTATAATGAAGCACGAAGATATTATCTTCCCCCATTTATAGAAGTAGTTGAAGATATTACGGGAGTAAAAATATTATAATTACAACTTAGCTCTTAAAAATAAATATTTCTTCGAAAATGAAACGAAAATATAATTGTAATAAGAAATAAAAGTAGGTAAAATTTGGTTAGTCATTGCAAAAGCAGTAACTTTGCATGCGTTTAATTGAAATATAAAAACTATATTATAGTTGAATGAAAAATGACAAAATGAGTTTCAGTACCGTGTGAATGAACAAATTCATGCACGAGAAGTACGTGTGGTAAGTGAAGGTAATGCAGAAGTAATGTCTACTCGTCAGGCATTAGACATTGCTCGTAAAGAAGGTGTAGACCTTGTTGAAATATCTCCTAACGCACAGCCTCCCGTTTTGTCGTATCATTGACTATTCAAAATTCCTTTACCAGCAGAAGAAACATCAGAAAGAGATGAAACAGAAGCAGGTAAAGCAAGACATTAAAGAAATACGTTTCGGACCTCAGACTGATGAGCACGATTACCAATTTAAGTTGAAGCATGCACAAGAGTTCCTTAATGAAGGTAATAAAGTCCGGGCATATGTATTCTTTCGTGGACGTTCGATTCTATTTAAGGAACAAGGTGAAGTCTTGTTATTACGTTTCGCCAACGATTTGGAAGAGCTTGCAAAGGTAGAACAATTGCCTAAGCTTGAAGGAAAAAGATGTTTCTTTTATCTATCGCCGAAGAAAGCTGGTATAACAAAGAAGAGTCAACAGCGTAGAGATCGTGAAGAAGCCGCTGATGCAGCTAAGAAAAATTGAGACAAGTAAGAATGAAAATGGCAATATAGAAAGCAAAGGGAATGTTGATAACAATCTTTTTGCCAATGCGAAGAATGGATTTGCTGTGCTTGACAAACTTAAGAATGAATAAGAAAAACTTGATGCATCTTTGGAATAAGGTGCAGATAGTGCCTGTGCGTAACGTCCTGGTATATACGTTGCCACAGATGAATATAAATAATAATTTTAACAATTAAGAAAAATGCCAAAACAGAAAAACAAACTCTGGAGCAAAGAAAAGATTTAGCTTCACAGGTACGGGCAAGGTAAAGCGTAATCATGCTTACCACAGTCACATCTTGACTAAGAAGACAAAGAAACAAAAGAGAAATCTTGTACACAGTACTCTTGTGACAGTAGTAAACATGAAACAGGTGCGAGACCTGTTAAATCTACGTTAATAAACATTAGTCAAACAAATTAAAAGGAAAGAAAAACTATGCCAAGATCAGTAAATCATGTTGCTTCTAAAGCAAGAAGAACAAGAATTCTTAAGAAGACAAAAGGATACTACGGTGCACGCAAGAACGTTTGGACCGTCGCTAAGAATACCTATGAGAAAGGTTTGACTTATGCCTACCGTGATCGTCGTAACAAGAAACGTACATTCCGTGCTCTTTGGATTCAACGTATAAATGCTGCAGCGCGTCTTTACGATATGAGCTATAGCCAGTTGATGGGTGCACTGCATAAAGCAAACATAGAAATAAATCGCAAGGTTCTTGCTGACCTCGCTGCCAATAGTCCTGAAGCATTCAAGGCAATTGTAGAGAAGGTTACAATTAATACTTATAGACTAAATAGAAAAGGTTGCAAGTAGAAAGATTTGCAACCTTTTTTTAGTTTATTGTTCCGATGGTTTAAAAACGTGTGTTATTGTTCTACATTCTTCATACTCAATCCTATTCTGTTTCGCTTAAAGTCTACTTGTTTAACTTTGACACGCACGCGTTGATGCAAATGTACAATAGCATTGGGGTCGGAAACAAACTTATTGCTTAACTGCGAGATATGAATAAGACCATCTTGGTGAATACCTATATCCACAAAGACACCAAAGTTGGTGATGTTTGTTACGATTCCAGACAATTCCATTCCTTCTTTAAGGTCGTCGATTGTATGAACAGAAGTGTCGAACTCAAACTCTTCCAACTGTTCGCGTGGGTCGCGCCCAGGCTTTTCCAACTCTTGCAGAATATCGTTCAGTGTTGGCAGACCTACTTCTGTTGATACATAGCGTCTTAAATCGATGTGCTTAATCCTTTCTTTGTTGTTGATGAGTTCACCAACGTTGCAGCCTTTGATCTTTTGCCATAGCTCTCAACAATGTGATAGCTTTCGGGGTGTACAGCCGAGTTGTCGAGTGGATTCTTCGCATTTGGTATTCGCAAGAAACCTGCACTTTGCTGGAATGCTACTGCTCCGAGACGAGGTACTTTCTTCAATTGCGTGCGCGAAGTGAAAGCACCATGCTCTTTTCTATAATCAACAATATTCTGAGCTAACAAGGCTCCTAATCCGCTGACATACATTAGAAGGTGTTTCGAGGCAGTATTAAGGTTTACTCCTACTTGGTTTACACAATTTTCCACGGTTCGATCTAACGAATGTCTTAGCTTTGTCTGGTCTACATCGTGCTGATATTGCCCCACGCCAATGCTTTTCGGGTCTATTTTCACCAATTCGGCTAATGGGTCTATTAATCTTCGTCCTATGGAAACAGCTCCTCGTGTCGTTACGTCTTCATTCGGAAATTCCTCTCGTGCAATGGAAGAAGCAGAATAGATTGATGCTCCGTCTTCGCTTACAACAAACACTTTCGGTGTATCTTTCCCTTCTTCGGATAAGTGTGCCAGGCAGTCGGTTATGAATTCTTTCGATTCACGGCTTGCTGTTCCGTTTCCTATTGCAATTGCTTCAATGTGGTATTGGTTTATCATTCGCAACATAGCTACTGTAGCCTGTGCGTAGAGTCGTTTTGGTGGATGCGGATAAATAATTTCATGATGCAACAAATTACCCTGTGCGTCTAAACATGCTATTTTGCAACCGTTGGCAAAACCAGGATCAAGTGCCAGAACACGCTTCTGACCGAGTGGGGCAGCCAGCAACAGCTGGCGCAAATTCGCGGAAAACACCTCAATAGCTTCCTTGTCGGCCCGCTCTTTGCTTAGTCCTGCAAACTCGTTTTCTATACTTGGGTTGATTAAACGCTTGAAACTATCTTCAACGGCTTCAGCTACTAAAGCCTGACAAGTTCCCCTACCGTGTACGAACTGTCGCCTCAGGCGTTCAATGCATTCTTCCCCATCAATCGAAATGCCTACACGCAATATTCCTGCGGCTTCGCCTCGCCTCATAGCCAATAGCCGATGGCTGTTGCAACGTCGCAATGGCTCGGAGAAATTGAAGTAGTCTGAAAACCCTCAGCCCTGTCCGTGTCTTCTACTTTCTTTATCACCCTCGAAGAAATCACGGCTTCGTGTTTGTAAGCACTTCGCACTGTATTGCGTGCCTGCTGATTTTCGCTTACCATTTCGGCAATAATATCCTTTGCGCCTTGCAGTGCAACAGTCTCGTTCTCCACGTTTCCCTTCACAAAACGTTTGCTTGCAGCCGTTGGGTTCTGCTCTCTTTGCATCAGCAGCAGCGTTGCCAGTGGTTCAAGTCCTTGCTCACGCGCAATCTGCGCTTTGGTTCTTCGCTTTGGCTTTAAAGGGCAAATACAAGTCTTCCAACACTGCATTGTCCCAGCAATTCACTATCCTACTCTCCAGCTCCTTGGTAAGTTTTCCTTGTTCGCCTATTGTTTTCAGAATAGTTCCCTTGCGTTTGTCGGTTTCTGCCAGACGCTCATTCATTTCCGCAATATGCGTAATTTGCAGTTCGTCAAGATTTCCTGTGCGTCCTTTCGGTATCTTGCAAATGAAAGGAATGGTGCAACCTTCGTCCAGTAAATTTAATGTTGCCGCAACAATCTTCTCAGACAAATTGAGCGTTTGTGCAATATACTTCGTGTATGTGTTCATCTCTTATGATTTTTGGTTTCCGCAAATTTACATAGAAATATTGACAATCTGCTGTGTTTAATCATACTAAATCACATTAAAGCTATATTTTTTTCACAAAAGTATAATGTAACAATGATTGGATAATAATCTTACACAATTATAAAAACAGACCATTAAGATTATATATTGGTTGTTTCATCTTGTCTGAAACCACTTTTACTGTTACACTGTTTATAATAAAAACTGTGGCGATTTATAATTATGATTTTTAAAACCATAATTACAAAAATTATTTTTAATGATAATTTTTCCATACTGCAAATTACAACGTGGCGAACTATCTGTTTTGAACACCCACCGAATACCTACAAATGGCTGAACATATAGGCAGAAATAAGAATTCGGCAGTGCCTGTACCATATCTTTTAGCGTGGATTGCAGTTAGGGCGTGCAGATTTTATTCGACTTTCATTCTAATTCTCCGCTTTTCTGTTGAAAGAGGGAGCATACCATGCCGAAGTGCCTGAGCAGAGGAGATGATAACAACCAGATAAAAAGGTGTAGTGATATGTTATAAATATAAAAGAAGCAAAAATAACACCCATAACTTCTTTTGACCAATAAACCATTGCTGCATAAACAGCTGTAACACAATTATGTTACCTTTTATTTTTCGAACCCTTTAAATATATCCCTACCCTCCCCCACAAGACTCCCTACTTTTTTGCTTTGAATGGGCTGATTTGATTTGTACCTTTGCACCATCGCACGGAGAAAAGCACTTGTGTGCGACGAAAGATAAGCAGGTGCGCTATTTATTAATCTTAATATTTCAATTTTATGCAGTATTCAGTTACAATACTCCGTTAATTTTTATGCTGCGTCAGCATCGAAACTAAATATCTCATTAATACTTTCTTTAGTTTTAATGTCGTGTTCGGGTTTTTCTCGAACACGTCAATAATTCGTTGCACATAGTAGGCATTGACCATCTGCGCTTTAAGTCGACTGATGGACGTGCCAAGTTCCTTGCACATGATTTTTGGCCACATTGAGTGCCGTGAATGAAGAGTTGAAGGCAAAGTCGTTTTCTTGTCGCGTGCCTGACAATCTGTAGGTCGAGGAACTGCTTGCGTCGCGAAAGCAGAACTCCTCTTGGAACCGTGTGGTGTAATATTTCCACCACGTCGCGTCCGCTCATGTTCTCATCCGTAGCGAAGTACAGACGGCGGACACCGTTGGGCAACTCGTGGATGACAAGCGAAACGACCCTGTGCAAGGACTTGCACCATGCCTTGAGCGTATAAGCCTTTGCCGGAGGTCCTCCAGCTCAAGCATTTCGACTTTAGACATATCGATGTTCCTCACGTCAATCTTGTCACCTTTGACGCGGGGACGGCCGAGCTTTCCCGTGGGTTCCCCGTCCCATGTGTAGAACAAGGCTGCGTCAGACGCAAGCGGCTCACAACATGGAATCCCATCTTCATCACCTTGTCGATGAAAGGCCTTTTGGAGAAGGCTGAGTCTATGACAAGAACCTTGCAGATACGCTGCAGCCTTACCTTGTCGTCCTCCAACACCTTGGCATACCAGTCGTACAGGCTCATCTCTTTTTCTCCTCGCCTTTTTCCAATGTGGTCTGCACAGCCTTGAGCATCATACACTCATGCAGGTCCACGTCTATCACCCCGATGCCGAGGATCTCAAGACCGTGCTTTACCGCACCTGCACAGCCCGACCAAAACGCACCCACGTATGGGGTATGCTTCCCAGCCTTCTTGATGAAACTTGGGTCTATGACGATGGCATTGCGACCCTTGCCTTTTTGAAGGCGAAAGCACTCAGCCATGTTCATCTCATGCCAGTTCACGCTGCGCTTCTGCCGTCTGCCGATAGCACTGTCTCGCCACGATTGCCATAGCGTCCCATCTGCGTGAAATTGCATCTCTTGGGATGACCACCAAAAGAAAAAAGCATTTCCATGACGTTTGTTTGAATACTTTTGTTTAACTTTGCTCCATCTTCAGCACTAAATGCTGCTTTAGAGTTCTCATATATCGGCTAATCAAGTTGGTTATCAGCATAAACTTTATTGTCTTTTTACATCTATAAAGTTACTGAAAATCAATGAGATAGCTGATTTTATTATGTTATATATTGTTATTTAATCTACTCTTTTTCAGAGACTTATCATGTTTTCTTTCTGCCACACTTTCTGTTGGCTTTTGGGTGAAAGCTTCATAAACTGCGAAAAATTTAACGGACTATTGCAGTTACAGAACGATGGGCGTTGATCCAAAGAAAAGCAAGACATTGAGTTTGCCAAAAGCAACGCATAAGTTTCGACAATCTTTGCGAGTTTATGGTAGATGGTTCCACCGTAAGCCAAGCAGATGTTGCAGCCGTTTTTACAAGTTCCGGGCAATATTGTAGACGCGGGACCACTTGGTTCATTTCACCCTGCTTTCAGTGCAAAGTCTTTAGAAAAAGAAGAGGATTTTAAGCCTTCTACTCACATTACGAGGACTATGATTTTGTTTAGACCGAGTGCCGATTTCAGAACATTGCACAATGTCGAGTATTTTTAAAGTTACAGCACAAGACAAAACAAAAGCCAAAAAGAAGCTTGAAGAGGGCAATGGGGCACAGCCACACCCATAAAATTGCTTTGAAATTTTAGAAAAAGAGAATTGGAGATGCACCAAAACGGTGTGGCTCCTTTTGGGTATCTTATGAGTAATAATAATATAATGACAAGAGGGGACTCTATCGTGAGATTATCGTTATGAAGAAAAAGGAAAGAATGTAGATAAATTATATATTTTGTAAAAATCTATCATTTAGGTCTAAGTAATTGGCTATGAACAGCCTTTTCATGAGTTATGATTTTCAGCAGGTAATGATTTAGCGACCTATCTTCTGCAATGACACACAACGCTTTGCATAACTCGAATAACCCTATTGCAAAGGTAATACTATCTACGGAGAAAGACGAAACTTTCTCCGTTTTTCTTTTCTAATAGTTGTCTGTTCAGACAATAGTTTTCATTCTTTTCGTCTTATTCCTCATGATTATGGCAGTCTTTCTTGTGTAGGCTGCCTTTCATTTTTCCGCTCTGTCCTCTGCGGTGTTCCTCTCCACATTCCACTCTAGTATTCGCATCGGGATCGGTTGTTCGTTGTCAGCGGCAAAGGTAGTTCCGGGCTTTCACGGACAAAAAAGGTCGGGGCGGCAAGCCGTTTAGACGACAATCTCCACACTTCCATTTCATTGCAGGTAGTATTCTCGCCGTAAAACCTTGTTTGTCCTAAGCCCTACCTTTTTACGCCCCTGAAACGAAAAACGACCGACCCGACGGAAAGACGCATATGTCGGAAACACGAGGACAGAGAATATTAAAATGGAAACTCAACTTCCTCACCTCTGGGAATCCGCATAAAATCAAAAAATCAGACAAGATGAAACTGAGATACAAAATATCAATTTGGGTGGTACTTGCACTCGCAGGCTCTCTCCTTTGTGGCGGAAGCGTCTGGCTTTGGCTGGTAGGGATATGTGCAGGGAAATTCCTCTTTCGGCTACTACTTACCATCACTTTGACAATCGCAGTGTACATCTTGGCTTATGCCCTCATCATCGGGGCAAATACTTTGGATACTCATTTTCTTAAACAGACAGATATATGAAAAGAAGAAGCAAGACAATCGCACAGCAATGCAGATACTACGAAGTGGACAACATCTTCGAGTATATGGTATCGGTTTACCTCAACGGAAACATATCCGCCTTTGGGGAACTATACAAGGAACTCAATCGGAAAGACAGAAAGGAGTTTATCACCTATCTCTTTTCAGAGGTTGCCCCTACCCATATCCAAGAAATCATTTTAGCAACAATCTAAACATAGGAACAATGGAAGCATTCAGATTTTACCAAGACCGAAAAGGTTACTTGTTGGGAACGCACCCACTTTGAAGTAACAGCCGAGAATTACGAGGAAGCCGTTGCCCTTGTCAAGTCGTGGCAAGGTGAGGACGTGCTTTGCTTTGAGGATGATGAGAAAGTCATCATCACGGACGGAGAGACCTTATTTGAAACATCGGAAAGCCTATCCGTAGAGGAAAACGGAGGGAAACCTACTATCGAGGTCTTTGCGGACAATGGAGAAGACATCATCAATAATACAACCCGATAACACCAAACGAATATGAGAACGGAAACAAGAACATACGAGGTATATAACCTCCACGAACTGACCAAAGAGGCACAAGCAAAGGCACACAGCCTTTGGGCGGAACATTTCGACTATGGTTGGGCAGACGAAAATGAGAAGACATTGCAAGCCTTTGAACAGACATTCAATATCAAGGTGGACAGATGGTCATACGATGATTATTCCTATTGGTATCGTTTCACTTCTCATTACAGAGAGGAAGAAGATAATTTGAAAGGGGTTAGACTTCTGAAATACCTTGTCAATAACTATTGGAACGACTTGTATATACCCAAAACCATTTGGGGACACAATTACAAGACAAAGCGCAAGAGCCGTGTATTCGTCACCAATGATTGTGTTTTGACGGGCTATTATATGGACTATGAGATATTACAGCCTATATACGACTTTCTGAAAGCCCCCGACAACACCACCCTTTACGAACTTATGGTCAAGTGCTTAAACGGCTTTTTCAAGGCTTGCAGGGACGATATGGAATATCAACTCAGTGAGGAAGCCTTTGCCGAGAGTTGCGAAGCCAACAACTACGAATTTCTTTCTGACGGAACATTATTCAACTGATAAAAACAACAAAGACAATGAAAGGTACAGAACATTTCAAGGACGTTATCCAAAACTATTTGGAAACGAGAGCATCATACGATGAACTCTTTGCGGAGAGTTTCCGCAAAGAGAACAAGAGCATAGACGAGTGTATTACCTACATCTTGACGGAAGTCCAAAGAATGGGGTGTGCAGGTCTGTCCGATGAGGAGGTATATTCCCTTGCCGTGCATTATTACGACGAGGATAACATCGAGGTGGGCAAGTACATCAACTGCCAAGTCGTGGTAAACCATACTATCGAACTCACGGAGGAGGAAAAAGCAGAAGCACGGAAAAAGGCTATCGAGCGATACCAAGCAGAGGAATACCGCAAACTACCGCCAAGAAACCCAAATTGGAGAAGCAGGTGGAACAGCAGATAGCACAACCCTCACTATTCGAGTTTTAACCCTTAAACAACAAAAGAAAAATGGAAGCAACGGATTTGAACGAAGCACGCATCTATGTAGGCACTTATGCTAAGTACAACAACAGCTCATTGCAGGGCGAATGGGTGGAACTTTCGGACTTCTACGATTTGGACGGCTTTATGGAGCGTTGTGCCGGGATACACGAGGATGAGGAAGAACCCGAATATATGTTCCAAGCGTGGGAGGAAATCCCCGATGGTCTGATAGCCGAGAGCCATTTGGAGGAAAACTTCTTTGAACTTCGGGACGAATTGGACAGACTGAGCGACACGGAGAAAGAAGCCTTTTGGGTGTGGGCAGACGGCAACAACGTCCAACTCACACAAGACGCATACAGCCTTGTGAAGTCTTTCCAATCGGACTACATAGGAAGTTATGCAAGCAGGGAGGATTTTGCGGAGGAACTCGCAAAAATGGAGAATGACTTACCCGATTTTGCACTGATATACTTTGACTTCTCCAAATATGCCGATGACCTTTTCTGTACAGACTTTTGGTATAAGGACGGCTATGTATTTCACAACAACTAAATAAGGAGGACAGAAAATGAAACCAAGAAACAGCTATGAAAAGGCAGTACTTGCCGAGAGCAAGAACTTACGACCGATAACCAAGACACAATGTAAGTGGGCTTTTCGTGAATGTATAGAGCATTTCGCCTATCGATTACCCAAAGGTCGTACCACGTGCATGGATTGTGGACATAGTTGGACAATGGAAAAGCCGACATACACTTGTACCTGCCCCCATTGCAAGGCAAGGTTGCAAGTCAGGGAAACCTTTGAACGCAAGATAAGACAGAAGCAGTATTTTACCATTCTAACCGCTTGTGGCGAATATCAAGTGTTGCGAATGTTCCTCCTCTCCGCAGAAATGGAGAAAGGATGCAAAGCAACGTCCTACGTTATTGAAATTGGTCAGTATTGGTGGAACGCACAAGGACGAAAGACGATTGTTGCCGTTCAGAGAGTATTGGGCAGATACATCGACACCTTTTCCTATTGCTCGCCTATGGCAGTGAGAAACGACAACGAAGCCTACCGCCATATATCGTACTCTCCGATATATCCGAAGTTCAAGGCAACGGAAGCACTCCGCAGGAATGGATTTAAGAATGATTTTCACGACATCGCACCAACTGTTCTCATTCCAGCCCTATTGTCCGACAGCCGTGCGGAAACATTGATTAAAGCAGGTAGAACCGAGCATCTGAAATACTTTCTTGACAATTCGAGGGCATTTGACGCTTGTTGGCAATCCTATAAAGTCGCCACTCGCAACGGCTATGACATAGAGGACATTTCAATATGGTGCGACTATGTGGATATGCTCCGCAGATTGGGCAAGGACATACACAGTCCGAAGTATGTTTGCCCCACCGACCTGCATAGGGAACACGACCGCAGACAACACGAACTACGCAGACAAAGGGAAAGGGAAGAAAAGGAGAAGAGACGCAAAAAGGCAATGGAGGACGAGAAACGTTTTCACGAACTCAAATCAAAATTCTTCGGTATCCGTTTCACGGACGGCACAATCCAAGTCCACGTTTTGGAGAGCGTGCAGGAACATTTGGATGAGGGTGTGGCAATGCACCATTGTGTGTTCGACAATGCCTACTATCTCAAAGAGAACTCGCTTATCCTTTCGGCGACCATTGAGGGTAGACGGATAGAAACGATTGAGGTTAATTTGGACACGCTCAAAGTGGTGCAAAGTCGTGGCGTGTGCAACAAGAATACGGAATATCACGACCAAATTGTGAGCCTTGTCAATGCCAACTGCAAATTGATAAGACAGAGAATGAGAGCGACAGCATAAGAAACAATTACCAAAACATCACAGATATGAAAGCAGAAATAGAAAGCATCGTATGTAATTGGGCGGACGAGATACCCAATATTCTTGTAAGAGTAATCAATGCCATTACTCTATCCGCCAATGAAGGGGAACTGAGGACTGCCGTCAAGCGGATAGTCGAAGAAACGGAACTTGATAAGTTCTTTGCATACGGCTATGGCGCACACCATTTTTGGCTTACCCACCGAAGGTTATCAAATGGAGAACCAAAGGAACACAGATTACTAATTGCTAATTTTTGAGAATATGAAGAAGAGAGTTTACAAAATACGGACGCAGTACATCTTCGAAGGAGTGTTTGAAGTGGTTACCGAGAGCAGAGAGGATGCACGGCAAAAGGTCATTCAGGATTGCGGAATGGTGATGGGTGGAAGCATTCACAGCACTCTTCCTGATGAGGAAATCAATTGGGCTTTCTCCACGCACCCCTGATGTAAGGACGGACGGATAACTGTTCAAGAAGAGTGACGAGTAAAGCGGTCGGCAGATTTGCCGACCGCTACTTTCTTTCGTGAGCTTCGAGCGGACAAAGAAAGTAGCAAAGAAACCCCGATGAAAAGCCTCTCGTTACTTTTGACAGTGAGTTGAGACGGCTCAAAAGTAACAAAAAGCCAATGCTAAATGGCTCATATTACATTAATCAACAGAAAGCAATATTTGATTAAATCCCATGCCCAATTAAGGGTTGAAATATTTCAGAATTATACTATCCTAAATTATAAGATGTTCTTTGCAATCTTTGTAAAGAGCTATAAGATGAGAAATAGACATGTCTATTAGCGGCTCAAACATAAAAACTATTAATATGAATAATTTCGGGAGTCATCATATTAACCCTTTCTATTATTACCTTGTTTTCATCATCAGGACAACATTTCTTATATAATCCGGTCCATTTCCCTGTCTGATTGCCATTCACAACAAAGATCTTTCTTCTACTTTTTCCTGTTGATATGATTTTTGTCATGCATATAATTTTCGGCTAAATGCCTTATTCCAATTGATAAAGCTATTTTATTTTTCGATTAGTATTGGGTCAGGAACTTCCTCTTGTACAATTGATTCCGCCACGCTCATAATAAGAGAATATATTTTTATTAGAGCTTTGACGCTTCAACCCCTTTCCCAAAGTATAATCTTCAAAATATCCATAACCTCCTTATCCGTTATATCCTTGGTGTCTTTCTTATGATGCAGACAGTCTGTAAGCGTAATGTATTCTGTTGAATCTACCCCTTTTGTATATTCTATCAGATTTCGCACAAATGGAATCATACTAATGAAAATCTTATCATTTTCATCTTTACCTACAAAAGCTTTGGCAAAGACATTCCCTCTATATTGTCCTGGAAGTAGAACTACCGAATTATCAGAAGAGCGTTCCACCATCCAGAGAGAATCTCCTTTGAGGCTTAAACGAGATGTCAATGTTCGATAGAAATCATAATTGTGGGTTAATATAAGCAAGTATATGTTTGGGCTTTCTGACAAATCTTTTATGTATTCCACAATAGCATACTTATTCTGATAATCAAACGAATCAGCAATATCATCCATCACAACAATTGTCTCATGTTCTAATAGTTTTCGAGATTCCATCTCAAACAAGAATTGCAAAATAATAAAAGCTCGCTTTTCTCCACGACTAAGAATCTTGTCAAGGTCTTTCTTTTCCTTAACAATGGGTTCTTCTCCATCTTGGATATAAGAAAATTGAAGTTTGGCAGCATCTTGCTTTAAGATTATGTCTCGCTGATTTTCAATAGACACTTTTATCGGGACATGAAAACGGGCATTATATAGAGTTATTATATCTTTCCACTTTGCTTGTTGCTTTTCTGCTTCTTCCAATACATTAATCAAATCATCTTTATTCTCATTGTAAACTTTAAGATATGACTCAAATATTGGTTTTTATGTCATCTTTTGAAAAGAAATCCCAACCAAACTTTTATGGAATTCTTCGTAATGAAGCATCTCCAATCCATTCGGGATGACTTTCAATTACCTTTTTGAAACCTCTTAGCTCAGTATTTTTTATCAATAGCTTTTGTTATTTTTCAAAAACCTTTTTGAGCTTCTCGTCTCCAAGAACACGATTTTGCTCATCAGTCATCTTTTGTTGTAATTCTTCATGCGAGGTTATCTCATCACCATTTTGTAATATCATTTTATGATGAACTCCAAAGAAGTTGCGTCAGAGACATTTCTGTAATAATTCAGAGGCTTTGATATGTTCCAAAGGAATGTCCATCCACAGCCTCTATACAAACACGATTCATTCAAAAAGTTTTTCGTAATTGTCAATATACTCTTTGAGTTTATCGCGATGAGTTTCTAAAAAGGCTTTTACCGCCCCCTTAGTATCGAAAACATCATTATATCTAAAATCGAATAAAGGTAATCCAGACTTAATTTTTGAACTTAACCGTTCCAAAATACTAAAAATGGTATCACTATCTCCTTGCGAAAAAGCTTCTATGATTTCTTTTCTCACAATCTGTACTTTGGGAGCATGATTTTAATTTTTGAAATAAGAGCATCTTTCTGTTGTTAATTTTAGATATATCTCGTCATATTTGCCTCTTCAACTCTGCGCTGGCAAGAAAGTTGACAAATGATTTTGAGTAATCTATGTCTTCATCACCATTGACTACAAATATAAAATCTGGTGAAATATCTTTTTCATTTGTCGTTAAACTGTATTTTTGCCTTATTTGCTTCGCATAGTTGATCACATGTTTTTCCTTTTGTCTGTCCAGACAAGAATTTCATTGTTTTTGCAAATGAAGTTTTTCATAGTCCCATTGGGGCATATATTAAATGAGAATGCTTTCCTTCTGAGAAAGAAAATTCATGCTTCAAACTTTTTATACCATAACAATATTCCCAATCTATTTTCATTTTATCCATCATAATGTCTGCCTTAAGATTATTACTACT